>VOFK01000106.1_pt1 | contig 204103 bp, 188 predicted proteins | sample 5384121 | NCBI WGS metagenome assembly VOFK01 (sample SAMN12384730, study PRJNA508395) | human gut metagenome | isolation source: healthy gut J | host: Homo sapiens | reverse complement strand
CATCTTCTTTTTCACTCACTATGTTTCTCTTGGGCAAAAAGTTTGGCAACGGAAGGTTTGGAAGAGACTTCCTTTTTCAATATTGTCCTTAAATACCTTTGTTTTTTTTATTTCCTTTTCAGTCATTTCCACTAAATCCGGACGATTAACATATGTGTTCATCATCACGCGATCCACAACTCTGTTCGCATTCTCTTTCGATAAAAAGCTCAATGTATCAAACGGCAGAAGTTCTTTCGTCATAGCGGGTACTGTATCCTGTTTTTGAAAAAGTCCAGTTAACCGCGACAAACGCTCCATTGAGCATAGTAATAAGTAGTAGGAACAAACAAGCGATAGTAGTCCGGATTATATGCAATATAACGTTCAGGAGTAGCCGGATCATTCAAATAATTCAGCACACCAAAATACTTTTCATACAACACAGAGACTGTATCCAACTGATATCCTCCATTATGCGGTTTCAGTTTCAATATCCAGTTTTGACTCCAAATGCCCGACAATGTATCCGCACTTTCTGTTCTAGCCTGCTTTTTATATCTTTTACAGAAGTTAAAGAATCCTGTGCTATCACCGGAAATGAAAATAGTACGGCAACTAATCCTATTAAAATACGTCTATTCCTCATATTTTCTTAAAATCTATATTTGAACGCAAAATTAAATCAAAATGTTCAGATTACAAAAAGAGAGAAGTGAAAGTTTATCAGAACCTTATTACGCACAGATATTCCACTTTTTTATAATTGTTTTCACCAAACTGTTATGTACTTCCTCTTTTTTTTCATAATTTTGCGCTTTTTAATTTTGTACTGACGGGAGCAAAACCCTGAACGACAAGCCGTATAGGCTCTTGGCATTAGATTAAACAATTAATAAAATAATATAGTTGTGGGAGAAACAAAGTATATTTTCGTCACCGGTGGTGTTGCCTCTTCATTAGGTAAAGGTATCATCTCATCCTCCATCGGTAAATTGCTGCAAGCAAGAGGTTACAAAGGTAACCATCCAGAAGGTTTTTGACCCGTACATCAACATCGACCCGGGTACACTGAACCCTTATGAACACGGCGAATGCTACGTTACCGTGGATGGCCACGAAGCCGACCTCGATTTGGGCCATTACGAACGCTTCCTGGGCATCCAGACCACCAAGGCCAACAATATCACGACCGGACGCATCTACAAAAGCGTCATCGACAAAGAGCGCCGGGGTGACTATCTGGGAAAGACCATCCAGGTTATTCCCCATATTACAGACGAAATCAAGCGTAATGTAAAACTGCTGGGAAACAAATACAAATTCGACTTTGTTATTACCGAGATTGGCGGTACAGTGGGTGACATCGAGTCTCTGCCCTATCTGGAAAGCATCCGTCAGCTGAAGTGGGAACTGGGAAAAGACGCCTTGTGCGTACACCTTACTTATGTCCCCTACCTGGCAGCTGCCGGTGAGCTGAAGACCAAGCCCACCCAGCACTCCGTAAAGGAACTGCAAAGTGCCGGTATCCAACCCGATGTCCTCGTACTGCGTACGGAACATGAGTTGAGTACCACCCTGCGCAAGAAAGTGGCTCTGTTCTGCAATGTGGACGAAAATGCCGTGGTGCAGAGCATCGACGCGCCTACCATCTACGAGGTGCCCATCTTGATGCAGCGCCAGGGACTGGACGTTACCATTTTGAAGAAAATGGGACTTCCCGTCGGCGACACTCCGGGACTGGGACCGTGGCGCGCTTTCCTCGAACGCCGTCACAAGGCCGAAGAGACTGCCCCGCTGCACATCGCATTGGTGGGCAAGTACGATTTGCAGGATGCCTACAAATCCATCCGCGAAGCCCTTTCACAAGCCGGAACCTACAATGACCGCAAGGTATCGGTAGACTTCGTGAACAGTGAAAAGCTGACTGACGAGAATGTGGCAGAAGCCCTGAAAGGCATGGCAGGCGTACTTATCGGTCCAGGCTTCGGCGAACGCGGCGTTGCCGGCAAGTTCGTAGCCATCAAATATGCGCGTACGCACGACATCCCCACCTTCGGTATCTGTCTGGGTATGCAATGCATTGCCATTGAATTTGCCCGTAACGTACTGGGCTACGCCGATGCCAATTCACGCGAAATGGATGAAAAGACACCGCACAACGTTATCGACATCATGGAAGAGCAGAAGTCCATCACCAATATGGGTGGAACCATGCGTCTGGGTGCCTACGAATGTGTTCTGCAGAAAGGCAGCAAGGCATACGAGGCATATGGTACCGAGCATATCCAGGAACGTCACCGTCACCGCTACGAGTTCAACAACAGCTTCAAGGATGCCTACGAAGCAGCAGGCATGAAGTGTGTGGGTATAAACCCCGAATCGGACCTGGTGGAAATTGTTGAGATTCCCGCATTGAAGTGGTTTGTCGGTACCCAGTTCCATCCCGAATACAGCAGTACGGTATTGCATCCGCACCCACTGTTCGTAGCATTCGTGAAGGCCGCCATCGAAAATGAAAACGAAAAGAAATAATTTGTAATAAGTAATTTGTAATCAACAAAGAATGGATAAAAATACCATCACAGGTCTTGTTCTGATAGCGATATTGTTAGTAGGTTTCAGCTTTCTGAGCCGTCCCAGCCAGGAGCAGTTGGAAGCACAGCAACGTTACTACGACTCCATAGCCCAGGTGCAACAGCGCGAAGCCGACTTGAAAGCCAAGGCAGAAGCAGCCCTGGCCAACGAAAGCGGAGCGGAAGCAAGCGTTGACTCCACTGCCCTCTTCTTCGACGCCCGTCAAGGAACCAACTCGCAGGTAACCATCCAGAACAACCTGGCAGAAATAACCGTAGATACAAAAGGCGGGCGCATAGCTTCGGCCACGCTGAAGGAATACATGGGACAAGACAAGACGACCCCCGTCACACTGTTCAGCGGCAATGACGCTTCCATGAATTTCCTCTTTTACAACAAGAAAGAGACTATCCAGACGGAAGACTATTATTTCACCGCAGTAAACCGTACGGACAGTACCGTCACCATGCGTTTGTCGGCAGACAGCAACAGCTATATCGACTTTACCTACAGCATGCACAATGACACATACCTGATAGACTTTACTATCCAGGCAGTCAATATGGAAGGCAAGCTGGCCGCCACCAACAATTATGTGGACATCGAGTGGTCTCAGCGTGCCCGTCAGATAGAGAAGGGTTACACCTACGAGAACCGTCTGGCTGAGCTGACTTACAAAATCGCCGGAGAGGGTACCGATTATCTGTCTGCCAACAAGAACGATGAAAAGGAAGTTCCGGAACGTCTGGACTGGATTGCCTTCAAGAACCAGTTCTTCTCTTCGGTATTCCTGGCAGATGCCGACTTTGAAAAGACCAAGCTGAGTTCCAAGATGGAGACTCAAGGCAGCGGCTACATTAAGGACTATTCTGCGGAGATGAGCACGAAGTTCGACCCTGCCGGCAAGGAACCTACCCAGCTGTTCTTCTACTTCGGCCCCAATCACTACAAGACCCTGACCGCACTCGACAAGGGGCGTGACGAGAAGTGGGAGCTGAACCGTCTGGTCTATCTGGGCTGGCCGCTCATCCGCTGGATAAACAAATGGTTCACCATCAACATCTTCGACTGGTTGTCCAGTTGGGGGTTGAGCATGGGTATCGTACTGTTGTTCATGACGTTAATCGTAAAAGCTGTAGTATTCCCCGCAACGTGGAAAACCTACATGTCCTCTGCCAAGATGCGCGTACTGAAACCGAAAATCGACGAGATAAACAAGAAGTACCCCAAGCAGGAAGATGCCATGAAGAAGCAGCAGGAAGTGATGGGCCTCTACAGCCAGTACGGAGTCAGTCCGATGGGCGGATGTCTGCCGATGCTGATACAGTTCCCTATCTTGATGGCCTTGTTCATGTTCGTGCCGAGTGCCATTGAACTCCGCCAGCAGAGCTTCTTGTGGGCAGACGACCTTTCCACTTACGATGCGTTCATCAACTTCCCGTTCCATATCCCGTTCCTGGGAAGCCACCTCAGCTTGTTCTGCCTGCTGATGACGGTTACCAACATATTGAACACGAAGTACATGATGCAGCAACAGGATACGGGTGCCAATCCGCAGATGGCTGCCATGAAGTGGATGTCATACCTGATGCCTATCATGTTCCTCTTCATATTGAACGACTATCCTTCGGGATTGAACTATTACTACTTCATCTCTACGTTAGTCAGTGTGGTAACAACGCTCATCATGCGCAAGACAACCAATGAGGAAGCCCTTCTTGCTCAGTTGGAAGCCAACAAGAAAGACCCGAAGAAGATGAAGAAAACCGGTTTCGCCGCTCGTCTGGAAGCCATGCAGAAACAGCAGGAACAGATGATGAAAGAAAAACAGAACAAAAAGTAGTAAGACTACCGTTCAAGATATTCTTTTGCAGAAAGCCGGACAATGACATTTGCCCGGCTTTCTTATCCTTACGCCAATGAAAAAATCACAGACTCTAATTATGCAGACTAAATACACCTACAAACAAATCTGGCTTATAGCCTACCCCATCCTAATCAGCCTCCTTATGGAGCAACTGATAGGTATGACGGACACCGCCTTCCTCGGACGTGTGGGCGAAGTCGAGCTGGGAGCATCTGCCATCGCCGGTGTCTTCTACATGGTCATCTTCATGGTTGCCTTCGGTTTCAGCATCGGGGCACAGATACTCATTGCCCGGCGCAACGGCGAACAGCAGTATAAGGAAATCGGTGACTTGTTCTATCAGGGCATCTATTTCCAAGTCGGGATGGCGACAGTCATGTTCCTGCTGTCCTATTGCTTCTCGCCGATTATCCTGAAACGCATCGTAGCCTCGGAACATATCTACGAAGCAGCCACCAGCTACCTGCATTGGCGTGTATTCGGTGCCTTCTTCTCGTTCAGCGCAGTCATGTTCCGTGCCTTTTTCTTGGGAACCACCCAGACCAAGACACTGACACTGAACTCCATCGTCATGGTGTTGAGCAATGTCGTATTCAACTATATCCTGATTTTCGGTAAATTCGGTTTTCCTGCACTCGGCATTGCCGGAGCTGCCATCGGCTCCTCATTGGCCGAGCTGGTTTCGCTGTTATTCTTCATCCTCTATACCCGTAGCCGTATCGACTGCCGCAAGTACGGGCTGGACCGTATTCCGAAGTTCCGGCTGGACGTATTGAAACGGATGCTGAACGTCTCTTTCTGGACCATGATACAGAATTTCTTCTCCCTCTCCACCTGGTTCTTGTTCTTCCTTTATGTGGAGCATCTGGGAGAGCGCTCGCTGGCAGTGACCAACATTGTCCGCAACGTGTCCGGCATACTGTTCATGGTACTCATGGCGTTTGCCTCTACCTGCGGGTCACTGGTCAGCAACCTCATCGGTGCAGGCCACTCCGATTGCGTGGCAGGCACTATCCGGCAGCACGTACGCATAGCCTACGTCTTCGTACTTCCGCTGGCATTGCTTTTCGCGGTGTTCCCCAAGCTGATTCTGGGAATTTATACCGACATACCCGACCTGCAGGACGCTGCCGTACATTCGCTTTGGGTGATGTGCTCCACCTATCTGTTCCTGGTTCCTGCCAATGTCTATTTCCAGGCAGTTTCCGGAACCGGCAATACGCGTACTGCATTGGGCATGGAGCTGGCAACGCTGGTCATCTACACAGCCTATATCACCTACATTATTCTGATTCTGCAACTCGACGTGGCCATCTGCTGGACCTCGGAAATGGTTTATTCCAGCTTTATTCTCATTTTCTGCTGGCTATATATCAAACGTGGGAATTGGCAAGGAAGGAAAATTTAGTATCTTTGCATTGAAATAACTGAAACAAAAAGCATATATGAAACAAGTAAATCTACTACTTATGTCAGCAGCCATGACATTGGCCTCTTGCGGAGGCACAAAAGATGCCGGACAGCAGCAGGACGCAGCAACGCTCATCCAGCGGTCGGACATCAAGATTGAAGGAAAGCGTATGACACCCGAGGCACTCTGGGCGATGGGACGCATCGGCAGTGTGGCCGTATCCCCCGACGAAAGCAAATTGCCTACACGGTATCCTATTACAGCGTGCCCCAGAACAAGAGTAACAGCGAAGTCTTCGTCATGAATGCCGACGGTAGTGGCAATACCCAGATAACGCATGACGCCTGGCAAGAAGGACAGCCCACGTGGTTTAAGGACGGCAAGAAGCTTGCCTTCCTTTGCAACGAAAGCGGCAGCAGCCAGGTATGGGAAATGAATCCCGACGGCAGCGGACGCAAGCAGCTGACTCAATACGAGGGAGACATCGAAGGGTTCTCTTTCTCGCCCGACGGCAAGAAACTCCTTTTCATTGCCCAGGTAAAGACCGTGAAGAGTACGGCAGACAAACATCCGGACCTTCCTAAAGCTACCGGCATCATCGTTACCGACCTGATGTACAAGCATTGGGACGAATGGGTGACTACTGCTCCCCATCCATTCGTTGCCGATTTCGACGGCAATGCCATCAGCAATGTCACTGATATTCTTGAGGGAGAGCCATACGAAAGCCCGATGAAGCCCTGGGGCGGTATCGAGCAGCTGGCATGGAGCCCGTCTTCTGATAAGGTGGCCTATACATGCCGTAAGAAAACCGGACTGGCGTATGCCATTTCCACCAACTCCGACATTTATATCTACGACCTTGCCTCCAAGGAAACCAAAAACATCACGGAAGAAAACAAGGGATATGATACGAATCCCCAATACTCTCCCGACGGCAAATACATCGCCTGGCAGAGCATGGAGCGTGACGGCTACGAAGCCGACTTGAACCGCTTGTTTATCATGAACCTCGAGACCGGCGAGAAACGTTTTGTAAGCAAAGCATTCGAATCGAACGTGGACGCCTTCTTGTGGAACAAAGATTCCCAAAGCATCTACTTCATCGGTGTATGGCATGGCGAGACACAGATTTACAACATCGACCTTGCCGGAAACGACAAGCTTACCCGGCTCACCGACGGCATGTACGACTATGCTTCGCTTGCCCTTTGCGGAGACAAGATTATCGCCAAACGCCACTCCATGAGCATGGGCGACGAAATCTATGCCGTAAACAGTGCACGCAACGGCGACGCTTTTGCAGAAGCAGTGCAACTGACCACAGAAAACAAGCAGATTTACGACCAGCTGGAGATGGGTAAGGTGGAAGCCCGCTGGATGAAGACCACCGACGGCAAGCAGATGCTGACCTGGGTGATTTATCCTCCACAGTTCGACCCTAACAAGAAGTACCCCACCCTCCTCTTCTGTGAAGGCGGTCCTCAGAGTCCCGTCAGCCAGTTCTGGAGCTACCGTTGGAATTTCCAGATTATGGCGGCAAACGACTATATCATCGTAGCTCCCAACCGTCGTGGTCTTCCGGGCTTCGGTGTAGAGTGGAACGAAGCCATCAGCGGTGATTATGGCGGCCAGTGCATGAAGGACTACTTCACTGCCATTGACGAAATGGCCAAAGAACCTTTCGTCGACAAAGACCGCCTGGGTTGCGTAGGCGCCAGCTTCGGAGGCTTCTCCGTATATTGGCTTGCCGGACACCATGACAAACGCTTCAAGGCATTCATCGCACACGACGGTATCTTCAACATGGAAATGCAATATCTGGAAACGGAAGAGAAATGGTTTGCCAACTGGGATATGGGCGGCGCTTATTGGGAAAAGAACAACGCTACGGCACAACGCACTTTTGCCAACTCCCCGCACCTCTTCGTCGACAAATGGGACACCCCTATCCTCTGCATCCACGGAGAGAAGGACTTCCGCATCCTTGCCAACCAGGCAATGGCCGCCTTCGATGCAGCCGTGATGCGTGGCGTTCCTGCCGAACTGCTTATCTATCCGGACGAAAACCACTGGGTGCTGAAGCCTCAAAACGGCGTGCTGTGGCAACGTACCTTCTTTGAATGGCTGGACAAATGGCTGAAGCCGGCTAAGTAAAGCCCCTCAAAAACAATAAAAACAAATAGTCCCGGACTCTTTGTCAAGAATCCGGGATTATTTGTTTTTATCGTACACCGCCCGATTCATTTTTTATGACTATAATTTGGGCAGTTCAAATAAAGTCAATACATTTGCTTTATGCACACTCCGAAGAAGTGTAAACAATATGTCCTAATATAACCCGATAAAAGATGAATGAAAATTGGCCTGAGATTGTGGAAACACTGATACCGTATTTTGAAACAAATTCGGTAGAAGGTGACTACCAGCGGGAAATAGAGAACTGCTTGAAATTTCTTGGATGGAAAAAGACCAATGGAACAATGGTATCCCAGTATACATTACCGATAGGCAATAGCAACTCCATACGCCCGGACATTGTACTTTGGCGAAAGAACGAACATGATACACAATCCCCCGTACTCCCAATTGAAATAAAACGTCCGTCTAATATACAAAATGAGAGGCAAGAAAATCAGTTGATGTCGTATATGCGCCAACTGAAACTTAATGTCGGATTATATATAGGAGAAAAGATACAGCTTTACTACGACATTCCCAATGATGGAGAGAATCCCATTTGTGTATTTACAGCGGAAATTAAAAAAGAAGATACAAATGGTTCCATCATCTGTGACTTATTGAGCTACGACAAATTCAATCTGGAAAAAATAGAAACATTCTGTAATGAGCAATATAAAAAAATCCAAGCGCGTAATAATCTGCATAGGAGGGTGTCAGAATTCTTATCCGAAGGCAATGGGGTAAAGAATATGATTTCGTTGCTCAAAGACAAGTTTACAGCTGAAGGATTTGAGGAATCCGCCATTAATGAAGAATTTGCCAATCTTACGCTTACAGTACATTACGAAAATAAGAGCATTCTCCCTTCATTACAACTTAAAACGAGGCAAACATCTAAAAACTCACAAAACGACTATAAAGAAAGTGACTCCAAAGACCATACAAAATTCTCATTGGATGGAATCAACTTCTATGTCAAAAGACGTTTTGTATTGGAAGTAATCAAGCACTATATCAAAGACCATCCCAACATAAACTATGTTGAACTGGAGAAAGTCTTTCCATCCAATTTACACAGTAAAGCATTGGGTGTAATACGTACCTTGATAGAAGTCCAAGAAAAAATCAAATCTCATCCCGATTTAAAGAAACGTTACTTTCTTAAGCCTGATGAAGTTATTTTATTGGCAGACGGAACAAAAATTGTTGTCAACAACCAGTGGGGAACATTATTTCCAAGATTTCTTGAAGCAGCAAAGAAACTGTACCAAGTAACCAATGATACGGAAAGCAATACTCCAATATCCCGATTAAAGATTACTTTTGGTAATGGGAAAGTAATTCAAGAAACACAAGCAGCCGAGACTTTCCGGCAATTTGTGATGACAGTAGGTGTGGAACAAGTGCAATCTTTAAATATCAAGGTATGCAAGATTCCCTTGATATCAAACACACTTCATGAGAAATACCAGCGCGCTCAAAAACCATTAGGCAACGGACGGTTTCTTATGACCTGCAGCAATACAAAAACAAAGAAGCGTGATATCGAGCGTATTGCCAAAGCTTTGGGTATTCAGGTGACCGTGGAAATTGTATAATGGAAGACAGTAATTCAAGAGATATGTCTTGAAAAATACTTTTTCATGAAGAGTACGTATATTGCGCTCAACAGTAAGATACACCCTATCAAGAAGATATAGCCATACCGTTGGTAATAAATATATCCTACTATTATAAAAGTCTGTATTGTCATATAGGCCAGAGAGACTATGACATGAGGAATCTTCAGTTCATTCGCCATAATCTGATACAGATGCTTGCGATGCGGTAGCCCGATATTCTCATGAAGCATCAGGCGGTGAATGATAGTCAGTACACTGTCCACACCATAAACGGATAAAAGGACTATCCAGCTGAAATCTTCCGTTTCAATGATGAGCCTGCCTATCAGGAAAAGAAGGATAAAGGCAATGCTCACCGAACCCACATCACCGGCAAAGCATTTAGCACGCTTGCGGAAATTGAAGAAGCAGAAGACAAGAACAGAACAGATAACGGTATAGATGAAATCCGCTTCCACAAAAGTAACCACCTCCTTATTGACATAAGCCAACGCAGCAAGAATAACCAGAGAGTAACCGCCGGTTATGCCGTTAATCCCATCCATAAAATTGTAGGCATTGATGATGCCCGTACAGACTATCAAGGCTATGACTATCCACCACCAGGACAAGGAGAACAGCCCCCACTGATAAAACATCATAGCCATAGCAGAGAAATGAAAAAGCAGCCTTGTCATCTGTCCGGTGGATTTTATATCGTCCACGAAGCTGATGAACGTCACCAGTGTCAAGGCAAGCAGGAACCAGGGATATTCAAAGTCACTCGTCAGGAAATAGGCCAACGCTCCGAAATAGAAAATAATCCCACCACCGCGTAAAGTCACTTTCGTATGGGAACTCCGCTCATTGGGCTTGTCGATGATATTGTACCTATCAGCTATTCTAAAATAAAAAAGTTCTGCTAAAAACAGCAGAACCAGTATAAACAGATAATACATAACAGTATTTTCCTCTTTAATTTTTAATTATCAATTTTTAATTCTTAACTTTTATTTGAGAACGATTTTATCGTTCTCACTATCCCCTCCTCTGCCCTCACCGGCATTCTGTCAATACCCAGGGCAGCCTTTATCTTCGCATTACTCACCACATAATTCTCTGTCAACTTGCGCAGACGCTCTTCATTCAAAGGCAAATGGAGCAGAGTCCCAAGCCGGGCACAGAATTCCATCAGTCCTCTGTTTATCTTCCAGATATGCGGTTTACGGTCCAAAGCCCGACACATCAAAGTTATCAGCTCATTCGTGGACAAGGCTTCATCATCCCCCATATGGTAGATACCACTCCCCACCTCCTTAGTCAACAGTCCTTCCACCACATAGCAAAGATTGTCTATCGAAGTAAAAGACCTCCTGTTCTCAAAAGCCCCCAAAGGCCAGGGAATGCCTTTCCTCACCACATTATAAAGAAGATTCAGATTGCCTTTATTGCCGGGACCATGAATCATGCAAGGACGCAGGATATAGACCTTTTTGTCATCATACGGATTAACTTTCAGTTCTCCATTTTCAACATTCAACTTGCCAAGAATATAATTCTCGGCAGTTATCTTGCTCTCCCCATACGGTCCTATCGGAGCAGGCACCACATCTTCAGTCAGCATATCACCCACCACACTGTCTGCAGCGGCTTTCACAGAACTGAAGAATACGAACTTCTTCGCAGACGATTCCAGAAAGAAATCAAATATCTTTTGGGTCAATCCCGTATTAATATCAAAATAGGATTGGGCAGCAGACCGGTTTTTCGTATCATGGGCTTTACCAGCCAGATGAATAATGGCATCGAATTCAGGAAGATTCCGCATCGGAAAAGAAGCCGGTTCGATATCCTTCCAGAAAGAAAAGTCTTTACCACCCCCTCCTTTTCAGGAGCAACAATATCCAGCCCGTAAAGGCTATGACGTTCCTTTAGGGCAACAACGAGATTAGACCCCACAAAGCCGTGGATTCCAGTGATAAGTATGTTCATTGAAATATGCTAAAAAATATACTGACCGGAAACGTGGTTATTGGTTATGTATTTAATAAAATAAGTATCTCCGATGACAGAGAGAAAAATATAACATACCACGTCGTATTAGAATTACGTTGGTAAGTGATGTAATACATATCCTTACCATAACGCTCAAAAAAAGCGGGCGCTTTCTTTTTTAATTTAGAATGAATGTTCTGTTGAATATCAGCTATCAGTTCTTCTACATAAGAAATAGCAAAAGGATAAGTACCCAAATACTCCTTCTCAACAAGTATTTTTATAAGCCCATACAAATCCTCCTCTACTTCGGGAGCGAATACGACTCTCATCCAAACAAAGCCTTTATACGAGGGCAAAGCCTATCCAATAATTCTTCACCGGAAATAGCATGCCTAATGTCATCACGTCCTTCCGTAACGATATTCGGATTATTCTCATTACCCGTATATACAACTACCGGTTCACCAACATTCGGCACCATCGGTTCTTGTTCCTTATATGGCTTAATCTTCCTCATACATCCAATCTTTCCACAAAGATACCCGGAAATATCAAGTTATCCTAATCATTGACTGATAAATATCGTATATTCATAAAGCTTCAACTAAGTCTACATATTTTTGAGTTACCACATCCTTTGAATATAATCGCTTAATCACCTCCACACCATTTCGACCCAGTAAAGCTAGTTCGCTTCTTGAGACGGAATTCAGCCAATCCACCATTTCTCCCACCTTCTTTTCCAAACTCTTCTCTGTAATCAATTTTGCACAGCCATGTTCCTGCAGGAAATTGATGATAGGCGTATCCTTTCCCGAGCAGACCAATAAAGGCCTACCACATGCCATGATTGTATAAACCTTGGAAGGGAATCCCTGCATCTCCATTTCAGGGTTCATGAAAATAAACTGGATGTCTGAATAGGCAAGAATGGACGGCATCAAACTTCTGGGCTGGTAGGGCAAAATATGCACATTATCCAGCTCCAACTCACGTACTTTCTCCTCAAGAACAGGTTTCATGACTCCCTCACCGATTATAAAGTATTCAATGGAAACCCCTTTCGTCTTTTCTGCCAGACAAATTAAGGGCTCCCAATCTTGGGCATAACCAATATTCCCGGCATAAAGCAATTTCAAAGAATCTGTGGCAGGGAAAAAATGGGGATTCAGACATTCTACATTTCCACCCTGAGAATTATACAATTCTGTATCTACAAAATTAGGTATTATACAAAGCTTGGACTTATCCTTAAACCTTCCGGCTATTACATTATAAAAAACCTGGTCTATTGTCGTTACGGCCGTTGAGTTATTATAAACATACCGTTCCATCCTACGTAGCTGTTCTATAACAAGCCCGTCCTTTCGTTTCAAGATGTCAGGATATATTTCCTGCACATTATATATGGTTTTACATCCCTTAATTTTCGCCAGCCAAATGTTTATTACACCGATAGTCAAAGGAGGGGAAGGTGACAGTATGACATCTACATTTCTCTGGGACAAACCAATCAGGAAAGAGATAATATGCCAATAGACAAATCCCAGGACACGCAGAAATGTATTTCTGAATTTCTTCTGGGGTACATGAAGAACTCTGATTCCATGAAAACAGCTTTCTTTACAAATCCCCCAAACCTTCCATTTCAGAGGTTGTGCTGCCAGTTGTGATTCCACAACATTGTAATGAGGCGTAGTTGTCAATACCAATACTTCATAACCGTTTTCTTGGAATTTCAGAGCAATATCATTATAAAGATAGGCTGTCGAAACTCCATCCGGACTGAAAATCAGGCTATGTATCAAAATTTTCTTAGGCATGTCTCACCATTATTTTCTCCAAACCATCTTGTTCACCACTCCCGTATAGCTCTGGATTATCTTCACAACCTTGGCCGATACATTCTCATCCGTATAATCGGGTACCGGCAGACCATCGTCCTCATTCCTATTCATCTCCACGGCAGTATCTACAGCCTGAAGCAAGGATTTCCCATCAATGCCGGCAAGGACAAAGATACCCTTGTCAAGAGCCTCGGGACGCTCCGTACTGGTACGGATGCATACAGCAGGGAAAGGATGCCCCACAGAAGTGAAGAAACTGCTCTCCTCAGGCAGAGTACCGCTGTCACTCACAACGGCATAGGCGTTCATCTGCAGGCAGTTGTAGTCGTGGAAACCGAGAGGTTCATGCTGAATCACACGTCTGTCAAGTGCAAAGCCGCTTGATTCCAGACGTTTCCTGCTACGAGGATGACAACTGTAAAGTATGGGCATGTCATATTTCTCGGCCATAGCGTTAACCGCGCTGAAAAGAGACAGGAAGTTCTTCTCCGTGTCAATGTTCTCTTCCCGATGCGCGGAAAGCAGGATGTATTTACCTTTCTGGAGATGCAACCTCTGGTGAATATCGCTGGACTCTATTTCGGACAAATTCTCATGCAGGACTTCCGCCATGGGCGAACCGGTTACGTATGTACGTTCTTTCGCCACGCCCGAAGCGTTCAGGTATCTGCGGGCATGCTCCGAATAGCAGAGGTTCACATCAGAAATGACGTCCACAATACGGCGGTTGGTCTCCTCAGGCAGGCACTCGTCAAAGCAGCGGTTGCCTGCCTCCATATGGAAGATGGGGATATGCAGACGTTTCGCGCCTATCACGCTCAGGCAGGAGTTCGTGTCTCCCAACACCAGCACAGCATCAGGTTTCACCTGCACCATCAGCTTGTAGCTGGCGTTGATAATATTCCCCATCGTGGCACCGAGGTCATCACCGACGGCATCCATATACACATCGGGGGCTTTCAGCTTCAGGTCACGGAAGAAGACACCGTTCAGGTTATAGTCGTAATTCTGGCCGGTGTGGGCCAGAAGACAGTCAAAATAACTGCGGCATTTGTTGATGACAGCCGCCAAGCGGATGATTTCCGGACGGGTGCCCACTATAATCAGAAGTTTCAGTCTGCCGTTCTCCTGAAACCTGACTTGCGAATAATCCAATTTTATTTCCATCTGTTCCTGTATTCTTTAACTCGTTTCAGACTTTTTCAAAATAAGTGTCCGGACGTGCCGGGTCGAAACACTCGTTGCACCACATGAAGGTCACCAGGTCTTCCGTTTCCGAAAGGTTGACGATATTGTGCGTATAGCCGGGAATCATCTCCACGACCTCCATCCTCCCGCCGCTTACCTCGAAGCTGACAACCTCCTCCGTACCTATCTTGCGGAGCTGTATCAGACCGTGCCCGCTCACCACCACAAACTTCTCGTTCTTGGTATGGTGCCAGTGCTGGCCTTTCGTAACGCCCGGCTTGGAGATGTTCACCGAGAACTGCCCGCGGTCGGAAGTACGGATAATCTCCGTAAAACTGCCGCGGTCGTCCACATTCATCTTCAGGGGATAGCTGAACCGTTCTTCAGGCAGGTATGAGAGGTATGTGGAATAGAGTTTCTTTGTAAAGGCATCGCTCAAATCCGGGACGGACAAGGTACCGGGCATTTGCCTGAAAGACCTTATCAGTTCCACAATGCCGCCCAAGGTAATGGTATGCACCACGGGCACTTCGCAATAATCCCCGTTGCGGTGTTCCCTGCCGCTTAGGGCAGAGATAAGCTCGTCCACCACATCGTCTATGTAAACCAGATGCATCACCACCGAAGGGTCGTTTACCCGGATGGGCAAGTCATGGGCGATGTTGTTGCAGAAAGTGGCCACCGCGCTGTTATAGTTGGGGCGGCACCATTTGCCGAAAACATTCGGGAAGCGGTACACCAGTACCTTTGCACCCGTTTCCTTGGAGTACTCGAACAACAGTTGCTCCCCTGCCCGCTTCGATTCACCGTAAGGGTTGTCGAGTGCGGCCTGCGTGGAAGAGGAAATCATTACCGGACAGGTATTGCCGTGCTTCTTCAATGTATCAAGCAGCGTGGAGGCGAAGCCGAAGTTCCCCTTCATAAACTCAGACGCATCCTTGGGACGGTTTACGCCCGCCAGATTGAAGACAAAGTCAGCCTGTCTGCAATAGACATCCAGTTCGGCCGGGTCACTGTCCATGTCATATTCGTAAATGGCAAGTTCCTCACCTGCAATGCCGTAATTGCGGGCTTTCCCGTCACGGATGTTGTGCAGCTGGGATACAAGGTTCCGGCCGACAAACCCTCGGGAGCCGGTCACTAAGATTTTCATAAACTAATGGGTTCTGTTTGTCACAGAAAAGAGAAGATATTCATAGTGAATGACAGAAATCATCCAAACCTATAAAACTTACTTTTGGGAAATTATATTGCTTCAATATATGAAAATGATGATCTTCCGTAACAATAAACTTGGCATTAGCCACAATTGCACAGTCCACAAACTTATTATCATCCGGATCTGATTTTATCAGATTGAAGTTATAATAAGGAGTAAAGAACAAAGTATAAGGATTATTGAGAATGACATCAATCACCAGCTTAGCTATTTCCACACCTGCCAAACGTTCTAATATTTCCTCATATTCATTAAGAATTTCATCAGAAACGCATAACTGATTCGTTCCATCCAAAAAGCAATCCCAAATCTTACGGTACCTGCTTTTGGGAGAAATGCACTGTATCAAGCTATTTGTATCTAATACAATTCTATTCATCTCTTCGGAAGTGTACGGACATCAATTTTTCTCAGTTCATCAAGTTTTTCTTGGTTTAAAACTCCCGAATCCCATAAGTCATTCAAGCGGTCATCTAACTTCTGAGAAAAATATTTGGTCAACACTTCTTTAACTTCATTCAATCGCTCCTCCGAACCATCAAAAGCAAACATCTTCAAAAGATGTTGTTGAACTGAATTTAATACTGTTGCTGCCATATTCTCAATTATTAGTTTCAATATGGCAAAGATAGTTTTTTTTTCTAAAGGAACAATACATTCCCTCTTTCTTTCCTGTTGTATTATTCAAATTAAAGACTTATTCACTCTTGATTTCCGCGCTCTTCGCCTTTTCCTCCATCCCGAGGTCTTCGCGGATGAAACGGAGTTTCAAAAGAAGCTTTTTCATGCCCTCCACATCCAGGCGGGCAGTGTTATGGCTGTGATAGTCCTCTATACGGGCAATATCCTCATTGCCTTCCGTGAAGAACTTGTCATAGTTCAAGTCACGGGTGTCGCAGGGGATGCGGTAGTAGTCGCCCATGTCGACAGCCTTTGCCATCTCTTCGCGGGTTACCAGTGTCTCATACAGTTTCTCGCCGTGGCGCGTGCCGATGGTCTTCACCTCCGTCTCACCGTATTTCGGATCAACCTGCGCGTATGTTTCCTTCAAGGCCTGCGCCAGTACATCCAAGGTGGCGGCAGGAGCTTTCTGCACGAACAAGTCACCGTTGTGCCCGTGCTCAAACGCATAGATTACCAGATCTACGGCATCGTCCAGCGTCATCATGAAGCGGGTCATGTTGGGGTCCGTTACCGTAATGGGCCTGCCGTTCTTTATCTGCTCCACCCACAAGGGAATTACAGAACCGCGGCTTGCCATCACATTGCCGTAACGGGTACAGCAGATGGTTGTACCAGCTTCCTCACCCAACGCACGGCCCTTGGCTATGGCAACCTTCTCCATCATGGCCTTGCTGATACCCATGGCATTGATGGGGTAAGCCGCCTTGTCGGTAGAAAGCACTACTACGTTTTTCACCCCATGCGCTATGGCGGATTCCAGTACATTGTCCGTACCGATCACATTGGTCTGCACAGCCTGCAACGGAAAGAACTCGCAGCTGGGAACCTGCTTCAAAGCGGCGGCGGAAAACACATAATCCACTCCCACCATGGCACCGTCACAGACTGGCGGTCACGGACATTACCAATGTAAAATTTTACTTTCGGATTCTGCAGGTGATGACGCATGTCATCCTGCTTTTTCTCGTCACGACTAAAAATACGAATCTCCTTGATATCAGAATCAAGGAAACGACGCAATACAGCGTTACCAAAACTGCCGGTACCTCCGGTTATAAGGAGGACTTTGTCTTTAAATACTGACATAAATATAATATGTATTAATCATCCAAATTCGATATCAAATCGATTAATTTTTCTGCTCTCCGATTATAATTATCGAAGGACTTAAGTTGTTTTATTCCTTCTCCGACCAGATAATCTTGAAAGGATGTGTCTACAGCCATTTTATAAATTGATTTGGCACAGTCTTCTGCATCTAACGGCGAATAGTACACAGCTGCATTTCCACATAATCCATGAGCAAATGGCAAATCTGTAGTTAAAATTGGCACTTGCATTCGCATCGCTTCGACATATGTGGCAGTGAAACATTCAAGTAAAGTTGGTTGAAACATTATATCTGCCTGACGATATAAGGAAGGGCATTCTGCTACACTAACTTTATCAATCAGACAGAAATGCTCTCGCAAATAAGAAGGAATAGGTGGCAAGTCATTCTCTGTCACCGTAAAAACGAATCGAAAACTAAATTCGGAATAATGTTTTTTAAGATATCGAGCGACTTCGATAGCAATTGCTAAATTCTTATGAGGATAAGGAGCATTTATGGACAGTAAAGTACAACCGTCAAAAGACGGTAAGGCATGTTCTATTTGAGTATTTTCATCATCGAAAACCTGATTATAATAATTCGATACAGTATAGGCTTTTATGGTAGGGAACAAGTGCTTTACTTTCTCTGAAATATAAGGATTCTCAGTCCAAAAAGCAGTCACACCACGTTTGAAGTAATAATATAAATAAAGATTTCTCGCCTTTTCTATCATTAGTTCCTTCCAAGACATACGTTGAAAATAGGGAGAATCGTTCAAAACGAGATGGGATCTGGCAAATCCACATAGATGCTTACATTTCGGCTTCCATCTTGCAGGTCCGAATATGGTAAGAACTCCACCAATATTGTGTCTGGTTACCAAATTATCCATAGCCTTATCACGTCCCCAAAACAATGTATACCAACTGTTTCGTATATCATGACGCACTACAGTGACATTTTTGTATTCCGATACCCTATCAGCAGTATCATCCATACATGAGGATAATACTAAAAAAAAATTATGTTGGGGAATTGCATTCAAACAAGTACAAACTGAATCAGCGACTTGAAGCCCTCCACCTTTCTTGAGATTGGAGCAATTTATTAGAATGTTCATTTATTCTGAAAAATGTAAGTGCTCTATATTGGCATATTGTACAGAGAATACCATCTAAAAGAGGTTTACTATTCAATAATTCAAAAGTGGACTCATTTTTTGATTGTTAATATTGATTCCGACCGTTATCAACGAGAAATTTCCATAGTCCCTGCGACCAGTAAGCATCCAATTATGACGTCTCCCCAAGGAAAGTCGTCATGACGATAAGCCAGCAATTGCTCTTTCAAGGAAAACTTCTTAGATAGAAAGATTCATTGAAGGATAGCTCGGTTAGTTCTAGCCCCCTCGGAGATTCTTCTAGGATAGGCAAAGGAGACGTTTAGTAAAACAAACAAGATGTCATAATTGGACGCTAACAGTTAAAATTTTAATATAGTTCCAGCCCAAGAATAGCCTACCCCAAATCCAGCCAAAAGAACATTGTCCCCTTTATGAATTGTACCATCGTCTATAGCCTCCCGCAAAGCGATAGGAATACTGTTGGATACGGTATTACCAAACTGGGATAGGCAATAATAAAATCTGTCTTGTTCTATTTTGAGTTTCTTCCTAAGAAAATTCAGCATATACTTATTGGCTTGATGAAACACGAACTGATTTATCATCTCTTTTTCCAATCCGTTATTTGCCAATGTAGCATTTACTAATGAAGGTACAATGTCTAATGTAAAAGTAAATATCTCACTACCATTCATATAAAGATAATCAGAAGAGATAGGATTGCCATTCTCATCAAATTCGATATCATTCTGCAGTTCGGGTATACGGCTTCCCCCTGATTCCACAATCAAATTATTTGCCCCGTTTCCATCTGTTCCTAAACAAAACTCTCCGATTTGAGCAAATCCAGATGTACCTATCACCGTAGCGGTAGCAGCGTCTCCAAAAATAGTACGGTTACCCTTATCTTTTGGATGTAGATATTTATTATAGGTTTCACCTGTTAATAATAAAACATTAGAGGCGATACCTCCGGCTATCAATCCCTTGGCAAGTGACAAACCATATACATAACCGGAACAACCCAAGTTAAAATCCAATGCCCCTATATCCTTGCGCAATCCTAATTGATACTGGATAATGCAAGCGGATGTCGGCAATTTATAGTCGGGACTTTGCGTACAGAACAGCACAAAGTCAATGTCTTCCTTTTTTATATCCCTTTTTTGAAATAAGCATTCAGCCGCTTTTATGGCCATGTCCGAAGCAGTTTCATCCTCTGCTGCCACATGTCTCTTTTCCACTCCCACCTTTGAAGCAATTTTCTCAACACTCCACTCCGGAAAGTCACGAACAATCGCCTCATTCGTAACTTCCACTTGGGGCAGGTAATATACGATTTCTTTTATATATGCATTCATAATATTTTTTATCACAATGTTAGAGTTCCTTCGCCTCCCCCCGTCAAATCAATAGCCGAACCCGTCATCCATGAGCTTGCATCACTAAGTAGATAAACACTCAGATAAGCCACATCTTCCGGCCTACCATACCTCTTTAAGGGATATTTTTGTTGTAAGTCCTCATAATCCGCTCCCATCAAGGTCGCATCCTTTTCAACCAGTTCAGTCCAAACCATTGCAGGACAGATTGAATTGACTCTCACTTTCTGTGGCGCACATTCCAATGCAAGCACATTTGCATTAACCAAGAATAGCTCCTTTTGAAGCCGCATAAACTGCATTACCAATAGATGGCGCAAATGGAGCTCTCGAAGCAATCATCACAATAGAAGCTTCTTTTGCTATTCTTTTCTTTTTGAGCAGATGACGTTGAAGTAAGATGGGACCATACAAATTGGGGAGAATCACCTCGTTTAGATTGCTTTCCTTGATAGCTTTGCACAATACACGATTACCTACTCCGGCATTGTTTACAACTCCATTGAGCATGGGCATCTCATTTACGATATTGATAATATCTTCCTCTTTTGTCAAATCAGCGGGGAAAATAAGATGCTTACCACTTTCCATTAGAGATAGAGTCTCTTTAAGACGAGTTTCAGTACGAGCGGTCAGTACCACATTTGCCCCCATACGAGAACACTCAATGGAAATAGAGCGACCGATACCACTTGAGGCTCCGGTCACAAGTATTGTTTTTCCTTCTAAAGAAAATGGATTATACATATCTATTAAAATTCTATGAGGTCAGGGTAGCGAAATTGTCATAACTTCCCCATTGTTTACTTGTAGAAATGCCATTACCTTCTACTTTTTACTAAATCAAATAAGTCTTCAATCGTCTCAGAGGAACGAATATCATCACCCTTGATCCGTACATCATACTCCTCGTCAACCATTGCGATTAGAGAGAGAGCAACGAGCGAACTCCATTCGTCCAAATCCTTAAACACCGTTTCAGGGGTAAAAGCAGAGACTTCTGTATCATCAAATTGTTGAGCAAAATTCTCAATAAAATCTTTTAATTCCATTATTATCTGTTTTAAACGTTAATGATAGCTATTTTTACTTTTAGAATACATCATTTTTGGGGTACTAACCATTAATTTAGTATATCTCAACTCACTTAAAGTCCATATCTGAATCAGCCGGAGTATGGAAAACTGAATATTCCTCTTGAATAGCCGGTTTAAAACGAGTTACTATATCAGCCCCTCCTTTTTCATGATAAAAACATTGTTTTTCAACAGCTTTGATAACCCCGGCAAGGACGAACGAATATATACTCCAGCAAATTTCATTTTCCTTGATAGCAAAAGAGCGGCTTTTATAATTGCTTTTTGCCCTTCAAAATCATCAATCGAAAATCTATAATCCACCACATAAAGAAGTGGTATGCCCGACAAATCATATTGCCGACAAGCAAAATACACATCATTTCCCTCCTTTTTACGAAGGGCATATACCTGATATTTATCTTTCAATGTAAAAAAACGCCAATCAAGAAATTTCGTAGAACGTTCAAATTCTATTAGGTTGTCATTCCAGTAATTGCCTTGAGGCTGATTCAAATCTATAGCCTTTTCTAATCGACGAAATAACCCTAAACAAGTTTTGATTTCACGTGGATAAGAAGAATCATCAACTAATGGTTTCCGCATAGAAGGGCAAAATGGTGCAAAAAGATATTTGAACAAATACCTATTCAATCGAATAAAGGCAACCGATTTCGCTATAAATTTAGCATGCATCCGCTTATTAAGTTCTACCGAAATACCAGATAATCCCGCCCCAAAATAATTCTTATTCGAAAATATTTCCCCACAAATGATAGTCCCAGCCTCCGTCTTGCGATACTCATCCAAGACTTTTGTATCATACGACCAAACAATATCATATTCAAGCCTCCCTATCTTGGCTTTCGTTTGTAGGAACATATTTGCACCTATAATTTCTTTATCTTTAAAAACCAACAAAGATTTTTCCATTCCTTCTTTAGGCACATACGATAAAGTAAAATCAATAAAAGTATTAAGGTCAGTCCGATACGGATATGCTTTCGCCAAATATCGCAATAAAGGCTCTTTGTCTGAAACAGAGAATATTTTACTATAAATTTCTGTATCCATCAATATTTATATATTGTGTTATAATGCATTTTCTTATAATGAGACGAAAGAATATCCATCCCTCCATAAAGAGCCAATCGAACTTGAAGAGGGGACATCGTTTGAAACAAAGCTCTATGTTTCAGGGCTACATCCATATCGTATACTCCCGGTACTGAAATATAAAGTTTTTTATAACCTGCATTTTGAGATTCAGAAATAACCCGGTCCGAATAATACCCTTGAGGGTAGCAAATACTATCAATCTGCTTATCCAAGAAGTTCTCGAGATAAGCTTTAGAGGCATACAAATCATCCAAAAGTTCGTCCACAGGCATTGCACTCATGTTCTTATGCCGTATGCCATGCGACTGAATATTGAAACCTGCGTTATGCAATTCTAATATCTCTGATTCAGACAGATACCCTTCTTTTCCAATCAATGAAATAGGGATGAATATTGTAGGATATATTTTCTGGGAAACCAACCAATCCACACAATCCAACAACCCACGGAATCCATCGTCGAAAGCGATTTGTATCTCCCCTTTTGGATTATTAATATCACGAACAATCTCAAACCCCGATTTTCGTATAGCACTTATATGCAATTTAAACAATTCAAAAGGAGTCGACATTGTTGTCCATGAGTCACCAACATGAACATCATGATAATAAACCACTCTACTTTTTTTAGTATGACACATCAAACACCCCACAGAAAACATTCCAGTCCTAACTAATTCTTTGATATCCATTATTATACTAAATAAGACATTGACAACTCTATATAAATGATTATTTCTCAAACGATGATTTCTCAGGGAAGATTACCTCAAAATCCCTAATCAATGACATCTTAGCCTTATCAAAGTCAACTGTTGAATCCGCATCATTCAAGCAAACCACTTTTTTCCGTTGATTACGTATCACATCTGATATATAGTCCAAATTATTATTTTGTATGGTAATCAATTCTGAGTCCTTCCAAACATTATAAGGAGAGAATTCACCGGAACAAAGTCTCCAATATCTTATAAGATATTGATTTACATCCGTGATATTCCTAAAACGGGATTCAGTAGTCTTTTGTAGTATCTCCGGTTCCAATTCCCAAACCCGTTCAAACGTAGATTTCAAATAAGCATTAGGTAAATGTGGATCGACAAAACCTGTATGCATGCTCCAAGGTAATAATGCCAAAGTACGATACCATTGACTGAGATACCTGACATTAATCCATTTCCCAAAATGTTCTTTTAAAAGACTCCTTTTAGCGAAATATTTATTAATCAATATCAAGTCATTGCAAATGATATGGTCTATACCTTGTGTATTGGGTTGCATTGTATTTAAAGCTGCTATATCGCAAGGCAATCCGTTTTTAAAGAAACGTTCTTCCGAAACTGAATTGATCAAGAAAGTATCGTCATTAAAATAGATGAATTGTTCCGCAAGATCTTTTATCCGATGAATATTCATTTCTATCGGATTGCAATTGAATGTAGGAAGATACTCATTAGGAATAAAATCCGAATGTTTAACAAAATTAAGTTTAGGTGCATTCAAATTCAGCCAATCTGGAATATGTCCACATGTCACGAAATGCACCTTGCTGACCCAAGGAGCATACTTCTCAATTCCTCGAAACAAGAATCTCAAATTGTCCCAATCGCGAAAACGCACATTTCGCTTATCACCGTTTACCTTTGGAGCATATTTTTCATATTCCGCTAGCCATACTGGGTCATTTCCATCAACCCACAGAAGAACAATATCTATCATTATGTCAAATATATAATTATCTTCAATCAATCGAATATAGTAGTGTAAGGAGAAATACCTAGCCCATTTCCCAAGCTAGATTGGCTAACAGCAATCATTTTTTCATATAATATCAAATATATTATAAAAAATAAGAATATGAGAAAGTTATTATATTTCAACGATAAAATTTTACATACTGGATGAATTAAAAAAGCTGGGAGAAAAATAAAGCATCCCATTAATCGACCAAAAATATGTACTTTTGAAGCTAAAAAATAGCTCGTCACAAACAACATGGTCAAAAACACAAAAAAGCCTACATGGTCATAATACTTTGAAATTTTACGATTTAGCATAAGAAATAAACATGGTAGCATCAAATTTAATATTATCCCTAGTCCAGTTCCTACTTCAGCCTCTCTATTATATTGACCAATAGTAGCGTATACACCATAAGGAGAATCTTGAAATATCGAACTAGCAAATAAATTATCAATAAAATCGGCTCTAGACATAATCATCAATATTATTCCTAAACATATATAAATATTAGTATTAGAAAATTTGATGTTTTTAAACAACAGAATAGGGAAATACAATATGGAAGAATAATGAAAAAAGAAGGCAAGTACTACACAGAACAAGTACTTCATTGTTCCCTTTTCTTTATATAACGCAAATATTCCACAAGTTACTAATGCTATCGATATCGCCTGTCGAGTAGTACTTATACAACTAAGGAATAGCAAAAAGAAATAAATAACAATAAACGGATAAAAATTTCTCTTCGGAACATAATAACAAACTGGAGCAAAAGCTAGAATTGCTAGAGAGGCGATAAACGATTGATAACTAAACCCGAAAAAATTCATCAACTTCCCCAATAATTGAAAACCGATTTCATGTTCATCACTATTTGTACTATACCACTGATACAATCCCACATAACTCCAATAATCAGTTCCTATTCCTTTACGAATAGAAGCCGGTATTACAATTGATAAAAACACAATAGTCCTACAAATATATTCGGATAATTTCGTCGAAGACACCTTTACATAATACCCAAATATCAATACAAATAAAAGTATTACATTATATATTATATAAGTAAATAACATAACAAAAATCTCTACAACTTATCATGAGAAGTTTACGAACATGAGACTCCAAAAAGTAATGTAGCAAGTTTACCCTCTTTGAAAACAATTACCTTATTAATGAATAGGCATACATAAACTATCAACAAAGATATGAGAGGAGCTATCACAAAATCAAACGACCAAAAGTAATCACTACTAAAAGAAATCCATCGGACAAGTATTGTTTCAAGAATAAGCGATTGTATGACATACACACCTAATGTATATTGTCCCAGTTTAGCTAAATTTAGCAAGTAGACATTACGTAACCCGGTAAACAATAGAAAAAATAGCGTGATAAAAAAAGACGATCCTAGCAGCCCTATAAATAACTGAAAATACCTCTTCAAAATAACCTTCATTAAAAAAGAGCATTATCCATTAAGGACAATGTACCTGAAAAAAGAGCTTCTCGGATACCCTGATCCCTAACCCAAAAATTAGGTGAAAAAGATACATATAAAGAAAATACCATAAATAACAACCCCGATATCACTAACACAAGGCACTTGTATTTCAAGATCCATGACAAATATTTAAAAATACATATCCCGAAAAGAAAACAAGGATACATAATAAATACATTCCAAATCAATATCACTTGACTAAGTAAAAGAGTCAATACAACCCACATAACCCGATTGCGTTGGGATTTAAACGCTATAAATCCCAAAATACCACAAACAAACACACTTTTCAAAAACCATAAAGAATTGATTGCGAATGATTTTATCGTATATATTTGCAAGTCACCTCCTAAAATAACGATAACGGCAAATATAATCAAACTCCATGACAGACAAGGCAAAAGGACCTGCCTGCCACGTTTCATAAAATAATCTTTAAAAGATGCTCGAAAAGAATTCCTTGCAAACAATCCGGACAAAGTCATGAATAATGGCATGTGAAAAGAGGTAATCCATAGAAACATAGGATTATATCTGGTATCTACCTCCAAAAGATGTTGCATACAATGACCATATACCACTAAAAATATAGCAAACAACTTTAACAAATCCCAAGCCGCTATCCGAGTCGGACGAGCAGTCTGATTCACTTGATTCATCTTAATACATTTTTAAGCCATTGAGTAAAACCAGATAAAGAGGCTTCTATCTCAAAACGGGAATTATAATGACTTATATTCATACGCGATAATGAAAAATCTGAAGCTTCCGAATTATACTCATTCATCACGGCAAGTGTGAAAACAGATTGGCTACATTCTTTCATAACACCGGGAGTTACATCTCGTCTATGTCCGAAAGGATAAGCATATAAATTTGTATTAAACAAGCGTTCCATATATTCTGAACATTCCTTGAAGTCCTCTCGTAACTCCCATTCGTCAAGCATCGACAATATATCATGCCTTACAGAATGACCTCCTATCTTATGGCCTTTCCTTTTCAATTCCAAGATTTCTTCCGATGTCAGTCCCTTAAAGCGGAGAGCAAAATATGCCTTATCAATAGGTAAGTCTCTGAAAGGATATATATCTTCCAACATCCCTAATATGGAAACCTTATCATATTTTTCATACAATGTATTGATTAACGAAGAAAATTCTTGTTGCCTGCTTAACGTATCCCCAATTCTTACTTTGCGATTTACAATTCTATATTCTCCTTCGGGTACATAAGCGAACCATGCCATTATTTGGTCTATCCACAAAGGCATAAAAGAATCGACATTTACGATTGGTATAAAAAAATAAGCTTTATTTGCACTTTTTGCCAACACCTCATCCGCTATCAATGCTGCCCGATACCCATCATCAAAAGTTATAACGGCTGATTCCGGCTCCCCTAATTCGGTTGTTACTTTTAATCGCTTATTAACAATAGCCATCATCCATTCAAATCTAGAACGGGATGTACAAACTATCTTCTGCTCAAAACTAGTATTTACATAGTCATCCGGTATGATATGATGAAAAACAAGAATACGTTGTTTTCTGCGATTTATCCAGTAAAAGAAAAGAATTATACCAAGATAATATGCAACAAAATACAATAATAAGAGTACTTTTTTCCGCATATTCACTTTAATAGTCTTGTTATACATCTAAATATTTTGTTAAACAAATAATAGAAAGAAGGCATTTTGTCTTTTTTATTCCAATATAAAAAGCAATCAACATGTAAGTAATCCTTAAACCACTTAAAATAAGAATATCCATATTTTATAGGAATCATTATATCTGAAAATTCTCTCATCATTATAAAATCATGATTTATATATTTAGGAAGAGAAGATAATATCAATTGATTATCGGTCATAGCCAAATACCATTGGTAAGGCAAATTGACTCCTCCATAAGTGGGCAAATATCCATTACCATCATTTCTAAGATTAATTTCTAAAAAGTAAGCTTCTCTATCAGACAAAAGGAATTCAACACTAAATAAACCACTATATCCCATACGATTAATATATTCATACACCTTATCAACTTGAATATACTCCTCTATATTCTTTGTGACTCTACCTAATCCTGTAGTACCAAAGTATCTTGGATACTCTCTTATCTTATCCATCAAGCAGGGAATCACAGTAGTTCCCTTTCCATCACTCCAACCCAAAAGTATGACCTCCGTTTTTTTGAAGATAAACTCTTGTATTTGTACAATGTCACAATATTTACTTAACTCATTAATAGACTCCAACAAAGAACGCTCAGATTGATGTATAGTATAATTTTTAGGACTACTAGAGCTATCTATTGCTTTTACGACACAAGGATAAATAAGCTCTTGGGGCAAATTTACTTCTTCTGAACAGTCCACAACCCAACTTTGAGGAGTATTCAACCCTATACTTTGAGCAAGAGTACGCATAAATTCTTTATTCAAACATTCCTCTAATGTCCACTTTCGATCTATAATAGCAGGTAATATAAATTTATCCTTCATTTTTTCAAAATTTACACCAAGAATTTTAACCTCACTATCATATGTCGGAAATATTAATGGCTTGCATTCTTCTTCATTAAATGCACTTAAAATGACACCTAAACCATCATGAACGTTGTCCACTATCCATACTTTTTTTATGTATCTACTTTTCGCAACAAAAGGATACAAGCCATTGGAGTTCACTAACACTAAGTATGAGAACAGACCTATTTCTCCCAAACTACGAATAAGTCCTAAAGTATTATGATGATTTTCTCCAAATACAATAATTTTAGGACTTCCTATTTCATTATCAAGACACATTTTATTATCTATTGTTTATTACAAAATCAATTTTATTTTTACTCTCTTTTATAAAGTTTCTATTCCAAACCAAGAACAGAGAGAAAAAAAAGCAGGAATGATAACACTCTCAAGAACCATGTATCTAAAAATAAGATACTAACAGCAGTTCCCAACAAAAACACTATTTGCAATAGATAATCATATTTTCCATCAAGACATACAAATTTATCAGACTTCATGGTTCTCAAATATAATATAACAAAATGTGCAATCAGTAATGACACAGTAGCCCCCATGATTCCATATCGAGGTATTAACAAAAAGTTCATTCCTAAGCAAACAAAACCTCCCCAAAGGCTGGTGGTAAGGAAATAGCGTGTATTCTTTGTTGCCATAAACATAGTTCCCACAAAAGTAGAGAGTGATGAAAAAACTGCTGCCAGTCCTAAAAATGGAATATATCTCCAAGCATCAAGATAAGACTCGTCCGCAAAAAACTTGATTAGCCAATAGCTAGATAGGCAAAGGAAGAAACCGACCAATAATAATAAAACAAAACACAGTCTCAGGATACGGTTATAAAATAACCGGAAATCGGGCTTCTTAAATTCTTCTAACACGGAAATCTGCCATGAAAGAAAAAAAGTATTGAACACCATTGTTATAATCGACGGAAATCGATTGGATACCGCAAAAATTCCAACGAAGTCTGTCGAATGGTAATATTCAAGAAATAATCTATTCGATGTACCTAATATCCACCAAAGTGTAGCATTAGGTATCATAGGAATCGAATAAGACAACATTTCTTTTATCGTTGATATAGATATTGATTTATACGATAAATAAGTATGTATATGTATAGAAACTACTGTGTATAAAGAAGAAATAATAAAACCGGTCAATTGAGAAATAATGTAACCGTCCACACCCCACTTGGGTACTAATAATAACGAAGATATAGCTGTAACAAACGTTAAAATAATGCCTGATACTACAAATACAGACATACGGTCTATACTTCTTGAAAATTGTTGAAGATATAATTGTAAAAAGCTAAAAATCAACAAGACGTATATATATCCAGCATAAGAGCCAAATACCCCCCATTGAATATCTTCCACATATTTCAATAAATAATAGTAAACTGCTCCAAAAAGAATCAAAGAGAGCGAAACTACTGTCAGCCCTGAAGAAAAGAATGTTCGTTGTTTGTCTATGCTTTTACCCTGTGGAAACCTGAAAATAGCATCGGTTATACATAGGGTTACCACTCCCATTATCAATGAGACATAAGTGCCTACCAGATCAATATCTCCATAATTCTCTACAGAAAGCCATGCCGTATAAAAAGGCAGCATCAATATGGCTAATAACTTACTGCCTATGGAACCTATAAATACAAGTAAACTATTTTTCCCTAATCGCTTATATTTATTCATGCTCAATTACAATTCACTTCAACTATTTACACTATTGTAAAACATGATGCTAGAAAACAGTTTACGCAAACGAATTACATCTATTTATTTTAAGTAGAGCTTCGCTTTCCTTTACATATTGTCGAAATTTCTATCTAAAAAACAAAAATAAGGATCCCAATACGAGCTATAACAAGTATTATCTTTATTCTTAACAAAAAATCATTACTCCAATGGATATTATTCTTCAACAAAAAAAAGAAAAAACTCAAAAACACAATATGTTTTCCCTTCTACCCTTCTCCTATCTCCTCCACCAGCGACGCATGCACAAACGTCGTCGCCACCGCCATCACCCCCTCGATGTTCACCACCACCCTCCTGTCATGGCGCACACGCACAAACACCCCTTCCACTCCTTCGAAGATGCCGCCGGTGATACGTACCCGGGTTCCTTGGGAGAGGTTCAGCTCGGTGGGTTCAAGATAGAGCACAGCCTGGTCGTAGGTGCCAGACACGGCGATGAAGCTGCGCATCTGTGAGTCCGGGATGACGATGGGCTGGCGGGTCTCGCGGTCCATGATATAGCGGATAGGGATGTTCATGCCCGGTTTGTTCTTTATTTCATCCATACGCTCGCGGGTGGAGCGGACGAAGACCAGGTTATGGACCGCAGGAACAAGCTTGCGCAGGCGGCGCTCTTTCCTCACGACATACTCATAGCGCATGGGAATATAGTTTTCAATGCCCTCTGCATCCAGGTAATCCTTGAAAAAAAGCTCTCGGCTATAGGTGACACGCACTGCATACCAGTGCATTTCTGCATTCTCGTTCACGAAAAAATATGATTGGGGGACACCGGAGTAGCGAAGTACCTCCCGGTCAAGTAATGTAATGCGGTTACTTTAAATAGGCTATATGCATTCATTTTATTTCAAAACCCTCCACCATCTCGGAAGGAAGGCGACGAAATAGTTATATTCAAGCTATCTTGCGATAAGCCGTTATCAACGAAACGTTTATGATGAAAGAAATGTTTTATAACACGTTCCGTTTAATGAACGCAAAGGTAACGTCAAGAAATGAAAGTACAAAATATTCTGATTGATAAAATGATAATCTTTTTTAATGCAGACATCATCACACTATATATCAAAGAATTACGCCTATTAGGTAAGATACACGCGCACGCGCGTCATTTCTTATCTTTTTAAAGAAAGGGTGTGTTACATATATAACCATAGGTTCCGGTACCTCACCCTATACATACAGACTACACACACGCTTCACTAGTTCACGGAGAGGGGCACCACAGATTACACGGATTGGCACAGAGGAGCACAGAGAAGAATTCTTCGCTACGTTCTGAGTGACGGATACTCACGGAAACAAAAGGATGATACGCACGGACATACACAAAAGTGATACGCACAGAAACTACAAAAATCCGTGCCAATCCGTGTAATACATAGTGCACAGACTTCTCTTTTTTATTAATTTTGCACCCGATTCGTTAACTTAATATAAAATTATATTTTCAAATTGTAATTATGAGAACAAAAAAACGCCAATTAGCGTAATGCAAATCAAAGGGAGGGATTACCAAGTGCTGTACACCAAAGAGAGCAAAGAGGTGCAAGTGGCCATCGACCTGCTTTCTATGGTAGAACACAAGTCGTTAACCGTGGAATACAAGGAGCGGAAGGCTTTCCTGACACCCTTCATCCCACTGCTGATAAATCCCCAAAAGGAACACGGACTGAAGGGTGTAAGCCCCTTCGCCAAGCTGCTGCATCTACTTGTAAACTTTATGGACGCGGACGGAAGCGGCAATACGCTGAACCCCGATTGCATTGAGGATGAGATATATAAGCTCTTCAATGAGCTATATCCCAAGGAGTAAAACGGACCAAGGAATTCAAATTGTAAAAAAACGGCTGTCCCACTGCGGATGGCCGTTTTTGCTTCCTAAGGAAATAAACGGCATCTTTGCGCCGCCAATAAGGCAAACTTAATACAAGTAGAATGGAAAACATTCCAGTGACCACCTACCGTGGTTTCAGCGCCGTCAGCGGGGAGACAACCTTCACGCAGGACATGGCTGACATAAGAAACGGCAAGCATGCCAAGTTAATCATCAAAATCGCCAGCCTCGTGGCACAGGGAAAGGTGGAGGAAGCCAACCACGTCAAGAAGCAGCTTCCCTTCAGGACCCTCACGGCCAACTACCGGGAAAGAAGGCTCGCACCGAGCATCACCCGCTACAACCCCGTCATCACGCTCGACATCGACGACCTGGAAGAAGGACAGTTGGAGCAGACCCGGACCCTCATCAACGAAGACCCGCACACCCTGGGCAGTTTCCTCTCCCCCAAAAGGCACGGCTACAAGCTGTTCGTCTTCATGCAGACGGAATACACCCGGCGTCTGTATGACCGTCTCCGGCAGGGCGAGGTGACCTACGCCACGCTCGAGGAGATACACCTGAAGCTGTACAGCGCCGCCAAAGAGCACTACGAGGCCCTTCTCGGAGTAGAGGTGGACGGAAGCGGAAAGGACATTTCGCGGGGATACTTCATGTCCTTCGACCCGCATGCCTATATCAATGCCGCACTGCTGGAACAGATTTCCCCGTTGCCGGCACGCATCATCCCGCCTGCGAAGAAGGAAAGCGGCAAGAAGAGGACGGCTGCCGAAACGGTACACCCCCTCCCCGCCTCCGTTGCCGCCACGCCGCAGGACGCAAAGCCTTGGGAGAAGCTGATATTCTCCAAAGCCGTGACCGCCGTGAAGCGCACCACCAGGTTCCGGGCAGGCAACCGCGACAACTTCCTCTTCGCCCTGGGCAACAAATGCTACAGCAAGGGCCTGGACGAGCAGACAGCCATCAGACTGGCGAAAAACGAGTTCGGACAAGAGTACCCCGACGTGGAATCCCCCCTGCACAATGCCTACATCTATACCGACAAGACCAGCGAAGCCGCCACAAAGAAGGAAGAGAAAAAGCCCGTCATCAACCAAGTGATGAGCTTTCTGGAAGAGCACTACGGCATCCGCAGGAACCTCATCCTGGACCGCCTCGAATTCATGCCCTACACCCCGTCGGCAGATGCCGGAAAAGGTTACCGCCCCATGCGCGGAAAGGACTACAACACCATGTTCGTAGACCTGCAGATGGCCGGCATCTCCTGCTACCAGAATTTCCTCAGAGCCGTGATAGACTCCAACTACGCCAAGGAGTTCAACCCCTACACCGACTATCTGTACGCGCTTCCCCCCTGGGACGGGACGGACTACATCGCCCAACTTGCCGACACCCTGACGACCGAGAACCGGGAGCTATGGCAGAAGGGCTTCAAACGGTGGATAGTGGGCCTGGTGGCCTGCGCACTGAGCGACGAGGACATGAACCAGCTCGTCATCATCCTCTACAGCGAGCAGGGAAAGGGAAAGAGCAGCTGGATTCGGCGCCTGCTGCCGCCCGAGTGGAAAGAGTACTTCTACAACGGCATAATAGACCCGAGCAACAAGGACGATGCCCGCCTGCTCGCCACGCGAATCATCATCAACATGGAGGAGTTCGAAGGCGTGAAGCCCGGCGAGCTGGCAGCATTGAAGCGAATCATCGCGCAGGACAACGTGACGCAGCGCAAGGCCTACGACATCGAAGCCTTCACCCTGCCCCGCCACTGCTCCTTCATCGCGAGCACCAACAACCGGCAGTGCCTGCAGGACATCGGTGGAAACCGGCGTTTCCTCCCCATCACCATCACCGGCATAGACTACCACACCCCGGTGAACCATCCCGGTATCTACGCCCAGGCGCTCGCCCTGCTGAAAGGCGGATTCAGATACTGGTACGAGGGCGAGGAGATAGAACAGTTGAACAAGCACAACGAACGGCACCGCATGAAAGACCCCGTGGAGGAGAACCTCTTCGTCTTCTTCCGCAAACCGCTGCCCGAGGACCTGCAGACAAAGTGGCTCCCTGCCAGCGTCATACTGACCAAGCTCAGCATATTCGGGAAGGTGCAGGTGAACCCGCACACCCAGCTGGTACTGGTGCAGGCACTGGAAAAGTACGGATTCGGTACACGGACCAACGAGCAGGAGACGACCGAATATGAGGTAGTGGACATCCAGCTATATCAGTAACCGGTATTCGAGGAGAAGAGAGAAGCCCCGTAACATATATTGTTGTGCATGACAACATATATTGTTACGGGGCTTTACATATATTGGCGTTTTCTTTACACGGCTTCCCTATTTCCGGCCGGCATCCTGTCAGGGTTCTCCCAGATACTTCACCAGCACTTTCACTTCCAGCGGAGTGAAGGTGCGCCGGTATTTGTTGTAGCCCACCTTCTCCAGCTCACCCTTCAGCGCCTTGTTGTGGCGTATCCATGCCGCCAGGGTATAGATGGCATTGCTGATGCAGTAAGTCGGGTTGTAGAGCATGGCAAGCTCCTCCTTCGAATAGGCGTGGATGCGGAACGGACGAAGGTCTTCCTCCTCCTCTTCCCTCTTTTCTTTTTCTGTTTTCATTCTTTATGTTATTGGTTGATTATTACACCATAAAGATACTGAATATCAGTGATATGACCAAGCATATACAGACATAAACGGGCATCGGACGAAGAACTTTTCCTGAACAGAAAGGAAACGGGAAAGAGACGGCGTAACCCGAAGAAAGCCATGAGCAGAAAAAGCCGGAGAAGTACTTTTGCAGCACCCCTCTTCCCCCCCTAAAGGAGAAAGAGAAGAGTATTGCAATACGGGACTTTAATTTCTAATTGTTAATTGTTAATTTTTAATTATTTAATTGTTTATGGGAGTACCATTCAAGAAAATTGCGAGGAAAGATCCTCGAAAGGCAGATGCGGTGGCAAAGTTCTACCCGCAGCTGGTGACACTGGGCGACAATGCGACGCTGGACGACATTGCGTATGTGATGAAAGAGAAGAGTTCGCTGACGCTGGGAGACATCCAGAGTGTATTGACCAATTTTGTGGAGGCCATGATTACGACCCTCTACAGTGGCCAGTCGGTGAATATCAAGAACTTTGGCGTATTCAGCCTGTCGGCGCGTACGGCAGGCGTACTGGATGTAAAGGAGTGCACCGCAAAGAACATCAAGGCGGTGAAAATCAATTTCCGGCCTTCCAGCACCGTAAGACCGGACATCGCCGCCACGCGTGCCGGGCAGAAGATTGACTTCTACGACTTGGAAGCATTGGTGAACAAGGGAGACGGTGAAGGAGGAAGCTCCGGCGGCGGTTCCGGCTCGGGAGACGGAGGCGGTTCGGACGGAGACCAGGGCGAAAATCCGTTGGGATAAATATGACTGATTTTACTACCGATTCGTATGTTCAACTTTTAAAACGTATATAGCATGAAAAAAAGTATCTGGGATAAAATTCTGAAAGTCGTAATTGCAGTAGCCTCCGCCATCTTAGGGGCATTGGGAGCCAATGCGATGAACGTGAGCATTTAAGTCGCCGGAAAGAAAGGACGGCAGGAAGAGGAAACCCCGAAAAAGGTTTCCTCTTTTTCTTCCCCTCTCTATACAGCGCAGGATACGCCAGTCGCAGCTACGCACCCAATAGCGGAAAGCCATGTTCGGACGGAAATGCTCCGAGAAGTCCAGCAGACGTTCCAAATCGAACTCCTCGGAGATGACACCGGCACCGCTACGGAATGCATCGTAGGCGTTACAGTCCTGCTCGATATGCGCCGGAACCATCAGCAAAGGCTTGCCCAGATACATCGCCTCGCAGACCGACTCGAAGCCGGCAGTGGTGGCATAGGCCTTGCAGCCTGCCATGTAGCGCAGGAATTTGACGTCATCGAGCTGATGGAAACTCAAGGTGTCGTCCACACGGCACACCTCGGCTTCGTCCTGCTTGTCCCAGAAGAAGTGGAGGGGTATTTCCGGATGGGCACTGTGCCAGTGACGGATATTCTCGCCAAAACCGGAGTTTACCATGTATCCGTGGAGATAATCCCCTTCCGTACCTTCGCACGACAGCACCTCCCTCCGCAGCAATGGCGGAACCACGCGGATATGCGCTTCTTCGTCATCCTCCATCTCGCGGAAGGAAAGGGCGAGTTTTTCGCGGGCACCTATGCACGTGAGGCGGGTGAAAAGGCGGAGCAGCCACAGATGGAAGCCGTTCTTACCGGGAAACTCGAAATCGCGGTGCAGGAACAGGTACTGGTGCCCGACGCTTATTTGAGGGACGGAAGGACGGAACAAGAGATAGGTCAGCCCCGTGAGCAGTTCGTAGAAGTTGATGACCAGTTCGGCGCCACTCTCCTCAATGCGGCGGTGTATATAGTGCATGCTTTTCAGATAGACGGGCAGACGGGTGAGATTATAGGCCACACTGCGCGCAAGACTTGCCCGCTTGTTGGCAGGCGTAGGCAGGAAATTGGGACTGAGAAAGCGTTTCACCGGAGCTTGAATGCTGCGGTTGAAGAAACCGGGCAGACAGCGCGAATTGCTTTTGCCCACCAACACTTCCACTACTTCGTGACCGTTGCGGCGCAGCAGCTCTTCCATTGTAATGGCTTGGGTCAGATGCCCGCGGCCTTCTCCTTGAACGATAAAAAGGACTTTCATTGAGACGACTTGATGATTTACAAATTACTGTTGAAACACATGCAGCACATGACGTTGCATTTAGTTGATGCAAATATCGCACCTCCGTGTTACGGCAGAATGTGAAGAATGTGACAATTCGGTTATAAATGACAAAAGTCACACCGGCATCGCGCAGACATGACTTCAAGAGAATTTATGGAATAAATACGTAAAAAGGATAATTCGGTCGGCATATGATGCCGGAATATCAGACAAATTCCTCGACCATATACATATCACTGACAAAATCGTCAACAATCTGTTCCAGGTTTTCGCAGGCTTCGTCAGGCGTTTCACCGTAGGCGCTGCACAACACATTATTCATAAAATAAGCGTAAAAACCACCGCCGGCTGCCGCCTCTACGGTATAGTCATTTCTGTTCAGTTTCATATTCGGGCCTCCTTTCTTTTTTTACGCTGCAAAAATGAGGGAAAGTTGTTACGAGGAGATGTGAAGGAGGTTACAATAGTATGTAGATTGGTTGGCTTTGATGCAGTGGAAAATAAATGGATTGAATATTAGGAGTTTTCATTTATTCAGTTTACCTTTGATTAAAAATAAAAGCAATGGGTAAAATTAAACCATATAAAGAGCAGGACTCTCCCAAACAAACGGCACAAGAACCGATGATGGCAACTTATCATCAATCAGCCATACCGATGGACGACTTTATCAACAGTATTCCCCGAGATGCTTTGGCTGAAGCCCTTCTATTTGCCTTAGAAGAGAATAAAGCAGGACACTGTATATCAAACTCCCAAATAGAGAGTATGATAAATGAACGCATGGGATGGAAATAGTCTGGTCTAAGTTGGCTTATGAGCACTTTTTAGAGATACTTATTTATGTAGAGAATAATTTTGGCATGTTGACGGCACAGAAAACACGTCAAAAGATACAAGACAAAGTAAATCTTTTAGCAAAACATCCGTATATAGGAATTATAGACAGTAATTTTTCTACTCTATTTAACAACATTACTGTCCGTCATTTAAAACTTTCCCCTAACGTGATATATTATTTGATTGATGAGAATAGGATTGTCATTGCAGCAATGCTTCATTCAAAACAATCTCCGGAAACTGTACGTAAAACAATCTCAGAATTTCTGAAGCAATATAAATAGCTGTTCATCAATTCATGATGAGAGATAACTCTATAAATTTAAAACCGAGAGGACGTATCAAGATATACAATCACCCCGGATTACGCGGATTAACGCAGATAAAAGTTTCTGATTATCAGAACTCCTAAAATCATCTGTGTTAATCCGCGTAATCCGGGGTGGGTATTATTAATAGGAACGTGCGAAAATCACGCGGCAGGCAGAAGGCTTGCCGGTAACCATACACTTGCCCGGTTCCTTGTCACCCGGAACAAATGAATCGAAAGGAATACAACGGATGGTTGCTTTGGTCTCTTCCTTGATTTTCTCTTCGGTTTCGGTAGTCCCGTCCCAATGAGCCAGAATGAAGCCGCCTTCTTCAATCTTTTCCTTGAATTCCTCGTAGCTGTCCACGCTGGTGATGCGGCTGTTACGGTAATCGAGCGCTTTCTTGTAGACATTTGCCTGAATGTCCTCGAGCAAATCCTTCACGTACTCTTCGATACCCTCGCAGGAACGCGTCTCCTTCTCCAGTGTATCGCGACGCATGATTTCCATTGTATTGTTCTCCAGGTCGCGGCCACCCATCACCAGACGAACGGGAACACCCTTCACCTCATAGTCGGCAAACTTGAAGCCCGGACGTTTGTTGTCGGCATTGTCGTACTTCACGGAAATGCCCATCGATTTCAGCTTGGCAACAATGCCTGCCACTTTCTCGTCAATCTTAGCCAGCATCTCCGCATTCTTGTAGATAGGTACGATGACTACTTGTATCGGAGCCAGGTGCGGAGGAAGTACCAGACCGTTGTCATCGGAATGCGTCATGATAAGCGCTCCCATCAGACGGGTGGAAACACCCCAGGAGGTAGCCCAAACATACTCCAGCTTGTTCTCCTTATTGACGAACTGTACATCGAACGCCTTGGCGAAGTTCTGTCCCAAGAAGTGGGAAGTACCGCTCTGCAAAGCCTTTCCGTCCTGCATCATCGCTTCGATGGTGTAGGTGTTGAGGGCACCGGCAAAACGCTCGTTGGCAGACTTCACGCCCTTTACCACGGGCACCGCCATGTATTTTTCGGCAAACTCGGCATATACATTCAGCATCTTTACCGCTTCTTCTTCGGCTTCCTCGCGAGTGGCATGTGCCGTGTGTCCTTCCTGCCAGAGGAATTCGGCGGTACGGAGGAACAGACGGGTACGCATTTCCCAACGGAACACGTTTGCCCACTGGTTGCACAAGATAGGCAGGTCGCGGTATGAATTGATCCAGTTCTTGTAGGTGTTCCAGATGATGGTTTCGGAAGTGGGGCGGATAATCAGCTCTTCTTCCAGTTTTGCAGCAGGGTCCACCACCACACCGCCGCCATTCGGATCGTTCTTCAAACGATAGTGCGTCACGACGGCACACTCTTTGGCAAAGCCTTCCACATGTTCCGCTTCACGGCTGAGGAATGATTTCGGAATAAGCAAGGGAAAATAAGCGTTGACGTGTCCCGTTTCCTTGAACATATCGTCCAACTGACGTTGCATCTTCTCCCAGATAGCGTATCCGTAAGGCTTGATCACCATACAGCCGCGTACAGCCGATTGTTCTGCCAAATCGGCTTTTACCACCAACTCGTTGTACCACTGAGAATAGTTCTCACTACGTTTGGTAAGGTCTTTCAATTCTACTGCCATTCTATTTCGTTTTTTAAAGTTTTCGTTGATTTCTCTAAACAGTCGGCAAAAGTACAAATTTTAAAGGAAATTTATTTGAAAAACAAATAGTATTTTTAATAGAACCGAAAACACACTATAAAAAGAGATAAAATCCGTAGGGAAAAACTCGCAGGATATTTCTTTTATATGACTACCAAAATCCGAATGTCCTGTATATTCGTCTTTTTTTGAATTATGCCATATAGAAAAGCTTGTTTTTTGCATTATAATGCACTATCTTTGTAATACAATATAATACAGATAATGATATGGAAGCAGTAGTAAGAAAACAAACCTCATTCCGTCTGCGTGAAGACCTGTTGCAGATCTTGCAGGAACATGCCAAGAAAGCAAACAGAAGCCTGAACAACTTTGTAGAGAGCACTTTGATGAATGCGATGTATTCAGAGCCTAATGAAGAAACGACCGCAGCCATCAATGAAGCACGCTCCGGGAAATATGCCGGGACAATAGACACTACGGACTTTGATTCATTCATGAAATCCGTCAACGAAATAGAATGAAAAAAATCCGTTACAGTACAAGGCTAAGAAAGATTTGAAGAAATACCGCAACGACCTTCAGCTAATGAAAGCCTTATATGATGTATTGGAAAAGTTGGCGAACGGCACCATCCTTCCCAAAGAATACAAAGCGCATGTACTTATAGGGAAGTATAAGGATTGCATGGAATGCCATATAAAAAGTAACTTCCTTTTGATATGGATAGACACGGAACACGATGTGATAGAAATTGTCAGAATCGGGAGTCATTCTGAATTGTTTTGAAAAACGACAAAGGAGCTACGATAAAAAGTAGCTCCTTTTTCAGATGGAGCGGCAAGCGAGACTCGAACTCGTGACCCTCAGCTTGGGAAGCTGATGCTCTACCAACTGAGCTACTGCCGCATAAACATTTCCAAGGTCATGCCTTAAAAACGGTGGCAAAGTTAATAAATTCCTTCCTAAAAAAACAAACGTTTCGTCAAATATTTCTTATTTTTGCTCGGGAAAACAAAGATATTCTTTCAAAATACAGACTAAATACCAATGAAACGAATCATACTCATCACCGGAGGAGCACGTTCCGGCAAAAGCACCTATGCGGAAAAGCTGGCACTCGAGCTCTCTCCCACTCCCGTTTATCTTGCCACAGCACGCATTTGGGACGAAGAATTCCGCCAGAGGGTAATCCGGCATCAGGAACGCCGGGGACCGGAATGGACAAACATCGAAGAGCAGAAAGAACTCAGCCGCCACCGGCTGGAGGGACGGATCGTCCTGATAGACTGCATCACCTTATGGTGTACCAACTTTTTCTTCGACCTGCATTCAGATACCGACCGGGCACTTGCCGCAGTAAAGGCAGAGTTCGACCGCTTCACGGCACAAGACGCAACCTTCATCTTTGTAACCAATGAAATAGGTATGGGAGGAACTTCCGAGAACGAACTGCAACGAAAGTTCACGGACATGCAAGGCTGGATGAACCAATATGTAGCCGCCCGTGCCGACGAAGTGATACTGATGGTATCCGGCATCCCACTTACCGTAAAAAACACTCATTCATAAAACAACAAACAATTAAAATTCAACAGACTGATGAAAACATTTCATATCACCCGTCCGGACGAGTCAATCCGTCCCGCATTGATTGACAAAATCAACAACCTGACCAAACCCAAAGGTTCATTGGGCATTTTAGAAGAACTGGCACTCCAAATCGGACTCATACAACAGACATTATCCCCCGCCTTGAAACATCCGCAAAACATTATCTTCGCCGCCGACCACGGCATTGTAGAAGAAGGTGTCAGTCTGTCTCCAAAGGAAATCACCTGGCAGCAAATCAGCAACTTCCTTCATGGAGGGGCAGGTGTCAATTTCCTCTGCCGGCAGCACGGCTTTACCCTGAAAATAGTAGATGCAGGAGTAGACTACGACCTCCCCTACGAGAAAGGCATCATCAATATGAAAGTGCGCAAAAGTACCAGAAATTATCTGCACGAGGCAGCCATGACGGAAGAGGAAATGGAGATGTGCCTGGAACGGGGTGCCGAGGTGGTGCGCCAATGCCATGAAGAAGGCAGCAATGTCCTCAGCTTCGGTGAAATGGGTATCGGAAACACCTCTTCATCCTCCCTGTGGATGACCTGCTTTACCGGTATTCCTCTGGAACAATGTGTCGGCGCAGGCAGCGGACTCGACAGCGCGGGCATCCGCCACAAATACGAAGTGCTGAAACAGTCTATGGAGAATTACAAAGGCGACGGCTCTCCCCGGGACATCATCCGCTACTTTGGTGGACTGGAAATGGTAATGGCCATAGGCGCCATGCTGCAAGCTGCCGAGCTGAGGATGATTATCCTTGTTGACGGATTCATCATGACCAACTGCCTGCTTGCTGCCGCCAGGCTCTACCCGGAAGTGACGGATTACGCCATCTTCGGACACTGCGGAGACGAGTCAGGCCACAAACTGGTACTCGACGCCCTGCATGCCCGTCCGCTGCTGAACCTGGGACTGCGTTTGGGAGAAGGAACGGGGGCCATCTGTGCATATCCCATTGTCGACTCGGCCGTGCGGATGCTCAATGAAATGGATAACTTTGCACATGCCTCCATCACCAAATACTTTTAACATGAATAATGTCTTAGCAGCATTCATCATGCTCACCCGACTGCCCTTCTGGAAAATCAAGGAAGTACCGGCAGAATGTTTCAAGCATGTGGTTCCCTATTGGCCGCTTATAGGCTGGCTGACGGGAGGCGTGATGGCGGCAGTGCTGTGGCTTGCCGGACAGATTATGCCGGTGTCATTGGCATGGATTCTTGCCCTCATCGCACGCCTGCTTGTCACCGGTTGCCTGCACGAAGACGGACTGGCGGACTTTTTCGACGGCTTTGGTGGCGGCACCACCCGCGAACGGACACTTGCCATCATGAAGGATTCCCACATCGGAAGCTACGGTGTCATCGGATTGATATGCTATTTCCTGCTGTTGCTCCAACTTCATCACCTGCCACTGGGACTTCTCTGCATCCTTGTGCTCAGCGGTGACTGCTGGTCCAAGTTCTGTGCCTCCCAGATTGTCAACTACCTGCCCTATGCCCGGAAAGAGGAAGACAGCAAAAGCAAGACCGTCTACAACCGCATGAGCTGGCACGAGTTACTGGCCGGATTTCTTTGCGGCCTGTTTCCTTTCGTACTGCTGCTGCCTATAAAGCTGTGGATTGCCACCCTCTTCCCACTGCTCACCTTCTTCCTGCTCTACCGATTGATGAAGCGGCGCCTACAAGGATATACGGGTGACTGCTGCGGGGCCACTTTCCTGCTATGCGAACTGTCCTTCTACTTGGGAAGCCTTATTCTAATTATAAATTAACAACTGAAAATTAAAGATGGAAGTAATACTCATTCGACACACTTCGGTAGATGTTCCTCCGGGGATGTGCTACGGTCAGACCGATGTTCCCCTGAAACCTACTTTTGAAGCGGAAGCCGCCGTAACAGCAGAAAACCTGAAGACATACCTTCCGTTCGACCACGTCTACACCAGTCCCCTAACCCGCTGCGTGCGCCTCGCCACCTATTGCGGCTATCCCGATGCAGAACGGGACAAACGGATTATGGAAATCAATTTTGGCGACTGGGAGATGAAGCCGTTCGAGCAGAATGAGGACCCACGCCTGCAGGAATGGTATGCCGACTACATAAACGTGGCAGCTACCGGTGGAGAATCTTTTGCTATGCAATACCGGCGTGTCAGCCAGTTTTTGGACGAATTAAAGAAGAAGCCCTATACACGCGTTGCCATCTTCGCACACGGAGGCGTATTAATCTGCGCACAACTCTATGCCGGAATCCTCAAAGCCGAAGAAGCCTTCGACGCATTGACGCCCTACGGCGGCATCGTCCGCATCAATCTCGACAAGGAATAGTGAACGAAATAGTAGGGCCTTCCTCCGCTTCGGTTTGCACCTTGTAGATACCTCCAAAATAATGAATAAAATGGGCATTGATTTCATGGCGAATCAAGCTCGTTTTATTCTCAAAATGTACCTTTGCAAACGGGGCGTTGACCACGTCGAAATAAAGGAGCGGTTTACTCCGGTCGCGTCTGATGCGGATAATCGCCTCATAACGGGAAGTGTCATTCTCTGACGGAGTCAGCAGGCTGACAAGCAATGTATCGAACCACCTCCGGTCCGTCCTTGCAAGCTGTTCCTTGAGATCGGTCTGCAGGCTGACAGACACAGTGCTCTCCTCACGGCCGTTCACTTTATCCAGCACCTCACTGCACAACTGAATAATGTCACACTCCTCGTCCTCATACTGAATCTTGCCGGACTCCAAGCGGGATAACTCCAGAATGCTGTTGACATAATTCAGCAGACTTTCCGCATTGGTCTGAATCATCTGTCCGTACTCCCTCTTAGTCTCTTTATCCAGCTCCTCTTTCCCGGTCAGCAATTCGGCAAAGCCCACCACCACATTCAGCGGAGTACGTATATCATGGCTGATTTCCGATTTCAGACGTTCCTTCGCGATGTTGTCCGTCTCTGCCTGCAAAGCGGCTTCAGCCGTCTTCTTCTCTATGACAGCAATCTTTCCGGAGACATAGCGAGTATACAAGTAGAAAAGCAGCATCAGCAGCAGGCAGACACCCAGGAATATAAATCCTATACGGTAATTCATGTCCTGAATCTTCTGCTTCTCCAACAACAGCTCGTCAATGTGGTAAATCTCCTTTACCTGCTTCAACTGGTTGGCCGAGAAGGCATTGTTCAGCGAATCCTGCTTGCGTATGAGGTAGCGCCGGGTCTCGATGGCCCCGTCAATGTCCCCCTTGTCATATTGCGTACTCGCCTTGTAGTTTATCAAAGTGGCAAAGGTGGAGACGTAGTTGTTCAGTACCGTAGGGGTCACCTCGTCTATCAATGCGATGCTTTTGTCATACTCATCGGTCTTGGCATAATATTGAAGCTGTATCAACTGGACATTCAGCCAGAAGACGGGATCTACATGCGGCTCAAGCAGTTTCTTTACTTTCTCGATATGCTCGTGCGCCACTGTAAAGTTCTTCTGGTTCATGTAGTGCAGGATATACTTCACTTCGCAGTCAATCTCGAAATTGCTCCAGTTCTTCCGTGTCTCGGGTTCTTTGGAAATGACCGCCTGCAACGTCGTGTCCATTTCATGCAAATAGGGCAGCTTCAGGCTGTCTTTACCGCCATTGCCGTATACCTGGGCAATACGCGACAGTATATCCACCTTCAGGCTGGCCTTTGTCTGGGGAGAGAAATTCCGGTAAGCCTCCAAGAAAGAGTCCAGTGCCTCATTCGGGCGGCTGGACACTCCGTAGGCACATCCCAAGCTGTTATACGCCGCTATCATTCCGTTATTGCTATGGCGGAGTTTTGATTCCTCCAACGTCTCCTTAGCCACATACACCGCTTTCTCTATCTGTCTCTTGGAAGCCAGGGCGCGGCTGATGGCAGCCTTCTGCTCCAGATAATAATCGTAAGTGCCTACCTGGGAGACAAAATCCTTCAGCACATCCACCCAATACGACAGACTGTCCGGGTCGTGTTTCTTGTCATAACATGCCGCCAGATAGTAAGCGCCCATATTCTCATAGAAAGCGTTCTTCTGCCGCCGCGCCTCCTCGTACAGACGGGTGGAAAAAGTCATGTTATAGGGAGCATACTGGTGCTTGTAGGCCATGTCACGGAGATACGTCAGCCGGACAAGGGTGGCCGGCAGGGCATCGGCAACCTTCAGGATGCTGTCCTGATACCGGGCAGCCCCTGTGTCTTCTGCCAGCAGCGGACAGATATATCCGCAAAACAAAACGTGGATGAGAATCAGTATTCGTTTCATTGCGCCGTTCCTCCGTGTAATGCGGGATTATACTTCAAAGGATGCGTAAAACAGAAACGCGCGCCACGGGTGTACCCACTGTCCACCCACAGCTTGCCGTTCATATATTTCACAATCAGTTGGCAGATGGAAAGGCCCAGTCCGCTTCCCTGCACAAAATCATTCAGCTTTTCAAAGCGTTCAAAAATCAAGTGCTGCTTCTCCGGTGGAATGCCGCATCCGGTATCCGTCACGGAGAAAAGTGCCGTATCGGCATCGGCCATCTTCAGTTCCAGCACAATGGAGCCTTGTTCCGTAAACTTGGCAGCATTCACCAGCAGGTTTATCAAGACTTGGCGGAGACGCGCATCGTCCGTATCCAGCATCAGGACAGACAAATCCGTGTCAAAACGCATTTCAACCTCCAGCTTGCGCGAGGCCATCACGGTCTCCACGACCTCATTACACAACTTCACGGCATCATGCGTGCGGATGTTGAAGGTTATGTTGTCATTCTCGAAATCCGAGAAATCCAGAATGTCATTGATAAGTTTCAGCAACTGAAAGGAATTCACCTTGATAATTTCGGAGAACTCCCGGCGCGATTCGTCATCGAACGACTCGTCCTCATCCGTCAGTACCGCCGAGAATCCGACAATGGCATTCAGCGGCGTACGTACCTCATGGCTCATGTTCGAAAGAAACATATTCTTCCGTTGTATGGCTTGCACCGCTTTCTCCTTCATCGCCTCCTGCCGCATTTGGGAATGCTTCAAACGGAATATCTTCTTCCAGCCCAGCACCAGGAGGAATATCAGAAACAGTACGGACACAATGATGCCTGCCAGATAGAAACGCATGGATACAATGCGGTCGCGTTCGTTCTGGTAGGCCAGTTGGTCGGCCTGGAAACGGGTACAGAGCCGGTCTATCTCCTTGGGATAGTTCTTCTCGAACGAAGTCTTGATATACGAAAAGACCTTGTCGTACTGTCCGTAGGCTTCTTCCTTGTTTCCCATCTTCACCAGTAAATCCGCTTTTTCGAGCAGAGCTTCCTTGTAGATGTTATGGTTTATCCGGGCATATTCGGTTTGAAGGAAATCATTGTAGGCGGTCAAGGCTGCCTCATGCTCTCCGGTGGCCACCAGATAACGGGCATCTATAATCAGAAGGTATTGCCGTATCTCCGGAATCAGTTGCGCTTCAAGCTGGCCTATCTGTGCCAGATGATGGCTGGCGGCCTTCAAGTCACCCTTGAATAATTGGCAGGAAGCATTGGAGATGTGGCGCATGGCCAGCTCCAGCGGAGAAAGCCGGTCTTCCGGATAGAAGTTCAGACGTGCAAGATAACGCGAGGCACCGTTTACATTCCGTATGCGCAGGTTATAATCTATCAGTTCCACCAGTAGCATGCGGATATGCACATCCTCCCCGTCCATCCCATCCAGCAGTCTCAAAGACTCTTCGTAAGCGGCACCGGCTTCCCGAAGCCTGCCGGTATAGCTGTACACCTCTCCCATGGCATTCAGCGCCAGGGCATTGCCGAAGGGGTAGGCAAGCGCGCGGGCTTTGGAGTACATCTGGTCGCTCTGGGCAATGGCCATACGGATTTCTCCACGGAAAAGGGAGGATTTTATAAGTATCCTTTCCAGTTCGAAATAGGTGTAATAGCGCTGGGATTCATCCAATTGGGACAAAAGGCCGTCGGCATTCAGCGAGTCACACTCCTCCCGGGTCAGATAGTCGAAACCGAGGCTGTTGTGAAAAGTGGAGATGACCTCATGGACTATACTTTCCTTTTCTTTAGTCCAAGAATCCGCTTTATCTGTTGTCGATGCAATTATTGTGCTCCCGAACCAAATAAAGAAAAGGAATATATATAGTTGCTTTATCCTCATTTATAAGACTTTGTCTGCTTTAAAAGTTACATTTTTAATGCAACGCGGTCTTGCAAAGATATTATATCTTTTTGGAACGGACAAAGAATCAGTTAAAATAACAACATTTTAAAAACAAAAGGAAGCCAAGGTCGATGTCACTATTACGGCAACTACCATCCACCACTCCACACGCCGGTTGATGCGGACAGCCACACGCATATCTTCTGTCTTCAGAGGCCGTTCATTAGAACCGATATAAGGTTTCCATACCTCCTCGCCGAAATAGTTGTGCGGCCCCCCGAAACGGCAATTCAAAATACCGGCAAGGGCGGCTTCCGGATAACCGGAATTGGGACTGGCATGCTGGCTGCCATATCTGCCCACAAAAGCAAACAAGGAAAGGCGACCGGAAACCAGTACCATCAGAAAGGCTGTCAGACGAGCAGGAATATAATTGGCAACATCATCCAAACGGGCAGCAAAACAGCCGAACCGACGATAGCGTTCATTCTTGTAGCCGACCATGGAATCCAGCGTGTTCACCATCTTATAGGCAAGCATGCCCGGAACTCCCAACAGCAGATACCAGAACAAGGGGGCAACTACCCCGTCGCTCAAATTCTCTGCCAAAGTCTCCAATGCCGCGGTTCTCACCTCCTGCGCCGAGAGTGCAGACGTATCACGCCCTACGATACGTGCCACTTGCATCCTCCCTTCCTCCAAGGAACGGTCCACCGCCTTGAACACCATACGCACCTCGCGAACCAGCGTAGTGCCCGCCAAGCAATAGAATATCAGCAATATTTGCACCGTCAGAAGCATGCCCGGAGAAAAGAGTGCCGCCAAGCGGAGCAACAAAAGCGTAATGACATATACCCCCAAGACAAGAGACACCGCCACAAACGCACCTTTCAGGAAACACGAATCGCCCCGGTTCAACCGGTGCTCACAGAAAGAGATGGCTTTGCCAAAAGCCACCACCGGATGGGGTAGCCACGCCGGGTCGCCCAGCCAATGGTCGAGCAGCCAGGCAGTGAGAAGCGGCAGGTTCAAGTTGAAGGCGACACCCAAAAGTATAAGCACATCTTCTTCCATCGGTTATTCCTCCTCAAGCCATTGTCCTATTGCTTTTACAAGCCTGTCATTCTCCTCCCGGCTCTGGGCGGCTATACGGAAGAAATGCTCATTCAGTCCGTCGAAGTTGGAGGCGTCCCGAATCAAGATACCATGCTCCCCTGCCAGATAGTCTTTCAAAGCGGAAGCCCTACCCATACGGAGGCACACCAGCATGAAATGGGTTTCGGTGGCCCATACCTCCAGTCCTCCCAATGCCTCGAGCGCACTGCGCAGGCGGGCAGCCTCTTGCAAGTAAGACGCCACATCCAGCGGATTGGGAACATCATGTTCCAGCAGATGGAGCCCTGCCTCAATGGCAAGCTGGTTGACCGACCAGGGCATACGGTTGGTACGCAGACGGTGCAGCAGGTGGGGGGCGCCGGTGACATATCCCAGTCGCAGACCGGGAACGGCATAACGCTTGGTCATGGAGTGCAGCAGCAAGACGTTGGGAAACTCCGCAGCCTCGGCAGCAGAGAAAAGCGGACGCAAGGTGAAAAACTCGTAGGACTGGTCGATGACGAAACAGACCTGCGGATTATGACTGATAAGTGTTGCCAGATATTCCTTCTCCACAACCGTTCCGGTAGGGTTATTGGGATTGCACAGCCACAGCATGCGCACCTCTTCCGGCAAGCGATACCCCTCGCTCTCCGCAGGAAGCCGGTAGAGGGAAGTGACCCGATGGCCGTGCATGCGGCAGGCATCGGCATATTCACTGAAAGTGGGCTGCACAATGGCGGTGTTTGTCCCGCGGAAAGTCTGTGCGGTAAGATAGATGGCTTCGGTAGCTCCGTTCGTCACGCACACTGCCTCGGCAGGAAGACGGTGGCGGCGGGCAAGGCAGGCCTCAAGCGTGTAAGGCTCCGGTTCGGGATAGTTGCCGATGCCGTCAATCCGGGCACACAGATGCGCCTTCAAGGCAGAGAGGTCTACCCTGTTGTAAACGTTCGAGCTGAAGTTTGCCGTAATGGGACGGCTGTATTTATAGGAATCGTCTCCGTGTCCTTCAATCATGGTTCTTTGTCAATATTTGGTAGATAAGCGGCAGGTTGACGTGGCGGCGCACGTGCTCGGCAAGCCTATCGTATTGTTCTTCTTTGAATGTATGGTAATCGAAAGCGCCGGCATTCCCGGACAGTTTGTCTGCAAAAGGCGCAAGCAGGAAATCTATGAATTCCGGATTGTCGAGAATGCCATGAATATAGGTCCCCATGCAGGTGGAGTCCACGTAGTAACCGTCGGTAGAGCCGTTCTCCAAAAGATTTAGGGGAGAATCGGGGGCGCCTTCCACGGGGGTAGTCACTCCCATATGGATTTCATAGCCCTGCATTAATGGAGAATGGAGAGTGGAAGATGGAGAATGGGGATTGCACAGACCGAACTTCACCTGGCGGGTCACCTTCTCTCCCGACATGCGGGTACTGATGGGCAACAGTCCCAGTCCGGGCAGGCGTTCGATGTCTCCTTCCACATGCTCAGGGTCGAGCACCTCCTGCCCCATCATTTGATAGCCACCGCAGATGCCCATCACGGTGGCACCTTCACGGTGGGCACGGGTGATGGCAGCCGCCACACCGTTACGGCGCAATTCGTAAAGGTCATCAAGTGTGCTCTTGGAGCCGGGCAGCAGGATGACGTCGGCCTTTGCCAGCTCATCCACATTGTTAGTATAGAAGAGATGTACGCGTGGGTCACGTTCCAGGACATTAAAATCGGTGAAGTTACTGAGGTGGCGCAGCAGAATGACGGCGATGTTCACCTTTCCCTTCTCGGCACGGACAGACTTTGCGGCAAGCGCCACGGAGTCTTCTTCTTCAATGTAGATATCACGGTAGTAAGGCACCACCCCGACAACGGGAATGCCGCAAAGCTCCTCCAGCATCGTAATGCCCGACTCGAAGAGACGTATATCCCCCCGGAACTTGTTGATAAGAATTCCTTTAATGCGTTCCCGCTCATGGGGACGAAGCAACATCAGCGAACCATAGACACTGGCAAACACACCGCCACGGTCAATGTCGCCCACAAGAATTACATCGGCTCCGGCATACAGGGCCATCGGCAGATTGACAAGGTCGGTATCCCGCAGATTGATTTCGGAGATGCTTCCCGCGCCTTCCAGCACAACGGGATTATAGCGAGCGGCAAGGCGGTCGTAGGCAGCACAAACCTCCCGGCGCAGCTCGTCGCGTCCTTCCTTGCGGAAATACTCATAAGCATTGCGGTTGCCGATAGGACGCCCGTTGAGGACAACCTGCGAGGTATGGTCCGACTGTGGTTTCAGCAGTAGCGGATTCATGTCCGTGTGGCAAGGCACTCCGGCGGCTTCTGCTTGCACAGCCTGGGCACGGCCTATCTCCAGCCCTTCGGGAGTGGCAAATGAATTGAGCGCCATATTTTGTGCCTTGAACGGTGCGGGCTGATAGCCGTCCTGCTTGAAGATGCGGCAGAAGGCGGCAGCAATGATGCTCTTTCCCACATCACTGCCCGTCCCGGCAAACATAATCGGATGAAGTTTCTCCATAAATTCCATTTTAGCGAATGCAAAGATAGTGCAAATCCGAATATCTCTCCCATTCATAAGCCATATCTTCGGAAACTATTCGTTATATTTGTAACGTTCTATTCAAAAAAAAAAAGATGACTACTGAACAATTCCCACCTCCTCTTGTTTAGAGAAACAAGAACCCCTAAACCGAACGAACTTATGAATAATCTATTATGCCGGAGATTTTTTCCGGCTGCTGCCTGCGTGCTGCTTGCCATCGGTGGAGTGGCCGCACAAACCTCCCTTCCCCTTAGCTTCGGTGATGCCCTAAGGCAGATGCAAAACGGCAACCGCAGCCTGAAAATAGCCGACAAGGGAATTGAAGCCGCCCGTGCGGAACGTGACAAACTGAATGCCCTCTGGTACCCCTCCCTGCAAGGTGCCGGTACGTTCGTGCATCTTTCCGAAAAGATAGAGGTAAAACAGCCCCTTTCCCAGTTCACCGACCCGGCAAAGGACTTTGTGCACAACATCGTGCCGGACGACCAATTCATCAGCAGCATACTCGACCAGATAGGCTCCCATACCCTTGCCTTTCCACTGGCTCCACGCAACCTGACTTCCGTCGGCCTGACCGCCGAATGGGTCGTATTCTCCGGCGGCAAGCGCATCCGGGCCTCGAAGATAGGCAACACCATGATAGACATTGCCCGCGAAAACCGGGGACAGACCGATGCCACGCAACGCACCCTGCTGGCAGAAAGCTACTTCGGGCTGAAACTTGCGCAAGAGGTAGTACGCGTGCGGCAGGAGACTTACAACAGCCTGCAACGCCATTACCAGAATGCCCTTAAACTGGAAGCTGCCGGCATGATAGACAAGGCAGGCCGGCTCTTTGCCCAAGTGAATATGGATGAAGCTGCCCGTTCACTGGAGGCTGCCCGGAAGGAGGCCTCCGTCGTGCAAAGTGCCCTGCGCACCCTGCTCAACCTGCAAGACACATGCAGCATCCATCCTACTTCGGAGCTTTTCATCAACAACCAACTGCCCGCCAAAGAGGAGTTCCTGCAAGCCATGCGGGTGGAGAACTACACCGTGAACCAACTGCAACTGCAGTCACAGATTGCCCGCCAGCAGCTCCGCATCGACCAGAGCGGCTACCTGCCGGACATCGCCGTATTCGGCAAGCAGACCCTCTATGCCCACGGCATACAAAGCAATCTTGTCCCCCGCACCATCGTAGGTGTGGGCTTCACCTGGAACCTGTTCGACGGACTGGCGCGTGAGAAGCGCATCCGCCAGTCGAAGATAGCCCAGCAGACCCTTGCCCTGGGACAAGAAAAAGCCAAAGAAGACCTGAGCGTAGGCATCGACAAGCTCTACACCCAACTGCAAAAGGCACAAGACAACGTACGCGCCTTGAATACCACCATCGAGCTGAGCGAAGAGCTGGTGCGAATCCGCAAGAAATCCTTTGCCGAAGGCATGGCAACCAGTACCGAGGTCGTAGATGCGGAAACGATGCTGGCAACCGTCCGCGTGGCGCGTCTGGCAGCCTATTACGAATATGATGTGGCACTGATAAACCTGCTGGCTATCTGCGGAACGCCGGAACGGTTCGAGAAATATTTCGAGACAACTTATTAAAACCTACCCTTTATGAAAATCAATAATAAAAGCATCAGCATTGCATTCGTCATTATCCTGGCCGCAACGGTCATCATTTCGCTTGCCGGCATGTTACTCATGAGCCGGCAGCCCCTGGTCCTGCAAGGACAAGTGGAAGCAACGGAAATACGTATCAGCGGAAAGCTGCCCGGACGTGTGGACTCCTTCCTCGTACAAGAGGGCGACTGGGTGAAGGCAGGCGATACGCTTGTCGTCATCAACAGCCCCACCATCGAAGCCAAATACCGCCAGGTGAATGCCCTGGAGCAGGTGGCCCAGGAGCAGAACAAGAAGATAGACGCCGGTACCCGCCGCCAGATTGTGGCCACCGCCAGGCAACTCTGGAACAAGACGCAGAGCGACCTTGCCCTCGCCAAGACCACTTACCAACGCATTGTAACGCTTTATAAGGACAGTGTCGTCACCTCCCAGCGGCGTGACGAGGTGGAAGCCATGTACAAAGCCGCCCAAGCCGCCGAACGTGCCGCCTACGAGCAATACCAGATGGCCGTAGACGGAGCGCAGAGCGAGGACCGCGCCTCGGCCCGCAGCCTGGTGGAAGCGGCGCGAAGCACCGTCGATGAAGTCTCCTCCCTCCTCGTCGACTCTCGCCTGACTGCTCCCGAAGACGGCCAGATAGCCACCATCTTCCCCAAACGCGGAGAGCTGGTGGCCCCCGGCACTCCCATCATGAGCCTTGTCGTGATGGACGATGCACACGTGGTACTGAACATACGCGAGGACCTGATGCCGCAGTTCAAGATGGGAGGCACTTTCCGTGCCGATGTCCCCGCCATCGACGGCAAGGACATTGAATTCCGCATCTATTACATCAGTCCGCTGGGCAGCTTCGCCACCTGGAAATCCACCAAACAGACGGGCAGCTATGACATGCAGACGTTCGAGATACACGCACGTCCCACACAGCAGGTAGAGGGATTGAGACCGGGGATGTCCGTACTTTTAAAAATGAAGAATGAAAAATGAAAGATAAAGAATTTGGCTGCGCAATGAAAGCGCTTCGCATGGTTATCCGTCGCGAATGGCACCGCATGACCTCCCGCCGTCTATACCTCGGCGTCTGCGTCGTGCTACCCTTACTCTGTCTGTTCTTCATGGCCACCATCTTTGGAAACGGACAGATGGAGAACATTCCCGTGGGTATCGTCGACCTGGACAACACTGCCACTTCGCGCAATATCTCCCGACGCATCTCTGCCGCCCCCACCTTCCGTGTGACGGAGCACTTCACCGACGAAGCCGACGCCCGCCGGGCATTGCAACAGAAGGACATATACGGCTACCTCGTCATCCCGCCCCCGCTTCGAACAGAAGGCGGTGACGGGAACCGGCGCAACGCTCACCTATTATTACCACTATGCCCTTCTTTCGGTAGGTAGCGAGCTGATGGCGGCGTTCGAGAATACGCTTGCCCCCGTGGCGCTCTCGCCCATCGTGATGCAGGCCGAAGCTCTGGGAGTCAGCGGAGAACAGATACAGACTTTTCTGCTCCCCGTAGAAGCCAGTACCCATCCCCTCTACAACCCGGACATGGACTACTCCATCTACCTGAGCCAGCCTTTCTTTTTCGTACTGTTCCAGATACTCATCCTGCTCACCACCGTTTACTCCATAGGCGGCGAACTGAAATTCGGCAGCGCCGGCGAATGGCTGGAGATGGCACGAGGCAATATCCTCACTGCCGTAGCAGGGAAACTGCTGCCCTATACCCTCATCTTCTCGTCCATCGGTATCCTGGCAAACTATGTACTGTTCGGCCCGCTACATATCCCCTTCGCTGGCAGTCTGTGGCTGATGAATGCAGTGACCGTGCTCTTCATCATCGCTACCCAGGCATTGGCGGTCTTTATCTATTCTGTCTTTCCCAAGATTGCCTATATCATCAGTGTAGTATCCATGGTGGGGTCGTTGGGGGCTACGCTGTCCGGAGTCACGTTTCCCGTTACAGCCATGTATGCGCCCGTGCATGCGGCCTCCTACCTCTTCCCCGTGCGGCACTTCACGGAGGCGGCACAAGCCATGATTTACTTCGATGCAGGGTTTGCCTACTTCTGGCAGTCGGTAGCTACACTCTTCATCTTCCTATTGGCAGCACTGCTGATACTGCCATTGCTGAAATGGTGGATAAAAAAAGAGATAAGGGAAGAAGCAATCTCCGCCTCCCCATCACCTTGCCCACCTACCGCATTGTCAACAGCTTCTGTCATCCGCCACGAGTGGCATGCCATCGCCACCAATCCCGCCATCCTGCTCGTGCTGGCAGGCGGTATCTTCCTCTACGGACTGCTCTACAACTACATGTACGCCCCCAACCTGGTGCGCAAGGCTCCCGTCGCAGTGGTAGACCTCTCCCACTCCGCCCTCAGCCGCGAATACATCCGACTGCTCGACGCCACTCCCCAGACCGCCGTCTACGGCCAGACACCCAACATCCTCGAAGCCCGCCAATGGATGAAGCAGGGCGACGTGGCAGGCATCCTTTACCTGCCTGCCGACTTCGAGGCACGTGTGGCACGGGGCGAGACTTCGGTCTTCGTACTCTATGCCGCCACGGACGCTTTCCTCAACTTCAAAGGACTGCAAGAATCCAGTGCGCGCGTCATGCTTGCCGTGAACGATGCCCACCGCATGGAGGGCACCGTATTCCTACCTCCGCAAGGACTGCTGGCAGTGGCTTCGTCCGCTCCCGTCAGCGTGTCCGGCACGGCGCTCTACAACTATACAGAGGGCTACGGTTCCTATCTGATTCCCGCCGTCCTAATTGTCATCATCTTCCAGACGATGCTGATGGTGATTGCCATGCTGACGGGCGAGGAAGCGGAAGCCCGAAGAAAAGGAATACGGCTGATGCGTGCCGACTCATTGAAGGATACATTACGGATTGTCGGAGGCAGGACCTTCGTATACTTCATGCTCTACGTGGTGTTTTCCCTATTCCTGCTGGGACTGTTGCCGCACCTGTTCAGCATCCCACACACATCGGCAGCGGAGGAGACATCGTCACAATGATGATACCCTTCCTGCTGGGCACGAGTTTCCTTGCCCTGGCCGTCTCCCGCTGGTTTACAGACTCCGAAGCGCCGTTGCTGATGATAGCCTTCTTCTCTGTGGGCTATATCTTCCTTTCGGGCGTGTCCTATCCGCTGGAGCTGATGCCGTGGTATTGGCAGACAGCCCACTATCTGTTTCCGGCAGGTCCTGCCGTACTTGCTTTTGTAAAACTGAATTCAATGGGTGGAACGCTGGCCGACGTATGGCCGCAGATGCTGACGATGTGGATACAAGTATTGGTCTATGGAACTTTGGCGCTCTGCACTACACGCCACCTCTACGGAAAAGGAAAAGTGAAGGCATAAAAAAAGGCTATCTATCCCAGACAGCCAATCTTTTGTTAACCTTAAATCTAATACTATGAAAAACACATTGCAAATGTACGGACTTCCCCGAAATATCCAAAATTTCTGTCCATGACGGTCTCATTTATAACATGGTTTAATAGGAATATGCCGTTGTTAACAGATAGAGGCTGGTCAAATAAGAAATTTTCACTATCTTCATCCCCAAAATCGAACATCATAACTAAAGAATATTTTGCCATGATTCATACCATACTCGATACAGACCTTTACAAATTCACCACCTCGTATGCCTACATCAAATTGTTTCCCTATGCCATGGGCACTTTCAGCTTCAAGGACAGAGACGACACCGCCTATACGGACACGTTTCTGAAGGAACTGCAAGAGGCGGTGGACAGCCTGGCACAGACCGTACTTACTGCCGAAGAGCTGGAATACATGACCCGCCACTGCCGTTTCCTGCCGAGGGTCTATTGGGAGTGGCTCTCCTCCTTCCGCTTCCAGCCGGAGAAGGTAAGCATCCATCTGGACGAGGACCGGCACCTGAACATTGAAATCACGGACTATCTGTACAAGGCCACCCTTTACGAAGTCCCCCTGCTTTCCATCGTATCCGAAATAAAGAACCGTTCTTTGGGAAACGTGGCCGACATGGACGGCATACTCTGCAAACTGTCCGAAAAGGTGGCACTCTCCAACCGACACCAGCTGTATTTTTCGGAGTTCGGCACCCGGAGACGCTTCTCGTTCGAGGTACAGGACAAAGTCATAGACCGTCTGAAGGAAACCGCCGAATACTGTACCGGGACTTCCAACTGCCACTTCGCCATGAAATACGGCATGAAGCCTATGGGGACGCATCCGCATGAATGGTTCATGTTCCACGGCGCACAGTTCGGCTACAAACACGCCAACTACATGGCCTTGGAAAACTGGGTGAACGTGTACGACGGTGACTTGGGCATCGCACTGTCCGATACCTATACCTCCGGCATTTTCTTAAGTAACCTGAGCCGCAAGCAGGCCAAACTATTCGACGGTGTACGCTGCGACTCCGGCGATGAATTCGATTTCACCGACAAGCTCGTTGCCCGCTACCGCGAACTGGGTATCGACCCTACCACTAAAACCATCGTCTTCAGCAATGCGCTCGATTTTGGCAAGGCACTCGACATCCAGGAGCATTGCAGGGGCAAAATCCGCTGCTCCTTCGGCATCGGCACCAATCTGACGAATGATACCGGATTCAAGCCTTCCAACATCGTAATGAAACTGACGCAATGCAAGATGAACGTCAACCAGGAATGGCGCGAATGCGTGAAGCTGTCCGACGATGCAGGAAAGCATATCGGCAGCGAAGCGGAAGTACGGGCATGTCTGTATGATTTAAGGCTCGGACAGCAAATAGAACCCCTATGCTGAAAACAGCTTCCCGGCGGTTAGCGATAAGTGCTTACTGTCTTTTCCTTTTGTAGGCAAACTCTTGCCATTTCTCCTCCGGCCAGTCCTGCCGCTGCATCTCCATGCGGGCCATGACGAAGAACAAGTCCGAAAGGCGGTTGATGAAGCGCAGAATATCCTCGTTCACGGGGTCTTGGCGATGGAGTGTCCACAAACGGCGTTCGGCACGGCGGGCCACGGTACGGGCAAACTGCAGTTGGGCTGATATGGGAGTGCCACCAGGCAAAAGGAAGTAGCCGTTGTCCGTCAGCAGGACGGTCATGGCATCCATCTCCTGCTCACAGCGCAGCGTGAGCTCTGCGGCAGAAAGCGGATTAGGGTTCACCACTCCCGAGGGAGTGGCCACATGGCTCATCACCACCATCAGTTCCCGCTGGACAGCATGCAGCAACTCCTGCCAGGCATCTTTTGCCGCCAGCATGGAGCGCACGATACCAATCACGGCATTCAATTCATCAAGACATCCGTTTGCCTCGATACGGATATCGTCTTTCGGCACGCGCATGCCACCATGAATACCTGTTGTTCCTTTGTCTCCAGTTTTGGTATAGACTCTTTTCATTCTCTATTTGATAAGGAACTGTGCCCACTGCGGGATTTCCTCTACATATTGTTTGAAGAGGGTCCCGTTTACAGTGCGGAACAATAATCGAGGAATTTGATTTTCTATTGAATTATCGTAGACATATACCCTATCAACCAAGGATATTGCTTTGCCTATATTCAATAACGATTTATAATAACGGGAAATAATTTTGGAAATGGGAACTTCATGCCCTCCATTCAAATAGCGCTGTGTAATACGCCGTACATTTATCTCAGGATTATTTGTACAGACAAAAAAAATGCGAATAAAAAATCCTGCTTTTTTTGCTTCTTCAACAAATGCAAGTTTTTCGTCTGAGGAAAAGACTGTTTCAAATACAAAATCTTGCCTTTTCCTTAAACACTCATAACGCATTTTAGTCGCCAATTCTGCTGCCTTCAATACTGCAACGGGAGAATTCCAATCACCATATTGTTCTTGCGCTATATTATCAGGATTAATGTAAAGGCTATTTTCTGCCCATTCATTATGAAGCAGTTGCACTGTCGTAGAAGTTTTACCCGAACCATTCGGACCAGCTACTATACAAAGTGTCGGATTTTTTTCGTTCATCACATGGATATATCACTTACATTTTTAGCTCTATATGCTTTCAATTTTTCTCTCACCTCTTGCATTCTCCGCTCCAATTCTCTTTTTGCCTTGCGAGAACTTTCACGGGCCGCAACAGCCACTTGTTCCATCAAAGCATGCAGTTGTTCATCAGTAGGGTCTTCCAAAGAAGACAAGCGATAAGTATTCAGTTTCATAATCATAATATATTTAAATGAAAACAAAGATACTCCACTATTTCGAGAACACAAACGAAATTACATAAAATATCAATGCGCTATCCGGACTTTTTCATAATGAATTCAAACTTAGATTAGGACTATTTTTAATCAAGGAATGATTAAAATGCAAAAAACGGCCGGACATGCCATGCAGAAGTCTTATTATATCCTTGTAAGCAAACCCTTTCCCACTTATATAAGGGATCATCAATATGCCAGAGAAGCATCCAGCTTCTATCTTTATCATATTGAGAACTGCAACTGAAACCAAGTCTGTAGTTCACGTTAAACTGCGGTAACGATTTACCAACTTTGGATAACTGTCCTTCTAATTTATCTAACGTTTCCTGTCCCCACTTTTCATCTTGTAAACCATTACCGGTATTGTGTTGGAAGTTTTCCGGAGATCTTCCACAAATATTCACCAACATATCAAACCATTGCCCTATACTTGGCAGAAACCACGGACTGCGTTCAATCCCATCCGGTACCTTATTGCTGTTATTGTAAGTTTTCACCAGATAAAAAGCACGACAGTCGCTTACAAAAGATGCATCACCCTCATGATTTGCCAGCATCTGTAAAGTTTCAGAGTAGCCATTCATGTTATTCTTGATTCTACTAAAATCATGCTTTGACTTTACATCAGCTATTGATATTGTGTCAATACCCACTTCGATTAAATCCACCGGTCCCCAATTCCCTTCTTTCAAACTATCCAACATCATCACATAGGCATGATTCCATCCCTTTTCATTGCACTTCTTGTCTGTCATCCTTTTCGGATCGCAAGTAATTACCATTCCGATAGCATTTTTATAATCATAGATTTTCCCATCTTCTTCCAACATTCCATTTCCTGGATGTACCTCTATTCTTCTATCGATTTCGTTCTGAAAGATAAAATCCCCGGGATAAAGCTTTCTTTCTATACTTCCTTTACCGGGTACGGGACTGATAACTTTCAGAGTATAGCATTTTCCAGAAACAAGAGTGATGGAGCTGCCCGAATAATTTATCTTTATATTCGTATCATCTCTTCCATTGGTAGTCGTATAGTTTCCGGTAACCCGTGCATTTGCTTGTGGCGGAACAATGGCACAATATTTCAAAGAATCTATCTGATATGGAGTAATACCATTCAGACTCACATTAATAGCTACCGAGTCTGTTCCTAAAACCCTCGATTCCATATGGTAAACAAAGCCTGCCTTTTCAGGAGCAAAACAACCTACGTATACTTGCGGTTGCAACACAAGCAATGCAAACTGGTGTTGAAACTGCAAGCTCAAGATTATTCCGGAAGAATTGTCAATAGCAGGTACGCCGGTGGCAATCAACAAGTCGCTGACAATATGCTTTTCTGTTGTGGACTGGTCTTTCGAAGGTTGCAGTTTTTCATTCCCGGTCAGTGAGGCAATAGCTCCGTCCATACCCTTTGAGACATCTATTGTGATATTCCTCCTATATGGATAGTATGCGACATAACTCACTCCATCATACCAATAAAGTGTACCATTTCCCACCGGATTCCAACTGCCGCTTGACCTATTGTAAACCAATTTGGCATTATCAATATCATCCATTATAGCACCGTCCTTTATGGCAAAAACACCAATCGAATCACCATCGACAAACTCCATTTTAAGATGTTCATCCTTTACAGAGGTACGTGTAGAGGACTTTCCTGCATGGGATAACTCTTCAAAATCAGCTACTATAGCCCGGATTGTAAAGGGGACTCCCTCACAGCCCGTAGACCTTTTCTCTATCGCAAAGATACAAACAAATTTGGAATATAAATATGCAGAAATACCGGGACTTTTCAAGCAAAACATGAAAGGAAAAAGAAGGAAAGTCCAGCAGATTCAAAAGATGTTTTACAAGATTAGGCTCCACCGAACAAAGACATCACATCCATCTCGCCCCAATACAGATGTGTATAGCTGGCAATCAGGTTCTTATAACGAAAAATGGGAGTAGCGACCTTCTCTCCTCTGGCATTGAAAACCTGCACTATCGAGGGAGTAAGACTGTACGCACCACTTTCTTTTCCACCAGCTTCGGGCACAGCAAGCTGCGTATAATGGAATTCGTGTCCTTTAAGCCGCCATCCGTTATAGTCGAACCGACGGTATCCCAATGTCAGTTTCCTGCGTTTACGCTCGTTCGTGATGCTGAAAGGTAATACTCCCACCATCTCATTTCCGACATTGCTTACACTGTTCCCGGTGCTTCTTCCGTCTGTATCACTGCCTCCCCCGTCCGTATCCCCATCAGAAAGAACGGACTGCGAAAGATATATCATCCCCCCGCATTCTGCCAGCGTCCTGCCACCAGCCTCTATATAGCTGCGGATAGACTCCCTGGCAAGCCTTGCCCCGGCAAGTTCCTCCAGACGGTTCTCGGGATAGCCGCCGGGCAGATAGAGCAAATCCGTCTCTTGCGGAATAGCCCGGTCCTGCTCCGGATTGAAGAAAGTGACCGTGCCCATACAGCGCAGAATATCCAGATGCTCCGCATAGAGGAAGGAAAAGGACTCTTCGTTGCGCGCTACCGAGATATGCAGCTTCCCCGGCTCTGATAGTACCGACTTCTCCTCCACAGCCGCCGCAGGCAATGGAAGCCCGATTGTCGAGAGTAGCAGTTCCCAGTCCACATGTTCCTCCAGCAAGCCTGCCAGCATGTCCAGCCCCTCCGTCTCCTTAGAACGGCTGAAATCCAGCCCCAGATGGCGTGACTCCTGCTCCAGTTCCTTCCGTTTGGGCAGATAGCCCAGACAAGTCACGTTCAAGTCTTCACAGACCTCCTGCAGCATCCGGTAGTGGTGGGGTGAGCCGACACGATTGAAGATAACTCCCGCAATACGTATATCCGGACGGAAATTGATGAACCCCGACAACAAAGGAGCCATGGAATAGGCAGCCGACTTGGCATCGACCACCAGCACCACAGGAATACCCAAGAGCCGTGCCACTTCTGCCGACGAGCCCCGGTCGCGGTCGTACCCGTCGTACATCCCCATCATCCCCTCGACCACGGCAACATCAGCATCTGCCGAATAGCGTGCATACAGACTGCGGACATGCTCCGGAGATGCCATGAAAGTATCCAGATTGATGGAAGGACGGCCACATACCGCCTCGTGATACTTAGTATCTATATAATCGGGACCGCACTTGAAAGGCTGCACCTTCAGACCTTTCTTCACAAACAATGCCATCAGTCCACGACTGACGGTGGTCTTTCCACTGCCCGATGTAGGGGCGGCTATGAGAAACTGAGGAATGGAATCCATTATGAAGCTATCAAATTAAATATTTTCCTCCTGCAAAGGTAAGCATATCTCCGACAAAAGTTTTATCTTAGCTGCGAAAATAAAACATACCACCATGATAACCGAAGAACTTAAGAAACTCTACATCGCACATACCGGACACGAACCGGAACAGATTGACGAACTCCCCTCCTCCGGCTCCAACCGCCGTTACTTCCGCCTCATCGGAAGTCCTACACTTATCGGCGTCAGCGGAGAGTCTGTGGAGGAGAACCGCGCCTTCCTCTACATGGCAGAACATTTCCGCCAGAAAGGACTGCCCGTACCGCAAGTGTTCATCCGCTCCGAAGATGATATCTATTATCTGCAAGAAGACCTGGGCGACTCGCTCCTATTCAATGCCATCGAGAAAGGCCGCAAGACCAGCGTATTCGGTGAGGAAGAGAAACAGTTGCTGCGCAAGACCATCCGTCTGCTGCCCGCCGTACAGTTTGCCGGAGCCGACGGCATGGACTTCTCCTACTGCTACCCGCAGGCAGAGTTCAATAGCCGCAGCATTCTGTGGGACTTGAACTACTTTAAATACTGCTTCCTCAAGGCTACGGGAATGGACTTCCAGGAAGACCGGCTGGAAGACGACTTCCAGAAGATGGCAGACGTGTTGCTCCGTAGCAGCTCCGCCACCTTCATGTACCGCGACTTCCAGAGCCGTAACGTTATGATAAAGGACGGCGAGCCGTGGCTCATCGACTTCCAGGGCGGACGCAAAGGTCCGGTCTACTACGACGTTGCCTCCTTCTTGTGGCAGGCCAAAGCAAACTATCCCGACAGCCTGCGCCAAGAGTTGCTGAAGGAATACATCGACGCCCTGCGCAAGTACCAGCCCGTGGACGAGGCTTATTTCTATGCCCAGCTTCGCCACTTCGTATTGTTCCGCACCATGCAGGTGCTGGGTGCCTATGGTTTCCGCGGTTACTTCGAGAAGAAGCCCCACTTCATACAAAGTGTCCCCTTCGCCATCGAGAACCTTCGCCAACTGCTCCAAGAACCTTATCCAGAATATCCCTACCTCTGCCGGATTCTGCGCGAACTCACCGATCTGAAACAGTTTACAGACGACCTGCAAAAGCGTCGCCTCGTGGTGAAAGTCACCAGCTTTGCCTACAAAAAAGGTATCCCCGAAGATTCCACGGGCAACGGAGGAGGTTTCGTCTTTGACTGCCGCGCTGTGAACAACCCCGGCAAGTACGAGCGTTACAAACCCTTCACGGGACTGGACGAACCCGTTATCCGCTTCCTGGAAGACGACGGCGAGATAGCCGTATTCCTGGAGCATGCCTACGCCCTTGTCGACGCTTCCGTGAAGCGCTACATGGAACGCGGCTTCACCAATCTGTCTGTCTGCTTCGGCTGCACCGGCGGACAGCACCGCTCCGTATATTCGGCACAACACCTGGCGGAACATCTGCACAAGAAGTTCGGCGTGCAAGTGAACCTGATACATAGAGAACAGAATATTGAACAGACGTTTAAGGCCAAAGTTTAATGTGCTAATGTGAGAATATGCCAATATGAAAGCCATGATTTTCGCCGCCGGCCTGGGCACCCGGTTGCGCCCCTTGACGGACCACATGCCCAAGGCCCTCGTTCCCGTAGCAGGAAAGCCCATGCTGGAACGGGTGATACTGCGGTTGAAGGAAGCAGGATTCAACGAGATAACGGTCAATATCCACCACTTCGGGGAGCAGATTATCGACTTCCTCCGTGCCCACGACAACTTCGGCACGGAGATTCACATCAGCGACGAACGCGGCATGCTGCTCGACACCGGAGGAGGCATCAAAAAGGCACGCCCCTTTCTGGACGGACAAGAACCTTTCCTGGTGCACAACGCGGATATTCTGACGGACATTGACCTTGCAGGTCTCTACCGCCACCATCTGGAGAGCGATGCGGAGTCTACCCTGCTTGTGAGCGAGCGCAAGACTTCCCGCTATCTCCTTTTTGACGACGACTACCACCTGCACGGCTGGATAAACAAGTCCACCGGAGAGGTGAAACCGGCAGGCTTCGACTACCGGGAAACGAAGTACCGGGAACTCGCCTTCGGAGGTATCCACATCATCTCCCCCTCCCTCTTCCACCTGATGGACGATGGGCAGTGGGACGGCAAGTTCTCCATCATTCCTTTCTACTTGTCCGCCTGCACAAAGGTGCATATACAAGGCTATCCGCTGCAAGGATTCCGCTGGTTCGACATCGGCAAACCGGAGACACTGGCACAAGCGGAGGAATACTACAAACAAAAATAACAAGTAATGTAAAGCAGCCTAACATTACTTGTTAGCTCCCTTTACATTACTTGTTATCAAATCAACCTATGTACCATAGATTATCTATGGTGAAACTACGCCAACGCCAGTATCAGCAACTGAGCCGTCAGCACCCGCAGGAACATAGCCAGCGGATAGACTGTGGCGTATCCCACCGCAGGGGCATCGCAGGATGTCAAGTCCGAGGAATAGGCCAATGCAGGTGGATTGGTGTTAGCTCCGGACAGCACACCTATCAGCGTATAGTAGTTCAGCTTCCAGAAATAGCGCCCCATGAATCCTGTCACCAGCAACGGAACGACCGTGATGATGGCACCGTATCCAATCCACACGTAGCCGCCTTCGTAGATAATGGTATCGATGAATCCCTTTCCTGCACCCAACCCCACGCAGGCCAGGAACAAGGCGATACCGATTTCGCGTATCATCAGATTGGCACTCATCGTCGTGTAGGTTATCAGCTTATATTGAGGCCCGAAACGGCTGATGAGGATGGAAACCACCAACGGTCCACCGGCCAGTCCCAGTTTCACGGGTTGGGGAATGCCGGGGAACATGAACGGCAGACTGCCCAAGATACATCCCAGGGCAATACCCAGGAAGATAGGAATCAAGTTTGGATGGTTGAGACGCTTCAGCGAGTTTCCCAATACCTTCTCCGCATGGCTCACGGCAAGCTCACTGCCTACAATCGTCACACGGTCTCCCATCTGCAACTGCAAGTGGGGAGTTGCCACCAGATCCACGCCCGAACGGTTGATACGGGTGATGCAGGCACCGAAGTTGTTACGTATCTTGAGCTGAGACAGAGACTTGCCGTTCAGTTCCGGCTTGGTGATGAGGATGCGGCGTGAAATCAAGTTCTTGTCCTCCCGTTCCCACTCCACCGAAATTTTTCTTCCGAAGAAGGCAACAATGGCCTCCACATCTTTCGGGTTGGCAATGAACAGAATTTCATCCTGCATGTGCAGCACCGTATCGGCATTCGCCAGTTCTGTTTCCTGACTGCCGGTGTGCCGGATGCGGGAGATGACAAACGCACGGTTCAACAATGGTTTCACATCTCTGATCCGCTTGCCGTCTATTGCCTCATTGCGTATCTCTACCGATATGGGACGCACGGTCAGCTCCTGCAGATGGCCCAGCCCGTGCTCGGCATCCTCCTCTTCTTTTTGGGTATTAATCCGCATGAAAATCTTCAAGGCTAGCAGCGCCAGGATGCAGCCCACCACACCCAGCGGATAGGCAACGGCATATCCGAGTGCGATTTCCGGAGCATCCACCCCGTTGAGGTCACTGTTTGCCTGCTGGGCAGCACCCAGACCGGGGGTATTGGTCACGGCTCCGGACAAGATACCCACCATCGTAGTAATGGGGATTCCGGTGGCAAAGTGCAACACAATGGTGATAACCACGCTGAGGAAGACGGAAAGCATTGCTACCATGTTCAGCGTAAGTCCGCCCTTCTTGAAAGCGGAGAAGAATCCCGGTCCCACTTGCAGACCGATGGAATAGACAAACAGTATCAAGCCGAACTCCTTCAGGAAGTGCAGCAGATGTTCGTCGAGGTTCATGTCGAAATGTCCGAAGACAATGCCCACAAACAAAATCCAGGTGACACCCAGCGAGATGCCTGCCACCTTCAACTTGCCCAGCATGATACCGAAGGTGATGACCAGGGACAGAATTAGGACAGAGTGTGCCACTCCTCCGCCCCAAAGGTTGGGATAACCCTCAAAGAGGTTTCTTAATAGTTCCATAGTTTCTATCTTTAGTTTTTACTTTTCAGCCTTATTGTTTAATTCTTAATTCTCTATTTAAAAAGTGTATCCCCACAGAAATCACTTCTCCGGGGATACGCATTTCACACATAAAAAATAACTACTATTATAAAGGCATGTTGCCGTGCTTTTTCGGTGGATTGCTCTGATTCTTGTTGTGCGCCATCTCCAATGCCTGCACCAGCTTGTAGCGGGTGTCACGCGGCATGATGACCTCATCTATGAGGCCACGCTCGGCGGCGCGGTAAGGGTTGGAGAACTTGTCTTCATACTCCTTGATAATCTCCTGCTTCTCTTCGGCAGAGGACTTGCGGTAGAGGATGTTCACTGCACCCTCGGCACCCATCACGGCGATTTCCGCCTGCGGATAAGCCAGGTTCACGTCGGCACCCGTCGGTTTGCTGGACATCACGATGTAGGCGCCGCCGTATGCCTTGCGGGTAATCAGCGTTATCTTGGGCACGGTGGCCTCGGCATAGGCATAGACAATCTTGGCGCCGTGGCGGATGATGCCGTTGTGCTCCTGCATCGTTCCGGGCAAGAAGCCGGGAACATCTTCGAAGGTTATCAGCGGGATGTTGAAGCAGTCGCAGAAACGAATGAAACGTGCCGCCTTGTCGCTGGCATCAATATCGAGCACACCCGCCAAATAGGCAGGTTGGTTTGCCACGATACCTACCGAACGCCCGTTCAGACGACCGAAACCGATAACGACGTTCTTGGCAAAGTGAGGCATCACTTCGAAGAAGTACTGGTTGTCCAGCACCGGTTCTATAATATCCTTGATGTCATAGGGCATGTTCGGGTCCTCAGGGATGACGGTCTGAAGCGCCTCTACCCGGCGATGGATATCGTCGGAGCAGGGAGTGAAGGGAGCATCCTCCATATTGTTGGACGGCAGGAAGCTCAGCAGCTCGCGGATGCTCATCAGTGTCTCCTCCTCCGTATTGCACATGAAGTGGGTAACGCCGCTCTTGCTGCTATGCGTATAGGCACCGCCCAGTTCCTCCTTGTCCACCTCCTCGTGGGTCACGGTCTTTACCACGTCCGGACCGGTGATAAACATGTGGCTCTGCTCCTTTACCATGAAGATAAAGTCGGTAAGCGCCGGAGAGTAGCATGCCCCACCGGCACACGGACCCAGAATAGCGGATATCTGCGGAATGACACCCGACGCAATGGTGTTCTGATAGAAGATGGAGGCATAGCCTGCCAAGCTGTTCACACCTTCCTGGATGCGTGCGCCGCCCGAATCGTTGAGGGCAATGACGGGAGCACCGTTCTTCAGGGCAAGCTGCTGCACCTTTACAATCTTTGCGGCATTCGTCTCGCTGAGCGAACCGCCATGCGCCGTGAAGTCGTAGGCATAGACAAATACAAGGCGGCCGTCTATCTTTCCGTAACCGGACACCATGCCGTCTCCGGCAATCTGTTTCTTCTCCATGCCGAAGTTGGTGCAACGGTGGTTCACGAACTTGTCCAGCTCATTGAACGAGCCTTTGTCCAGCAGCATGTCAATACGTTCGCGGGCAGTCATGCGGCCGGAGGCGTGTTGTTTCTCTATCTTGTCTACGCCCCCACCCAGCGAGGCACGTTTATCCAGTTCCTCAAACTGGCGGTATATTTCTTCTCTGTTCATATTTGCATTTACAATTTAGTGATTTATAATATACGGACTGAATGCGACTCGGGATTATTCCTCCTTTATCAACTCCAATTCAATCAATACTTGGTTGGCATTTACCGGTTCGCCCTCGCCCACGAGGATGTTGCGGACGATGCAGTCGGCATTTACCTTATAGTTACTCTGCATCTTCATGGCTTCCAGCACCACGGCAATGTCTCCGGCAGCCAGTCGGTCGCCCACCTTGACGGGGATGCTCACTACCTTGCCCGGCATCGGTGCCAGAATCTTGTCGCCCTGCTTCTCGTCGGCTCCTTTCTTCATGTGCAGATACTTGGCTTGCGTGTCCACGATGTCCACATGAAAGGAACGCTGGAGCATGCTGATGTCATAGCTCTTGCCGCCCTCGCCGCGCACAAGGCCTGCGTTGAACGAGTTTCCGTTGTGCAGGATGGAGCAACTTCCGTTCTCTGCCATCACAATGTCCACTTCGTAGGGCTTTCCGTCAATGGTAAGTTGTACCTTATTCCCTTCCTTACCCACCAGGGTAATGTCTGCGATACGGTCTCCTATATGTATTTCCATTATTAATTATCCATTTCCATTATCAATTATCCATTCCTTAAATCCTGAGCACTCCCTTCTGCAAGCCGAATTCCCTCCAACGGCTGATGGGGCGGGCATCGGGTAGCTGTGCCGAAACATTCTCCTCCAGATTAACCAGATAGTCCATATAGGCAGCTATCATGGCTATGTTCTCCAACTCTTCGTTGGCGGTGTTGGTGCGTACCAGCATGCGGGCGTTCTTCTCGATAAAGAGGGTGTTGTACTCTCCCTTCACAAAGTCGGGCACGTGCATGATGCGCTTCAGATAGGCAAGGTTGGTCTTTACGCCCGTAATCTTGTACTCGTAGAGCACACGGCGCATACGCTCGATGGCATACTGGCGGGTGGTTGCCCATACGATGAGCTTACCTATCATAGGGTCGTAGTAGATGGGAATCTCATAGCCGTCGTACACATAGCTGTCTATACGCACACCGATTCCGTTCGGCTCCGTCAGTTGCTTGATGACACCGGGAGACGGCATGAAGTTGTTTTCCGTATCTTCGGCACAGATGCGGCACTCTATAGCATGGCCGCGCTGGAACAGTTCCTCCTGCTTGAGGTGCAGCACCTCGTCGTTAGCAATGCGGATTTGCTCTTTCACCAGGTCCACGCCTACCACTTCTTCCGTGATGGGGTGCTCCACTTGCAAGCGCGTATTCATTTCGAGGAAGTAGAACCGACGGTTCTTGTCTACCAAAAACTCGATGGTACCTGCACCGGAGTAGTTCACTGCCTTGGCTGCGGCAACCGCCTTCTCCCCCATCTCCCGGCGCAATTCCGGCGTAAGGAAGGGTGACGGGCTTTCTTCTACCACCTTCTGATTGCGACGCTGCACGGAGCATTCGCGGTCGAAGAGGTGGATGACGTTGCCGTGGTTGTCGCCCAATATCTGGAACTCGATGTGGTGGGGTTCTTCCACGAACTTTTCCAGATAGACCGTGTCGTCTCCAAAGGAGGACATGGACTCGGAGCGTGCCGTGTTGTAGGCTTCCACCACTTCGCTCTCGTTATGGATAAGGCGCATACCTTTACCACCGCCACCCATAGACGCCTTCAGCATCACGGGATAACCTATCTCGTTGCAGATGCGCACGGCTTCTTCGGCACTCTGCAAAGGTTGTTCCGTTCCGGGAACCACGGGTACGCCTGCCGCAATCATTCGCTTGCGGGCAGCTATCTTGTCGCCCATCGCCTCCATCGTCTCGGCGGCGGGACCGATAAAGATAATCCCTTCCTCCTTGCAACGGCGTGCAAACTCCGAGTTCTCCGACAAAAAGCCGTAACCCGGATGGATGGCATCGGCACCGCATCGCTTTGCCGTGGCAATCACTTTTTCAATATTCAGATAACTCTCTTTTGCCACGGCCGGTCCTATCGGATAAGCCTCATCGGCATATGCCACATGATGAGAGGTGCGGTCGGCATCGGAAAAGACGGCAACCGTAAGCAGTCCCATCTCCCGGCACGAACGCATGACGCGCAAGGCAATCTCACCTCTGTTGGCAATCAATACTTTCTTAATCATTTTACTTTTTCTTTAATATATAAAGGATATATATAGTCACACCACAATGCGGACATACCTTTAACAAAGGCATTCCATTTCTTGTTTAAATGTTCAACTAATATCTTCGTACTGTCTTCCTAACCCACGAGCAAAGGCAGCCTTTAATGAATGGCAGGTCTTCTGACTGACTCCTAATCCTGAAGCCTTCCCGATATTTCAATGCATATCAGTGGCAAGGGTGTTTTTCATGATATAAACGGAGCTTCACAGCAGCGGGACTGTCCGGGATTTACACCCGATTCCCTTTTAATCCAGATGATGGAAACATGCATCCGGAACCAATTCGCGGGCAAAGATAACAAAAATTATCAGGAGTATTCGCAAACCTAATAGTTTTTGTTATCTTTGTCCCAGTTTTGGTTTCACCTCTCCCGGTTCTGTTGGAGATGAGTGATGAAAAAGGGAATCAGGTGCAAATCCTGAACAGACCCGCTGCTGTAAATCCTTCCAAAATCTTTGAATATTCTACAAGCCACTGTCCGCCCGGCGGATGGGAAGGCATTCAAAGAGGGATAAGTCAGAAGACCTGCCAAGACAACATAGTTTTAGTGCTTTCGGGGAATAAAGCAACAAAACATTGAGTCGAGGCATTCTTTATCCATATAAAGGAATCTTTCTCTTTGTTCATTTTTCCTTGAGGGCAAGTTACGAACGCTTATAAGGAACTGAAATGAGATTCATCACAGGACTGCTATTTACATTTATCTGCCTACTGCCTGCAGGTAGTATGGCACAGAATAAGGTCACCTTATCCGGAAAAGTCATAGACCAGCACGGGACACCGATAGCCCAAGCCACCATCGCTGTGGAAAACACCACCTCCGGCACCTATACGGACGACCGGGGGAAGTATTCACTGCAAGTCGCTCCGGGCAAACACACCTTCGTCGTCTCCTTCCTGGGCTACCAAACCGTGAAACAATCCCTCGACATCCGGCAGGATAAAAAACAGAACTTTACATTGCAGGAAAGTGCCGTAACGCTGAGTTCTGTCGAGGTTTACGGAAAGACCCAAACGCAGAAAGTGAAGGAAGGGGCCTTTGCTGTCAATGCACTCGACATCAAGCCGATAGTAAACTCACTAAATAACCTCAACGACCTGGTGAACCGTACAACGGGCATCAAGGTGAGAGAGGAAGGCGGGGTTGGCTCGGACTTCGACCTCTCCATCAACGGCTTGTCCGGAAATTCAATCCGCTACTTTCTGGACGGAATGCCACTGGACACCAAAGGAAGCGGTGTTTCCCTCGCCAACTTACCCATTAACATCATAGACCGGATTGAGATATACAAAGGAGTAGTCCCTGCCAGCTTGGGAACAGATGCACTGGGCGGTGCCATCAATATCATTACAAAGCAGGAGAAGAAGAATTATCTGGATGTATCTTACGGCATCGGCTCCTTCCATACACACAAGACGGACCTGAACACCCAGTTCGTAGAAAAGGGAACCGGACTAATAGTCCGGCCAACCGTTGGCATCAACTACTCCAAAAACGATTATAGAATGAAGAATGTGCAGATGCGCGACGAAAGCGGAGACAATTTCATATATGGCAATCCCAAGCGTTTTCATGACGGCTACTTCTCGCTACTGGCACAGGTGGAAGCCGGATTTGTCAACAAATCCTGGGCTGATGCCTTCTTTGTTTCCGCCTCCTATTCAAAAACAGACAAGGAACTGCAGACGGGGTCTGTCCAAAACAAAGTATACGGAATGGCAGAAAGGAATTCCGATTCCTGGAACATCTCTGCCCGCTATCAGAAGTACAACTTCATCCTGAAGAACATGCAACTGAATGCCTCCCTCTCCCACACCTGGGACCATTCCTTGACCGTGGACACTGCCTATCGGAAGTACTATTGGGATGGAGGATACATCGTGAGCCAGCGCAACGAGATTATGGGCAAAGAACCATCCATGCGCCACTACAAGCGTCCGCTCACCATTATGCGCACCAACCTGGACTATCAGCTGAATACCCATCACAGCTTTAATCTGAACTACCATTTGAGCCGTACCGGAAACGACCGCTTCGATGACCTTGATACCAGCTTCGAGCCGTCAAAAGATGTGGTTACCAAACATATCCTGGGACTCTCCTACAACCAGTCTCTGTTGGATGGCAAGATGGAAAACGTATTCTTCATAAAAGACTACATCAACCATCCCAATATCCGGCAGACCGACCAATCCAGCGTGACCGGCTCGAAGGATGTGCAAGGTTCCACCACCAAGAACTACCTGGGCTACGGTGCTGGACTTCGATACACCATCGTAGAACCTTTATCCATCAAAGTATCCTACGAACATAGTGTGAGACTACCCATCGCCCGCGAGCTGTTGGGAAACGGTACCACCATCTATGCCAACGTGGCACTGAAACCGGAAAACAGTAACAACTTCAATGCTTCTCTATTCGGCACATGGCACCCGGGCAATGGACATACATTCTATTACGAGATGAGCGGATTTTTCCGCAAGGTAAACAACTACATTCAGACCAGCATTGCCGAGAAAGAAGGCACGATGCAATATACCAACGTCCCTGCCGTCCACGTGAAAGGTGTGGAAGGGGAAATACGCTACGACTGGCAAGGCAGACTGCAGCTCTCCACCAACGTCAGTTACCAAGACACCCGCGACCAGCAGAAGTACAAGGGCGACGGAAAACCCTCCGCCACCTACAACAACCGTGTGCCCAACCGTCCCTGGCTCTTTGGCAGTGTAGAAGCATACTATACCTTCCGCAACATCGCCCTGCCCGAAAGCAGACTGCGCCTGGGTTGTACCTATCAGTGGGTGCACTGGTACTTTTTGACCTGGGAAGCTTACGGCTCGTATGACAACAAGGCACGCATTCCCGCCCAGCACATCTGTAATGCCGACATCACTTACTCATGGAGACGCGGACGCTATAATCTGGCTTTGGAGTGTACCAACTTCCTCGACAAGACAGCCTATGACAACTACAAGCTGCAGAAGCCCGGACGTGCTTTTTTTGCTAAATTCAGACTATTCATTAACTAATCATTTAATAATTCATTCAAAATGAGAAAATTCAAATTTACACTGATTGCCTTTATGGCTGCCATGATGGCACTGTCATTCACAGCGTGTTCCGATGATGACCCGGAACCTAATCCTAATCCCGACCCGGAAGTCAATGAGGATAACTATCACTTCGACCTATTTGTCACCGTAGACAAACACGGCGGGATGAGTAGCAAGAATACCACTATTGTCCATAGCGTCAACTCATTGGCCACAGAGCAGGGTGTCATCACTGTGAAAAGAGAAGGTTCGGAACTGGGAGATTATTCCATGGAGACTATCTCAAAAGGAAAATATTACTACCAAATACCCGCAACCAACGACCGTTTCGTAAAATATCAAATCAAGAACAATGCAGTTCAGGTTATTGCAGAACGTCCTTTCAAGGCCAACAGCTATAAGGTACGTTCCTACACACATGCCTGGATTGATGACAACACACTCGTCATCATGTCTACCAATGGTAAGAAGGACAAGATTCTTTATACGAAACTGAACGCAGAGGACTTGACTATCCTTGCTGAAGGTGAACTCAACATACCAGCCCCCACCAACTGGCTCAAACTGACAAGCTCCGGTATCCTCACCTACCGCAAATCAGACAACAGATTGTACTACTTCTACTATTGGAAAGAGACAGACGGTTTGACGAATATAGACCAGCAAGAGCCTAACTTCCATACAGCCATTATCAACCCCTCTACCATGGAAGTAGAAAAAGATGTACTCTCTCCCATCGAATGCGAAATGGCAGGAAGCGCTTACGGAGAACTGATGCAAAACTGCGTAATGTACGACGAAGCAGACAATCTCTACCTAGCTTGTTTCCACGAAGAAGATAACGCTTTTTTCAAAGGCATCCTGCTACGTATCAACAAAGGCGAAACAGAATTCGACGCTTCCTACAACGGCTATCCCAATGCCGACGGCAAATTGCTGACCATTCAATATCTGGAAGGGAACAAAGCCTTAGTGTATGCACGTAATGACAATGCCGATAGACCCGCTGCAGATAAGCAACCCGGCATCGACGCTTACTCTCACTACTACGCCATCCTCGATCTTACCACCGGAACCAAGACACGCTTAAGCTATGATGGCAAGGAAATCGGTTACAGCGGCGGTCGCTTCTCACAGCGTTCTGTCATCTTCAACAACAAAGCATACATTGGTGTAAACACTGAAGAAGATGCCAACGCCGTTATCTACATCTATGACATCAAGACCGGTAATGTAGAGAAAGGAGCCGAAGTGGACGGACGCTTCTACTTCGATATGATACGTGTCATAGAGAACGATTAAAACAAGCATCAGTATTTATGAAGAATTTGTTTGTCTTTTTATTCCTTTGTAATTTCCTCCTCCTCTGCCATGCGCACGGGGGAGGCAACTACGAGCACAGCGATATGCTTGCAAGTATGAAACCCGGCGACAAAGCCGTCCTGCTCATGGTGCACTTCGGCACTACGCACGACGATACCCGCGCCCTCACCATTGATGCCATCAACGCCAAGACACAAGCCGCCTTCCCGGAGTTGAAGTTCCAAGAAGCCTATACGTCGCGCATCATCATCCGCCGCTTGAAAGAGCGCGGCATCACGAAGCTGACTCCACTGGATGCCATGCTGAAACTGCGCAGCGAAGGTTACACACACCTCATCGTACAGAGTACCAACATCATTGACGGAGTAGAAATGGAATCCCTCCGCCGGGATGTGGAAAGCGCACTACCCTTCTTCAAGGAAATACGTGTAGGTACTCCCCTGCTCTACTCTATCGAAGATGCAGAGAAAGTGGCAAGTATTCTGGGGAACCGCTACAACGCCCCGGCACAAAGCAAGAAAGCTACCAAAGAACACTTCGTCCTTGTGGGCCACGGCACCTATACCCCCAGTACCGCCATCTACAGTCAGATGGACTATATGCTGAAAGCAGGCGGACTGACCAATTTCCATGTGGGCACCATCGAAGGTTATCCAACCTTTGACACCATGCTGGTACAACTGAAAGCCGGGAAAGCCAAACGTGTGACCCTCATACCCTTCATGTTTGTTGCCGGAGACCATGCCAAAAACGACATTGCCGGAGAGTGGAAGGAGATGCTCGAGAAAGAAGGCTTCACCGTCAGTGCACAACTGGAAGGACTGGGACAAATTCCGGAAATTCAAGAAATATTCATTGACCATATCCGTTTCGGACTGAAGCACCGCATGCTGGACATCATGACGAAGAAGGCGGCCTATGCTGCCGGAAAAGACACAGAATAATATACCCATTAGTGGGTATTTAGTGTTCTTGAATCATCTTGTACTTTTGCAGGAAAAACGCGAACGACAATGAATGTTATCACCAAACTGATGTACTCTATTCATAGGATACTGGGCACTTTGCTCTGTATCCTATTTCTTATGTGGTTCCTCTCCGCCTTCGTGATGATGTACCACCGTTTTCCCAGTGTCAGCGCCAAGGAGAAAATGCAAAAGCTGGAAATGCTCTCCCAAGCCGGAGACTCACTTCCGGACATCTCCTCCGTCACAGCCCGCCTGCCCCGTGGCGTAAAGGTCAGGTCTACGATACTGAACCTCAATGCCGGACACCCCGAGTTCAGCTTTAGTACCACAAAAGGCACGCTTCATTTCCTTGCCGATTCCACCATCTCACGACCCTCTCTGGACAGCGAGCACCTGCACCGGACAGCAGCTTTGTGGTGTTCTTCTCCCATTACCCGTATCGACACCCTCCACTCTCTGGACCAATGGATTCCCTTCGCTGAACTGAAAAAGGAAATGCCCATTTATAAAATATACTTTGCCGACGATGCCGGGACACAGCTCTATCTGAGTTCACAAAACGGTGAGGCCTTGCAGTTCTCCAACAGAAGCGAACGCTTCTGGGCATGGCTGGGTGCCATTCCCCACTGGGTATACTTCACCTGGCTGCGGCAGGACACCGTCCTTTGGACTAAGACCGTCATCTGGCTCACAGCTCTGGGTTGTCTCATGGTCATTGCCGGCATTTGGGTAACTGTGGATGTATGGCGTAAGACGCACCGAAGCCGCCATCCCAAGTTCTCCCCCTACCGAAAAAGATGGTATCACTGGCACTACGTCAGCGGAATCTTTTTCGGCATCTTCGTACTGACCTTCACCTTCAGCGGCATGATGTCTCTGGCAGACATTCCCGAATGGATTCATAAACCGGCACTGAAGAAAGGCAGCGCCACACGCACGCTCCATGCCCGTGCCCCACAACCGGAGGATTACCCCTTGGACTACCGCCGTGTCATAGCCGCCTATCCCCAAGCTTTGCAGATAGAGTGGCGCAACTTCCGCGAACATCCCTACTACATCGTAAAAGATAGAAAAAACGAGTATTACATCGATGCCGCCGACAGCCTGCCGCGTCCGTTACAACTCTCCGAAGAAGAAATCCTGAAAGGCGTGGAAAGCATTTATACCTCCCAGCGTGATTCTTCACAACATATCCCCGGCATACGTATCTCCCGGCTCGAACATTTCGAGACCTACTATCGCGACATGAGCAATATGTATCGCGGACGACCCCAGCTTCCCGTCTGGAAGATAACGGTGGACGACCCGGATCGGAGCGTTTATTACATTCACCCGGAAACGGGAATCATCCGCCATGTAGACACCTCCTCCCGCTGGAAATACTGGAGCTATACAGCCCTGCACCGCATGCGTCTGCCCGGTCTGAACTCCAATGCCACCCTGCGCAAGACTGTGCTTTGGGTATTGCTGCTTGGAGGTACAGCCGTTTGCATCACGGGTGTGGCGTTAAGTGTGAATTATATAAGAAGAAAATGTTGTAAAAGACAAAAACGCTATTAACGAGAATAAACTTGTATGAATAAGAAAAGACTTGGAATATTCCTCGGCAGCATAGCCCTATTGATTGTCTGCAGCTTTGCGGCCTATCAGTACTGGCTTGCTCCTACACGTATACTTATTATCAACGCAACCCTGGCACAAGCTGCCGACATTGCCCTGAACAATGACTGCGCCCGGATAGAAGTCACCTGCATAAAAAAAAGAAGAGGTGAAGGACCTTTCCGGCTATGATGCCATCGTGATGTACAGCAGAGGGCTATACCTTGACGACGGCCAGATTGCCGAAGTGGAACGGGTGGGTGCCAGCGGAGTACCAGTCTTTACGAATACGTTACGAAATTTCACCCTCTCCCTCAATCACAATGTTACCAATGAACAACAGCATACGCTACGGGAGTATCTCAAGAACGGCAACAAGCACAACTACCGGAATGCCTTACTCTACCTGCGCCACATCGCCACTCCCCACCGGTGGGGACACCAGGATTACGAGCCTCCCATCCCATTGCTGGAGAACATGTTCTACCACCGCGAATACGGCCGCTACTTCAGTACTCCGCAAGAGGTGACCGCCTATCTGAAAGAAAAAAATCTCTACCATGAGGACGGACGCAACCTTGCCCTGATTTCCGGACTCAACTTTCCGATGGAAGGAAACCGTGCCCACGTAGATTCCCTCATCACGTGCTTGACACAAGCAGGCTTCAATGTCTATCCTTTCACAGCCGGAGGTCAACCGCGTGCCGATATGATACGTACCCTCCATCCCGATGCAGTAGTCTACCTGCCTATGGGACGGCTGGGCAATGACTCACTCATCAACTGGCTGCACCAGGAAAACATTCCTTTATTCATGCCCTTCCCGCTGATTCAGCCCCACGAGGAATGGCTGGACCCGGATACCCCCGTCAGCGGTGGCACACTGACCGCCCGTGTAGTGGTGCCTGAGATAGATGGAGGCATGCTACCCCTCTGCATCGCTACCCAAAACGAAAACAAACAAGGATACTATCTGTACACCGCTGAAAATGAACGGATAGATGCCGTAGTGGACCATATTACCAAGTACATGTCCTTGAGAGACATGTCCAACAAAGAAAAGCGCGTTGCTATCTGTTACTTCAAGACTCCGGGAAAAGACGCCCTGCTGGCAAGCGGTATGGAAGTGATTCCTTCACTCTATAACTTCTTGAAACGCCTGCGTTCGGAAGGGTACGACGTCAGTGGACTGCCTGCTACTGTAGAGGAGTTCGGCAAGCGGATACATCGTGACGGTGCCGTCATGGGTTCGTATGCCAAAGGAGCACAAGAACAGTTTTTGAAAACGGCACACCCGATATGGCTTTCTACCGAGCAATACGAACAATGGGCACACGAAGTACTCCTTCCCGAGAAATATCAGGAAGTAACAGACAGATATGGAGATGCGCCCGGCAATCTGCTGGTAACAGAGGACAGTATTGCCATTGCCTGCTTGCAATTCGGCAATATCCTACTCTTCCCCCAGCCCCGCCCGGCATTGGGAGATGATGAGTTCAAACTGGTGCATGGAATGCCGGTAGCGCCGCCCCACAGCTACCTGGCTCCTTATCTGTATATGCAAAAAGGATTCAAGGCAGATGCAGTGATTCACTTCGGCACCCACGGCAACTTGGAATACACGCCCGGAAAGAATGTGGCACAGTCGCAGGCCGACTGGTCGGATGTACTGATTGGTAACCTCCCCCACTTCTATTTCTATACCACCGGAAACGTAGGCGAGGGTATCATTGCCAAACGCCGGACACATGCCGTACTGGTCACCCATCTCACTCCACCCTACGTGGAGAGCGGTATGCGCCAACGCTATTTGGCCTTGCTCGAAGATATTCACAAAGTGCTGGACGAAGGTACCGAAAAACACCGAACCCTAGGAATAAGTATCAAAAAAGAAGCCATGCGTCTGGGACTGCATCGCGACCTCAACCTCGACTCCATCTCCAGTGACCCCTACACAACCAAGGAGTTGGAACGTCTGGATGCCTTCACCGAAGAGATAGCCAACGAAAAGATACTGGGTGCGTACTACACCATGAACGAGCCTTATTCTGACCGCGACCTGCTGACCACCACTCTCGCCGTCGCTGCCGACCCGCTGGCATACGAAACGGCCCGCAAGGACCGCGATAAAGGCAAAATCACCACAGAGCAGTTGCAAGACTTCACCTATATAGCCCACCACTACTTGCCTGCCGCCAGGAAAAGACTGACCGCCTTACTCCAGAATCCACCCAAGGATACTGCATCTGTAGCACCGGAGCTTCGCCCCGCCCTACTCTATCGCGAACAGTTGCTTGCCTCCCCCGTCAACGAACAGAATGCCATGGTGCGTGCACTCAGCGGAGGAACCGTATTCCCTGCGCCGGGAGGTGACCCCGTACTGAACCCGAACGTTCTGCCCACCGGACGCAACATGTACAGCATCAACGCCGAGAATACTCCCAACCCAAGGGCTTGGGAAGATGGAAAGCGATTGGCAGAAGCGACTTTAAAACAGTACATCAGCAAGCACGGCGAATATCCCCGGAAAGTAAGCTATACCTTCTGGGCAGGCGAATTCATCAATACGGAAGGAGCTACGCTGGCCCAGGTATTCTGGATGCTGGGAGTAGAACCCGTACGCGACGCCCAAGGCAGAGTGGTTGACCTGAAACTGGTGCCCAGTGAAGAACTGGGGCGTCCGCGCATCAATGTGCTGGTACAAGTGTCCGGACAGCTACGCGACATAGCCGGTTCCCGCTTGAAGTTACTGACCGATGCTATACGTCTGGCATCGGAAGCCGGAGATGAGACCTATCCCAACTATGTGGCATCGGGTACACTGTTGCAGGAAAAATTACTGGTGGAAAAGGGAACTTCCCCCAAACGTGCCCGTGAAATGTCTGTGATGCGTGTATTCGGACCGTTCAACAGCGGATACAGTACCGGTATGATGGCCTATACCGAGCACAGCGGCTCGTGGGAAAGCGAAAAGGAGATAGCCGAAGGATACCTCAACAATATGGGTGCCTCTTATGGGGACGACGGAAATTGGGGAGACGTCCAGGAAGGTTTGTTTGCCTCGGCACTGTCCGAAACGGATGTTGTCATCCAGCCCCGTCAAAGTAACACATGGGGCCCCATCTCCCTGGATCATGTATACGAATTTACGGGTGGACTCTCGCTCACCGTCAAAACCGTGACCGGCAAGGAACCGGATGCTTATATGGCAGACTACCGCAACCGGACCAACCGCCGCATGCAGGATGCCAAAGAGGCCATTGCCGTAGAGACACGTTCCACCATCTTGAACCCTACCTTTATACAAGAGCGGATGAAAGGCGGGGAAGGTTCGGCGCAGATGTTCGGCGAAATCTTCCGCAACATCTTCGGCTGGCACGTCATGCGTCCGTCGGCCATGGACAAAGAACTGTTCAATGACTTGTATAGAATGTATATAAAGGATGAGAATAAGCTGGGCATTCACGAGTACTTCCTCCGCGTCAATCCCGCCGCATTCCAGGCTATGACAGCCGTCATGCTGGAAAGCGCCCGCAAAGGTTACTGGAAAGCATCTGATGAGCAACTGAAAACCACTGCTTCCCTGCATGCACAAATCACACGCGAAAAAGGTGCCGCTTGTACCGAATTCGTTTGCGACAATGACAAGCTACAGTCGTTCGTTGCCGACCAGTTGGATAATAGCGAGAAGCAGACCTATACCCAGAACATGAAGGAGGTACACGAAGCATCCGCAACCGATGGCAAGGATGTCGTACTGAAAGAACACAAACAGACTTCCGAACAAACGGTACGTAAGAACAGAGTGAATGGAGTGATTGCAGGCAGTCTTGTCGTCATCACCTTCATCGGACTGGTCGTATTGTTGAAGAGAAAGAAAAAGAATAAATAGAAACAGAGTATTATGGAATACGTCATTCATCTGTTAGCCCTATTCATCGCCCTCAATTTTCTATTGAAGGTGGGGTTCTATCCACGCTGGGGAATGTGGACGGTTGCCGCAGGCTGTGCCTTTTTTGCGTGGCTGGTGACTCCATGGATGACGGAACAGTCCAAGACCGTGGTGGCATCTTTTTTTGCCTCCCGTCCACAGATGTTAAACTTGTCGGTATGTGTCACCCTGGAAGCCGCCGTAATGATAACTTTCTGTTTCGACTGTTTCGCAGAAATGCGTACCCGCAACACGGCCTTCAAACAAGCGGTCACCCTCTTCCTGAAGTTATACCCCGGCATACTGATAGGCGGAGTAATATGCTATGTCCTGGCACTGCTGCTTTTCACTTTTCCCGGAATAGATTTCGGCAGTCTCTCATGGATAGCAGCCGGCGTTACTTTCCTTGCAGTTTGTGCTGGGAGCCTTCTGCTGCGGCATGCTATCGGTGATAAACCACTGCGCTTGGAAGTACTGTTCATTGTTAATATTTTCATTGTTATATTGAGCATCATTGCTACGGGCTATTGAAATAAATTAAAGAATTAAAAACTAAAAAGATATATGGAAACAATCTCAAACACACTGTTCTGGATTTCAAACGGGCTGCTGGTTCCCGTCGTAGTCCTGCTGCTGCTATTCTTTCTACGTGCCATTATCCTTGCGGGAGGTTTCTTCGGTGAGTTCTACCAGCGGATGAAATTACAGAAGCAATTCACTGAAACACTGGAGAACATCACCCCAGAGAATATAGACGGACTGCTGCAGCAACTCCCATCGGCAGGCAACTCCCCTCTCCTCCGCAACTTGTCCAAATTGTCCGCACACCGGGACGACGCTGCCTACTGCGAACACCTGCTTGCCAACTATGAAATGGAAGCCGAGAAGGAGTTGGGACGTTCGCGTACATTCATCAAACTGGGTCCCATGTTGGGACTGATGGGTACCCTCATCCCGATGGGTCCCGCACTGGTGGGGCTGGCACAAGGAGACATCTCCTCCATGGCCTACAATATGCAGGTGGCTTTTGCCACTACAGTGGTAGGGCTGGTCATTGCTGCTGTCGGCATCATTACCCTGCAAGTGAAACAACGCTGGTATGCCCGCGAAATGAACGACTTGGAATATCTGTACAAAGTGATAAGCCGCCAAACGGCCGAAAAGGAATAACGGACTAACGATACGAAAACTATGAAGAGTAAGAGAAACAGATTACTGCACAGCGATTCGGACTCCGACCCCATGGGTACGGTAGCCAATCTTTTTGACGTAGCGATGGTCTTTGCCGTAGCCTTGATGGTGGCTCTCGTCTCCCGCTTCAATATGACGGAGATGTTTTCTAAAGAAGACTTCACCATGGTGAAGAATCCCGGAAAGGAAAATATGGAAATCATTACCAAAGAAGGGCAGGAAATCAAGAAATACACTCCCAGCGAAGACCAAAAGACCTCCGGTAAAAGAGGAAAGAAAGTGGGAGTTGCCTATCAGCTTGAAAATGGAGAGATTATCTATGTGCCGGAATAAGGGAATACAGTACCTATTAATAGCTATTTGGCCATCGCAGTATAACAACTATTAAGTATTTCACCCTCCGATAATGGTATGTACATTTGCAGCGTTATATAAAATAAAACAATATATGATAAAGAAAAGACTTCTCACAGTTCTCCTTATGGGAGGAATCATCGCCACCGGTGCCTATGCACAAGCAGAAAAAGGTGACAGCGACGATATGACCAAGAAAACTCACGAGTTGAACCCGGTGGTAGTAACGGGTACGGGTACACATCAGCGACTGAAGAACACTCCGTCTCCGGTATCGGTTATCACTGCCAACGAGATAAAGCGTGCCGGTATCACCGACTTCCAGCAGGCCTTGACCATGATGGTACCCTCGCTCTCCTTCCGTCCGAACGCGATGGGGTCCTATCTGATGATGAACGGACTCTCCAACAAACACGTGCTGATATTGGTAAACGGACGCAAGGTCACGGGAGACATCACCGGTAACATCGACCTCAACCAAATAGACATGACCCGCGTCAAGCGCATCGAGGTGCTGAACGGAGCAGCTTCTTCCCTTTATGGTTCGGATGCCATCGGCGGTGTAATCAATATCATTACCAACGAGCCTAAAGATGTGGTAGCCTTCAGCAGCAATAGCAGCTATACGAGAAAGAATCAATTCTCCCAAGGCTTGAATCTGGACATCGCCCAAGGAAAAATAGGGTCCTATACTTCCTATAAATACGACCACTCCGACGGTTGGCAAAACAGCCATCTGACAGAAGATGGAGAAGACATCATCGAAACGATTGCCCCGCTCTCCCTGGGCTACAGCTCGAATAACTTTTCGCAGAAGTTTACCTATGATGCTACGGACCAGCTTTCCTTCTATGCCAACGGCGGATACTATAACCGCGGACTCGAACGTCCGGTAGAACGCGAAGACATCACCGGCGGAAGCAAGTACAACACTGCCTACGAAGGTTACAACTGGGGGGCAGGCGCCAAATACAAACTGAGTAAACGCAACGTTATCCAGTTCGACTATTCAGGAAACAATTACGCATCACGCTACAAATACCTGATAGAAAACAGCGGATACCTGCCCGGACAGTATGCGCTTACCAAGCTTCAGAAATTCCATGATGCCGAGTTGAAAGGTATCTTCGGTTTTACAACCAACAGCACTACGGTGTTCGGTGCAGACTATCGCTGTGAAGTGCTTCGCCGTCCCGACTCCGATTTGGACAAAAGTGTCTATACGGCATCAGCCTACGGCCAGCATGAAGTGAAGCTATGGAACCATCTGACCGGTGTTGCGGGTGTACGCTACGACCATCACGAACAGACGGGTGGACGCTTCACCCCCAAAGTGGCAGCCATGTACAACATAGGCAACTTCAATGTACGTGCCACCTATGCTGCCGGATTCCGTGCTCCGGGCATCGACGAGCTCTACTACCACATGTTCAAGAAGACAATGGGTACACGGGCCACCATCTCATTGGGTGACGAGAACCTCGACCCCGAACGCAGCAACTATTACTCCATCAACATGGAATACCGCACCAGCCGTTTCAGTGCTTCCGTCACCGGCTACCTGAACTATGTAAAGAACATGGTAACTTCCAAATCCACCAAATTCGATGACCTACCGGAAGCAGAGCAGAACCAGTTGCGTGAAGAGTTCCCCGAAATCGGTGACCTTTCATCCACGAAAAACCTAAGTGTCAAGAACTACTTCAACTTCGAGAAAGCTACCGTCAAAGGCTTTGAAGTGAACTTGAACGGCAATCTGTTCCCGGGCTTCACACTGGCCGGAAACTATACCTACGCCTATGGACGCGGTCTGAACGAAGGAGGCGAATGGCAAAACATCGAGCGCAGCATACGCCATACAGCCACCATCACCGGAAACTATACACACAGCTGGAGCGACTATACCTTGAACCTCAACTTGAACGGTCGTCTGCAAAGCAAAGTCTACTATCCGGGCGACGCGGACGGCAATGCTCCGGGCTACGGCATCTGGAACCTCAATACCCGCCATACCTTCGACGGCTTCCGCAACTTTGTCATCGAACCGGGCATCGGCATAGACAATATCTTCAACAAGAAGGACAACCGCCCGCTGAACAAGAACTTCGCCTTGTATTCTCCGGGACGTTCGGTAGTAATCAGCCTGGCACTCAGACTAAAATAATCTCTCCATAACGCATTTAGAAACAACAACAATTATGAAACATCTTTTCATCACTCTCTATTTACTCGGCATCAGCCTCTTCTCCTCCGCACAACAAGAGGAGAAGGCGGCTCTGCTCATCACCCATTATGGCAGTTCGGACCCTCAGACACGTGCCTTGACGCTCGACGTCGTGACCCGTGAGGCACAAGAAGCCTTTCCGCAGTTTACAGTGCGCGAAGCATACATCTCGCCGATTGTACGAAAAAGACTTGCCAAGGAGGGTGTGTACAAAGACAGCCCTACGGATGCACTGCTGAAACTTCGCGCCGAAGGCTACCGGACCATCTACGTCCAGAGCACCACCTTGATAGAAGGCAGTGAGATGACCTCCGTCCGCAGGGATGCAGACAAGCTCCGTCCCTTCTTCAAGGAGATAAAAGTGGGAAATCCCCTGCTCTACTCCGTCGAAGACTGCGAGAAGGTAATCGGTATACTGACCGCCGAACAGCCGGAAAAGAAAGAAGACATTGTCTATGTGGGGCACGGCAACCAGCTACCCAGCACGGCTACTTACGCCATGCTCGACTTCATGATGAAAGCCCATGGACTGAAGAACTTCCACGTCAGCACCATTGAAGGATATCCTACCCTGGACGCAACCCTGCTGCAACTGAAAGAGACACGCCCCAAGAGCGTGACATTGGTTCCGTTGCTGTTGGTATGCGGCAACCATACCAAGGAAGACATTGCCGGCGTGTGGAAGACGGAACTTGAAAAGCAAAGCTATCAAGTGAATGTACGCATGCAGGGACTGGGCGAAAACAAAGCCATCCGCCAGCTCTATATGGAACACATCAAAGCTATGCTAAAAGATTGATAACCAGCAAGCGTAAAAGGGCTACACCTTTTACATACCAAGGCTACACCCTTTGCTCCGGATGGCTACACCATTCCGGACAAAGGGTGTAGCTCTTTTCAATGTACACAGATTACGGACATTTGTAACCATATTACGGATTCCTCCTCCTGCGATATGGAACTTTCCGGATTATTCTCTACATTTGTACAAAACTAACAGGAACGTTTATGGAAGAAGTAATCAAGCTCAATGCTGTAGACCAATACAACAAGATGTTCGGTCTCGAAACCCTGCATCCGCTGGTCAGCGTAGTCGATTTGTCCGAAGCCACCGGATACCCCAGACATTTCACGTTGAACTATGGCGTATACGCCCTTTTCCTCAAAAACACCAAATGCGGAGACATACGCTATGGAAAACAGTTTTACGATTACCAGGAAGGCACGGTAACCAGCTTCGCCCCGGGCCAGGTGACCGAGGTCAACATGCTGGAAGGTATGCAGCCCAGCGCCTCCGGCCTGCTGTTCCACCCCGACTTGATAAAAGGCACCTCGCTGGGACAGGGAATAAAGCAGTATTCCTTCTTTTCCTATTCCTCTACCGAGGCACTGCATTTGTCCGAAGACGAGAAAGAAATCTTCCTCGACTGTCTGAAGAAGATTAAGATGGAAATCCAACGCCCCATCGACAAGCACAGCAAGGGTCTGATTGCACGCAACATCGAGCTACTGCTGGACTACTGCATGCGTTTCTACGAACGCCAGTTCATCACCCGCTCGGCAGCCAACAAAGACATCCTGATGAAATTTGAAGCACTGATAGACGACTATTTCCAGAGCGACAAACCGCAGACCGAAGGACTGCCTTCCGTGAAATACTTCGCAGACAAAGTGTTCCTCTCCTCCAACTATTTCGGAGATTTGGTGAAGAAGGAAACCGGAAAGACGGCGCAGGAATATATCCAGAACAAAATCATCGACCTGGCCAAAGAAATGATTATAGGAAGCGGGAAGACGGTCAGCCAGATTGCCTATGAGCTGGGATACCAGTATTCGCAGCACTTCAACCGCGTGTTCAAGAAGAACGTAGGCTATACTCCGAGCGAATACCGGCACTTACAGGTTTAGACAATAAGGATTCACCACAGATTACGCGGATTAACACAGAGTTTTTTCGGTTTCATCAAATATAAGTTCTATCTTTGTATGCCAATAGAACATATGGATATGAAACACCCCAAAATAATTGTTGCCGGCATCGGACCGGGCAATGAATCGGATATAACTCCCGCCGTAATTTCCGCTTTGCAAGAATCAGATGTAGTGGTGGGATATAAGTACTATTTCCAATTTGTAACCCCTTATCTCCACCCCTCAACAGCATGCATAGATACCGGCATGAAGCGTGAGCGCGCCCGTGCCGAGCAGGCTTTCGAGCTGGCGGAGCAGGGAAAGACGGTCTGCGTCATCAGTTCCGGGGATGCGGGCATTTATGGTATGACGCCGCTTGTCTACGAGATGAAGCGGGAAAGGAACAGCGACGTAGAAATCGTTTCGCTGCCGGGCATCAGCGCTTTCCAAAAGGCAGCCTCACTGCTGGGAGCTCCCGTAGGACATGACTTCTGCGTCATCTCCCTTTCAGACCTGATGACTCCCTGGGAACGTATTGAAAGACGTATCACCGCAGCCGCTGCCGCCGACTTCGTGACGGCAGTCTACAACCCCAAAAGTGAAGGACGCTACTGGCAGCTTTACCGCTTGAAAGAACTCTTTCTGCAGGAAGGACGCTCACCGGAAACGCCCGTGGGATATGTGCGCCAGGCAGGACGCCCGGAACAAGCGGTACACATCACCACGCTGGGAGATTTCAATCCCGAAGAGGTGGATATGTTTACAGTCGTATTGATAGGCAACTCACAGTCCTACGAATGGAACGGAGCCTTCATCACTCCGCGCGGCTATTACCGGGACACGAATACCGAAGCCACGGGCATCGGGCAAGACATCATGATTCGCAGTTTCCGTACCATCGAAAAGGAACTGAAGAACAAGCATATTCCCCTCGACCATAAATGGGCTTTACTCCATGCCATACATACCACCGCCGATTTTGAAATGGAGCATCTGCTGCATACGGACGAAGGTGCCGTGGCTTCCTTGTATCAAGCCATCGAGAAAGGCGGAATCAAGACGATTGTCACAGACGTCACGATGGCAGCCAGCGGTATCCGCAAAGGAGCTTTGCAGCGGCTGGGCATAGAGGTGAAATGTTACCTCGGCGACCCGCGCACGGCGACGATGGCTGCAGAGAAAGGCCTCACCCGTACCCAGGCAGGCATCCGCCTGGCTGTGGAGGAGCATCCCGATGCTTTCTTTGTATTCGGCAATGCACCTACGGCACTTATGGAACTCTGCGACCTGATACGTAAGGGCAAGGCACATCCGGCGGGCATTGTTGCCGCACCGGTAGGCTTTGTGCATGTGCAAGAGTCCAAACACATGGTGAAACCCTTTACGGAAATACCCAAGATTATCGTAGAAGGACGTAAGGGAGGCAGCAACTTGGCTGCCACGCTGGTGAACTCCGTGTTGTGCTACAACGATGCGGAGCAGTTGCGCCCGGGCAGGGATGTGTAAGTGAAAAAAGACATTCCATAACATTACTTGTTACGACCGATAACATTACTTGTTATGCCCCTTTACATTACTTGATATTTTCATAAGATTACCCGTTGAATGAAACACAGATTTATAATCATAGGAATGGATGACAACCGTTCCCCCTTCTTTCCACCGGAAGCACTGGCGCAGATACGGAAGGGGAAGGTTTTCTCCGGTGGCATACGGCATAAGGAGATTGTCGGTCCCTCTGCTGCCTGCCGGGGCCGAATGGATTTCCATCACCGTACCGCTGGACCGCGTCTTTTCCCGTTATGAAGAAATATTTGCCCGCTTCGAAGAGACGGCGACGGACGACTCCATCATTGTATTCGCTTCCGGCGACCCGTTGTTCTTCGGTTTTGCCAATACCATAAAGCGCAAGCTTCCCGGGGCAGACATTCTGCTCTATCCCGCTTTCAATTCCTTGCAGACATTGGCACACCGCCTCGTCATGCCGTATGACGACATGCGCACCGTCTCCTGACAGGACGTCCGTGGCAGGAGTTCGACCGTGCCCTCATAGAGCGTGCCCCCAAAATAGGCATCCTCACCGACCGCGAACATACCCCGGCCACCATTGCCGCCCGCATGCTGGAATACGGGTACTCCCACTACACACTATACATCGGCGAGCATCTCGGCAATCCCGAAAAGGAACGCATACGCCGGATGACACCCCGGGAAGCGGTTGCCGGCGACTTCGAACATCCCAACTGCCTGCTGCTGGACAGCCATCCCGGACAATGCCGCACAAACTCCCTGCACGGCAGCGTACAAGCCCCGGACTTTCCAGTCCGTCCCTTCGGCATCCCCGATGAAGAGTTTGCACATCTTGACGGACGCGCCCGCATGATAACCAAGGCTCCCATCCGCCTGCTCACCCTGCAGGCATTGGAACTGAACCGCCGCCGCGTCTTCTGGGACATCGGTTTCTGTACCGGTTCCGTCTCCATCGAAGCCCGCCTGCAATTTCCTCATCTCGCCGTCATCTCCTTCGAGATACGTCCCGAAGGAAAAGAGCTGATGGACACCAACTCCCGCCGCTTCGGCGCACCGGGCATTACGGCGGTAACCGGAGATTTCCTGCACACCGACCTCACTCCCTTTGCCCGCCCCGATGCCGTCTTCATCGGTGGACACGGCGGACATCTGGAGGAAATGATAGAGAAAGTGAAACAAGTGCTGCACCCCGAAGGCTGCATCGTCTTCAACTCCGTATCGGCAGAAAGCAAGGAGGCGTTCTGCCGAGGAATCGAGCGGAACGGAATGGTGCTCCACCCTTCCACCCATATCGCCTTGAACGAATATAACCCCATTGAAATTATGAAAGCCACGCTTTCTTAAACATACCCATTATGAAAACAGCTATTATTCTAATCTCCGAAGCCGGTTTGAGCATAGCCCAATCACTGCTCAACGAACTTCCCGACTCCGAAATCTTCACCCTCAGGCACGAAGAGGGATGCACACATATAGAATCCGCCGGCAAATTCACAGCGGAAAACTTCAACCGCTATGATGCCTTTGTCTTCATTGGCGCCATGGGAATCTGTGTCCGCACCATCGCTCCTTGCGTGAAGAACAAATATACCGACCCTGCCGTGGTTTGCGTGGACAGTACCGGTAAATTTGCCATCTCCGTACTTTCCGGACACATCGGAGGAGCCAACGAACTGACCCACCAGGTAGCGAATATCCTCGGGGCCGAACCGGTAGTCACCACGCAAAGCGACTGCACCGGTCTATGGGGACTCGATACCCTGCCCCAACGTTTCGGGTGGTTTCCGGTCATCAACGCCGAGCCCTCCACCCTCCTGTTGGCAGAACTTGCCAAGACGCCCGAAGAGAAAAAAAGAGTATGCATGAACGAGCATATCAGCCTCTTCGTTTCCGGCAAGCCCACCGCCCTGCTGCTCACGGTGCGCAATGAAGGCACGGACTGGATGGAGGCGCACCTGCCGCCTCATGTAGAAGTATTCTACCGGGTGCAGGACATTAAACCTTCACGCTTCAAACTGATTCTGTGCGTATCTCCCCAAGTCCCCAACTTCCCGGAAATGCCTATGATATGCTACGTGCCCTGTGTCGTACACCTCGGCATCGGCCTTGCCCGGCTGGCAGGTCCCGTGCGGAAAGTGGAGAAAGAGATTATGAACACACTGAAGGAATACGGCATCATGCCCCAAAGCATCGCCTCCATCTCCACGATTAAAGCCAAAAGTGACGAACCGGTAGTGAAAGCGCTCCAAAAGAAGTTCCCGGTCTACTTCTATACAGCCGAGGAACTGGCAGAGATAGAGGTGCCCCATCCCAGCAAAACCGTCATGAAGCACATGGGCCCCCAGCGTCAGCGAAGCCGCCGCCTTACTGAGTGCAAACAACTCCCGGCTGCTGGTGCCCAAGAAGAAAGGAGAGAACTATACCGTGGCCGCCGCCCTTGACATAAGAACTGTGCGCCAGGGCCACATCGAAATAGTGGGTGCCGGCCCGGGCGACCCGGACCTGGTTTCCGTACGCGGACGCCAAATGCTGGAACGCGCCGACCTCATTCTGTATGCCGGCAGTCTCGTTCCCAGGGAGCTGACTCTCTGTGCCAAGGCCGGGGCTACCGTACTCAGCTCCGCTTCCATGGATTTGGAAGAACAATTTGAAGTGATGAAGAAGTTCTATGACAAGGGAAAATTCATCGTACGCCTGCATACGGGTGACCCTTGTATCTATGGTGCCATTCAGGAACAAATGAACTACTTTGACCAGCACGGCATGAGCTACCACATCACCCCCCGGCATATCCTCCTTCCAGGCGGCGGCAGCTGCCTTGAAGTCGCAGTTCACCATTCCGGAAAAAGTGCAAAGCATCATCCTAACACGCGGCGAAGGACGTACGCCCATGCCCGAACGCGAAAAGCTACATCTCATGGCACGCTCACAAAGTACCATGTGCATCTTCCTCAGTGCAAGCATTGCGAAGCAGGTGCAGGAAGAACTGTTGCAGGAATATCCGGAAACTACCCCCGTAGCTGTCTGCTACCACTTGACATGGAAAGACGAACAAATATTCAGGGGGAACTCAAAGACCTTGCCAGAATAGTGAAGGAAAATAACCTCACCTTGACAACCATGATTGTCGTAGGCGAAGCCATCGGCAACCGTGAAGGTCTGTCACGGCTCTATGCACACGAGTTCAAGCATCTGTACCGGAAATAAATCAACGATTAATCACCCATAAACATTCAAACATGATATTAATATTTGGCGGAACCACCGAAGGACGCATAGCCATCCAAACCCTTGAAGAAGCCGGAAAAACTTTCTACTATTCTACCAAAGGGGATGAGCAGGACGTACTTCTGCATAATGGCATCCGCCTGCAAGGCGCGATGGATGCAATAGAAATAGAAACATTCTGTGCACAGCATCACATAAAGCTGCTGATAGACGCCGCGCACCCCTTTGCCACACAGCTGCATGAGACTCTGGAACAAGTCTCCGTGGAATCGAATATCCCCGTCATCCGTTTCGAGCGTATCTTCCCGAAACGCGATGAAGAACACATCACCTGGTGCAGGGATTATGACGATGCCATCGAGAAGATACAGAAAGAAAAGATTTTCATCTTACTTGCACTGACCGGCGTACAGACCATAGGTAAGCTGAAGCCTTTGTGGCAGAATGCCTGCTGTTACTTCCGCATCCTCGACCGTGACAGCTCGCGCAAGCTCGCCCGGGAACAGGGTTTCTCCGAGAAGAACCTCTACTACTACACGCCCGGAGAAGACGAGCAAGTCCTGATGAAACAGCTTCATCCCGAAGCCATCCTCCTCAAAGAAAGCGGGATATCCGGCGGATTCTGCGAGAAGGTGGAAGCTGCCCGGCAACTGGGTATACGCATCTTTGCCATCCGACGCCCCGAGACATCCGGCAAGTTTATCTGTGTAAACGGCGAGCATGGCCTGCGCCGCATAATCGAGAAACATTTACCCGACTTCTTCCCCCTGCGCAGCGGACTGACCACCGGAACATGTGCCGCCGCTGCCGCCGTAGCCGCCACCTGGGATGTATTCAATATCTACTTCAAAAAGCGTCCTACAGAATTTCCGGTAGTTCTTCCCAACGGAGAAACCATCCAGGTTCCCGTAGAGCCTCAGCACCATATTCCCCACTCCGACCTTCTGGAAAACGGTGACGGCATGTTCGAGACAAGCGCTACCGTCATCAAGGATGCCGGCGACGACCCGGACATCACCAACGGAATGAAAGTTGTGGCCAATATAGCCATACCTTTCCGCATAGACGACCCGCTGCCGGAAGACACTCCCCAGGACGACTACAACATCATCGTCTGCGGCGGCGAAGGCGTAGGTGTCGTCACCATGCCCGGTCTGGGACTTGAGCTCGGTAGCTCTGCCATCAACGACACCCCACGCGAAATGATAAAGAAGAACGTCAAGCTATGGCTTGAACGCCTCCATATTGCCAAACAGCCCAATCCTATTCTCATTACCATCTCCATCCCCGGTGGAGAAGAAATAGCCAAACGCACCTTCAATCCCCGCCTCGGTATCGAAGGAGGCATTTCCATTATCGGGACCTCCGGCATCGTGAAGCCATTCTCCTCGGAAGCCTTCGTCAATTCCATCCGGAAGTCCATGGAAGTGGCAAAGGCAACCCGGAACCCTCGTATCGTCATCAGCTCCGGCGCAAAGAGCGAACGTTTCATCAAGGCGTATTATCCCGACCTCCCCGCCCAGGCTTTCGTGCATTACGGCAACTTTATCGGCGAAACCTTGAAAATAGCAGCCGAAGAGCAAGTACCGCACGTCACCCTCGGCGTGATGATGGGAAAGGCCGTGAAACTGGCCGAAGGCAATCTGGATACCCACAGCAAGAAAGTGACCATGAATAAGGAATTCATTCAAGACCTGGCACGCCAGACGGGATGCAGCGAAGAAACACTTGCCGCCATCGGACAGATGAACCTGGCGCGCGAACTCTGGGACATCATTCCCGAAGAGCTGCTGGAAAAGTTTGGCAAGGCACTGATTGAGCTCTGTCACCGGCACTGTGACCCCTTGCTGCCCAATGGCGAACTAACAGTATTACTCATAACCGAAAACGGAAAAATTTACTCATGAAGAAGAAGATAATCATTACCGTCTGTATGGCAATGACCGTACTGACCGGTCTGGCACAAAGCCCGCTGTCCTTTCATGCAAAAGCTGGAATCGGTACCTCCCATTTTCATGGAAAACACTCCAGTAGTGACACCCAAATAGCTTACAAAGCTGGTGTCGGTGCAGAATATGTCCTCAACAAGACCTGGGTGCTGCAATCCGCATTGGAATTCGTGTCCATCGGCGGTAAAGACGAGATAAGCCACATCGGCAAGGCCAAAATGCATGAACTGTATCTGCAAATCCCCCTCATGATAGCGGCCCGCCTCCATCTGGGCAAGGATTATCATGCCTCGCTGAGTGTCGGTCCTTATGCGGCCATAGGTGTGGCAGGCAAGACTTCCGGTGAGACTTACGATTATAGCAGCAGCAGTATGCAGGGAGGATACCAGTTCAAGATAGACACTTTCGGCAGTATGGTAGACGGGAAAATGGGTAACAACCGTTTCGATGCAGGTATTGCCCTGGGACTTACTTTTGAATACAGAAGATTCATCATCGGTGCAGAGACACAAGTGGGACTGGTAAAAGTCAATGAGCAGATAAACCAGATGATAGGTCATTCGGAAGAAGGAGGATATTTTCCCAAGAACTTCGCCGCATTCTTTACGCTGGGGTACCGGTTCTGGTAAGGGAACATTTTGCCATACAGAGTTGTTTAGTATACAAACAGATACTCAACAATATAAACTGAATAATATGGCAAAAAGAATTCCTATCCTGCTGGCTGCAATGACAGCCCTCACCTTCGCCCCTCAAACAGCAGAGGCATGTACCGGTATCACCCTGACGGCCAAAGACAATGCGCACGTCGTAGCTCGCACCATCGAATGGGGAGGCAGTGAGCTGAACAGCCAGTACGTCATCGTACCGCGCGGTTATTCGCAACAATCACTGACACCCGGAGGCAGTCTGTCCGGCATGGAGTTCACCTCACGCTATGGCTACGTAGGCCTGGCAGTGGAGCAAAAAAAGGAGTTCGTGGCCGAAGGTCTGAATGAAGCCGGGCTCTCCGCCGGGCTGTTCTACTTTCCCGGATATGGCAAATACGAGGAGTACGACCCCACACGAAAAGCGTCGAGCATAGCCGATTTACAATTGGTATCATGGCTGTTGGGAAGCTTTTCTACTGTGGACGAGGTAAAGGAGGCTATTGAAAATGTAACGGTCATAGCCATTGACCCGCGCGCCTCCACCGTACATTGGCGGATTGCAGACAAGACCGGCCGCCAACTGGTATTGGAGTTCATCGACGGACAGCCCCGTTTCTATGAAAACAAACTGGGAGTATTGACAAACTCCCCCGGCTTTGACTGGCAGATGACCAACTTAAACAATTATGTGAACCTCTACCCGGGCAGTGCCGAAAGCAAATCGCTGGGCAATGTGACTATAGCCCCTTTCGGTTCGGGAAGCGGCTTTTTGGGAATTCCGGGAGATGTGACTCCCCCTTCCCGCTTTATCCGTGCCGCTTTCTACCAGACTTCTACACCACCACAGAATACCGCACAGGAAACCGTTCTCCAATGTTTTCAGATACTGAATAACTTTGATATACCCGTAGGCATCGAGTTTCCCCTCGGCCAGGTTCCTGCCAATATTCCAAGTGCCACCCAATGGACATCGGCCACAGATATGACAAACGGTATCATCTACTATCGCACCATGTACAACAGTACAATCAGAAGCATTGATTTGAGACAGATAGACTTCGGGCGCATCGAGTACCATGCAGCTCCCCTCGATAAAGTGAAGCGGCAACCGATAGTTCCCGTGAAAATTGAATAGGGACGCAGAAACTTCAAGATTGCCGCTGTTGCAGTTGTTCCGCCTCCTTCCTCTTCATCTCCGCCAGCACCCCGCAGGTCAATGGAATGGCGAGGAAGAAGGTCAGCATGTCCGACGCCGCCTGGCACATTTCCACCCCTTTCAGTCCTAAGAAACAAGGAAGAATGAAGATGAGGGGGAATGAAGAACAGCCCTTGACGGGCAGAGGAAAGTATCGTAGCGCGTACGGGCTTGCGGATAGTCTGCAGCATCATGTTGCTGACCACAATCCATGCACCCAACGGATAGGTGATGAACTGCCAGCGCAATGCTGCCGCACCGGTAGCTACAACAGCAGGGTCTCCCTTGCGGAAGATGGAGACAATCTCCTCGGCATATCCCATACCTGCCACCGCACAAACCAGCAAAAAGAAAAAGCCTACCTTCACACAGAACCAGAATCCTTGGCGCACTCTGGCATACAGCCCGGCACCATAATTGAATCCGCATACCGGTTGGAAGCCTTGCCCGAAACCAATTAGGAAAGCATTGATAAACATAGAGATACGCGTCACAATGGACATCCCTGCAATAGCTGCGTCACCATATGCACCGGCCGCCACGTTCAGCAAAATGGTTGCCACGCTTGCCAGTCCCTGCCGGGTGAGTGACGGAGTTCCACCCCCAATAATTTCCTTGATGAAAGCCAGTGTAGGCGTAAAGTTTCTGTAACGTATACGTATATTTCCTCCTCTGCGCCCCATATATAGCAAAAGGATGAAACTACATATCTGGCTGACTACTGTGGCCAGTGCGGCACCGGATATGCCCATATCGCATACAAAAATCAGGATAGGGTCGAGCACCACGTTGATGACCGCCCCACTCACAATCCCCACCATGGCATACGCCGCATTACCTTGAAAACGTATTTGGTTATTCAGCACCAATGAGGCGGTCATAAAAGGAGTACCCAGCAGAATGATTCCCAAATAGCGCTCCGTATACGGAAGAATAGTAGGCGTCGACCCCAAAGCAAGGGAAAGCGGTGTAAGGAACAGCAATCCCAGCACAGCCAGAGCCGCTCCGATAAACAAGGCAAAAAAGAAGCCGGTGGATGCCATCTTCTCGGCACTCTCCGTTTCCTGCGCCCCCAACTTACGGGAGATGTAGTTCCCCGAACCATGACCGAAGAAGAATCCCACAGCCTGGATAATGGACATCACAGAAAACACGATACCTACGGCAGCCGTAGACTGGGTATTTATTTTACCCACAAAATAGGTATCTGCCATGTTGTAGAAGGACGTCACCAGCATGCTGATGATGGTCGGCACAGCCAATGACGTAATCAGCCGGGGGACCGGAGTCGTCGTTAAGTGGACATAATTATCCTTTGCAGAATGGTGCATCATAGGGAATGGAATGACAAGACTATTTGCAGCAATTTCTCAATGGAGTACACTGTTACCGGCTCCTTGCCCGGTCGATGGAATACGAAGCTGCCGTCTCCCTTCAAATCTCCGGTTTCGATATAAATCTCCGATTCAACATTCCGGTTTGCCAGAATCCCGTTTCTCTGGAGTGCCTTGCGCACCATGGCATACTTCTGCCCGTGGCCCGCCAAGCGTATCTGGGAGGTATATTCATTGGCTACCCTGAACAGTCCCGTTTCCAAATCAAAGGCAATACCCTTACGGGCAAAGAAGTTGCTCAGGCTGCCGTTCAACGAAAGGTCCTCGGGCGTACCGATAGTTACGCCGTTCACCTTGTCCATCAGCCATATTTTGTCCGCTATCTGCAGGGCCAGTTCCAAGTCGTGAGTAGAAAGGAAAATCGTCTTGTCCGTTTGCCGGCTGAGCTGGTGAAGCAGTTGCATCATCTCTACTTTACTGGGAAAATCAAGGAAAGCTGTCGGTTCATCCAGATAGATGACGGGAGTTTCCTGGGCGAGCGCCTTGGCTATCATCACCTTCTGCCGTTCACCGTCACTCAGCGTATGCACCATGCGGTGTGCCAGGTGGGGAATGCCTACCAGGGCGATGGATTTGTCCACCACAGTCTTGTCCTCTTTCGAAAGAGTTCCCCAGAAACCGGTGTAGGGGCTACGCCCCAGACCTATCAGTTCTACGACGGACATATTGCGTATATCGCACTTCTCCGTCAGCACCACACTAATGACGCGCGAAAGCTGCTTGTCGGTATAGTCCCCAATCTCTTTTCCTTCAATAAATATGTTTCCTCCAAGTTTTGGCTGGAAGGCAGACAACGTACGAAGCAGCGTGGACTTCCCCACTCCATTAGCTCCCAACAAGCAAGTCAGCTCACCACTGTTGATTCCGGCGCAAATGCCGTCTGCCACCACTTTCACATCCCCCTTACCGGGGTAACCGATGGAAAGATTCTCTATATGTATGGTTTCCTTATTCATTCAATTCTCCTTTCCGTTTTCTAAAAAGTACAGAAGCCACTACCGGCGCACCTACCAGTGCCGTCACCGAGTTGACCGGCAAAGCTCCCTCGAAGCCGGGCATACGGGCTATCAGATTGCAGACCAATGCCAGGGAAGCGCCTACCAGCAATGTGGCAGGCATCAACACCCGATGGTCCGAAGAGTGGAAGATGGCACGGCACAGATGGGGAACCGCCAATCCGATAAACATAATCGGACCGCAATAGGCCGTTACAATAGCCACCAGCACACCGGAGCATGAGATAACCAGCAGGCGTGCCCGCTTGATGTTCAGTCCCAGATTGCGTGCATAGCCATCGCCCAGCAGCAACAGATTCATCGTCTTTATCAGCAGGAAGGACAACGGAAGCAGCACAGCCATGATGCAGACAAACAGCACCATCTGGTCGCCCGAAACACGGGCAAAGCTACCCAATCCCCAAATGACATATGCACGTATATCTTCCTCCACACTGAAATATTTCAATACGCCGATGACGGCACTTGCCACATAGCCTATCATCACACCGATTATCAGCAGCGTCACGTTGCCCTTCACCTTCTGGGAGACATAGACAATGAGCGCCATCACAGCCAGCGCACCGATAATGGCGGCAACCGACAAGGCAACCTCGCCCATATACCCCAAACGGCTCAATGCCACACCGCCCATCGCCCCGGACAGCAATACCACACAAGCCACACCCAGGCTGGCACCTGAACTGATGCCCAGCACCGAAGGTCCTGCCAGCGGATTACGGAACACCGTCTGCATCTGCAAACCGCTGACCGACAGCCCTGCTCCCGCCACCAATGCCGTCAACGCTTGGGGCACGCGGGACTTCCAGATAATATTCTGCCAAATAACGGATTCATCCGTATTTCCCCACAATATGTTCCACACGGAGCGCAGAGGAATGTGAACCGACCCAAAAAGCAGGTTCAGCAGGAAAAAAAGAAAGATAGATGCCAGTGTCAGCAACATCAACGGAAGTATGGGTCTTTTTATCATTTCAGCAGTTCGTAGTAAGTCGGTTTATAGTCGGGCAACAAATCGGGATGGAAAGCATGTATCAAGTCTTCCAATACAATTTCGGGCTGCATGGGCATACTTTCGTAGAAGGGTTTCTCACGCATGTTGCAGTATACCACTCCCTTCTCACGAAACGCACGGAAATCGGCATAACGCGGGTCGAGGGACTTCAAGGCATCATACGTGAATGTCCCGTCATAGCTGTTGACAATGCGCCAATAGTCGGCACTCTCCGCCTGGCTATATACGGTTTCAAAATCCAGCGTGACACCTCCCGAACGGGGATCGTCTTTCAAGAAATAATCCGCACCGGCATCACGGAACAGTTCGGCAAGAAAGCTCTTTCCTCCCACTGCATACCAGTTGCCACCCCGTATCTCTCCGCTGAATACCATCGGACGCTTCTTCACGTTGGCAGCCAGCTCCTTCAATTCGTTATAGCGCTTCTCTATCGCAGCAAACTTTTCATTCGCCTCCACTTCCCGGCCTATAAACATGCCGATGAATTTTATCCATTCAGCCTGCCCCAACGGGGTCATCTCCTTATATCCCAAATGGGGAACCAGTGGAATACCGATTTCCCGCATGGCATCATATCCACCCCGCTTGAAAGGAGAGATAAAGATAACATCCGGATTCATGCTCATTATCACTTCATTATCAAAGTTCCCTTCGATACCAATCTTCACGGTCTCGCCGGACTTCAAACGGTCGTTCATCTCCTTGTTGAAGAGATGGCGCGTACTGGTGATGCCCACCACATAATTGCAGGCATCCAGACGGATGAAGTTGGAAAGTTGCAGGGATGTCATACACATGACGTGCTCCACCGGCGTTTCAATCACCGTATAGTCGCTCGGTATGCCGACAGGCTTTATGCCTTTCGGTACCAGCGCATAGTGGAAAGTGCTGCTGCTTTCTTTTTGAGGGTCGTGTATATCCACCAGACGGACATGGTGCGGAAGATATTTCACCGTATAGCCTTTGGCATAGCACGGTACAATGGTAGCTGCCGTGTCTGTCGTAACCGGAGAATAGCCCGTTTCGGAAGAAGATTCGGTAGTAGTCTGTCTTGATTTTAAGCCGCAAGAGGTTACGCATAAAATGCACAGCAGTGCAATGCCTATGGCAGATATCCGGGTCATGACTATTGGGGTTTATAGAATTCGGGCACAATATTCGTCATTTTTGGGGAGATACGCAAATGCTCTTCCTGCAAATTGACGGATATTGTGCCTAAATAATCTTTAAAAGCCCATCAAGTCATTCAGTGCTTCACTCATGCTGGGATGTGTAAAGACAAAATCACGGAGGAAGGTATATTCCTGCCCGGTCTTCATAGCCATTGCCACCAGGTTGATGACCTCGCTCGATTCCGGACCAAACAGCGTACATCCCACTATCTTGTCCGTATCGGCGTCCACCACCACCTTGAAGAGTCCGTTCGTATCGCCCAAAGTCCTGGCACGCGGAATGGCGGCTACCGGCAGCTTGTTGGCCTTTATATTCAATCCCTTCTTGCGTGCTTCCGCTTCGCTCAGCCCGATGCGTGAAAGCGGCGGGTCGATGAATACCGAATAGCTCACCGGGTCACGGTCGGACACCTTGCGTTCTCCCGCCCCGAAAAGGTCTTCGCGCAGAATGCGGTAATCATCCAAAGAAATGTAGGTAAACTGCAAACCGCCCTTTACATCACCGATAGCATGTATCTTGGGGTTGGTAGTCTGCAAATAGTCGTCCACCACAATGGCACCGCGCTCATTCACCTCTACACCTGCCGCCGCCAGATTCAAGCCAGCCGTATTCGGACGCCGGCCGGTAGCCAGCAGGATGGCATCTGCGTGTAACTGATGTTCCTCTCCCGTGACCGCATCCCGGTAAATGACGTCAGAGTCTTTCACGGACTGCACGCGTGCATTCAGCCTGAAAACGATTCCTTTCTGTTCCAATACCTCCCGGACACTGTCCGCAATGTCCCGGTCCTCCCGGGATATCAGTTCGGAAGAGCCCTCGAGCACCGTGACTTGCGAACCGAATGAAACATACATGGAAGCAAATTCTAGTCCGATGTATCCCCCACCTACAATGACGAGCTGTGCCGGCAGCTCAGTCAGTTCCATAATGGAGGTGCTGGTATATACCCGTGGGTTACCTTGTATCCCCTCTATCGGTGGAATGACGGTTTCGGCACCCGTATTGATGAATATCCGGGGAGCTTGCAATTGTAATGTCCCTTCCACCATCCCAACTTCCACCACATCCGGACCTGCAAAGGAGCCGATACCCGTATAGACCGTTATATGAGGATTGTCGGCCAGATTGTGATAATTCTTCTGACGCAGGAAAGAGACGACCTCTTCCTTCCTTGCAATGGACTGACGATAGTATGCCTTCTTGACCTCCCAAGAAGCGTCTTTGTCCGCATGCTTTGCCGCATGCACCAATGTTTTTGTGGGAATGCAACCGATATTGATACATGTCCCTCCGTACATCTTTCCGAACGCTCCACTACGGCAACGTCCAGCTTCCGTTTTGCCAACTCGGCAGCCAGCGTCTTTCCGCCTTTGCCGAATCCGATGATAATGGCATCATACTGTTTCATACGTCTATTTCCTTAATTGGTTCAATACTCTTTTTGCACTGTCAGACAGTACGACAATGGCACCGGCAAGAATGGCCGTATCCTTGATGACCAAGCGCCCTGCCCCCGTCAGCAACGGAAAGCCGTGCTCCCCGCTTCCCAAGTCGGGCACCCACACCTCAGGGGTTGTCACCAGGAAAGAGAGGGTACCCATCGTCATGACAATGGCAAGTGCGGCTCCCGCCAGTCCGATTTTCGGAGAGAATATCCCCAGAAATGTCAGGATGCCGATGGCCATAATCAGAATGCCCAGACCGTGGGAGAAACCATACGTATTGTTCTCCACGTGCCACTGATGTTTCGCCTCATTGAACTCGCCCTCTTTCAGCTTATACTCCTTGTACTCCGGGGCACTCTTTGTATAAAAGAAGCTCATGAACGGGCTGTTCGCCACAAAAGGGACAATCCCTTCAGCCTCATAATTCCAGAATTTCAACCCACCAATCCATACGAAAATAACCAGGATGGCTACACGAATCAAATTAACACCCAACTTTTGAGTGGAAGCGGCCAGCGTCAACGCAGCCATAAACAAGTTTTGCAATTTCGTTTTCATCTTTGTTCTACTTTTTAAATGGTTTCAGTAATATGACTTGATTTTTGTTTTTGCAAAGTTCCTTGTTTTCCACCACGTACGAAATGGCAATTATTCCGCAACAGTTGGCAATTCTTCCCGTTTCACTCTTTTCCGGTAGTCCGAGACACTCTCGCCGGTCATTTTCTTGAAAAAACGGCTGAACGCGGACAAGTCTTCGAAGCCCAGAATGGAGCTGATTTCCTTAGCGCTTTTGTGGGTATACAGCAGCAATCTCATGGCTTCTGCCTCAATGCGGTCATGAATCACCCGTAAAGGGGAAGGCAACCCGCAGGTCGAGAACAGATTGGAAAGTGTCTTGGGAGAACGGCAAAGAATATCGGCATAATCCTGCACTTGCTTCTTCTCCTTGAAATGCCGGTCCACTAATACGTAATACTGCCGGATGATGTCAAACGTCTTTTCCTTCTCCTGCCCCACCCCAAAACGCTGGCGCGCAATGCGTGTGCAGGTAATGATGAAACGTTTCAAGACAATCCGCAGCATCTCCTCCTGCAGGTTGTCATGGATGACCGATTCCTGCCGGAAAATGCGGACTATGTCATGCAAGTTGGAAGACTGCCCGGCAGAAAGTGCCAGTCTCATCACCTGGGAAGAGCCATAAAAAAGGAATCCATTGCAAGAGACCTCGTTGTCATGTCCATAGATGCAATAAAAATTGCTGTTGAATACAAACGTCAGGTATTCACCGTCCACCTCTTTTACCTCCAGGTGATGCAACGGGGTCAAGGTCACGATTTCATCCTTTTCCAGGCGCATGGGGATATGGTCTATTTCCAGAGTCAGCGTACCGCTCTGTACCCAAATGAATTTATACAGAGTCTTGTCACGTTGCAGCGACGCACGCTCATGGTAGCTGGAAGTCATGGCTATGTTGCCATTCAAGCGGGTGTTCAGTTGATAATCCATAAAAAACAGATTGTTTTAGTAAATAACAAAGATAGCGAATATCTTGTTTGCTACTGATTATTTCCCCACTTTTGTAGCCGTTTTGCTGTTCTTTAATTTTTAACCTTTAATGTCTTCATGCAAATGTTCCCCGTCATATTTGTATCTCTCGGTCCCGGCGAACCGGAACTGATTACCGTAAAAGGCTTGAAAGCCCTGCAGACAGCCGACTGTATATTCTGTCCCGAGACACTGGCCAAAGATGGAAACAGAGTTTCACGCGCAGCCGACATCCTATTGCAACTCGACATTCCGGAAAACACGGTGCACCGCTTTCCACTCCCCATGAGCAAACAGCGCGAAAAAGCCCTGAGCGCCTACGACGAGGTCTATATGGAGAGCTCCACCCTCCGGCAACAAGGAAAGAAGGTCTGTATCGTTGCCGAAGGAGATGCCGGATTCTACTCTTCCATACATTATGTATATGACAAACTGCAGGCAGACGGCATCCCCGTGAAGCACATCCCCGGTATCCCCGCCTTCATTGCCGCCGGCGCACTGGGCGGGCTCCATGTGGCCAGCCAGGAAGAGCGGCTGACGGTGATACCCGGCATTACTACGACAGAAGAGATAGAGAAACTGACAAGCGAAAACAGTGCGGTTGTCATCATGAAGCTGTCCAGATGCACCGATGAGATTCACCGCTGCATCCGCCTGCATCCCGAATACCGGTATCACTATTTTGAGAATGTAGGCACTCCGGAAGAGAAGTATATCAATGACAGCAAGCGGATAGCGACCATCCGCTTCCCCTATTTTTCCCTGCTTATCATTCGTACAGAGACCTTTTGAGCCCGATTTAATACAATTTCGCACGCCATAGGCATTATTTTAATGAAAATGGGTTACCTTTGCGCCGTTGAAATATAAAGATAAGAACATGAAGAAAGTCGTTTTTTATATGATGCTGCTGGTTATGAGCATCGGTTATGCCTATGCACAAGGAAAGGCAGACATCAAATTCGAACAGACCACCCACAACTTCGGCACATTCTCCGAAAACAGTCCTGTGGTCAGCTACACCTTTAAGTTTACGAACGTAGGCGATGCTCCGCTTGTCATCCATCAGGCTGTAGCTTCCTGCGGATGTACCGTTCCCGAATATTCACAAGAACCGATAGCACCGGGAAAGACTGGAACAGTGAAAGTAACTTATAATGGAACCGGAAGATACCCCGGACACTTCAAGAAATCCATTACCCTGCGCACCAATGCCAAAACGGAAATCATGCGATTATTTATCGAAGGGGACATGACCGCTAAAGATGCCAAATAAGCATTTTACCATACAGAATTAAGGAGATTTTTTTAAATCTCCTTTTTTTTTGCTTTCTTTGCCTAAAATGCGAAGATAGGCTGCACCTCAGCAGAATAATAATGAGCTTGCTCATTTTATCCTGCATTCGGTTTGCACTATCTTTGAAGTCTATTAAAGAAAAACATAAAACTACAAAACCTATGAAACAAGAAGAAGAACCAATCACCGGCTTGCCGGAAAATGCGTTCCGTGAACTGAAACCGGGAGAAGTGTACAACCCTCTGATGAGCCCGGATAAGAAGTATTCAGAAGTAAATGCCTGGTCGGTGACATGGGGTATTCTGATGGCCATCCTCTTTTCGGCCGCAGCCGCCTATCTGGGGCTGAAGGTGGGGCAAGTATTCGAAGCCGCCATCCCCATCGCCATCATTGCCGTCGGCGTATCGGGTGCCGCCAAACGCAAGAACGCATTGGGCGAAAACGTCATTATCCAGTCTATCGGTGCCAGTTCTGGCGTCATCGTGGCAGGTGCCATCTTCACCCTTCCGGCACTTTATATCCTTCAAGAAACTTATCCGAAAGAAATCACCGTCACCTTTGCACAAGTCTTTATCAGTTCCCTGCTGGGAGGTGTGCTGGGTATTCTCTTCCTTATCCCCTTCCGCAAATATTTCGTGAGCGACATGCACGGCAAGTATCCCTTCCCCGAGGCGACAGCCACCACACAAGTGCTCGTCTCCGGTGAAAAGGGCGGCAGCCAGGCAAAACCATTACTCATGGCAGGTATTATCGGAGGTCTATACGACTTCATCGTGGCAACCTTCGGCTGGTGGAACGAGAATTTCACTACCCGCGTATGCGGCTTCGGCGAAATGCTGGCCGAGAAAGCCAAGCTGGTATTCAAGGTTAATACGGGTGCTGCCGTGCTCGGTCTGGGTTACATTGTGGGACTGAAATACGCGTCCATCATCTGTGCCGGCTCACTGGCCGTATGGTGGATTATCATCCCCGGTATGTCCATGATTTGGGGAGATTCCGTACTGAACCAATGGAACCCCGAAATCACGGCAACCATAGGCGCTATGGCTCCGGAAGAAATCTTCAAATACTATGCCAAGAGCATCGGTATCGGTGGCATTGCCATGGCAGGTATCATCGGCATTATCAAGTCTTGGGGCATCATCAAGAGTGCCGTAGGACTGGCTGCCAAGGAAATGGGAGGTAAGTCCAACGTGGAAGCCAGTGTGAAACGCACACAGCGGGACATCTCTATGAAGATTATCGCCATCGGTTCCATCATCACGCTGCTGCTGGTTGTTCTCTTCTTCTACTTCGATGTGATGCAGGGCAACTTGACACATACCATTGTAGCTATCCTGCTTGTTGCAGGTATCGCTTTCCTGTTCACCACCGTGGCAGCCAATGCCATTGCGATTGTGGGCACAAACCCCGTATCCGGAATGACGCTGATGACATTAATCCTGGCATCCGTAGTCATGGTAGCCGTAGGGCTGAAAGGTCCCGAAGGGATGGTTGCGGCACTGGTGATGGGCGGTGTTGTATGTACGGCACTGTCCATGGCGGGAGGCTTCATCACAGACTTGAAAATCGGTTACTGGCTGGGTAGCACGCCTGCCAAGCAGGAGACCTGGAAGTTCCTCGGAACCATCGTTTCTGCCGCTACCGTAGGTGGTGTAATGATTATCCTAAACAAGACATACGGTTTCACCAGCGGACAGCTGGCCGCTCCGCAAGCCAATGCCATGGCGGCCGTTATCGAACCGTTGATGAACGGTGTGGGTGCGCCCTGGCTGCTCTACGGCATCGGTGCAGTGCTGGCCGTCATCCTCAACTTCTGCAAGATTCCCGCACTGGCATTTGCATTGGGTATGTTCATCCCATTGGAACTGAATGTTCCGTTGGTAGTGGGCGGTGCCATCAACTGGTACGTGACCAGCCGCAGCAAGGATGCCGCTCTCAATGCCGAACGCGGGGAGAAAGGTACCCTGCTTGCCTCCGGTTTCATTGCCGGCGGTGCATTGATGGGTGTGGCAAGTGCTGCCATGCGTTTCGGAGGAATCAACCTCGTAAACGATGCATGGTTGCAGAACACCTGGTCCGAAGTGCTGGCGCTGGGTGCTTATGCCATTCTGATATTCTACCTCATCAAAGCTTCCATGAAAACCAAATAACTTTTAAATACCAAGAACATGAAAAAGATTCTACTTTTATCTTTTCTATTTGCAGCGACCATGTTATCTGCACAAAAGCCCGTTGAGCTGCCCCTATGGCCCAACGGTGCCCCCAATAACAACGAACTGACCAATTCCGGACAGAACCATAACAACGAATGGGTGTCCGATGTCACCACCCCTACCCTTACGGTGTACCCTGCCTCCCACCCCAACGGCATGGCCATCATCATGTGTCCGGGAGGCGGCTACGGGGGGCTGGCCATGAAGCACGAGGGACACGACATGGCTCCCTGGTTCAACACACAAGGCATCACCTATGCAGTACTGAAATACCGTATGCCCAACGGGCACCATGAAGTGCCCCCTTTCCGATGCCGAACAAGCCATCCGCATGGTACGCGAACATGCCGCCGAATGGGGTGTCAATCCTCAGCGTGTAGGCATCATGGGCGCTTCTGCCGGCGGCCATCTGGCAGCTTCGCTTGCCACACTATACAGCAGTGACAAGACCCGTCCCGACTTCCAGATCTTGTTCTATCCGGTGATTTCCATGCAGAAAGGCGTTACCCATGGAGGTTCCCGTAAGAACCTTATCGGAGAAAATCCATCTCAGGAACTGGAACAAAAATACTCCCTCGAAAGGCAAGTGTCCCCACGCACTCCGCAAGCTTTCATCATGCTTTCTTCGGACGATGACGCAGTGCCGCCCATCAACGGCATCGGTTACTTCCTTGCCCTGCGCGACCATAAAGTACCTGCCAGCCTGCATGCCTACCCCACCGGCGGACATGGCTGGGGATTCCGGGACAACTTCACCTACAAGCGTCAATGGACGGAAGAACTGGAGAAGTGGTTGCGTGAAGGGCTCGTATTCCCGGTCTCTGAACCTACCACAAAGAAATAAAAGCAATTATGAATAAAAAGTATTTTTTACTCACTTGCCTCGCAGCGTTTCCCTTTGCCCTGACTGCTCAGGAGAACAATCGCTACGAAGAAATTACCAACCCCAAGCTGACAAGCATCAACCGGGAGCCTGCCCGCAGCACGTTCACCTCCTACGTCACGGAGGCTGATGCCGTCATCAATGACCGCAAGAACGGAACCTTCCGCTTGTCCCTTAACGGGAAATGGAAATTCCATTATGTGGAAACCTTCGCCGACCGCCCCACGGACTTCATGATGGACCGTGTGGACGCCAGCCGCTGGCCGGACATCAATGTACCCGGAAACTGGGAGTTGCAGGGATTCGGTACGCCCATCTATGTGAACCAGCCTTATGAATTCTGTTCTTCGGGCTATCCTCCTTATTGGGACAAGCCCAATCCTCCATACGTTCCCCAAGAATGGAATCCCACCGGCACCTACCGCCGCGAGTTCACTCTTCCGGGAGACTGGGACGATAAGGAAATTTTCCTGAGTGCCGACGGCGTACGCGGGGCAGCCTTCTACTACCTCAACGGCAAGTTTGTAGGCATGAGTAAAGATGCAAAGACTCCGGCGCGTTTCAACGTCAGCGCCATTGCCAAGAAAGGGAAGAATGTCATTGCCATTCAGATACACCGCTTTTCCGATGCCAACTATCTGGAATGCCAGGACTTCTGGCGCATCAGTGGTATCGAACGGGACATTTACTTATATGCCCAGCCTCAAATCCATCTCACGGACTTCAAGGTGGAGTCTCCTTTGGATGAGAACTACCGGAACGGTATCCTCAAGGTAAAGGTGCAGTTTACCAATGAAAGCGGACAAAATTCCCCATTTGTCGTTGGTTACCGCCTGCTGGACAAGAACGACCAGCAGATAGCCCAGTCCTCTACTCAGGTCAGCGGTGACCAAACGGAAGTGGAATTCACCAAGAAGACCATCCAGGAACCCCTGCAATGGACAGCCGAAACGCCCAACCTCTATACCCTCGTCGTCAGCTTGAAGCGCCCGAACGGAGATGTGATTGAAGCGACAAGCTGCAAAGTAGGTTTCCGTACAGTGGAAATCAAGGACAAGCAACTGTTGGTAAACGGACAACCTATCCTCGTGAAAGGCGTGAACTATCACGAACACAACGAGAATACCGGTCACTATGTCTCCGAAGAACTGATGAAGAAAGATTTCGAGCTTTGGAAGAGATACAATGTCAATACCGTCCGCACCTGTCACTATCCCCAGCAGGAACGTTTCTACGAACTCTGTGACGAATATGGTATCTACGTCATCGACGAAGCCAATATAGAAAGCCACGGCATGGGTTACGACCTGCGTGTAGGCGGCACGCTGGGAAACAATCCGCTCTTCATGAATGCCCACCTCGACCGTACCATGAATATGTACGAACGGGACAAGAACCATCCGTCAGTCATCATCTGGTCGCTGGGCAACGAAGCCGGAAACGGATTGAATTTCTACGTTACCTACAACACCTTGAAGACGCTCGACAGTCGTCCCATCCAGTATGAACGCGCACTGTTGGAATGGAATACGGACATCTACTGCCCGATGTACGCTTCCCCTTCCTATCTGGAAAAGTATGCCCGGAACAAGGAGATGACGCGTCCCCTCATTCTTTGCGAGTATGCCCATGCCATGGGCAACAGCCTCGGCAACTTCCAGGACTACTGGGACATCATCGAGAAATATCCTATCCTCCAGGGCGGCTGTATCTGGGACTGGGTAGACCAGGGCTTTGCCGCCAAGACAGACGACGACCGTAAATACTGGACCTATGGCGGCGATTATGGCGAGAACGGCACGCCCTCCGACGGCAATTTCTGCATCAACGGCGTGGTATACCCCGACCGCAGTGTCAAGCCGCAGACAGAAGAGATGGGAAAAGTATACCAGAACATCAAGTTCCTTGATTTCGACAAGCAGACTTCCACCGTGAAAATCCGCAATGATTTCTCCTTCACCAATCTCGACAAGTACGACTTCTACTACATCATCCGCGACCATGGAAAGGAAGTCTACCGTGGCAAGATTGAAAATATCCATGCCGCACCGGGCAAGACGGTAACCACCGGCTTCCTGAACGGCATACCCAAAGAGAAACAGACAACGGGAGATGTGCGTATCGAGTTCTATGCAGCCATCAAGACGGCAGAGCCTTTCCTCCCGGCCGGCACGGTCATCGCACGCGAACAGACCTACGTCCATACTTTCTACAAGAAAGAGGCTACGGCACAGCAGCCCGCCACTTCTAAGGAAGAGGGAAATTTGGTGGTGTTCTCCGGTCCCGACTTCAAAGCCACCTTCGACAAGCAAAGCGGCCTGCTCACCTCCTATTTATACAAGAAGCACGAGTACATACTGAACGGTCAAGGTCCCCGCCCATTCTTCTGGCGTGCACCGACGGACAATGATTATGGAGCCAACCTCCCCGTCCGCCTCAAAGCCTGGAAAGAGGCAAGCTATCAAGAACCAAAAGCCGAAAGTTTCCAAGTGACTCCGGGCAGCAATGCCACGACAATAAAGGTGACCTACCGTTTTCCACAGACAGATGCCCGTTGGGACATCACCTATAAGATATATGCCAGCGGAGTCATCAAGGTAGACAACCGGTTCGTGGCCGAAGGAGACCAAGCTCCGATGATACCGCGTGTGGGCCTGCGGATGCAGTTGCCGGAAAGCTTTACAGACTTGACCTACTACGGTCGCGGTCCGAAAGAGAATTACCGAGACCGCCGTACCTCCCAGTTCATCGGAGAGTACGCCATCCCGGTCAAGGATATGTACGAGCCGTATGTCCGCCCACAGGAGAACAACCATCGCACGGACATCTATTGGTGCGCCCTTACCGATAAGACGCAACGTGGTTTGCTGCTCATCGCCGACCGCACCTTTGAGCTGAACGCCTCCAACTATCCCCTGGAAAGTATGGACAGCGGCGATACGATTGACAACGGCGCTCCGCGTACCGAAAAGACCCATCACCGCCACCTCACCGACCCTCTGCCGGAAAAGATGGTCGATTTGTTCATTGATTACCGCATGATGGGTGTCGGTGGAGACGACAGTTGGGGCGCAACCGCCCATGAACCCTATCTGATTCGTCCGGGCAAAGAGAACGCCATTGAATACGGTTTCTCCCTTGTTCCGTTCGATAAAAAGGAGGATTATAAATATTTAATCCGGCAATATTGAATTTAATCCCTCCGGATTAAGCTTTTATAAAAAGGATGTAGTAAATTTGCTGCATCCTTTTTACGTTCAAGAACAATAATAATCAAAAGAAAGAAAAATGAAAACAATGACTAAATTTATGTTCAGCGCCCTCTGCGCCGCAGCCATGGTAACTTCCGTTTCTGCCCAGGGAGGGAAAGATATGTTGAGCAATGGAATAAAGTATCTGGATGTGCCATACGTAGCCCATACGCTGGAGGCAGATGGTCCCGAGGAACTCGTCATCAACTGCGATGAGGTAGACTGCACCACGCTGGTGGAATATGTGCTGGCAGAGACACTCACCCCCAAATTGGCCGACGGAGACATCTCGGAAAGCGCTTTCGCCGATAACCTGCAAAAAATCCGTTACCGTGACGGTAAAATCGACGGGTACACTTCCCGCCTGCATTATATTGCCGACTGGATAAACAATGGCGTACGCAACGGCTTCCTTCAAGATGTAACGGGCGCCATGAGTCCCGACACCGAACGGTTGTCCATCTCCTACATGTCTTCCCACCCCCAACTCTACAAGCAGCTGGCAAATTCTCCGGAGAACATAGCCAAAATGAAGAAGATTGAACAATCCTTGTCCGGCAAGGAAATTCACTATCTTCCCAAAGCCAAACTTCCCGCCGATGGTCTCCCGTGGATTAAAGACGGCGATATCATAGCCATCACCACCAACACTCCGGGGCTGGACGTAGCCCACATGGGAATCGCTTTCTATGCAGATGGCAAACTCCTGCTGGTACACGCTTCCTCTACCGACAAGAAAGTGGTCGTCTCCAAAGTCCCCTTGTCCCAAATGCTGAAAGACAATAATAAGTGGACGGGAATACGGGTGCTGAGGATGAAGAAATAAAATGAAATACTATAATATGGAAAAGGCGATGAAGATTTGATTCTCCATCGCCTTTTCCATATATATGATTGTTCGTTCCTATTCCTCCACAACAATATATTCATCAATATTCCGTGTTTCTTTACTGAAGTTCACACCCACTTTCACTAATTTCCTGCCATCCAATGTATAAGGAATCAGATAACCTTTCTCATCTATTTGCTTCAGAGCTGCGTCGGCTGTACCGTCCAGTTTGAACTCAAAAACATAAATAGCGGTAGGGGTATGAACTACTGCGTCCGCACGGCCGCGGCTGCTGCGAACCTCGGACCGGATGAACTGTCCCAGCAAAGTAAACACTACATGAAAAATAACCTGATAATGACGTTCCGTATCATCACTCAACTCGTACGGAATACCGGAGAAGAATATCTTAAGACGCTCCATAAACGCCTCCACATCCCCACTCTTCAATTCACGCATGAATTTAGCGATGTGGAAACCAGTTTCATCATCAGTAACTTTAGTATAAAAAGGAACCAGAAAATTGAGGAAACCATAACAAACTTCATCATTCGGAAATTGAAGCGTATAAAGGCAAACCTCTTATCATAAGCTTTTATAGTCAAGTAACCGCTCTGATAAATCATAGGCAGAGGATTATTAGCTTCTGCACGATATTCAGAGAAGGCAGAGGCAGTAACCTCTACGCCATTCAGCAAAAGGCGAAGATCATAGTCACTCTTTTTTAATAAATCCACCAAATAAGTAGGTGTACCCGTCTGAAACCAGAAGTTGCCGAACTTCAATTTCTGGAATACATTCAGAAGGCTGAAAGGGTTAAAAAGCCCCACCGAAGTATCTTCACAAAAATGATAGCCGTCATATTTCTTTGCCAAACGAAAAATCGTTTCCTCCCAAAGTCAGTTCTTCATTCTCACTTAACCGTTGTATTTCCGGGCCAAATGTTTTTATAAGTTCATCTTGTGTAATGCCGCACAAAGCATTGTATGCTCTATCCATGCTGATATCATTCAGCTGATTCAAGTCACTGAACACACTTACTTGCGCAAACTTGGTCACTCCGGTCAGGAAAACAAAACGAAGATAACGGTCAGCGCTCTTCAAGACACCGTAGAACGCTTTCAATATTTTCCGATACTCATCCAGCAAGTTCTCATCCAAGACCGCTTGAAGCAATGGCTTGTCATACTCATCAATCAGCACAACAACCTGCTTTCCCGTCAGCGTGCATGCCCGCTCTATCACGTAAGCAAAACGCTCTTCCGGACTACGGTCTTCCTTCTCCTGACCATAGAGCAGCTCCCATTTCTCCAGATATTGATTAAGCATAGCCGTCAGGTCAGCAGCAGTTTCATATTTCCGGGCATTCAAGTCAAGATGTAGAACAGGATACTGTTCCCACTTCGTTTCCAACTGTTCGATGGCCAAGCCCTGAAACAAGTCTTTGCGTCCTTGAAAGTAAGCTTCGAAAGTGGAAATGAGCAGACTCTTGCCAAACCGACGGGGACGGCTTAGGAAATAAGGAGTAGAAGTAGATGCTATTTGATAAATCATAGCAGTTTTATCTACATAAAGAAAACCGCCTTCACGTAGTTTATCAAAAGTCTGTATGCCTATCGGCAGCTTACGTATCTGTTCCATGTTATTATTATAACCTGATTGGTGTATGACAAAGGTACGATTTATATTTCAAAAATAAGACGAAAGGCGATGGAGATTTTAGTCTCCATCGCCTTTCATTATTTTACTAATCATCATTTCAGCATTACTCACGTAGACTGGTGCAATCCGAAATACTTCTTCATAAAACAGATATAAAGAAAACAAAGCAAAAGAATTATACCTGCCAAATACCAATAACTGTAACCTAAACACATTATATATCCTACGATGATGATTGCCTGCACTGCCATGTAAATAGAAGAAACCATTATATGGGGAATCTTCAGCTCATTCGCCATAATCTGATACAGATGCTTGCGATGCGGTAGCCCGATATTCTCATGAAGCATCAGGCGGTGAATGATAGTCAATACACTGTCTACCCCATAAACGGACAAAAGAACTATCCAGCTGAAATCACCCGTTCCAATGATAAGTCTTCCTATCAAAAAAAGAAGGATGAAGGCAATGCTCACCGAACCCACATCACCGGCAAAGCATTTGGCACGCTTGCGGAAATTGAAGAAGCAGAAGACTAGAACGGAACAGATAACGGTATAGATGAAATCCGCTTCTACAAAAGTAACCACCTCCTTATTGATATAGGCCAACGCAGCAAGAATAACCAGAGAATAACCTCCCGTTATCCCATTAATCCCATCCATAAAATTGTAGGCATTGATGATGCCCGTACAGACTATCAAGGCTATGACTATCCACCACCAGGACAAGGAGAACAGCCCCCACTGATAAAACATCATAGCCATAGCAGAGAAATGAAAAAGCAGTCTTGTCATCTGTCCGGTGGATTTTATATCGTCCACGAAGCTGATGAACGTCACCAGTGTCAAGGCAAGCAGGAACCAGGGATATTCAAAGCCACTCGTCAGGAAATAGGCAAACGCCCCGAAATAGAAAATAATCCCACCACCGCGTAAAGTCACTTTCGTATGGGAACTCCGCTCATTGGGATTGTCGATGATATTGCACCTATCAGCTATTCTAAAATAAAAAAGTTCTGCTAAAAACAGCAGAACCAAGACCATCCAATAATACATCATCCGTTTTTGATTATCCAGTAAAACCAAAGCTAAATACATGTAAATCCCAAAGATACAATACCCAGCCCTATCAATATGACATCTAAATATACATTCATTCTATCTTGAAGTTTTCCAATACACGGGTCGGCTTCCATCCCAATTCACGCATCGCCTTTTCGTTACTGAAAGTAAGCGATTCTGTGATTTTCTTCAGTTTCAAAGAATTGATAGGCGCTTTCTTTCCTAAGCAATCTCCTACCAAAGCCATACATTTAGCTGCCCAATAAGGTATTGAGAATGGTATTTTTTTATTCAGCTGTTTGCAAATAACCGCTTCCAACTCTCTGAAAGAAGGATGGTAACTATCACATACATTATAGACACCTCCTTTTTCTGCCAACAAAGGAACCAGACTTGCTATATCCTGTACCATCAACACACTCTTCCGCGCACGACTTCCGGCAATACCTAAATATCTTCCATTGCGTATGCCTTGAATCATCGCTCCTAAATTTCCCGGAGGATTACACCCAGCAATTAAGGAAGGACGAATAATACCCAAAATAACGTTGTGTTTGTAGCACCATTTATGCAAAAACTCTTCGGCCAGACGTTTGCTCATGGCATACGGAGTTTTCCCACCCAAAGGATACTCTTCTGTTATCTCTTCTCCATACTCGCAACCATATACGGCTACTGTAGAAATAAAGATAAAAGCTCGGGGAACCCCTCTTCTTTCCAATGCTGCACAAAGATTCTTTGTACCTTGCAGATTTACATCAAAAAAAGCTTGTTTCTCTGCTTTCGTCTTGGGTGTCACATGTGCTTTTCCAGCTGCATGAAGAACGATATCATACCGTTCACGCAGCTCCGGTATCTCCTGTGCCATGTTCACGGTATAGTCATCCTGTGGCAACAGACCTACAGTAGTAACCTCATATATAGCTTCCAAAAGAGGATGCACGTTGTTACCCAAGAACCCGGAGGCCCCTGTAAATAAAAGTTTCATGAAAATTAAATAGAAAAAATTAACTCAAAAGAAAAGTAATATCAAAATGCTGTTCCGGAGTCATAACAAAATTCCTTCCCCATGTCAACTAATAACAACAAATCAATGTCGCTATCCGAACGTACATCACCACGTGCCTCGCTCCCATAAAGAATAACCTTCAAATCAAGAAAGTTACGATGTAATGTAAGCACTCAATTTAGGGCATCCCCCTTCGAAAGGGCACTTTTCAGTGCCCTAAACCGAGTTTTGTTAATTAATTAGTCTTGAATTTAACATTGGCTGGTAGCCAAAGTGATTTTGTCAGGAACCATGTTAACATAATCCCTGCATCCGTTAAAGATATTTTTGAAAAAAGTTCCGATGAAGTTCCAGACAGAACTGCCATGAAGCTTTACCGTTCCAATCACACTATGATATGTTGCTGCCATCTCTGCACCGGCATCACTACCATAATGAAGTGAATTATTACGTTGGGTAGTCAGCTTTCGAATGGTTCGCTCAGCCAGGTTGTTGTCTATCGGTAATTCACCATCATCCAAGTAGGCAAAGATCTCTTTCCAGAACCGGTTCAGATAATTGAGAGCTTCCCTATAATACTGACTTCTAAATTCTGAATCCTTTAACAGTTCACTGTCCAACTGACTGCGCAATTCTATCAGGAGTTCCTTCGTTTCCAGACTTTGCCTTTCCCGAAACCTTTCTTTTGGAGTTAATCCGGCATCATCGTATTTACGCTCCCTCATAAAGAACTCCTTTAAAATTTCGGAAAAGCGTTCTGCAGTCGGTTCACCACCCTGATTGGAAGCCTTGACAAACTTGTTTTTGGCATGAGACATACAAACCTGGTGTACAGTATCTTTAAACCGGGCTGATTTCAGATCATTGCCGATAAACACATAAGCATTGTATCCGTCGGACATGATACTCTTCAATTCTGCATCACCCAAAAAGTCTGTAAGTACCTCACGACCGCGCGAGCCATTCTCATAGAAGAAAATGGCTGTTTTCCGAGCCTTGTTGACCAGAACCCAAATATAGCACTTCTTATAGTGATCATATTTACGCACCTTACACCAGGTCTCATCGCAGTTCACTATCGAGTCTTTTTCCAAAGCTATGGACTTCAATACACAGACCAATTCATCCAGGTATTTCTTGCCTTTCTTAAGCCAGTTGCGCAATGTGTTTTTAGAAACGGTCATGCCCATATCTGTCAGCCATTGGTGAAGAAGACCGAAAGTCACATTCTTCACATAAACTTCATAGGCGATAGCCTGCAGAAATTCAGGAGTAGCTTTAGTACCCTCGAATCTGGTCACCACCTCCGGATGGCCTTCAGAAGGGAAATAACCCCACCCGGGCTTTTTACCAGGCTCTGCATAATGAACCATCTCAAAACATTCTTCCGTAAGGAAAGTACGGAAACTGAACACCCGTACCATTCTCCTTTCAATGATGCGACCGGGAACCTTTGTCAAGTCAGAAGGATGCTCTATTACTTCTCCGGATACTCCCGTCGTTTTATAACCGTCAGGACGATTGGACAAATCACGGCCTTTCCCGGAAGGCTCTTTAACCTCCGGTGATTGGACATGACCAACCGAATCCGTGCGAAGCGTATCATCGGTTCCATCATAATCATCCTTCTCCTTGTTCCGGTCTGAATCACCCGTCTTAGCTTTAGATTTGATCTTTTGACGTCGATCACCAAAACGTTCCTGATGGGCATAATCAAGTCTTTCCTGAAGTGATTTAATCTTACGTTCAGCCGATTTGCGAAGTTTATGCTCTTCTGACAACCGATTCTCAAGGTCAGCATGTTTCGATTCCATAGAGGACACCTGAGCCTTCAGATCCTTCATCTGAGCCATAAAATCCTCCAAAACAAGCTTCATGGCATCACTTGTCAACCGAAGATCCTGATTCTGTTCGGCAAGGTATTGTATGTACCGCTCTTTCTGATCCTCTGCCATACCTGCACTATAATTTATAGGGCTGAGTGAGCAGGTTGCCCTACTCAACAACTCTCGTTTTGTTGTAATTATATCTTGCAGATCGATCATACTTAAACCTTTGATTTACAGCATAAAGGTAATAAAATAATCACAAAACCGCAAGTGGATAAATAGATTGATTATCTGATTTTTAATGTTTTAACTATAGGATTCTCAAGAATCAAAACCACGTCCTTCCAGGCAATCCGATAAACAGTATCTGCCCCGTTCCGCTCCACCTTCATGAACTGATAGCCTGCCACAAACTTCTTTTCGAACAGACTATATGAACGATTATCAAATGAAAACATACGGACTATTCTGCGATTGCGAGACATGACTATAAAGACGTCTCCATCATTGGGCTCACGGTGAAGCCGTTCACGAATGACAGACAGCACACGGCTGTGTTACAACGCATATCGGTAAAGTCACGGACATAATAAAAATGATTCAGACCGGTAACACTCAACATAACCCCTCCAGTTTCTCTACCATACGAACCAAATCCGGGTAGCTTAAATTCTTTTGGGACAAATGCAAGCCATTGCTGATACGAATCCCAACCCAAATACGAACCGGGTGATCATTTCTGCCTGGTGATACCGGTTGAGATTGATCAATGGCACTGGATTTTTCCTCATGACCGATTACTGGAACACCATCAACCTGGACTTCAACTACTTTTTTCCGGGTATCCCTGTACCATTTCTGAAAGATGTTATAAGGAACTTTGTTCTTAACACAAAACGATTGGAGAGATTCTACATGAGGCAAAGCCTCGGTCTGGTATTGAAAGTAAAACCTTTCAAGATCTTCACTGCTATACATAAATTCTAATATTTTTGTTCGCAGCGAAGATAGAGGTTGCAATCAATAGCCATTTTTTGACTGCTTACGGATAAACGCAGCCCATTGCTGATACGAATCTCAAGCCAAATACGATCAGAGGTGACATTACTGCTTTTTGATGCAGGGGTAGGTTGGTCACTAGTCCTGTTTTTTTCCTCATAGGTAATCACAGAGACACCATCAACCCGGACTGCAACCACTTTTTTGCGAGTATCCTTAAACCATTTCTGGAAAATGTTATAAGGTACTTTGTTCCTAACACAAAACGATTGGAGAGATTCTCCATGAGGCAAGCCTCGCTCTGGTACTGAAAGTAAAACCTTTCAAGATATTCACTGCTATACATAATTCTATAAATTTAGTTGGCAGCAAAATTATTACTTTCAATTAATAGCCATTTTTTGACTGCTTACTCATCTATTTGTTTAATCCACAATTCCATTATAAATCCTCAAATATCCATCTATCATATTATCAACAGTCAGCTTCTCTTGATAGCTTTTTAAAGCGTTTTTTGAGAAACGGGTATAAACATCTTTATTCTCTAAAATATAGCAGATTTTCTCACGGAAAGCTTTCGCTGAATTCTCTACTGTATAACCATTTTCATCATCTAATACAATCTCGCTAATACCTCCTACTTTTGAAGCAACCACCGGTTTTCCAAAAGCCATGGCTTCAATAATAGTCATCGGTAATCCTTCATAATTACTGGGAAGAATAAACAAATCAGCGTATTCATTATACGCGCCCGCATTGGGAAGACTTCCCATGAAAAACACATTTTCAGAATACTGTCCACGAAATTCATGCTGATTACCAATCCAAACAAAGGCATATTGAGGTAATAATTCAGAAACTTTAAGAAATAAGTCTACATTTTTTTGGGGAGATAATCTGGCAATACATAATATTATCTTTGAATAGCTTCGCATTTTATTAAAGGGACTCTCCGGTAAACGCAATGGTTGACTAATACCATTATATACAAAACAAACATTGTTATTTATACCCTCATTACACAAATTATCTTCATCATATTTACTTACACCAATAATAGTTCTACACCTGAATTGCAGCATCTTTTCGAGGAATAAATATTTTCGATGGGCTATACGTATAGAATCAAAGCCATGAACTGTATATACTATTTTTTGCAGAAGGAAATGCTATTCGGCCTAATAATCCGGCTTTTGATGAATGCAAATGAATTATATCTGGGTGATACTTTTTATAAAGTTTCCGCATAGCTCGAATTGTCTTGATTTCATTGAGTAGAGACAAAGCTCTTCGTAACGATGGAATGTGTTCACATATCACAGACGGATGAAGTGACAACCACATTTTTCCGTCACCAGCTCCCGCCGCCACTATCACCTCATGTTCTTTAACTAAACTATTTGCCAGATTGACAACAACCGACTGTGCTCCTCCAAGATCACAGAGAGTTATTACTTGAAGTATTCGCATAAAAATAACGTTCAAAAATGACGTATAATATAATTTACAAAATTGTTAAAAAGTCTGAAACAATTTATTATAGAGGTATAGGAAAAAATAAAGGCGGTATCTTAAAGCATAAGTCATGCCTATTGCAATCAGATTTTTTCTATATACAGCATGCCGTATTGCATTATCATAGTAAGGGTTTTTCAGTTCTTTATTAATCTCGCGGCACACCTCTCTATATTTTTTATTTTCAAAGAATTGAGATGCAGCTACCGTAGCGACTTCATGCGTAACAAATCGATATAACTGCTCTTTAAAGTCATATTTAGACATATCAATTTGTTTTTCTAAATGTCTACCTATAACTTCCGGAGTATTCCAAGGGAAAGCTTTTCTGCATTTTGTCATAGACGACGGATTCATTCTATAATAATAACCGCAATAATCCATCACTACTGCGTTTCGAGCAAAGTTCATAAATGCTATCGTACAGGCTTTGTCCTCTCCAATCTTAAAAAATAAACCTACTTGCTGTTGTTGTCGTATGTAAATATCAGATTTAAATGCCTTACCCCACAATTGTCCCGGCAGACAAGCATCATCATTCCTTCTCATAAGTAGAGGATAGATTTCCTTCACCAATTGTTCTTCATTATAATAGCCTGTTCTTAACGAAATCCTTCGATACTTGTGATTGGTTTCCAAAGCAAAAACATGTCCCATCATAACAATATCCGGATTTTTATATTGCTTTATGCTATCAGATATCAATTCAAGATAACGGGAATCTATCCAATCGTCCGAATCCAGACAAATACAGTAATCTCCTCGCACTTCATCAGCTCCTGCTATTCTTGCACTCACCAATCCACCATTCGCTTTATTTACCAACCGGAAACGGCTATCCCTTACCAAATACTCCTGACAAATGGTCAAGCAGTCATCGGTTGACCCATCATTCACCATAATGGCTTCAAAATCCGAAAAAGATTGGTTCAGAACACTGTCAAGGCATTGTCTAAGATACCTACCTGTATTATAGATTGGAATTATAATACTAAATAAAATCATACTAAACTATTCATTACAATATTACCATCTTGAACTAACATGTAATCCGACCTTGATATAAAGCCTTAGCAATGCTATCATCTTTGTATCCAGCAGAAAAAGCAATAATCTGTCTTTCATTCCGATTTTAGTTTTATCACCCCCCGATATGTTTGGAAAAAGAGAGATAGAGTACCTGAAAGCTTCTTCATTGTAGAATGATGATTTCATAGAATGTACTTTTACATAAACCTTTGCCAGGGATAATACGGGTGCATAATACTCAAGATTTATCTTCAAAAAGAAATCCTCCAACAGCAAAGCGGCTCTTTCCAGACTTTTAATAGATTTTACACTCACAGATGCGGTATAAGACGTAGCTATATTTTTAAGATAATAATAGCACGTTTTCTTCAGATATGCCACCTTATTGGAGTTATAAACCAGTCGTGGACTGGTAGCATAGTCTTCACTATAACAGATGCTTTCATCCAATTCAATGCCGTTATACACTTTTCTATTACAAAAGCGGAAGCAGAGTTCAAACCTCGTCTTTCTTATAATCATTTGATACAGATACTGCTCTTTTGTTTCAGGCATGGATAAAGTAATGTGTTTTGTGAAGTTGTCATATAATTCGTCTATGTCAAACACCACCATATCGGCATTTTCATCCAAAGCCTTGTTTACAAGACATTCTACTGCATCTGTCGAGATATAGTCATCGCTATCAATATGCCATATATACTCACCTTGGGCATGCGACAAGCCTGTTTTTCTGGCAGCAGTCAGCCCCTTGTTCACTTCATGATTTATTAATATCACTTGCTCCCTCCGATGTGGATAATCAGTCATTTTATCTTGGATATGCTTCATGCTATTGTCTATAGTACAATCATTTACAAAAATGTATTGCATATTTTCGTAAGATTGCGAAAATAATGAATCCAAACATTTATCAATGTAGCGTTCAACATTGTACACCGGAACGACAATAGAAACTAAAGGTTCTCTATTTCTTAACATAATCATTTAATATAAATATAAAGTTCACCGTTGGGATTAACATTATTCATCACCCAGTTATCGTCATAGTCCATGGAAAGAGCCACGGGATATGGACTGAATAAATAGTACCACCTTGTTATGGTATGTTTTCTCCATTCAAGCATGAATCCGAATAGAGTAAGGAATACATAGGTTTTAAAAAAGAACTTTCAGCTTGGACATTCCCGCATATTTCATTAAGAAAAAAGATGCCGTAATAATAGAAATATGCCATCACTCTACCATTTACGGCAAAAAATGAGGAAGTAAATGCCGTCAGCAGAAATAAATTATACACCAAAGATGTCTGTTTTGTTATAGGAACATTCTTGCAGAAAATAGCAAAAAAACAATATATTGCAAGTGTAATGTCCTATCGTAGGAAGCCAAAAAAATATATTATGCCCCTCAAGATATTCGGTAGAAGCGTATTCTCCCTCTGTATAACTAACAAGATAATCATTTAATTCTCCTAAAGGAAGAACGGAAACCAATAATCCAAACGATTGCGAAACAAAAAAAAGAATTCCAAAAACCAAATAGAAAATGGGCTTATGCCTTACATACAATCCAACCTCTGCCAGCAGAATGAGTGGTATCACCATCATGACACCAAAATGAAAGAAAAAGGCAATTAATAACAGCCCTATGTCAATAAAACGTTTTTCGTTCAGCACATAGTGTCTGAAAATGTAATAACTTACTAAAGATGCTGCAAAAGAGCTTCTCAATCCTACTGCAACAGCAGCGTAGGGAATTATAAAAATCACGAACCATAAAAACACACAGCGGTCTCTATCGTTCGGCTTCATGCTTTTGCAATAGCTATTATAGGCATTTAAGAAGAGCATTGTAGTGCTCGCAACAAGCAAGAACCTCAAAAATCCAAAAGAGATACCATATTTTATAAAAATAAATTCCAACAATGGTAATAGGAAATCCACTTTTATGTTCACTCCCAAAAAGAACAAGAAATCGTTCCACTCAAACAGCTTTATGTCTTGAAAGTTTACCCAATGCCTATACAAATCTGCTACGGGAGGATAAAGCAACATGGCGCATAAACCCATAAACAATGAAAAAAGAAGATACATATTCTTCTTTTGCCGATAGCAGCCATTTATCACCATGGGCATGGCCAGTACAGGGCAGCAAAAAAAAGCCACCCACACAAACCAATCAGTTCGGATTAAGCTCCTCAATTTCAAATTGTCCATATACATTCAATAATTCCGGATGACATTTAAACCCAAGAAGATGTTTTTTACATTCCTTCGGGAATGAAAAGATAGAAGTACTATTAATTGTATATGCATCGGTAAAGTACAAACCTATCAAAGAAAACAACTCCGCCGGCATTTTTTTTGAATATACCATTACATCGGGAAACATTCCTCTGTAATCCATAGTATCTCTAGGATGTGTCTTGATTACTACATCTTCTGCATTGTATTGATTAATTATACCTTGATATATCTCTCTCATCACTTCGTCACCCACACCTTGATTGAAAGGTTGTGCCAGTATAATCACCTTCTTTTCGCGAAGTTTTTCTATTTCCTCCTTATTAAAGCTGAACATATCAAGAATATAATCTTTATAATCACACGTTTCCCATAACTTCCTGATATCGACAAGTATAGCTTTTTCTTTGAGACAAGCAGGAATAGATCCCATAGCACCGGTAAGAACAACTTGTGAAGCATATTTAGAATTACCATACTCACCATAACACATGCTGGAGCCAAACAGCAATCTGTATAACCACTTGTGCTTCATCGTTGACGGTCTTACTAAAGCGCTTTCTATATAGTTTGCCAGACCATCTTCAATAACCACCATAGAGCGTTTGCGCAACAGAGCCGGAGTGTACCACAGGTGATCTTGACCAAAAATCGGGAGCGTACACAGGAAAGGCCATTTCATATAGGCTGTACATTTTAACCAAAAGCGGCATAATACTCTCAACACAAACGGCTGTGAGGTCATTTTCACATAAGAGAGAAATTCCTTATACTTGAGTTTACTCTGAAATTCAGACGAGAATGCATCTGATATAAAAAAGAAAGTCTTGTCAAATTGTTCCTTTCCATATACCAGCATATAAATGAGCATGGTATACGTTGAATCAACAAAACATACAGCTTTCAAATCTTTATATTTCTTCATCTTTATTCTTGTTTAGATTTATTATTCTATTCATATTGTGACGTAATCACCTCACGTATTTATTAATTAATCCTTTAGCTCTAAAAACCACCATCACCACCATAAGGGCTTTAAGGAAAACATAGAGCAGACAGGTATAGTAAAGGCTGTATCTGGTAAACAGCATTGACAGTCCTAAATGGAGAACAGAGCAACTGAATGTTATGAACATCAAATCCTTGGTTCTATCATAGTAGAAAAGATAGTTGGTATAAAGAAAATATATACACTGAAAATATCCGGAAATGCCTAATAAATAAAAATAAGGCAAGGAAGATGAATACTTGGGCAACAAAATAGGGATAATGACTGAACAACCTACAAAAACGATGACAGCCCCAATTGTATAAATAACAAAGATATCCCTTGTTTGGCGTTTCAGCCGCAACCACCTGTCATTCGCTTCCGAAGACAATATTTGATAGATTGACACAGAATTTGTCTGATTAAATGCCGCCCCAATCATATCTATGATATTCGAAAGATTGAGTGCAAAACTGAAGATTCCAACTTCGGCAAGGGTATAATAGTAATTGATGATATATCTGTCACCGCCTTGCTTAATCCAACTCGTAGCCAAGTGTGGAATTAAAGGAATGCCCCACATCAAGATAGGCTTTACCTGAAGCCACGAAAGTCCCTTGAAAATAAATAGGCGATAGCGAAAACACACATAAAAAGCTACAAGTCCATAGAGTACTCCGCAAGCAAGCTGTGCATAGATACGTCCCACCCATCCCTGCTTCAAAGCAACAACAAACAGCATAGTTACAGCGAAATTTACAACGGCAAAGCTGCAACTCACCAAACCAAAAGAAGTCAGTTTCTCACGGATGCGATAATAGTCGAGTACAATTTGAAAATAGCAGCTCATCACAGAAATAACTAATGCAAACCAAAGATAATGTATCGGCAATTCTAACACTTCCGCAACAAAAGTATTACCCAACAGAAGCAAAAAAGCGAAAAACGTAGCTACCGCAAAAGTGATTAGGAAGATGAGAGTATAGTCTTGCTTAAATTTCTTTTCATCCTTTTTAAAGAAAGAAATAGTTATGTAACCATGCGTTGAGAGAGAAACAACAAACCCCAAAAAAGAAATGATGGTGTTGAATAAGCTCAAAGTACCATAATCTGAAGGAGCAATATAATTGGCCAGAATAATCAGTAACAAAAAGCTTGCACCCTGATTAAAAAAAGAGAAAAAAGAGAACAAAGCTCCTTTAAGCAGAAGCTTGTTGCCTAATAAACAATTTAAAAACATTATTTTTATTCAGCAGCAGTGCTACGCAATCCTCTACACCTTTTCCACACTATCACCGGCAATATGCTCAGTGATACGGTAAGTATTATCGTCAGTGTAGCGCAGATGTATTTATTGCCCACAAAATCCAGCAACATTCCATGTGGAAAGAATGCGAAAACAAACATCTGAAGGAGAAAAATCTCGAAGGAATATTTCCCCATCAGACCTATAAACTCTTTTAGTTTAGTACTCAAACGATTATAACAGAATTTCAGAAAGAAAAGGAACAAAGAGGCTACATAGAAGTAGCATATCCAATGATATATCTTCCAGTCTGTCTGAAAAAATAAAGGTTCGAAATTAATTGAGGTATAAGCGAACATCAAAATAAACGCTATACTGACCACAGAAAGCAGCAATCTAATATTATCCAAGAGAATACCTTTCTCCACCCACATATATCCCAAATAAATCAAAAAGAAATACCGGAAAAATAAAAGCCTGTAAAGCATCTCAGGTATGTGGATATATATGCATACCAACTCCCAAAGGCAGCTTAACGCAATCATCAGCAAGCATATTTTACCCCCCCCTACAACTTTATTTAACAATTTGATTATCAATGCAATAATAGGCAACAACAACGCAAACTGTATGTATATCCACACATAGTAGGAACCAGGACCTATACCGCCACCAATAATAACAGTCTTCATCACCTGCAAAGGATCTCTTTGCAATACCACTACCAGCAAAAATACCTCAAAAAGCAGTAAGAGAAGAAAAGGCTTGAAAATCCTATTAAACAGCTTAACCAAATTAGGCATTTTCACAGCCTCGTCCACTCCATGCTTATAGGCATGAAAGACCTGTATCAATAGGAACAAAGGCACTGCTTGGTCTCCCCAAAGAGGAAACAAGATATATTCTGTGTGTGGCAGACAGTGTGCCAACACTACCAAGAAGATACAGACTCCTTTGAGATAATCTATGAAAGGGTCATATCCCTCCTTTTGTAATGTAATGGGTAGCATTCGTTTTATATTTGTAAGCACTCAATTTAAGGTATCCCCCTTAATTAAGGCACTTTTCAGTGCCCTAAACCGGTAAGTTCTCTCCTGCTTCCCTGAAGGGACATCAGGCATATCGCCAGATGCTTATGGAATATTATCACCGGGAAGAGTACCGTCAAAAACTGATAACCTTCGACCTGAACGAAAAGACGCTCAAAATCACTGCTACTAATACATACTTCTATTTAGGTCGATGACAGCAGCAAAGGTCGAAATCTTTAGAATAGAAAACAAAACGGCATTTTTGGACGCTTACTTTTATATCCAATTTATTGGCAATCTATTCAACAACACACTCATGCCGTTCGCCAAAGTTCTTTTTTTCCTATACACATAGGAAAATACTTCACAAGTAGTAGAGTAAGGAAGTAACTTACCACTATAATCAAAGGAAACTCAAAACACAACACAGCCGCCCAACTATTGGGGACTATGTGTAATACTTTGACTACGGGTATCTGTGCAAAAGGGAACATTGCCAAATGGACACCGAATATTACAATGGAATTTCTTCCAAAAAACAAAAAAGGCCTATCAAAAACCAAATACCGCCTACTCCTAAAGGATTGGGTTCAAGAGCATCTATTGGTATAACAGTAAAGAGTTTGGCAAGTCCTATAAATTTATCCAAAATAGAAAATTCAAATAGGCCTTCAAACAGATAGCGTACACACTGCACCAAAAGTTGCAAAGTTATTCCGAATAACCAAAAGAACACAAAGGGTACTAAAAGTGTATTCACTTTCTTGATAAAAAAGTCCTTAAAACAACTCCGTTGTCTGAAAAACAATCCGGATACCAAGAAAAAAGAGGTAATCGTAAAGGAGCATTTATAGCAACTCCAGTCAAATCGAAATGATAAAGTACCACCCAAAGTACTGAAAAACCTTTTATCGCATCTATGTAATCTATACGTTTTGTTGCCATTGAATTTAATATAAATTATTCCTTACATAAGCACAATATCTATAAAAATATTACATTTGGACGCCAACAATTAGCATCCCCAGCTGATATGCAAATTAAACCTTCTCTTACTCCCTCTTTCTCACCTTCAGCCATTCCTCCAGCCACTCATTCACCATCTGCCTGATTTCATCATCCTCCAAATCCATGGAGTAGTAATAAAAAAGTGACTGATAAGCACTTAATCTCACATCCAGCCCTTTTTTATTTTTCCATACGTAGTTGTACAAATATGGGCTTCTTTGGCAAGAGTATTAATATTCAAGTCTTTCTCTTTACGCCATTTCTCAAATAAAGCACCCAGTATAGGGTGGTCACTGTTTACATTCATCGTCGTCTTGTATTATGTTATCAGAATTAAAAAAGTACATGTTATTAAACGTTATTTTAGGTTTCTCACATTTAAAATATTTTCCATATACAGAAAATATTTAATGAGAAAAGAGCCCTAACTTCGCACAAAATCTTTAAAACAACAAAATGGAAAATCTATTCAAAATGTCACTTTTCATGCCGCCCATATCACCGATAAAAGACGAAAACACCGGAAAAACCGTAAAAAGTGCCACACTCACCCCATTCAGGACAATGAGCATTGACGAAGTACACCGTCTTATCACCTCCGACCAGAGACTTGCCGAACTGACACTCGCCATAAGAAATGCCGCAGCACAAGGAGACGAAATTACCGCACGATTCCTCAAACAACAGACACTACCCTACGTCACTCCCTGCGGCGTATTCACCCGACGACGGAGCGACTGCCTCACGGAACCCTCCGGCCTGGTTGTAGTCGACATCGACCACCTTGAATCCGCAGAAGAAACGGAAAACTTACGGCAACAACTGTTTGATGACCCCTATCTATGCCCTGCGCTGGTGTTCATCAGCCCCACCGGACGGGGCGTAAAAGCGTTTGTTCCCTGTCTTCACGGACAGAATCCTGCAGAAGGAATACAATGGGCCATGAACTACGTCCACTGCATGTATGACGCCGAAAACACACAACCCGGAAAAGGAGTGGACACTTCGGGGAAAGACCTCGTACGCGCCTGTTTCCTCTGCCATGACCCGAAAGCACTGCTCAGAAAAGTTGTGAACTTCGAATGATGAGTCATTGCAAATCACCGACTACAAATTACTAATTATAAATTACCCAATCCGATGGAACCACTATCTTCATTGCACCTTCTGGCCGAAGCAGTCAGAAATGCAGGAGCAGACATTGCTCCAACCTATCAAGAATATATACAACTGGCATTTGCCATTGCCACCGACTGCGGAGAAGCAGGACGGCATGATTTTTTAAGTCTGTGCAGTCTGTCGTCCAAGTACGACCAACGGGCAGCCGACAAGCTCTTCAGCAATGCCCTGAAGACCGGCCGTAACGACGTGCATCTGGGAACCGCCTTTCATCTGGCCGAGCTTTGCGGCGTGAAGATTCAGCATGAAGCCGCACCCGCCATTGGTACACTTGGTACACAAAGTTCACCCCTCTCTTCTACCTCACACACACGCGCACGCGAGGAAGAGTCCGCATCGGGCATTGAACCACTGTCTCCATTACCCACTTTCGACGAACACCTCCACTGGCCTTATCCCCTGAATCGCATCATGAGCTGCGGAACCTCCCTCGCCCAATACGATGTACTGCTACTGGGTGCCATCACCGTATTGGGTGCCAGTATGGGAAAACACGTCCGATGTTCCTACGGAGGAAAAATGATGTCCCCCTGCCTGCAAACCTTTGTAGTAGCCCTACCTGCATCCGGCAAAGGAGTGCTCTCCTTGGTACGCCTGCTTGCCGAACCCATTCACGATGAAATACGTGAGCAGGTAGACGAAAGTATGGCATGTTACCGCCGCGAAAAAGCAAAATACGACACACTGGGCAAGGAACGCGGAAAAACGGAGACTCCCGTAATGCCTCTCAACAAGATGTTCCTCATCTCGGGCAACAACACCGGAACCGGCATCCTGCAAAACCTGATGGACTCCGACGGTACCGGACTGATATGCGAAAGCGAAGCCGACACCATCTCCACCGCCATCGGTTCGGAATACGGACACTGGAGCGACACCATGCGCAAAGCCTTCGACCACGACCGACTGTCCTACAACCGGCGCACCGACCACGAATACCGAGAGGTAAAGAAAACTTATCTTTCCGTACTTCTGTCAGGCACCCCCTCACAAGTGAAACCACTGATTCCCACTGCCGAGAACGGGCTCTTTTCCCGCCAGGTATTCTACTACATGCCTGCCATACATCATTGGCAAAACCAGTTCGACCGTAATGACGGCAATCTTGAAGATACCTTCAAGGCTCTGGGCATGGAATGGAAGGACAAACTGAAAACCATTGTCATGAACGGAATATTCACCCTTCACCTTACGGACGGACAGAAAGATGAATTCAACCGGCTCTTCTCCCGGCTTTTCGTACGCTCCGGACTGGCCAATGGAAACGAGATGTCAAGCAGCGTGGCACGTCTGGCCATCAACATCTGCCGCATCATGGAAGTGGTGGCCATGCTCCGCGCAATGGAACAAGGGGAAATCACCGCCTCGCCTTACGTGTCGCCCGACCCCCACACAGCCACAGACAATCTGAAAGACCACATTGTCAGCCGATGGAATCTCCTCATTGCTTCCGATGACTTTCATGCCGTACTCTCACTGGCCGAAAGCCTTTACCGGCATACCACCCATATCCTCTCCTTCCTGCCCAACACCGAAGTGGCAAGCCGCGGCAATGCCGACCGGGATGCGCTGGTAGACAGCATGGAAGAAGAATTCACACGGGCCTCTTTCCTGCAGAAAGCCGGAGAGATGGGCATCAAATCGGAAACCGCCTCCACCTGGCTCAAACGTATGCAGAAACACGGGCTGGTGGAAAATGTGGATGGCAAGGGAAACTACCGGAAACCCAAAGTCTGACATTCACTTCGCTTCACGCACGCGTATGTGTGTGAGGCGAAAGGATGGATGAACCTCTGTACCAAGTGTACCAACCTCACCTTTACGATTCCCGACCTGACCTTTACGCCATCCAACCTCAAGTTTAAGGCTCTCCAAGTGCAGCCACTATCAGCCGCACCTGGGCAGGCGTATAAGAGCGGGAACGGGAAGAACCGCCCAAGGCGGAAAGTCCGTCACGCAAATCGGGACAAAGGTCTATCCAGTGTTTCAGTTTGCGGAAGGCAGCCTCCGGACAAAGATTGGGACAATAGATTTGGGCCAATTCAGTACGCCCGTATGTACGTATGACAAAAGAATCCATAGTTGACAGTTACGATTTATATTTCATCAAAAGTAACTATAAATCATGACATTATCAAACTTACAAGCGTAAATAACCGACTAAAACAGACCCAAACAGACGAGAACCTGCAAAAACCGGCAAACGCCCGTATCCACAGCCTTATCTTTGCATCGTTGAGTTCAACACAGCAAATGTTTTTATCCTTTAACTTCTAAATTTTAATTGTATGATTCGTTACAAAAAGTATCAAGTGACGGGCGAAGACAGTCCACTGAAAGGCCTCTGGTATGCACGCCCCGTAATCGAAGAAACCTTCGACATCGAAAAATTGGCCAAGCACATGTCCAATCACAACACCCCCTATTCGAGTGGTGTCATCAAGGGGGTACTGGCAGACATGGTTTCCTGCACCAAAGAATTGATTCTGGACGGCAAGAACGTGAAACTGGATGACCTTGCCATCTTCTCCGTAGGAATCGTCAGCAAGAAAGGGGCGCAATCCGCTGCCGACTTCTCGCTGGCCAACAACGTGAAGGGGCTGAAGCTCCGCGCCCGTGCCACCGGCGAACTGAGTAATGCCCAAATCAACCTGGATGGACAGCTGAAGGAATCTTCCCTGTACACCGTAGGCGGAAAAGCTCCCGATGGCAGTGGTTCCGACGGCGGTTCCGGAGGAAGTGACGGCAATCAGGGCGAGAATCCGTTAGGATGAGAATAATTACAAATTACTAATTATCAATTACCAATCATCATGAGTGAAGACAAAAAGTCAAAATCCGTGTGGGGCATTGTCCTCAAAGTAATCATCACCGTAGCTACCGCCATAGCGGGAGCTTTAGGTCTGGGCGCTTGCAAATAGCCATGCGTACGATTACCCTGCTCATTGTTCATTGCTCAGCCACGCCTCAAGGCGTGGCCCTGGGCTTTGAGGATTGCCGCCGCGACCACATCCACCACCGCGGCTTCCGCGACATCGGCTATCATTTCTATCTGACCCGCAACGGCGAAATACACCGCGGCCGCCCGTTGGAAAAAATAGGTGCGCATTGCCTCAATCACAACCGCCATTCTATCGGCATCTGTTATGAAGGAGGACTGGATGCTGCAAGTTTTCCTGCCGATACCCGTACATTGGAACAGAAAGCTTCGTTACTGGCACTGCTACGTGAGTTGAAGCGTATCTTTCCACGGGCGCTGATTGTGGGGCACCATAACTTGAATCCGACGAAAGCGTGTCCGTGCTTCGATGCGGAAAGGGAGTATAGGGGGCTGTAAAAGGCTCCCTTCTTCATTCTATACCCAATTTCATCAACCCCATGCGCACTTCTTTATTGGGGATATCCAGCGTATAAAGATGTGTAAGCGGAGAATAATTCTTTATCGTCACATACCCGCTTTGATAAAGCAACGGGGTGATATTTGTCATCCGTTCCGTAGGGGCATTGTTTACTTGCAAAGGAACAAAATCTGTTCGTATTTTGCTAACGAAGGGGGGATGAAAGATACTAAAAGAGGGGAAGAAGGAAATCTATTTTTCTGTAATCAATCTATCAACTTCACTTATCAAGAATGAAATCTGAGGATACAAATTATCAATTTCATCTTTGGTAAACTCTTTGAAATCATCATAATCACTTGACTGCCTTTTATCGTAAATTTTAGAAAAGATACGCCCACATTCAGACGACAACAAATTCGTCTTTACAAAATGAAGTCCAAAAGCTTGTCGAACTCCCATGTGACTTTTCACTTCAATTCCATGCAAAATCAACAATGCTGAAACCATATGAAAACAAGCGTAATACATCCTATTTACAGCAGAATTCCATAGTTCATTATCTATCAAGACATCAACATCATGCATCAAGTCACATGCCTTTTGACGCCTATAATTGACAATATCACGCTTTATATCCTCTTCCATCACAGCAACACACCATCTTTCATCACATTATAATAAAATACAGTCTTTCTCTTTGCTGCCTCCCAAGCTTTACGAGTCATCACAATCGGGCTAATAATAGTACCTGTTTCTATTTCCAAATCATATATTGGAGCAGTAATGACATCCTCCTCCATAGGAGAAACTGTATCTTTATCCACTAAAATCAGAATATCAATGTCACTATTCTGTTTTGCCTCTCCACGTGCCTCAGAACCATAAAGAATAGTCTGAGAGTTGGGAGCAACACTCTTTATCATATATTTCAGACGTTTCACCAATTCCTTGCGATTCATATAGACTATGTTTTTAGTGTTTAGACTACCGCAAAGATAGTTTTATTTTTAAGAATTGCAGTAACAATATTCTCTTTTTTGATGACCTCTAACTATTCACGAACTCCCATGCAAATCTCGTTCCTTTCTCCAAATCCTGATTTACTTTCTTTCCCAATATATCTTTCAGATACTTAGGGTGCAAACCGAAGCCCGGACGAACGGAGCGAACGTTCTGCTCTGTAATCACTTCTCCGGCTTTCATATCCTCGGCTACATAGAGCGAACGGGAGAACTCCCTTCCCGACTTCATCTTATCAGTAAGTTCATACGATACTGAGCCGATAGCCGCTTCGGCCATGCGTATATCTTTCACCATTTGGGCAAACTCCTGCTCGTTCATTGAGAATGAGGCATCGGGGCCGCCAATACTACGGTCGATAATAAAATGCTTTTCAATCATGGTTGCACCTTGTGTCACAGCCACTACGGCAGACACACTGCCAATGGTATGATCGGACAAACCGGACTTCACTCCATAGCGCTCGGCTAAAGCCTTTATCATGCACAGATTGGCTTCCTCAATGGGAGCAGGATAAGAGGAGGTGCATTTCAACAGCGTAATATCATCATTACCCGCCGCACGGCAAGTATCTACAGCCAACTGAATGTCTTCTTCAGTGGCAATGCCGGTAGACATCACCATCGGTTTCATCTTCTTGGCGGCATACTCTATTAAAGGAATATCCGTAATTTCAAAAGAGGCAATTTTGTAAATGGGGTTGCCCAAGGATTCCAGGAAATCTACCGCAGTTTTATCAAACGGTGATGAAAAACAGATAAGTCCTTCCTCCTTGGCCACACGAAACAATTCTTCGTGCCACTCCCAAGGGGTATAGGCTTGCTTATAGAGATCGTACAAACGCATGCCGGCCCAAACACTTGTAGAATCAGCCATAAACTCCATTTTATCATTATCCAACGTTATGGTATCAGCTGTATATGTTTGGAGCTTAATAGCATCTGCACCTGCACGTTTGGCAGCACGAATTGTTTCTATGCCTATCTGCTTGCTGCCATTATGATTCGCCGACATCTCGGCTATGATAAATGTTTTTCCCATAATGGTTCTTATTGTAACTTGTTTGCAATAATATTTTTGATGTCAGAGAAAGATTTCATCAAACTGATTTCATTAGGCTCAAACTCTACTTCGAAAGTATCTTCCAATTCTATAACCAGATTCAAATGGTTCATACTATCCCACTTTTCGCAATTATTCTGAGAGGTACTCTCATCTACATCTGTTTTTAAAACAGCTCTCATCACATCCATTATTTCTTCATTCGTAATCATAACTTTATTGTTTAACTGTTATTGAATAATAATCAGGTATTGACAAATCTAATTTGTCAATATTCGCCATATAGTATTTAACACCCTCTTCTACTCGCATCACAGAAAAGCCAAGCCGGTCATAAAAATCAGCCACTTGTCTGTTTTTGAGAGTAGGAATAAATTTTGCTTCTAAAGCTGACACACCATCCTCAACCAACAATTTAAATACAAATTTAATGAAAGCCGTTTCAATACCTTTACCTAATATACGACAACTAAGCAATATATTCTCAATACTATTATCAGTGATGAAAACTGCTCCCGTGATACCATTATCACCAAATTTATCTGAAACTCTGATGCAATAGATTTTCCATTGATTATCCAGAAGTTGTCTGACATCAGCCTCAGAATAACGTTGGGTCGTTAAATTAAACTGATTTGTTTTTTGCGTCATCTGAGCAATTCGTGATATATTGAATGAGTCAACCTTCTGAAGCTCAATTTTAATTTCTAATGAACGAAGAAAATCTTCAAAGTTTAAGAATTTGGCTTGTTCGCGTGTACGTTCCGCATTTGCCTTATATTGTTCCGTTTTCTTTTTATCTTCACCGGTAATTTCGTAAACTTCAAAATATTCACGAACTAATTGCATGAAAAACTGCGGTAACATATATGCTTGTTTTGGAAAGTCCGGGACAGCCACCATAGGCAAGGTCTGTTTTACTAATTCACGCTCTGCCGGATTGTCATCAATGAACACCATACTATCAAGACCTATGTTCAGCTCTTTAGACAGCTCCACGATATTCGAAGCCTTGTCATTCCAATTTATACGAATAGCAACAAAATCTTTTTTCCTTAAAACCATAAACGGATTTTGCTCCCAAGCTTCGAATACATCTTCTTCGTTGTTCTTACTACAAACAGATAAAATAATACCCTCTTTACTTAGCGCAGACAGCGCTTCCTGAAAATACAAAAATGCCTTACCTGGATAATCCCCGCCAATTTGTATACCATTAATGCCTTCCTCGCCAAGGACTCCACCCCACAAAGTATTATCCAAATCAAGAATGAGACATTTCTTTCTCTTTAAAGCTATATTCTGTATTTTAGAGTCTACCCATGTAGCAAATTCACTAGTAATTTTAGAAGATATATACATTTGAGAAATAAAATAGAATTTCCATCCAATCAATTCCTCTGACCTATAACGGGAAGTAAACTCAGAAAAGTCAATCACCTTAAAATTTACATTCGTTCCAGCCATATTATACAGTTGGGTATTATACCGGACGATAGCCTCCCTTACAATAAAATTGGCATCAGTAAATCTCGTAGGAAAGATGTCTACCAATGTGAATGCTACAAATTCTTTCCCTTGTGGAACCTGCGAGAAAACAAGCTGCATTTTTCTAATATATGCATCAATTTCGTCAGCCAGTTGCTTCTGATTCCATCTTATGGGTATTTGATACATCCACAAATACAAAGATGTATTTTGAGGTATATATGATATATCTTCGTAACCAGAATACTCCACTTCGTCTGTGCCGAAGATATTTTCCAGCGTATTGTTTCTAAAAATAAAGAATTTCATTTTTGTTCTAATAATTCAATTAAACCGATATCTTTATTATAGAGAAAAGCTACCCGATGATTATTGAGAGCTACTGCTTCTGCCGGATAGCTTACCACCATGAACCTCATTTTACGAAGCCGTGCGATGGCATCTTCTATATTTTCTACACTATAACAGCAATGATACGGACAAACTCCATTCTTCTCAAGATTTTTATTGATTGGAGAATTCTCATCAACAGGTTCAAGAAGTTCAATCATAGGCTCTCCTTCTTTTGTAAGGAAACAGATATTTACATTCTGTATTGGATCAAATATCACAGATGAACAAGAATATCCCCCATCAATGTAATAATACATTGTTTTTTCAATACTGGTAACAGCGTATCCTATATGGTGAAAATGAAAATTTGATAACATGATTCTCTATTTGCGTTTATCTCTAATAAAGCGGACCAATTTACGTATATCATTTCTATATACTGTAATACTTCTATAATGAAGTTCTGAAAGCTCCCATTCAATGAATTTCCGGTTATGACAACATCCGTCGGACTCCACCGTATCACCCAAAACAAAGCCTAAAAACTCATCCAATAACAATGCATCGGTATTGTTTATATCAATTGAACCTACCAGTTTTGTACATTTTGCAACCTCAAAAGAAAAACAGATAATAGTATAAACAAAATCAAGTCCCCCTCCACTTTTCATTTGGGAAGGTGCCATATAATAGCCTAATTCAGCGATTCTTCTTTCATGGTCTATATTGGTCAGATTGAAGACACCATAGGGAACATTATCTTTTGTTACTAACCAATAGTAACAATCTTCTCGTTGAGCAAGGGTTTTCGTAAAATTCAAGTGATTTTCAAGAGATATTACATCTGTATTATACATAAACTGCCTTATCTCAAAAGTATTCCTCCAATCCAATATTTGCTTTAGGAGTTCTTCCGACAAAATAGAGAAGTGTTGGAAAACATAACCATGATATTTATAAACCGCTTGTTTGTCTATTTGTATCATTCAATTGCTAAATAATTAAAATTATCTGTTCTATTCCTGCATCAATTGTCCATTATGAGAATTTTTCCAAAAAGAATGCGATTATCGTCAATGCACACTTCTTCCCAATTCTTCAAACAGATTAATATAGCGTTCACGAATACCACCTTGTATCTGCAAGTTATCAACCCCAGCAATCTCTAAAGATGTCAGAGGTATGGGATTATCCTTAATATTTCCTAAAGGAAGAACTCCTCCAGTAGAGGTTAACAGTGAATAATAATCAGCCTGATTATCTACATACCAACCTACAGCCAACTTGGCACCACAAGCAATGGCTTCGAGACTCACAGTACTTGCTGAACAGATTACCCAATCGGAAGCACAAAAAAGTTCGGCCATCTGTTGCGCTGTTAAATTGGAGCAATAAGACACTCGCCTATCCCGTACCCTCGGCTTTTGAGGTTGATAAGCATCACCTACCACTGCAGTTATCTGGCTGACAGTAGGCAATTGCATAGCTTCACGAATGTAATGGCCAGTAAAGTCAAAGGAATCCACACCACCAAAAGTAATGGTTATACTTTCCGTACTACGTTTTGCACAAGAACAGAGTTTGTTTACAGCTTCTATAAACGGGCTACGCAGTAATGCCCAATCAAATCCCAAACAGAGCTTGGTGTAAGGTTCCACGTCGAAAAGTGCAGAATTGGTCTGACCATGGTTAATCACGACATCAGCCACATAGTGCTTGTCGTGCATATCGTCAATGCACACCAGGCGGCAGCCTTTTTGCTTGATGGCACGCTGATAATCGGTAGTGAAGAAATAATTGTCGAGCACCACAATTTCATCACCTTGCAAATGGGAAAGGAAATCAGCAGAATGCGTTTCCTCTTGCAAGGGGATGAAAGGACATACCTTCTCCATCTCACTTACCTGATATGAGGTAGGATGGCAAGTAAAGAAGGTACAATCGAAATCGTCCTTCAGCATATCGGCCAAAGCCAGAGTACGGATAAAGTGACCGTAGCCGATGGTAGCGCTTGCGTCGGCACGGAAATAGATTTTCTGCATTACATCATTTATGAAGCAACTCATACTTCATCTCTGCCAATGTCCAGTCGGTCAGCGTATCAAGGTCCTGCACTTCAAGTTCGGAAAGTACCAGTCCGGCTGTGTTCTTCCCCCAAAAAGTCCGGCTCTCCACAAAAGGAGCAGTACGAGAGAAATAGAATTGGCCGGCATCATGATAAATCGGCTCTAAATCTTGGGAACGTGCATTCATGTATTCGGGATAAACCATACCGATTCTCCCGTCTACAATATGAAGGCTACGCTGTATAGGATAGGAATAAGCCACACAAGTGAAAACGGAATCAATCTCCGAATTCATTTTTCCGTATGCTTCCCGAAGCCTTTCAGGAGTGACAAAAGGAGCTGTTGAGTAAATGCAACAAACTGTATCAAATTCCCTGCCTCGCTCTTTATACATCTCTAAAACTTCAAGAATTACATCGGCCGTACCGGCATAATCATTCGAGGTCTCAGCACTGCGCATAAAAGGAACTTTGGCCCCGTATCCGCAAGCTATCTCCGCTATCTCTTCATCATCGGTTGAAACCATTACTTCGTCAAAAAGTCCGCTCTGCAAAGCTGCCTCTATGGAATATGCAATGATAGGTTTACCCATAAAGGGCTTGATATTCTTACGCGGAATACGTTTACTGCCGCCACGGGCAGGAATAATACAGATATTTTTCATCGTTTAGCCTTTATAATTAAATGGGGAGAATACCCGAAAACAATTGAATTGTCCGGCACATCCTCATCTTTCACACCAGAATTTGCCCCGATAATCACATTGTCACCTATCCGGCAGTTACCGATAATAGAAGAATTTGCACACATCCGCACATTTTCACCTAAAACCGGATAAATTCCTTTATTGTTTCCCACCGTACAATTTTGCCCAAAACTGAATCCTTCACCATATTCAGCCCGTCCCATAACGCTACCGACCGGATGATCCAACGTAAAATAATGAGGAAGATTTACCTCATGATACAAATCACACCCATTCATTATTTTATTCAAATAATACAACTTATCTGCCAATAAACGGTTATCAGTATCTTGAGAAATGGTGTTAGCAAAAAAATAGAGAAAAATTGTATATTGTGCACTTTGATAAGGGTTGAAGTATGTCTCTCCGTCGCATGAGTAATACTTATTTTTCGTACGGGAAAAACAATATTCACAACGAGAAATTACCCCCCCCCATTTTTATATTTATTAACATCTCATCTTCTTCACTCAAGAAGAAAAAAGAGGAAAGTTGCTGCAAAAGCTGCTTTTCAATAGCTTCAATAGGAATGGAAGTAATCATTGTTTTATATATTCTATAACCTTTTTAATCACATACTCCTGTTCCTCGTCCGTCAGCGTGGGATACATCGGAAGACTCAGACAATGTTCGTAATACTCTTCTACTATAGGCAAATCGCCTTTCCTATTTCCCCACTGCTGATAGTAAGGCATCAGATGAAGCGGAGCATAATGAACCTGCGCATAAACATTGTTCTCGTGCAGATAATTATAAAGGCCCAAGCGGTCAGACACTTGAATGATATAAAGGTGATAAGCATGATAGACATCGGCAGCATTGAATGGAGTCTTGATACCATCTATTCTGGAAAACGCTTCATTATAGCGTCTTACGATTTCATGGCGACGTTCAAGACCTGCTTTCGCACGCTCCAGCTGAGAAATACCCAAGGCAGCCTGAAAATCAGTCAGACGGTAATTGTAGCCTAACTCCTGCATCTCGTAATACCAGCCACCATGATGCTCGTGCAATAAAGCAGGGTCTTTCGTAATGCCATGCGTACGGAACAGACAAAGCCTGTCATAGAGCTCCTTGCTGTTGGTGGTCACCATGCCTCCCTCACCCGTAGCGATATGTTTCACGGGATGGAAAGAGAATACGGCACAGTCGGCAAAACAACCGTTGCCACAATGTTGTTTCTTGCCTTTACTGTCCATGAAATAGCCACCGGGAGCATGACAGGCATCCTCGATAATCCACAAGCCGTACTCGTCGGCAAGCTTTCTGAACTCTTCCAGATCCAAAGGATAGCCTGCAAAATCAACCGGAACAATACCTTTGTAAGTACCGCGGGGAGAAGCTTTAAGCATGGCTTCGAGTTTACGGATATCCATGAGGTAAGTATCCTTGTCAATATCACAGAATACCACCTCGCCACCACAATAGCGGATGCAGTTGGCACTGGCAGCAAAGGTCATGGGAGTGACAATCACCTTGTCACCCGGCTTTACATTCAGTGCGGTAGCTGCAAGATGAAGCCCCGAAGTGGCATTGTTCACTGCTACGGCATATTGTGCACCTACATATTCGGCAAATTTCGTTTCAAATTCCCTGATTTTGGGACCTTGTGTCAAGTAATCGCTTTTCAGGGTATCAATGACTGCCCGGATATCCTCATCTGTGATATGCTGACGACCGTATGGAATAGGCTTGCTTATCATTTCACCTCGAAATTAGGGTCAACGTATTTCTTGATATTCTCGCGCATAGTCTCTACTGTCTCCCACTCCGTATTGTTGTCACTGCTGTAGTGGAAACCGTCGGGAACGGGTACTGCATTGTGATGTCTGATGAACTCTTCGCGACTGTGCTTGAAAGATACGGAAGGAAGAATGACATAATATCTGCCCAAATCGATTGTATCAAGAGCATCGGTTACAGTAATCATCTCCTCATGCAGCTTCTCTCCCGGACGGATGCCCACTTCCACCTGCGGCAGATTGGGTGCAATGGCGGTAGCCACGTCCTGGATATGATAGGAAGGAATCTTAGGAATAAAGATTTCACCACCCAGGTGATGTCCGATGGCATACATGACCAAAGCGACACCGGCTTCCAGTGAGATGTTGAAACGGGTCATGCGCATATCGGTTATGGGAAGTTCCTTCGCCCCGTTGTCACGCTTGTTGATAAAGAAAGGGATTACGGAACCGCGGGAACCCATCACATTGCCATAACGGACTACGGAGAACCTGATGTCCTTGGAACCGCTGATATTGTTGGCGGCAGTAAACAGCTTGTCGGAAGTGAGCTTGGTGGCGCCATAAAGATTGATGGGGGCACATGCCTTGTCGGTAGAAAGGGCCACTACATGCTGTACACCGGTGGCAAGAGCAGCCTTTATCACATTCTGCGCACCGTGTACATTGGTTTTGATGCACTCTTCGGGATTGTATTCAGCGGTATCCACCTGCTTGATGGCGGCTGCATGGATAATCACGTCCACTCCTTCGCAAGCCCGCGTCAGACGTTCGAGGTCACGGACATCACCGATAAAGAAACGCAGTTGCGGATACTTATGACCGGGATATTTCTGTTTCAGCTCAAATTGCTTCAGCTCATCGCGGGAGTAAATAATAATTTTCTTTACTTGCGGATAATCACGGAGAATGGTTTCCACAAACTTCTTTCCGAAGGAACCCGTTCCTCCGGTAATCAATACGGATTTATTGTTAAGCATTATAATGAAAAGTTTTATTCATCGATATATTCCCACGGATAGGGATTGTCTGTCACATTCTGAAACTCATCAACCGCTTCCTGCTGTTCGGGAGTAAGTGATAAGGAATCCCAGGAGGCGATGATGGAACGGCCTTCGTCGGCCAAAGACTCGTCGAACACTTCACCGTAGCAGGCGGTAAGCAGACGGAGCTTCAGTAAGGAAGCGGGAAGAGCGTCGAGCACATCCCAACAACAGTCCAGCACTTCCTGGACATGCCGTTGCTTTTCGCCATGGTCGACAAAAGAGGCGCTGTAACCCATAAGAAGGGCAAGACAGACATTTGCCTGCTCTTCGATGGTAGTGCCTTTTACACCCGACCGGTACAAAGCCATGGTAAGACGGTAGACCTCACCGTTCCGCCGTGACAAGTCATCGCTATAGACGGGACTGCCGTCCATACCCAAATACATCAGTTCGTGCGCAGCACGCTGAAGAGTGATTGCTTCTTCGGAAAGAGACATAAGCAATTATAGAATTAAGAATTAAAAATTAAAGTTCAGCCGATTACTTCTATAAGATCGGGGTGGATAGTGGCCATGGCAACAGCTATGACACCTTGTATTTCGATAACCACGCGACGGTCACGTGCACCTTTCACCTTCAGAAACACACCCTCTTGCCCCTCAAATTCACCGCCGGTAATCCGGACTTTGGTACCTTTGGACAAGTTCAATTCATCCGGTTGAAAATAAAGAAGATGATCATCGTAAGTGCCGGATACGGCAATGAAACGTTGCATCTGACTGTCGGGGACAATAATCTTCTGCCCACTGCGGGTATCGGTGATATATTGCAGATAAGTGACTTGAGACTTTACACGCTGCACATCGGAAGGACGGGCATGGACAAAAAGCAGATTATGAACGACCGGAACCAAAGCACGGACTTTTTTCCCTTTTTTATACATATCTTGTATTGCATAGGAATGAAACAGCCCAAATTTTCTTTCTTGAGCAGATGCATGGCATCCGGTTCTCTGCGGTAGGTGGCACGCATAGCATACCAGATTTCGACCTCTTTCTCTATTCCCATTTTTATGCTTTTGTTCAGACAAGGGTATTCTCCTGGGGCTTTGAACCTCTTGCATACACTTGAAATTCAATTACTTGCGGACACTTTATGTAGAATACGACAAGCTTTATGCCCTTCTTGTCAACAGATTTTTTGCAGTCATTCATTACCTGTCAGGTAAAATGCTGTAAACGAATCTATTGCAAGCAAAAAGCGTTCAATAGACGTTCGTTTTTTGAACGTCAATATTTAAGAAAATTAAAGAGGGAAGATTACTTAAAAATTAGTAAAAGGAAGAAGTTAGAGAAATACAATGCAATAGGCTTACTGACAAAGTATTATACTCACTAAAAAGAAATTTATAGAATATTTTTATTAAACATTTTGCGAGATTCAAAAATACACGTTATCTTTGCGTTCATTAAACGAACGTTTAAAAAACACCTTTTCCAAACGAAATATTCCACTGTATAACAAATAATTACATTGAAATAAAAAATATCGTGTTTATAGAAATCAGATTCCTACAAACACGATATCAATTAAAAAAGAAATTACTATTCTCAGAAGTTAAATATACCCAATTCCGGGAAAGTAGCCCCTTGCACTGCAAAACAGATTCCGAAGCAAGCCGCACTTACAATCCAAAGGATAACCAGCGTCCACTTCAAACCGGAATTCATCGGCTGCCATTTGAATATCTGACTGAAGATGGCCCATACAAGACTGACCAAAGGAATTCCTACCAGCAAGATTCCTGCAATGTACATCACAATGGCAGACAACGGAGAAGTAGGCAGTACCACATCAGCCATCGGGAAAAAGGAAATGAGAGCCGCACCGCCACCAACAGCCACCGCTATCGCAGCAAACAACAGCGCCACAAATACCACTCCAAATACAAACAGTACCGGACTGCAGATAATGGCAAATATCACCAGACAGATTTTCAAGAACCAGCCGACAATCATCACCAATGCATCTCCCAACTTCTGCAAGAAAGTACGGGGTTTGTCCGACCTCATATAATCATTCACCCCATTGGCAACCTTCTCAAAACCGTCCGTCACCGTCTTTCCGATATTCTCTACCGTAACGGCCTCGCCACGCATACTCAACTTCTCGGCTGCTGTGCGGGCTTCCGGTATAACCAGCCAACACACGATATAGACCGGTATCAATGTCCCTACCCCACAAATCAAGATGACAAGCAGTAACAGTCGAAGTAAAGTTACATCCCATCCCAGGTAGGCAGCCATTCCACTGATGACACCACCCAGCATTTTGTCATCCGGATTGCGGTATAGACGACGGCGTGTAGTGCCATAAGCGGTATTGCTGTTCCAAGCACCGGCACCATAGCCGCCCCCGGCACTCGTGCTGCCGGAATCGGCACTAGCACTCTCTCCTTCCGTCTCCATATCTTCCGGCTTTCCCATGCGGGCAATCACCTCTTCCACATCGGCTATCGTGATTACTTGTGAACCGGCCGACAATTTCTCGGCAAAGAGTTCGGAAATACGGCGTTCAATATCATCTACAATCTCGTCGGCACCGGCCTCCTTGCGGAAGTGCATCTTGAGATTACTCAGATAATTATCCAAAAGACGGTATGCGTCATCATCAATATTGAAAACGGTTCCACCTAAATTTACAGTTAATGTCTTTTTCATAACACACTATTTATTTACAATTTTACTATTTACGATTTACCATCCGGCGAATTACGGTATATTCTCTTCGGCTATTTCAAGAATTGCTGATGTGATTCACCGTCTCGTTCAACTCTTTCCAGGATGTTTCCAGTTCACCGAGAAAGACTTCTCCTTTTTCCGTCAACCGGTAATATTTACGGGGAGGACCTTGCGTAGACTCAATCCATTCATACCCCAAAAGGTCGTCGTTCTTCAAACGGGTGAGCAACGGATAAAGTGTACCTTCCACCACAATCAGTCTGGCTTCTTTCAACTTCTGAATGATATCCGAAGCATAAGCCGGCTCTTTGTGAAGCAGCAGCATGATGCAATATTCAAGCATGCCCTTGCGCATTTGCGACTTTACATTGTTTACATCCATAATGGTATTTACTATTTGACAATTTACGATTTACTATTTGGCTGCGCAATAGAGTAATGAGTGTCCTTATTCATTCTATTGTTGTTCCTTGTATAGCACAAATATATGTATTATATCAGTACCTTGCATTACAAAGTACCATATATTAAACATTATTAACAAGAAAAGTAGTTCACGCTACTCTATAACATCAGTAACGTGAACAGAGAGGAAGAGGGATATTTACTGATGGATAACAATTTTATCCAATATACCGGTCAGACTCGCAATTGCTACTCCGTAGTTGGTTATGGGGATGTGCTGTGCGCGGGCATGGGCTATACGATTGAGAACGTACTTCCGGTTGAACATGCAAGCGCCGCAATGGATAATTAAATCATATCGGGACAAGTCTTTAGGAAAGTCATTTCCAGATACAAAGTCTATCTGCAATTCCTCGCCGATGCGCTTTCGTAACAGGCGGGGAATTTTGACGGTGCCGATGTCCTCGGTCAGCGGGGCGTGGGTGCAGGCTTCGGCTATCAGTACACGCGATTGGGGTGTCAGACTATGAATAGCGGCAGCTCCCTCTACAAAGGCATTGATGTCTCCTTTGTAACCGGCAAAAAGAACCGAGAAGGAAGTAAGACTACTCTCGGCAGGCTTTGTTGATAGACGATGGGGAACACCTGAGAGTCTGTGATTATCAGCTTAGGCGGACGGACAAGGGCTTGCAGGGAGGCTTGCAGCTTATCGGTGGTGCAACTCATCACTAAGCACTTTTTATCCAACAGTTCGCGGATGGTCTGCACTTGCGGAAGAATGAGACGACCTTTGGGGGCTTGTATATCCTGGGGCATCACCAGCAGGACGACATCACCCTCGCTTACCAAGTTTCCCGTGATGGTCTGCTCACCAAAATTCTCGGGAAGCTTTTCGAGAATAGCATCGAAGATACCTTGAATGCCGGTACCCTCTTTGGCACTGACCACAACGGGAGCCTGCCCGCATTCCTTTTCAATCCGAAGCACCACGGAAGCGGTGTCTTGACGGGAATCGGCTTTATTCAGTATCAGTATCACGGGGATTTCGCGCGCAGCCAGTAGCTTTAGCCATTGCTGTTCCAGCGTTCCGTCAGCTTCATAAAGCAAGAGGGCGATGTCCGCTTTCTCCACCGTCTTTAAGGTACGCTCCACGCGCATACCGCCCAGTTCGCCTTCGTCGTCATCAAAACCGGGGGTATCGATAAAGAGGCACGGGCCCAAAGGATATACTTCCATGGCTTTGGTTACGGGATCGGTAGTAGTGCCGGGCGTTGCGGATACCAATGCCGTGTCTTGCCCGGTCAAGGCATTGACAAGGCTGGACTTTCCGCTGTTCCGTCGTCCAAAGACGGCAATGTGCAGGCGGTTGGAACGAGGTGTATTATTCATAAATCCGAAATCTAAAATCTAAAGTCTCTTTTCCCCTCCCCTATCTCCTGAAGATTACGTTCGGCTATCGCCCGTATCTTGGGGTTCGGGATATGCTTCATCTCCTCACGAATCAGCCGCATGCCCTTCTCCTTGGTTTCGGAGGAGGCATAGTCCTCCAGATATTCTTTTAATGTCATCAGTGCATTGGGCTGGCAGCAGTTTGCTATCTGTCCGCGCTTGACGAGCGACATGAAGCGGTCTCCGGTACGTCCCTCGCGGTAGCAGGCGGTGCAGAAGCTGGGGATATGCCCCAGGTCGAGCAGCCAGCTCACCACTTCATCCAGCGTGCGCCGGTCGCTCACATCGAATTGGGAGGAATCTTCCTCTTTGGCTTCCGGCACGGCATAACCTCCTACGCTGGTGCGTGAACCACCGCTTATCTGCGAAACACCCAGTTCGAGTACCCGACGGCGTACGGCTTCCGACTCACGGGTGGAAATAATCATTCCCGTATAAGGCACCGCAATACGCGCCACTGCCACAATACGGCAGAACATCTCATCCGAGATGGCATCAGGAAAATCCTCGGTCGAAATATCATCTGCCGGACAAATGCGCGGTACGCTGATGGTATGCGGACCCACGCCAAAGGTAGCTTCCAGATGTTCGGCATGCATCAGCAATCCTACGAAGTCGTAGCGATAGGTATTCAGACCAAACAATACACCGATACCTACATCGTCGATGCCACCCTCCATAGCGCGGTCCATCGCTTCGGTGTGGTAGGCATAATTACTTTTCGGTCCCGTGGGATGCAAGGCTTCGTAATGCTCTTTGCTGTAAGTCTCCTGAAAAAGGATATAAGTGCCGATGCCTGCCTCTTTCAGCAACCGATAGTTTTCCACTGTAGTGGCGGCTATGTTGACATTCACCCGGCGGATGGCCCCGTTCTTGTGGTGGATGCTGTAGATGGTGCGGATAGACTCTAAGATATAGTCGATAGGGTTGTTTCGAGGGTCTTCTCCGGCTTCCAGGGCAAGGCGTTTATGCCCCATGTCCTGTAAGGCGATAACCTCGCGGCGTATCTCCTCTTGCGAGAGTTTCTTGCGGGGAATGGTACGGTTCTTGGCATGATACGGGCAATAGACGCAACCGTTCACACAATAGTTGGAAAGGTAAAGCGGGGCAAACATCACGATGCGGTTGCCATAGAATTTCCGTTTGATTTCACGTGCCAGATGATAGATGCGCTGCACCAGTTCCGGCTCGTCACATTCCAGCAGCAGGGCCGCCTCCCGATGGGAAAGTCCCTGACACAAAGCAGCCTTGTCAATCAAACTTTCGATGAGCGGACGGTTGTTGCGGTTTGCCTGCGCATACTCCAATGTATCCAATATCTCCTGGTGATTGATGAATTCTTCTGCTTGTCTTGACTTTATGTTATACACTTCGTAAATTGATAATTGGTAATTAAAATAAAGAATGAAGATTTGAAAATTATCAATTATCAACGGTCAATTCTCCATTCTCATAATCTCCTCTCTCTTTTGATACCTCGTAGCCTATCCCTTTCAGTTGTTCCTCCAATTTTTGCAAACCTTCTGCCGCTTCGGCACCCGCAGAAGCTTTGTTATCATAAAGGGAGTACTTCGTCCGCTGATGAGAAGGCGAAAGATTAGGCATCACGACATTGGCGCCAGCCAATATTCCCCGTTCCCGTCCGTCCGGAGCAAGTGTGGCCAGGGCAGTGGTAGCAGGTATCAGTGCCGCGGGATGCATCAGCCGGAAGATAGAAAGCAACTTCAGCGTCAACTCCATATCTCCCGGCGGAAAAGAGGCAAACGGAGTATCGTGATGCGGAAGAAAAGGTCCCATGCCTATCATCTCCGGCTGAAACCGTTCGATGAAGAGAATATCTTCTACCAGATGGTCCACCGTCTGGTAAGGACTGCCTACCATGATTCCGGTTCCCACTTGATAGCCTATCTCTTTCAGCCAGTCCAAGCATTGCAACCGATGGGAAAGGGACATCTCCGCAGGATGAAGCCGGTGATAATGCCCTTCGTTGCAGATTTCGTGCCGCAACAGATAGCGGTTGGCACCTGCCAGGAAGAAACGTTCGTAGGCTTCCCGCGATTTTTCGCCCAAAGATAAGGTAATGGCACAATCCGGGAAGGATTGCCGGATGGCGGCAACTGTCTCCACCATCCCCTCATCCTTCACCGCCGGCGCTTCGCCCCCTTGCAGCACAAAGGTACGGAAGCCCAACCGATAGCCTTCATGGCAACACGAAAGAATCTCCTCCTGCGTCAGCTCATAACGGGTTATGTTCCGGTTCTCCTTCCGTATGCCGCAATAGTAGCAGTTATTGCGGCAACGGTTGGTTATCTCAATCAGTCCGCGAATGAAGATTTTATTGCCAAAGCGGGCAAGCGCTTCTTCCCGGGCAAGCTCCTGCAGGTAGGCTGCAAGTTCTGTGTCCCGGCAAAGAAGCAAGGCTTTATACTCTTCGGCATCCAGCCTGCGATTGCTCCACAGTTTGTCAATCAAATGCTTCATATAAACGGACAAAGGGTTAATACGTCTCTTTCCTCTTTGCCAACTCCTGCGTCAGCTGGCGCTTTCCGGCAGTTATTTCATTATGCGAACATGGCCCGGTAATACAACCGCCCTCGCAAGCCATCACTTCAATAAATTGCCCCGGAGCCTTGCCCGACTTGGCGTAAGCACGCAACGCACCGATAGCCTTCTTATCCAGATTAGCCACTTGTACGGCATTGATTTTATCTGCCTCTTCCTTCAGATAGGCTTTCACGGCACCCATCACGCCTCCTGCCTGCGCAAAACCATGCGCCTCGCGCACGGAAGTAAAACTCATGGAATAGGGCTTTGCCTGCTCCATCTGAATATCCAGCCCGGCAAGCACGGAAGCCACCTCCTCGAAAGTCATGATAAAGTCCACCGCCTCGTCGCGCTGCGCCTCTTTGCGCTTGGCAACGCAAGGACCTATGAAGACCACCTTCGCATCCGGATACTTCTCTTTAGCAATGCGGGCAGCATAATACATCGGTGAACCGGTGCCCGACACGTAAGGCTTCATGGCAGGAATATGCTTGTTCACCAGCTCTATATAAGACGGACAGCAGGAAGTCGTCATAAACTTCTGACCCTCCTCCAGCTTCTCAATCAGCTCGTGCGCCTCGTTGCTGACGGTATCCATCGCTCCCTGAGCCACCTCGATGACATCCGTAAAACCGACTTGTTTCAATGCGCCATATACTTGTTCAATAGTCGTCTTGAACTGCCCCAGGATGGACGGAGCCACGATAGCCACCACCTGCTCACCCTTGCGGATTCTGTGCAACACGTCGAACACCTGCGATATTTCGAAAATTGCTCCGAATGGACATGCATTGAGACACTTTCCGCAATAGATACATTTGCTTTCGTCAATATGCTCTATCCCCTTCTCATCCTTACTGATGGCTTTCACGGGACAAGCTTCCTCACAAGGTACGGGAATATAAACAATGGCATGGTAGGGACAACTCTTATGGCAGATGCCGCAACTGATACACGCATCATGGTCAATCCATGCCTGCCCGCTCTCCTTGACATGCACTGCCTTCTTGGGACAATTCACCTGGCAACTGCGTGCCGTACATCCGCGGCAGAGGTTCGTAATCTCGTAGTTAATCTGCACACATGCCGAACAAGCTTCGTCAATCACACACATGATGTTGTCTTTCGGCCTGCCATTTTCCGCTCTGTCCAGTGCACGGGCAGCGTACTCCGACAAGGGGGTCAACTCATCCGTCTCATCCTCCATATCGAGTCCCAGAAGCGGCAATGACTTGTACTTCACACCGCACGCTCTTTGTGCACGCAGCAGCGTCCCGCATGCTTGGACCGTCTCGGACTCAGTTCGATGGGCAGCCGGTCTATTTTATCCACAAGTTCGTTGTTATTCCACAGCTTTACCAGTTCCTTCAGCAATCTGTGGCGGACAATCATAATGTTGCTCGTAAATGCCATAATTTTTAAAATCAGAATTAGTTAGTTCGGTAACGGTCTGCAAAGATAACGATTGTTTCACAAAAAAGGCTTAACTTTACGCCCCAAACAATATAAATACAACCGATATGTTTACCATAAGAAAAGCAACGACAGCAGACTGCGCACTGATTCAGAAACTTGCGCAGCAAATATTTCCCGTCACGTATAAGGATATCCTTACTCCCGAGCAGACCGACTACATGATGGAATGGATGTATTCATTGGACAATATCCGTAAACAAATGGAGGAGGAAGGCCACGTCTATTTCCTGGCTTACGAAGAATGTGAAGCGGCGGGCTATGTGTCCGTACAGCAGCAAGGAGAAGATTTATTCCACCTGCAAAAGATTTATGTACTCCCCTATTACCAGGGTGCACATTGCGGCAGTTTCCTCTTTCGCGAAGCCATCAAGTACATCAAGAAAGTGCATCCCGGCCCTTGTCTGATGGAATTGAATGTGAACCGTAACAACAAGGCACTGCAGTTTTACGAACATATGGGAATGCGGAAACTCCGTGAAGGGGATTTCCCGATAGGAAACGGATATTACATGAATGACTATATCATGGGGCTGGACATCTGAACCCCGGCATTAAAACCCCTCCCTAAAACTAAAGGCTGCGCAGTTCATTACGAACATTGCGCAGCCTTTAGTTTTATCTTTCGTTTCCGATTACTTCGCCACCTTTTCAAGCCATTTCAGCATGAACAGCATGGTGAACATCGAAATGCAGCACGCTACTACAAATACCGTCCACGTCATCCAGATAGGAATACTTTCGTAAAGGATAGCACCGATAACGAGCAACTGATTACCAATGGCAGTAGCGCCGAGCCAACCGCCCTGCATGATACCCTGATATTTGGGAGGAGCCACCTTGGACACGAATGAAATGCCCAACGGAGAAATGTACAACTCGGCAACGGTCAATATCAGATAAGTAACCATCAGCAACAGCGGAGTCACTTTCACCGGAGAGGTACCCAAAGCGATTATATCCTTGTGCATCGGCAAGTTGCTTACATAAGAACCGATAGCCATTATAAGGAAGCCGGTGGCAGCAATACCCATACCGATGGCAATCTTCCGCGGAGTGGAAGGCTCTTTACCCTTGGCACGCTGTGCTGCAAAGACAGCCATGATGACCGGTGTCAGAGATACAACGAAAATCGGGTTCAAAGACTGGAACAGCTCAGCTGAAATAGCCATGCCGAATAAATTCAAATCTGTATATTCCTTGGCAAAATACGTCAGTGTCAACCCATTCTGATGGAACGAGAACCAGAAGAAAATTACCACACCGAATACGGCAAACAATGCATACATGCGCTGTCTTACCTCTTGTGCGCTCATCTCCACTATAGTGGCATCGCCCGCTTTTGCAGCCACCTTCTTGCTGGGATCGGGGAATTTCTTTCTGTTGATGACGAAAATTACCAAAGAGAGAACCATAGCCAGGATAGCTACACCGAACGCATAGTGGAAACCGGTAGTAAACACGTTCAGATATTCATTGGCAAATACCGTCATATCCGTTACGGGTGTTCCGGAAATAGTGGCTTTCGTTGCCAGTGCACTATAAGTGTCCACAGCTTCGGGAGTCAGCGTTCCTGCCAGATGTCCGTGGCAAAGGGCAGGCAGGTCGGCATCATAATTGTAGCCGAATGTGGACAGCCACCAGTTACGTACGCCTACTGCGGCAAACGGAGCAAAGATGGCACCTACATTGATGAACATATAGAATAAGGAGAAACCAGAATCACGCATGCTGGAATATTGGGGATTGTCGTACATCTGCCCTACCAGCGCTTGAAGATTTCCCTTGAAAAGACCATTTCCGAAAGCAATGACAAACAAGGCCGCACAAGTAATCACCAAAAACAAGGTTTTATTGACAACCGGTGTAGGAGACGGGATGGCAAGCATCAAGTAGCCTACCGCCATCAAGACAATGCCAGTAAAGATGGTACCTTTGTAATTACGGGTTCTGTCGGCAATAATACCACCTATCAATGCAAGAATGTAAATAGAAAAATAAAATGTTGAGTAGATCAAACCTGCCTCTTTTCCATCCAGTCCGAACTTGGCTTGCAGAAAAAGTACAAGAATGGCCATCATGGTATAAAAGCCGAAACGCTCGCCCAAATTAGCAAAGGATGCGGCAATCAGACCTTTAGGGTGTTTGTTGAACATAAAAATTAGTTTTTAGAATTAGTAATTGGATTGATTTCTTGAATAATTCCTGCAAATATATAAATTCTATTGAATATTTCCTTATAAAATTAAAATATCTCGGCAGAAATAGAAGATTTATTCATTAAAAAGAACACAAACTTCTGCACGCACTTCTTTTACCAAATCCTTCGGGTCCAGTTTAAGCTGCAAACCACGTTGTCCGGCACTGATATAGATATACGGAAACCGCAGGCACGTTTCATGGATATAGGTAGGGAAAGACTTCTTCATGCCGATGGGCGAACAGCCTCCGCGGATGTAGCCAGTCAGAGGTAAAAGTTCCTTAACCGGAATGAGGTCACACTTCTTGTTGCCCGATGCCTTTGCCGCCAGTTTCAAATCCACTTCGTGCTCACCCGGGATGACGCAGACAAAGTAGCCGGATTTATCGCCGTGAAGAATAAGTGTCTTGAACACGCAGTTGATGTCCTCGCCCAAACTGGCGGCTACATGTACGGCGCTCAAATCGTTCTCATCCACCTCGTAGGGAATGAGTTCATAGGCTATCTTGGCTTTGTCGAGCAGCCGCGCTGCATTCGTCTTATTAATTTTCACCATAACAAGTTACAAAATTAGTAATTAGTAATTATCTCCCAGCTCTTCACGCAGGAATTTCGGAGTATAGCCTTTCTCGCTCTTCGCCACCTCTTCGGGTGTTCCGCAGGAGAGGAGTTCCCCTCCCCCCTTGCCACCTTCGGGACCCATATCAATGATGTAGTCCGCCATCTTGATGACATCGAGATTATGCTCTATGACGATGACGGTGTTTCCTTTGTCAACAAGTTTGTTCAGTACATTCATCAGTACACGGATATCTTCAAAATGAAGTCCGGTGGTAGGTTCGTCGAGGATATAGAGTGTCTTGCCCGTATCACGCTTGGAGAGTTCCGTAGCCAACTTTACGCGCTGGCTCTCACCTCCGGAGAGCGTGGTGGAGGACTGTCCCAGCTTGATATAGCCCAATCCCACTTCCTGGATAACCTTAATCTTATTCAATATCTGGGGCACATTCTCGAAGAACTCCACCGCACGGTTGATAGTCATATCCAGCACATCGGCAATAGACTTGCCTTTAAAGCGCACTTCCAGCGTCTCGCGGTTATAGCGTTTGCCGTGGCACACCTCGCAAGGCACATACACATCCGGCAGGAAATTCATCTCAATGCATTTGTAGCCGTTGCCCTGGCAAGCCTCGCAGCGTCCGCCACTGACGTTGAAGGAGAAGCGTCCCGCCTTATATCCGCGTATCTTCGCTTCGGGCAGGCCGACAAACAGATTGCGGATATCGGAAAACACACCGGTATAAGTGGCAGGATTGGAACGCGGCGTTCGTCCCAAAGGAGACTGGTCCACATTCACCACCTTGTCTATATATTCCAGCCCTTCAATACTGTCATAGTCCAAAGGATCCTGCAGTGAACGATAGAACTTCTGCGAAAGAATAGGCTGCAACGTCTCGTTGATAAGCGTGGACTTGCCACTGCCGGAAACACCGGTAACGCAAATCAGCTTGCCCAGCGGGAACTCTACATCCACATTCTTCAGATTATTACCCTTGGCGCCACGCAGCCACAGACTGTGTCCATTGCCCTCGCGACGCTTGGCAGGCACCTCAATGGCACACTCACCATTCAAGTATTGGGAAGTCAGCGTATGCGTCCGGAGCATTTCACGGGGAGTACCGGCAAAGACAACATCCCCTCCCAGCCTACCGGCTTTCGGCCCCATATCAATGACATAATCGGCGGCGAGCATCATATCCTTGTCATGCTCCACCACAATGACGGAGTTGCCAATGTCACGCAGTTCCTTCAAAGAGTGTATCAAGCGCTGGTTGTCGCGTTGGTGCAGGCCGATACTCGGCTCATCCAATATATACAGCACATTCACCAGCTGTGAACCTATCTGCGTAGCCAGGCGGATACGCTGGCTTTCACCACCGGAAAGGCTGACGGAACTACGGTTCAGCGAAAGATAATCCAAACCTACATCGAGCAGAAACTTGAGCCGTGTACGGATTTCCTTCAGGATTTCACCGGCAATCTGCTGCTGCTTGCTGCTGAGATACGGGTCTACGTTTGCCAGCCAGTCATACAGCTCATTGATGTCCATCGTAGACAATTCGTAGATGTTCTTGTCGTGAATGCGGAATGAAAGCGCTTCCTTATTCAACTTGGCGCCATGACATTCCGGACAAACGGCAGTCTTGGCAAACTGGTCCGCCCACTTCTGCGCCGTGGCGGAAGCATCCTTCTCCTGCAACATCTGAATGTACTTTACAACCCCCTCAAACGTCACAAAATAATCGGAAGAGGTGCCTATCAGCGAACTCTTTATCTTGATGCGCTCGTCCGAGCCGTAGAGCACCTCGTCCAGTGCATCCTCCGGCAGCTCCTTCACCGGAGTTTTCAGCGTTGCCTCATACTTCTCCAGCAAGGCGGTAATCTGCCAGAAAATCATGCTGTTCTTGGCTTTCCCCAAGGGTGCGATGGCACCTCCGGCAATGGAGAGCTCACGGTCGGGAATCACCTTGTCGATGTCAATCTGGCTCACCACCCCCAGCCCTTTGCACTTGGGGCATGCCCCTTGCGGCGAATTGAAGGAAAAGTTGTGCGGCGCCGGTTCCCGATAGGACAAGCCCGTCACGGGACACATCAGCCGCTTGCTGTAATGGCGCACGCTGTCGGTCTGCGCATCAAGTATCATCAGCAGCCCGTCGCCCTGGCGCATGGCGGTGGCTACGCTGTTCTTCAGGCGTGTGTCATCCTTGTCCGTCACCACCAGCTTGTCTATCACCACCTCCACATCGTGGTTCTTATAGCGGTCCAGCTTCATGCCGGGCAAGACTTCGCGTACCTCACCGTCCACACGTACGTAGAGATAGCCTTTCTTGCGCACCTGCTCGAAGAGCTCCTTGTAATGCCCCTTACGGCTGCGCACCAGCGGAGCAAGATATAAATGCGTTTTCCTTTGTAATCCTTCAGGATAAGGTCGAGTATCTGCTCTTCGGTATACTTCACCATCTTCTCGCCGGAGAGATAAGAATAAGCTTCTCCTGCACGGGCATACAACAAACGAAGGTAATCATAAACCTCTGTCGTTGTACCCACCGTGGAACGTGGATTCTTATTCGTGGTTTTCTGCTCGATGGAGATAACCGGGCTCAGTCCCGTTATCTTGTCCACGTCCGGACGCTCCAAGTTTCCCAGGAAGTTGCGGGCGTATGCCGAAAAAGTCTCGATATAGCGGCGCTGCCCTTCGGCAAAGATGGTATCGAATGCCAGCGAGGACTTGCCGCTTCCGCTCAGTCCGGTAATCACAGTCAGGCTGTTACGGGGAATCTCGGCATCGATATTCTTGAGGTTGTGCACGCGCGCACCATATACATTGATATATTCTGTTTCTTCTTGCATGTTGATTTATCCTATCGTTTTAACTGCAAAAATAACTGTTTCCCCCCGAATATCAGCCGAAAAGCGCTATTTTTCAGTTTTGAAATGCACAATATTATTTCTTAACGCAATCCTTTGGTTAAAATGCCACAATATTCGTACCTTTGCAGCTACTTTGGGAAATTGTAAACATAAACCAACGATTACTGAATGAAAACGATTAACCGTATTTTCTGCTCCCTGCTGCTTGCCGGCGCATGCACGCTGGGTGCAGTGGCACAAGAGAACCAATCTTATTTTCTGCATACCATCGAAAAAGGACAAAGTCTCTACTCCATCGCCAGCATGTACGGCGTCAGCCAGTCGGACATCATCAAACTGAACCCCGGCAGTGACGAGAAAATATTCATCGGACGCACATTGCGTATTCCACGCAGCGCTGCCAACATACAAAAAGAAACATACCATACCATCGAAACCGGTGAGACCCTCTACCGGCTGACCGTGAAATACAATGTATCTGCCAAAGCCATCTGTGACGCCAACCCGGGACTGAGCGCCGAGAATTTCCGTATCGGACAAGTAATCCGTATCCCTTCCACAACCGAGACCCAAACCATGGTCCCGGCTGAGACACAAAGCAGCACTGTAGTTGCCAACAACAATATTCTCGGCCCTGTAGAGTCACGATGCCGTGACATGCATAAAGTGAAGCGGAAAGAAACCGTATTCAGCATCAGCCGCGAATACGGCATCAGCGAAGCCGAACTGATTGCCGCCAACCCGGAGCTGAAAGGCGAGAACAAAATAAAGAAGGGAACCTTCCTCTGCATTCCCTATCCCAAAGCACAGACGGAGCAAAATATCCAGTCGCAGGCAATACCTACCGACAGCGAGCTGTTCCGTGAAAACCGGAAAAAGACAGAACGCTTCAGCACCATCAAGGCTGCCGTCATCCTTCCCTTCCTGGACGGGGTATCAAAGAGCGAGTCTTCCCGTATGGTGGAATACTACGAAGGCCTACTGATGGCCGTAGACAGCTTGAAACGTACCGGCACTTCCATTGACTTGTACACTTACAATTCAGGTCCCGAAAGTGCCTCGCTGAACTCCATCCTGGGCAAAAGCGAGATGAAGGACATGGACATCATCTTCGGGCCTCTGTACCAACAGCACATCAAACCGCTGGCCGAGTTTGCCAAGAAACAAGACACACGCCTGGTGATACCATTCACATCGAAAGACAACACGGTATTCCAGAATCCGGCGGTCTATCAGATAAATACCCCCCAATCCTATCTGTACTCCGAGGTGTACGACCACTTTGTGCGCCAGTTCCCCAATGCCAACGTCATCTTCATTGAAGCCAGCCAGGGCACCAAGGACAAGGCAGAATTCATCAAGGGACTGAAAGACGAACTGCGCAACCGTTCCATCCCGATGAAGAGCCTGAAAGAGGATGTCACCGTAGAATCCCTGAAAACAGTATTACGCACGGACCGTGAGAATATCTTTATCCCCACATCCGGCAGTAACCTGACATTGATTAAGATACTTCCCCAATTGACCTTATTGGTGCGCGAACAACCCGAAAGCCGTATCCATCTGTTCGGCTATCCGGAATGGCAGACCTACACCAAAGACCACTTGGAAGCCTTCTTTGAACTGGACACCTATTTCTATTCCTCTTTTTATACCAACAATTTGCTGCCTGCCGCCATCAACTTTACCAAAAACTACCGCAGATGGTATGGCAAGGAGATGGACGAGCGTTATCCCAAATTCGGCATGCTGGGCTTCGATACCGGCTATTTCTTCCTGAAAGGACTTGCGCGCTATGGCTCTTCCTTCGAGAAGAACATGCAGGGACTGGACCTGGTGCCCATCCAGACCGGCTTCAAGTTCCAACGGGTAAACAACTGGGGAGGCTTCATCAACAAGAAGGTGTTCTTCGTGCACTTCACCAAGAACTTTGAGCTGGTGAAGTTGGACTTTGATTAATGATTAATCATCTGATAATCCACTATATAACTATTAATTCGTAGCTTGTAACTCGTAACTTATAACTTATAGCATGAACCTGAGAACAATCATCATATTCGCCCTGCTGGTGTGTGCATGTATATTGCCCCTGCATGCGCAGGTGGGCGAGCAACGCCACAACTTCGCTGTGGGCGTCAATGGAGGCATCAATCTGAATAGCGTAAGCTTCTCTCCCTCTGTCAAGCAGAAGAATCTGATGGGCATCAACGGTGGTGTGACAGCCCGATACATCTCCGAGAAATATTTCAGCATGATTTGCGGTGCACAAATCGAGCTGAACTTCTCGCAGCACGGTTGGGACGAGTACTATGAGGACTATCCCACACTGAGCTACACACGCACCATGAACTATGTGGAAATACCCTTCCTGGCACATCTGGCCTTCGGCAAGGACCGCGGTCTGCAATTCTTCATCCATGCCGGTCCGCAGATAGGCTTCCTGCTTGGCGACAGCGAAAAGATAGACGGCGACTGGGACGGCACTGTAGCAGACTCCTACACCAACATCACCGTGGAACAGCACGGCAAGGCCATAGACAACAAATTCGACTACGGCATTGCAGGTGGAGCAGGCATAGAGCTGCGCACCAAGGCAGGCAATTTCATCGTAGAAGGAAGATACTACTATGCTTTATCCGATTTCTATGGTAGCACCAAGAAGGACTTTTTCTCACGCTCCGCACACGGAGTCATTACGGCCAAGATAACTTATCTCTTCGACTTGAAGAAGTAATGCTTATAGGAAACACCCGTTTCCACACGTAGGAACGACAATTTCCTCTAATGGGAACAGTATAATGGAACGACTGTAACCTCAAGAGGAAACGATAAAAAAGGCAGACCACGTATTCCGAATGAAATACGTGGTCTGCCTTTTGTTATTATCAAGTAGATAAACCTTCTTATCTTCTTAAACGGTCTGCCGCCTTCACCATCACCTCATCTTTGTAGATGGCACGGAAGGCCAGATAGTTGAGGATGATGGCTACCACCGGAAGGCAAAGCGCCCATCCCAACTGGAAAGCCATTGCATCCAAATCACCCTTCAAAATAAACATAAATACACAGAAGGCTATGTAGTAGCCTATCAGCAGAATGCTGCTGAAAATCGTCATGCGTATTTGCAACATACGGTTACGGAAAAGGAATATCGTACAGAAGGCAACCAGTGCACTGAGCAGCAATATTCCGAACAAGCCCCAAGTAGACTGAAATCCTCCGTCGGCCAAAGCCACTCCCAGAGGCTTGAAAACATGCGCCGTCACTCCGTCCGCTCCGATGAACTGTCCTACAGGCATGCAAATTGCCACAACCAACAGGATAGTTACCAACAACAAATAAACAGATTGAATACGTTGTATCATTACTGTAATTTTTCTTTTTCCTTAGCCGGATTGCGATAGTAAATCTTACCCTCCACATACTCTTGTGTTGCAATCAATGTCGGCTTCGGCAGTTTTTCGTAATAGCGGGAAATCTCAATCTGTTCCCGGTTTTCGAACACTTCTTCCAGATTGTCATTGTAAGAGGCAAACTCAGCAAGCTTTTTGGAAAGGTCATTCTTGATTTCCACACTAATCTGGTTGGCACGTTTTCCGATAATCGCTACGCTTTCGTATACATTACCGGTATCCTCACACAACTCCATCATATCACGGGTCACCGTAGTAGTAGGAGCATTTGTCTTTCTGTAATCCATAAATTTATCTATTGTATTATTATATTATTGCTCTTCACTTCCTTCTCCCAGCATTTTCTGTGCTTCCTTAAAGATTCGGTCGGCTTCCTTCATATACTTACTTTCGGGAATTCATTTTTAAAGGCATAACATTCATCCACCGCTTCACGGTAACGTTCGGCTCTTCTATCTTCCACACTATACACAGCCAACTCATACTTGGCACGCAAGATAAGAATGGACAAGTCTTCACGCAGGTTGGTATAAGGATAATCCTTCAAAGCATTCTGCGCAGTGATAACGCAAGCTTGATAGTTGTTGCCCAGATAATTACCCATATTATAATAAAGTTTTGCAGACAGATACTCCTTCATCACCAGCTTGTCCTGCAAGGCAAATATCATGTTCTGCGCTTCTTCTTTCTTGGAGCTTTGCGGGAAGTATTCCATAAACATCTGCAACTGCTGGATGGCGCTATACGTACCGGATTGGTCCAAACGCGGCTCCGGAGTATCCAAATATAGAGCTTTACCGGCATGGAAACGTGCCAGTTCAGTGAATGTGCCGCGGGGATAAACGTTGTAGTATTGAATGAAAGTCTGCGCAGCAGTCTGATAATCCTTTTGGTTATAGTAACTCATGCCCAGCATATAGAGGGATTCCTCTGCCTTATCAGTACCTTTGAGAATGGCAATCAATTCATTGAGCAAAGTGGCAGCACGGTTGTACTGGCCTTTTGCGAAGTAATTTTTTGCCGCTTCGTACTTGTATTCGTAATCTGTGCTTTTCAGCAATTTGTTGTATTCTCCACACGAGGAGAGCAGCAATGCTGCAAGCAGAGTTATTAGGATGTTCTTCTTCATTACTTTTGTTCAAATAATGCGCAAAGATAGAGGTTCGCATCGAATAAAGCAACGATACGAGCCTTAATTTTTCAAAAACCAGACGAACGGGCAGGAATTAGGGATGAATGGTGAAGGATTAGGGATTAGTGACTGTGCTATCAACTGCATAGTCCTCATCCCTAATCCTTCCTCCCTAATCCTTCGTTTTCACAGTTTATAGAGTTCGCTTGCCGCCAGCAAATCGACCTTTTTTTCTGTCAATACACGGATACAGTTATCCATGTCGTTGGGACGGATGATGACATTGGCCGTTTCACCATTGGCAAAGGAATACATGTACTCGATGAACACGCCTTCATCGGAGAGGAAACGGAGCACTTTCGCCAATGAGCCGGGGATATTGGGACAACTGATGCCTACTACATCCGTTACGTTCACTGCGAAGTGATTATCTTTCAAAGCCTTATATGCTTTATCCGGTTCGGAAACAATGCCACGAAGGATACCGAAATCGGCATTCTCTGCAATACATAGAGCAGAAAGGTTGACACCTTCTTTTGCAAGAACTTCAGTCACCTCTGTGAGGCGACCGGACTTGTTCTCCAGAAAAATGGAAAGTTGTTTTGCTACCATAGGTTTATTTACTATTTGACGATTTACGATTTACCATGTACAATTTGGCGATTTACAATTTGCGGTTGTCGATGACGCGCTTGGCTTTGCCTACGCTGCGCTCAATACTGCGCGGTTCTACCAAACGGACATCTACGCCGAGACCGAGTACGCTCTGCAGGCGGGCCACAAGCTTCTTCTTCAGAGCCAGCATCTTGTTGATTTCATCGGAATAGTATTCGGGACGAACCTCAACCTGCAACTCCATGGTGTCGGTATTGTTCTTGCGGTCTACCAGCAAGAGGTAGTGAGGCTCGAACTCCGGCATTTCGAGGATAACGGACTCTATCTGCGTGGGGAACACGTTGACACCACGGATAATCAGCATGTCATCACTACGTCCCAAGATGCGGTCCATACGAACCAGTGTACGTCCGCAGGAGCACTTATCGTAGTGCAGGGCGGTGAGGTCCTTGGTACGGTAGCGCAACAGCGGCATCCCCTCTTTGGTAAGGTGAGTGAACACCAATTCGCCGGTTTCTCCAGGGGCAACCGGTTCGAGGGTCTTCGGGTCTACAATCTCGGGGAAGTAATGGTCTTCATTGAGGTGGGTACCGTGCTGGCACTCGCATTCGTAACCTACACCGGGACCGGCAATCTCACTAAGCCCATAAATATCAAATGCCTTGATACCCAGCTTGGTTTCAATATCCCGACGCATACTTTCGGTCCACGGCTCGGCGCCGAAAGCTCCCACTTTCAACTTAAACTCTTCACGGGGAAGACCGGAGTCTTTGATGGCATCTGCCAGATAGAGGGCGTATGAGGGCGTGCAGCAAAGTACGGTAGAACCGAAATCATGCATCAGTGTAATCTGCTTCTCCGTATTGCCGCTGGACATCGGGATGACGGAAGCGCCGATATTCTCGGCACCGGCATGCGCACCCAGTCCGCCGGTAAAAAGTCCGTAACCGTAGGACACCTGGAAAATATCCGAGCTACCGGCACCATAGGCGGTAAAGGCCCGTGAAAGGCATTCGGACCATGCTGAAAGGTCTTTTCGGGTATAGCCTACCACAGTGGGTTTTCCGGTTGTGCCGGAAGAGGCATGAATACGCACAATCTGGCTCATAGGTACGGCACAGAGGCCGAAGGGATAATTGTCCCGCAAGTCGTACTTGGTAGTAAAAGGCAGTTTTACAATATCATCTATACTGTTTATGTCATCGGGAGTAACTCCCAGTTCCTGCATTTTCTTACGATAAAAAGGAGTGTCATGATACACACGCTCCACAGTCTTTTTGAGACGAATGCTCTGGATTTTACGAAGGCTTTCGCGATCCATGCATTCGATGCTTTCATTCCAAATCATGTTCTTCGTTGTATTACAATTATTAATGGTTGTTATCAATATAGCTGCAAAGTAAACAAAAAAATTTTGTTTATCTCAAAGATTTTACCGAATATTGCCGCTCCTAAGAAGAGAAAATGAACAAATTCGAACTGACATCCGCTTACCAGCCCACCGGTGACCAGCCGGAGGCCATCGCACAGCTGACCGAGGGCGTGCGCGAGGGACTTCCCGCACAGACACTGCTTGGTGTCACCGGGTCCGGAAAGACATTCACCATAGCCAACGTCATTGCCAACATCAACAAGCCAACGCTGATATTGAGCCACAACAAGACGCTGGCTGCCCAGTTGTACAGCGAGTTCAAGGGATTCTTCCCGAACAATGCCGTAGAATACTATGTGTCCTACTACGACTACTATCAGCCCGAAGCCTACCTGCCATCATCGGACACCTATATAGAAAAAGACCTCGCCATCAACGACGAGATAGACAAGTTGCGCCTTGCCGCCACCTCTGCCCTGCTTTCGGGCAGGAAAGATGTAGTGGTGGTATCCTCCGTTTCGTGCATATACGGCATGGGGAATCCGGCAGACTTCTACAACAACGTCATCGAAGTACAGCAAGGCAAGAATTTCAGTCGCAATGTCTTCCTGCGACGCTTGGTGGACAGTCTTTATGTACGCAACGACATTGACCTGAACCGCGGCAATTTCCGCGTGAAAGGCGATACGGTGGACATTTATCTGGCTTACGCCGACAACTTGCTGCGCGTCACCTTTTGGGGAGACGAGGTAGACAGTATTGAGGAAGTGGACCCTATGAGCGGCGTTACCGTCGCCAAGTTCGATGCCTACAAGATTTATCCCGCCAACCTCTTCATGACCACCAAGGAAGCCACGTTGCGTGCCATACACGAAATAGAGGATGACCTTCACAAGCAGGTGCAATGGTTTGAAAACGAAGGCCGCCCATTCGAGGCCAAACGCTTGCAGGAACGGGTGACCTATGATATGGAAATGATACGCGAATTGGGACATTGCTCCGGCATTGAGAATTATTCTCGCTACTTTGACGGACGTGCTGCCGGTACCCGCCCCTACTGCCTGCTGGACTTCTTCCCCGAAGATTTCCTGATAGTCATTGACGAAAGCCACGTCAGCGTCCCGCAGATACGTGCCATGTACGGAGGTGACCGCGCCCGCAAGATAAACCTAGTGGAGTACGGATTCCGCCTGCCGGCTGCCATGGACAACCGCCCGCTGAAATTCGATGAATTCGAAGAGATGGCCAAACAAGTGATTTACGTCAGCGCCACACCGGCAGATTACGAACTGATGAAATCCGAAGGCATCGTAGTAGAGCAGGTCATCCGTCCGACGGGACTGTTAGACCCCATTATTGAGGTGCGTCCCAGCCACAACCAAATAGACGACCTGATGGAAGAAATCCAAGTACGCATCGAGAAGAACGAGCGTACCCTCGTCACCACCCTCACCAAACGAATGGCTGAAGAACTGACGGAATATCTGCTGAACAACAACGTGAAGTGTAATTATATCCACAGCGACGTAGACACTTTGGAACGTGTGAAGATTATGGGTGACTTGCGCGAGGGCGTTTACGATGTACTTGTTGGTGTCAACCTGCTGCGTGAAGGACTCGACCTGCCTGAAGTCTCTCTCGTTGCCATTCTCGATGCAGACAAGGAAGGTTTCCTTCGTTCCCACCGCTCACTGACACAGACTGCCGGACGTGCCGCCCGTAACGTGAACGGCATGGTCATCATGTATGCCGACAAAATAACGGACAGCATGCAACTGACCATCGACGAGACCAACCGCCGTCGCGAGAAGCAGTTGAAGTACAACGAAGAGCACGGCATCACACCACAGCAAATCAAGAAAGCCAAGAACCTCAATGTGTTTGCCACCAACGAGGCTTCCGGCGAAGCCGTCCTCAGCAGCGAGAAGTTCACTTCCAGCACTCCCCGCCCCTATGTGGAACAAGAAAGTACATCTACGATGGCTGCCGACCCTATAGTACAGTACATGAGCCGCAAGCAACTGGAAAAGAGTATCGAACGTACCAAGAAGCTTATGCAGGAGGCTGCCAAGAAACTCGATTTTATCGAAGCCGCACAGTATCGGGACGAGGTGCTGAAGATGGAGGAATTGCTGAAAGAAAAAGACGAGTAAGGGATTTCCCCTCTTTTTCTCAAACTATACTCCCCTCCTTTTGTTATTCTATGAAACAGAGTATTAATTCATAAAGACAAAAGCGAGATGAATAAACCAATAAAGACAATAGCTGTTGCACTGGCTGCCATAGCCTCCATGAGTGTGCAACAAACAGAAGCGTGTACCCGAGCCACCTACATCGGTCCTGACAATACAGTCATTACAGGACGTACGATGGACTGGAAAGAAGACCTTATGAGTAACATCTATGTATTCCCAAGAGGCATGCAAAGGGCAGGCTACAACAAAGGGAATACAGTGAACTGGACTTCCAAGTACGGTAGCGTCATTGCCGCCGGTTATGACATAGGTACCTGCGACGGTATGAACGAGAAAGGTCTGGTTGCCAGCCTGCTCTTCCTTCCGGAGTCCGTTTACCACCGCCCAGGAGACAACCGCCCGATTATGGGCATCAGTATCTGGACGCAATACGTACTCGACAATTTTGCAACCGTACGCGAAGCTGTGGATGAACTGAAAAAAGAATCCTTCCGCATTGATGCACCAGACCTGCCCAACGGAGCCGCTTCCACCCTGCATCTGGCCATCACAGATGAAACCGGAAACACGGCTGTCCTGGAATACATAGACGGAAACCTTGAGATACATGAAGGCAAGCAGTATCAAGTAATGACCAACTCTCCCAAATATGAACTCCAGCTGGCTATCAACGACTATTGGAAAGAGGTAGGCGGGCTGAATATGTTGCCGGGAACCAACCGCTCCAGTGACCGCTTTGTACGCGCATCGTTCTACATCAATGCCATTCCGCAAACAGCGGATGCAAAGATTGCCGTACCCAGTGTATTGAGCGTAATGCGCAATGTTTCTGTACCGTTCGGTATCACCACACCGGACAAGCCCCATATCTCCTCCACCCGTTGGCGTTCTGTATCCGACCAGAAGAACAAAGTATATTATTTTGAGTCCACACTGACCCCTAACTTGTTCTGGCTCGACCTGAAAAAAATCGATTTTAGCCCGAATGCAGGAATCAAGAAACTCTCACTGACAAACGGAGAAATCTATGCCGGAGATGCCATAAAGGATTTGAAAGACAGCAAAGGATTTGTATTTCTTTTCCAGACGCCGGTAATGTAGCACAGCCTCTACACATAGCCCCTCAATAATGGATGCTTCCCACTTCTTTCTATAAGAGAAAGCAGGGAAGCATTTATTTTTCTCATTATTTTTGTGTACGTTTGCAGATACATACTCAATGCAGCAATTTACATGGAATTATTAGTATACAAAGCCTCTGCCGGCTCAGGCAAGACCTTTACGCTGGCTGTGGAATACATCAAGCATTTGATAATCAATCCACGCGCCTACCGGCAGATACTTGCCGTAACCTTCACCAACAAGGCTACGGCAGAGATGAAGGAGCGCATACTGACACAGCTTTACGGTATCTGGAAGGGAGCACCTTCTTCCGAAGCATACTTGGAGAGAATTAAAAATTATAAATTAAAAATTAAAGAAGAAGGCGGGGACGGATTGACGGACGGGGAGATTCGTCAACGGGCCGGCATGGCACTGCAATACATGCTGCATGACTACAGCCGTTTCCGCGTGGAAACCATCGACTCCTTTTTTCAATCTGTGATGCGCAACCTTGCCCGCGAACTGGAACTGAGTCCTAACCTGAACATAGAGCTGAACAACAGTGAAGTGCTGAGTGATGCCGTAGACAGCCTCATCGAGAAGCTTACCCCCACTTCTCCCGTGCTGGCATGGCTCCTGGACTACATCGACGAGCGCATCCGCGACGACAAACGCTGGAACGTATCGAATGAGGTGAAAAGTTTCGGACGAAACATCTTCGATGAAAGCTACATAGAACGCGGCGAAAAACTACGGCAATGCCTTCGTACTCCGAACACGTTGAAACTCTACCGGGATGTGCTGCGCGATATGGAAACCGAGGCTCTGGAACAGATGAAAAGTTTCTACGACCAGTTTGAAGGCGAACTGGAAGGGCATGCCCTCACTCCCGAAGACTTGAAAGGAGGTGCCCGAGGCATCGGCAGTTACTTCCGCAAACTGCGCGACGGCAGACTGTCTGACAAAGATGTGCTGAACGCCACCCTGCAAAACAGCCTGGCAGATGCAAAAAACTGGGCAACGAAAACATCCTCACGAAAGGACGACATCATCTGTCTGGCAAAAACCAGCCTGATACCTCTACTGCAGGAAGCCGAAAGAATGCGTCCGCAACGCAACCGCACCCTGAACAGTTGCCGTCTCTCGCTCCAGCATCTCAACAAACTACAACTCCTCAACCATATTGACGAAGAGGTACGTACACTGAACCGAGAACATAACCGCTTTCTACTTTCGGACACCAACGCCCTGCTGCACAAATTGGTGCGCGAGGGTGACTCTTCGTTCGTCTTCGAGAAAATCGGCGCCAACATACGCAACGTCATGATTGACGAATTCCAGGACACCAGCCGCATGCAATGGGACAACTTCCGTCTGCTGTTGCTCGAAGGACTTTCGCAAGGAGCTGACAGTCTGATTGTGGGAGATGTGAAGCAGTCCATCTACCGCTGGCGGAACGGGGACTGGGGAATACTGAACAGCTTGGGAAATAAAGAATTAAACTTAAACTCCTTCCCCGTCCGTGTGGAAACCCTAAAAACAAACCGGCGTAGCGAAACCAACATTATCCGTTTCAACAACCAGGTATTTACCGCTGCCATAGACTACCTCAATGCATTACACCTGAACGAACTGAAAGAGGATTGCCTACCCCTGAAACGCGCTTATGCCGACGTAGTGCAGGAATCGCCCAAGAGCACGGAGTACGGCTACGTAAAAGCCACCTTCCTTGAACCGGACGATGAACACAACTATACAGAGCAGACCCTTCTCGCTTTAGGAGAAGAGGTGCAACGGCTGCTGGAAGAGGGCGTAACACTGAATGATATCACCATCCTTGTCCGCAAGAACAAGAATATCCCGCCGATAGCCGACTATTTTGACAAAGAACTGCATCTTCTGTCGTGTCCGACGAAGCTTTCCGTCTGGATGCCTCCCTTGCCATCTGCATGCTGATGGATGCCCTGCGCTGCCTATCGAATCCGGAGAACAAGATTGCGGAGGCTGCGCTGATGGAGAATTACAAATTACAAATGACAAATGACGAGCAGTCGGGATTCATCATAGCCACTCCCCTGCCCGAAACCTTTACCTCCCGACGGGAAACGCTGCGCTTGATGCCTTTGTATGAGTTACTGGAAGAACTGTTCAGCATCTTCGGCATGAGCCGCATTGAAAAGCAGGATGCCTACCTCTTCTCCTTCTTCGATGCTGTGACGGAGTATCTGCAAAGCAATTCTTCCGAACTGGACAGCTTCATCCGCTACTGGGACGAAACCCTTTGCAGCAAAACCATCCCCAGCGGTGAGATGGACGGCATACGCATCTTCTCCATCCACAAGTCCAAAGGACTGGAATTCCATACCGTACTGATTCCCTTCTGCGACTGGAAGCTGGAGAACGAAACCAACAACCAGCTGGTGTGGTGCGTCCCACCGGAAGAGCCTTATAATGCCATCAGCTTAGTGCCGGTGAACTATTCCACCACCATGGCGGAATCCATATACCGGCAGGACTATCTGCACGAACGTCTTCAGCTGTGGGTGGACAATCTGAATCTGCTGTACGTGGCCTTTACCCGTGCCGGCAAGAACCTCATCCTCTGGAGCCGGAAGGAACAGAAGGGAACCATGTCCGAACTCCTTGCCAACACCCTGCCCCGCATAGCCAAAGACGGAGCAGGCAGTTGGGACGAAGAGGCTGCCATATACGAGAACGGCAGGATTTGCCCTTCCCCCGTCCCCGTCTCACAGCATGACGCAGACAACCCTGCTAACGACGAAGCTAAACCTCTATACTACGAACAGAAACCTCTATACTGCGAACGTAAACCTGAGGTTTACGAACAGCAACCAGTCAACAGACTTTCGCAAAAGCCGGTCAAACTTCCCGTCCACATGGAGAGTATGCTCCACGACATCGAGTTCCGGCAATCCAACCGTTCGGCAGACTTCATAGCAGGAGTGGACGAAGCAGAGTCCAGCCAGCGCTTCATCAACCGGGGACGTTTGCTGCATACCCTATTCTCTGCCATCGAAACGGAAAAAGACATTGACAATGCCATCAGCCAGCTCGTCTTTGAAGGTGTGATTGGACGGAGTGAGACGGAAGAAGAAATACGCAATCTCACCCAACGCGCTTTCTCCCTGCCTCAAGTCAAGGACTGGTATTCAGGAACGTGGCAGCTATTCAATGAATGCGACATCATCTGGCAGGAAAACGGTGAACTGCGGACACGCCGCCCGGACCGCGTGATGATGCGTGGCGAAGAAATCGTAGTGGTGGACTTCAAGTTCGGAAAGCCAAACAAGAAGTACAACAAGCAGGTGCAGGGATACATGCAACTGCTGGTCCGCATGGGGTATGTCGCAGAAAATATACGGGGTTACTTGTGGTATGTAGAGGAGAACAACATAGAACCGGTATAACTCACTCCCCATCCACTATTAATTATCAATTATCAACTAAATCATGGAAACATTCCTCCAACTGGTCGCCCGCGACCTTTACGCCAAAATAGGAAACGACCTCTCGCGCACCGCCATCGTTTTCCCCAACAAACGTGCCAGTCTGTTCTTCAACGAATATCTGGCAACTGAAACGGACCGCCCTTTGTGGTCGCCTGCCTACGTCAGCATCAGCGAACTGTTCCGGCAACTCTCTCCATTGAAGTCCGGCGACCCTATCCGCCTGGTATGCGAACTGTATAAGGTGTTCCGCGAAGAGACCCGCAGCGAAGAAACTCTGGATGACTTCTACTTCTGGGGAGAACTGCTCATCAGCGATTTCGATGACGTAGACAAAAACCTTGTAGATGCCGACAAACTCTTCAGCAACCTGCAAGAACTGAAGAACATTATGGACAATTACGACTTCCTCGACCAAGAACAAGAAGAAGCCATCCGCCAGTTCTTCCAGAACTTTTCCATAGAAAAGCGCACGGAGCTGAAAGCCAAATTCATCTCCCTCTGGGATAAACTGGGCGACATCTACCGCCACTACCGCCGCAATCTTACAGAACTGGGCATCGCCTACGAAGGCATGATGTACCGCAATGTCATGGAGCAACTCGACACCGACCGACTGCGCTACGACCGCTATGTATTTGTCGGCTTCAACGTGCTAAATAGAGTAGAAACCCGTTTCTTCCAGCTCTTGCAGGATGCCGGGAAAGCAATGTTCTATTGGGATTACGACGTGTTCTACACCCGTCTTCCCCTTGAGCAAAAGCCGCCCTATACCCACGAAGCAGGCGAATTCATCCTCCGCAACCTAAAGCTGTTTCCCAACCAACTGCCCGAAACTTCTTTTGATGTACTGCGGAAACCCAAGAACGTACGCTTTATCTCCGCTTCTACCGAAAATGCACAAGCCCGCTACTTGCCGCAATGGATTAGGGGGAATGAAAGAAATTAAGAACCCCTTCTTCATTCAAAGACACTGCCGTTGTCCTTTGTAACGAATCCCTACTGCTTCCCGTCCTCCACTCCATTCCGGCAGATGTAAAGAACGTCAACATCACAATGGGATTCCCCCTTGCCCAAACTCCGGTATACAGCTTTATCAACGCCCTTGTAGAGCTACAGACTACCGGCTACCACACAGGTACCGGACGATATACTTACGAGACCGTACTCACCCTGCTGAAACATCCTTATACCCGGCAGCTTTCCTCCCATGCCGAAGTACTGGAAAGACGGCTTACGCAGGACAACCGCTTCTATCCCCTTCCCTCGGAGCTGAAGCAGGACGCATTTCTTGAACAAGTCTTTACACCACAGAACGGCATTGCCGCCCTATGCAGCTACCTCACCGAACTGCTTCGCGAAGTGGCCGTCCTCTACCGCCAGGAAAAAGACGTGGAAGACATCTTCAACCAGCTGTACCGCGAGTCTCTGTTCAAAAGCTACACCCTCGTCAATCGCCTGCTCAGTCTGATAGAGACCGGCGAACTGAGTGGCGTGCGCACAGACACGCTGAAGCGACTGCTGAACCGGCTGCTTACCTCTGCCAACATCCCCTTCCACGGAGAGCCCGCCATCGGCATGCAAGTAATGGGTGTGCTGGAAACGCGTAACCTCGACTTCCGCAACCTCATCATGCTCTCCCTCAACGAAGGGCAATTGCCCAAAGCCGGAGGCGACTCCTCCTTCATCCCCTACAACCTGAGGAAAGCCTTCGGCATGACCACCATAGAGCACAAGAATGCCGTCTATGCCTACTACTTCTACCGCCTCATCCAACGGGCAGAAAACGTCACCTTATTATATAACACCTCTTCGGACGGACTGAACCGCGGGGAGATGTCCCGCTTCATGCTGCAATTCCTGGTAGAGTCGCCGCACAACATCTCCCTTGAGTACCTTGAAGCCGGACAATCTCCACAGCAAGCCCGGGAAATTGAGATTCACAAGACACCGGAGATGTTGCAACAGATGTTCGACGCCTACAACATCCACCAACGTCCCAAAGCGTTCTTCTCCCCCTCTGCCCTCAATGCCTATCTGGACTGCCGCCTGAAATTCTACTACCGATACGTAGCCGGCCTGAAAGCTCCCGATGAAGTAAGCGCCGAGATAGACTCCACCCTCTTCGGCACCATCTTCCACCGTTCCGCCGAACTGGTGTACAACGAACTGACAACCAACGGACGGGAAATACGTAAAGAAGACCTGGAACAGTTACTGAAAGACGATGTCCGCCTGCAAGCCTATGTGGACAATGCTTTTAAAGAAAAGTTCTTCCATGTGCCCCTTACGGAGCAACCGGAATATAACGGTACGCAGCTTATCCATTCCAAAGTCATTGCCTCTTACCTGCGCCAGCTTCTGCGCAATGACCTGCAATATGCCCCGTTCCGTATGGAGGGTATGGAACAGGACGTCAGAGAAATGATGGAAATAGATACTCCGCAAGGAAAGCTTGCCTTACAGATAGGCGGTACCATCGACCGCCTGGACAGCAAAGGAGACACGCTACGTATCGTGGACTACAAGACAGGCGGTACTCCCAAGACTCCTGAAAATATAGAACAACTGTTTACTCCCGCCGACAACCGTCCCAACTATATTTTCCAGACGTTTCTGTACGCCGCCATCCTCTGCCGCAAGCAATCGCTGAAGGTAGCCCCTTCCCTACTTTACTACATCCACCGGGCAGCTTCCGAAAGCTACTCCCCGGTCATCGAAATGGGAGCGCCACGACAACCCAAGGTACCGGTCAACAACTTCGCTTTCTTCGAAGACGAGTTTCGCGAACGGCTGCACGGACTCCTGCAGGAGATATTCAGCCAAGAAGAAACATTCAGCCAAACAGAGGATACCCGGAAATGTGAATATTGCGATTTCCGCAGTCTGTGTAAGAGATAGAGATAAAAAAAACAGACCATCCGTTCATAAGAAACAGATGGTCTGCACGACCGTAACAGACGGTCTATTTGAGTCTGACGGATGGTCTGTTTTACTTCAACGGACCATCCGTTCTATTTTCTTCGTTATCACTTCTTCACCGGAATAGAGAAGCTGAATATGGAGCCTTCGCCTTCCTTGGAAGTAAACCACAGTTTACCGCCATTCTTCACGACAAAATCCTTGCATAGCAACAAGCCCAGTCCCGAGCCTTCTTCGTTGTTCGTGCCGAACGTGCTGAAATGCGTATCAGTATGCAACAACTTCTTCTGCCCCTCCTCGCTGATGCCACAGCCATAATCCTGGACGCTGACAACTGCCATACCATCTACTTCCTCCATCTTCACCAGTACCTCTGAGTTCTCCTTACTGAACTTAATGGCATTACTCAACAAGTTACGGACCACTGTCTTCAGCATGTCAATATCAGCGTTGACCATCATTTTTTCCGGTTTCATCTCGCGGATTCTTATCTTCTTCAGGCTTGCCACCATACTGAAAATCTCAATGACACCGTCTGTCACTTCGACGAGGTCCACATCCTGATAAACCACGTTCAACTTACCGATTTGACTCTTTGTCCATTTCAGCAGGTTATCCAGCAATGAAAACACATCCTCCGTAGTCTGATTAGCCATCGTCAGAAGCTCGTACATTTCGGCGCCAATTTTCTCAGATGGCAAGTTCAATATCAGCATATTCAGCACCATTTTGATGGATCCCATCGGAGAACGTAAGTCATGGGCAATCACCGAATAAAGCTTGTCACGCCCGGCAATAGTACGTTGCAGTTCTTCCGTCTTACTCAAAATCAACCGTTTGGCAGCTACCAAAGATATTTGGTGGGTAACACGGATAATCAATTCCTCCTTATTGAAAGGCTTAGAGATGAAGTCATTCGCGCCAACCTGAAACCCCTTCACAATATCTGCCGTACTATTCAGTGCGGTCAGAAAGATGATTGGAATATCAGCTGTATTCGGATTTGACTTTAAATGTTGAGCTACTTCAAAACCACTCATGTCCGGCATCATTACGTCAAGCAAAACCAAATCAGGATTTTCCTTTTCCACCTGTTCCAACGCTTGCCGCCCGTTACTTGCAGTAGCAATCGCGAATTTCTCATTTGTCAAAAGCACTTTCAACAATAAAACGTTTGACATCACATCGTCAACGATGAGAATCTTGTATTCGGAAGGATTTATTTCCATGTTCATCTTTCTATATTGTTTTTCCCGTTATCAAAATTACTATTTAGTTAGGAACGATATTCCTTAAAATACTCTATTATATACTGTAAACCCTCTTCCAGCTCTATAGTCGGTTCCCAGCCCAACTTTTCCTTTGCCAGAGTGATGTCCGGCTGACGCTGTTTGGGATCATCATGAGGCAGTGGCTTGAAAATCAGTTTCGACTTGGAATTCGTCAGCCTAATGACCTTTTCCGCCAGTTCCAATATGGAGAATTCATTCGGATTTCCCAAGTTTACCGGACCGATAAAATCGTCCTCCGTGTTCATCATCCGCACCATACCTTCTATACAGTCATCTACATATTGGAAACTTCGCGTCTGATTACCCGAACCGTATATTGTAATATCCTGGTTCTGCAATGCTTGAACCACGAAATTGGAAACCACCCGTCCGTCATTCGGCAACATCCGAGGACCGTACGTATTGAATATACGGATAATCTTGATCCGCACTCCATTCTGGCGGTGATAGTCCATAAACAATGTCTCGGCACAACGCTTCCCTTCATCATAACAAGAACGGAGGCCAATTGGATTTACATTTCCCCAATAACTTTCCACTTGGGGATGAATAACGGGGTCACCGTACACTTCGCTGGTAGAAGCCTGCAATATCTTGGCATTCGTCTTTTTGGCCAGTCCCAGCATATTGATGGCGCCCAATACAGAAGTCTTGATGGTTTTAATGGCATCATATTGGTAGTGGATGGGAGAAGCAGGACAAGCCAGATTATAGATTTCGTCCACATCTGCCTCATAAGGGGTTTCCACATCATGCAGTACAAATTCAAAGCGGGGATTGCTCTTCAGATGAGTGATATTTCCTTCCGAACCGGTGAAAAGATTATCCAGACAAATCACCTGATGCCCGTCGTTTATCAATCGGGTACAAAGATGAGAACCTATAAAACCAGCACCGCCACTAACCAAAATTTTCTTCATGTAATGTTTTTTATAGTGCCTTAAAGCACATAGGACCTATTCTGTTTGTTTTGATGCTGACAAATGTAGGCGATTTGACTAAATTATGCAAGTTTGCAACGAAATATTTCACTTGTTAATGAATATAAAGAGGCAGATTAAAAAATCCACCCCTGAAATATTCATTTATTTATCCGCCACATACTCTTCTTTCTTATCCGGAATGCTGAAGTTCTTGTTCGCAAACAAGTCTGCCAGACCCGAAATTTGCTTTAAACGCAACACTTCGTCGCGATCCATTCCGATATTCTTCATTATCCATTCATCAGACATACCGGCTCTGTCCAATTCCGCAACAATATGGCACATCAACTCGATATTATGCGTACCACGGGCACGATTATGACGGATAGTGGACGCCATACGGTTGGAAAGTTCCTTGTCAATCACGACCACGGGAAGCAACCCGTTTTCGCGCTGATAAATTCTTTTGGATGTCTTCAACACCTGATAACGGTGGTAACCGTCCACCAGGATGTAGTTATCCTCTTCCTCATCATAGTAACAGACACAAGGCATGGTGAAACCATCTTCCCAGATGGAAAGCTCCAGAAGCTTCATTTCGGGCGGTGCCACTACATTCGGATTGTAATCGTTTGCTTGTATTTTCTCTATTGGAATTGCCTTACATTATATACCGGACTTTTATCTACGCTCATAACATCATATTTTTGAATTGTTCCATTATCTTGTCTCTTTTGTATGCCTCTTCCTTGTTCAAGGCAAAACCCATGTACTTGCAGGCATGGTCATTCTTCAGGATGCATATGCACATCCGCTTATAAGTGGGAATTTCCCGGAATTCCGCGATGTCAATATCATCCAGATAATCCATGCGCACCGGCTTCTTGTTTGTCTTGTAATTCGTGGTATTTATCACTTCAATGGACACTCCTGCATCCCTCAGCTTCTGGATGGTCTCGTCAGCCAGACACCCCCCTTTTGTACGCCAGAATTCAATGCTGACGGTAAGCTTTTTCAAGTAGTTCCTCCGGGTCTCTTCCGGCAAGGTGGAAAGCAGGAACTGCATAAAGCCTTTCCACGTATACCCTTCGGGCAGTCGGACCGTCTGCCACCCCATAGCACGCGTCCCTCCGTAAATACCGGTAAAGTTCACCCCGTTGACCCGCCCTATCATTCTTCCCCAAGTATTCGGGTCGATGACACGATACAGCTTCAGGCTCTCTTGTGCCTCACAAAGAAAAGGGCTTGCCACACGCTGGCGTTCGATATTGACTCCGGCTTTATAATATAGGTCATACAAATGGTTATAGTCAAAGCCGAATTTGCCATTGGCCGTCCAGATATCCGTCGTCTTCCAATCATAAATGGGATAAGCATTGAAAATGTCATTGCCTATCTTCGAGGTCCAGCGGTAATTGTGGTACATCTGATACTTCCGGTTCAGATGGATGCTGCGCCAGCGGTTAAAACTCTCTTGCGTACGGATGCCTATGAGAAAGCAGGCACGCACTCCATCCTTCTTCTCATGCAGCCATTTGGCAAAGTGCATCTGGAACTCATAATCCCACATTTCGGGAGTGTAGAAAGGAAACGTCTCTTTAGTGAGGCAGCCTTTCGGCATCTTCCTTACCCAAATGTCCTCCAAATCCTCCTGCCACGGACGCCAGTAACTCTGGTACATCGACGTACAAGTCGTTACACGGAAAGGCACACAAACACGATACACCTCCAATATATCCTTATTCGCCTCCAATACCCGGTCCACATAATCAATGGTCATGCTGTACTGTATCTCATAGTCCATATGGAATACACACAGTTTACGGTTCAGCCGGTTCCGGCGGATATAGTCTATGCACAAATTCAGCAACACTCCACTATCTTTTCCTCCCGAAAAAGAGACGCATATCGTGTCAAATTCCCTAAAAATCACATCAAGACGTTCTTGCGCCAGTTCATACACATTTTTGGGTGTAGCCATAATTATCTGTTTTTCTTCATTTTCACATAACGGGTCCATACCTTGTCTTCCAAAAAGCCCAGCTCGCTGAAGACATCCCTATCTTCAACAAAGCTAACAGCCGTCAGACTACTCTCCTCGCCCTGCTTCTCAAGTACCTTTTCCAGAAGCAATTTTAGCGTGTCAACATTCCTTTCCTTAATATAATAGTTGTTGATGACACATTCATACTTCTTGTGCTCCACCGGCACAAAACCTACAACATGTTTATTATCCAGAGCAACAAACCACTCGTACTCTTCCGATGTCCGGAAAGGGTAATTGTAGTTCTGTTTCAGCACTTCCGGGCTCATAACCAAAGGGGCTACAAGCTCGTACAGCTTTTTATCCGTACCATGTAATTGCACTATCTGTATCATATCTACATTTATATTATTTGTAATTACGTGTTAAAGATAAAGCTTATTTACGACGGAATATTCTCCTTTTAAATAGATTTAAGAATATAGCCCTGTAATATAAAATATTAATAAATAAATATTATCCCCCTAATTTGTATATGTTGATTAATTTGGGTTTCTTTGCAAAAGAAAGTCACCCGAAGAGAAATAATGAAATATTTACTGCTTTTTATGACCTTTGCCAAGATAGGAATGTTCACTATCGGTGGCGGATACGCTATGATACCTCTCATTGAACGGGAAATCGTAAAAAAGAGATGGATGAGTAAAGAAGATTTCATGGAAATGTTTGCGTTGACCCAGTCACTTCCCGGTGTTTTTGCTGTCAATATATCCATATTCGTCGGCTACAAGCTGCATAAAGTAAAAGGTAGCCTGGTGTGTGCACTTGCCACAATCCTCCCCTCTTTTGTCATCATGATGCTGATAGCCATGTTCTTCGCTCATTTTCAGGACAACCAGGTGATGATACGCATCTTTAACGGTATCCGTCCGGCAGTAGTCGCACTGATTGTGATACCCTGCATTTCGGCTGCACGGGCACTGAAGCTGAAGTATTGGCAACTGGTGCTTCCAGCCATCGCCACCATACTCATCTGGCAATTCGGGCTATCCCCCGTATACATTGTCCTTGCAGGAATTGCAGGAGGAATGCTCTATACATTATGGTTAAAAGATAAACTGAGAAAATTACAGATATGATTTATTGGCAGCTGATATTGGTATATCTAAAAATCGGAATGTTCGGTTTCGGAGGCGGTTACGCCATGTTGTCCCTCATCCAATATGAGGTGGTGGACCACCATCACTGGCTCACCCTGCAACAATTCACGGACGTAGTGGCCATCTCGCAGATGACGCCTGGTCCGATAGGCATCAACAGTGCCACCTATGTGGGCTATGCAGTTACTCAAAGCGTGTGGGGAGCTGTCGTGACCACCATTGCAGTATGTCTTCCCTCGTTCATCCTGGTATTGCTCATCTCTTACTTCTTCGTGAAATGCAAGGACAACAAATACATCAAGGCGGCAATGTCGGGACTGCTGCCCATGTCCGTATCATTGATAGCTGCTGCTGCCCTATTGCTGATGAACAAGGAAAATTTCATAGATTACAAAAGCATACTTATCTTTGCAGCCGCTTTCGGCGTGACGTGGAAGTGGAACCTCCACCCTATCTTACTGATAATCCTTGCCGGAGTCGCAGGCTTCCTTCTATATTGAAGAAGCGGTAGAGACGGACACCATCTTGCGGGCATATGCCCACACCACGCAATAGGCAACCAGCGGTACGATGAACGCCCACACCATCGTCGTATGGTCTGCCACCAGTCCCATCAACAGCGGACCTACCACGCCTCCCACGGGAGACATCATCAGGAAAGAGGAAGCCCTCTTGGTATGGTTGCCCAGCCCGCGCAAGGAAAGTGCAAAAATCGTGGGAAACATAATAGCCTCAAATGCATATCCGCACAACAGAGCTGCAAGCGACACCATTCCTACATCCAGCAACACCAACAAGGTAGTCATCACAGTGCCCGTAGCACAAACCAGCAACATCTTCTCGGCACGCACACGTCCCATAACCCAGCTACCGGCAAAACGTCCTAACATAAATAATCCCAGTCCACCGAAAGAAAGCACTACGGAAGCTTCGCGGGCATTCATCCAATTCTGCTCCACCACGTAGTTGATGAAGAAGCTGTTGATGGAAATCTCGCCGACCTCATAGGCAAACAAGGCTATCAGCCCGAAAATGAAAAGCCGGTGTGACCACAATCCGACCTTATTACCAGCTTCGTCCACCTCCACACTATGTTCAATCTCGGGCAACTTGATTCTTGAAAAGACCAACGCTACCAGCAACACAATTACCCCCATGCAGATATAGGGCAATGCGACATTACCCGAGCCCGTCTGCCCATCCTTCGAGAAGAGCAGCAGTCCAGCCAGTACTGGTGCACAGATACATCCCAGACCGTTGAAGGATTGCGCGAAATTCAGCCGGCTGGCAGCAGTTTCCTTTGCGCCCAATTCTGTGGCATAAGGATTGGCGGCAGTTTCAAGAAACGTCAGTCCACAGCCTATCACGAACAATGCAAACAAGAAAAGATTAAAAGACAGATAATGCTGCCCGGGGATAAAGAGCAGCGAACCGACGCCGTAAAGCAACAGACCGAATACCACACCCCGGCGGTATCCGAAGCGACTGATGAAAAATCCTGCAGGAATGGCCATAATGAAGTATCCCATATACATCGTCATCTGTATAAAGGCCGAATGTGTCTTCGTGATATCCAGTATCTCTTGAAAGTGCTTGTTCAGTACATTCAGAATGGCATGGGCAAATCCCCACAAAAAGAGAGAGGTAATCAAAATGAAGGGCACAAGGTATTGTCTGCCCACCAATGGTATTCGTTTCTGTTTCATAATATGATAATTCCAGACAATCGTTGCAAGGCGATTGATAATTGCGGGTGCAAAGATAAACAAAACTCCCGGTCTTTACCCAACATTTTCCTATTCGCTATTGTACGGAGCAGCTTTTTCTCTAACTTTACTGCCATCATACAATGTTAAGCCATGAAAAATGCCATCCCACGATACAATTTCTACAAAACTAAGTACGGAAGCGAACTTCTGATAGATGTCGTTGATTTGCAGTATACCCGGAAATTCTTGACCCAGGGAAAAGTACATATTCTGACCTACTATGACATCACCTTCATCACAGAAGGAGAAGGAGAATTCACTATCGGTAACCGGACACACTTGGCAGCTCCCGGTGATGTATTCTTCTCCAAACCAGGTGAGGTGCGCAGTTGGGACACAGACCGTATCGGCAACGGTCATGCTCTAATTTTTGAGGATACCTTTTTGACCTCTTTCTTCAAAGACCCACTATTCGTGCAGCACCTCCCGTTCTTCCGAATGGGAAAAATGGTAGACAAACTCCAACTGCCGAACGGGCTCTATGCACGAATACTCCAACTTCTGCACGACATAAAGGTCGAAATCGACTCTTTCCACCCACACGATACGGGCATATTACGCGCCTTACTTTACGAAGTCCTCATGCTACTCAACCGTGCCTACTGCACCTCTATCCCTCCGGAGACGGGTAAGGAGCCACATAAAGATATCAGCAGCTTCCACCTCAGCCGATTCTTCGAATTGGTTGGGGAGCACTTCCGGGAGCAGCATTCTGTACAATTCTATGCCGATAAACTATGCATCACTCCCAACTATCTGAACGAAATCCTCTCTTCGGCCATAAACATCAACGCCAAGCAGTACATACTCAACAAGGTTACAGACGAAGCCCAGCGTCTGCTCACCTACACCGACCTCCCCATTTCAGAAATAGCCTCCGAACTCCATTTCTCAACCGTCTCCTACTTTGTACGTAGTTTCCGACAATGTATAGGGTATACTCCCCTCGCCTACCGGAAAATGGAGAAACCGTGAAAAGTGACATATCCTCCTTCTTTTTTATTGTACAAAAGTTCCACTTACCGGCTATCTTTGCCCTTGAAACAATAACCCATAAAAAAAAACAAACAATGAGAGATGCAGAAAAAACAGTAGGAAACATGATTGACAAGGAAAAAACCATCTTTGTCGGTTCGGTGGATGCCGAAGGCTTTCCCAACATCAAGGCCATGTTGCAAACCCGCAAAGGGAAGGGCTCAAACACATTTACCTATCAACGAACACCTCGTCGATGCGCGTTTCGCAATTTCTCAAAAATAACCGGGCATGCCTTTACGTCTGCAACACACGCTTCTTCAAGGGCGTAATGCTGCGCGGCACGATGGAGATACTGACGGACAGCACCAGTAAGGAAATGATATGGCAGGAAGGCGACACTATGTACTATCCCGAAGGAGTGACTGATCCCGATTATTGTGTCCTGAAGTTCACCGCCTTCGCCGGTAGGTATTACAGCGGATTTAAATCAGAAGACTTCACGATAGAATAAACGGGCCATCCGTTCCAGTCCATCAGCAAGCAGAGCCCGGGGACAAGCGATATTCAGCCGGATAAAGCCCTCTCCACCGGGACCGTACATCGTACCGGAATTGACCATCAGATGCTGTTGTTCTTGCAAACGCAAGGCGACAACATCTGAGCTGATACCGGAAGCACGGCAGTCTATCCAAACCAAATAAGTTCCTTCGAGTGGCAGCACGGGATATTGTGGTAACCGTTCCTTGAAAAAGCAGCAGAGGTATTCGTAATTCCCCCGCAGATATTTCCGCAAGGCATCGAGCCATTCCCCACCTTCGTTGTAAGCTGCCATTGTGGCGATTACGCCGAACGGATTGACGTCGCATACCTCGTTGATGTTAATGGCTCTGTCAATACGGCGGCGCACCTCTTCATCGGCTGCGATGATATTGGCGATTTGCAACCCGGCAAGGTTGAACGCCTTACTCGGCGAAACGCAAGTGACGGAATTTTGCAAAAAGCGTTCGGACAAGGAGGCAAAGGGTGTGTAGTCATATCCTTCGTAAGTCAGTTCACAATGAATCTCATCCGCCACGACAAACACCTCATTCCGTAAACAAATATCACCTATATGCTGCAGTTCTTCCGGAGTCCAGACCCGTCCGACCGGATTGTGAGGATTGCACAGCAGCAGGATTTTTGCTTTCGGATCGGAAGCTTTCCTTTCAAGATCGGCAAAGTCGATTACGTAGCGGCCATCCTGATAAACGAGATTATTGGCAAACAACTCGCATCCGTCATTACGGATAGATGAGTAGAAACAATTATAGGCAGGAGTCTGAACGATGACTTTATCACCCGGCATGGCCAAGGCTTTGATAATGGCTGACAGAGCCGGCACGACACCACTCGTATAGATAATCCACCGGGAATCAACCTGCCAGCGATGCCGGTCATCGAACCACCGGACGACCGCATCATAATAGGCTTCGGGTACTTTTGTATAACCGAAAATACCGTGCGCCACCCGCTTTTGTAAGGCATCGATAATAGCGGGTGCTGTACGGAAATCCATATCTGCCACCCACATGGGCAGTACATTCTCCTCTTCGGGAGTATCCCATTTATAAGAATTCGTCCCGCGACGCGGGATGATTGTATCGAAATCGTATTTCATAATTTATCTTTTTATTCGCAACTTATAAATCCAGTTACCACTCCAAAGCCTGACAAGAAAAATCGCTCCCCGGAAACAAAGCTCAATACACATGGCAAGCCATACGCCCCGTAGCCCCATCGTAGGGGCAAGCCATGCTGCCAGTGTCAGCCGGACACCCCAGATACTGCCAAAATTCATCAGACTGGGAACAAATGTATTGCCCGCACCCACAAATACACCGTAGGCGACGATAGATGCCGCAAACATCGGCTCCGCAAAAGCTTCTATCCGCAGAATCCCGATTCCCAACATGCGGATTTCCTCCACAGGCGTCATCACTCCGATGATCTGAGGGGCCGCCACATACATCAGCACTCCCATGACTCCCATAATCAGCATCCCTGACCAAACGGTAATGTTGGCAAAACGCTTGAGTAACCGGATACGGTTTGCTCCAAGACTCTGGCCTACCAACGTCGTGGCAGCCTCCGATATACCGTAGCCGGGCATATAACAAAGGCTTTCAGCGATGATGGCAAATGAGTTGGCGGCAATGGCGACGATGCCGAGCGGTGCGACGATAACCGTCGTCATAATCTGCGCTCCGCAAATGGCAATATGCTCGAATCCCATTGGCAGGGAGATGCGGACAGCCTGGCGCAGCGTCTCTTTCCGGGGAAGAAAACTGCCCTGCCCCCCGGATAGTCTCAACATGGACGAGCGACGGCAAAGATACCACATCATCCCACCGGCAGTGATAAGTTCGGCCAACACGGTTCCCAATACCGCACCTTCCACACCTAAACCTACGCCGGGAACGATGAACTCCCATCCCCACCAGTCTACCTGCCGTGTCGGGAAAATAAGGAAGAAGTTGAACACGACATCCCAAAAACACATCAGTACATTTAGCATACTGGGTACACGCATATTCCCACTACACCGCAACATGCCGCCCGCAAGGAAATTCAACTGCAAGGCGGGTAAGAAAAGTGAAAATATCCGGAAATAGAAGGATGAATCGCTCCGTATCATTTCATCACCACCCAGCCAGCCGGGAAGCACACCACTGATAGAAATGCCGACAACCGCCAACAAAGAACTGAAAACAAGTGTAGCCGTAACCGATTGGCGGAGTATTTTTTTCGCTCCTGCAAAATCTCCGGCCCCAATCCGGTGTGCCACTTGGACAGAAAATCCCGTTGCAGCGGCGGCACACAATCCCCAGAACAGCCATGTCGTGGTTGAAACCAATCCGATGGAAGCCGCTGCATTCGCACTCAGGCTACCAACCATCGAAGCATCGATATACTGCATGGCGATGGAGGACACCTGCGCCATAATAGCAGGGACACTGAGGTATGCAGTCAGGCGTAACTGCTGCCCCAGCGTCATACTCTTCCCTTCGCGGATAAGCGACAACAAGTAATCGGTCTTTCCCTTTTTTTATTCCCATCAGGCTATTTGCAAAGGCATCAGTCGGTGAAACAAGTTTTCTCGTCCCAAAGCTTCAACTCACAGTCGGCAGGTGCCTTTATATTTTCATCGAGAATGATTTCCCCATAGCTTTCGGCAGTGATACTGCCTGTCCGTGGATTCTTCACCCCACCTATCGCCCCCTTGATGGTTGCCTGCACCGAACTGTATTCGAAAGCCCGGTCGCAGTCGGGACCAAAGGTACAATTCTCCAATACGAGGTCGTGGGCATAGCAGAGCGGTGCTCACCGGTTATATGGCAGTTCACCAACCGGAGATTGTGCGAATGCCAGCCGAGATATTCGCCATTGAGTTCGGAATCGTAGATTGTCACATTCTCCACCTCCCAGAAAGCATCCTTTGTAGTGATTTTGGCATTGCGCAACTCCACATTCTTCACATACTGGAAAACGTACTTGCTGTCGCTTTCCAATCCGTCTATGCGGATGTCGCTGCTGAACATGAACGGATAAGTTCCTCCATGCAACTTCAGATTTCTGATGTTCAGATTCTGGCAACGCCAGAATACTTCATCGGCATCGTTCATCTCTACATTCTCAATTTCGATGTCGTGCATCTCGCGGAACATTTTGGGTGCGTCGATACGCGTATCGGTCATTTTCAGATGGTCGGAATACCACAGTGCCGAACGCCCGCCGACATCGAAAAAACAACGGTCGATTACAAACCCGTGAACATGCCAGAAGGGGTAATTCCCTTCGAACCGACAATTGACAGCTTCGATGTTGCTGCATTCCTTGATGGCTGATTCTCCGGCATGGATAATTACATTCTCCATACGTAAGTCATGTGATTCGAACAAAGGTCTTTCTCCACCGAATGCTGTATTTGATATTATTTTCATCTTGTTTTCAATTTTATTATTCTATTCTCTTTATCAATTTCGCGGGGACACCGCCTACTATTGTATTTGCTTCCACATCTTTCGTCACGACCGCTCCAGCTCCCACCACAGCATTGTCACCGATTGTCACTCCTTGAAGAATCGTCGCATTAGAACCTACCCAGACATTCCTACCCAATACAATTGGTGCCGGATAGGTAGTTTGGCGTTCAGCCGGAGGCAAACCATGATTGAGCGTTGCAAAGACTACATTATGCCCAATTTGGCATCCGTCACCGATTATCACACCACCATGGTCCTGAAAATGACAGCAGGCATTAATAAATACGCCTTCGCCCACTGTAATATTCTTCCCGAAATCGGTATAGAACGGTGGGAATACCCGGAACGATGACGGGACTTGATAACCGAACAATTCGGAGAGTAACCCACGTACCTCGTCCGGTGTATGATATGCCGTGTTCAGCCGGAAAGTGATGCGTCTGGCTTCATTGCTCATTTTGTCCATAAAGCGATGTATCTCCTCCGTATCAAGCGCTTGACGCGTCTTTACATATTCCTTGAATTCGTTCGTAGTCATAGTGCCCTTATTAATCCATTCTTATCTTCTTTCAAATCTCACAAGTATATCTCCGGGCACACTCAACATTTCAATGCCATTGCCATCAACACGACCGATTTTAATCAAAGTATCACTATAAGACCCATTCTTACAAAAAATTGCCACATTTCCCCATGGGGCATAGATGGTTATATCACCGGCAATAGGAGCACAGCCACGCGTAACACCTTCAATTGCCAGAGCCGGAGAGGGATAGAAGATTTTTTCTGTAGTATTATTGTAATCATTCAACGTAACCTCCAATGGCAGACGAGCAAGAAAATCCTGTGTGGCGGCATTGTCCTCCATAGTGGCAGTAATGGTACGATTGCTAACCATGATATTTACCTGCAATGAAGATACATCCGGAACTTCGGATTCATTCTCATCTTCCCCACCCGATGGTCCGGAAAGTTCAGGATGTTCGGGTGTAAACGGTTCATCACCTGAATCTTCGCAGGCTGCCATTGCCAGAACGGTCATCAGCATCATAGAAATTAATAGTAATTTTTTCATATTCATCTTTCTGTTGATTTTATAATTATCTTTAGGATTATTAATGATGATGCAAAAATAGGCAGTATCCGTCATATGCCGTGTAGACAAATCCCCGGTATCTATACCCAAATTACGGATTATGCTTTTCCTCCGGCTACTAAATCATGGTCCTATAAAGCAAAAACTCCCGCAATCGTTTAAATTACAGGAGTTTGGATGGTATTACTTAAGTTTATCGTATTCTTCATCCGTCACCGGCTCCAGCCATTCATTAGAAGTATCCTCACCGGGAACTTCGAAAGCAAGATGGGCAAACCAACCATCAGAAGCGGCACCGTGCCAATGCTTCACATTTGCAGGGATATGGATAACCGTACCGGGTAGAATCTCTACTGCCTGCTTGCCTTCTTCTTGATACCATCCACGACCGGCAACACCGATAAGCATCTGTCCACCGCCTTTAGTAGCGCGGTGTATGTGCCAGTTATTGCGACAACGAGGCTCGAAAGTGACGTTAGAGATGGAAACCTGCTCGCGTGAAACGGGAACAAGATAACTGTTGCCTATGAAGTACTGTGCATATGCAGCGTTCGGTTCCCCAATGGGGAAAATCATTTCACGCTGGAATGCGGCTTTGGCATCTTCACCGGCAGTGTCCTCTGCCCATACACCTTTGGCCAGATTAAACGCTGCCCACGCTTTGGGCCAACCGGCATAGAATCCGATATGGGTGATGATTTCAGCAATCTCCGTACGGGTAATACCGTTCTTCTTTGCCGACTGAAGGTGGAACACGAGCGAATTATCCGTGATACCCTGACTGATAAGAGAGGTAATGGTTACTAAACTACGGTCACGCAGACCGAGTTTGTCGGTGCGGCTCCAGACCTCGCCAAAGAGGACATCGTCGTTTAGTTCCGCAAATTTAGGAGCAAACTCACCCAACTGGGTGCGTCCTGCTGTCTGTACTATCTTTTCTTGTGCCATAACATTGAGTGTTAAAATGCTGAATACTGAAATTAAAAAAATCTTGTTCATAGTCGTTCTATTTATTGCATGAAGTTATTGAGCTTGTTAGCCGGATTTAGTGGCGTCTGGTCAGACAAGACCAATGATTTGACCATGCGCAACGTTCCTTGCTTGTATTTCTGAAAGTGTTCTGATGCAATATGTTTTACATAAGCCGCATGGCTCGCATAGGTTTCGAGAATAGTCACCTTACAGGGATTCTCCTTCTCGCCGACCGCATACATAGTCAGCACGCCCGATTCGGTACGCAGAGAGATTTCGCCTACTTCGGTTGCGTATTTCATATACTCGTCGAGATACTGCGGATAAACCTCGATTTTCGACAACCGCACGATACCGTCAGCACTCATCGGCTCTTTGGCGCACATACCCGGCCGCTTATCCAGATTCAGGCATTTGCCGATAATCTCTCCCGTGGCAAGGTAGGAATAGGTCGGAAATTCAAACAATACGGGTTTCAGCTTCGTATAGTCAAGTTTCCCGTTATTATCAAGCACTTCAGGAGCAGCGTATGTATTGACTATCGCACAAATGAAATTGTCGAAACCTTCAGTTTCATAGATGTCTACCACCTCACACTCCATGGTGAGGGGTGATGCGTCTATAACGGGGGTACCGTTTTCGCCAATATGGTAGGCAAACACCTCCGACTTATCGACCGTCGCACCGCTTACACTTCCCACATAGTCAGCTTTCGGCAATATTTCACGACTCACTAGATTGACGGAAAGTCGTTTTGAGTCCTTTATCCCTTGATTAGTGTAATGGCTTTTACTCATGCTGATGAGTATCCGGTCATGTCCAATAACACCCGTATGCCCTACCACTAGCCAGTTTACTTTCCCTTCAACCTCTGCCCCGACAACCGTCATCGGCTTGGGATAGAGCGCCAACAGATTTCCGAGATTTTTCTTGTTCGTTTCCATTATATTGGGTTGAACGGTGTTCTCCTTTACGGGAATACTGCACGACATTATGACAAGCAGTGACAGAACTCCTAAAATTGTTTTTGTCATACGTTATATTACTCTATTTTTCTTGCTAAACTTCTGATGACAAAGGTACCGCGATAGCACAAGCGAAGGTGTATATGATTTACGGATATTTGTACCCGAATTCCCGATTATACCGCAAGAAAGTTCAAGTTCATCAGATGAGTATAGTAAGACTGGCAGAAATCCCACGAATAATCCCACGCATGATTTGTTTTTAATCGTTATTCTTGCCGATACAGAAAACAAAAAAAGCTCTGAAATCCTTGAATTTCAGAGCTTTGCTTTAATTTGCTATTTGCTTTCGCGGTGCGTACGGGACTCGAACCCGTGACCCCATGCGTGACAGGCATGTATTCTAACCAACTGAACTAACGCACCATTATTTCATTTTCGTTGCTATCTCTCTCGATTGCGGTTGCAAAGGTAGACAAAATTCTTATATCTGCAATAGCTTGAAAGAAAAAAAATCATCTTTTTTTTAACATAGCTTGATTATAAGAGATTTATGTTACCTTTGCAAAACTAAATTAATATTGAAATCATGAGAAATACTCCTATTGAACGTAAGTTGATAGATGAAACTATCGCAGATTTTCATATCACAGACTTTGCCAAAGCAACCATCCGTGAAGTAAAAGCCATTGCAGCCAATGCCGAAGCGGCATCGGGTGTGGAATTCATAAAAATGGAAATGGGTGTACCCGGACTCCCCCCCTCAACCGTCGGCGTAAAGGCCGAGGTGGAGGCATTGCAGAATGGTATTGCCAGCCTCTACCCGGACATTAACGGACTTCCCGCCTTGAAAGAGGAAGCATCACGTTTTATCAAAGCCTTTATCAATGTAGATGTAGCCCCCGAAGGTTGTGTACCAGTTACCGGCTCCATGCAAGGAACTTTTGCTTCATTCCTCACATGTAGCCAGTGCGATGAGAAAAAGGATACCATTCTCTTCATCGATCCCGGTTTCCCGGTACAGAAGCAGCAGCTGGTCGTGATGGGACAGAAATATGAAACCTTTGACGTATATGACTACCGTGGCGACAAGTTGAAAGCGAAGCTGGAAAGTTACCTCAGCAAAGGCAATATCTCTGCCATCGTCTATTCCAATCCCAACAACCCCAGCTGGATTTGCCTGAAAGAAGAAGAGTTGCGCATCATCGGCGAACTGGCAACCCAATATGACGTCATTGTGTTGGAAGACCTCGCCTACTTTGCCATGGACTTCCGCCAAGACTTGAGCAAACCGTTCCAAGCGCCTTACCAACCTTCTGTGGCACACTATACGGACTATTACGTGCTGCTCATTTCCGGTTCCAAAGCTTTCAGCTATGCCGGTCAACGTATCGGTGTCAGCTGCATTTCGGACAAACTGTATCACCGGGCCTATCCCGGGCTGACACAACGCTACGGCGGCGGCACCTTCGGCACAGTATTCATCCACCGCGTACTCTATGCACTCTCCTCCGGCACCAGCCACTCTGCTCAGTATGCTCTTGCCGCCATGCTTAAAGCAGCTAATGAAGATCAATACAACTTTCTTGATGAAGTGAAAGTATACGGTGAACGTGCCCGCCGCCTGAAAGAAATCTTCTTGCGCCACGGTTTCCACTTGGTATACGACAATGATTTGGGTGATCCCGTTGCCGACGGTTTCTATTTCACCATCGGTTACCCGGGCATGAGTAGCGGAGAACTTGCGCGGGAACTAATGTACTACGGTGTAAGCGCCATTTCGCTGGTGACCACCGGAAGCCATCAAGAAGGATTGCGTGCCTGCACTTCCTTTATCCAAGACCATCAGTACGACCAGTTGGACGAACGTATGGCGATTTTTGCCGAGAATCACCCCATCCAATAAAAAATATCCCTATATAAATAAGGTATCTCTACCAGTTGATGCCGGTATCCCACCACAATCGGGTACCGGCATTGTCATCCCCACCCAGTGCCTCTACCAAAGCGGCATACTGCTCGGCATTCTCCGTCTTCAGTCCGCCGGGAAAGTTCAGACGGCGAATCATTGTCTCAGTATCTATACACCCGTCTTTACTGTGATTAAAGCGCACGGGGAATAGCCGGGGATACCCCGTCCGGCGCTGTTCCGCCCAAGCTTCACACCCTTCGGGAAACATGGCAATCCATTTTTGGGTAATAATCTTCTCCAGTTTCGTATCCCTATCCGCTGACTCCAGCCAGCGTGGCGAAACTTGACAACGGGCGGTAATATCATTCTCCATATCGTAGGTATCCACAAAATCGGCAGGCAACAAGTCGCTCTCCAGATAAGCATCGGACTGCAAGATGCCATACTGACGGAAAGAAGCCATTACCCCTTCTTCATAGCAGGTTTTCACCGACTCATCGGTCCATCCCCGTAGGGCAGCCTCGGCACGCAGGAACCAGACTTCTGCTGCCGGCATCAACACTGCATCAGTCTGCTGGGTAACTTTCAATTTTGAGAGTGTATTATAATAGTTATGTGCAAAGCATGTACCCTGACGAATGCCGCGATACTCGCCTGCAAACTGTTCATCCTGGCAAGTGGCAAAATAGATTTCACGACGGGGATCTTCATATCCGTTCAGTATGGACTCCATCGGCGCTCCCATATAAGCTTCATTCCAAACAAGGTTTATCTCGCCCAACGGATTGGTATATCCACTCGCCGTGGAAACCGCCACCGACTCGTCCGCCTCCCGAATGACTCCGTATTCATTATCCATCGCTTTACGGAATTCCGTTTTTGCCTTCTCCGGACTGGCTACCGCAATGCGCATGGCAAGCCGCATCCTCAACGAGTTGGCAAACTTTATCCAAGAGTCATAATCACCGTCCAACAACATATCGAAACGCGCAAACTCCGAAGCTCCCGGATGCTCGACAATATAATCGGAAAGTACAGCTACAGCCGTATCGAGTTCACAGAAAAATGCATTATAGACCTCTTTCTGCGTGTCGGGCATATAACGGGCTTCGAGATCGGCAAAATGACTATACACAATAGGGCCGTAATAGTCCGTGACACGGTGCATCACTTCCACCTTCAGTATCTTGGTAATGCCGAAAAAGGCAGGCATGCGATCACGTGTGGCATTCTCCGACTGATATATCTGCGGGAAAACATACTCATAGGTATGTCCCCACATGGCGCTGTTCCATCCATCCTGCAAGTTGTAGTCCGAATTGTGCGAACCTCCATTCAGAGGCTTGGCATCGTGCATGTAACCGCTGAACATATCGGCATTCAAATTCTGGGTCAACTGAAAAGGCCAGTTCTTCCCCTTTCCGTAGTCGTAATTGAAATAGATGCCTTGCTGGATGATTCCAAGACGGATGCCATGTTCGTTATAGTCGGCCTGCAAGTCCTCGTCCGTCACGCCGGACTTGTCCGTATTGATTTCCTTAAAGTCTCCCGTACAAGCCAGAAACACGAAAACCATGCCAATCAGTACTATAATCCTCTTCATATCAAGTCTCCCTCCCCCTCTTAAAATTCACACTTCAAAGAAAATCCCCAACTACGCGTGGTAGGCATACCGTAGACTTCAATTCCCTGGTTATCGTTGCCCGTAGAGAGTACCAGGTCAGGGTCGAAAGGCGCCTTTTTGTAGAAGAAGAACAAGTTGCGTCCCGAAAAGGACAGTTGTGCCCGCTTGAGGACTTTGGTCTTTTCCATCCAGGCAGCAGGCAGTTGGTAGCCCACGGACAGCTCACGCAGCCTGATGTTCGTGGCATCATACATATAATATTCCGTCACCCCGGCCCGTCCGCCTACAACATTCTTATAAAATCCTTTCACATTATCTATCCGGTTACCTTCAAGCATTACATAACCTTTGTCTCTGGCCCGGGCCGTGACTTCAGAAACGCCATACATATCCATATCCGCCTGCGTCTGGGACAAAATATCGCCTCCAAAGCGACAATCCACCAGAAAATAGAAAGAAAAATTCTTGTAAGACAGCATATGATTCCAGCCCAGCATCAGTTTTGGATTGGCATTGCCCACTTTCACCGTATTGCCATCACCTTCCACCAAAGGCATGCCGGTATTGTCTCCTTCCGTGCCGTAAACGATATTGCCCGCATCGTCACGTACAAAAGCTTTTCCGTAGATGTCACCGATAGAGCCCCCTTTCACCAATTTCATGGCATAACTGGACGAGAAGCTGGTAGGACCGTAAAGAAACTCCTTCAGCGCTTCGTGCAGTGAAATTATCTTGTTGCGGTTGGTGGAGAAGTTTACCTCTGTTTTCCACTTGAAATGGTTTGTCAGCAAAGGAACGGCATCCAATGAAATCTCCCACCCCACATTCTGTATATCACCCGCATTGACATAACGGTAGGCATATTTATCGCCCGACAGAGTGGGAAGCTTGAAGAACTGGTTCCGGGTATTCGTCTTATAGAAAGTGGCATTCAAACCAATGCGGTTCTTTAAAAAACGCGCTTCTATACCCGCCTCAAAGGAGTGCGTCATCTCCGGTTCCATATCCTTGAACGGCGCGGCATCACTTGCCAGGAACTCTCCGCCCGCCGTGATATGCGAGGAAGGATTTGTGATGAACATGGGAATATCATTGCCCACCATGCTGTATGCCCTTATCTTTGCCAGTGACACCCATTGGGGTAAAGTCATCAGCTTATTGAATATCAGCGAAAATCCCACGGAGGGATAGAAGAACCCGCTTTTCTCATGAGATGTATAAGCCAGCGTGGAAGACCAGTCATTACGGGCCGACAAATCAAGATAGACAAACTCGTTGTAGCCCAGTTGTGCCGTCGCAAACAAGGACTGCAATTGGCGCCGTGCATCAATCTTCTGGTCCAGCCCAGCGGAACCATTCATGATGATATTGGCCAGATTGAACACATTGGCATATTTCAGCGAAGCTGTTTTAGAGTCATAGCGGGTGGAGTTCACTGTCTTGTCATTGATACTGGCACCGAGCGCCGCGTTGAGAGAGAATGCATCCCACTGCTTTTTCATCATCAGTATGGCGTCTCCGTAATATTGGGTTTCCTGATAGTCCATCTCGATATAACGCCCATTGGCTCCCGCCAACGCCGGAGCGGTAGAGGCATAGAACTGCTGGCGCACCTTGTCGTTAATATAGTCTACATTGCCACGGGCCTGCAGGCTTAACCAATCGTTTATCTTCAGATTGGCGGATAAGGAGACTATGACATGCATACGGTTCTCCTTGCTCAATATGCGATTGGTAATCCAGTAGGGATTCTGCTCAAAATCCTCGTAGGAGGTATGCCAATTCTGTATGTTCAAGTTTCTACCCTCATCATAAACCTCGAAGTTCTCCTTATAATAAGCAATATCCTCACCCCGTGGAAAACGGTAGAGCCCCACCAAAGGATTCATGTAGAAACCACCCACGGTAGGCTTGTTCTTCACCACCTGGCGCATCAGGTTCATACTGCCATCTAACTTCAGACGGGAATTCAATAGAACGGAAGTCTCTCTGAAAGTGAGGTTGTGCTTCGAAAGGTTATGTTTCCCAATGATGCCATGCCCCGTAGTATTAGCATAGGAGAAATAGTTCTGCAACTTCTCATTGCCGTGACTCAAGGAGATGGAAGTTATGGAGGTGACACCAGTAGAGAAGAAGTCTCTCAGATTATCGTATTCGGGAAGGTTTGCCCGTTCTCCCCAACTGTCCACACCGTCACTTACTCCATAGCGGTTCTGCATCTTGGGTAGCGCAAAAGCATTGTCGAACATTAGGCTCGTCGAGAAAGAAACACTGCGCTGCCCGTGCGACTGCCCCTTCTTTGTAGTAATCAGTATCACCCCATTGGCGGCCTGACTACCATACAAAGCTGCCGCTGGAGCTCCTTTCAGGATACTGATACTCTCTATATCCTCAGGATTCAGATTGGAAATGCCATCTCCTCCGTCACGGTTGCCGGCATTGGCCGTTCCACCTATGGCAGAGTATGCTTGCTCGGAAGTGGAGTTCAGAATGGGAACACCGTCTATCACATACAGCGGTTGGTTGTCACTCGCCACCGAGCGGATTCCACGGATACTGACTTTGGCTGAGGCTCCCAGACCGGAAGAAACCTGATTAACACGCACACCTGCCGACTTGCCGGTCAACGAAGTAATTAAGTTGGGCATTTTTACTCGCGTCAACTCCTCGTTTTTTATTAAATCTGTGGCGTAAGAAAGAGAATTTTCTTTCTTTTCGATACCCAAAGCGGTAACAATAACGTTATCCAGCTCTATCATATCTTCTCTTAGCGTGATATGAAAGGTCGAACGTCCTTCCACCTCAATATCCTGGGAAATGTAGCCGATAAACGAAACACGAAGCACTGCATTATCGGCAACCACCAGAGTGAATTTTCCTTCCGAATCCGCTATCGCACCATTGGCAGTTTCTTTCTCTTGAATAGTGGCACCGGCCAGCGGAAACCCGCTTTCATCCAGCACACGGCCACTTATCGTCACTTTAGAAAGCTGTATTTCAGAATGTCCCGGACGCTGCATACGCTCCATAAAATCCTCCGGGCAATCCGTCCATCCTATAGAAAACAGCCCTAAAATTAACGTATATAATGTAGTATATTTCATTGCATTAAATTGCCAATTACTTGCAAACTTAAGTATTTTCTCCGAATAAAAAAGCCATAAAATCTGAGAAAAGAAACTTTTAAAATGAAAAACAGCGAAGAACTTTTGTTTATTGTGGAATATTATGTATATTAGGGGCATGTATAGCAATATAGATCTATTCAAGATAGAAACAAACCATGTGGTTCCTGCCCGGGGAAAGGTCTTGATTTCCGAACCCTTTTTGTGTGACCATATGTTTGGGCGATCCGTCATTCTACTGGTGGACCATACACATGACGGCACAATGGGACTGGTTCTGAACAAACCGCTCCCCCTATTCTTGAATGATGTGCTGAAAGACTTCGACTGCCCGGAAAACATACCTATCTATAAAGGAGGACCGCTCAGCACAGATACGTTGTTCTATCTACACACGCTCAAGGGCATTACCAGAGCATTGCCCATCGGCAAAGGCTTCTACCTGAACGGTGATTTTGAAGCCATTAAAGACTACATCATGCAGGGAAATCCCGTTAAAGGCAGAATCAGATTTTTTTTGGGGTACTCCGGCTGGGAGTACGAACAGCTGGGCCGGGAAATTGAAGAAAACACCTGGCTGGTAGGCAAAGAAAACATCAGTTCGCTAATGGACGAGGCGGCCAGCGGCACACTCTGGAAGAAGGCATTGTGCAAGCTGGGAGCAAAATATGAAATATGGTCGCGTTTCCCTCAGATTCCAACGCTCAATTAGTGCTTCGGAGAAGTTGCAACAGTACGACATCCTTATAGCACCCTCCTACGCGCCACCACTCCCTCAAAAGCCCACAACGCACAAAACCGCAGGATTCAAAAAGGCGGATACTTGCCTCATTATCCACCGAGATATGGACTATCAACTGTTTCAGATACAAGAAACTGAAAACATAGTCGCACAGCAAACGCAGCGCTTCCTTGGCATAACCATTGCCCTGATACTCCTTCCGTATGGCAATACCCACCTCTCCCCGGGCATGCATGGGAGAAAACTCTGTAATATCGATAGTGCCTATCACCGCATCATCCTCTACACGTATAATCATCATACGCAGCTGGCGGTCGGCAAACATATCGCATTCGGAATTCTCAATATATTGTTTCAAGACAAATCTGGAATAGGGCACGGTGAAGTTCGTCACATCCCAAGTCTGGGAATCATTCTCCATGGCATACATCACTTCCAGGTCTTCCGGCTCCATAGCACGGAGACGCACCCTTTCATTGCAGAAATAGGATTTATTCATATTTTCCAGTCGGTTACATTTCTTCTTTATTGATATGCAGTTCTTTACGCAGGCGTCCCTCACCCGGCAGGCAGAACAGAGAAGCCGTCAGTCCTATCAGTGCACACAGTGCACCCGTACTGCTCAACATGATATAATAGGTGAAAAAGCCTGCAAGCACCGGTATGGCAAGCAATGCCAGCCGCACGCCACTCCACAACGCATAGAGGCGGAGGGCTTCGGGAAGCGTCACTACATCTATTTTCCTGATCAATACCCATGAAAAGAGTTTCAGGGATACGGGCACGCAAGAGGCAGCCAGCAGAATGGTTACCGTCTCAGCCATATAGGTGGCACGTACATCTCCGGCATACATACCTACCAATCCGCCTCCGGTTTCTCCAAGTAGAACGAGCAGGATGGGAAGCATCCAGAAATAGGCAAAAGTTGTTCGGACACGCGCTGCGGTCTTCTTTATTTGTTCTTCCATTTAGTAAATTGATAGTGGATAATGAATAATTGATAATGGCCCCAAACAATCAGGCAGTTCCGGAAAATGGAGTGCGGTTCACAATACTGCGTCCCAGAGTCACTTCATCCGTATACTCCAATTCGTCACCGATGGAAATGCCACGGGCTATGACGGAGAGCTTCACGCCCAGTTTTTCCAGCTTGCGGTAGATATAAAAGTTGGTGGTATCTCCCTCCATCGTCGTGCTCAGCGCAAGAATCACTTCATTGATGCCGCCGGCGGCTACCCGCCGCACAAGGCTTTCTATCTGCAAGTCTCCGGGGCCAATGCCATCCATCGGCGAGATGACGCCTCCCAGCACGTGATACAAACCACGGAACTGTTGTGTGGCTTCCACAGCCATCACATCGCGGATGTTCTCTACCACACAAACCACAGAGGCGTCCCGTTGCGGACTGGAACAGATACGGCACGTCTCCGTATCTGATATATTATGGCATACCTTGCAATATTTCACTTCATGCTTCAGCGTCACGATGGCATTGCCGAACGCTTCCACCACTGCCGTATCCTGGCGGAGCAGGTGAAGAACCAGCCTCATAGCCGTCTTGCGTCCCACTCCGGGCAACTTGGCAAACTCATTTACCGCCTTCTCCAATAATGTAGAGGGAAACTGTCCATTCATACTTAAAATTCTCCTATTGGCCACAAAGATAGTGCAAACCGAATGCAGAATAAAATGAACTCGTTCATTTTTTATGCTGAGGTGCAGCCTATCTTCGCTTTCTGGGCAAAGATAGTGCAAACTTATGAAATTAGTGCTACCTTTGCCACACGTAAAACCCCAAGGCAATAAAATGGATATTACAAACGCTGAATTCGTCATCAGTAACACAGACGTGCGGAAATGCCCCACCGGTACATTTCCCGAATATGCTTTCATCGGACGCTCCAACGTAGGAAAATCCAGTCTCATCAATATGCTGACCGGGAGAAAAGGGCTCGCCATGACCTCTGCCACACCGGGAAAGACCATGCTCATCAACCATTTCCTCATCAACAAGAGCTGGTACATTGTAGACCTTCCGGGATACGGCTACGCCAAACGGGGACAGAAAGGGCAGGAACAAATCAAACGTATTATAGAAAGTTATATACTGCAACGCGAACAGATGACTTGTCTGTTTGTTCTTATAGATAGCCGGCTGGCTCCCCAAGCCATCGACCTCGAGTTTACGGAATGGCTGGGCGAGAACGGTGTACCCTTTGCCATCGTCTTCACAAAGGCCGACAAACTGAAAGGCGGCAGACTGAACACCCACATCAACGAATACCTGGAACAGTTGAAGGAACAATGGGAAGAGCTGCCCCCCTACTTCATCACCTCTTCTGAAAACCGCATGGGACGGAAAGAACTGCTGGACTATATCGAAAGTATCAACAAAAGCCTGAATAGCAAACAATAGAAATAAGTAAAATGAAAAGATTAGTTTTTTGGCAACTGTTTGTTGCCGCACTACTGCTGACCAGCAATAGTCATGCACAATCCATCAAGGATTTGTTCAACAAAGAAAATATAGAGAAGGCGGTAAATGCCGTGACCGGCAAGTCAACAGCGGATATGACCGGCACTTGGTCGTATACCGGCTCCGCCATTGAATTCGAATCGGACAACCTGCTGCAGAAAGCCGGCGGTGCCGTTGCCGCCACAGCCGCAGAAAAGAAACTGGACGAACAGCTTGCCAAAGTAGGCATCAAAGCCGGGCAAATGTCATTCACATTCAACGCCGACAGCACATTCAGCGCCAAAGTAGGGCAAAAGAGCATGAAGGGAAGCTACTCCTACGATGCATCCACCCAAAAGGTCAACTTGAAATTCGCCAAGCTGATAGGTATGAATGCCAAGGTCAACGCTACCTCCACAACTATGGACCTGCTGTTCGAATCGGACAAGCTACTGAAACTGATAACCTTCCTCTCCAGCAAAAGCAGCAACTCCACTCTGAAGAGTATCGGCTCGCTGGCCAACAGCTACGACGGAATGATGCTCGGATTCTCATTACAGAAACTGTAACAACAACTTCCATACAACAAAAAAATCCCGCAAGCACCGAACAATGCTTGCGGGATTTTTTTATCTGAAAAGAGCGGAAAACGAGACTCGAACTCGCGACCCTAACCTTGGCAAGGTTATGCTCTACCAACTGAGCTATTTCCGCATGGGATGACTCTCCTTTTTTGAGGAGTAAAGTGCCCAGAACAGGACTCGAACCTGCATGCCTCTCGACACACGCACCTGAAACGTGCGCGTCTACCAATTCCGCCACCTGGGCATAAGTCATCTTCAATACATCTGAAAGAGCGGAAAACGAGACTCGAACTCGCGACCCTAACCTTGGCAAGGTTATGCTCTACCAACTGAGCTATTTCCGCAATGTATAAAAGCGTGAAGAGAAGGAGACTCGAACTCCCACGACATAATTGTCACTACCCCCTCAAAGTAGCGCGTCTACCAATTCCGCCACCTCTCCAACTTACTTTCAACAATTCAAAGAACCGACTGCTTTACCTTGGTGCCCAGAACAGGACTCGAACCTGCATGCCTCTCGACACACGCACCTGAAACGTGCGCGTCTACCAATTCCGCCACCTGGGCATAGGTAATTGCAATCTAAACTGCGTTGAGCGGAAAACGAGACTCGAACTCGCGACCCTAACCTTGGCAAGGTTATGCTCTACCAACTGAGCTATTTCCGCGATTGCGGATGCAAAGGTAGATATTTTCCTTAAACCTGCAAACATTCCGCAGACTTTTTTCACACAGAAAAGTGTACATTTTCGCCAGGCATACAAGCAGACTTTTGATTATCAACTCATTCGGCCACGATAATCTTCATAAGAAAATTGCTTGAAAACTTCAGCTTTTCCTTCTTTTGTCCACATTGCAATGGCCGGATGGTGAATTCCATTGAACATATTCGTCTTTACAGTGGTGTAATGTATCATGTCCTCAAAGACGATTCTCTCCCCTATCTGCAGCTCATGGTCGAAACTCCACAGTCCCATATAGTCGCCGCTTAGGCAGGAGTTTCCTCCAAGACGATAGACATAAGGACCCGCATCACCCATCTCCGCTCCACGCACTGCAGGCTGATAGGGCATCTCCAGGCAATCCGGCATGTGGCACGTAAAGCTAACGTTGAGAATGGCAGTACGAATGCCGCGGTTTTCCACGATGTCCACTATCTCCGAGCTCAGCACACCGGTCTGCCAAGTGAAAGCGGAACCGGGCTCAAGAATGATTTGAAGATGCGAATAGCGTCCCTTCAAGCCCTGCAACAGACGGACAAGATGCTCTACATCATAATCCTTACGCGTCATCAGATGCCCGCCTCCTAAATTCAACCACTTAATCTGTGAGAACCAGCGGGAGAATTTTCCTTCCAAGTGCTCCAATGTGTGTTCCAGTTCGTAGGAAGAAGACTCGCAATGACAATGACAGTGAAAACCTTCAATACCCACCGGAAGTTCTTCGGGAAGCGGGTCGGCCATTACACCGAAGCGAGTACCGGGTGCGCAGGGATTATAAAGCTCCGTTTCCACCTCAGAGTATTCAGGATTGATACGGATACCGCAGGAAATGCCGCTTCCCTCCGCCACCACTACCGGATAAAAGCGGTGGAACTGCGAAAGCGAATTGAAAGTAATATGGCTGCTGCACCGCATTATCTCCGGAAAATCGGCCTCGGTATAGGCAGGCGAGTACGTATGTGCCTTACTTCCGAACTCCTCCAATGCCAGACGGGCTTCGTAGACAGAACTTGCCGTAGAGTGGTCTATATACTCCCTGAAAATGGGAAAGGAACGCCACATGGCAAATGATTTGAAAGCGAGGATTATCTCCACACCTGCGCGGTCGGCCACACTTTTTATCAGTGCGAGGTTCTTTCTCAGCAATCCTTCTTCCATAATATAGCAGGGAGAAGGGAAAAGGGAAAAGTCTTTATTTGTCATTCTTCTATCTATATTTACTATTCTAAATTGTCCGTATGTATCGTTCTAACTGTCTTTTTTTAAGATACCACGGTCCTACACTTATACCATCATCCTCTTACAAATATCCCGTTTTTGTGTGAGACAAAAGATGCGACTATCCTATGACAGCACTTTGAAACGCGCGAAGCGCAGCAAAAGTTGTTTGTCTCCCGCATTCTTGAAGCGGATGGTGGCTTTCGCATTGTCTCCTTCGCCCTCCACTTTCAAAACTTCACCCAGGCCGAAACGTTCGTGCTCTATCAGTTGTCCCTGCTGTACACAGTTGGCAGACCCGCCGGCAGAAGGCGATGTACTTGCCGTATTTGCAGAAGGCGCCACCCGTTTCAAATTACGTGGAACGGTCGGCGCAATAATCTGCTGTTTCGGTCGTACAGACACACGTTCTTTTCCTCCATACGGAGCATCTTCCCTATCAGGCGCAAAGCCTCTGGCGTTCTCCCTGCGGAAAGCGGCGGCTTCCTCCTCTACCCTGCGGAACATTCCCGCATCCTGAGGCAGACGCAGGAAACGTATATCTATATCCTTCAGGAAACGGCTGGGACTGCCGAACTCCATCTTGCCATACCGGAAACGTGTCTTTGCATACGACAGGAAACAGTGTTCTTCGGCACGTGTGATGGCTACATAAAACAGCCGCCGTTCTTCCTCCAATGCCCGGGGAGAGTCACCCACCATGCCGCTGGGAAAAAGATTCTCCTCCATCCCCACTACAAACACATTCTTGAACTCCAATCCCTTGGCCGAATGTACAGTCATCAGGGTTATCTTCTCATCGTCCCCATCCTTATCCGAATCCTGGTCGGTAAGAAGGGAAACTTCCGAAAGGAAGTCACCCAACAACACGTTCGGTTTTCCTTCCTCCTGCCGTTGGGCACAAAAATCACTCATACCGTTCACCAGCTCCTCTATATTCTCCTTACGGCTCAGATTCTCGGGAGAGTTGTCCTGACACACATCATTGATGATGCCCGATTGGCGGATAATGTCGGCACCAATCTCGTAGGCATTCTTCTCCGCAACATCTGTGATAAAGGCAGATATAAGTTCGCGGAATGCCTGCAACTTTCCCACCGTACCTTTATTGAAGTTCAAGCCATACGCCAACGGCTCACAAAGCACAGTCCACAAACTGACATTGTGCCCGGTGGCGGCAGCAATGATTTTTCCCACTGTCGTATCTCCGATACCCCGTGCAGGATAATTGATAATACGTTTGAAAGCCTCTTCATCATTGGGATTCACTATCAGACGGAAGTAAGCGATAACATCTTTGATTTCCTTGCGTTGATAGAACGACAAGCCTCCATAAATACGGTAAGGCATACTGCGTTTGCGCATGGCTTCCTCAAAGATACGGCTCTGTGCATTGGTACGGTAGAGTATCGCAAAATCAGAGTAGGCATAGCGCTTTTCACGCCGCAGTTCAGCTATCTTATTCACCACAATATCCCCTTCTTCCACATCACTGTATGCCTGGTACACACCAATGGCCTCTCCCTTCTCCTTTTCCGAGAACACTTCCTTGCGTATCTGCCACTGGTTCTTTTCTATCAGGCTGTTGGCCGCGCGGACAATGGTCTGGGTGGAACGGTAATTCTGCTCCAGCTTGAAGACCTTCGTATCGGGATATACTTTCGTAAAGTAGAGAATATTGTCAATATCGGCACCACGGAAGGAGTAAATACTCTGTGCATCATCCCCCACCACACAGACATGCTGATGGTTCTTGGCAAGTTGCAGCACGATGCTGTGCTGTGCAAAATTGGTATCCTGATACTCATCCACCAGAATGTAACGGAACTGGTCCTGATAACGCGCCAACACCTCGGGGTGGTCCCGGAACAGCAGGAATGTGTAGAACAGCAAATCGTCGAAGTCCATCGCATCCGCCCGCCGGCAACGCTCCCAATATCTCTGGTAGATGTCGCGAAGCGCCGGAACCTTGGCAGCACGGTCTCCTTCGTAAGCCTCCTTGTTGTTGGCATAGCCTGCCGGAGAAACCAGATGATTCTTGGCATTCGAGATACGCGCCTGCACCATCCCCGGCTTGTACACTTTCTCATCCAGCCCCATTTCCTTGATAATGGAACGTATCAAGCTTTTACTGTCCGCCGTATCGTAAATGGTAAACTGCGAAGTGAAGCCGATATGCCCGGCCTCGACATGCAGAATGCGCAGGAACATGGAGTGAAAGGTTCCCATCCACAGATGGCGCGCCCTCTCCGGCCCCATCTGACGGGCTATACGCTCCTTCATTTCGCGCGCCGCCTTGTTGGTAAAGGTCAATGCCAGAATGTTCCAAGGCTGGTAGCCATTCTCCAGCAGATAAGCAATCTTATAGGTCAGCACGCGCGTCTTTCCCGAACCGGCACCGGCTATCACCAGTGACGGACCGTCATTGTATAACACCGCGTTCCGTTGTCCTTCGTTCAGTTCCTCTATATAATCGGGCATATCCGTATAATCTTAAAATGATGATATTTTTCCTTCCTTTGTTTTTACGGAGGCAAAGATAAAAAAAGCTTCGGAGACGTACGAACATTTCTATAGGTTATAGTGTTTATATAGTAAAGTTCCAAAATTAAATAATTGAAACTTATGAATACAATATTAACGATTTTAATGATAACAGTTATGACTTACGAAATGCCAAAACTTCCCTACACTAACAATGCACTGGAACCTGTAATCAGTCAGCAAACCATAGATTACCACTACGGTAAACATCTGCAAACCTACGTGAACAACCTCAACAACCTCGTTCCGGGAACGGAATTTGAAGGCAAAGACCTGGTAACCATTGTTGCCACAGCACCGGACGGTGCCATCTTCAACAATGCAGGACAAGTGTTGAACCACACATTATACTTCTTACAGTTTGCTCCGAAGCCTGCCCACAGCGAGCCTACCGGCAAGCTGGCAGAAGCCATCAAACGCGACTTCGGCAGCTTTGAGAATTTCAAGAAGGAATTCAACGCGGCAGCTGTCGGCTTGTTCGGCTCCGGATGGGCTTGGTTGTCTGCCGACAAGAACGGCAAACTCCACATCACCAAAGAAGCCAACGGTAGCAATCCGGTACGCGCCGGTCTTGTTCCGCTACTCGGATTCGACGTGTGGGAACATGCCTACTATCTTGATTACCAGAACCGCCGTGCCGACCATGTGAACGAACTGTGGAGCATCATCGACTGGGATGTAGTAGGTAAAGACTGAAATAAGCAACAAGGTCCCACTAAACATGTTAATGACGCATTCTTGAGCAACTAAGGTTCAAGAATGCGTTTTCTTGTTTAAAATAGCCATCTAACATATTTTAAAGAAATTCTTTGGCTTCTACCATAAGTATTCATTAACTTTGCTAAACTTAAAAGTTAAACAAAAGAAATGAAACTCATCGTAGTAACAGCACCCACATTTTTTGTGGAAGAAGACAAGATTATCACGGCACTATTCGAAGAGGGGCTGGATATTCTACATCTGAGGAAGCCGGAAACTCCCGCCATGTATTCAGAACGGCTTTTAACGCTGATACCCGAAAAATACCATAAGCGCATCATTACCCATGAGCACTTCTACCTGCAGGAAGAGTTCAGCCTGATGGGGATTCATCTAAACACCCGCAATCCCAAAGAGCCCCACGACTATTCGGGCCACATCAGTTGCACCTGCCATTCACTGGACGAAGTGCAGAACAAGAAGCATTTCTATGACTATCTGTTCCTAAGCCCGATATATAATTGCATCACAAAGTCTGGAGTCACGTCCGGCTTCACAGCCGAAGAGTTGCGGCAAGCAGGAAAAAGTAAGGTCATAGACAGTAGAGTCATGGCTTTGGGAGGCATTACTCCCGACAACATACTGGAGATTAAGGATTACGGATTCGGTGGTGCCGTTGTAATGGGTGACTTATGGAATAAATTCAATGCCTGCACCGACCGCGATTATCTGGAAGTAATCCGCCACTTCAAGAAGTTGAAGAAAATGGCTGATTGAGCCTTGCCTTGGACTGGCAAATTAAAATTTACCGTACTCTTTGTATTCAATACCGGCAGGCAACGTGAAATAGAAGGTGGAGCCTTCCCCTTTCTTAGACTCCACACCGATACCTCCCCCATAGTGCTCCACAATAGATTTGGTGATGGAAAGCCCCAACCCCGTACCTTTGATATTGTAGTTCATCTTCACAAACCGTTCAAAGATGGCATGTCTTCCCACTTCATCGATACCACAGCCTGTATCTGCCACATAAAAATAGAAGTTATGGTTGCTCAATCTCCTGCAACCGATTTTCACACTGCCCATCTCCGTAAACTTCAAGGCGTTCCTCACCAAGTTACCTATGACTTGGGCAAAACGCACGCGGTCTACCACCAAACGGCATTGAGGCAACCGTTCTACAAACTCCACCTGAATGCCCGTGGGATGCGAGCGCATATTCTCCGTCGTACAGACTTCATCAATCAGCGCGTTTACATCCACTTCTCCATCGTTATATTCCAGAGTATTTGCCTCAATCTTCGAATAGTCCAGCAAGTCATTGACCAGTTGCAGCAGCGAGTCCTTGTTATCATTAATCTCCTTCAGAAAAGCCATACGGGTTTCTCTGTCCAGATCATCCATTTCGGCAAGCATAGTTGTAAAGCCTACAATGGCATTCAAAGGAGTACGAATTTCGTGAGTCATATTAGCGATGAAAGCATTCTTCAGCTGGTTGGATTCTTCGGCAACCTCATTGATGCGCTGCAACGTCTTCAACCTTTTTGCTCTTGCTGATGGAAATGATTATCATGATGACCAAAAAGCAGAATGACAATTATCCCAAAACTATATACCAATGCTTCATTATTCTGATAGAAGTCATTCGTCCAAACATCGTATGCTGCCGTAATTGTCAATATCATCGTTTTTTGCTTGCTTATTGGAAACTATAAAATTATGGGAAGCAAATATACTAAAGAAAATACAAATAAATTAATAGAAACTACAGTTTTTCCAACAAAATAGGCCGCATGCCATTACCAAGTAAAGCATGCAGCCCATAAATGTCATTATTCAGTATTATTGAAATCAGCCTTCAATGGCAGCCTGCGCCGCAGCCAGACGTGCAATAGGCACACGGAACGGAGAACAGCTGACATAATTCAAGCCAACTTTGTGGCAGAACTTCACAGAAGAAGGCTCACCGCCATGTTCGCCGCAGATACCGCACTTCAAATCCGGACGGATAGCACGTCCCTTTTCAGTAGCCATGCGCACCAACTGTCCCTACACCATTCTGGTCGAGTACCTGGAACGGGTCTACTTTCAGAATCTTCTTTTCCAGATAAATAGGCAGGAAGGAAGCGATGTCGTCGCGTGAGTATCCGAAAGTCATCTGCGTCAGGTCGTTTGTACCGAACGAGAAAAACTCGGCAGAGGAAGCAATGCGGTCGGCAGTCAAGGCGGCACGCGGGATTTCAATCATTGTACCTACTTTGAACTCGATGCTGTCGCCTGCTTCGGCAAACAACTTGGCAGCTTCGGCACGGATAACCTCTTCCTGCTGCTTGAACTCGTACAGGATACCGGTCAGCGGCACCATGATTTCGGGATGGATTTCAACACCTTCC
>VOFK01000802.1_pt1 | contig 205357 bp, 181 predicted proteins | sample 5384121 | NCBI WGS metagenome assembly VOFK01 (sample SAMN12384730, study PRJNA508395) | human gut metagenome | isolation source: healthy gut J | host: Homo sapiens | reverse complement strand
TTTTTTTTTTTTTTTTTTTTTTTTTTTTTTTTTTTTTTTTTTTTTTTTTTTTTTTTTTTTTTTTTTTTTTTTTTTTTTTTTTTTTTTTTTTTTTTTTTTTTTTTTTTTTTTTTTTTTTTTTTTTTTTTTTTTTTTTTTTTTTTTTTTTTTTTTTTTTTTTTTTTTTTTTTTTTTTTTTTTTTTTTTTTTTTTTTTTTTTTTTTTTTTTTTTTTTTTTTTTTTTTTTTTTTTTTTTTTTTTTTTTTTTTTTTTTTTTTTTTTTTTTTTTTTTTTTTTTTTTTTTTTTTTTTTTTTTTTTTTTTTTTTTTTTTTTTTTTTTTTTTTTTTTTTTTTTTTTTTTTTTTTTTTTTTTTTTTTTTTTTTTTTTTTTTTTTTTTTTTTTTTTTTTTTTTTTTTTTTTTTTTTTTTTTTTTTTTTTTTTTTTTTTTTTTTTTTTTTTTTTTTTTTTTTTTTTTTTTTTTTTTTTTTTTTTTTTTTTTTTTTTTTTTTTTTTTTTTTTTTTTTTTTTTTTTTTTTTTTTTTTTTTTTTTTTTTTTTTTTTTTTTTTTTTTTTTTTTTTTTTTTTTTTTTTTTTTTTTTTTTTTTTTTTTTTTTTTTTTTTTTTTTTTTTTTTTTTTTTTTTTTTTTTTTTTTTTTTTTTTTTTTTTTTTTTTTTTTTTTTTTTTTTTTTTTTTTTTTTTTTTTTTTTTTTTTTTTTTTTTTTTTTTTTTTTTTTTTTTTTTTTTTTTTTTTTTTTTTTTTTTTTTTTTTTTTTTTTTTTTTTTTTTTTTTTTTTTTTTTTTTTTTTTTTTTTTTTTTTTTTTTTTTTTTTTTTTTTTTTTTTTTTTTTTTTTTTTTTTCTCCTGATAAGTTTGCAGAATAATAGTTGCACTGATTTCATCCACCAGTGCTTTATTTTGGCGGTCTTTCTTTTTCAATCCGGCCTCAAGCATCGTCCGATGAGCCAGAACAGAAGTAAAACGCTCGTCTACATATTCAACCGGCATGTCAGGCAGTTTCTTCTTCAGCGAACGGACAAAAGGTTCGATATTCTTCATGTTTTCCGAAGCCTCATTATTCATCTGCTTAGGAAGGCCTACCAAGATACGCTCTACCGGCTCCTTAGCCACATAATCAAGAAGAAACTGCAACAATTGGTGTGTAGGCACAGTTGTCAGTCCATTCGCAATCATCTGCAATGTATCACTCACGGCTATTCCCGTACGTTTCCGACCGTAGTCTATGGCTATTATTCTACTCATAATGGGCTACAAAATTACGATTAAAATTTGAATTCCTCCGTTAATCTTACATATATAATACAGAAAAAGGGATGTCTGATAGTATCAAACATCCCTCCGCTGATTTTTTCATTAATTATTTCAAATGAATTTTGTATGTCAGCCCTCCCGTGAAATATTTCATCCTCTGCATTTCGACCTGCACATGCAGATGCTTGAACAGCAGATAAGTGGCTCCCAAAGCAAAGTCCTTGGAGTCGTACTCCGCTATCACCCTCAACTGCGGATGGAAGGAGGGATTGTAGGTGACACCCAATGCAAAGCCATTCAGTTTGTACTCCTTGCGGTTGTTGTAAAGGTAGGAAAGATGGACACCGATCTCCTCCTTACCCACAACGGGTATATGCTTGGAGGCGGCAATATAGAAACGGCTGTAATAGCCGTTACCTTCCGTGGTGCCTACCTGGCCGCCGCCGGAAGAAGTGAACGGGTCGGACGTCCCCAGCACGACAGCCGGCATGTATTTCCAGAACTGCCCCTCCTTCAACACACGCAGACGGGCGGAAAAAGTAGCGGTCCTGGGTTCGTGAATCCGCTGTACCCGTATGGCTTCAATCCCAACGCCTCCGCCTTGAAGAGCGTACACGTGTGAGGCCACTTCCAGAAAGGGGAAGATGGTGACGTTCAGGAAGTAGTTGTAGGTATGATAGTACCAGGTGGGCGGTGTGAGCTCCTTGTTCAGGAAGTTGCCGCCGACCATGAAAGTCTTGTCGCGCTGCATCTCCGCAGAGGGCGCATGCAACAGCCCGGTTGTACCATACGTCAACTGGGAAAAGGCCGAAAGGGAAAGGCTGCAAAACAGAACAATAAAGAATAGCTTAAACTTCATCATCACATATAAATTCAGTCGCTGATAAAAAATGGGTTGCTTTATAACATACATCGGACATAGTACCAAAAAAAGGCGTCTGAGTCCCAGACGCCTTCATTTTTAGAGTCTATTTGTCACTTGGAGTGTATTATTCCAGGATAACTACGCGGTTCAGGAAGTTCTTACCGAACATGTTTTCAGTACCACCGAAATCCTACGAGTTCAAGCTGGTCCTTGTCAACACCCTGAGCAATCAAAGCGTCGTAAACAACCTGGGCACGCTTTTCGGACAGCTTCTGGTTCCAAGAAGCGCTACCGGTAGCCTTGTCTGCATAACCTGCAACTTTGTACTTCTTGTCCGGATTAGCCTTCAGAATCTTGGCAGCCAGTTCGATGTTAACCTTGCCATAGTCGTCCAGACGGGCGCTGCCAATCTTGAAGAAGATGGCACGCGGACCGGCAACTTCAACTTCCTTGGTCACTTCCTTAACTTCAGGTTTAGCGTTGGCCAGTGCATTCTTGCAGTTAGCCAGGTCAGCCTGAGCCTGAGCCAGTTCACTTCTATATCTGTTGATTTCCGCATTGACTGCGTCTTCGTCAATCTTAGAAACCGGAATAAACTTCTTACCGCCGAAGATGTAGCTAACACCTGCGGTCAGCATACCTGTACCTTCAGCCTTGCGATGGCTGCTGATGTTACCGAAAATGGACGGAGCGATGGCACCGCGAGCTTCTACGTCAATGGCCCACTTAGTGTTGATATTGAACTTCAAGCCCAAACCGGCAGAAGCGCCGATACGTGCACGCATTTCAGCTTCACCGGCAGGAGCCATAGACTGCGAAGTACCGTCAGCACTAATTGTAACATCCACATTTTGAGATTTTGCTACAGAAATTTGAGGTCCCAAGAAACCGTAAACTTCGAAGAAACGGTTAGGATTAGCACCGGCAAACAATGTAGAAAGATTGATCATTGCATCAATGTTACCACCTACATAAGTCTTGTTGTGTTCCCAGTATGCATCATCCAAACACAAATGCTGAGTAATACCGTTTACCTGAGCACGTACCCCCCAAGTCGGAGTAATCAGCTTACCAACTGACACGCTGAAATGCGGAGCAATCTTATTGAAACCGTCATTGTTGATGGCGTGGATACCACCACCTACACTGACAAAAATATTATCGCTCCATTTCGGAGTGTAGTAGTTCGTTTTTTCCTGTGCATTCAGATTTGCTGCACAAGCGCCTGCCAATAGTAAGGAGGCTATCATTAATTTACTTTTCATTTTCTCTTGAGTTTAAGATAAATAACAACTAAAACTTCTATTAATCAAGTTCACCAACACCACCACCGGCATTGCCTTCACCATGACCATGACCAGGACCGTGGCTATGACCGTGACCAGGAATATCTTGATTTTCAAGAACAAACAGTGTAGAAGTTGTATAATCATCTACTTCAATAGAAGCTAAAGGCTCTGTTTCAGCTTTTGTTACAGCCTTCTTCACTACTTTATATTCAGTTGTTACAACAGTATAAGTAATAGATGCAGTTGTTCTAGAGTTAGCATAAACTTTATACTTATTCTCCGGTGTTGTTACTGTCGTTTCCTCATATGTATTCTCAAGCGTGTTAAAGAAAGATTCAATAGCTGCGCGTTCAATAAGATCAGTTGTATTGATTTTCTTTGCACCTACTTTTGCACCTTCTTTACTACATAAGAGAATGATGGAATGTCAAACCAATAAAGCTCGTAGTTATCCCAAGTCTTAACTTTAGGATCCGTTACTGGTTCAAGTTTTGTAGATTCTGCTACAATCTTAGTCTCAGCATCTTCTTCCTGAAGAATGATAGTCGGAGTCAGAGTAGCAAATTGCCCAGCTTGCAAAGCAGGAACCTTAACTGTAACAGTTGCACTCAAACCATTATAAGAAGCTGTAACATCAACACTCTTAGCAGCCAGAGTAGGATTACCAGTAAATGTCAACTCTGCAGGTGCGATAGTGGCTTGGCCAGTTACATCTGTAGTAACACCATCCTCTATAGCAAGCACAATCGGACTAATAACAGCTTGTGCATTAGTAGGAGTTACATTAACGTTGAACTCTTCCTTCTCACAAGAAGTTAAAGTTGTAGCTAAAGCTACTACGGCTAACGCAAATACTGCACTTATGCCGTTTAAGAATTTAATCTTTTTCATCTCAATTAATTAATTAAAAATTTAACAATTCTGACTTAATAAAATATGGGTTAAAACTATTTTCTTCCATTATATTGTCACTAACTTCCGCTTTATACTGTCTATAATAGTACCTTTCATTACCTGCATTATAAACAATGCCCATATTAGCAGAGGTATTCACACGAGGTATATATCCTTTCCTTTTATATTTATAAGGAGGTAATGCCACTTGAAATCGGAAGCCTCCATTCATCTTTGCATGTTCTGCTTTCATTGCATAGAAACCAATCGAACAATAGCGAAAATGGCGAATCATTTCAAATTTAACACCTTTCTCCTTCAATAAATACTGTTCTGCTTTCAGATTAAACTGAGTGTTAAATTGCGGCCAATAAAAGCTACCGCCCAAAGACCAAGTAACAAGTGCTGTCGAAGGATCATATACATAGCGAAATCCGCTCCAATATCCCATTCCTGTATACCCAATCCGAGCCATTAAGGAAAAGCGTTCATCCTTAAAAGGGCGATAAAATTCGGCGTCCACTCCATATTGGTCAGCACTAAAACATCCCACAGTCACTTTACCAAACACATTATACGGTAATCTAAAACGCTGTGAAATTGTAATATGTCCTGGATGAACTTTATCTTCAAACCTTCCATACCCATCATTATAAACCGGTATTTTCAACTGTGCCGTTAATTTCATACCTTTCCATAACGAAACTTCTATCGCAGGACTCAAATCAAACAAGACCTGGTAAATCTGTGTAATCACCAGATTCTTGAAAGCTAATTGAGGATATACCAATACATCAATCTTGAACAAAGAACTATTTTTCAACTTTATTTTCCGTGCATTTTTCCAAGTATCACCCAATTCATAGCTTACATTCCAGTCATCACGTTCTGCTTGGAGCACCGAATCCCCCTTTATGGGATGATAATAAAGAGAAATCTGAGGTACATTATTGTCCAGAACTATTATCCGGCATGACTTTTCTTCCGGTAAACCCATCTTTTGAATAACATCCACCGCTTTGCCTATGCCTACGCCTTGCAAACGATATGCAGAGTTCTGCAGAACATACACACGTTCATTGCCATCTTCTGTCCATCCAACATTTTCAAATCCCATTTCCACTAAAGCATCTACAGTACTTTCCCCCGTTTGGCAAATCCCTTTTAAAGGGAGCAAACAGTATAAAAAGAACGCTGCACACAGTGCTATTGTTTTAGTATTTAGGCACTTTCTTATGTTAGAGTTTTTATACCTCATCTTTTTCAACCATTTTTTGTGTTCGTATAACACAAAATATGCTGCAAAAATAGACACATTTTTAATAATACCAAAGATTTTTATATGAAAAAATGAAATAATGTTGTTTTTTCTTCAAAAGCCCCCAACAAATACTCAGAATGTTTATATGAAATATATTAGCTATCTTAAAATCCTTAATATAGCTGTGCATAATTACTATACAGAATGTTGTTTTTTGTGCCAAATAGTCATTTTTCAGATGTTTTTGCTAATTCACTTTTCTCTGAAAAAGGATAAATAGAAGAAATATCTGCAAGAATTAAAGAGAATGACAAATTGCACTTCGCATTTAACCAACCCCTATGATATATTAGGAATTAAATCAATAGCTTTCTTTTTACTTTCATCTACAAGCTTTGCATAAATTTGTGTTGTTTGTATATTGGTATGTCCCAATAGTTTGGAGACCGTATATAAATCTACTCCCAGTGTCAGCATCATTGTTGCATGTGTGTGGCGCGCTGTATGAAATGTTACATGCTTTGATATCCCAGCTTGTTCAACCCATTTGTGTAAAATTACATTACTTCTCCCCAGTGAGACCAATCCGGCAAACACCTTTTCCGTTTCTGGTGCATTTCCTCTGTCTGGCAGATGTTTTATGGCTTCCGAACAGAGTGGAAGCGATATGGCTTCTTTCGTCTTCTTCTGAATAATACTCAATAGTGCATTGCCATTTTCATCATAGCGTATATCTTCCCATCTCAATGCAATAATATCACAATGCCTCAATCCACAAAAACAGCTGAATAAAAATGCTTTCCTTAATAAGGTATTATAAAAAGGAGTATGAACCAATCTGGTCAATTCCTTTATAGTAAGATAATCCCTTTCTGTTCGATTACGTTTTGGTTTGTCCTCGTTCTTTATCTTATTCATCGGATTAACAGTTATATAATCTTCAGAGACGGCCCTATTCAAGCAGTAGCGCAGCGTTTTCAAATAATAGAATTGGGTGTTAACATGCAATGTCTTTTCCTTCTTACAATGTTCTTGTTTTGTTTTCTTCAAGTAATCTATAAAACCCAACAAATAAGTCTTGTCCACCTTCCTTAGCAATATTCCATTCGGAGTATATCTTTCCAAATGGCATACAACGGCATGTATTGTACTTTTCCGTACTCTATTGTTCACACTTTGTTCTGCTATTAATTTCATATAGCCAGTCAGCTTCATATTGGACAATCTGTTATGATTAAATCCGTAAGTTTGATTATATATTTCCAAAATCTTCTGAGCCTTTATCGCATTTGCCAAATTTAGCGTCTCGACATTTCTTTTTTTATCAGCTTGATTATGTTCAGGGATAATATACAACTTTAGAATTCGTATTGCCGCCTTCCATTCATATAAATATCCAGATATATGGATTGACATCCATTTACTAACTTTTTTGTTCTCACCTTTATTGGCTCTTTTAAATTCAATTGCTTTTTCATATTCTTTGAATAAAAACATACAGTTTATTATTAGTAGTAACAAAGCAGTAACAAAAATCAATCCTACAAATTGCTTTCATGTTCTATCACTCTTGTCTTTTTTTATAATTACCTTATTAACTATCAAATATTTACAGTATAGGGCACAGCGTTACTGAAAGAACAAATATAATAATAAGCCAGTAACAATTAAACTATCAAGAGTGTGGCTATTGCTATGGCGGCGGAAACTTTCTCTGGAAATTTATTTTCCATCACTTTGCTTCCACACTTCCACCCACCTTCTGCATTCCCCTATCCATCGGCATTTGCCCTGCGGTGGAAGCAAGCCGAAAAGGTGGAAGCAAATTTTGCTTCCACCTGCCTGAAACGCCGAGGTTTTGCAGTAACCACCTGTTTACTAACATAATATTACGTAAGAGCTACATAAATCAATCAGTTCGTTTTTCCTGCATTTTCGAGCTTGCTCTTCTACGAAATCGGTGGATATCGAGTTGGGCGGTAGGACGCATCATTCCGCAGGGACTATGAAAGGTACCGGTAGAGCGAGCCATTCAAGCGGATGATTTCTAACTCATGGCTATGAATAATGCCGTCTAATGTCCTTTAAGTTGTTGTACAATACATTTGCGCCCTATCCATAATAGATGCAGGCTACGTACTTCATCCGAAAAGTCTTGGGGTTAGTGACGCCTAACAGTCATGAACAACCCTGCTTACGGCCATAAAGCAATCGCTTGACGACCATTAGCAGAGTTGTTCATGGCCGTTAGGCATCATTAATCCCCTATGCAACAGCAGACAAACAAAGAGAGAGAAGCCAAGGATTGTCTGTGTTTTAGATAGAAAGCCCATTTATTAGCAGGTGTACCGGAAGAAAAGTCATGCCGCATAATAGTTCTGGATAATAATGTACCCCAGATTTCTCTTTATTATCATCCCATAAAGGGAGATTCGGTGCTCCAAGCAGAACGTGATGACTGGAATGTAAGCTATGAATTGGGTGATACTTGGAAAAATGCACGGAAAATAAAGTTGAAAAATAGTTCTTTGTTCAAGATTGATATATTGGTGTATCCGGAATTCTCTTTCAAGAACGTGATTATTACGCAGATTTATCAAATTCTATTTGATTTGAGCCCTGCAATAGAAATTTCGTTATGGAAGGGGATGAAAGCCACAGCACAAGTGAAGATACCGGTTTATAATGATGGATATGGAGCTCGGGAAGGAAAGGTTCATTCGGGTTTCCTAACTCTTTCACAACGTTTCAGGTTGCCTTATAATGTTTTTGGTAAATTCTCTGTAGGCTATTTTAGTGGTAACCGATATGGTGCTGATGTAGATTTCTTTCGCCCCTTTAAAGATGAACGTTTTTCTTTGTTGGCAAGAATAGGATATACGGGAGCTGGACGTTGGGACGGATTTAGGTTCCAATATGATCCTTCATTATGGCGTATGACGTGGTCTTTGGGTGGAAATTTCTATTGGCCACGATTTAATACACTGTTCACACTGAAGGCTGAACAGTATTTGTTGAAGGAAAAGGGGGTTCGGTTTGAAATGATCCGTCATTTCCGCTATTGTTCGATAGGCTTTTATGCGATGAAGGCAGAGCATGCCAAAGCAAATGGAGGATTTCGGTTTCAAGTGGCATTGCCTCCATACAAATATAAAAGAAGGGGGCATATCCCACGTGTGAATACTTCTACTAACATGGGCATTGCTTATAATGCGGGTAATGAAAGGTATTATTATAAGGACTATAAGGCAGAAGCAAGTGATAATATAATGGAAAGAAATAGTTTTAACCCATATTTTATTAAGTCAGAATTGTTAAATTTTTAATTAATTAATTGAGATGAAAAAGAAAATTTTTTTAAGTGGCGTAAATGCTAAATTAGCATTGGCGGCAGTGGCTTTGACAAGTGTGATGTTCACAAGCTGCGAAAAAGAAGAATTCAATGTTGCGCCTGTAGAATTGGACCCTGCAAGTGCTACTGTTGCTATTACTGTATATGATTTATCAGATGGTTCTATCATAAATGGTGCAAGCATTACAGAAAATGGTGCTGCTATTACTAGCAATCCTTTCGTAATTGAAGCTGGTTCAGATGGAAAGATTGCTGCTGCAACAAGAACTTTTGCAGCTACAAAAGACGAGTATCTGTCTGGAGAAGGCCAAGCTACTGTTCCTGCTTTGAATAAAGGACAATTTGCTTTGATTCCGGTAAGTATTTTCTTGCAACAAGAACTGAATGCTGCTGAAGATGTTGTTGTTGATCAGGATGAGGAAACTATTACCCCTAGTGAAGTTGGAGGAGAACAAAAAGGTGGTGAAAATACAAGTAGTAAAGAAAAAGAAATGGATCTGCCATATACAGCAAAAGTTGGACAAGAAGTTACTAATATTGCTGCTGTAAATGCATCGATTGATGCTATGCCTATAACTAGAGGATTGTCTGATGATGAAGTAAAAAAGGTGTTGAAAGCATTGGTTAAATCATATAGCCCGGGTATCACAGATGTAACTTATACTAAGAAAGTAACAGTTCCTGCTTATACTATTGTAACTTTGAAGACTACTACAGAATACGAAACTTCTGATAATACAATCTCTACAGTGGTGGATGGCAAACTGTACACTATTCCTAATGTAAAGATTAAGAAGGTAGTTAAGACAGTTGTAGATCCCATCTTTACTTCAACTGAACATGGTCATGGTCACGGTCATGGCAATGGTAACAATGCCGGTGGTGGTGACGGTGCTGCTGAATAATAATAGTTTTAGTTATTATTTTAATTTTAAACTAAAGGAATAATGAAAAGTAAATTAGTAATAGCCTCCTTATTATTAGCAGGCGCTTGTGCAGCAAATCTGAATGCACAAGAAAAAACGAACTACTACACTCCGAAATGGAGCGATAATATTTTCGTGAGTGTAGGTGGTGGTGTCCACGCTATCAACAATGATGGTTTCAATAAATTGGCTCCGCATTTCAGCGTATCAGTTGGTAAGTTGATTACTCCGACATGGGGTGTACGTGCCCAGTTCAATGGCGTTACTCAGCACTTGTGTCTGGATAACTCATATTGGGAACACAATAAGACGTACTTTGGTGGTAACATTGATGCAATGATCAATCTTTCTACATTGTTCGCAGGCGTTAATCCTAACCGTTTCTTTGAAGTTTATGGATTCTTGGGTCCTCAAGTAACTGTTGCAAAGTCAGCAAATGTGCTGATTCAAAACGATGGAACAATGATTCCTGATGGAGATGAAAAGGCTAGAGCACGTGTAGGCGCTTCTGCCGGTTTGGGCTTGAAGTTCAATATCAACACCAAGTGGACCATTGACGTAGAAGCTCGCGGTGCCATCGCTCCGTCCATTTTCGGTAATATCAGCAGCCATCGCAAGGCTGAAGGTACAGGTATGCTGACCGCAGGTGTTAGCTACATCTTCGGCGGTAAGAAGTTTATTCCGGTTTCTAAGATTGACGAAGACGCAGTCAATGCGGAAATCAACAGATATAGAAGTGAACTGGCTCAGGCTCAGGCTGACCTGGCTAACTGCAAGAATGCACTGGCCAACGCTAAACCTGAAGTTAAGGAAGTGACCAAGGAAGTTGAAGTTGCCGGTCCGCGTGCCATCTTCTTCAAGATTGGCAGCGCCCGTCTGGACGACTATGGCAAGGTTAACATCGAACTGGCTGCCAAGATTCTGAAGGCTAATCCGGACAAGAAGTACAAAGTTGCAGGTTATGCAGACAAGGCTACCGGTAGCGCTTCTTGGAACCAGAAGCTGTCCGAAAAGCGTGCCCAGGTTGTTTACGACGCTTTGATTGCTCAGGGTGTTGACAAGGACCAGCTTGAACTCGTAGGATTCGGTGGTACTGAAAACATGTTCGGTAAGAACTTCCTGAACCGCGTAGTTATCCTGGAATAATACACTCCAAGTGACAAATAGACTCTAAAAATGAAGGCGTCTGGGACTCAGACGCCTTTTTTTGGTACTATGTCCGATGTATGTTATAAAGCAACCCATTTTTTATCAGCGACTGAATTTATATGTGATGATGAAGTTTAAGCTATTCTTTATTGTTCTGTTTTGCAGCCTTTCCCTTTCGGCCTTTTCCCAGTTGACGTATGGTACAACCGGGCTGTTGCATGCGCCCTCTGCGGAGATGCAGCGCGACAAGACTTTCATGGTCGGCGGCAACTTCCTGAACAAGGAGCTCACACCGCCCACCTGGTACTATCATACCTACAACTACTTCCTGAACGTCACCATCTTCCCCTTTCTGGAAGTGGCCTACACGTGTACGCTCTTCAAGGCGGAGGCGTTGGGATTGAAGCCATACGGGTACAGCGGATTCACGAACCAGGACCGCTACTTTTCCGCCCGTCTGCGTGTGTTGAAGGAGGGGCAGTTCTGGAAATACATGCCGGCTGTCGTGCTGGGGACGTCCGACCCGTTCACTTCTTCCGGTGGCGGCCAGGTAGGCACCACGGAAGGTAACGGCTATTACAGCCGTTTCTATATTGCCGCCTCCAAGCATATACCCGTTGTGGGTAAGGAGGAGATCGGTGTCCATCTTTCCTACCTTTACAACAACCGCAAGGAGTACAAACTGAATGGCTTTGCACTGGGTGTCACCTACAATCCCTCCTTCCATCCGCAGTTGAGGGTGATAGCGGAGTACGACTCCAAGGACTTTGCTTTGGGAGCCACTTATCTGCTGTTCAAGCATCTGCATGTGCAGGTCGAAATGCAGAGGATGAAATATTTCACGGGAGGGCTGACATACAAAATTCATTTGAAATAAGAAGTAAGTCAAAGTCTCGTTGACTCCATAAAAAAAGCAGCTAAAGTATGACATCAACTTTAACTGCTTTTATTCTAATAGACCAATTTTACATTGTCAATCCATAGCGAATTGCCAGGAGAACCTATATAAGCACCACCATGACTAGAGGTGAATTGCAACAGCAAATGAGTGGGCACATCGTCCTTCGTCCCCCAGGCAACCTCCTTAATAGGTACGCTCTCTCCTTTACTATTAACTGCATAGCGTTCTTCAACCTGAAGACGCATCATGTGGGCCTTGTACGCAGGGTCACCGGTAATATCACCGTACATGATGGAATAAGTGGCATTATTATGCCAATCGGTAGTAGTATAATATCTTACGACCATCGTTCCTACGCGCTTGGCATAGATATTCCCCTTCTCATCTTCCCAACGCTTTTGCAGAAACAGATTCACTTCCGGGAAGTCCTTTCCTTCCACATCTGTGATACGGCTAAAGCCCGTTGCACGGATACGCTTCTCGCGGTCGGACATCTTTACTTTATAATCAAACTGTATGGCGATAGGTTTCTTTGTAAACGGTATGCCGGAATTCAGCATTTTCTGCGGATTTTTAGTCCCCTTGATAGGTTCGTGCACCTCACCCAGAAACATGGAGCCGGCAGCCAGCACCGTGATATCCACTATTCCAAAAACCTTCACACTCTCCATACGGGTGTCCATACGGGCACAGAAACCATCCCCTCGCTTTTCCGGGAAAACAGAAGTATTGGTTTTCGTGATACCGGCTACCCGGGCCATCACATTGGATGTCGCCCACGGCGAACCTCCCATATTCTTGTATGCCTTGGTCTCGGTGACAGTAGCAGTAGGCCCGATGGCATATACATTCTTCGTGGCACCGCCAATAATACCGGATTCCTTGATTTGGCGGTCAATCCATTGATCCATATTTCCGAAAGGAATCATCTCTACCTCGTGCTGCTGTGCAGAAACTGCTCCGCAACAGAGCATGGCAGACAGCATTCCCAATATACGAACTTTCTTTTGAATCATTTCTCTCATTAATAATTGACAATCATTATAAATCGTACTTCCACTGTTCCAGCGCAAAATTCCAGTTATCCTGAACCAACTGCACTGTACGCTCATCATACTTGTATTTATTCTTCTTATATCCTTTCTTTCCGCCTACATACTTTTCAATATCAGCACGTGCCTCTGCAAAGCCCGGAATGGACAAAGCCTTGTAGATATGTTCAGTCATTCCCATTGCATCCGCTTCGAAGTCCTCAAACTTCACCTCTATCAAGTTTCCTTTAGGAATGCATGTCTTGTCCGCTTCGTACTTATGATACAGTTTGGCATAAATGGACAAAATATTCTTCTCAAGCTCCTCATTACTGATATCCTGCAACTTCAACGGCTGAATGGTGTTAGTAAAGAAACTACGTGTGCTTTCGAAAACAGTATAAGGATTACGCATCAGATAGATAAACTTAGCATTGGGGAACATCTTGACAAGCTCTTTCACACGTCCCGTATGAGGCGGATTCTTACTAAGAAACTGAGTTCCCTTCGTATTCCAAAGAGAGATTTTTATCAATTTGACGAAAGTCTCCTCAAACACTTTCAGTTCTTTCTCTGTAATATCATCAAACAGCAGATATTTATCGGCATACTCTTGCTGATATTCGGGCAGGAACCAGAAATTATAATAGGTGTAGGGCATCATATTTGCCAAAGCAAACTCCTCTTCTTGCGGAAGGTCAACGGCAAGTTCCATATTGTCCGTGGGACGTTTGTCCGGCATCAACCAACTCATGTTCTTCTTGAAGAAAGGCTGCCCCCACATCATAAGATGCGGAAATACAGTCTGGTATGTCGTGTTGTAGCCGAAATGCTTGTCGCAGGAGAAAACATTATGCACAAACGTAGTCCCGCTACGCCAGTGTCCCAAAATGAATACCGGATCATGCTCCAAGGGCTTATCTGCCAGGAGCTTTTCATAGCGTCTGTCCTGCAGAGGAGCCAAAGTGGACAGCAGGCGGCAGACGGCTTTTGTCAGCCGATACTTACCTTTGTAGGCAGCACCGATGTCACGACCGCCCGTTATATCCTTGAATGTTTTCCAATCCGCACCTACCAGGGTGTTTATCGGAAGCTTATTGAATTCTAACAATCCCATTATTATCTTTATATTAATATGTTATGGTTTTCTTCCGGTGATACCGAGAGAGAACTGCAATACTTATAAAGAAGTACTGCGCTCTATCCGTACGGCCACGCCCTGGCGTTCCAGCTCTTTCACAGCCTTTTCTATAGCTTCGTAATGTTCGGGAGCTATACCCAGCTTAGGCAAATTCAGTATAGGCAGGTCCTCAGCTAAGTGCATGTCCTTATCCTCCACCCTATCGATAATCATACCTACAGCACTGGTATTGTTGGTTATCGGGTCTATCAAGATAAACGAACCGGTAGCCTTATTCTGCCGATAAGGGTCAAAGAAAAGCTCTTTGGCAGTGGTCAGCACCACGCGCGCAATCTGATTGAGCTGCATCGGCAATGTTTCCTTGCTCAACTTTCCGTTGTCAATGGAAAGATGCTCCATCGTATTGACATCCACTTTATACTTGATGCTGTCGATGCGGGTACGGCTTATATTGGTGGTCTGTTTGATGAAGAATGATTTGTTGATATCCATCGGCTCTTCATCCATCCAAACCAGCATCGTTTCAAAATTGCGGTCCATGACGGGCAGGTTATCCGGATGTACCAGCATTTCCCCTCTCGACACATCTATTTCGTCCTCCAGAGTCAGGGTGACGGACTGTGGCGGAAAGGCGTAATCCAATTCGCCGTCGTATGTAACTATACTCTTGATATGCGACTTCTTACCGGAAGGCAATGCCATCACTTCATCTCCCTTACGAATAATACCCGAAGCCACCTTACCGCAAAAACCACGGAAATCGAGATTGGGGCGCAAGACGTATTGAACCGGGAAACGAAAATCCTTCAAATTATGGTCGTTGTCAATATGTACCGTCTCCAGAAAGTCAAGAAGTGAAATACCCTCATACCAAGGAGTACGTTCCGATTTCTCCACCACATTGTCGCCATCCAAAGCTGACAGCGGAATGCAGTTTACGTCAGGAATACCCAATGGAGCTATAAACTTCCGGTATTCATCGACTATCTCATTAAAACGTTCTTCGGAAAAATCCACCAGGTCCATCTTATTGACAGCAAGCACCACATGCTTGATGCCAAGCAACGACACCAGAAAAGTATGCCGGCGCGTCTGCGTAATGACACCCATACGTGCATCCACCAGAATAATTGCCAAGTTAGCTGTAGAGCCCCCGGTAATCATGTTGCGTGTGTACTGCTCGTGTCCCGGAGTGTCGGCAATGATAAACTTACGGTTGTTGGTCGAGAAGTAGCGGTATGCCACGTCGATGGTGATGCCTTGTTCGCGCTCTGCCTTCAAGCCGTCCAGCAAAAGGGCGTAGTCAATGTGGTCGCCGGCATTTCCCATGCGCTTGCTGTCGCGTTCCAGTGCGTCCAGCTGATCCTCATATAGTTTCTTGCTGTCGAACAACAGACGGCCTATCAATGTGGATTTTCCGTCATCCACAGAACCGGCAGTCAGTAAGCGCAATAAGTCTTTCTGCTCATCCTTATCAAGAAAAGCCTTTATATCAAGTGTAGAATCGTTCATCCTTAATGATTTAATTTTTAATTCTTAATTTTTAATTCCTTTAGAAGTATCCCTCGCGCTTCTTCTGCTCCATGCTTGCGTCTTGGTCGAAGTCAATGACACGGGTCGTCCGTTCACTCTTGGTGGTGGTCATCATTTCCTCGACAATCTTCTCGATGGTATCGGCATCGCTTTCCACAGCACCGGTCAACGGCCAGCAACCCAACGTACGGAAACGCACCATACGCATCTCTATCTTCTCGCGATACTGTTCAGGCAAGCGGTCGTCATCCGCCATTATCAGATTTCCGTCAATCTCCACACAAGGACGTTCCTTGGCAAAATACAACGGCACAATAGGAATATTTTCCAAACGTATATATTGCCAGATGTCCAGCTCCGTCCAATTACTTAACGGAAATACTCGGATACTCTCTCCTTTATGTACCCGGGCATTATAAATATCCCACAATTCGGGACGCTGGTTTTTGGGGTCCCATTGATGGAACTTGTCACGGAAGGAGAAAATACGCTCTTTGGCGCGTGACTTCTCCTCGTCGCGGCGAGCGCCACCGAATGCCGCATCAAACTTATACTTATCCAATGCGTGGAGCAAAGCCTGCGTTTTCATCAGGTCCGTATGCACCTTGCTGCCATGCGTAAAAGGTCCGACACCTGCATTGAAAGCTTCCATATTGCTTTCCACTATCAGGTTCCAACCATACTTCTTGGCATACTCGTCACGGAACTGTATCATCTCCTTAAACTTCCACTTGGAATCGATGTGCATCAACGGGAACGGCACTTTGCCGGGAGCAAACGCCTTTTCGGCCAAGCGCACCATAACCGAAGAATCCTTGCCGATACTATACAGCATCACCGGATTTTCAAACTCCGCTGCCACTTCACGGATAATATGAATGGACTCTGCTTCGAGTTCCTTCAAATGGCTCAATTTATATTCTTCTTTCATTATATCTTATTTCTTCTGAATTCTTGGTAAAATGAGTTCCAACAGTTTATTGACCGATTCTTCCAGGCTGAGAACAGAGGTATCCAACGTCAGAGCCGGATGAGCCGGTTCCTCAAAAGGCGCGGAAATACCTGTAAAATTCTTGATTTCTCCCTTACGTGCCTTGGCATAAAGTCCCTTCACGTCACGGCGTTCACACTCTTCAAGCGGGGTACTGACATAAACTTCCAGAAAATCGTCTTGTCCGATAATATCAGCCGCCATTTCACGAATATCGTTATTAGGACTGATAAAAGCCGCGATTGTTATAACACCCGTATCAAGAAAGAGTTTGGAAACTTCGGCTATACGCCGGATATTCTCCACACGGTCGGCCTCCGTAAAACCGAGGTTATTGTTGATGCCACTGCGGATGTTGTCACCATCCAGGATACGGCAAAGCAATCCTCTTTTATGAAGTTCGCGCTCCAAGGCAATGGCTATCGTACTTTTGCCGGAGCCGCTCAAGCCGGTAAACCAAACCATCACACTGTGCTGCTTCAACAAGTCTTCTTTGTCTTTCCGCATCAGCATTTTGTCAAATATCGGATATATGTGGTTGTTTTCTTCCATATGTTATTATTTCTTCTTTTTTTAAAATGGCCAAATTAAAGGAATCAAGAAAATGGATATCAGGAAAGTAATGATATTCAAAGGTAACCCGATGCGTACAAAATCCGTGAACTTATAGTTACCGATACCTTGTACAATCAAATTAGTCTGATACCCTATAGGAGTGGAGAAGCTGGCGGAAGCCGCCATACAAATCACAACGAAGAAAGGCATCGGACTGACTCCCATCTGTGAAGAGATGGAAAGTGCCAACGGGAAAGCGAGTGCCGCGGCCGCATTGTTCGTAATCAGTTCTGTAAACAAGTTCGTTATGATAAACACAGCAGCCAGCAACACGTGGGGGCCATAATGATGGCTCATGCCTATAATGAAACGCGCCACAGCATCTGCCACTCCGGAATTCACCATCGCCTTGCTGATAGCAAAAGCACAAGCAATCGTTATCAGAATATCCCAAGATATATATTTGGTATACTTGCGGGCCGGAAATATCTTTGTCCAGGCCATAATGATAGTAGTAATGGAAACGAAGAAAAACATATCCAACTTGATTTCCGGAAAAGCTTCCTTGACAACCGGAAGTTCACCAACCGTTGCACCCACTATCATCAATATCAGCAAAACCAAGGCAAACCAGCGCTTTCCCTTTCCGGGCACCGGTTCCGTATCCTTGCCATTGGCCAGCAACACGAACACCGAAGATTCCCCCCCAGGTCTTTACAAGAGTCATCAGCCATCACCACCAGCGTATCCCCTTCGCGGAGATATTCATTTTCCAGATTTCCGACAATGCTCTGACCGCTACGCTTAATCTCCTTCACTTCGGCCCCATAATGCCGCTTGAAGTTAAAATCACCAAGTTTCTTGTTGATACCGGGAAAACGGGCGCCGAGTACAGCTTCCACCCGATGTAAATCTCCATGCTCCTCCGGTTCCTCATCCAGCTTTACCGCATCCGTACGAACATCCGGCAAAAGCCTTGAGGAAAAAGCGAACAGATAAAGGATGCCTGCAATCGCGACGAAAATGCCCACTTTACCCAACTCGAACATAGTAAAGCCTTCATATCCGGCTTCCAATATCATACCATGCACCACCAGATTGGTCGACGTCCCTATCAGGGTGCAGATTCCGCCAAGTATCGTCACATAAGAAAGGGGTATAAGGAACTTGGTAGCAGGCAATTTTACAGATTCGGCCCAACGCTTGATAATGGGAGCAAAGATAACAACCACCGGAGTATTGTTTAGAAAAGCTGAAATAAAAGCAATGGTGGGCAACATACGGAACTGCGCTTTAAAGACCGTAGTCTTACCTTGGGGAAGCAGCTTCTTGATTACTTGCCCCAAAGCACCCGACTGCCTGATGCCTTCACTGACCAAAAACAGCATGGCAACAGTCATCATCCCCTTATTACTGAACCCTTCCAGCATCTCCTTAGGAGTGAGGATACCTGCACACAAGAACAATACTACGACAGAAAAGAGCACCATGCCCGGACGCATTTTATCCAGAACCAAGGCAATCACCATGCCCAACAATGCCAGCAGCACAAACAATATCTCAAATGTCATAAAGTCGTTATTTTATTTCGGTATGCTTGGGTTCTACGATAAACCACGGATTCAGCAAATCCTCCTTATTATATTGCAAAGGTTCTTCCTTCCCCGCCTGATAAATTTCCATTCCGGCAGCACGTGCAATAGCATGCCCAGCCGCCGTATCCCATTCCATCGTAGGGGCAAAACGAGGATATACATCAGCCTTGCCTTCAGCTACCAGACAAATCTTGATGGAACTTCCACTTGATATAAGCTCAACTTCCGCATGGCTGCATTTCATTTTCTCGATATAATCTTCTGTCTCGGGCGTCAGATGCGAACGGGAAGCCACAATTACAAACCGTTCGTGCACGCTTGTTTCCGGCAGCCGAACAGCTTTCGCAAGCAGTTCATCCCACGACATTCCATCACGTGCAGTAATACCGGATAGCTTATAAGCACCCGAATCATGCACTCCAAAATAGAGCTCCTTTTTTACCGGCACATAAATGACTCCCATTACCGGTACTGAGTGATGCACCAAAGCTATATTCACTGTGAACTCACCGTTCCTCTTGATGAACTCCTTCGTACCGTCCAAAGGGTCTACAATCCATAAAGTTTCCCAACTCCGTCGTTCCGAAAAAGGCAAATGTTTGCCTTCCTCGCTTAGCAGAGGGAAAGGTGTATCAGCCAAAAAACGGCAGATAGTTTCATGAGCCTTACGGTCGGCAATAGTAAGAGGAGAATTATCCGCTTTTTTTTCTACCTGAAAATCCGATGCCGGATCATCGTAAATGGAAAGAATTTTCTCGCCAGCCTGCAAAGCGGCATCAATCGCATTCAGTATATATCGTCGTTCCATACTATATTCTTCTCAAAGATAAGGCACAAAATTAAAAACTTTTTCAGGTCTAAAAGTTTCCACCTCTTGTTTTATAACTTCTTTTAAACGAAAGAGAGAATATTATAAGCACTTTTCACAATCAGAAAAATCAATCCGGGGCAGAGAAATAGAGTGAAATATTCACGAAGGAAGAGGAACTAAAGAGACTGTGACAACATGAGTTTATCTGGGTCTTTTCTCAATTAGTCCGTTAGTTCACAGTACTGAACACTTTGTTTCAACCTTTAAAAACAAGTTGTTTCAGTATATAAAAACATTTTGTTTTTATGCGATAGAACGAGATGTTCTGTTAAGAGAAACAAAGTGTTCTCGTTAATGAAACAAACTGTTCTGTTAAAGAAAACACTTTGTTTTGCCAAACCAAACACGCGACAGCGCCAGCCTTCACATTCTTTCGGCATATCATGAAAAAGGCAGTAACTTCGCAGTTACTGCCTCATCTTGAAAGGAAACATACATTCCTTTCTGTTATGAATTACCAAAAAGAATTCTATTAATTGACGCTATACAGCAACCATGCCTTCTGGAAGTCATCATTCGAAGGATGTTTAGCTTTGAAAGAGTCGCGCAGATTCTCGGCGGATGCTCTGTCATCGAATGTACCGATAACTACACGATACAGGTTTCTTTCTGCATTGTAAACCACCATTGCAGTATAGCCTTCATTCACCAATGCCTGCTTCACACCTTCCGCATTAGCTTTCACGCTATAAGCTCCGCAAACTACACTAAAGGTTTTCAAGCTGGTACCACCTGATACCACAGTCACCTTTTCCTGACGCATGCCGGCAGGTGCACTTTCCACCACCTTTACTTCTACTGGAAGCGGTAACCACTGGAGCCACCTCTTCAGCAGGGGCAGTTGTTTGCGGCTCAGCCAATTCCTGCTGTTTTGCCTTTTCATATGCTTTCTTATAAGCACTTTCACTTGATTTACAAGAAGAGAATGCCAGAGCTATGCATACTCCCATTCCCAATACGGCTAATTTTTCATCTTTTCTATTGTTTTTATTAGTAAAATCGTCTATTCTTATTCTTTATCTCAAAATTTTCGAAAAATAGATTTCGTGCCCTCATATTCCAAACGCAATGAAGAGTAGGACAAATCTTCTACTTTAAAGGTACATTTTCCTTCCGGCCACCCGAAATAAGTATCATAATTTTTATCGTTAACGCTTTCAGGCAACAAAATAATGGAAATTTCAGCACCTTTCAAAGAATAATTTCCAAAAAACGTAGTCAACCCTCCATCTTTCAACAAACATATGGCAGAAAAACTTCCTTTTTGAAAATTATAAAATACACTGTCCACCTTCTCTGATGTACCGTCGGCATATTGGTACTGACGCAACTGCCACTTACCGGCCAAGTCACCCCCACCATTCATGCAAGCAGTCAAAGTACAAGCCATCAATACAATCCAAAGATATTTTAAATGCAATTTCATCATTTTTCCATGCCACTATCTAAATATGGAGCAAAAGTACACCATAACATGCGATTATACCTCAGCATCCTTAGTTAAATATAATTAAACCCCTCCATAAAAAGAGATTTCCCGGAAGACTTGACGTATATTTGCCAAATATAAACAGAGCATGAGGCTCACTTAATTGATTACATGACATTTGAAAATTTGAATTTGATAGAACCTATATTGAAGGCTCTTCAAGAAGAGGGGTATTCCACCCCTACCCCAATCCAGGAAAAATCGATCCCTATATTACTTCAAGGAAAAGACTTATTAGGATGTGCTCAAACCGGAACAGGCAAAACCGCCGCATTTTCCATCCCTATCTTGCAAAAGTTATATAAAACGGATAATCGCAAAAGTATCAAAGCACTCATTCTGACGCCGACCCGCGAGTTGGCCATACAGATAGGAGAATCCTTCAGTGCATACGGTAAGTATACCGGATTGAGACATGCCGTCATCTTCGGCGGTGTAGGACAAAAGCCACAGACAGATGAACTGAAACGTGGAGTACAAATACTGGTTGCAACTCCCGGACGACTGCAAGACCTGGTCAACCAAGGTTTCATTAACCTAAAAGCGCTCGAGTTCTTCGTATTGGACGAAGCGGACCGGATGCTGGACATGGGATTCATACATGATATCCGGCGCATATTAAAGTTATTGCCCGCAAAACGACAGACCCTCTTCTTTTCGGCCACAATGCCTCCAGAAATAGAGACCTTGGCAAACTCCATGCTGACGCACCCCGAGAAAGTGGAAGTCACCCCTGCATCGTCTACGGTTGACACAATCTCCCAATCAGTCTATTTTGTTGAGAAAAAAGAGAAAAAAGACTTACTGATTCATCTGCTGAAGAATCCGGCTATCAAGTCCGTACTTATCTTCACCAGAACTAAATATGGAGCAGACAAACTTGCACGTACCCTTAGTAAGTCCGGAATAAGAGCCGAAGCCATACATGGAAACAAGTCGCAGAATGCCCGACAGCGAGCACTGACCGGCTTTAAGAACCATGAACTGCGTGTACTGATAGCAACCGATATTGCAGCACGAGGTATCGACGTGGACCAACTATCACACGTCATCAACTATGAGTTGCCCAACATTCCGGAAACATACGTGCACCGTATCGGACGAACCGGACGTGCCGGCCACGACGGTATTGCCCTCTCCTTTTGCGAATCGGAAGAACTGCCTTACCTGAAAGATATCCAAAAATTGATAGGGAAAAGTATCCCAGTAATAAAAGAACACCCTTTTGTCACCGCCGATGGTTTAAAAGCCCAGAAAATCAAGACTGAAGAAATTAAGGCCAAAACCAAGGAAAACAAAATCTATCGCGGGAGCCGTACGAATGGAGACTTTTGGAGAAGAAAAAAGCAAACCTCGCAAAACAACACCCCAAAAGGAGTTGGAAGATAAAGACAATCATAAAAAAACTGATATTCCGAACAAAGTTTCAAAAAGAATTTGTTAGTTTTGTCGTACGAACCTCAAAAAAGAAAGGAATATCATTATGAAAGGATTAAATGTTTTAGCAGCTTTCCTGGGTGGCGCCGCAGTAGGTGCCGCCCTCGGTATCTTATTTGCTCCTGAAAAAGGAGAAGACACCCGTAACAAAATCGCAGAAATTCTCCGTAAGAAAGGGATTCGTCTGAACCGAAGCGAAATGGAAGACTTGGTAGATGAAATTGCTGCGGAAATTAAAGGTGAGGTAACGGAATAAGGTAAAAAACAGAACCACTATGTTTGCAGACGACAAAAGTATAGAAAATATGCAGCAGCTCTTCATTGAATTCAAGAAATACCTGGAGCTGCAAAAAGAATATACCAAACTGGAAGTCACCGAAAAACTATCCAAACTGCTTTCTACACTTTTATTGGTGCTATTGGTCGTCATACTCGGCGTAGTGGTTCTGTTTCATCTGTCGTTTACGCTGGTCTATATCTTAGCTCCGCTGGTAGGCGGGCTAATGATGAGTTTTGCACTTATCACGTGCTTCCATATCCTACTCATCGTTCTGCTTGTCCTATTCCGCAAAAAGCTCATTATTGATCCGACAGTAAAACTTATCGCAGAATTATTCTTAGACAATTAATTCGAAATATTCATGGATAATACGACCAATACGACTCCCGTCACTTTAGAAAGCATCGCCCAGAAAAAAGCCATGCTGCTACAAGAAATACGACTCCAGAAAGAAATCATGACTGGGCTTACACAAGAAATTTTTGCTCCGCTGGAACCAGCTACCAACAAGGCAAATGCCATGATGAGAGCATTCAACACGGGTATGGCTGTTTTTGACGGTATAGTATTGGGGGTAAAGGTAATGAAGAAATTCAGAAAAATATTTGGAAGAAAGAGATAGAATATCGGATAAAAAAACGAGGGGATGGCCATAACAGTCATCCCCTCTTTTTTTATCCGATATAGTCTGAGCACTTTTATACGTACGTCTCAAGCAACTTCACTGCTCCTTCAGGCACAATCGTCACTTCTTGGGTTGCAGCTGGCAGCAGGATTGTTTCGCCCGCTTGTACGGAAACTTCATTCTTCTCATTATCAATAATACGGCAAGAACCCTCCACACAAATAAAGATAACAAAAGAATCCAGTTCAGAATAGTCACAAGTGATTTCTTCCGTCATGTCATAGATGGAAGTCGTGAAATACGGGCTTGCCACCATTTCTACCGGTTCATTCTGCACCTGCTCGTACTCCGTACGAAAATCGTCCTGCACATCTGCAAAATTAATGGCATCAATGGCCTGGCTTGTATGCAGTTCTCTTGATTTACCATCCTTATCCTTACGATTGTAATCAAAAATACGGTAAGTGATATCCGACGTTTGCTGTATTTCTGCTACAAAAGCTCCCGCACCGATTCCATGTACCCGACCTGCAGGCACATAAAACACATCGCCCGGTTTAATGGCGCAAGTCTGCAGAACATCCGCAAACGTACCATTATACACTCGTTCCTTATATTCTTTCGGAGTAATCTGCTCTGCAAAACCGGAAATCAGCTTGGCACCCTGGTCAGCAGCAATAACATACCACATTTCATTTTTACCAAAACTGTTATGACGTTTCTTAGCCAACTCGTCACCCGGGTGTACCTGAATCGACAAGTCCAACTTGGCATCAATAAACTTTATCAATAAAGGAAACTTATTTCCGAAACGTGCATAGTTGGCTTCTCCTACCAGGTCTTCCTTATATTTTCTGACCATATCCGGCAGCGTCAATCCTTTGTCTGCACCATTGGCCACTATAGACTCACTGCCTTCTACTGCCGACACTTCCCAACTCTCGCCTACATTGGCAAGGGTATCATTCAAATGTTTGAATGGAATAATCTTGTCGCCTCCCCAAAGCGTCTGCTTCAGAATAGGCTCAAATTTTAGAGGATACATTCGTTGTTTTTATTAGAACTTTCTGTTAATGATGTGATTTTTTTAGATTCCGGGGGCAAACATACAAAAAATATCAATTTGTATTCCATTTGTTAAACGCTAAACTTTCCTAAAATGTTCTCCACATTTCCTTCCAATTACTTGGGGGAACAAAAGAATTTCTTTTTATTTGCAAGAAATTTAATTAATACCATGGATATGATAAACACTACTCCAACAGAAAGTAATTTGTCCGGTTTGAACCAAAAAAAGACTTTCAAAAGGATATAAATAACAAAAAGACAGATTTATTTATCCTGAAGAATGCCCAGGGAATGGAAGTTGCAGTTACTAATTACGGCTGTGCAATACTTTCCATCATGGTACCCGACAAAAATGGCAAATATGCCAATGTTGTATTAGGACACGACAGTATTGAACATGTAATCAACAGCCCGGAACCTTTTCTAAACACTACCATCGGACGCTACGGTAACCGGATAGCTAAAGGAAAGTTTACTTTATACGGCGAAGAGCACCAATTGGCAATCAACAATGGTCCCAACTCACTGCATGGCGGTCCGACTGGTTTTCATACCCGTGTATGGGATGCTGTCCAGCCAGAGCCATCAACAGTCATCTTCAACTACACATCCGCTGACGGCGAAGAGGGCTTCCCCGGAAATCTCGAAGTAGAAATGACTTATCGCCTGGAGGATGAGACCAATGCTCTGGTCATCGAATACCGGGCTACTACCGATAAAGCCACCATCGTCAATCTGACCAATCACGGTTTCTTCAATCTTGCCGGTATAGCCAATCCCTCCCCTACAGTCTTAAACAATATCGTTACCATCAACGCAGATTTTTATGTACCCATCGATGAAGTATCCATTCCTACCGGAGAGATATTGAAGGTAGAAGGTACTCCTATGGATTTCCGTACTCCCCATACTCTTGGTGAACGAATTGATGAGAAACATACACAAATTGTGAATGGCGCAGGATATGACCATTGCTATGTACTGAACAAGACTGAAAGTGGAGAGCTGAGCCTTGCAGCCACCTGCATAGAGCCCAACAGCGGGCGAACGATGGAAGTATATACCACTGAAAATGGCGTCCAGCTCTACACAGGAAACTGGCTCGGGGGCTTTGAAGGTGCCCATGGAGCCACTTTCCCTGCAAGAAGTGCAGTCTGCTTTGAGGCCCAGTGTTTTCCCGATACGCCCAACAAGTCCCATTTTCCGTCGGCAGTATTGCTACCGGGTGATGAGTACCAGCAAGTGACAATCTACAAGTTTGGTGTACAAGAATGAAATAACTAATCCAATTTATAAACTTATTAATTTTACAAAACCATGACACAACAAAAACAGAATGGTAAACTCATCGCAATTATCACGATGATCTTCCTTTTTGGTATGATTTCATTTGTTACCAACCTTGCTGCCCCTATGGGAATCGTACTGAAAAATCAGTTTTCAGTATCCAACGCTTTAGGGATGTTGGGTAACTTTGGTAACTTTATTGCATATGCAGTGATGGGAATACCAAGCGGCATCTTACTACAACGGGTAGGGTATAAAAAAACGGCATTGATAGCAGTAGCTGTAGGCTTTATCGGTGTAGGTATCCAATATTTATCAGGTCATTCAAGCCCTGATATGGCTTTTGCCGTATATTTGATTGGCGCTTTCATCGCCGGTTTCTCCATGTGTTTGCTTAATACGGTAGTCAACCCGATGCTGAACAAGCTCGGCGGCGAAGGTAACAAAGGAAACCAGCTTATCCAAGTGGGTGGTTCTTTCAACTCCGTAATGGCTACCATTACTCCGATGTTCGTAGGTATCCTGATTGCCGGTTCCATTGAAAAAGCTACTATTTCTCAGATTTTCCCTGTAATGTACACAGCAATGGCTGTATTTGCCATCGCGTTCTTCGTTCTTTTGATTGTGCCCATACCGGAACCCAATGCTGCAACTTCAACAGAACCTATCGGTAAGTTGATGTCAGGCGCTTTAAAATTCCGCCACTTCATTTTGGGAGCTATAGCAATCTTTGTATATGTAGGTGTCGAAGTTGGTGTACCGGGTACTCTGAACTTGTTTTTGACCGATCCGATTGAAAAGGGAGGAGCAGGCATTTCTTCCACCATTTCCGGTTTTGTTGTAGGTACATATTGGTTCCTCATGCTGATTGGACGTCTGGCCGGCGCTTCATTGGGTGCAAAAATCTCCAGTAAGGCAATGCTTACCTTTACTTCCGCATTAGGCTTACTTTTGGTATTCCTTGCCATCTTCTCATCTACCGGTTCGCTTGTCAATCTGCCGGTACTCCAACAAAGTGCTACGGGAGGTCTCTCTTTCGGATTTGCAGAAGTACCTATCAACGCAATGTATCTGGTACTGGTAGGTCTGTGTACTTCCATCATGTGGGGTGGTATCTTTAATCTGGCCGTAGAAGGATTGGGTAAATATCTGGCAGCGGCTTCCGGTCTGTTCATGGTATTGGTATGCGGCGGCGGCATCTTGCCCGTTATCCAAGGTTTGGTGGCCGACATTGCAGGTTTCATGCCGAGTTACTGGGTTATCATCGCAGCCCTTGGCTATCTGTTGTTCTACGGTTTGGTAGGCTGCAAAAATGTCAATAAGGACATCAAGGTCGATTAACAAGAAAATATAGGTAATTTATTTATTCACCTTATAAAATATAAATATCATGGATATAGAATACGTAAGAAGCCGTTTCATCAAGCACTTTGACGGAACAACGGGAGCTGTTTATGCTTCTCCGGGTCGCATCAACCTTATCGGTGAGCATACAGACTATAACGGTGGTTTTGTATTCCCCGGAGCAATCGATAAGGGAATGATTGCAGAAATAAAGCCCAACGGCACAAACACAGTAAAAGCTTATTCCATCGACTTGAAAGATTATGTGGAATTTGGCTTGAATGAAGAAGATGCACCCCGCGCAAGCTGGGCAAGATATATCTTTGGCGTGTGCCGGGAAATGATGAAACGCGGTGTAGATGTAAAAGGTTTCAATACCGCTTTTGCAGGCGATGTGCCTCTGGGTGCAGGAATGTCCTCTTCAGCAGCCTTGGAAAGTACCTATGCCTATGCTTTGAACGACTTGTTCGGTGACAACAAGATAGACAAATTTGAATTGGCAAAAGTGGGACAATCTACAGAACACAACTATTGTGGCGTAAACTGTGGTATCATGGACCAATTTGCTTCTGTATTCGGAAAGAAAGGAAGCCTCATCCGCCTGGATTGCCGTTCACTGGAATATCAGTATTTCCCATTCGACCCGCAAGGCTATCGTCTGGTTCTTGTAGATTCTGTAGTGAAACACGAACTTGCATCTTCAGCATACAACAAACGTCGTCAAAGCTGCGAAGCTGCTGTTGCCGCTGTTCAGAAGAAGCATCCACACGTAGAATTCCTGCGTGACGTTACCATGGGCATGCTGGAAGAAGCCAAAGCCGACATCAGCGCAGAAGACTATATGCGTGCAGAATATGTCATCGAAGAGATTCAACGCGTACTCGACGTTTGCGACGCCCTGGAAAAAGGCGATTATGAAACTGTAGGCCAAAAGATGTATGAAACACATCATGGCATGAGTAAGTTGTATGAAGTAAGCTGCGAAGAACTCGATTTTCTGAATGACCTTGCATTCGATTGTGGAGTTACCGGTTCACGTGTCATGGGCGGTGGATTCGGTGGATGTACAATCAATCTGGTAAAGGATGAATTGTACAGTACATTCATCGAAAAAGCAAAAGATGAATTCAAGAAGAAGTTCGGCAGAAGCCCAAAAGTATATGATGTAGTCATCAGCGACGGTGCCCGCAGATTAGAATAATAGACATCAGCATTCAAATAAAAGGCGTTTCCCAGTAATGAGAAGCGCCTTTTTCTTCTCCCCTATTCCACCGTTTTCCACTCTAAAAACAAAATCATCCGAGAAGTTTATTCCGAACACATCTATCTGTACAGCCAGTTGGCACAGATATGTTTCTTGACACTTATGTTGCATAACATATAAAAGTGTACAGCCTACACTAAAGAAAAGTGTTACTTTTACACCCAAAGAAAGATAATCATCTCATTTACATTAAATACAAAACCATGAAAAGACATGTTCTACTTGCAGGAATTGCCGCAATGATGCTAACTGCGTGCAATCAAAAGACAGAAACAACGCTTACGCTGTCCGGTCTTGATCCAGTAAAATTCCAAACAACAGTCAATGACGCCCAGACACAGCTTTATACGCTGAAGAATAAAGCGGGCATGGAAGTATGCATCACAAACTTTGGAGGACGTATTGTATCCATTATGGTACCCGACAAAAATGGAGTTATGCAGGATGTAGTATTGGGCTTTGACAGCATTGCCGATTACATCAACATACCAAGTGACTTTGGTGCTTCTATCGGACGCTACGCCAACCGGATTAACCAAGGGAAAATCGTTCTTGACGGAGATACCATACAGTTACCACAGAACAATTTCGGACATTGCCTGCACGGTGGCCCCAAAGGATGGCAATACCAAGTATACAGTGCCAATCCCATTGACAGCACAACTCTGGAGCTCACCCGCATTTCACCGGATGGAGACGAGAATTTCCCGGGTAATGTTACGGCAAAAGTACTTTTCAAGTTAACGGATGACAATGCCATTGATATAAAATACAGTGCAACAACAGACCAAAAGACGGTTATCAATATGACTAACCATTCTTATTTCAATTTATCAGGTGACCCTTCAAAGGCAGCAACAGACCACATCTTATACATCAATGCAGACAACTATACTCCGGTAGACAGTACTTTCATGACAACGGGTGACATCATCTCCGTCAAAGAAACACCAATGGACTTTACCACTCCCAAGAGTGTGGCACAAGACATCAACCGGACGGACTTTGAACAAATAAAGAACGGAAACGGATATGACCACAATTGGGTACTGAATACTAAAGGTGACCTATCCCAAGTGGCAGCCAAACTGACATCGCCTATAAGCGGCATCACCCTGGAAGTTTATACCAATGAGCCAGGCATACAAGTATATACCGGGAATTTCCTGGATGGCACCGTAAAAGGTAAAAAAGGCATTACTTACAACCAGCGCGCTTCCGTATGCCTCGAGACACAACATTATCCGGATAGCCCCAACAAATCCCAATGGCCTTCTGTCGTACTGGAACCCGGACAAATTTACAACAGTGAATGTGTCTTCAAATTTTCCGTAGAAAAATAACAATAACCTTATAAATCATTTATTATCGTGGAAACATTAGATTGGTTAGTCATTGGAATCTTTTTCCTGGCTTTGATTGGAATTATTGTCTGGGTTGTCAAACAGAAACAGAATGACTCAGCAGACTATTTTTTAGGTGGTCGTGATGCCACATGGCTCGCCATAGGTGCATCTATCTTTGCATCCAACATCGGTTCGGAACACTTAATCGGATTAGCCGGTGCCGGTGCTTCCAGCGGTATGGCGATGGCACATTGGGAAATACAAGGTTGGATGATCCTTATCTTAGGCTGGGTATTCGTACCGTTCTATTCGCGAAGCATGGTATTCACGATGCCTGAATTCCTAGAACGTCGCTATAATCCACAATCACGTACAATATTGTCTGTAATATCTTTAATCAGCTATGTACTGACAAAAGTTGCCGTGACGGTTTATGCAGGAGGATTAGTATTCCAACAAGTATTCGGTATAAAAGAACTTTGGGGAATCGACTTCTTTTGGATTGCCGCCATCGGTCTGGTTATACTGACTGCGCTCTACACAATCTTCGGAGGAATGAAGTCGGTACTTTATACCTCCATCCTGCAGACCCCCATCTTGCTGTTAGGTTCACTGATAATCCTTGTACTCGGCTTCAAAGAATTGGGAGGCTGGGATGAGATGATGAGAATCTGCGGTGCAGTCACAGTGAACGATTATGGCAACACAATGACAGAACTTATACGCAGTAATAACGACCCTAACTTCCCTTGGTTGGGTGCACTGATTGGTTCAGCCATTATCGGATTCTGGTATTGGTGTACAGACCAGTTCATCGTGCAACGCGTACTTTCCGGAAAGAATGAAAAGGAAGCACGGCGCGGTACCATCTTCGGAGCTTACCTGAAATTATTGCCCGTATTCTTATTCCTTATCCCAGGCATGATTGCTTTCGCATTACACCAAAAATATCTCGGAACCGGGGGAGAAGGTTTTCTACCTATGCTGGCAAACGGAAATGCCAATGCAGATGCTGCTTTCCCAACTCTAGTAGCAAAATTGCTTCCTGCAGGAGTCAAAGGTTTGGTTGTTTGCGGTATTCTTGCAGCATTGATGAGTTCTCTCGCATCTTTGTTCAACTCATCTGCTATGCTTTTCACCATTGACTTCTACAAACGTTTCAAGCCGAACACTTCTGAAAAAAAGCTGGTAGGAATTGGACAGATGGCAACTGTTGCGATTGTGATATTGGGTATACTCTGGATTCCCATTATGCGCAGTGTAGGCGATGTACTTTACACCTACTTACAAGATGTACAATCTGTATTAGCACCAGGCATTGCCGCAGCCTTCCTCTTGGGGATCTGCTGGAAACGCACCTCTGCACAAGGCGGTATGTGGGGACTGATTGCCGGAATGATTATCGGTTTAACCCGTCTGGGGGCAAAGTATATTACAGCAATGTAGGAGATGTGTCAAGCAGTACCTTCAAGTATCTGTTCTATGATATGAACTGGCTGTTTTTCTGCGGATGGATGTTCTTGTTCTGCATCGTAGTGGTTATCGCAGTCAGCATGTTTACAGCTGCCCCAAGCGCTGAAAAGATTCAAGGGCTGGTATTCGGAACTTCAACTCCTGAACAAAAAGCAGCTACACGTGCGAGTTGGAATAAATGGGATATCATTCATACCCTTATCATCCTGGGTATTACTGCTGCTTTTTATTGGTATTTCTGGTAAATCGGTATGTTGCTATGATATATATCCATGCAGCATACCCCTTAAACAAAAATTAAGATATGAGTAATTACTATAGTTCAAATCCGAAACTTTATGTAGGTATCGACTGCATTATTTTCGGTTTCAATGAAGGAGAATTGAACCTGCTGTTGCTGAAGCGTAACTTCGAACCGGCAATGGGCGAATGGTCGCTGATGGGTGGATTCGTGCAGGAAGACGAAAGCGTGGATGATGCAGCCAAACGAGTCCTGAATGAACTAACCGGACTGGAAGATGTATATATGGAACAAGTCCAAGCTTTCGGAGCCATAGATCGTGACCCAGGAGAACGCGTAGTCTCCATTGTTTACTATGCGCTCATCAACATCAACGAATACGACAAAGAATCCGTACAGCAACACAATGCTTTCTGGGTAAATATCAATGAACTGCCAGCGCTAATCTTTGATCATCCGCAAATGGTGGAGAAAGCTCGGAAGTTGATGCAACAAAAAGCGTCCACCGAACCAATCGGCTTTAATCTACTACCTAAACTGTTCACGCTGTCACAACTGCAAAGCTTATACGAAGCTATATACGGCGAGAGCATTGACAAACGGAACTTCCGAAAACGCATAGCAGAAATGGACTATATAGAAAAAACTGACAAAATAGACAAAACGGGGTCCAAACGTGGAGCTGCTTTATATCAGTTTAATGAGAAGGCATACCGCAAAGCTCCGAAATTTAAGCTCTGAGAACCTAATATTCAACAACTTGTAATTAGTAATTTAAATAATATGCTGGAAGCACTGAAAGACAAAGTATTCCATGCTAACCTTGAACTGGTGAAGCACGGATTGGTTATCTTCACATGGGGCAATGTATCGGGCATTGACCGCGAATCTGGTCTGGTAGTCATCAAGCCCAGTGGGGTGAGTTACGATGAAATGAAAGCAGAGGATATGGTGGTAGTGAATCTTGACGGCAAGGTCGTGGAAGGACGGTTAAAGCCCTCTTCAGACACGCCGACCCACCTGGTTCTCTACAAGGCATTCCCCGAAATCGGCGGTGTGGTGCATACGCACTCTACTTACGCCACAGCCTGGGCACAAGCCGGATGTGACATACCGAATATCGGGACAACACATGCCGATTACTTCCACGACGCCATACCCTGCACAGCAGACATGACGAAGGAGGAAGTGGAAGGAGCGTATGAACTGGAAACGGGAAATGTCATCGTAAAACGCTTTGAGGGGCTGAACCCGGTACATACTCCCGGAGTATTGGTAAAGAACCACGGTCCTTTCTCGTGGGGAAAAGACGCACACGAAGCGGTACATAATGCCGTAGTGATGGAGCAGGTGGCAAAAATGGCAAGTATAGCCTATGCCGTGAACCCCAATCTGACCATGAATCCGCTGCTGATAGAAAAACATTTCAGCCGCAAGCACGGTCCTAACGCTTATTATGGACAGAAATAACTATCATTCTTTAAATATAAACTATAAAAATAAATTGTATGAACGCATTTGAACAATATGAAGTATGGTTCGTAACCGGAGCACAGCTCTTGTACGGAGGTGACGCAGTTATCGCAGTAGACGCACATAGTAATGAAATGGTGAAAGGTCTGAATGATTCCGGGAAACTGCCCGTAAAGGTAGTATATAAAGGTACGGTCAATTCATCCAAAGAAGTAACTGCTGCCTTCAAGGCCGCCAACAACGACGAAAAGTGTATCGGGGTCATCACCTGGATGCACACCTTCTCTCCTGCCAAAATGTGGATTCACGGTTTGCAGGAACTGAAGAAGCCATTACTACACTTCCATACACAGTTCAACAAGGAAATTCCCTGGGAGACGATGGACATGGATTTTATGAACCTGAACCAATCGGCTCACGGCGACCGCGAATTCGGACACATTGTGACACGTATGCGAAAGAACCGCAAAGTGGTAGTAGGCCACTGGCAGGACGAAAAAGCCCAAAACCAGATTGCCGCATGGATGCGCGTAGCTGCCGCATGGGCTGATGCGCAGGATATGCTCATCATCCGCTTCGGCGACCAGATGAACAACGTGGCTGTGACAGACGGTGACAAGGTCAGCGCCGAACAGGTATTGGGCTATCATGTGGACTACTATCCCATCAATGATGTGATGACATACTACAATGCTGTCAGCGACGAGGACGTGAAGGCACTCGTAGCAGAATACTTCAAGCTCTACGACCACGCTCCCGAACTGGAAGACGCACGTACGGAAGCCTACACCAAAGTATGGAACTCCGCCAAGGCCGAAATCGCCATTCGCCGCGTGCTGAAAGACACGGGTGCCAAAGGCTTCACCACCAACTTCAACGATTTGGGCGACTTTGACCAAATCCCCGGACTGGCCTCACAGCGACTGATGGCAGAAGGTTACGGCTTCGGTGCCGAAGGCGACTGGAAAACTGCGGCACTATACCGTACCACTTGGGTGATGAGTCAAGGCATGCCGAAGGGGTGCTCCTTCCTCGAAGACTATACGCTGAACTTCGACGGAGAAAAGAGCGCCATCCTGCAGGCACACATGTTGGAAGTCTGTCCACTGATTGCCGAACAGAAGCCGAAACTGGAAGTGCACCGTCTGAGCATCGGTATCGACAGCGAAACAGCCCGCCTGGTATTTACCAGCAAGCAAGGTGAAGGTGTAGCCGCTACCATCGTAGACCTGGGCAACCGCTTCCGCCTCATTGTGAACAAAGTAGAATGCATCAAGAGCAAGCCTCTGCCCAAGTTGCCCGTTGCCAGTGCACTGTGGATTCCAATGCCCAACCTCGAGGTGGGCGCTGCAGCCTGGATTCTGGCCGGAGGTACACATCATACCAGCTTCTCCTACGACTTGACGGTGGAATATTGGGAAGACTTTGCCGAAATGGCCGGCATCGAAATGGTAGTTATCGATGAAAATACCACCATCAGCGAGTTCAAAAAAGAACTGCGCATGAATGAAGTCTACTATATGCTGAACAAGGCACTTTGCTGATAATCATTACAGATTACCGATTGCGGACTACTAATTACACGTACCACAAACGTAACTAGTAGTTTGCAATCAGTAATCCGTAGTTTATAATCGTACTATAAATCCGTAATTTATCATTAATACCATGAAATTAGATGCAAAATCAACCATTGAGGCAGGTAAGGCCATCCTTGGCATAGAACTCGGTTCCACACGAATCAAGGCGGTTTTGATTGACCAGGAAAACAAACCCATCGCCCAGGGAAGCCATACTTGGGAGAATCAGTTAGTCGACGGACTGTGGACATATAGCGTCGAGGCTGTCTGGTATGGGTTGCAGGATTGCTACGCAGACCTTCGTACCAATGTAAAGAGCCTCTACGATACAGAGATAGAAACCCTGGCAGCCATCGGTGTCAGTGCCATGATGCACGGCTATATGGCATTCAATGAAAAAGAAGAAATCCTTGTACCCTTCCGTACCTGGAGAAATACTAATACCAGCCAGGCTGCCGCAGCCCTATCCGAACTATTTGTCTACAACATCCCTCTGCGTTGGAGCATCTCCCACCTCTACCAAGCCATCCTGGATAATGAAGAGCACGTTCCATCCATCAATTACCTGACCACCCTTGCAGGTTTTGTCCACTGGCAAATAACCGGCCAAAAGGTACTGGGCATAGGAGATGCCTCCGGTATGCTCCCCATCGATCCCATCACCAAAAACTATTCTTCTGAAATGGTGGATAAGTTCGACAAACTTATTGCTCCGAAAGGATACGACTGGAAACTTCGGGATATTCTGCCGAAGGTATTGTCGGCCGGTGAAAACGCAGGCTTCCTTACTCCCGAAGGAGCCAGTCGCCTCGACGTATCGGGACATCTGAAAGCAGGAATTCCCGTCTGTCCACCCGAAGGTGACGCTGGAACCGGCATGGTTGCCACCAACGCCGTAAAGCAGCGCACTGGAAACGTATCGGCAGGCACCTCCTCTTTCTCAATGATTGTATTGGAAAAAGAATTGTCCAAGCCCTACGAAATGATTGACATGGTAACCACCCCCGACGGAAGCCTCGTAGCTATGGTGCATTGCAACAACTGCACTTCCGACCTCAATGCCTGGATCAATATTTTCAAAGAATACCAGGAACTGATGGGTATCCCCGTAGATATGGACGAAATCTACGGAAAACTCTATAACCACGCCCTGACAGGCAATGCAGACTGCGGAGGCCTCATTTCATACAACTACATATCAGGCGAACCTATAACGGGACTGGCAGACGGACGTCCACTGTTTGTACGTTCGGCAAACGACAAGTTCAACCTTGCCAACTTCATGCGCACCCATCTGTATGCTTCAGTGGGAGTTCTCAAAATCGGCAACGACATCCTTTTCAATGAAGAGAAAATCAGAGTAGACAGAATCACCGGTCACGGAGGACTCTTCAAAACCAAAGGAGTAGGCCAGAGAATACTGGCAGCTGCCATCAATTCACCCATTTCCGTTATGGAAACAGCCGGCGAAGGTGGTGCCTGGGGTATTGCCCTCCTCGCTTCCTACCTTGCAAACAATGGAAACGGCCAATCCCTTGCCGACTTCCTGGACAAGCATGTATTCACCGGAGATGCCGGTATTGAAATCTCACCGACAGCCGAAGATGTAAGCGGATTCAACACCTACATCGAAAGCTATAAAGCTGGTTTGCCCATCGAAGAAGCAGCAGTAAGATTCAAGAACTAAGTATTTAATAACACTAAAAAACTATGAACACAAAGTTATTTATCAGTAGCATATTTCTCTCCACCTCGTTGTCACTCTTCGCACAGAAAAGTGCCACTATCACTTTACATACAGACCAAAGCGAGCAAATCATTCCCAAAGAAATCTACGGCCAATTTGCAGAGCATTTGGGAACTTGTATCTATGGCGGACTTTGGGTAGGTGAAAACTCCGATATTCCCAACATCAACGGTTATCGCACCGACGTATTCAATGCACTGAAGGAGCTCCGTGTACCCGTCCTTCGCTGGCCGGGAGGCTGCTTTGCCGATGAATACCACTGGATGGACGGTATCGGCCCTAAAGAAAACCGCCCCAAAATGGTGAACAACAACTGGGGAGGCACTATCGAAGACAACAGTTTCGGAACCCATGAGTTCCTCAATCTCTGCGAAATGCTGGGATGTGAACCCTATATCAGTGGAAACGTAGGCAGTGGTACCGTAGAAGAACTTGCCAAATGGGTGGAATACATGACCTCCGAAGGAGACTCCCCCATGGCACGCCTGCGCCGCCAGAACGGTCGCGACAAAGCCTGGAAAGTAAAATACCTCGGTGTGGGTAACGAAAGCTGGGGTTGCGGTGGAAGCATGCGTCCCGAATATTATGCCGACCTCTACCGCCGCTACTCCACCTACTGCCGCAACTATGACGGCAATAGCCTTTTGCAAGATAGCCAGCGGTGCCAGCGACTACGACTATAACTGGACCAAAGTACTGATAGACCGCGTAGGCGGCCGTATGCACGGTCTTTCCTTGCACTACTATACCGTCAGCGGATGGAACGGCAGTAAAGGCGCCGCCACCCAATTCAGTAAAGACGACTATTACTGGACACTGGGCAAATGCCGCGAAATAGAAGATGTCATCAAGAAGCATTGCACCATTATGGATGAATACGACCCTCAAAAGAACGTAGCTCTTATGCTTGACGAATGGGGAACCTGGTGGGATACTGAACCGGGTACCAATCCCGGACATCTGTACCAACAGAATACATTGCGTGATGCTTTTGTCGCTTCCCTCAGCTTCGACATCTTCCATAAATATACCGACCGTCTGAAAATGGCAAACATTGCCCAAATCGTCAATGTATTGCAATCCATGATTCTGACCAGCGGAAAAAACATGGTACTCACCCCCACTTATTATGTATTCAAAATGTACAATGTACACCAGGATGCCACCTACATTCCTCTTGAGCTGAACTGCGACATGATGGATGTACGCGACAACCGCAGAATACCAATGGTCAGCGCTACCGCCTCCAAAGACCCAAACGGCAAGATACACATTTCCATGTCCAACGTAGATGCAGACAATGCACAGGAAGTGACCATCAATCTGTCTGGAACGAAAGCCAAGAAAGCAGTTGGTGAAATATTGACTTCCACCAATCTGACGGACTACAATTCATTTGAAAATCCCGACAATGTGAAACCCGTTCCGTTCAAAGAGGTAAAAATCAATAAAGATATTCTCAAGATTAAACTTCCGGCCAAATCAATCGTTACTATTGAGTTACAGTAAAACTACCGTGCACCGCACAAAATCAGCTAAATACGTTTAGTATCATTTTAGCAGCAAAAAGGCAGTAATACTGATAAAAAAGACACTCTTCGAGTGTTGTGAATTACGCATAAAGAGTTATCTTTGCCCTTGGAAAACCTACAAGGACCAAATAACCTATTGATAATATTCAAAATTAATTAGATTCAATATGAACGACAACAAACTTATGAACCGTGCGGCGGACAATATCCGTATCCTTGCTGCATCCATGGTTGAGAAAGCCAACTCCGGGCATCCGGGCGGTGCCATGGGTGGTGCTGACTTTGTAAATGTACTCTTCTCAGAGTTCCTGGTATATGACCCTGAGAATCCCGCTTGGGAAGGCCGCGACCGTTTCTTCCTCGATCCGGGACATATGTCACCGATGCTTTACTCCACATTGGCGCTGACAGGCAAATTCACGCTGGACGAACTGAAAGAGTTCCGCCAATGGGGAAGCCCTACTCCGGGACATCCCGAACGTGACATCATGCGCGGCATCGAAAACACTTCCGGACCGCTCGGCCAGGGACACACATTTGCAGTCGGTGCAGCCATCGCAGCCAAGTTCATGAAGGCACGTTTCGAAGAAGTAATGCCACAGACCATCTACGCTTATATTTCTGACGGTGGCATCCAGGAAGAAATCTCCCAAGGCTCAGGCCGTATCGCCGGAGCATTAGGGTTGGATAATCTCATCATGTTCTATGATGCCAACGACATTCAGCTTTCTACCGAGACAAAGGATGTGACCATCGAAGATACCGGCAAGAAATACGAAGCTTGGGGCTGGAAAGTCATTAAAATCAATGGTAACGATCCCGATGCCATCCGCGGTGCACTGAACGAAGCCAAAGCTGAGAAAGAGTGTCCGACGCTGATTATCGGCCATACCGTAATGGGTAAAGGTGCCCGCAAGGCAGACGGCAGCAGCTACGAAGCTGATTGTGCCACGCACGGTGCTCCTCTGGGCGGCGACGCTTATATAAACACTATCAAGAATTTGGGTGGTGACCCGACAAATCCGTTTGTCATCTTCCCCGAAGTGGCCGAACTATATGCCAAGCGTGCAACTGAGCTGAAGAAAATCATGGCTGAAAAGTATGCAGCCAAAGCCGTATGGGCAAAAGCCAATCCGGAAAAGGCTGCCAAACTGGAAATGTTCTTCTCCGGCAAGGCTCCCGAAGTGAATTGGGCCGCCATCGAACAGAAAGCAGGCGTTGCCACCCGCGCAGCATCTGCCACTGTGCTCAGTGCTCTCGCCACTCAAGTAGAAAATATGATTGTTGCTTCTGCCGACCTTTCCAATTCCGACAAGACAGACGGATTCCTCAAGAAAACACATGCCTTCAAGAAAGGTGACTTCAGCGGTGCATTCTTCCAGGCCGGTGTTGCCGAGCTGACTATGGCATGTTGCTGTATCGGTATGGCACTGCATGGCGGTGTAATCCCCGCTTGCGGAACTTTCTTCGTATTCTCCGACTACATGAAACCTGCCGTACGTATGGCAGCCCTGATGGAAGTTCCCGTGAAGTTCATCTGGACACACGATGCCTTCCGTGTAGGTGAAGACGGTCCTACCCATGAACCGGTAGAGCAGGAAGCCCAAATCCGCCTGATGGAAAAACTGAAAAACCACAAGGGACATAATTCCATGTTGGTACTCCGCCCGGCAGATGCAGAAGAAACAACTGTGGCATGGAAACTGGCAATGGAAAATACCACAACCCCAACCGGTTTGATTTTCTCCCGCCAGAACATCGCCAACCTGCCCGAAGGCAACGATTACGAACAAGCTGCCAAAGGCGCTTATATTGTAGCCGGCTCCGATGAAAATCCAAATATAATCCTCGTTGCTTCAGGCTCGGAAGTTGCCACATTGGTAGCCGGTACTGAATTGCTGCGCAAGGATGGCATCAAGGTGCGTATCGTGTCCGTTCCTTCCGAAGGTCTGTTCCGTAGCCAAGCTCCGGGATATCAAGAAGGCATTATCCCGTGTGGTGCCAAGGTATTCGGCCTGACAGCCGGTCTGCCCGTCACACTGCAAGGGCTGGTAGGTCCCCGCGGTAAAGTATGGGGATTGGAATCATTCGGATTCTCGGCACCTTATAAAGTGCTGGACGAAAAGCTCGGTTTCACCGCAGAGAACGTTTACAAACAAGTAAAAGCAATGTTATAATCATTATCCAATGTGCTGATGTGCTGATTGCCCGCGCCCTACAAGCTGCAGGCATCAGCACATTGGCACATTGGTATATTAACTGACCATCATGAAAACAATAGGAATCTGTTCCGACCATGCAGGCTTCGAATTGAAGGAATATGTTCGCGGCTGGTTGGAAGCCAAAGGCTGGGCTTACAAGGACTTCGGGACCTACTCAACCGAGAGTTGCGACTATCCCGACTTTGCACATCCTTTGGCACTGGCCGTTGAAGCCGGAGAGTGCTATCCGGGAATTGCCATCTGCGGAAGCGGTGAAGGTATCAGCATAACGCTGAACAAGCATCAGGGTATCCGCGCAGCCCTCTGCTGGACGGCAGAAATAGCCCATTTGGCACGCCAGCACAATGATGCCAATGTGCTTGTCATGCCAGGGCGATTCATCAGTACCGAAGAAGCCGACATGATTATGAGGGAATTCTTCAGTACACCATTCGAAGGCGGACGCCACCAACGAAGAGTGGACAAGATACCGGTACACTTGTAAAGCAATAGAATCACCTTCTTTATGATATCCGCCCGAAGCTCTGACATTCTGATAGAATCGTGAGAAACTTCGGGCTTTTTATTTGCCCCTTTTTCTTATTTTTCACAGTGAAGATGCTCATTGTCTTCAAATAAAAACTATCTTTGTGGTTCGATAACCCGGATATTTTTTAGATATGGAACGACTGAATACCATAAAGAGCTTATCAACCAGGGAAATGTAGAGCAAGCCATCCAGCAGCTTGACGAAATACTGCAAACAGACTTTCCCGGCAAAGACGAAGCTTACTACCTGCGGGGAAATGCCTATCGGAAACAAGGCAACTGGCAACAAGCACTGAACAACTATCAGTATGCCATCGACCTGAACCCCGAAAGCCCGGCACAACATGCCTATCAAATGGCTATGGACATCCTGAACTTCTACAACAAGGATATGTACAATCAATAAATAAAGAACGTAAATTATGGCAAAAATCAAAGGAGCAATCGTAGTAGACACCGAACGTTGCAAAGGCTGCAACTTGTGTGTGGTAGCGTGTCCGCTCAACGTAATAGCCCTCACCAAGGAGGTGAATGTGAAAGGGTATAACTATGCCCACCAAATATTGGAAGATACTTGTAACGGCTGCGCCTCGTGCGCCACAGTATGTCCGGACGGATGTATCTCAGTATATAAAATAAAAGTAGAATAAATCTGTAAATCAGTAGAATATGGCAGAAGAAGTTGTATTAATGAAAGGAAACGAAGCCATCGCCCACGCAGCCATCCGTTGCGGTGCAGACGGTTACTTCGGATATCCCATTACTCCGCAATCGGAGGTATTGGAAACTCTTGCCGAACTGAAACCCTGGGAGACGACCGGCATGGTGGTTCTTCAGGCAGAAAGTGAAGTGGCAGCTATCAATATGGTGTACGGCGGTGCCGGAAGTGGTAAAATGGTCATGACCTCCTCCTCCAGCCCCGGTGTCAGCCTAAAGCAGGAAGGTATCTCTTATCTGGCAGGTGCCGAGCTGCCTTGCTTGATTGTAAACGTTATGCGCGGCGGTCCCGGTCTGGGAACCATCCAACCGAGCCAGGCCGACTATTTCCAGACAGTAAAAGGAGGCGGCCACGGTGACTATCGTCTGATTGCCCTTGCTCCGGCTTCCGTACAAGAAATGGCAGATTTCGTAGGACTGGCATTCGAACTTGCCTTCAAATACCGTAATCCGGCAATCATCCTTGCCGACGGTGTCATCGGCCAGATGATGGAAAAAGTGGTGCTCCCGGCACAAAAGCCACGCCGCACCGATGCGGAAGTCATCGAACAATGCCCATGGGCCACTACCGGCAGAACCAACGGCCGCAAACCCAACGTCATCACCTCATTGGAACTGAAACCGGAAGAAATGGAAAAGAACAACATCCGTTTCCAGGCCAAATACAAGCAGATAGAAGAGAATGAGGTTCGCTTCGAGGAAATTCATTGCGATGATGCCGACTACCTGATTGTAGCCTTCGGCTCTATGGCACGCATCGGACAGAAAGCAATGGAGCTGGCACGCGAAGAAGGAATAAAGGTAGGTATGCTCCGCCCCATCACGTTGTGGCCGTTCCCGACCAAAGCCATTGCCGCGTATGCCGACAAGGTGAAAGGTATGCTCGTTACAGAATTGAATGCCGGACAGATGGTGGAAGATGTCCGCCTTGCCGTGAACGGTAAAGTGAAAGTGGAACATTTCGGACGCCTCGGCGGCATTGTTCCCGATCCGGATGAGATAGTAGATGCATTGAAAGAAAAACTGATTAAGAAATGAATCCTGATAAAATAAGAAACGTACTGAACATTCTCTTCATGGTACTTGCCCTGGCAGCTATCATTATATATTTTGCTGCAAAAGATGACTTCAAGCTGTTCATCTACGTCTGCGGCGCGGCGATATTCGTCAAGTTGATGGAGTTTTTCATACGGTTCACCAACAGATAGGAGAAGTGATTATGACAAAAGAAGATATTATAAAGCCCGAGAATCTGGTTGCCAAGAAACCGACTCTGATGAACGACAATCCCATGCACTACTGCCCGGGATGCAGTCACGGCGTAGTTCATAAACTCGTAGCCGAAGTTATCGAAGAAATGGGACTGGAAGACAAAGCAATAGGCATCTCCCCCGTGGGATGTGCCGTGTTCATCTATAATTATATAGACATCGACTGGCAGGAAGCCGCCCATGGACGTGCGCCCGCACTTGCCACTGCCATCAAGCGCCTTTGGCCGGACCGCCTGGTGTTCACTTACCAAGGAGACGGCGACCTGGCTTGTATCGGTACTGCTGAAACCATCCACGCCTTGAACCGCGGCGAAAACATCACCATCATCTTCATCAACAATGCCATCTATGGTATGACCGGGGGACAAATGGCTCCCACTACCCTTGTAGGCATGAAGACATCGACCAGCCCTTACGGACGTGACGTGCATCTGCACGGCTATCCGCTGAAGATGGCCGATATTGCTGCACAATTGGAAGGAACCGCTTACGTGACACGCCAAAGCGTACAGTCCGTTCCCGCCATCCGCAAAGCGAAAAAGGCTATCCGCAAAGCATTCGAGAACTCTATGGCAGGCAAAGGTTCCAACCTTGTGGAAATCGTTTCCACCTGTAACTCCGGCTGGAAGATGTCTCCTGCGAAATCCAATGAATGGATGGTAGAGAACATGTTCCCCTTCTATCCGCTGGGCGACCTGAAAGATAAATAATCATGCTAAAGACAGAAGAACAATGAAAGAAGAAATCATTATAGCAGGCTTCGGTGGACAAGGTGTATTGTCCATGGGAAAGATTTTGGCATATTCCGGATTGATGGAAGGCAAAGAGGTGACTTGGATGCCGGCTTACGGACCGGAACAACGTGGTGGTACAGCCAACGTAACAGTCATCGTAAGTGACGAGAAAATATCCTCACCCATCTTAAGCAAGTACGATGCCGCCATCATCCTGAACCAGCCGTCACTGGAGAAATTCGAAAGCAAGGTAAAACCCGGAGGCGTACTTATCTACGACGGTTACGGCATCATCAACCCGCCGACGCGTAAGGACATCCACGTTTACCGCATCAACGCCATGGATGCCGCCAATGAAATGAACAACGCCAAGGCATTCAACATGATTGTATTGGGTGGATTATTGAAAATCAAGCCGATGGTTACACTGGACAGTGTACTCAGAGGATTGAAGAAGACACTGCCCGAACGCCACCACCACTTGATACCGATGAACGAAGAAGCTATCAAGAAAGGAATGGAACTTATTCAGGAAATGAAATGAAAGGCTATGTAAAGCCACTCCCCATAAGAGGAGGAACTTTACGCCAGAATAAGAGATAAAGGAAAACGGATAAGCCCTTGTGATATTGATTTATTGCAAGGGCTTATTTCATTTCAAGCCGGAAAAAGTATGGATTCAAGGGCAGAGAACCGGAAGCAGTATAGAACAAAACAGAAAACAAGACAGTTTAAAAGAAGCAAAAAAGGCTGAATTCAGTAAGCAAATAATTTTTTATTGTATCTTTGCGCCTAATTATGAGACGAATTGTACTGACATATATATTTCTGTCCGTTATAGGGATATGGGGGGCTATGGCGCAAAACACCTTAAACCCGATGAACAATCGCGACCGGTTCGGTAACCAGATTGACCCGAATACCCAGCCGGACAATCTGGAAGACAGTACCAATACTGAGATTCAAAGTCTTCCACCCAAGCTTTACATGTGGAAACTAAGTGAGACACTGGGCAACCGTACCATCATACCTGCCGACACAGCCAGCCTCAACTTCCAGAGCACCAATCTGGTGGAAGGAATGTTCGGCCATTACAACTACTTGGGAAATTTAGGTTCTCCACGCCTCTCACGTCTGTTCTTCGAACGGGAGGAAAGCGAACCTACCATCTTCATGGCTCCCTTCTCCAGTTTTCACACGTCCCGACCAGGTGCTTTTCACCAACAGCAACGTGCCTTACACCAATCTTACCTACTACAAAGCCGGCAACAAAGTGAACGGTGAAGAACGCTTCAAGTCCTATTTCTCCGTCAACGTCAACAAGCAGTTGGCATTTGGCTTCAACATCGACTATCTGTACGGACGCGGTTATTACCAGAACCAGTCCACCTCGCACTTCAATGCAGGTCTGTTCGGTAGCTATATCGGCGAGAAATACCAGGTACAAGCAGTCTACAACAACTTTTTCCTGAAGATGAACGAGAACGGCGGTATTGCAGACGACCAATACATCACCCGTCCCGAAAACATGTCCGGAGGAAAGAAAGAGTACGAGTCCACCACTATTCCGGTCAAATTGGAACAGAGTTCCAACCGTAACAAGGATTTTTATATCTATCTGACACAGCGCTATCGTCTTGGTTTTACGCGGAGAGTACGGAACACACAAGAAGGCAAACCGACGGTATCCGCACCCAAAGCCTCATCCTCCCCGTCCTCTGAAGCCGAAATATCCGCTTCGAACAACGACATAGCATTGCCAAACGACAGCATAGCATCAAAATCGGTCAGCACACTTGCAGCTGCCAATGACAGCCTGCCGTCTGTTTCTACCGCAGACAACGACTCACTTTTCGAAGAAGAGTTCGTCCCCGTCACCAGCTTTATCCATACCTTGAAAGTAGAGCGGTCGCGACACCAATTCCGTTCGGGAAGCGAGCCCGAAGGATTCTTCCCGGAAGACTACAAGCTTTACAAGAATTACAGCAACGACTCCACCACGGCATTCAGTGTAAAGAACGTGTTCGGAATAGCCTTGCTGGAAGGTTTCAACAAATACGCCAAAGCCGGACTTACGGCTTATATCTCCCACAAGTTCAGCCGGTACGACCTGATGAACACGGACACGCTTACCGACATGCGCCGCATCCGCTACACCGAGCAGGAAATCTTCCTGGGTGGCGAACTCGCCAAGCGCGAAGGCAAACTGCTGCACTACAACGTAAACGGTGAAGTGGGGTTGGTAGACAAAGCCATCGGGCAGTTCCGCGTCAACGCCAATCTGGACCTGAACTTCCGTCTATGGAAAGATACGGTGAACTTCTACGCCCGCGGTTATGTGAGCAACACGCTTCCTTCCTTCTACATGCGCCATTACCACTCCAACCACTACAACTGGGACAACGACAACATGGACAAGGAATTCCGTACGCGTGTGGAAGGCGAGCTGAACATTTCCCGTTGGGGAACCAATCTCCGTGCCGGCGTAGAGAATATCAAGAACTACACCTACTTCAACCAAAGCGCCCTGCCCGAACAGAACGGAGGCAACATACAAGTGCTGTCTGCCACACTGAAACAAGACTTCCGCCTCGGTGTCTTCCACCTGGACAACGAGGTGACCTGGCAGAAGACGAGCAATGAAACAGTACTTCCATTGCCCCAACTCTCGCTCTACCATAACTTCTACATACTGGCTAAACTCGCCAAGAAGGTGCTGACCGTTCAGTTGGGTGCCGATGTCCGTTACTTCACCAAGTACAACGCACCTGCCTATGCACCCGGCGTCCAGCAGTTCCATCTGCAACCTACGGACGATTTGGTGGAAATAGGCGGTTACCCCATCGTAAACGTATATGCCAACCTGCACTTGAAGCGGACGCGTATCTTTGCCATGATGTATCACGTCAACGCGGGTATGGGAAGCGCCAATTCCTTCCTGGTGCCGCACTACCCCATCAATCCGCGCTTGTTCAAAATTGGCGTCTCATGGAATTTCTATGACTAACAGATGACTGTATGACGAAAAGCAGACTGCTCAAATACGCACTTCTGGGAATTGCAGCGGCTTTCATAGCCCACTATCTCACCAAGAAAGAAGAGAAACCGAAAGGTCATCCGCGCGATTATGCCGAGATAGCTGCCGAAGGCATCATACATGCTTCGACGGAATACAACTCCATCAGTTTCTATGTGGATGATGACACCTTGTCCGGTTTCCACTACGAGCTGATAGAAGCTTTTGCACGCGACCACGGGCTGCAAGCGGCCATATCACCGGAAATGAGCTTCAACAAGCGGCTGGAAGGCCTGGCCGACGGGCAATATGACGTGATTGCCTACGGCATCCTCGCCACCAGTGAGCTGAAAGACTCCTTACTGCTTACCACCCCTATTGTGCTGAACAAGCAAGTGCTGGTGCAACGCAAGCTTGAGAATATTTCCGACTCGTCATTATTCATCAAAAGCCAACTGGACCTGGCTGGAAAGACACTGCACGTAGTGAAAGGCTCCCCTTCCATACTACGCATCCGCAACCTGGGAAATGAGATAGGCGACACCATCTACGTTGAGGAAATAGAGAAGTACGGTTCCGAACAACTGATTGCCTTGGTAGCCCATGGAGACATCGACTATGCCGTATGCGACGAAAGCATTGCCCGTACCGCAGCCGACAGCATTCCTCAAATAGACATCAATACCGCCATCAGCTTCACGCAATTCTATTCCTGGGGGGTAAGCAAACAGTCCCCTATCCTGCTGGACAGCCTCAACACATGGCTGGATAGTTTCAAAAAGGGAAAGGAATACAAGAAAATCTACAAACGATACTACGGGAAACGAACTAAGCTGCACTTTTCCATACACGCAGCATATCCCTACTTTTACAACTAGTTATCAATCAACAGCTTATTACTGCAAAATCCTGCATACATTTTGCAGTGCCACTGCAAAGCCGTTGCAGTGGCGCTGCACACCGATATGCAGTACGACTGCAACAGTTATGCAGTGATACTGCAACACGTTTGCAGTCGCACTGCAAAACACATGCAGCAAGAATGCAAACAAGATGCAGTCATCAAATACCCATATCGATATTACGGCATACCCGAAGTAAAGAATTAGAGTCCTTCCACCTCCCTTAGCCACATCTCCGACGAAGCATCGCTCGGCATTCTCCAATCACCGCGCGGACTCAGAGAGATACTGCCCACCTTCGGACCATCCGGCAAACAGGAACGCTTGAACTGCTGGTTGAAGAAACGACGGCAGAAAGTCTGCAACCATTTTTTGATGGTTTCTTCATCATACATCCCCTTGAATGTGCGTGCTGCCAGAAAAATATCTTGGAAGGACGGAAACCGCAGCGCAGGAAGTAATAAAGGAAGAAGTCGTGAAGCTCATACGGCCCCACCAAATCCTCGGTAATCTGCTGGATATTACCGTTCTCATCTGCCGGAATCAGTTCCGGGCTGATGGGAGTATCCACAATATCGAGCAAGGTAGCACGTGAAGCATCGTCCATATCATGCTCTGCCACCCATTTCACCAAGTGCTTCACCAGAGTCTTGGGGACGCTGGCATTCACACCGTACATCGACATGTGATCGCCGTTGTAAGTGGCCCATCCTAAAGCAAGTTCCGAAAGGTCGCCCGTACCGATAACCATTCCCCAGGTCTGGTTGGCAATATCCATCAAGATTTGGGTACGCTCCCGTGCCTGCGCATTCTCGTAAACCACGTCGTGCACATGGACATCATGGTCTATGTCTTTGAAATGCTGTATGCAGGCCTCCTTGATACTGACTTCGCGGACAGTCACACCGAGGGAGTTCATCAGGTCGATGGCATTCGTATGAGTACGGTCGGTCGTTCCGAATCCCGGCATGGTGACACCGACAATACCCTGGCGGGACCATCCCAACTTATCGAAAGTCTTTACGCAAACCAGCAGCGCCAGCGTAGAATCCAGTCCGCCTGAAATGCCGATAACGGCACTCTTCGCTTTAGTATGCACCAGACGTTGCGCCAGTCCGGACACCTGGATGGAGAATACCTCCTCACAGCGTTCGTCCAACGCTATCCCCTGCGGAACAAATGGATGCGGTTCAAAAGTACGTGTCAGGTTCAAATCCCTGCTGTTGACATACTCCGTAGAGATTCGTACCGGAAGGGCCGAAACACAATTTGCATGGCAAGCCGCGAAGGTCGTATTCACCCGGCGCTCCGTACGCAAGTGTTCCACATCAATTTCACTGATGACCACCTGCCCTTCGAAAGAGAAGCGTTCGTTTGCCGCCAGCAGAGTCCCGTTCTCATAAATCAACCCGTTACCGGCAAACACCACATCCGTAGTGGATTCTCCGAAACCGCATGAGCTGAATACATAACCGGCAATGCACCGTGCCGACTGCTGGCTGATAAGCGAGCGCAGATAATTGTGCTTGCCGATACCTTCATTGTCAGCCGAAAGATTGAACAAGATTTCCGCACCTTGCAGTGCCAGCGTGGAACTGGGCGGTATGGGTGCCCACAAATCTTCGCATATCTCCACTCCGAAAGTGGTATCTGCCGTTTCGAACAGCAGGTCTCTCCCCATCGGAATAATCTGCCCGCAAAGGCGCACACTGTTTTCTGCCACATCACATGCGGAAGTAAACCAGCGCTTCTCATAAAACTCCTTATAATTGGGAAGATAAGTCTTCGGGACAACGCCCAGCACTCTCCCCTTCTGAATGACAACCGCCGCATTCAGCAACACACCGTTCAGTGCAACGGGCATGCCCAATATCGAAATGATATCCATCTGGCGCGTATTGTTCAAAATCTGTATCAGCCCCATTTCCGCCTCTTCGAGCAGAAGTTGCTGGGCAAAGAGGTCGCCACAAGTATATCCGGTAATGCACAACTCCGGAAAAGCAATGATTTGCACACCTTTCCCATCGGCTATAATAATCTCTTTTTCAATCTCTGAGGCATTGAACTTACAGTCAGCCACCTTGACACGGGGCACAGCCGCCGCTACTTTTACATATCCGTAATTCATAAGGATGCTATATTATTTATTCGGTGCAAAGATACGGCAAAATTCTGATTAAGAGAGATAAGGGAAAAACGTTTTATCTATATCGGCACGAGAAACTGACTAAAACCGGGTGCATCCTGCCTTCGCTTTTATGACAAAAATACGGCAACCTACCTACAAGAAGAGGAACATATATAAACAATTTTAATGACCGCAACTAAAAATTTTCCAAAAATCTTTTGGAGAATTATAGGAACTTCCTATCTTTGCAAGTGAATTAAAAATGTAATAATTACAAGTTTGAAACTTTAGATTATATGGATGTAGTAAAACGATTGCAGAATCATAATATCAAGCCTTCAGTACAGCGCATAGCCATCATGAATTACTTGATAGAGCATCGTACGCATCCCACGGTGGATGAAATCTATACGGCACTGTCTCCCTCCATACCGACACTGTCTAAAACAACGGTATACAATACCTTGAAACTACTGAGCGAGCAAGGCGCCGCACAAACCCTGACTATCGACGAGCGTAACACATGTTATGATGCCGATACCAGCCCGCACGGCCATTTCTTGTGCAAGCGTTGCGGAAAGATTTATGACTTGATGTGCAATAACAACGTCAAGAAGGTGGTCGACATGGATATGGACGGGCACGATGTGCAGGAAATCCACTACTATTATAAAGGAATCTGTAAACATTGCATAGAAGAAGAACGTTTAAGAACAACAAAGAATAACTAATTCAACTAATTAAAATCTGAGAGAAAATGAAAAAATTTAGATGTACTGTATGCGGTTACGTATACGAAGGAGATGCAGCTCCCGAAAAGTGCCCATTGTGTAAAGCTCCCGCAAGCAAGTTTGTAGAAGTTGAAGAAGCAACAGCTGACGGCCCGCTGGTATTTGCCGACGAACACGTAATCGGCGTAGCCAAAGGTTGCGACGACGAAATGATTAAGGACCTGAACAACCACTTCATGGGCGAATGTACAGAAGTTGGTATGTACTTGGCAATGAGCCGCCAGGCAGACCGCGAAGGCTATCCTGAAGTAGCTGAAGCTTTCAAGCGTTACGCTTGGGAAGAAGCAGAACACGCTGCAAAATTTGCTGAATTGCTGGGTGACTGCGTATGGGACACCAAGACTAACCTCGAAAAGAGAATGAACGCAGAATCAGGTGCATGCGAAGACAAGAAGCGTATCGCTACCCGTGCCAAAGCATTGAACCTCGACGCTATCCATGACACCGTTCACGAAATGGCTAAGGACGAAGCCCGTCACGGTAAAGGTTTCGAAGGTCTGTACAACCGCTATTTCAAGAAATAATCCTATACTTTTATAGTAATGTGAAGAAAAGGGACTGCTAATGTTAGTAAGTCCCTTTTTTTATTCCAACTTTTTTCACTTTACAATGTCACGTTTGTATTTCCCATTCGTCTTATCTGTGTAAATGGAACTCAAAGAATTCAAAATAACCGTTCTTCCACTCCGTGCCAAGCTGTTGAACTATGCACGGAAGTTGACCGACGAACCGGAGGATGCAGAAGATGCCGTCCAGGAGGTACTGCTCAAGCTATGGAACAAAAGGCTTGAACTGGAGCAATACCGGAGCATCGAAGCATTTGCCATGACGTTGACGCACAACATCTGTATAGATATGTGGCGCTGCAAACGCAACGATACCCTATCTCTCGACATAGTGCAGGCGGCATCCCCCACCGGAACACCGGAACGGCTGTTGGAAATCAAAGATGAAATCCGTCTGATGCACGAAATCATCGACTCGCTGCCCAATCTTCAACGCACCATCATGCGGATGAAGGACATCGAAGGATACGAAACGGACGAAATCGCCGAAATCACGGGATGCGGACCGGAAGCCATCCGCAGCAATCTGTCAAGAGCCCGGAAGAAAGTGAGAGACGTTTACCTGCGAACCATACAAGAAAGAAAAGAAAGGAGAAATGAGCCATGAAGATAGATGAACTGCTGGATAAATATTTCGAAGGGGAAACTTCCTGCGAAGAAGAGCGTGAACTGCGCCGTTTCTTTACCGAAGAGGAAGTGCCGGAGCACCTGCAAACGTACCGCCCCCTATTCGCTTATCTGAACCGGGAAGCAACTTCAATGGCAGAACCGACAGAGGAAAAATCCGCAACAACAGAATCGGCAAAGGAAGTACCCGCACAGCGGAAGCCTTTCCGTCTCTATCGCACATTCTATGCTGTCAGCGGCATTGCCGCCGGATTGCTCCTGCTTCTCGGGATAGCCAAGATTATATTTCCGCTTTCCGGTGTTCCCGAAAATTATGTCGTCATCGACGGCCAGCGGTATACAGACGAGAAACTGGTGGAAGCCAAAGCACTAGAAGCCCTGCAGAACGCCAGCTTCACGGATGAAGATTTAAGCAACTTACTGTTTCAACACTAATATAACAAGGTTATGAAAACATCTATACTGATTTGCATACGTAGTCTGTGCCTTTTTTCCCTGCTGATTTGCCTGCCAGCCTTTGTACATGCACAAGAGAGACTGCAAATAGCCGACCTATTCAGCAAGTATGGCGAGCAAAAGGACGTGACCAGGGTAGAACTGAACGGCAGTATCCTGAAATCTTACCGCATGACTACCTACAAGAGCCTTGTGTTCAAGAATGTATCCCCCTATCGCCGGGAAATTCAGCAGGCCATTGTACACGACAAGCAAGATAACGCAAAGAAGGCGCAGGAGGTAATGGAAAGCGGTGTGCTGCGCAGCGCTTATTACCAACTGAAAGAGGTGGAACGCAATGGAAAGAAGCTGAACCGCTACATCATTTTCAAGATAGGAAAAGACTCCATGGGCACTTTGATTTACATAGAGGGTCTGCTCAGTGAAAAGGAAATGATGGATATGCTTTACAAATCGGAATAACACTAAAAACAATATACGATATGAAAACCAGAATTATGATTTTGGCCTGCCTGCTTGCTGTGCCGGCCGGCCGCATGGCAGCACAACAACAGACTGACCCTGAACAGAAAGCTACAGTACAGACACAAGGCGACTCCATCATCATCCGGAAAGGAAAAGGAGACATGCGCATCAAGGTGTACGAAGAGCAGTTGGAAGACGGAGAAAAGAAAGAAGTACAAATTTATGAAGGAGTCTATCTCGAGAAAGTGGATGCAGACAAGCGCACTTTCCTCGACGCCCTGCCATTCATCCCCAAAAAGAGAAGATACAATGCTTACGAACCGCACTGTTCCGGTCTATATATTGGCTACAGCCGGCTGGCTAACGACTTCCTTTCCTTCGGAGCAAGCGACAAGATGGGACTCGACTTATCCAAGTCATGGGAATTCGGCTTCAACATCCTCTCCGTATATCACAACTTCAAGAAGAACCCGCATTGGGGAATCAACCTGGGAGTCAGCTGGGGATACCGTTCTTTCAATATCGACGGTAACTATGCCTTGCTGAAGGAAAACGGAACCAGCATCTTCACCGCAGGCAACGAAGACACCAGTTACAATAAAAGCCGTCTGCGCCATTTCTTCTTCCGTGTACCCGTATTGATGGAATGGCAGCAAAGAGTGGGAAGAAACAAAGTGTTCTTCAATGCCGGTCCCGAATTTGAGATACGTCACAGCGTGAAGTCATTCTCACACATCAACGGAGGCAAGAAGAAAACCGTAGGCAAAGGTATGTATGTGCAGCCCGTCGGCATAAACCTGCTGGCACAAGCCGGTTATGGTAATATCGGCATTTACCTGCGCTACTCCACATACGGATTATTCCAGAAAGACAAGGGACCGGAAGTATCTCCCTATTCATTTGGCGTGGCATGGTATCTGTAATCCCTCCCCTATAACACAAGACTCCCCGAAATGTATTTGTACATTCCGGGGAGTTCTTTTATACCCTAAGGTATTGACAATGAAAGGTTATCTGCAATGAAAATTGTTCTTCTAAAAACGCATGCCCAATGTAAATAGCACTTTACTGCGAGTGTTGGTAACTTCCGTTGTTGGCGGTGTTACCAAGCCGTTTATATCATTATAAAACGGATAGAAATCAGATTTATAAGTATCGAATTTATAAGCCAAATCCGCATAAAACGAAGAAAAGCGATAACCGATACCTAAAGTGAAAGTATTCATCGATTTGCTATTGGCAAAATCCGTATCTGTATTTATAGAATTGGAAGGCAATGCCTTAATAGCATCCTTTTTTATAGGCTGCAGTACTGTAATTGTAACCGGCACGCAGAGAGAAAGCAGGTATCGGCTTGTATTCTGCTCCTAAACGAAGCGTACTTACCCCCTTCATACAGAGGTCAGCCTCACCCGTTTCCCATGCCATCTCGTCACCTTCAGGATATTTGAACTTCATGCTTGAGTAGTCCTCATATTCATATTCAGCTCCCAAAGCCAGATTATTACCGACTGTATAGCCCAAACTTGCATTAAATACCCACGGGGTTTGCAGCTTAAAATCACGGTCCATATCTCTACCGCCTAATGCAGAATAAGTATCCACAGTGGTACGAGTAAGAGTTTCATCCCCAGCCTCATTCGGTAAAAACAAATCCGAAGTCAGCAACGCTCCCGTAGTATAAGTCAGTTTGTAATAAGTAGGAGTATGCACAGCCAAACCTATACGAAGCGGAGAATCCTCAATCGGCCGGAAGATGGCACCGAATTTGAAGTCGAAACCCGAACCGTGTATACGGTTAAAGCTCTCCAAAGAGTAGCCTTCCTCATAAATCTGCCCGTCGCCCTCCCATTTGTAGGCATACATTTCATTATAGAGAGAATATTTGTTGTAATCCACATCGTAAGCACCCAGAGTAACACCAAAGTAAAAACGGTCATTTATATTGAAGGAGATATTGAAATCATATTGGTCAATACCGCCACGCTCACGCGACAAGAAATAAGCATCCGCTTCGGAAGGAATATAAGGAAGATAAGTATTATAGTCCTCACTTTCTATATCCTCAAGAACAAGTGCACCTTGATACCCCATAGTCCCCAGCCATCCAGCATAATTATGTTGATAAATATCCTTGCGACCATAGTCCAAATAAGCTCCTTGATCCGGGTAATCATATTGAGGACGATGATAGAACGCATAAGCTGCATCCGTAGCCTGCTGCGCCATACTCCGCACTTGAGATACATATTGATTATCTATGCTTCCCATCACCCCCTGCATCGTCATATTCTTATAGAATGACTTTGATTTGTGGTAATTAAAACCAAAATTCACATACCGCAAAGGAGTATGATTGCCTATCTTCGAAGCTATCACAAAACCAGCATTATCAAAACTCCAGCGGTTCTTGTTCGTTTCAAATTTATTACCTACATAATTGCTTTCTGTGCCCGTCATTGAATAGCCAAAGGTAAGCATAGCATCATTGCTACGATAAATACCGATACCGGCAGGATTGGTTCCTATGGTAGAAATATCACCACCCAATGCTCCCATAGCTCCGCCCATTCCGACAAAACGGGCGGTTCCATTCAATTCCTTCTGTGCAATATTCGTTGCATCATATATTGTCTGTGCCCCTGCGCCTACAGCTGTAAACATAGCAAGGGCTATCATGGTTATCTTCTTCATAATTCTTAGTCTTGTTAGATTAAAACATGCTTATACTTACCGTCTTCTGGAACCGCCGCCACTGGAACGACTGGCACCACCGCCACCACCACTGGAGTAACTGGAACGTGAGCTACTGCCTGAAGAGAAGCTGGAAGAAGAACGGGTGCTACTGGATGAACGTACTGGAGCAGAATATGAACGACTGCTACTACGATTGTTGTCATTGGAGTAGCTGCGTGCCGGTGCGGCGCTTGAACCTCTGTTATAAGTCGATGAAGTCCTGCTACGAGTGGAAGTTCCAACAGAAGAGCGTACACCGGAAGAACGACTGCTACGAACTCCTTCTACGCTACTATTATATGAGCTACTACGCGTACTGCTTGGACGGGTGTAAGTGGAACGGCGGGTAGAAGCCGCACTCGAACGGTTTACACTTGAGCGAGTTGCAGAAGAACTTGAACGAACTGTAGACGAACTTCTTGTACCTACCACCCGACGGGTTGACGTACCGGTACTGCTACGTCTCACTTGACCGGAAGTAGTACTGCTACGACGTACAGTCTGCCCTCCATTTACAGTAGAAGAACGGCGGGAAGTAGAGGACGATACTCTGTTTCCGGCATAAGAAGAACGGCTCGGACCATAAGAACGTCTATTGGTATATGCATTTCCCCAATGGCCACCGCCTCCCCAATGACCACCGCCACCGGGATAATATCCGGGATGATAGTGATGGTGATGATGATGTCCCCACCAGCCACCGCCGTACCAGCCGCCCCAGCCAAAGCTCCAGCTCGGACCGTACCAGCTGTTCCATCCCCAGCCATAGTAAGGATAGCCGCCCCAACCATAAGAGTTATAGCGCCAATCCCACCACAAGCGGTTGGTGAATGTAGGGAAAGCATATGCATATAATCCGTCGGTATACACGTTCCAATCCCAGGAATTCAAGCCATAGACCACATCCCAATATAGCGGGCTGCTGATGCTGATGGCATAACGGGGATTACGGAAACGGATGATACGGGTAGCATACTCGTAATCATCCTGCGAACCTTCAAATTCACCGTTCACCCATTCGCCGTCCAGGCCGTCATCTTCTTTTTCATTGATGTAAAGGGTATCGTTCTCCATCACGAAATCATTGTCGCGGGAGTCATAACGGCGGTTATATTCGTCCACATCGCGGGTGTTTCCCTTACGGTCTTTTACTACAACAGTAGTGCTTCCCGGCGATGAATAGACAGTGGTCGGTACATTCGACTTTACTACAATCTCTTCTACGGGAGCAGCGACTTTCTTCTCCTGCTTCACCTCTTCTTTTTTCTCTTCCTTATTCTTGGAAGGAGTGTAGTAAAGGTCGTCATCTATACTTTGTGCCACCAGTGTCCATGGGAGGCACAAGGCAAAAAGCGATAAAAAAACAATCTTTTTCATATTAGTTTGGTTTATGGATTTTACGTTTATCTATTTCTTCACGTCACAAAGATAACGCCGGATTTTATCCCATGCAGCAGATTTTCCCCAAAGATTTATAGGGAATTCCCTAAATACCCCGCCTTTTGACGAGGCAAGCGGCACTTCCGCATAAAAAATGAACAAGTTCATTTTATTCTGCCCTCGGTTTACATTACCTTTGCAGTGTGAAAACAAAGATACGCAGAAATAGATTTGTTCTTTAAAATCTTCTTCTGCATTTAACAAACAATCATATTCCGATGAAATATTTAGAATTTACATTCCGCACTGTTCCGTGCACAGAAATAGTCAACGATGTACTTTCCGGAGTCTTGGGTGAAGCTGGCTTTGAAAGTTTTGTTGAGCAGACCGACGGTATCACTGCCTATATACAGAAAGAGCTGTATAACGAATCTCTACTCAAAGAAGCACTTGCAGACTTCCCTCTGCCCGATACACAGATAGAATATAATTTCATAGAAGCCGAAGACAAAGACTGGAACGAGGAATGGGAGAAGAACTTCTTCCAGCCCATCGTTATCGGAGACCGTTGTGTCATTCACAGCACTTTTCACAACGATGTCCCACAAGCAGAATATGACATCGTCATCAATCCGCAAATGGCATTCGGCACAGGGCACCACGAGACAACAAGCCTCATCATAGGCGAACTGCTGGATAGTGACCTGCAAGGCAAAGCATTGCTCGATATGGGTTGTGGGACTTCCATCCTTGCCATACTGGCACGCATGCGTGGAGCCTCCCCTTGTACAGCTATCGACATAGATGAATGGTGTGTGCGCAACTCCCTCGAAAATATAGAATTGAATGGAGTGGACAATATTGCCGTATCCCAAGGCGATGCCTCCTCTCTGGAAAGCAAAGGTCCTTTTGATATGGTTATCGCCAACATCAACCGCAATATCCTCCTGGCAGATATGAAGCACTACATAGCCCGCATGAATCCCGGAGCGGAATTGTTGATGAGCGGTTTCTACATAGATGACATTCCCGTCATCCGCGAAGAAGCCGAACGCAACGGGCTGCACTTTGTCCACCATCGTGAGAAGAACCGGTGGGCAGCAGTGAAATTCCAAAATAATAAAGGTCAATACTAAAAAGCTAAAGGTCAATATCAGGAAGCTAAAGTTGACCTTTAGCGTTCTATACAAGGAGTTTTCAACGTAAGCTCCAAAAGTTCCTCCATTGTACCATTAAAGACGTTCAAATCCACCTCTTCTTCAATACCGGGCACAGTGCCTACATCCGTGTGCTGCCAAAAGTGCCACTTGCCCTCATAACGCACGGAATCTACATAATAATGGGCTATCCAATAAGGATAAGCATTGAAAATGGAATCGCTGAGATAGCGTTTCTTGAATTTATAGGAAGTATAAAGAATAGGCTTTACGCCGTAATGCGCCTCTACCCTATCCAGCCAAGTCTTGACTGCCGTTTTAAGTTCCTGCGGTGACTGCTTGCCGGTAGTCTCCACATCAAGTACGGGAGGCAGGTCTCCCTTTGCCAGCTGCACGGTACGGATAAAGAAATCGGCTTGCTTGCGGGCATCGGTCTTAGGGATAAAATAATGATAGGCACCACGGATAAAACCGTATTTACGCGCCTGGCCGAAGTTCTGCGTAAACGTATCGTCACCATGATCGCCGCCTTCGGTAGCTTTCAGAAAAATAAAGTGAATGGGAAATTGGGCTTCTCTATTATGTGTCAGGAGTTCCCAATCTATCTTTCCCTGATAGTGGGATATGTCTATGCCATGCACCTCATAGTTGCAAGGCATACATACACCGTAACCTTTCTGACCATAACAAGACTTCCAGCGATAAGCATAAGGACGAATGAAAAACCAGTAAAAGCCGGTAGAAAAAACAAGAATGATACAGACCGCCAAAAGATTGCGCAACCATACGGGCATGGTACGTGGCTGCATTTTCTTCTTGCTCCGCGGAGAGGAAGAACGACGGGCGGCAGTAGTTTTACGCCGGATATTTGTGGAGGTCTTGGTTGCCATGAGCAAAGGAAAAGAAAGGGCGGAATGAACCGCCCCTCCGTTTTATTGTCAACTTGTTGATGCATCAACTTATTTAGCCTGCTCCAGCTGCAAAGTCTTCGTAGCCTGGTCGCAAACTTCTGTCGGACCGAAGTACTGGATAGGGCCTGGATAAACGTAGTCTGTTTCCATAGCCCAACGGTCACGCTGAGCAGCGAATGCCTTGAACGGAGCACCGTCCAGCTTCACCAGAGCCTTCTGGATAACCGGCTTCATTTCACCGTGGCGACGTTCCATGTTCATCATCATAGTGATGGGCACACCGCCTGCAATCCATTCTTCGGCAGGAGCAGTAGTGTTGCGTACAGAAGACATGTAACCGGTCTTTCCGTTAGCAATCAATGCAGATGCTGCATAACCCAAAGAGTAGCAGTAGTCAGCGTCGAAGTTAGACGGAGCAGCGCAACGTCCTTCGTAACCGAAGAAGTGGTGCTGTGCAGCAAACTTGCCTACGAACTTGCCCTCTTCTTTCCACTGAGCCAGCTTAGTGCCAACCATTTCGGACAGCAACTTTTCTGTTTCAATCAGAGATACCTGTACGTTTCCGTGCGGGTCGCGGTCCAGAGACAACTGGCGAGCCACGCCTTCGGGCAAGCTTGCGTAGATGGCCGCATTCTCCGGAGAGAGTTTACGGATGATATAATCGCGTTGGTGAGATTTCTTAATTTGAGCAAACTCTTCTGCATTGGCAGCAAGGAAGTCGTTCAACTCAGCAATCAGACGCTTCATGGCCGGGATGAATTCAACCAATCCTTCGGGGATAAGAACCGTACCGAAGTTGTTACCCTGGGCTGCACGTTCAGCAACGACCTTGGCAATGCTGGTCACGATGTCGTCCAAAGACATATCCTTAGCTTCAACTTCTTCAGAGATAATACACATATTGGGTTGAACCTGCAATGCACATTCCAAAGCGATATGAGAAGCGGAACGTCCCATCAACTTGATGAAGTGCCAGTATTTACGAGCAGAGTTACAGTCACGTTGGATGTTGCCGATTACTTCAGAGTAAGTCTTGCAAGCAGTATCGAAACCGAAAGAAGTTTCAATCATATCATTCTTCAAGTCACCGTCGATGGTCTTGGGGCAACCTATTACCTGCACGCCATAATTCTTGGCAGCATAGTATTCAGCCAGTACGCAAGCATTAGTGTTGGAGTCATCGCCACCGATGATAACCAATGCCTTGATGCCGAGTTCTTTCAGGATTTCATAACCTTTCTCAAACTGTTCTTCCTTTTCCAGCTTGGTACGGCCCGAACCGATGATGTCAAAACCACCCGTATTGCGGTATTCATCAATGATGTCAGCAGTCAGTTCCATATAATTATGGTCAACCAAGCCGCCAGGACCCAGAATAAAGCCATACAATTTGCTGTCTTTGTTCAGCTTCTTGATACCGTCGAAAATACCGGAAATCACATTGTGACCGCCAGGAGCCTGTCCACCGGAAAGGATAACACCCACGTTCATTGCGGGGAAGTTAACCACCTCATCGGTAGTTTCAAACTTAATCAAAGGCATTCCGTACGTATTGGGGAACAATTTCTTGATTTCTTCCTGGTCAGCAACAGACTGAGTAGCTGCGCCTTCTGCAGCCTTAACAGTTCCTTTCAGCGCTTTCGGAAGTTTGGGCTGATAGGCAGCCCTTGCAATTTGCAATGCACTTTTAGTCATTTCTCTTAATTATTTAAAGGTGTTAGTAAAGTTCCGTTTAAAAGCGTCGCAAATTTCGCTTTTTTTCGTAAGATATGCAAACGAGAGGCCGAAATAATGTATAAAATGACATTTATCGTTTTTTATCCTAAAATAAAAAGGAGAAGAAAGCAATTAACTGATTTATTGTGTTATCTTTGCCGCAAAGTTTGAGTTACGAGTCGTTATCGCATTGTTCTTCTTTTAATATACAACTATTATTAGGCGGTCTCTTCCATAATTATTCTCCATACTCCAATTTAATAATTACAATTAATTAAAATTTCAAATGAACATTTACATTTCAGGTTTAAATTTCAGCACAACAGACGCTGACTTAAACGATTTATTTTCAGAGTACGGAGAAGTTTCTTCTGCAAGAATCATTACAGACAGAGAAACAAGAAGATCCAGAGGTTTCGGTTTCGTAGAAATGCCGGACGATGCAGCAGGCCAAAAAGCCATTGACGAATTGAACGGTGCTGAATTTGACCACAAACAAATCTCGGTAAACGTGGCACGCCCCCCGCGAAGAAAGACCTTCCAATGGCGGCAATCGCGACAGAAGAGGCGGTTACAACTCTAGAAGATATTAATATTCTTAACTACTGACAAAAGCAGGAGGTGTTGTAGCAATGCCCCCTGCTTTTTTTATAACTCAATAAATAAAAATACATGGCCAAATCCATCTCCGCAGACAAGCGTGAAAATGAAAAGAAAAGACTCGCCCGACGAGCTGAAAAACAAAAAAAGAAAGAAGAAAAAAAACTATCCAACAAAGCCAATAGCTTTGAAGATATGATTGCCTATGTTGACGAAAACGGCATGATAACCTCTACTCCTCCGGCAGAAAACACTCCCAAAGAAGAAATAAAGCTGGAAGAAATCGTCATATCAACTCCCAAAAAAGACAAGGAAGAACCGGTCATCCGCAGGACGTATCGAGTTTTTCAATGAATCGAAAGGCTTCGGCTTCATCAAGGACTTATCCGGGGTCGAAAAATACTTTTTCCACATTAACAATGTGCTGACAGATATAGCAGAAAACAATATTGTGACGTTCGACCTCGAACGTGGCCTTAAAGGCATGAATGCTGTAAACGTAGCTCTTGAAGTAGAAAAGGCAAAGGAAAAGAAAGAAAACAAGGAGACTCTAAATACAGAATCCTAGATGAAATAAGCCAATTATAGAACAAGGGCGTGTATATACCATCAAATATTTCGGTACATACACGCCCTTGCTGTCTTCTTTAATCACACGTCATTCGGTTTGCCAGCCACCCCCCCAATGCCTTATAGACATTTACCATGGCAATAAGTTCGTCGCGGATGGCATTGCTCACCCCTATTTGGGCATCGAAATAACCACGCTGGGCATCGAGCACATCCATATAATTGATGACGCCGTTGATGTATTGCAACTGTGCCAAATCCACATATCCCTTGGCAGAACGTTCAAGTTTGGCACGCAGTTGGTAGACCTCCTTTATCTTATTGAAATCTACAATGGCATTCTTCGCTTCCTTAAAAGCATTCAGCACTGTCTTTTCATAGCTATGCACTTCGGCTTCAAAAGAAGCCTTCTGTGCATTCAATGCAGCACGGTTCTTTCCCCAACCGAAAAGTGGTGCCAAGACTGCCCCATTCAATAAGGAATAGGGAGATTCCAGGAAATTGGATAACACATCACTTTCCAATCCAAATTGTCCGGTCAGGGCCAAACGGGGGAACATATTGGTATAAGCAACTTTCACTCTGGCATGTTCAGCCCTCAACTGCTGCTCCGCCACACGGACATCGGGGCGACGTTCCAACAAATCGGAAGGCAGACCTACCGGTAAGGACTCCGGCACATCCAGTTCCTGCAGAAAATTGACACGCTTGATACGGGTAGGGAATTCCCCCACAAGGAAGGATATATCATTTTCTTTCAGAGAGATACGGCGTTCCAAATCCGGAACAAGAGTAGCCGTACGAGCCAACTCCACTTGAGCCTGTTGATAAGAGGTCTCCGAGGTCAGCCCTCCTTCAAAACGGATACGCGCCAAGCGCACTCCCTCTTCACGCGCCTTTTGTGTCTGGCGCACAATCTCCAGTTCCGTATCAAGGGCTACCAGCTCATAATAAGCCTGCGCCACTTCGGCAACGATGGTCATGCGCAACGCACGCTGCGCCTCCACACTTTGCAAATATTCGGCCACAGCAGCCACTTTCTTCCATCTCAAGTTTCCCCAAAGGTCCAGTTCCCAAGAGAGCAACGCCTTGGCTTCGTAAGTATTGCCTACATCACGGCTATGACCACCGTAATTCTCCACCTCGCGCTCAGCCTCCACCTTTCCGGTGAGCTGCGGCAGAAGGTTGGCAACACTGATACGTTTTTGGGCAGCCATCTCCTTGACACGGGAAGCTGCAATCAGCATGTCTTTGTTATATTCCAGAGCACGGTCTATCAAAGCACGCAGCGTGCTGTCCGTATAAACCGCCTGCCACTGTTCATCGGCTATGCTCATGCTATCCTGCTGCTGTGCCAGGCTATCCGGCAATGCCATCTCCGGACGCACATAGCTCTTGCCCACCTTGCATGAGGTAAGGGCAAACATACTCAGCAACAAAAAATAATATATATGTTCTTTCTTTTCATAAACGTTGTCTTTAAAATCAGTCTTTCTTAATCTTATGCTGCACTTTGGCTTTTGCTCTTGTATACCAGGACAAAGAAGAACGGTACAAGCACAATACCGAATACAATGGCAAATATCATTCCGAAGAAAACACCCGTACCGATGGCCTGACGGCTCGCCGAGCCCGGTCCGCTTGCCAACACCATAGGAAGCATTCCCAATACAAAGGCGAGGGAAGTCATCAGGATAGGCCGGAAACGGAGTTGGGCAGCATGGATGGCAGACTGTATCAAGTCTCCTCCCTTGTCAACCTGCACCTTGGCAAACTCCACAATCAAAATGGCATTCTTTGCCGCAAGCCCCACCAGCATCACCAAGCCGATTTGGAAATAAATATCATTCTCCAATCCGCATATCACAACGCCCAGGATAGGCACCCAAAGCGGCAACCGGCAGTGAAAGCAATACAGCGATAGGCACCGTCCAACTTTCATATTGCGCAGCCAAAAAGAGGAATACGAAAAGGAATACCAGCGTAAGCACAAGACCCGTCTGTCCTCCCGCCTTCTTTTCCTGATAGGAAAGGCCACTCCACTCCAGACCGATATTGTCCGGCAAGTGGTTACGTGCAATCTGCTCCATAATCTCCATTGCCTGGCCGGAACTGTAGCCTTGTGCCGCAGAACCGCGGATGACGGCAGTGGTAAACATATTGAAACGCTTGATACTGCCCGGACCGGTGGTATAAGAGGCATTTCCCAAGGAAGTAAGCGGCACCATCACTCCGTCCTTTGCCTTTACAGAACAAGTTGATATTGTCCTTATGCTCACGATAAGGAGCCTCGGCCTGGATATACACCTTATATATACGGTTGAACATATTGAAGTCATTCACATATACTGAACCGGTATAGGCCTTCATGGTAGAGAATACATCCGCCAGGGGCACACCCAGCATTTTCACCTTATCACGGTCCACATCAAAATAAAGTTGCGGTATTTCAGACTGCAAGGATGATGAAAGCCCCGTCAGCTCCTTATGCTTCTGGGCATAATACATCAGCGTATCTGCCGCCTGCACCAAGTTGTCAAACGTCGCCTCTCCACGCGCCTCAAGCTGCATTTCGAAACCTCCCGAGGTACCCAATCCCGGAATGACCGGAGGCGTGGAAAGATAGACCTTGCATTCGGGATATTCCTTCAAATCCTTCTCCACATTCTCCATTATCTTATCGATGGAAATCCCCTTACGCTCTTCCACGGTTTCAGAATAACCGTCAGCTCACTGCGTGCCTGGTTGCTACCCACACGGGGGCTGCTACCCGTCACGTTCTGCACATAGGCCACATAGGGATTCTTCTCCAAGTATTGCACGGCACGGTCGGTCACCACACGGGTTCGCTCCAAAGTAGCACCTTCCGGCAACTCCAACTCTATCTTAAAATAGCCCTGGTCTTCTACCGGCAGGAAGCTGGTAGGCACCAACCGGTGGATAATGAAAATGGCAACCAGTACCAGGCCGAACGCACTCATCAAGCGGCGGGGATTCCTGATGACCCGGTTAATGACAGCCACGTATTTGTGATTGCCCAAGTTCAGCCATTCATTGATTTTGCGGAAAACTATGTTCTTTTTCTTTCCACTGTCGGGCTTCAATATGAGCGAACACATGACGGGACTAAGCGTCAGGGCCACTACCGTAGAAAGCAATACGGAAACGGCGATAGTAATGGTAAACTGACGGTATAACTGTCCGGTGATTCCGCTCAAGAAACTTACCGGCACAAACACGGCACAGAGCACCAACGATGTGGCAATCAAGGCACTTGCCAATCCGTTCATCGCCTTTTTGGTAGCTTCATACGGGCTCAATTTCTCCGTCTCCATAAGATGTTCTACATTCTCCACCACCACAATGGCATCATCCACCACAATACCGATGGCGAGAATCAATCCAAGCAAAGTCAGTATGTTCAGAGAGAAACCGAAAATAAGCATGAAACCGAAGGTACCAATCAGGGAAATAGGTACCGCAACAATCGGTATCACCGTCGCACGCCAACTTTGCAAGGATAGAAATACAACCAGCACCACCAGAATCAGCGCTTCGAACAACGTCTTGTACACTTCGTGAATGGATTCGGAAATATAAGTCGTCATGTCGAAGGGAATCTCATAACTCATCCCCTCAGGGAAATTTGCACTGATTTCCTCCATAGCAGCCTTTACGCTCTTTGCAACTTCCATTGCATTGGCCCCGGGAAGCATATAGATACCGAGAACGGCAGCATTCTCACCGTTGATGCCACTCTCCGTGCTATATGAAGATGCTTCCAATGAAACACGCGCCACATCGCGCAGACGGATAATGGAACCGTTGGCATTGGCACGGACCACAATGTCCTCAAACTGCTTTGCCGAACTTAAGCGTCCCTGGGTAGTGATAGGGATAGTAATGTCGAGTCCCTTCACCGGCTGTTGTCCCAAAACACCCGCAGCAGACTCACGGTTCTGGTCCTTCAGGGCATTCTGCAAATCCTGCACCGTCAGTCCGAAGTTGGCAAGTTTGTCGGGCAACGCCCATATCTGCATGGCATAGTAGCGGCTACCGATGTTGGAAACACGTCCCACACCGGGGATACGGCGCAACAAGTCGAGTACATTGATAGTAGCAAAGTTACTCAAATAAATTTCGTCGAACTTCGGGTCACTGGAAGTCAGACAGATAGTCATCAATTGGCTGGGAGCCTGCTTTTCCACAGAAATACCGTTCTGAATCACTTCGGCTGGCAAACGGCTCTCCGCCAGTTTCACACGGTTCTGTATTTCTACGGCAGCCAAATCCGGGTCGGCAGACACGTCGAAAGTGACCGTAGCTGAAAATCCTCCGGAATTAGAACTGTTGGACTCCATGTACAGCATACCGGGAGTACCGTTTATCTCTTGCTCGATAGGGGTTGCCACCGCCTGCGAAACAGTCAATGCACTGGCTCCCGGATAGGAAGCACTGATTTTCACTACGGGAGGCGTTATCTGCGGATATTGGTCTACCGGCAGCATGGTCAGGCCAATGATACCGACAATTACAATCACAATCGATATCACCGCCGAGAATACCGGGCGGTCTATAAAGAAACTTACTTTCATAACATCATTACTTTGAAGGGTTGTTGTCCTTTGATTTATTCTCAGCCGGAGTAGTCTGCTTCGTTTCGGAAACAACCTGCTTGTTCAGAGAATCACTCGTCTGCTCTTCCTCCTTTTTAGGAACGGCAGCCTGGGCACGTACTTTCATACCCGGAGTCAGCTTGTGGAAACCTTCAGTCACAATTTGTTCTCCGGCAACCAGACCACGCTCAACCACCCAATTGTTGCCAAATTCAGGTCCCAGTTCAATGAAACGCTTTTCAACCGTAGAGTCCCGGCGCATCACAAAAATATATGCACCACCTTTCTCAATGGTAACCGCCTTTTGAGGAACGGCGACAGCACCCTCACGTACATCCAGCAATAGCTTAACCTTTGTAAACTGCCCCGGTAACAACACTTTGTTAGGGTTCGGCATTTCGGCACGCACGGAGAATGTTCCGGTCTGAGGGTCCACCTGAGGTTCGGCAAAATCCACATAGCCCTTATAAGGATAGACGGTATTATCCGCCAAAGTAATCGTAATGTTCGGCTGCCAGGAACGTGTAGAGTCCTGACGCCCTATATCGATATTCCGTTCCTTGCTTTTCAGGTAATCCAATGCCGTCATGCTGAAATCTACCAGAACCGTATCACTTTTCACAACCGTAGCCAGCAAGGACTTGCCTCCCGGTCCGACCAATGTTCCCAAATCCACATTTCTTTCACTGATATGTCCCGATAGCGGAGAACGGACCAACGTATATCCCAATTCCAATTCAGCCTGGTCCAAATCGGCCTGGCTCATCGCTACTGAGGCTTCTGCAGTCTCGTAAGCAGCCTGGGCATTGTCCAAATCCAGCTGGCTGGCAGCGTTCTGCGCATAGAGGGGGCGGATACGCTCCAAATCGCGCTTTGCCTTCAATGCCTGCGCTTCATCCTTCTTTAACTGTGCACGAGCTTTGTCAGCCTTTGCCCTATACTGGTCCTGGTTTATCACAAAAAGTACCTGGTTCTTGGTGACATATGTTCCTTCTGCGAAAAGCATATTCTCCAAATACCCTTCCACACGCGCACGTACCTCTACAAACTGCTGAGCGCGAATACGTCCCACGTACTCGCCATATATCTCCACATCTCCTTTTTCCGCAGATTCCACAATCACGGTAGGAGCTTCCGATTCCACCTTCTTAGGCCAAGTCAGAATAACGTAACCTGCCAACAATACCGCCATGCAGGCAACCATCATCAGCAACCTCTTCTTCTTTAGTTTCAATTCTTTTTTCGTAAAAAACTGTCTCATGCTTGTTTGTATATTAAATTTAACCCTGTTTCTTTCTATTAAAGCAAATCCGATGCCAATCTATCACTATCTCATCCATTACGTCTAACAAACTATATATCAAGCAGAAAAGCAGACGGCAGTTCTTTATTCATGGTGGCATCCTCCATTTTTCCCTGTGGAATGTGTCCACAGTTTGTGGAATAATTCCACAAAACTACTAAATTAAAAACACATAAAAACCCTTTTTTGCTCTACACTAACAAAGAAAAACATTATCTTTACCGAAAATAATTCAGATTATTCATTTTAAACGTAAAGATTATGGCAAGTAGAAAAGAACTAAAGAAGAATATAAACTATATTGCAGGTGAATTGTTCACAGAGTGTCTTGTAAACAGCTTATATGTGCCTGGAACAGACAAACAAAAAGCCGATGAACTGATGGCTGAAATTCTGAAAATGCAAGATGAATTCATAAGCCGCATCAGCCACACCGAGCCAGGAAATGTAAAAGGTTTCTACAAAAAACTTCGTGCTGACTTCAATGCAAAGTAGACGAAATTATTGACGCAATGGGCAAACTGAAATAAGATGAAGAAAGCCTTTTATAGCTTCATTTATTATCGCCTGCTGGGCTGGAAGACAAACGTGACGGTGCCCGACTACGACAAATGTGTAATTTGTGCGGCACCCCATACTTCCAATTGGGACTTATTTATCGGTAAATTGTTTTATGGTGCCATCGGTCGCAAGACCAGTTTCATGATGAAAAAGGAATGGTTCTTTTTTCCTCTGGGACTGATATTCAAAGCCGTTGGCGGCATTCCGGTGAACCGGGGACGTAAATCTTCCTTAGTGGACCAAATGACCGAAAAGTTTGCAAACAGCAAGCATTTCCACCTGGCTATTACACCGGAAGGAACCCGTAAAGCCAATCCCAACTGGAAGAAAGGTTTTTATTACATAGCACTTAAAGCACAAGTGCCCATCATGCTTATCGGGATTGATTATCCTTCCAAGACCATCTCCTCTACCAAGGCTGTCATGCCTACCGGAGACATCGAAAAGGATATGCGCGAGATAAAACTGTACTTCAAGAACTTTAAAGGAAAAAATCCCGAAAATTTTGATTTAGGAAATATCTAATCAGGTATTAAGCATTAATGCCATGCGAATAAGCATCTTGCAAACAGACATCGTCTGGGAAAATAAACAAGAAAATCTCCGTCGTCTCCGCGAGAAGTTAGAAACTCTTCGTGGAACAACGGAGATTGTTGTTTTACCGGAAACATTCTCCACCGGCTTCAGTATGGACACCGCCAGCTTGGCCGAACCCACAACGGGAGAAACCATCGCAACACTGCGCCAATGGTCCGAAGAGTACCGGCTTGCTCTTGCCGGCAGCTATATTGCCTGCGAAACAGCCTCGGAAGGCAGAAAGCCATCCTACTACAACCGCGCATTCTTCCTTACGCCCGAAGGCAATACTTACTATTACGACAAACGCCACCTCTTCCGGATGGGGCACGAGACAGAACATTTCACCTCCGGTAACCGGCGTCCCATCATCCGATATCGCGGCTGGAACATACTGCTGCTTGTATGCTATGACCTTCGTTTCCCGGTCTGGAGCCGCAATACGAGCAATGAATACGACCTCCTGATTTACGTCGCCAACTGGCCCATTCCCCGCCGGAAAGTCTGGGACATCCTGCTGCAAGCGCGCGCGCTGGAAAACATCAGTTATGTCTGCGGTGTCAACCGTATCGGCAAGGACGGCAGAGACATTCCACACAGCGGAGGCAGTGTGGTCTACTCTCCGAAGGGGGAAGTGCTTGCCACTGTGCCCGACAACGAAGAGGCGATTGCCACCGCCTCCCTCAACCTTTCCTCCCTGCAGGAGTTCAGGCTAAAGTTTCCCGCTTGGAAAGATGCGGACGAGTTCGTTATTTCTTCAAATAATAGTTCACAGTAGTCACTACACGTACGCTTTTTATATAAGGAGTATAGGCATCGCGGTCACTTATGGAGAACTGCCCTTGCGAGGCATTGCGGATTTTCCCCAGTTCACTGTCCGAATCCTTGGCAAACTTCTCGGCTGCAGCACGAGCGTTCTTCGTGGCCTCCTCTATCATTCTGGGCTTCACTTCGTTGAGACCGGTGAATTCATAAGACACATTATATTTATAATCCCCTCCCGTGATGGCAATACCCTGCTTCAAGAGTTCAGCCTGCCCCGACATGAGCTTACGCACCCTATCCACATTCTTGGAAGTGACAGTGATGACAGACGTGGCATTATAACGATAGGCCACGTTGCGGTCAACGTAACGTTCGGCCTGCATGTCAATCACTTCGGGCGGTGCAATACTGATTTCCTCCTTCTCAATACCATTGTTTTCAAGGAAACTCACGATGGCAGCGTTTTTCTTCTCCATATTGGCATAAAGCAGTGCAGGGTCATTACCTATGTCTTTGTAGACAAGAGGCCAGACTACCTTGTCGGCAGGCACTTCCATTTCGGCCAGCCCTTTCACACTGACCACACGGTCCTTATTCACAAAATTGTTGATACCGCCTTTTACCATGATTCCCAACAGCAGCCCCACGGCTATGATGGCTGCTTCTACTTTCCAGCTTTTCATACATTGATATTTTAGAGTTTATAAACACACACAAATATAACAAACCCAAACGACAAAAAGTGCGATGAATGGTCTATTTTTATATGATTATCCTCACTTATACCCCAAACGAACGAGACATTATACAAAATGCACCAAATCCTCTTTTTTAGAGTATTTAATGAAAATACCCAAAAGAAGGAGTACATCTTCTCCAAAAAGTACCTATTTTTGTCCTTCGAAACAATGTCAAAGCGACAACATGATTAATTTAATAATTCTAACCCCTAAATCCTATGTTGACCCAACGTAAAATCCATACTCACGGTGGCGGTTGGCCGTGACTTTATGGAATGACCGAAGACACTTTCCGTACAACCGTCAAAACCCATATGAGATATGGGACGACCAGTATTTCTTAATTAATCTTCAGCAATATGCGGATGAACATTGTTTTTCGTATATTTGTTGATTGAAAGAACAGTTCAATACTTAATCATTTATTAATAATAAATTTTATGAAAACCAATCTAAGCTCTCAAATCACTCTCAACAGAGTCTCCCCCAGGTACTATAGACCTGAGAATGCATTTGAACGGTCGGTATTGACCCGACTGGAAAAAATCCCGACAGATATTTATGAGTCTGCGGAAGAAGGCGCCAACCAGATTGCCCTTGACATTGCACAGTTAATCCGTGACAAGCAAAAGGCGGGACGTTTCTGTGTCTTGGCACTGGCAGGCGGTAACTCTCCGCGCAATGTATATGCAGACTTGGTACGTATGCACCAGGAAGAGGGATTAAGTTTCCGCAACGTAGTCATATTCAACCTCTACGAATATTATCCATTAGCTCCCAATGCCATCAACAGCAACTTCAACGCATTGAAGGAAATGCTGATAGACCATGTGGACATTGACAAACAGAATGTTTTCACCCCCGACAGCACCATCGCCAAAGACGCCATCTTTGAATATTGCCGTCTTTACGAGCAGCGCATTGAAAGTTTCGGTGGCTTAGACATCGCTTTGCTGGGCATTGGCCGTGTAGGTAATATAGGTTTCAATGAACCGGGTTCACGCCTGAACTCTACCACTCGTCTGATATTGCTGGACAACGACTCCCGCAATGAAGCTTCCAAGATGTTCGGTAGCATTGAAAATACCCCCATCAGCTCCATCACCATGGGAGTAGCCACCATCCTCTCGGCAAAGAAAATATATCTGCTGGCATGGGGTGAGGAGAAAGCGCAAAAGGTGAAAGAATGCGTTGAAGGTCCGGTAACAGATACTATCCCTGCATCTTATCTGCAGACTCACAACAATGCACATGTAGCTATCGACTTGTCTGCCGCCGCCAATTTGACGCGTATCCAACGCCCCTGGCTGGTAACCTCCTGCGAATGGAACGACAAGCTCATCCGCAGTGCCATCGTCTGGTTGTGCCAACTCACCGGAAAACCCATTCTGAAACTGACCAACAAGGACTACAACGAAAACGGTCTGAGCGAACTGCTGGCATTGTTCGGCTCAGCCTATAACGTGAACATTAAGATATTCAATGACCTGCAACATACCATCACCGGATGGCCGGGCGGCAAGCCGAATGCTGACGACACCTATCGTCCTGAGCGTGCAAAGCCCTATCCAAAACGTGTGGTCGTATTTTCTCCGCATCCCGATGATGACGTTATCTCCATGGGAGGCACCATCCGCCGCTGGTAGAGCAGAAACATGACGTGCATGTGGCTTACGAAACTTCCGGTAACATTGCCGTAGGCGATGAAGAAGTTATCCGCTTCCTGCACTTCATCAACGGGTTCAACCAAATCTTCAACAACAGCGAAGACCAGGTCATCAATGACAAATATACTGAAATCCGTAAATACTTGAAGGAGAAGAGACGGTGACATGGATACACGCGACATCTTGACCATCAAGGGACTGATTCGCCGTGGCGAGGCACGCACTGCATGTACATACAATAATATCCCTCTGGATCACTGTCATTTCCTTGACCTGCCATTCTACGAAACGGGCAAGATACAGAAGAATCCTATCAGCGAAGCAGACGTGGAAATTGTACGCAACCTATTGCGTGAAGTGAAACCCCATCAGATTTTCGTTGCCGGCGACCTGGCCGACCCACACGGCACACACCGTGTTTGTACGGACGCCGTATTTGCCGCCATTGACTTGGAAAAAGAAGAAGGTGCCAAATGGTTGAAGGAATGCCGCATCTGGATGTACCGCGGTGCATGGGCCGAATGGGAAATCGAAAACATCGAGATGGCTGTGCCCATCAGCCCGGAAGAACTGCGTGCCAAGCGTAACTCTATCCTGAAGCATCAATCGCAGATGGAAAGCGCACCGTTCCTGGGCAATGACGAACGTCTGTTCTGGCAACGCAGCGAGGACCGTAACCGCGGAACAGCTGCCTTGTATGACAGCCTCGGACTTGCTTCCTATGAGGCGATGGAAGCCTTTGTGGAATACATTCCGCTATAAACGGATAAAATATTAACAATAGGATGAGATGTATTGCTCCGGCAATGCATCTCATTTTTTCATGTCTCAGCCTTCTTATATTCCCAAAGAATATTTGCAGATATAAAAACAATCAAATAATTTTGTTACTTATTTATCGAAACGACAAAACTTAAAAACAAACCCCATTATGAAAAAGTATGCTATCAACATCCTTGTCATTTTATTCCTACTCACACCATTTACATTGTTTGCAAATGGATGCCATGCCAATAACGACACCATCAAAGTATTGGCAATAGGCAACAGCTTTTCACAAGATGCAGTAGAGCAATATTTGCACGAACTGGGAGAAGCTGAAGGTATCACCATGATTATCGGCAATATGTTTATCGGAGGATGTTCACTGGAACGGCACGTACAAAACATACGCAACAACGCTCCGGCCTATGCCTATCGCAAAGTAGAGAAAGACGGGGAAAAAACAGAAACCCGGTCAATGACTATTGAGAAAGCACTGGCCGATGAGAAATGGGACTATATCAGTGTTCAGCAGGCCAGCCCTTTGTCTGGTATCTATGACAGCTACAAAGCTTCCCTACCTGAATTGGTTAACTATATTAGGGAACGAATTGGAAAGGAAACCGTATTAATGATGCACCAGACATGGGCTTATGCTACCAATGCCAACCACACCGGATTCAAAAACTATGACCAGAACCAAATGAAAATGTACACCAGCATTGTGGATGCAGTAAAGAAAGCCGCCAACCTGGTGGGTATCAAGAATTATCCCTTCGGGAACCGCCATACAAAATGCACGTACCTCCTTTATCGGCGACCATATGAATAGGGACGGATACCACCTTGACTTAACCATAGGCAGATATACAGCTGCCTGCACATGGTTTGAGGCATTGACCCATCAGAATGTAACAGAAAACCCATATTCTCCCGAAGGAATAGACCCAATCCATAAGAAAGCAGCTCAAATGGCTGCGCACAACGCCATCCTCTATCCGGACAAAGTTACGGAACTGACAGAACTGAAAAAGATTGCCGATTAATGCTTTTTAATTCTTAAGACTTACTTATATGTCTGCAAAATAATAAAAAGAAAGTAACCCGCTCATCAGTGAAGCTTTCTTTTATGTACTTTTGCACGCACCACCGTCTGGTAAAAGCAGATATTGGCAACTTCAATATTTCATCAGTATGAAAAAACTTATCCTAACCGGCATATGGCTCTTGTGTGGATTCCTCCTTCCGGCACAAGAACTAGAGCAGAATGTGGAAGAACGCCTCCAGACATTCTTTAGGGAATACACCACCCATACGGCCAACATCGGTACCTGCAAGCTGGATAGTTTCCGCATTGACTTCCGGAAGAAGAAATTGCTTGTCTATACAAACGAGCGCTTTGCCTACCAGCCTCTACGGCCTGAAACCGTTGATGCCATTTACCGCCATCTGGGACAAATCCTGCCAGGACCGGTGAACTATTTCGACCTCACCGTCTTTGCTGACGGGAAGAGCATCGAAGAGCTTATCCCCAACCTCTACCGGAAAGGGAAGAAAGACAAGGCACGTCTGTTCAGCCACCTGGAATACAAAGGTACCCCCTGGGTAACCCGTACCTCGCGCCCCTACGACATCACCCGCGGACTGGAAGGACGCCACATCGCCCTTTGGCAAAGCCACGGGAAATATTATATCAATGACAAGGACAAATGGGGATGGCAACGCCCGAGGCTGTTCTGCACTACAGAAGACCAGTTCACCCAATCCTTCATCCTGCCCTACCTCCTGCCCATGCTAGAGAATGCAGGAGCCAATGTATTCACTCCCCGCGAAAGGGACACGCAGAAGCAGGAAGTCATCGTAGACAATGACGGTAGCCTGAGCGGACATGGAGGACAAGGTTCCCTTTATCTGGACGTGAAAAGCCGGAAAGCACGTTGGGAACAGACCTCCCGACCCGGATTTGCCCAACGGAAACGAATCTATCAGGACAATGAAAACCCTTTCCTCTCCGGCACGGCACGCTTTGCCAAAACTGAAAAGAAGAAAGACAAGGCTTTTGCCGAATGGGTACCCGATATTCCGGAAACGGGAGAATATGCTGTATACGTATCTTACCAAACACTGCCGGGCAGCGTAAGCGATGCCAAATATCTTGTATTTCACAATGGAGGCGTCACGGAGTTCAAGGTGAACCAGCAAATAGGAGGCGGCACATGGGTGTACCTCGGCACATTCACTTTCGACAAAGGCCGGAATGACTATGGCATGGTGGTATTGAGCAACGAAAGCAAAGAGAAAGGCGTGGTCTGTGCCGATGCCGTCCGCTTTGGAGGAGGCATGGGCAACATTGCCCGCGGAGGACAAACCAGCGGCTTGCCCAGATACCTGGAAGGCGCACGCTACTTTGCCCAATGGGCAGGCATGCCCTATCCCGTCTATGGAGGCTATGAGGGAAAGAATGATATGAACGACGACATCAACGTACGTTCCCGTACAGTGAATTACCTTGCAGGAAAATCACTATTCAACCCGACGGAAGAAGGTTTGGGCATCCCCTTTGAAATGAGTATGGCCCTGCATAGCGATGCCGGTTTCAGTAAGGAAGATGAGATTATAGGCACTCTCGGCATTTATACCACCAACTTCAACAACGGCCGACTGCATGCCGGTACAGACCGCCATGCCTCCCGTGACCTTTCGGACATTCTGCTAACGCAGTTGCAGCGTGATATCCGCTCTACCTTCAACGTAGACTGGACACGCCGCAGCCTATGGAACCGCAACTACAGTGAAACACGCCTGCCCGCCGTCCCTTCCACCATCGTAGAACTGTTGTCGCACCAGAACTTCGCAGATATGCGCTTGGGACATGACCCTAACTTCAAGTTCACCGTCGGGCGTGCGCTCTATAAAGCCATTCTGCAATACATATGCAGCCAGCACGGCAGAGACTACGTTGTCCAACCCCTTCCCGTCAGCCACTTTGCCATCCGCTTCGGTCAAAAGAAGAATACTTTAGAGCTTTCCTGGCAAGGAGAGGAAGACCCGTTGGAGCCGACTGCCAAACCACGTGAATACATTGTATATACACGTATCGGTCGTGGAGGATTTGACAATGGCGTACGCGTCAGCTCCTCATCCCACACCGTAAAAATAGAACCGGGCATCGTCTATTCCTTTAAAGTAACCGCCGTAAACCGGGGTGGCGAAAGCTTCCCTTCGGAAATTCTTGCCGCCTACAAGGCAAAGCGTGAAAAAGGACAGATACTTATCGTCAACGGATTCGACCGCATCAGCGGGCCTGCCGTTATAGACACCCCCGATGCGGCAGGCTTCGACTTGTCACAAGATCCCGGCGTACCCTATCTCTATGACATCTCCCTCTGCGGCGCCCAGCAGAATTTTAGCCGGAAGGAAGCAGGACGACGTCTGGGAGAGAGCAGTGACGAATACGAAGGCATGAAAATCATCGGAAACACTTTCGATTACCCCTTCGTACATGGCAAAGCCATCCAGGCAGCCGGAAATTACAGCTTCGTCTCATGCAGCGACGAGGCTGTGGAAAAGGGCATCCTCTCATTAGAGGATTATCCGATAGTGGACTATATCCTCGGACTTGAGAAAGAAGACAATTCCAGCAATCCGGCACGCAATACCTACTACAAAACATTCTCCTCGCCCATGCAGCGCATACTGACTTCCTATTGCCAGTCGGGAGGTCATCTCCTGGTCAGCGGTGCCTATGTAGGCAGCGATATGGACAGCTCGCAGGGCAATAAAGAATTTATTCAGAATATCTTGAAGTACCGGCATGGCAACTCTCTGAAAACAGACGGGGACAAAATCGCTGTCCGGGGACTGGGGCATACCTTCACCCTTCCCCGCCTGCCGAATGAGCAAAGCTATCCGGTCACTTCCCCTGATTGCATCCTGCCCATGTCTCCCGCTTTTCCAGTCATGACCTATGCCATCGGCAACACACCCGCCGCCGTAGCCTATCAAGGCAGTGATTATCGCACTTTTGTCATGGGATTCCCTTTTGAAAGCATCCGGGAAGAAACATCCAGAAATGTAATTATGGCATCCATACTCCGCTTTCTCACCACAGATTACACAGATTAACACAGACAAAATAGCAATCCCTATAAATAATCTGTGAAAATCTGTGTAATCTGTAGTGAAAAAACTATCTTTGCTTCCATTAATCATTAAACATTAACCACTAAACATTAAACATCATGTACACTATACAAGCCAACCCCAGCGGAACCCGTAGTTTAGAAGTTTCTGAAGAGAACCTTGCCACCATCGAGAAATACGGCCTCTTCCGCCATCTCATCGACAGTAACGGTATCGTGGACGAAACCGTACTCGACAAGTTGAAACTGAACATCCGTTCCCTCATCGCCGCGCAAGAGGAGGACAGCAAAGACCTGCTCGACCTCTGCATCGACGTTATCTATCACAACAACATGAAGGCCTTCGGACTACAACAGCTCATCAAGCTCTATCTGCAATGGCTTTCCCAACAAGACACCATAGAAGAAGAATAAATGAAAACCATCGACACCTGCGGACAACAGCATTACAGCCCTTTAATCCCTGCCATCAAAGCCATGTGCGAGGCCGGAAAAGGCGAGAAGCTGGAAATCATCATGGACGACGCTGCTGCCTTCAATGACATGAAAGAGTATCTTTCCGAGCAGCAGATAGGCTTCCGTGAGATTTACGACGGAGAACGGATGACATTACAGTTTTTAATGTGCAAATGAAAGAATATCGCCTTACAGACTGGCTTCCTACTACCAAGAAAGAAGTGGAACTGCGTGGTTGGGACGAATTGGATGTAATACTTTTCAGCGGTGACGCCTACGTGGATCACCCTTCTTTTGGAGCCGCCGTCATAGGCCGCATCCTCGAAGCAGAAGGATTGCGCGTAGCCATCATCCCCCAACCCAACTGGCGCGACGACTTGCGCGACTTCAAAGAAAACTGGGACGTCCCCGTCTGTTCTTCGGCATCAGTCCCGGCTGTATGGATTCGATGGTCAACAAATATACTGCCAACAAACGCTTGCGCAGTGATGACGCCTATACCCCGGATGCACGTCCGGATATGCGTCCGGAGTACCCTTCCATTGTATATACCCAGATATTAAAGAAGCTATTCCCCGATGTCCCCGTCGTACTGGGCGGCATCGAGGCAAGCATGCGCCGCCTGACGCACTATGACTATTGGCAGGACCGTGTACGCCCCAGCATCCTCCTCGACAGCGGAGCCGACTCACTCATCTACGGTATGGGAGAGAAACCGGTGGTGGAACTTGCGGAAAGGCTGAAACGCCAACAGACACAGATGGACGCCCCAAGCTTCAAAAAGCTCATCGCCGATATTCCCCAAATGGTTTACCTTGACAAGGAAGTAGTGGTACAAGAAGGGGATATCACCCTCTTTTCCCATGAAGAATGTCTGAAAGATAAAAAGAAAGAAGCTGCCAACTTCCGTCATATCGAGGAGGAAAGCAACAAATATACAGCATCCCGCATCTTGCAAAAGAGCGGCAAGCTGACGGTAGTAGTCAATCCTCCCTATCCCCCTTTGACGGAAGCTGAACTCGACCGTTCTTTCGACTTGCCATACACGCGCCTGCCCCATCCCAAATACAAGGGAAAACGTATTCCGGCATACGACATGATAAAGTTCTCCGTCAACCTGCATCGCGGATGTTTCGGAGGATGTGCCTTCTGCACCATCTCCGCACACCAGGGCAAATTCATCGTAAGCCGCAGCAAGGAGAGCATTCTGAAAGAGGTGAAAGCCATCACGGAGCTGCCAGACTTCAAGGGTTATTTGAGCGATTTGGGAGGCCCGTCGGCCAATATGTACCGCATGAAGGGACGGGATGAGGCCGTCTGCAGGAAATGCAAACGCCCGTCGTGCATCTACCCCAAGGTATGCCCCAACCTGAATACGGACCACCGTCCGCTGCTCGACATCTATCATGCCGTAGATGCCCTGCCCGGCATCAAGAAGTCCTTCATTGGCAGCGGTGTACGCTATGACCTGCTGCTGCACCAGAGCAAGGACCCGAACACTAACAAAAGTACGCAGGAATATACCCGCGAGCTCATTGCCCGCCATGTCAGCGGTCGCCTGAAGGTAGCACCGGAGCATACGTCAGACCGCGTGCTCAACATCATGCGCAAGCCTCCGTTCAGCCAGTTCGGTGAGTTCAAGAAGATATTCGACAGGATTAACCATGAAGAAGGACTACGCCAGCAGCTTATTCCTTATTTCATCAGCAGCCATCCCGGATGCAAGGAGGAAGATATGGCAGAACTTGCCGTCATCACCAAGCGACTGGACTTCCATCTGGAACAAGTGCAAGACTTTACCCCTACTCCCATGACCGTTGCCACCGAAGCATGGTACACGGGCTTCCATCCTTATACGCTGGAACCGGTATTCAGTGCCAAAACGCAGCGCGAGAAACTGGCTCAACGCCAATTCTTCTTCTGGTACAAACCCGAAGAGCGCAGGAACATCATAAACGAACTGCGCCGGATAGGACGGACGGATTTGATAGACAAGCTATACGGGAAACGATAAAAATACGATATTTCCAAGAAACTCACAGCAACTGCATGAAACGATTCCTCCTCCTCTGCCTATCCCTACTCCCCATCGGAGCGACAGGTCTGCTGGCACAAAGCGAATGCCTGCCGCAAAATTACAGTATCATCTTCGGTGGCGGTGTATCCTTACCTCATGTAGAGGGAAACCGTAACGACTTCTTCAGCAAGAATGGCAACCGGGTGGGATATGACCTGATGACAGAAGGCCGCTACTACATCACGCCCCTATTTGCCGCAGGACTTCAATATGACTATCTACGCATGGCACGCCTGCCGGATAAGGCACATCTGCACTGCATACGCCCCAACATCACATACCGGCCCTTGTGGAGCAACGGGAATCAAGGACTGTTCCTCTCGTTCGGCATCGGGTATATGAACTATCAGGAACGGACATATAAACGCGGTGAACGGAACGGACACCTTTTCCATAAAGGATATTGTGGAATAACTTTCGCAGCAGGCTATGAGTTCCGCATCAGCCGTAAACTCTCGGGCATGATTCGCTGTGATTTCCTGACAGCAGACTGGTTTGCCAACCCCGATGCACGACTTTATAACACAGACGGGTATGATGACGGAGTAGACCATAGCTGGTTCAAAAACAACATCACTTTCTTCAATTTGGGATTCGCCTTGCAGTTCGGACGTTAGTGGCAGGAGTGGCAACAGTTTACTCTTCCACCTGCATTGCCACTACCTCCTGCAACACACAGACAGCTTCTTCTACCGTCTTGACATCCTTCACCAACATACTCCGTTTGTTGTTCTGTTCGCGCAGGTCACAACGCCGGGTGTACTTCATCATGTAGGCAATGACCTTACCGAAAGCCTGGCTCTGATAGTACGGGCTGTCCGGATTGGAGACGAAGAACAGGGACATGCGCCCACCTTTCAGAAAGACTTTCTCCACGCCGAGGCGGGCAGCCAGGCGTCGCAAGGGAACGATGCGCAGCAGTTCTTCCGTTTCGGGAGGAATCGGGCCGAAGCGGTCTTCGAGGCGGGAACGGAAAGCATCCACATCCTTGTCGAGTGTCAATCCGTCCAACTCGCGATAGAGCAACATACGCTCGCTGCTGCCAGTCACGTAATCGGCAGGCAACAGAAGTTCGAGGTCGCTTTCCACCTGGCATTCGTCCACAAACTGCTCGCCACTGATGACGCCTCCGTCTGCTTTCAGTTCTTCGGCATAAAGGTCGGCAAACTCGTCGGTCTTCAGTTCGTGCACAGCTTCGGAGAGAATCTTTTGATACGTCTCGTAGCCTAGGTCGGCAATGAAACCACTCTGTTCGGCACCGAGCATATTGCCTGCGCCACGGATGTCAAGGTCCTGCATGGCAATGTGGATGCCACTGCCCAGGTCGGAGAAGTTCTCGATGGCTTGCAGGCGTCGTTTTGCTTCGGGAGTAAGGGAGGACAAAGGCGGTGCCAGCAGGTAACAGAAAGCTTTTTTATTGCTCCGCCCCACACGTCCGCGCATCTGGTGCAAGTCACTGAGGCCGAAGTTCTGCGCCTGGTTGATGATAATGGTATTGGCATTGGGTATGTCGATGCCACTTTCGATGATGGTAGTGGCAAGCAGCACGTCGTAATCGTAATTGACGAAATCAAAGATTATCTTCTCCAGTTCGGCAGGCTCCATCTGTCCGTGTCCGATACAGACACGGCAGTCGGGAATGTGCCGCTCTATCATGGCCTTCAACTCAAACAGATTGGAAATACGGTTATTCACGAAGAATACCTGCCCGTTACGGCTCATCTCAAAATTGACGGCGTCGGCAATGATTTCCTCGTTGAAGGTGTGCACTTCCGTCTGGATGGGATAGCGGTTAGGCGGCGGTGTCTGGATGACGCTCAAGTCGCGCGCACCCATCAGCGAAAACTGCAAGGTACGGGGAATGGGTGTAGCCGTCATGGTCAGCGTATCCACATTCACCTTCAATTGGCGGAGTTTCTCCTTGACGGAGACGCCGAACTTCTGCTCCTCATCAATAATCAACAAACCAAGGTCTTTGAACTTAACGTCTTTTCCCAGGATACGGTGGGTACCGATAAGAATATTCACTTCCCCTTCGGCAAGCCCTTTCACTACAGCCTTTGCCTGAGCAGCGGTGCGGGCACGACTCAGATACTCCACCCGGCAAGGCAAGCCTTTCAAGCGCTCCTTGAAGGTCTGGAAATGCTGATAGGCAAGTACGGTAGTGGGCACCAGTACAGCCACCTGCTTATTGTCCGCCACAGCCTTGAAAGCGGCACGAACAGCCACCTCCGTCTTGCCAAAGCCCACGTCACCGCACACCAGGCGGTCCATCGGACGGGCACTCTCCATGTCGGCCTTCACGTCGGAAGTAGCCTTGCTTTGGTCGGGGGTATCCTCATAGATGAAGGAGGCTTCCAACTCCCGTTGCAGGAAGCTGTCGGGACTGTATTGAAACCCCTTCTCCTCGCGGCGTTGCGAGTAGAGTTTTATCAAGTCGCGGGCAATATCCTTTATCTTCGTCTTGGTGCGGTCTTTCAGCTTCTCCCAGGCTCCGGTGCCGAGCTTGTTGAGGCGGGGCGCTTCACCCTCCTTTCCCTTGTACTTGGAAACCTTGTGCAGAGAGTGGATGGAGACAAACACCACATCTTCGTTCTGATAGACAATCTTCATCACCTCCTGCGTGGTGTCACCGTTGGGGATACGTACCAGTCCGGCAAAACGCCCCACACCGTGGTCGGTATGCACCACATAGTCGCCGGGGGTGAATTGGTTCAGCTCCTTCAGGCTCAAGGCCACCTTGCCGCTGCGTGCCTTGTCGCTCTTCAAGTTATACTTGTGAAAGCGGTCGAACAGCTGATGGTCGGTAAAGACGCAGATACGCAAAGTGTCGTCGGCAAAGCCTTCGTGCAGTGTCCGTTCCACGGCGGTAAAGGATATGTTGTCTCCACGGTCCTCAAAGATGGCATGGATGCGGTCGGTCTGTTTCAGGCTGTCGCTGCATATGTAGATGGTGTAGTGACGGGAGAGGTATTCGCGGAAACTCTCTGCCACCATGTCGAAGTTTTTATGGAAGATAGGCTGTACCGTAGTATGGAACGAGACGGTGGCATCCGGTGTTCCGGTGGGCTTGTTGCCAAACTCCATCCGGCGAAAATCGAGGGCGCGCAGGGTGAACTCGCCACCATCAATCAGCTTGCCTTCCAGCGTGATGGCTCCATTCTCCTCCGACTCACGGGCGGCGATGGCCTGTGGGGTGAGCGATTCGTCGTGCACGGTCTGGATGCGTTCGCGTAGCCAGAGAAAATCGCGCATGGCAAGCAAGCTGTCCGACGGAAGGAAATCGAGGAACGACACCATGCCGCCGCTTCCCTTTTTTTCCAGGCTATGGCTCAAGTCGGGAACTATCACGATGCTTTCTTTCTTCTCCTTCGAGAGCTGTGTTTCCACCTCGAAGGTACGGACGCTTTCCACCTCATCGCCGAAAAAGTCTATACGGAAGGGATATTCGGAAGAGAAGGAAAAGACGTCGATAATACTGCCACGAACGGCATACTGCCCCGGCTCGTAGACGTAGTCCACATATTCGAAACCGTAGCTGCGCAATACGTCCGTCACGAAGTTCATATCCACCCTCTCGCCTGCATGCAGTTTCAGTGTATTCTCCCCCAGTTCCTTACGAGAGACCACCTTTTCGGCCAGCGCATCCGGATAGGTCACCACGCAAAGCCCCTCTTCTCCTTTTTGCAGGCGACTCAGCACTTCTGTACGGAGTATTTCGTTTGCCGCATCCTTCTGCCCGTACTTGATGGCGCGGCGGAACGAAGAAGGAAAAAACAATACCTGCTCTGTCCCCAATATCTGCGTCAAATCATGATAGAAATAACCGGCTTCCTCCATATCGCCCAGAATGAAAACGAGCGGACAAGTAGCCCGCTGAACCAATACAGACGAAAACAAAGAAGCGGCAGAGGCATATAAACCTCCGCAATATAGGTGACGGACAGAGTTATCTTTCAGAAGCCTGCACACCCCCTCTACATTGGGATGGGAAGCATAAGATTGTTGCAGTTCAGTTATATTCATTGCTTTGCGCTTTTTCCCCCGGTATTGCCTCTCATAAGGTATCCTACCGAAATAAATTCGGTGCAAAAATACACAAATAATCTTTAGCTTTGACCTGTCGGCAACTATGTTCTCTGAAATAATCTTTCTGCTGTCAGCCTGCACATCCTTCACCTTTTTTCTGTATCGCCCTATTTATCGGGGAAGGCAATGAAACTTCTTTTCCTCCAATTATGAATAACACAGCCTGCACAATCCCTATTCAGGAGTTATGTTACACAAAGTTTATCCCCAGCCTGCGGACATGTATCCCAGGGTTTGGTCTGTCTATCCCAAGGCTTGGGATAGACAGACCAAGACTGAAGAGCACTTTTTCTCCCTATATCTACCCACTTTATCCTTTATACTTCGAAAGTTTTTCTTTAATAGTTTGAATGTTTTCTGTTAATGATTGAAACGGGAATAGCTAAAGATTGAGGCTAAAGTTCAAAGTCAAGCATACGGTTCTTTGATTTAACCTGCATTCCTCATAGTCAGGAGTTAGAAGGAACTACATAAATGAAAGAGTCGTGGCGCCAGAACTTTGCAAAATCAAGATTTGTGTGAAAATGCTGCCAGATAAAAAAGAAATGTATTACATTTGTTCCCAGTTATAACCCCCATTACCTATAAGTATGCAAACATCAGACAGCATTGTCATCATCCCCACCTACAATGAACGGGAGAATATAGAAAATATCATCCGTGCCGTTTTTGCTCTGAAACATGGTTTTCACATCCTTGTCATTGAAGACGGTTCGCCCGACGGAACAGCTGCCATTGTAAAGACCTTGCAGCAGGAGTTTCCCGAACGCCTCTTCATGGTGGAGCGCAAAGGAAAGTTAGGACTGGGTACAGCCTACATAGCCGGCTTTAAGTGGGCATTGCAACGAGGTTATGAGTATGTATTCGAAATGGATGCCGACTTCAGCCACAATCCCCAAGACTTGCCGCGACTCTACCGCGCCTGCTCCGAAGAGGGTGCCGATGTAGCCATCGGTTCACGTTATGTGAGTGGTGTGAACGTAGTGAACTGGCCCATGGGACGTGTACTGATGTCTTATTTTGCCTCCAAGTATGTACGCTTCATCACCGGGCTGCCCATCCACGATACTACAGCCGGATTTGTATGTTACCGCCGCCGGGTATTGGAGACCATCAATCTGGACGGCATCCGCTTCAAAGGATACGCCTTCCAGATAGAAATGAAATTCACCGCCTACAAATGCGGCTTCAAGGTAAAGGAAGTGCCTGTCATCTTCATCAATCGCGAACTGGGCACCTCCAAAATGAACAGCAGTATTTTTGGTGAAGCCGTATTCGGAGTGATTCGGTTGAAATGGAACAGTTGGTTCCATAAATATCCTACCGTAGATAAGGAGATGAAGTGATAGGTGATAGAGTGATAGGGGTTTACTATAAATATTAGGAAGATATGAAAAGAACATTGATACATAACGCTACGATTGTCAACGAAGGACAATCCGTGAAAGGTTCCGTAGTGATAGAAGACGGGCGCATTGCAGAGGTACTGACCAACTGGAAACCTCTCTCCGCCCCTTGTGACGAGACCATAGATGCCACCGGATGCTATCTGTTGCCTGGCATCATCGACGACCATGTACATTTTCGCGATCCCGGGCTGACCCACAAAGCGGACATCCTCACCGAAAGCCGTGCGGCTGCCGCAGGTGGTGTAACCTCCATCATGGATATGCCCAATACAAATCCGGTGACCACTACGCTGGATGCCTTGAACGCCAAACTTGATTTACTGAACGAGAAGTGTATCGTAAACCATTCCTGCTATTTCGGTGCTACAAACGACAATTACAGCGAATTCGGCAAGCTGGACAAGCACCGCGTCTGCGGCATCAAGCTATTCATGGGTTCCAGTACCGGAAACATGCTGGTAGACAAGATGAACAGCCTGCTGAACATCTTCAACGGTACAGACATGCTGATTGCCGCCCACTGCGAAGACCAGGAAACCATCAAGAACAATATTGCCAAGTATAAGGAAATGTTTGCCGGAGAGAATGATATTCCCATAGGCAAGCATCCCTACATCCGCTCTTCGGCAGCATGCTATGCATCCTCTGAACTGGCAGTACGGCTGGCAAGGATTGCCGGTGCACGGCTGCATATTCTGCATGTGTCCACAGCCAAGGAACTGCAACTGTTCAATGACTATTCACTTTCCGAGAAGCATATCACCGCCGAAGCATGCGTTGCCCATCTCCTCTTCACGCTCAGTGACTATCGCACGTTGGGCACACGTATCAAGTGCAATCCTGCCATTAAGAAGCAAGCCGACCGCGATGCCCTGCGTGCAGCCGTCAACTCCGGCCTGATAGACGTTATAGCCACCGACCATGCGCCCCATCTGCTCTCCGAAAAAGAAGGAGGTGCCTTGAAGGCCATGTCCGGCATGCCGATGATACAGTTTTCGCTTGTCAGCATGCTGCAACTGGTAGATGAGGGAATATTCACACTCGAGACCATCGTTGAAAAAATGTGCCATGCTCCCGCACAAATTTACCGCATCAACGAGCGCGGCTATATCCGTGAAGGTTACCGGGCAGACCTTGTGCTGGTACGCCCCGATACCCCGTGGGAAGTGACAGCCGACAAAGTTTTGAGCAAATGCGGCTGGAGCCCATTGGAAGGACATACCTTCAACTGGAAAGTGGAAAGGACTTTTGCCAACGGACATCCCGTTTATAGCGACGGCATGGTGGACGATGCTTATCGTGGCGAGGAACTGAGATTTGGAGAGTGAAGGCTAGGAATTAAGGATTAGGGATTAAATGGGATGAAAAGGACAATACTGGCACCGGGGCATGAATTGCTTTCGTATCGGATTCATGAAGTAACCCCTTACATCAACTGGATTTATTTCTTCCATGCCTGGGGCTTCCAGCCTCGCTTTGCAGCTATCGCAAACATCCATGGCTGCGATTCTTGCCGTGCACTTTGGCTGACGACCTTTCCCGAAGAGGAACGCACCAAGGCTTCCGAAGCCATGCAGCTCTTCAAGGAGGCCAATAGAATGCTCGACCGACTGGACGAAACAATCTCCATCCATTGCATCTTCAGGCTTTGCCAGGCAAATGCAGACGGAGATAACCTCTTGATAGAAGGAACAACCTTCCCACTGCTCCGCCAGCAGACACCCCAACCCGATGGCGGTCCATTTCTCTGTCTGAGCGATTTTGTACGTCCCCTCTCTTCAGGCACGCCCGACATCGTAGGACTTTTCGCCTCCACCATCAGTGAAGAGGCCGAAGAGACTTATAAAAGCGACCCTTACAAACATCTCCTTGTACAGACTCTGAACGACCGCCTTGCCGAAGCCGCCACAGAAAAGATGCACGAATATGTCCGCAAGGAGGCTTGGGGGTATGCCCCCGACGAATCCTTGTCCATTCCGGATCTGCTGGTCGAGAAATACCAAGGCATCCGCCCCGCTGTGGGATACCCCTCCCTACCCGACCAATCCGTGAATTTCCTGCTGGACGAACTGCTCGGCATGAAGCAGATAGGCATCACGCTGACTGAACATGGAGCCATGCACCCTCACTCCTCCGTCTGCGGCATGATGCTGGCACATCCCGCATCCCGATACTTTTCAGTGGGCAAGATTGGAGAAGACCAGCTGGACGACTACGCCCGCCGCCGGGGAATGCCAATAGGGGATATGCGGAAGTTTTTAGCCACTACAATATGAATAATGTGCTAATGTGCCTATATGCTAATGTGCCAATTGGCTGCGCTATATGTATATTGTGCTACCATGCCGCAGGTCATTGGCACATTAGCATATAGGCACATTAGCATATAGGCACATTAACACATTAAAATAATCCTTTTTGAACTGTGATTTATCGCCACACAATGCGACTAACAGTGCAAAAGCAATTCGAAAGAAGCTAAAAGATGGAAAATGCAGAACAAGAGTTTGTATCCGTGGTACGGGAGTATGAGCGCGTGATATATAAGGTGTGCTATCTGTACACCACGCCCAATGCTACCCTCAACGACCTGTATCAGGAAGTGGTGCTCAACTTATGGAAAGCATTTCCCAAGTTCCGGCGGGAGTGTAAGATTTCCACATGGATTTACCGCATCGCACTGAACACGTGCATCAGCTTTATCCGCAAAGAAAAGAACATCCCCGAAATCGTCACCCTCACCCAGGAAGCCGACCGGACTGAAGAAACCGACGAGACACAAGCCATGCTACGGCAACTCTACCGGATGATAAACCGGCTGGGACAATTGGAAAAATCCATCATCCTGCTCTATCTGGAAGAGAAAAGCTACGAAGAGATTGCCGAAATCACCGGGCTGACCCTGACTAATGTTGCCACCAAGCTCAGCCGCATCAAGGACAAATTGAAAAAAATGAATAAGGAGGAATAAATATATGGAACTGGATGAACTGAAGAAATCATGGAACGCACTGAATGAACAGTTGCAGAAAGAACCGATTGCTGACGAACAGCAGATTACCGAACTGATTGCCGGCTACAAGGCCAATACCCGCAAAAGTCTGGGACGCCTCGTAGTCATACAGCGTTTCTCTATCGGAATGGGAGCGGTAGGTCTGGCAGCCCTTCTGCTTATATGGCTGTTGCTGCCCACCTTCGGCTTCAATGAGCAGCTGCAAGGCAAGATTGTCGCTTTACTGGGATTCATCGCTATAAGCATCCTCATAGGCATGTGGTGGGACTGGAAAACATACCGCTGGAACAAGGACACGCGTATTGATGAAATGGGGGTTGCCGAAGTCAGTCGCCGTATGACCACCTTCCGCCAATGGACCAGATATGAAGTGATGGGCATCTCCATTTGGATTATCCTTTTCAATATCCTCAACTATTGGGTGATGGAATATCATCTGGCACCAGCCAGCGTACAAGCCCTACTGATTACCCTTTTCGTAGTATTTGACGCGCTAATTATCTATATTCTCTACAAAAAAGTGATTTACAAACATCTGGACAATATTAAAAAGAACATTGAAGAATTGAAAGATATATGCACCGAGTAACTCTTGTTTTCATCCTTTTCCTTCTCATCCCCGACCTTTACATTTACTTGGTTTATGTAGTAAGAAAAACCAGAAAGGCAGTTCTTCACTGCCTTTATTGGCTTCCCACCTTGCTATTAGCGGCAGGCTATGTTTACTTCATATTCCTTACGGGCGACAATGCGATGTCAAACCATACGCAGGCCATAGGCAGACTGGCAATTACCATCATGCTGTTTGTCTTTCCAAAAACCATATTCATGCTTTGCTCGCTGGTGGGAGTACTGGCACACTTCATCATCCGTCGTTGTCCCCGCAGCCCGTTCACCGCTATAGGACTGGTTTTGGCTGTCGTCAGCTTCTTCAATATCCTTTACGGTACCCTGGCAGGCATCACCCGTTTCGATACAAAAGAAGTGGAATACCGTTCTGCCAATATTCCGGAAGGTTTCGACGGCTACCGCATCGTGCAAATATCGGACATACACATCGGCAGTTGGCAAGGCAATCCGGAACCCATCAAACAGTTGGTCGATTTAGTCAACGGACAGAAGCCGGACCTGATTGTCTTCACCGGTGACCTCGTGAACCAGCAGAGCCACGAACTGGATGGTTTCCAAGAAATACTCTCCCAACTATACGCACCGGACGGAGTATACTCCATCCTCGGCAACCATGACTATGGCTCATACTATCACTGGCAAAGCCCGAAAGCAGAAATCGCCAATCTGGACTATTTAATCCGGCAGCAGAAAGCAATGGGATGGAAACTGCTGAACAATGAGCATGACATCCTTCATCACAAAGGTGACAGCATAGCCCTCATCGGTGTGGAAAACGACGGGGAGCCTCCTTTCTCCCAATTTGCAGACTTGCCGCAAGCCATGCAGGGCACGGAGGGAATGTTCCAAATATTGCTCAGCCATAACCCTACCCACTGGAGGCGCGAGGTACTGCCCCAATCGGATATTTCACTGATGCTTGCAGGACACACCCACGCCATGCAAGGCATCTTGTTCGGACATTCCCTTGCCGAACTTATCTATCCGGAATGGAGAGGAATGTACTACGAAGGCAAGAGGGCTTTGTACGTAAATATTGGCATCGGCTATGTAGGACTGCCGTTCCGGTTCGGGGCATGGCCGGAAATTACAGTACTAAAATTAGTAAGAGAGAAAGAGTGACGAAATAAGAAAAAGGTATATCTTTGTAGCAATAAAAAATCCGACACCTATGAAGATACTTTATATTATTTATCAGGTTTGCTTTGCGTTGCCCATTTTATTGGTACTGACTATCCTTACAGCATTGGTCACCATCATCGGTTCGCTGATAGGAGGAGCGCATATCTGGGGTTACTATCCCGGTAAAATCTGGTCACAGCTCATCTGCTATATACTGCTTATTCCGGTGGAGGTACATGGAAGGGAGAAAATACACAAACGTACTTCCTACGTGTTTGTGCCCAATCACCAAGGTGCCTTCGACATATTCTTGATATACGGATTCCTGGGACGGAACTTCAAATGGATGATGAAGAAGAGCCTGCGCAAAATCCCGTTTGTCGGCAAGGCATGCGAGAGCGCAGGACATATCTTCGTCGACCGTTCCAGCCCCAAGAAGGTGCTTGCCACCATGCGGCAGGCAGAATCATCTTTGAAAGACGGCGTGTCACTGGTAGTATTTCCCGAAGGGGCACGTACCTTCACGGGACACATGGGCTACTTCAAGAGAGGTGCTTTCCAGTTGGCAGATGAACTGCAACTGGAAGTGGTGCCCGTCACTATAGACGGCTCGTTCGAGATTCTTCCACGCACCGGAAAGTGGATACACCGCCACCGGATGATACTGACCATCCATGAACCTATTCCTCCCAAAGGGAAAGGGGCAGAAAACATCAAGGCAAGCATGAACGAGGCTTATGCGGCAGTGGAGAGTGCATTGCCGGAAAAGTATAAAGGGATGGTGAAGAACGAAGACCAGGACAGATAAAGACATAATGACAAACGGGAATGCCTGAATATCTTGATAGGATATTCAGGCATTCCCGTTTGTCATTATCAACTCATTCCTGTTTATTTCTGTCCTCCTACAGAAGCATTTTGCTTCATGCGTTCTGCTCTTCAATCAGCTGCATGTTCTCCTTCGCCTTTGTAAGGAAATCCTTCACCAAAGTATTCTCTTTAAAAGACAAGGGAGCAGTTCTCATGATGTCCTCAATCTGCGGAGTCATCACCGGATAGGGCAGTGTGCTGCACATCATCATGAATACACTGGGGCCCAGCACATTCTCAAAGTTATCTACAATGAACTGCCGGACGTAGTCGTTCATCTCCTTCACAAGTGCTTCGCCTTCCTTTGCCAACTGCCCATGCACGTCATCCAGATTGGCACCGTCCAGCACCATACGCGCCTCTTTCCGTTCCAGCTCCTCTATCTTCACTTCCAGGGAATTGCGCTTGTCTATGAACTCGTACAGTTTGTCATTCAAAGGAGTCCCTTTGGCAATCAACTGAGTATTGGAGATGGAAACCACGATTTTGCCGTCTTCCAGCACCAAAGGCATAATGCCCTCGTGGTCCATATAAAGAGTCACCATCATCACGGAATCGGCCCGGCCTTTCATCTTGAAATGCCCATGGATAACCTCTGCCGAGTCGACGTTCACCCATTGCCCGTCCCGAAGCGTCTTGAGGAACAACATCTTTCCGTCAAGGCTGGTTACCGAGGAACTGCCCTCTATCTTATACTTGCGGTTGCAAGAAGTAAAGAGCACAAGCAGGAGCAAAAAGGGTAAAATGCGGTTCACACTCATTCTAATCATGCAAGAAACGATTTTTGAATTACACCCAGCAAAGGTATTAATATTCCTTATAAACCGGATAGAAAGAAAGGATTTTTCATTCGGTTTACGTATTTTTGCACAATTATAAATCATAAAAATAGAGAAAATATACATGTCAACCTATGCACCTTTTGCCAAACCGCTCTATGTAATGCTGAAACCGGTAGGTGCGGTATGCAATCTGGCATGCGATTATTGCTATTATCTGGAGAAATCCAAACTATATAGAGATAATCCCAAGCATGTAATGAGTGATGAACTTCTGGAAAAGTTTATCGAGGAGTACATCAACTCGCAGACCATGCCCCAGGTTCTGTTCACCTGGCATGGAGGAGAGACGCTGATGCGTCCGCTCTCTTTCTACAAACGTGCCATGGAGCTGCAAAAGAAATATGCCAACGGACGCACCATAGACAACTGCATACAGACCAACGGCACGTTGCTGACCGATGAATGGTGCCGGTTTTTCAAAGAAAACAACTGGCTGGTGGGTGTCTCCATAGACGGGCCTCAGGAGTTCCATGACGAATACCGGAAGAACAAGCAGGGCAAGCCCTCTTTCGTCAAGGTGATGCAGGGCATCAACCTGCTGAAAAAGCACGGTGTGGAATGGAACGGAATGGCAGTGGTCAATGACTACAACGCCGACTATCCGCTGGACTTCTATAATTTCTTCAAGGAGATAGGATGCCATTACATCCAGTTTGCCCCCATCGTGGAGCGCATTGCCCCTCATGGGGACGGACGCCATCTTGCCTCCCTGGCAGACAAGGAAAAGAGCACGCAGCTGGCAGACTTTTCCGTCACGCCGGAACAATGGGGAGACTTCCTATGCGCCTTGTTCGACGAATGGGTAAAGCAGGACGTGGGTACTTACTACATACAGTTATTCGACTCTACCCTTGCCAACTGGATAGGCGAACAACCGGGTGTATGTTCCATGGCAAAGACTTGCGGCCATGCAGGCGTCATGGAGTTCAACGGAGACGTATATGCGTGCGACCATTTTGTTTTCCCCGAATATAAACTGGGCAACATCCATCAGAATACACTGGTGGAGATGATGTACGGAGAACGGCAACAAGCCTTCGGACTGATGAAGCAACAATCTCTCCCCACCCAATGCAGGGAGTGCGAATGGCTGTTTGCCTGCAACGGCGAATGTCCAAAGAACCGTTTTGCACGTACAGCCGACGGAGAGCCGGGACTGAATTACCTTTGTGCAGGATATCATAAGTTCTTCAGTCACGCAGCCCCATACATGGACTTTATGAAGAACGAACTGATGAACCGGCGTCCGCCTGCAAACATTATGGAAGCAATAAGAAACAATGCCATAAAGCCATAAGCCCACAAGCGATGACAATGAAATTCAAAGACATTACTTAATAATTGATTATATGAAGATTACATTTAAGAAAGGTTTGCTTGCGGCCATTGCCGCACTGACAGTCTGCTCTGCGCGTGCAGACGAAGGAATGTGGTTGTTGCAACTGATGAAGCAGCAGAACTCCATCGACATGATGAAAAAGCAAGGACTGAAGCTGGAGGCTGACGACCTTTATAATCCCAACGGCGTGTCACTGAAAGATGCTGTAGGTATCTTTGGCGGTGGCTGTACCGGCGAAATCATCTCTCCGGAAGGACTGATTCTGACCAATCACCATTGCGGATACGGTGCCATACAGCAGCACAGCAGCGTGGAACACGATTATCTGACAGATGGTTTCTGGGCCATGAACCGCAGTGAAGAACTGCCCACCCCGGGATTGAAATTCCGTTTCGTGCACCGCATTGTAGACATCACCGACCTTGTCAACGCTAAAATAAAGGCAGGCGAAGTGACGGAAATCGATGCACTGACTTCCCCGTTCCTCAACAAACTGGCAAAAGAGGAACTGGAGAAGAGCGATTTGAAGGGTAAACCGGGCATTGAAGTGCGCGCACTCCCCTTCTATGCAGGAAACAAATTCTATATGTTCTATTATAAGGTATACAGCGACGTGCGTATGGTTGCCGCTCCTCCCTCCTCGGTAGGTAAGTTTGGCGGTGAGACCGACAACTGGATGTGGCCGCGCCACACGGGCGACTTCTCCATGTTCCGTATCTATGCCGATGCCAACGGAGAGCCGGCTGAATACAGTGAAAGCAACGTACCCCTGAAAACGCCGAAGTTCCTGCCCATCTCCATCAAAGGTCTGAACGAAGGTGACTACGCCATGATTATGGGCTTCCCCGGCAGCACAGAACGTTACCTCACCCAGAGCGAAGTGAAGCAACGCATGAACGCCGTGAATCAGGCAATGATTGATATGCGCGGCGTACGCCTCGAAGTGCTGCGCAAGTATATGGATGCCAGTGACAAGACCCGCATCCAGTATGCCAGCAAGTTTGCCGGAAGCAGTAACTACTGGAAGAACTCCATCGGTATGAACAAGGCAATCATCGACAATGACGTGTTGGGCGCCAAAGCCGAAATCGAGAAAAAGTATGCCGCCTTTGCCCAAGGAAAACCCGAATACGAGGGTGTGGTAGAGAAAATTGATGCCATCATCGAGAAAAGCACCCCCACGCTGCGCCAGCTCTACTATACCAACGAAGCATTGCGCGGTGCTATCGAATTCGGCAGTACCTACCTTATCATGGATAACATAAAGAAAGCGCTCGAAGAGAAGAACGACTCATTGCTGCAAGCTTCGAAGAAGCAGTTGGAAAATGCATACGATGGTATCCACAATAAAGACTACGACCACGAAGTGGACCGCGCCGTAGCCAAAGCCATCCTGCCCGCCCTTGCCAAGGCACTGAACGCCGACGAGCTGCCCTCCTTCTACCAAACCATCAACGGAGAGTTCAAGGGCGACTACAACACATACGTAGACAACATTTACGACAACTCCATCCTCTCCAACCGCAAGAACCTGGATAAATTCCTGGCAAAGCCCACCGTGAAAGCCATCGAGAAAGACCCTGCTACGGCTTACTCGCGCTCCAAGAACGAAAAGCTGCAGGAACTCGGAAAGCAATACATGGAACTGGAAAGCGGAATGGAACTGCTCCACAAGGCCTACATCCGTGGCTTGGGTGAAATGAAACAGCCCGTCCCCTCCTATCCGGATGCCAACTTCACCATGCGTCTGACCTATGGTAATGTAAAATCATACAGCCCACGCGATGCCGTACACTACGACTACTATACCACTACCGACGGTATCCTTGAAAAAGAGAATCCCGAAGACCGTGAATTCGTGGTACCCGCCAAGCTGAAAGAACTGATTCAAAAGAAAGACTTCGGACGCTACGCCATGGCAGACGGCACCATGCCGGTTTGCTTCCTCACGACGAACGACATCACCGGCGGTAACTCCGGCAGCCCCGTCATCAATGGCGAAGGACAGCTCATCGGTACTGCTTTCGACGGCAACTGGGAATCTCTGAGCGGTGACATCAACTTCAACAATGACCTGCAGCGTTGCATTGCACTGGATATACGCTACGTGCTCTTCATCCTCGACAAACTGGGCAATTGCAGTCATCTGATAAAAGAAATGAACATTATAGAATAAATTAAAGCCTCTGAGAGATTACCTCCCATACTGAATGGCATTCAGTCGTATAGTGAATGCCATTCAGTCGTATACTTAACCCTATTCAGTCGTATACTGAATAGCCCCCCTCTCAGATGCTCTTCTAACGCACATCACCATGAAAAGAATCCTATTATCATTATTCATTACATCTTCTGTCCTTGCCGCACACGCCGACGAAGGTATGTGGATGCTCACCGACCTGCAAAAGCAGAACGAAGTAGCCATGACGGAACTCGGACTGCTCATCCCCACCAACCAAATCTACAATCCCGACGGCATTGCCCTGAAGGATGCCGTGGTGCATTTCGGCGGTGGCTGTACCGGCGAAGTCATCTCTGCCGAAGGCCTGGTACTGACCAACCACCACTGCGGCTATGGCGCCATACAACAACACAGCTCGGTGGAACACGACTACCTGACCGACGGTTTCTGGGCTATGTCCCGCGAAGAGGAGCTTCCCTGCAAGGGACTCACCGTCACCTACATCGACCGGATACTGGACGTGACAGACTACGTAAACGAACAACTGAAAACCGACGACGACCCGAACGGCACCAATTATCTGTCTCCCAAATACCTGAAAACAGTAGCCGACCGCTTCGCCAAGTCCGAAGGCATCGCCCTGACACCCGGCCGCAAACTGGAACTGAAAGCCTTCTACGGTGGAAACAGATACTATCTGTTCGTAAAGACCACCTATAGCGACATCCGCATGGTAGGCGCTCCCCCCTCCTCCATCGGCAAGTTCGGTGCAGACACCGACAACTGGATGTGGCCCCGCCACACGGGAGATTTCTCCATGTTCCGCATTTATGCCGACAAAGACGGGAAACCCGCCGCTTACAGCAAAGACAACGTTCCCCTAAAAGTGAAGAAACATCTCACCATCAGCCTTGACGGCTATCGCGAGGGCGACTTTACCTTCGTCATGGGATTCCCCGGACGCAACTGGCGCTACATGATTTCCGACGAGGTGGAAGAGCGTATGCAAACCACCAACTTCATGCGCCACCACGTGCGCGATGTCCGCCAGAAAGCTCTGATGAAACAAATGTTGCAAGACGATGCCGTACGCATCCACTATGCCAGCAAGTATGCATCTTCTGCCAACTACTGGAAAAATGCCATCGGTATGAACGAAGGTCTCGTCCGTCTGAAAGTATTGGACACTAAACGTGCACAGCAAGAGGCACTCCTGGCACGCGGACGCTCGCTGAACGACAATAGCTATCAGCAAGCATTCGACCAGATACGCGCCATCGTAAAGCAACGCCGTCCAGCCCTCTACCACCAGCAAGCCATTCAGGAAGCACTGGTGACGGGACTCGATTTCATGCGTATCCCCAGCACCGCAGGACTGGTATCTGCCTTGAAGAACAAGGACAAAAAACAGATTGCAGCAGCTAAAGACAGCCTTCAGAAGGCAGCCGACCGCTACTTTGCCTCTGTCCCCTTCCCCGAAGTGGAACGTATTGTTGGCAAGGAAATGCTGAAAATCTACATGAAGTATATCCCTGCCGAACAACGCATCGGTATTTTCCAAATCATAGACAAGCGTTTCAAGGGCAACAGCGACGCTTTCATCGACGCCTGCTTTGAACATTCCATCTTCGGCAACAAGGAGAACTTTGCCAAGTTCATCCGCAAGCCCAGCCTCTACAAGATTAATACAGACTGGATGGTCTTGCTGAAATATTCCATCACGGACGGCCTGCTTCAGACCTCCATTGCCATGATGGATGCCAATAAAAACTACAATGCCGCCCACAAGGTATGGGTAAAGGGCATGATGGACATGAAACTTGCCAATGGTCAGCCCATCTATCCGGATGCCAACTCCACCTTGCGCCTGACCTACGGTCAAGTACTCCCCTACGCTCCGGCAGACGGTGTGAAATATGATTACTACACCACTCTGAAAGGAGCTATGGAAAAGGAGATCCCGACAATTGGGAGTTTGTAGTCCCCACCAAACTGAAACAGCTGTATCAGGCAAAGGATTTCGGACGTTATGCCATGCCGAACGGCGAAATGCCCATCTGCTTCATTGTCAACACAGACAATACCGGTGGAAACTCCGGCAGCCCAGTGTTCAATGCCAAAGGAGAACTGATAGGTACCGGCTTTGACCGCAATTACGAAGGTCTGACTGGCGACATTGCCTTCCGTCCGTCCTCCCAACGAGCAGCATGTGTAGACATCCGCTACACCTTGTTCATCATCGACAAATACGCGGGAGCTTCGCATCTCATTGAAGAGATGACGATTAAATAATGATTTAGCGAACAAATCCTCCTCCTATTTTGTTATCATTACAAATAAATAAAAACAGAAAGGAAAAAATTATGGAAAAGTTTGAAGAATTGATACAATCAGAAAAGCCCGTTTTAGTTGATTTCTTTGCAACCTGGTGTGGCCCGTGCAAGGCCATGCATCCGGTACTGGAAGAACTCAAAAACGAAATAGGAGATGCTGCCCGTATTGCCAAAATAGATGTAGACCAGCACGAAGAACTTGCTGCCCGCTACCGTATACAAGCAGTACCGACATTTATCGTATTTAAGAAAGGTGAAGCCGTATGGCGCCATTCGGGTGTCATCAGCGGTAAGGATTTGAAAGCCGTTATAGAACAAAACTCTTAACAAGAAGAAATGAAGAAGATTATAGCAATGGTTGCCCTCGTGTTTTCCTGCATGCTGGCCTATGCTCAAACAAACGGAGAAGTTATCGTCATGAACAAAGCCATGTTCATCAAGGATGTGTTCGACTATGAGAAATCCCAGGACTGGAAATACAAGGGAAACAAGCCTGCCATCATAGACTTATATGCCGACTGGTGCGGACCTTGCCGCATGGTGGCTCCCATTATGAAGGAACTGGCCAAAGAGTATGCCGATAAAATCGTTGTCTACAAAGTCAATGTGGATAAGGAAAAGGAACTGGCAGCGTTGTTCAATGCAACAAGCATCCCTCTTTTTGTATTCATCCCTATGAATGGAGAGCCTCAGCTCTTCCGCGGAGCAGCCGATAAGGCTACCTACAAAGGCGATTGACGACTTTTTACTGAAAACAGAATAGTTCATAATAGAAAGAAAAAACTCCTGACTACCTTTACAAAAAGGCAAGTCAGGAGTTTTTGTATCCTATTCACTCAAAACACGATAGGCATCTCTTTCCATTCTCCTCCGTGTAGTTCCATCACCGATTCATATCCAGCTTTCCTCAAGGCACACAAAGCTTCGGGACGTCCGTTGCTTATCCGTTCCGGATAGTGTGAATCACTGTTTACCTGCACACGTACACCCAAATCATGCAGGTAGGAGAAATACCGCTCATTGGGGTAAAAAGTACCCAGGTCATGATAGGCTTTGGTATTGACCTCTACCTGATAGCCGCGACGGGCAATATCTGCGAAATACGCCCTAACCAGCTCATCATACCAGGCTCGTCCAGCAATCCCGGGCGATAGCATGCTGCATTGTAGTGCATCTTATCGGCATGGCCCACAATATCAAAACCACCCAGCTCGAGCATCCTCGTCAACCTACCATAATAGAGACGGACCACATGCTCCAAGTCACCGCAGAAATGTCCGTCTACAATGGTCTTAAAGGTATCCGCAGGTACATCTACATCCACCACTTCCCCTTTGTCATTGTAGAGAAGATGTACAGAACCAATACGGTAGTCCAACGGCAACTCCCTGAAACGGGCGATGGACGGATTACTCGCTTCATTCAGATAATCAATCTCCAGACCGATATACAGTTCGATACGTCCGGCATACTTCTCCTTCAGACGATGGAATTCAGATAGATAGTCGTCCATGATATCCCACTCCATAGTCCATGCCGTAGAAAAAGGCAATGGAGCATGCGATGAAAAGCCATAAGATGTAAAACCTTCACTCAATGCAAAACGCACAAAGTCCTCCATGCCGGCACGCCCGTCACAATAAAGGCTATGGCTATGATAATTCGTCAGATTTCCCACTTTCTCAGTTCTAATTTTTAATTCTTAATTTTCAATTTCGAACTTCAGTTCGATTCTATCTCACTCAGCTCCAGCCAGCGCAATGTTTTTTCGTCAATCAAGTCCGACAATTCCGGCAAACGTTTCGACTTCTCCGTCAGTTCGTCCACAGACAAAGTACCGCTGCACAAAGCCTCTTCAATTGCATTCTTTTCGGTTTCCAGGTCAGCTATCTCCTGCTCCAATTGTTCAAACTCGCGTTTTTCCTTAAAAGACATGCGCCGCTTTTCGTTCAGACGCACCTTCGCCGTCTTGTCCTCCTGAGCCTTGGCGGCTTCTTTCTCTTTCTCCTTTTCCTGATGGACTTTCGCATCTTTCCAGTCGCGATATTGTGTATAGTTGCCGGGAAAGTCGCGGATGTCCCCTTGTCCGTTGAACACTAACAGATGGTCTACCACTTTGTCCATGAAATAACGGTCGTGGCTCACCACAATCACGCATCCTTTGAAATTCTGCAAATACTCTTCCAGCACATTCAGCGTCACAATATCGAGGTCATTGGTCGGCTCATCCAGCACCAGGAAGTTGGGATTGCGCATCAGGACCGTACACAGATAGAGGCGGCGGCGTTCTCCCCCACTCAGCTTGTAGACATAGCTGTGCTGTGTCTCGGGAGTAAACAGGAAATGTTGCAGGAATTGCGATGCCGTCAGCTTCTTGCCGTTGCCCAGTTCTATGACTTCGGCAATGTCCTGCACTACATCAATCACTTTCATCTGCTCGTCAAACTGCAAGCCGTCCTGCGAGTAGTAACCGAAGCGGACCGTCTCGCCAATGTCCAGCGTACCGCTGTCTGCCTGCTCCAACCCCATCAGTATCTTGATGAAGGTCGACTTGCCCGTACCGTTATTCCCTACGATACCCATCTTTTCGTAACGGGAGAAGATGTAAGAGAAATCATCCAGAATCTTCAAGTCACCAAAGGATTTGTACAGATGGTCTGCCTCGAATATCTTACTGCCTATATAAGAAGCCTTAACGTCCAGCTTTACATTGTCGTTGTTGAAACGCTGCTTAGCCACCTTCTCCAACTCGTAAAAGGCATCCTCCCGATAGCGTGCCTTGTGCCCGCGGGCTTGCGGCATGCGGCGCATCCATTCCAGCTCTGTGCGGTAGAGGTTATTGGCACGTTCTATCTCCACAGTCTTGGCCTCGATACGCTCTTGGCGCTTCTCCAGATAATAACTGTAATTGCCTTTATACTGATAAATCTGCCGGTTGTCTATCTCTACGATTTCGGAGCATACCCGGTCGAGGAAATAACGGTCGTGCGTCACCATCAACAAGCTGAGGTTATTCCGGCGGAGATATTCCTCCAGCCACTCCGTCATATCGAGGTCGAGGTGGTTGGTAGGCTCGTCCAGTATCAGCAAATCGGGTTCAGTGATAAGGGTATTGGCAAGTGCCACACGCTTCAACTGCCCGCCGGACAGATGTTTTACGTGCTGACTGAAATCACGTATTTTAAGTTGAGACAGAATCTGTTTCGCCTTCTGCTCGTACTCCCAAGCTTTTTCATGGTCCATACGCACCAGAATTTCGTCCAAGCCGGGATGCCCCTCCGTTTCCATGCAACGTTCATATTCCTTGATTAACTCGACAGTACTGTTGCCATGATGGAAGCACGCTTCGAGCACGGTCAGCTCTTCGGGATATTGCGGGTCTTGTTCCAGATAACCCACACGCAAATCACGACGGAAGGAAATGGTGCCATTGTCATACCCTTCCTTGCCGGAAAGGATATTGAGCAATGTCGTCTTGCCACTGCCGTTCTTGGCTATCAACCCGACACGCTGTCCCTCGGACAAGCCCAAAGAAATATTTTCGAATAGTACCAAGTCACCGAACGACTTGGTCAAGTTTTCCACCTGAAGAATTGAATTTACTGCTGCCAATGCTTTAATAGTTGAAAAATGAAAATTGAAAGTTGAAAATCACAGTACCGAGATGACCGGACCTTAGAACAAGGAGCTGTATATCTCCGGCAGATTCACTTTACCTCCTGCCTTTACTTTGCTCCAAACCAGCTTCATGGGGTCTATCCATTCACCGGTAGACGTGTTCAGCAATATGGGCGCTTCCCGGTTTCCGTCCACCAAGGTACGCCATTCCATACCGTCCACTTCATTGGCGAAAATAACACAAAGCGCGATGCCAAAAGCCAGCCATGCATCCTTCTTCTTAGGACCGATGTTGCTTTCTTCCATCATCTGCTGCATCTTGGCAATGTCTTCCTCGGCTCCCTGGAAATCCTTCTTCAACAATTCCTTTATAGTAGTATCCACCCACTCGTATGCTTCATTAATCTGGTAGATTTCCGAAAGGCGCACCGGAATTATCTCCGCTGGATACTTCACTCCATCCTTCCGCGTTTCCAGCGAAGCGATAATCTTCTCCGCTTCTGCAACCGGCTCTCCTTTCTTCACCGTAAACGAACATTCAAAGGCAACTTCATCCGCGCCCGTTATCCATAAATGGGAAGTATAGTACGCACCTTCTTCCTCGAACATCTCCTTACTATATGCACATTCCATCCGGCCTATCCTAACCGGAATGGCAGAGGAGTTTTCCCGTAACTCTTGCTTCACGGAGTCCTTGCCATATGTAGCATTCCCTTTGAAAGCCGAAATGCGAAAATTACCGGTCCACTCATTGGGGTTATAAAAAAGGAAAGAGCCTTCCCCGTCCTCGAATTCATTCCAGTCTACCGGATAAGTCATGGAGAACCATGCCCCCGGAGAGATAAATTTCTTGCTTTGTTCCATATATAGACTAATCTTTGCAAAGACAGTTCCTACCATCTCAGCTATTTCTCGCAAAGATAGTACAAACCGAATGCAAAATAAAATGAACTTGTCCATTTTTTATGCTGAGGTGCAGCCTATCTTCGGTTTTAGGGCAAAAGTAACATATTACCGCCGTTGATATGCAAACAAACGAAACAAAAAACAGCCGATTCTCACGAACCGGCTGTTCCAATCATCATCTATGAATGAAGACCATTAGAGCCTTCAATATCTTAACTATATCTTAAAATCCACATTTTGGGCGTAAAGATAATGAATTTGTATCACAAAATAAAATGCAATGAAGAATTAGTTTTGGGCACTGTCCCACCATACGGGTAAAGTCCATACGTCCTCGGCAGCATTCCAAAGTGCAATTGAAGTATCAGCTCCCGGAACAGTGGCACCGATAGCTTGCAGATTGGCCGTATTGTAGTTGAGTTCATGACTGCATTGCTGCCAACGACGGAACTGTTTACCTTGCGGAATATTCTTTTGGGCAGTAGCATCAACGCCATAGCGTGCAGGAATACCCCAGCCTAAGAAAAGCTCCGGATTAAAATCGTAGCGACGCATATCGTTCCAAATTTCCATGGAAAAATGCAATGCCAAACGCTTTTGAGTAAGAATCTTGCCCAAAGTAATATTCTCTTCAGTGCCGATACCATTGTTCAAATAGTTGTCAATGTCGGTTTGCGTCATAGGAGAGAACGAGGGGCATGCTTCCAAATTGGCATCTTCACGGCACCACACTTTCAACTTATCGTTCATACCGTCGATACTGGCTGCAATACCTTTCTTATAAGCATTAAAAGCCGCTCCTTTATTACCTTGGTTAAAGAGTACTTCAGCACGTATGAAACAAGCTTCGGCATAGGTTCCAATATAGGTGGGAGAAGACACGCGAGTATAGAAAGTTCCCGATTCGCGAGAGGCATCAGTGCCATCGCGACGATAAAGTAAATCAGGACGTCCTTGATAAGCTTTGCACTGACTGGTACACTCTACATAAATAGTGTCCCCCTTACGGGTAGAAGATTCACTGTCAATCCACCAACCTTTGGCTGCCGAGAAGTTCGAGCGCAACGGTCCGCCGGTAAGGCTGGGACTATCATTGCCAATCATGTCTACACCCATAGAACGACGCCAACCGTTTTTGAACTTCACCTCTGCGGGTGAATTACTTGATTGCTTCGAATATGCCCAAGGTAAAATCTTATCGGCACGCGGATCTTCTATTCCACTTCCGGCAAAATTTGTCAGATTATCGTAAAGCATCTTGGTAGGCATATAGCCGGCATTCATGCCACATACAGAAAAGAGCGGTGAATAATCAACCGGTTCATCCCATCCCAATACATCATGCGAATTATTGGCATCAATATGATTGAATACGGTATTGTCGGCATTGCTTTGCTGAGCCTTGTCAAGACAAGCCAAGATTTCTGCGGCATCGTATTTCCCTTCAAGATAACTGCCTTCACCCTTTTTAATAAGCTTGTTAATGTAACGTGCTTTAAGTAAGTATGCCAATTTAAGCCACTTGTCTACACTACCACCGTTCCAAATATCGCCTACAGCCAACGAAGCTGTCGCAGACCCTTGCTCTTTTTGGAACATCTCGATAGCGGTGTCAAGATCGGCCAAACAGCCCAAATAGATTGTTTTTCCGTCATTATAGGTAGGAGTAACACCGGCTTCAGCCTCACTCGACTTGTAAGGCATTTCTCCATAAAGGTCTGTCATAAGCATAAAACCATAGGCACGAATTACGCGAGCTGCACCCACATAATGCCAAGCCTCGGCTGCCGTAGCCTTGTCAATCAAAAATGGAATATTTACAGCAGCTCCACAGAACCACCATTGGTAGGGAGTGGTAACGGCACCGGTCTGAGGACTCCAATAAGACATGCTCCAATAAGTACCGCCGTCATAATAGCGTGTCCAATCGCCCATAGACATACTGGAACGCCAAGCAGCAAACTGAGTGGCACTGTTGGTATAAAATTCAATATGTGCCAATCGTGAATCATAGGTCGCATTTCCAGCTGTGGGATTTTCGGGATCGACATTTACATCGAGCCAGTCACTACACCCCGAGAACAAAGTCATAAGGGCACCCACACTACATAATATCATAGATTTGAATAATTTCATATTGCTTCTGTTTTTTAAGAGTTAGAAAGTAAGATTCAAGCCAAATGACATGGTAGAAGTGGCAGGTACACCGCAGTAGTCAAATCCTACTGATGATGAGCCACCTACACCCGCACCGGCGGCAGCCACTTCAGGATCACCGTCGTAATTGGTGATGAGCAATAGATTGGTAGCAGCTACCGATACCGAAGCACGCTTTACAAATCCAATCTTGGAAAGCCACGTTTTAGGAAACTCATAGCTCAATGAAACAGAACGCAAACGCAAAGAGTTGACATCGGTAATATAGTTGGCTGACTCCTTAGAATAATAGTTCTGATAGTAATCCTTAATGATGTTGTAACCACTCATTTGTACTCCATTAAAAGTATAGGTTTTATCGGCCTCCCAAGTATTGGTCACTGGGTCACCATTGGCATTGACACCCGTTACAGTGAGAGAACGATTGCGTACATCGGCAGAGAACTGGCTCACACCGCTGTTATCCATAGCATATTGAGTACCGTTGACCACATCGCCACCTACACGGAATTCCCATAGCATATTGAAAGTAAAATTCTTCCAAGTAAGGGTGTTGTTCAATCCACCGGTAAACGATGACTCACGATTACCTACTGCTACAAGGGTTTTGTCATAAGTAGGCATACCGTTTTTGTCGAGTATCACCTCACCGGCGTCATTACGTTTCCATTTGGTACCGGCAATACCCATAAAATCTCCACCGCTGAACGAGGCTGCCTGCATACCGGCATATTGCACATCGGTAACATACATCACGCCCATACCTTCGGGAAGCCCGTCCAAAGTACCACGATTACCTGCCATGTTCAAGCCAATGTCCCATGTCCAGTCCTTAGTCTGTATGGGAGTTCCCGAAATAGAGAGTTCCATACCTTTGTTATACACATTGCCCGCATTGATACTCCAAAAGATGTAACCGGTAGATTGCGGACCGCGAGGAGCAAGAATCTGATTATATGAATCGTTGGTATAGTAAGCATAGTCTATGTGCAGGCGGTTTTTGAAGAAACTCAATTCCACGCCTATTTCGGTAGACTTGGTCATTTCCGGTTTCAGTTTGTCATTACCGCGTGTCCAAGTATTTCCCACACCTACCGTACCGTCAAGATAGGTACCCGTAGGCCATAAGGCAGTTTCCAATTCGTACACACCGGTATCTTTACCTACCTTGGCCCACGATGCACGCAATTTACCAAAGTTGAGCACACTGTCATCCAGCCAACCGAGTCGCTGCAAGGCTTCAGTAAATACGAATGAACCGCTTACCGAAGGATAGAAGTACGAACGGTTTTCAAGAGGAAGAGTAGAAGTCCAGTCATTACGACCGCTCACAGTGAGATAGAGCATATTTTTCCATGATGCACGGAATTCTCCAAAAGCTCCTACCAAACGTTTCTTAGTAGCTGCATGTGTGAATTGCTTATTGTCTTTACTGGCATTGGCGTATGAGAAGAAATCAGGAACGGAAAAGTTCCAAGCCATCATCGAGCTACGGTCTGTCTTGGTTTCGTCCATTGTGGCACCCAACAAAAGATTCAAATCGAAATCACCGAACTTATGGCTCATGTTCGACATAAAGTCATGGCTCATATAGCGGAACTGCTGGGTGTTGTCACTCATCATACCTTTTTGCCACACTTGTTTAAGCACGCCATTGGCAGCCAAACGGTTGGAAGCAGTTTGGGTATAACGGTCAATACCTATTTTATAAGAAACAAACCACCATTTGGCAATATCGGCTTTTATACTGAGCATCCCATTGAAACGGTCGATGTCGTCATACATGTGGTTACGATTGACAATCCAATAGGGGTTGTCGCGTTCGTCCCATGGATCAAGACGATCGCCAAACAAACGATAACGGGTACCATCCTCGTTCTGATAGTGGGTCATTCGGTCGAAAGGAGACCAGTTGTACACACCATAAAGAGCACCATTACCACTCGAATTATAAAGCCCGGCACCCGTCAAAGTACGGTCCGTATGAGCATCGCTATATGCGGCACTGGCGTTAAAGGTAAAAATCCCCACCTTCTGCTCACCATTGAAACGGAAAGCATATTTCTTGTATCCGGTCTCGGGCACAACACCTACCTGATCATAGTAAGACCCTGAAAGATAGAATTTACTATTCTTGGTACCCCCGGCTACGCTGGCACTTTCATCGAAAATGTTTCCGCCTTGAAAGAAATCACCTATGTTATCATAAGTAGCTGCGTTCGACTTCTCTCCCCACGAAGTATAAGCAAAGTCATTAAACACAGTACCAGTATAGTTCTTCTTTGAATCATATTGGTCTTCCATATATCCACGGGCATATTGGCGTTGCGTTTGCGGCAGGCTCTTTACCCATGAAGCAGTAAACTTAGAATTGATATTCACTTCAACCACGCCCTCTTTACCTTTCTTGGTAGTGATAAGAATAACTCCGTTGGCTGCACGTGAACCGTATAAAGCGGCAGCTGCAGGGCCTTTGAGCACCGACATACTTTCTATATCTTCGGGATTTATATCCATCAAACGATTGGAAGTAGTAGAGGCAGAACGCATGGAACCATCGAAAGCCGAATTGCCCACCACTGATGAAGAGTTATCAAAAATAACACCATCCACCACAAAGAGCGGCTGATTGTCTTTGCCTTCAGCACCCGACGTTCCTCCACGCAATATAATCTGAGCGCCCGCACCAGCGGCACCGGATGACTGAGTAACATTCACACCGGCCACTTTCCCCGAAAGGGATGAAATAGGATTGGCAGTTTTCATCTTCATCAATTCATCCGACTTCACATCCTCCATTGAATATCCCAAAGCCTTGCGCTCTTTCTTGATACCCATTGCCGTCACAACCACTTCGTCCAGCGCTTGCGAGTCATCTTGCAAACTCACAGTATAAGTAGTGGCGTTCGTCACCTTCAATGTCACTGTTTTGTAGCCAATGAAAGATACCTCCAATGTGCTACCCACCGGCGCCTCTACAGAAAAATTTCCATCAATATCCGTCACAGCGCCGGTACCAGAACCTTTTACTAACACGCTGGCGCCGATGATGGGTTCGCCTGCCGCATCTAAAACTTTACCTGTGATTTTCTTGGCTTGCTGAGTACTTTGGGAACTTAGCACACTTTCAACAGCTGCATTAGCAGCAAAAGGTGCAGACACCCCAAACAATGCAAGCAACACTAATGATAAGCAATAATTTCTTTTCATAAGCTCTATTATTTGGATTTGTTTGCAAACATATGAATTAATTTAGAAATTCTATCATCAATCGAATTAAAAATTACTAAATAAATATTAAAACATTTGCATTTATATTTTTGCAAAGTTTTAAATATCTATTTAGTAATTATTCAAAGCATTAACTCTTAATCATATTAATGCCGTACTTGTATATAATATATCTCAATGATGCGAAAAAACGAAAAACACATCACATTTATCATTTATATATAGCAATGTTTTGAACTATTTGATTTACGCATTAAAGCATATTCATAAATCTTTTTATATAAAAAGAACTTGATTACGTGGGGATATTAGTATGGATAAGGATTCTAAAAAGCAAATTAGTTAAAATGATTCATAAGTTCATCAAAAAATAGTGTTAGACTATTAACAATAATAAATTCCACATATAATCTACATTAACATTTTATTTTTCAGCATAATACTAATATATACAAGTTTCACTTATAAAAACTGGTCTCTTTCCATGTTGTGGAATTTCCATATCAGTGGTGACATATATAATGGTACAGATTATTTCATGACAGCACGTAGCATGAGTGTGAGAAATGCAAACCGTGAAAATCCAACAATCAAAAGGGCAATTGTTAATGGAAAAGACACTGAGGGTAAAGAGACATATACACCTGCTACATATACTTTCAGCGCTGATAAATTTTATAATAGAAATCACTAGTGTTCAGTTTAATTCATTGAAGCCTCTCAACGGTCTTCATTCATAGATGATGATTGGAACGGCCGGTTCGTGAAAATCGGCTGTTTGCATTCTACGCCTCATTTCCCTATCGGCTGTATTCTCCTTCTCACCTCTTTGGATATTTCCAGAAACATATAGTTCAGTTTGCCGGAATGAATACCTTCCTTATTCTGGGCATACTTCTTATTGGCATACTCCTTGGACTTGTCAAAGGTGATGCGCGACATCTGGTTCTGCGACTTTCCCACCATCGTCGAATCCAACTGTTCGTCCGGAAAGAAATCATCCAAATCCACATCACCAATCATGGTCGTTTCAAGGAAATTCATGTCTTTATGACTGGAATCCGTGTAGTATCCTACAAACATATGCCCCGGGGTGCGCACCAATATAGGTTCTATGTTGATGGCACGGAGCAGAGAAGCAAAAAGCACACTTCCATCCACACAGTTGATTTGCGAGGACTCCAAGGCGTCATCGAACGTGCGCACACGCTGTGAAAAGACCACATTGCTGGAAAGGCTCGTATTGGAGACCGAGCTATAACGGAACTTACGCTTCTGCAGTACATTCCACAAGGCATAAACCTGCCTGTCCACCACTTCGGCACCTCCCTGATAGCCTAAAAAACGGTTGACGATACGCGTATCCAGCGCTTCACGCAACAGCTTGTCAATCATAGGATTCTCCTCATTTACATATGCTGCAAAAAAGATGCCGGTATCATGGAATTTTGTACCATTCGTGACATACCCCAACAGACATTCATTAATGCTGCGAACGGAAAAAGTACGCACCCTCTGCCCCAAATCCTTACCGTTCATCTCTACCATAACGGCCACACTGATGGGTTCCGCTTGGTTGTTATTCTTCAGAGCCTCGTAATTCCATATGATATCAGGATAGATAATATACTCCGTACGCGGTTTTGCCAGCACAAACTCCGACACGGAACGGGAAAAGAACGGAGTCTCTGCAACCTCTACCCGCACCCGGCTATAAGCATTCCTCGAACGGACACGGACAGCGATGCACGACTTCGGATTACCTACATACATGGAGTCTACCGGCACTATGACCTGAGCATCGGTGGTAGCCACCGAAAGGATACTGGAAGGGAATATATTACCGCCCAGTTCATCCGTAATCTCAAATCCCGAGCGGAAAGTAGCCGTATTCAGCCAGACAGAGCCGATTATCACTAAAAGTAGAGTTCCCATAATAACCGACAAATGTCTCTTAGAGAAACTCCTGATATACATAAGTTCTTTCATACAATTCAGTATTTACGAAGCAAAGATAATATTTTAATGTGACGGGGCTTTTAGATAAACGGGAATTTAATGTAACCCAAATGTAACACTTGTTTCATCATTCCGTAACAAATTAGCCTCACTTTTGTACCCAGAAAGCAGAAATGGCCTGCATCTCGGCACAACTTTTCATGTAAACATGAAAATTCTGCATTCGGTTTGCACTATTTTTGCCGATAAAAAGAAATAAAGTTTAACTTTGTGACAAGAAAATTGTTTTATTCCTGTCATACATAAACAACAAAGCAATGAACAATTACCGGATTTTAGTAGTGGATGATGAAGAAGACTTATGTGAAATTCTGAAGTTCAACCTCGAAAACGAAGGCTACGAAGTGGACACGGCGAACTCTGCCGAAGAAGCTCTGAGAATGGACATTGGCAGCTACAACCTACTACTGCTGGACGTGATGATGGGAGAAATTTCCGGCTTCAAAATGGCAAGTATGCTGAAGAAGGACAAGAAGACGGCCCAGATACCCATCATCTTCATTACCGCCAAAGATACGGAAAATGACACCGTGACTGGCTTCAACCTGGGAGCGGACGACTATATATCCAAACCCTTCTCGCTGCGCGAAGTAGCGGCACGTGTCAAAGCCGTACTGAGACGCACCCAACAAGGAGAGACAGAGCATGCACCGGAACAGATTGTCTACAAGACACTGGTGCTGAACGTCATCAAGAAGAAAGTCTGCATTGACGGTGAAGAGGCACCGCTCACCAAAAAAGAGTTTGAAATCTTATTGCTGCTTTTGCAGAATAAAGGACGCGTATTCTCGCGCGAGGATATACTGAACCGCATCTGGAGTGATGAAGTATATGTGCTGGACCGTACCATCGACGTAAACATCACACGCCTACGCAAGAAAATCGGAGTTTATGGCAAATGCATCGTAACACGCTTGGGATATGGATATTGTTTCGAAGCCGAATAACGACAGACACTTTCTGTCCTTCAGCCGGAAGCTTTTCCTTTCGGTCATTTCACTGTTCCTCATATTCGCCGCATGCTTCATCGCCTACCAGTATCAGCGGGAAAAGGAATATAAAGTGGAGCTACTGGACACGCAGTTGCAAGACTATAATGACAGACTACACCAGGAACTTCGTTATCTCCCCGACAGCCTATGGACTTCCATGCTGGACAGCTACATCTCCAAGCATGTGAACAAGGAATTGCGCGTCACTGTGGTAGACCTTCATGGCAACGTATTGTTCGACAGCTCCCAGAACGACAGCCATGAACTGGACAACCACATCAAACGCCCCGAAGTGCAGAAAGCGCTGAAAGACGGCAAGGGCTACGACCTACGGCGCATCTCCGAAACCACCGGCAAGACCTATTTCTATTCTGCCACCGCCTACGAAGGCTGCATCATCCGCTCAGCCCTCCCCTACAACGTCAACCTGATGAACAATCTGGCTGCCGACCCACACTACATCTGGTTCACGGTCATTGTATCACTGCTGCTGATATCCGTCTTCTACAAATTCACCTCCAAACTGGGCAGCGCCATCAACCACCTGCGCGAGTTTGCCAAAAGAGCCGACAAGAACGAACCTATAGACATGGACATACAAGCCGCCTTTCCGCACAATGAGCTTGGAGAGATTTCGCAGCATATCATACAGATATACAAGCGCCTGCGCGAAACCAAAGAGGCGCTTTACATTGAGCGCGAAAAGCTTATCACCCATTTGCAAACCTCCCGCGAAGGACTGGGCGTATTCAACAGAGACAAAAAGGAGATATTGGTAAACAATCTGTTCACCCAATACGGCAATCTGATTTCAGACTCCAACCTGCAGGCTACCGAAGAGATATTCTCCATCTGCGAATTCCAGAAGATAACGGATTTCATCAACAAGGCGCAGAAGCGCCCCTCCTACAACGAAGAACGAAGGATGTCCGTACACATCAACAAGAACGGACGCACCTTCATCGTGGAGTGCATCATCTTCCAAGACCTCAGCTTTGAAATTTCCATCAACGACATCACCCAGGAAGAAGAGCAAGTACGGCTGAAACGGCAGTTGACCCAGAACATCGCCCACGAGCTGAAAACCCCCGTAAGCAGCATACAAGGTTATCTGGAAACCATCGTGAACAACGAAAACATTGCACCCGAAAAGATGCAGGTCTTCCTGGAACGCTGCTACGCGCAAAGCAACCGCCTGAGCCGCCTGCTGCGCGACATATCCGTACTGACCCGCATGGACGAAGCCGCCAACATGATTGATATGGAAAAGGTGGACATCAGCATGCTGGTTTCAAACATCGTCAACGAAGTGTCCCTGGAACTGGAACAGAAGCAAATCACCGTTGTCAATTCCCTAAAACCGAAGATACAGTTGCGGGGCAACTACTCTCTACTCTACTCCATCTTCCGCAATCTCATGGACAACGCCATCGCTTATGCCGGCACCAACATACACATCAACATCAGTTGTTTCCGCGAAGACGAGAATTACTACTATTTCAGTTTTGCCGATACCGGCATCGGCGTTTCTCCCGAACATCTGAACCGTTTGTTCGAACGCTTCTACCGTGTAGACAAAGGACGCTCGCGCAAGTTGGGCGGCACCGGCTTGGGGCTCGCCATAGTGAAGAATGCAGTCCTTATTCACGGAGGCACCATCTCTGCCAAAAACAACCAAGGCGGAGGACTGGAGTTTGTATTCACACTGGCAAAAGAGAGATAACAGCCCGTTTTACCACACCAAACAAAATGCTTTGCATACCTCCGGAGAAGGTTCTTGTGGCAAGTGTGGCTTGTATTGGTATCTTTTCACCTTACCGACATGACGGATTGCTTAAATCGCCTTAAGTCACTATCAATCAGAGAGTAATTTTGCCAACCTATTGCCATGCTTTTGGCAAACTTTTGCCATGCCTATGGCAAAGTTTTGCCAACGCGGTGACAAAGTCTTGCCAAGAGGGTGGCAAAACCTTGCCAATTTGTCGGCAAAAAGAAAGAGAGAGAGGGAAGAAAATTTATCACTCATAGAATTGTTTTCTCAAAAAGAATCCGTATCTTTGTCATGCATTGGTTCGCTCCCCCTCTTCTGGGAAAGCGATTAAAAGGGAATCAGGTGTAAATCCTGGACAGTCCCGCTGCTGTAAGTTTCGTGCAACGTTGCAGACAATTACTCTATGCCACTGGAATATTCTTCCGGGAAGGCGCCTGCAACAGAAACAAGTCAGAAGACCTGCCATGCATACTTTATCATTGCTTTCGAGGAAAAAGCGTTGAGTCTAATGAGCCGGACAAACCGTCCATCATTTCATTCATCAAACCTAATTCAGAGAAAGTAAAGAAGGTAATAAACTCTGCCAAGTTTATTTGATGATGTCCGGCCGAAGTGATTTCGTCCGGACATTTACATTACAAAAAGTCATATTTAAATTGGTTATTACATAGATTTTGTCTAAATTCGGCACATTAAACCGCAATAATCGGTTTATCCGTTAACCTATTGTCAAATTATTAAAGATACAGAGTCTATGGAATTACCATTTGCCGAAGCATGGAAAATCAAAATGGTGGAACCTATCCGCAAAAGTACCCGCCAGGAACGCGAACAATGGCTGAAAGAAGCCCACTACAACGTATTCCAACTCAAATCGGAACAAGTTTATATCGACCTCATCACCGACTCGGGCACCGGAGCCATGAGCGACCGCCAATGGGCAGGCATGATGCTGGGTGACGAAAGCTATGCCGGAGCCACCTCATTCTTCAAACTGAAGGAAGTCATCACCCGCCTCACCGGATTTGAATACATTATCCCCACCCACCAGGGACGCGCTGCCGAAAATGTACTCTTCTCCTACTTGGTGCACGAGGGCGACATTGTGCCGGGAAACTCCCATTTCGACACCACCAAAGGACATATCGAGGGACGCCGGGCATTGGCTCTGGACTGCACCATAGACGAAGCCAAACAGACACAGCTGGAAATTCCCTTCAAAGGCAATGTAGACCCTAAAAAACTGGAAAAAGCATTACAGGAACATAGCGAACGGATACCGTTCGTCATCGTCACCATAACCAACAACACTGCAGGCGGCCAGCCGGTTTCCATGCAGAACCTGCGCGAAGTCCGCGCCATTGCCGACAAGTACGGCAAGCCCGTTCTCTTTGACTCGGCACGCTTTGCGGAAAATGCCTACTTCATCAAAATGAGAGAAGAAGGTTACCGCAACAAGAGCATAAAGGAAATTACCCGCGAGATGTTTGACCTTGCCGACGGTATGACGATGAGTGCCAAAAAAGACGGTATTGTCAACATGGGCGGATTCATAGCCACCCGCCGGAAAGACTGGTATGAAGGTGCCAAAGGCTTCTGCGTGCAGTTCGAAGGCTACCTTACTTACGGAGGCATGAACGGTCGTGACATGAACGCCCTTGCCATCGGCCTGGATGAAAATACTGAATTTGACAATCTGGAAACCCGCATTCACCAGGTGGGCTATCTAGCCATGAAACTGGATGAGTACGGGATACCCTACCAACGTCCCGCAGGCGGCCATGCCATATTTGTGGATGCCCCCAAAGTGCTGACACATGTGCCCAAAGAAGAATTCCCGGCACAAACACTGACCGCTGAGCTCTATCTGGAAGCAGGCATACGCGGCTGCGAAATCGGGTATCTGCTGGCAGACCGCGACCCGGTGACCCGCGAAAACCGCTTCAACGGCCTGGACTTGCTTCGGCTTGCCATCCCCCGCCGCGTGTATACCAACAACCACATGGATGTGGTGGCAGCCGCTTTGAAAAATGTATATGACAAACGGGAAAGTATTACCCGCGGAGTGCGCATCACCTGGGAAGCTCCGTTGATGAGACACTTCACGGTACAACTGGAAAGGCTGTAAGAGATTTACAGACTCAATGTCAAGACAAAATCCGGAAACAAATAATAATGAATAGTGAACCGGCGTTTCTCCACCGTACGATATTCTTCGGCGGAGAATACGCCGCTTTCATTTACAGCAAAAGGCAGAATGCGCATGTGCCCGCGAAAATCAACCTCGGAAGCATTCAGGCATTTGAACATGGTCTCCTTAGCCGACCAGTGCAGCAACAGTGACCAAGTGTCTGTTCCGCGAAACACGGATGGCTGTTCATCTTCGCGCATGAATTTATGTGCCACCTTCCTTACCCGCTCACCATACTGCTCGATGTCAACACCCACTTCCCGACCCGGCAATCCCAAGACAACAGCCACATAACCTTTCGTATGCGAAATACTGAGAGAGGCGGAGTCATCCGCCAGATAAGGTTTCCCACTGGGATGATAGGCAATCTCTTTCTCTTCTCCCGACAGAGTATAAAGCAATACGCGGACAGCCAACCACTCCAAACGGCGGTGTGCCGCGGTGAAGCGCCGCATACCTTCCCGGTATACTTCCTGATGAGGAAGCATGGCCAGCAATTCCTCCGGAGATTCCTCCGTTTTCCAAATTCCCCATCGACAGGGAAGAGCGGTATGTTGCAAGAAGAGGGGCACGGAACAATTTAAAAATTAATAATTAAAAATTAAAGGGAAGAAGAGTTGGGTTCTGCCGGGGCATTTACTGTGAACTTCACTTTCAGGATACGGCGGTTGTCCATCTCCAACACCTCAAACTCATAACGGCCGTAGGTCACCTTTTCATGGAGAGCAGGAAATTCCCCCTTCAGTTCCAGCAGAAGTCCGGCAAGCGTATCGGCATCCCCTGCCACCTCATCGAACGTTTCCTCGTCTATCTTCGTTATTTTATAGAAATCAGTCAGCTGGGTCTTGGCTTCAAATACCCAAGTGTGGTCATTCAGTACGGCATATGTACGTTCTTCATCATCGTATTCGTCATGAATTTCGCCCACAATCTCCTCAATAATGTCCTCCATGGTGACAATGCCCGACGTACCACCGAACTCATCGACCACAATGGCTATATGAATCTTGTTTGCCTGGAAATCGCGCAGCAAATCATCAATCATCTTGGTTTCGGGCACAAAATAGGCGGGCCGGATAAGCGACTGCCAGCGGAAATTATCCCCTTTGTTCAGATGGGGAAGCAAATCCTTGATATAAAGCACCCCCTTGATATTGTCACGGCTATCCGCATAGATGGGAATACGGGAGTAGACATTCTCTACGATGCACTTCACCACATCTTTGAAAGGGGTACGGATATCCAGGTCCACCACATCAAGGCGAGAGGTCATGACCTCCTTGGCCGTTTCCCCGCCAAAGCGGATGATACCTTCCAGAATATTATTCTCCTCCGAAAGCTCTGCCTTGTCGGTCAGCTCCAACGCATGCGAGAGTTCATCGACCGATATGTTATGGTTCTTGCGGACCATATGCTTGTTCAAGAAAGAGGTGGAACGTACCAGCATAGATGCCATCGGATAGAATACGGAACGGCAAAACGTGATGCCGGGAGCGGCAAAACGGCAGAAAGCCAGCGTCTTCTGAGCCGAATATATCTTAGGCATGATTTCACCGAAAAGCAACAGCAAAAATGTAAGGACTACTGTCAGAATGAGGAACTCTGCAATGGGAGAATGAAATTGGAACACATTCATAAAGAAGAAGTTGCAGAGCATGATTATGGTTACATTCACGAAGTTGTTCGTAATCAGAATCGTTGCCAACAAACGTTCGCTGTTGTCCAGCAGATTACTGATTTTCTCATCCGAAGGATGCTTTCTCTCCGCTATTGCATTCAGGTCTGACGGAGAAAGAGAGAAAAAGGCTATTTCGGAAGCTGATGCAAAACCGGAAACAAGCAAAAGCAAACCTGCCAACACAATGGCTACAACGGCCGAAATAGAAGGAGTCTGTACGGATATACCGTTAAAAACATCTGCCAACTGGCATAAATAAGCGTCTGGGTCCAAAGATTTTGGTTTTAGTTAAACAATTAGAACGGCAAGTCGTCCGTCGGGTTATTTGTGCAGGGGCAGCCTGCGGTTGTACTGGTTGTTGTGGCTGGGGGGCGGCTCCCGCCTGCGGCGCATAAGGGCCAGCACCGGGAGTTGCCGTTCTCGGAGTCAGCATCTCCATATTGTCGACAAATATCTCAGTCACATAACGCTTGATGCCTCCCTGGTCATCGTAAGAACGGGTACGTATCTTACCTTCCACGTAAAGCTTATCGCCTTTATGCACATATTTCTCAACGATTTCGCCTAAACGGCCACGGAATATCAGGTTATGCCATTCGGTACGGTCCGGAATCTGCGTACCATTCTGCAAAGTGTATCCTTTCTCCGTAGTGGCCAAAGAAAGCTGGGCAACACAGTTTCCACCTTCATAATAGGTTATTTTAGGGTCTTGTCCCACATTTCCTATCAATATCACTTTATTTACTGACATAAGCTTCTATTTTATTAATTTGCTGCCAAAATTAACGAGAATATTCACACCATGCAAGAATACAAACAACTTTTATACATATTTCTCCAAGAAAGCATGTATAAGGCGGGGCACCGCATAACGACCCAAATCTTCGACTGCAACCCGTTGGTAACTTGAGAAGGAGCTCGAATTATCGGGCAGAGTAACCTCGTAGAAGTTGGTGTAAATCACTCTGTGGGACAATACATGTTTCACCCCCCGAAGCAGTGTACGGACCATCCGCACCTCTCCCTCTGCAAACAGCGCATGAAACTGCGGACATGCCAGAAATTCCTCTTCGGATAAATCTTTTTCCGTTTCAACCAGAGGCAATTCAAAGAGATTTTTCCAGATATCGTCCTCCGTCCTCTTATGTATCAAGGTATGCGCGCCCATGCGTACATATATATAATTAAAATAGCGGTTGGTGGTCTTGGTTCTGTGCTGCTTCACGGGCAGTTGCTGCACTTTTCCTTCAGACAATGCCCGGCAGCTGCCGGACAAAGGACAAAACAGACAGTTGGGCGACTGCGGCGTACACTGCACGGCTCCGAAGTCCATAATTGCCTGGTTATAATCTGCCGGCCTGGATTTATCGAGCACCTCACCCGCCAAAGCGGTAAAAGTCTTTTTCCCTTCAGTAGAATCAATGGGAACATCAATGCCGAAATAGCGGGAAAGCACCCGATACACATTCCCGTCGACCGCCGCATAAGGCATGTCATAGGCAAAGGAGCAGATGGCCGCTGCCGTATAATCCCCCACTCCCTTCAAAGCACGTACCTCTGCATAGGTTTTCGGAAATGTCCCCTTCATGCTTTTGGCTGCGGCATGCAGGTTGCGGGCACGCGAATAGTACCCCAGGCCCTGCCAATATTTCATCACTTCGTCCTCGGACGCAGCAGCCAGCGACACCACATCCGGGAAGCGTTTTATGAAACGCAGAAAATACTCATACCCCTGCGCCACTCTTGTCTGTTGTAAGATGATTTCAGAAATCCATATCAGATAAGGGTCCGTGGTATTTCGCCACGGAAGGTCGCGTTTGTTCTCCGCATACCAGTCCAACAATGTTCCGCTAAAAATATTCATGCTGCAAAAATACTTCATTTTCAGCCTAACAAAGCTTAATGCCAAGACTTTTTTAGAAAATTGTCCGAAATATATTTTTTAGAGCCACGGAAAAGCTATATATTTGCAGTCCAAAAAATTAGGAAAACTATAGTAATAATATTTTTTTTAAAGAAAAATGACTAAAGCTGATATTGTAAACGAAATTACAAAGAACACCGGAATTGATAAGACAACCGTACTTACAACCGTTGAAGCATTCATGGACGCAGTAAAGGCATCTTTATCAAAAGATGAAAATGTTTACCTCCGCGGGTTTGGTAGTTTTGTAGTGAAGAAAAGAGCTCAGAAAACTGCTCGCAACATCTCCAAGAACACTACAATAATCATTCCGGAACATAACATTCCGGCATTTAAGCCTGCAAAAACGTTCACCCTCTCAGTGAAGAAATAATAAACAATAGTATTAACCCATAAAATTTTGAAGCTATGCCAAGCGGAAAGAAGAAAAAAAGACATAAAATGTCTACGCACAAGCGTAAAAAAAGACTAAGAAAGAACAGACATAAAAGCAAAAAGTAATTTTTAGTCTGAAGGACAAAATAAAGAACAAACTTGTGAAGCAAAATGTCTCGCGGGTTTGTTCTTTGTTTAAGTAGTAAATTGAATCATTTAAAAGCCAATTATTGTGACAAGCGAACTCGTTGTAGACGTACAGCCCAAAGAGGTATCCATTGCACTGCTTGAAGACAAGCAGCTGGTGGAACTCCAGAGCGAAGGAAGAAACATCTCCTTTTCGGTGGGCAACATGTATTTGGGACGCGTCAAGAAATTGATGCCCGGCCTGAATGCCTGCTTCGTGGACGTGGGTTACGAGAAAGACGCTTTTCTTCATTATCTGGACCTGGGTCCTCAATTTAACTCGTTAGAGAAGTACGTAAAGCAAACTTTAAGCGACAAGAAGAAGCTGAATCCCATTACCAAAGCAACCATACTTCCCGACCTTGAAAAGGACGGAACGGTTTCCAACACACTCAAGGTGGGACAAGAAGTAGTGGTGCAAATTGTCAAGGAACCTATCTCTACCAAAGGGCCGCGACTGACTTCCGAACTTTCCTTTGCCGGAAGATACCTCGTGCTGATTCCCTTCAATGACAAGGTTTCCGTATCACAAAAAATTAAATCGAGCGAAGAGCGCGCACGCCTCAAGCAACTGTTGATGAGTATCAAGCCGAAAAACTTCGGCGTCATCGTCCGCACCGTGGCCGAAGGAAAACGTGTTGCCGAGCTCGACGGAGAGCTTAAAGTATTACTGAAACATTGGGAAGATGCCATTACAAAAGTACAGAAGGCCACCAAATTTCCGACACTGATTTACGAAGAAACCAGCCGTGCCGTAGGACTGTTGCGCGACTTGTTCAATCCTTCCTTCGAAAACATCCACGTGAACAACGAGGCTGTGTACCACGAAATCAAGGATTACGTAACCCTCATCGCCCCTGAACGGGCAGGAATCGTGAAGCTGTACAAAGGTCAACTCCCCATTTACGACAATTTTGGTATCACCAAACAAATCAAGTCGTCATTCGGCAAGACCATTTCATACAAAAGTGGTGCCTACCTGATTATTGAGCATACTGAGGCGCTTCACGTAGTAGACGTGAACAGCGGTAACCGCACCAAGAATGCCAACGGGCAGGAGGCCAACGCACTGGAAGTGAATCTGGGTGCAGCCGACGAACTGGCACGCCAGCTCAGACTAGGGATATGGGTGGTATCATCGTGGTGGACTTCATCGACATGAATGAAGCCGAAAACCGACAGAAGCTTTACGAACGTATGTGTGCCAACATGCAGAAAGACAGAGCACGTCACAACATCCTGCCGCTCAGTAAATTCGGACTGATGCAGATTACACGCCAGCGTGTACGCCCGGCTATGGATGTAAATACGACGGAAACCTGCCCCACCTGCTTCGGTAAAGGCACCATCAAATCGTCCATCCTCTTTACGGACACCTTAGAGAGTAAGATTGACTACCTGGTCAACAAATTGAAGATAAAGAAATTCTCGTTACACATCCACCCGTACATCGCAGCCTACGTCAATCAGGGACTCGTCTCCTTGAAACGGAAGTGGCAGATGAAGTACGGATTCGGTATCAAGATTATTCCAAACCAGAAATTAGCATTCCTGGAATATGTATTCTACGACCTGCAAGGGGAAGAGATAGACATGAAGGAAGAAATCGAAATCAAATAAAAAAGACGGCGAAGGGTATTTATCTTCGCCGTCTTTTTTAGCTCTTGCTTTGGGGGAGCTCTCCCCAAACATGCCTTTCGTTATAAAGCCAAACGATAGATTTCCCTGCAATCAGTCATGGTCAGCTTCACGTAGTTGCCAAGCAGTTCGCCTTTATTGCGCCGCAGACTGACGAGCATACGGTCTATATCGGGATGCTCGATACCCAACTCCTTAAAGCTAACCGGCAAGCCCATGTAACGGAAAAAGTGTTTCAGTCGGGCAGTACCTGCCAAAGCCATCTCTTCCAAATCTTCGGACTTGGGTATATCAAAAACACGATGGGCAAACTGGGCTATCTTTGCCGGATTATGTTCTGCCATAAAAGCCATCCAGGCAGGGAAGATTACAGCCAAGCCGGCACCGTGGGCTACATTATAGATAGCACTGATTTCATGTTCCAGTGCATGGGATGCCCAGTCTTCCTCACGCCCTACCCCACAAGTTCCGTTATGCGCCACAGTGCCGCACCACATAATGTTGGCACGCGCGGCATAGTTGTCCGGTTGCTGTTTCACCCGGTAAGCTTCTTTAATGATAGCTGTCAAGGTGCCTTCACAAAGCCGGTCGCTGATTTCCACATCCGGTGTATTCGTGAAGTAACGCTCCATGATGTGGGCCATCATGTCGGCAATACCACAAGCCGTCTGATAAGCCGGGAGGGTGTAGGTCAGTTCAGGATTCATGATGGAAAATACGGGACGCAAATGCTCGGGGGCACAGAGACCCAGTTTTTGGAGTGTCTCTGTCTTGGTAATTACCGTATTGCCCGAACCCTCGCTTCCGGCAGCCGGGATAGTCAGCACCACGGCTACTTTCAACGCTTTCTCCACCTTGGCACGACCGATAAAGAAATCCCAGAAGTCCCCATCATAGAGGGCTCCGGCAGCAATGGCCTTTGCCGTATCTATGACCGAACCACCTCCCACAGGAAGCATCATATCCACCTGCTCACGACGGCAAAGCTGAATACCTTCGTACACCTTACCGTCAATGGGATTGGGCTGGACACCTCCCATTTCGCAATAAGCCACACCGGCTTCCTGCAAGTATTGCTTCACTCTATCCAGCAGACCACTCCGTACAACAGAACCGCCTCCATATACTATCATCACTTTTTGTGCACCATACTTACGCGCCAATGCACCGACTTGCACTTCAGTATTCTTGCCAAAGACAAACTCTGTAGGACTATAAAAAACAAAATTATTCATTGTATACCTTATTTAATGTATCGACTGTATCTTTCAAAGAAGCGTCCGAACGCTCCCCACTTCATCAGTCCTTTCTCAAAAACAAAAATACCCAGCAATGCACAAGAGATGCCCAGCATCACATCAATCAGATAATGGTGTCCCGAATAGACAGCCGTCCACCAGATACCGACCATAATCACCGCAAACAACGCTATCAACCACTTTTTGCTGCGGTCCATAACCGCGTAAGCCAAAGCCACCACCATATAGGCGGCATGGAGCGAGGGCACTGCTGCAAATACATTGGCATTCCTTCCGTAAATGGAGTTGAAGATGGAACATCCCAGCAATTCGTCAAAGCGCCCTAAGCCTGCCACATTGCCCGGAGTGTCGAGTATCGGCTCGAAACCATAATTCATGGCATACCAGGGCGGAGCAGCGGGATGGATGTAATAGCCGGCAAAACCGATGAGATTAACCAGCAGGAACACCATCGCAAAACGAAGATATACCTTACGGTCACCCTTCAGATAGAGCCACAACCCGAATGCAATGGGAACCGGTACCCAACAGAGATAGAATATCCCGGCAAAGAAATCGGCAACAGGACAATGGTTCAAAGCAAAATACTCACAAGGGATAAGGACAGCACCGTCTACAGACAAGCCAAAAAGGGATTTTTCTGCCTCATAAAGTCCTTTTACATCAATGGGATTCACCTGGTAATTGGGATATACGCGCATCCAGTCATACGAAATGCCGAATATGAAAAACGGCAACAGCGCCACTGCCAACTTACGGGTTGTCTGTCCGGCAAAGAACAATACCAAAAATATACCCGCCATCAGGAAATGTTCCGGACGAAGCCCGATACAGACCGCTGTCAGAATCAGGAAAAACGCTGTGATGACAATCACCAGCACCGCCTCTCTCACAGAGGGAAACAAACTATTTTTCATTCCTTGTCTTTCAGTAGTTTATAGCAATGCGCCAAGCGGGCAAATGCCGTCAAATTCGCCAATATTGCAATCACTGCCATAGGCACAATTAGTATCAGCATCGGGTCGAATAAAGTACAATCACCAAAGATACCGCAGAACATGGCACCGAGGGCAGTCAGCACAACGCGTTCGGGGCGCTGCATGAAACCCACTTTACACTCCAGCCCCAAACCTTCGGCACGGGCACGCACGTAACTCACCATCAGCGAACCTATCAGCGCAATGAATGTAATGATGGAGCCCCACAAATAGCCTTGCAGCATCAGGTAATAGAAGATGCCGAACAATGTCACGAGCTCGCTGTAACGGTCGAGTACGGAGTCGTAGAGCGCACCGAAAGTAGAACTCATTTTACCCACGCGTGCCACACGTCCGTCCATCATGTCAAACAACCCGGCAAAGAGCACAATACCGCCTCCCCAGCCTACATAGGCCAGTTCACCACTCTTGTACACCCCGGCATACACAAACAAGGCAGCCGCCACGATATTCAGCACCAGCCCCGTAGTCGTAATAAAGTTAGGCGTAATGCCAATTCTAATCATACCATGCACCACAGGATTGATAATCTTGTATATCACCTGCTGCAACCAATCTCTATAATTCATATTCGTCTTTTTTGTTCTCTAAATAATGTTTCAGAAAGCCTTTTATATTGTGATTACGATAAACGAAAAAACGTTGCAGATGGTAGTTCCAAAAAAAAGCTACCAGCACTGCGACTATTATCTTTGACAGAATAAATACATTGTCTATATAATATCCCAACAGCCCATTGACCCATGTCATGCCCGTAAGCCACTCGGTCAGTGCAAAAGTGCCCCAGGTATTCAGTATAATGCTGCCTCCCCAGACAAAGAGATATTTCACGGCAACATGCGTTTTCTTACAGTCTTCGGCATGGAACACCCATCCGTAATTAATGGCACAGTTTACAATGCCTCCTACCACGGAACCCGTGAATGTGGCATAAAGATAAAAAACAGCAAAAGCCTTTACCAGAAGGATAGTCACCAGAAAATCGACAAAGCTTGCGAATTGCGCAGAAATCTGGGCCTTGAAGAAGATCCAGACAGAATGGCGCCACGACACACCTTTGCCATTTGATTTCAACTGATTATCCATCTTGCCACAATCAAAATTATAAATCCGTAGACTCCGGACAGAATATCGTCCATCATTACCCCGATTCCACCCGGCAGACTTTCCATACGGCGAATGCCCAAGGGCTTGAATATATCAAACAAACGGAACAAGACAAATGCTCCCAATGCATACCATACATGTCCGGCGGGCGCCGCAAGCAAGGCAATCCACACACCGACCATTTCATCGACCACCACGCGCGAAGGGTCTTCGCCCCAAGATGCCTCCAGGCGGTTAGCAGCCCAGATACCGGCAAGTGTAAATACCAAAATCAATGCTACTGTCAGCCACAAAAGGCAGGCACTTGAAACCAGATAAGACAACCCGAACCAGATAAGCGTAGCCAGCAAAGCTCCCGCAGTGCCGGGTGCAAAAGGAGAAAAGCCCGAGCCAAAGCCCGTACCGATAATGACTGGGAGGAGGGAGGGTTTCTTCATCAAAAAAGTAATGAGGTGATAAATGCGATAAAAACGGTAAAGTGATAAATGCAATAAAGTAATAAAAGTGATAAAGTGGTAAAGTGCTATCACTCTATCACCTTACCACCTTATTTTTATCACCTTATCACTGTTTTTTTAATCCAGATAACTCGGTGCTGTTTCACCCACCATGTTACGGAGAGTCTCTTTCACCATGCGCCATTGCTGGAACAAATCGTGTACCGGCTCATGCTCGAAATCGTGCATCGGGCTCTTGCAGAAGAAGGATAGCCACGTCTGGATGCCGCACATACCTGCACGCAATGCCAAATCACTGAAAATAACCAAGTCGAGCGCGATGGGAGCAGCAAGAATGGAGTCACGGCACAGGAAGTTAACCTTGATTTCCATCGGATAGCCCATCCAGCCGAAAATATCGATGTTGTCCCATGCTTCCTTGTTATCCTTACGAGGAGGATAGTAGTTAATGCGTACCTTATGATAAACATCACCGTACAAGTCAGGATATTTCTCCGGTTCGAAGATATTGTCGATAACAGACAGCTTGCTGACCTCTTTTGTCTTGAAGTTCTCCGGTTGGTCGAGTACCTCGCCGTCACGGTTACCCAGAATATTCGTAGAGAACCAGCCGCTTACACCCAACATACGGGTCTTGAACATCGGAGCAAGCACCGTCTTCATCAAAGTTTGGCCACTCTTGAAGTCCTTACCGGAAATGGGCACATTCATTTTCTTGGAGAATTCCCACATGGCTGGAGTATCCACACACAGATTAGGAGCACCCATAATAAACGGAGCGCCTTCTGCAATGGCAGCATATGCATAGCACATACTCGGAGAGATTACTTCAGTATTGTTTTCCTTCATTGCCTGTTCCAAAGCAGCGAGAGATTCGTGCTCCTTGGACAGAGGAATATATATTTCGGTACTTGCAGCCCACAGCACAGCAATACGCTCGCAGTTATTGGCTGCCTTGAAGTTACGGATATCCTCACGCAACTGCTCTGTCATTTCCCAGCGAGTAGCAGCCTTCTTAATATGCGTACCGTTCAAACGTTTTGCAAAATTGTGGTCGAATGCAGCAGGCATCGGCTTGATGGCTTGCAGTTCGTCTTTTACCAAATTCAAGTCTTTCTCTTTCAAAACCTCGGCATACATAGCAGCTTCGTAGGCGTTGTCCGGGAAAATGTCCCAACCGCCGAAAATGATATCATTCAAATCAGCCAAAGGCACTATGTCTTTGATAAGTTTCTCTTTGCCATCCTGCATGCGCATAGCAGCCATTTGTGTGATTGAGCCTATAGCTTTTGCCAAGCCCTTGCGAGCAGCTAATGTACCGGTAATCATGGTGGTTGCAACCGCACCACCTACTCCGACTACCAGCACGCCCAGGCGTCCGGTTGCCGGCTTAATGTTTTCTTTCATTGCCATTGTATTATTTAGAGTTTAAAAAATTGCTCAAATTTAGGGTATTTTACTCAATTGGGATTAGTCATTTTATCCGATTTAATGTCCTATTAGTAAGATTTAAGTTAAAATGTCATGTGTAGACTGATTCTGAGCCCGGATTTGTCGATATTTGGTAAATTTCGGTAAGTCAAACGCCATACATAATCGACACGCAATACTTTGAAAATATTTTCAACACCTACACCTGCCTCTACGTATGGCGTATGCCCCATTGTAGTGCTGCCGGCAGGAAAACGGAACAAATCCTGCTGAAAAGCCGGATTATTCTTATCACTCAAATTCCCATACAAGCCGCGACAGGAAAGCACTTCACGCCATTTCAACTTTTTCAACAAAGGAATACGGTTGAAGAGCCAGCCGTTCAAGTAATAGGTCACATCCCAGGAAGCGTATTCATCGTTCATGAATTCCATGGCATTCATCAGTGAATAGGACTCGGGCTGTATGGTATAGGACAAGTTCGCGTTGGGAATGACGAGCAAAGGGAAAGGAACCTTGTTCCATACTTTCCCGGCCTTCAGGATAACGTCCGTATAACCGAATGCCGAGAACCAGAAACGCTTTTGAAAACCCGCTTCCGTATAGTGATAGGTATAGTCTCCTCCCAGTACCCCTTTGGCAGCCATGGTATGTGTAAGCGAAAAGACCGGAGCATCCAGCGAAACGGGGAAACGGTTCCATTGGGTCTGGAAGAATTTCTCGTTGGGAGCATAGCGCAGCTTCAATTCCAGTTCACTGGTCGAAATACTTTTTACATACGTATTATGGTCGTCCTGCTTGACGAAAGGAATCAGATGGGATGATTCATCTTTACGCAGACGCGTCGTCATCTGTACGGAAAAGCCGGAATGGAACTCATTGGTATAGGTCAGTTCCGCCTTCCGCTGATAACCGATACGGTCATCCTTCTGACGTTTCAAGGCAAGAAAAACATTATCCTGACTGGTATAAAGATAGTGTTGTCCATATTGATTGACGTCTGACAAGTAACGGAGCTTCAACGAATGTATAGGAAATTCATTGGCATATTCCTTCTTCCTATGAAAAGAATATTCCAGTTCGGCGAGTCCCTTTACACGATGGTCGCGAAAACCGTATGCCATATAGCCCCTGCCGAACAAATGCGGATTGAGCCATGCCGTCGTCATACCGCCGGCACGCAAGCGCACCCCTTCCAGTGTATTTCCGCTGATAGTGGTATTCATCATACCGATATAGAACAAAGGTTCTTTTTCCTTCGGAGCGGGAATATACCCCGTGAACAGCACCTTCAACACTTTCTCCGTCCAGAAATAAACGGGATAGCTGCGCAACTGGGCCATCATCTTGTCCACCGAAGTCTCTTTCTTGCTGACTTCCACCTGGCGGTTGGCATCCCAATATGCTTCCGAATAGCCGGAAGCCGATGTCTCTTCAATCACCTTTTCCGGTTTTCGGAAAGCCTGCAGAGCCTTGTCATCCGGTTCATACTGATAGTTTCTGTAATACACATCCCGCTTGGCATAAATACCGTCACTATTGTCCACCAACTTGAATTCCGTAGTGATACTCTCATTGAGCAACTGCCTCGTACCGTCCTCCGCGCGGTCAAAATTCTGTTCAATCTTCATGTAGTCCACAAAGTTCAGATTTATTTTCTGAGGAAAGTTCATGACGGCACGCTTTACAAAATAGGTACTGTCCAGCATGACGTATAAATGTCCCGTAAAACCGAACGACTCGGAGTTGAAAGGGACAAATGTCAAGTCAACACAAGGCTTTCCGGCAACGGTAAGCGTATCCATCAGATAATATTTGTAGAAAGACGGCCCAAGGGAGGAAAGCGGACTGACAAACTTATTGGTGAACAAGGTGATGTTGTTCTCATAAAGGTCTACATCGGTCATGGTGACACTGATAGCCTGCTCCATACCCTGCTGGGAAAGCATCTCGTCCACTCCTGCCTGCCTGCGGGCGGTGACCCACTGTTTCCGGCTATGCGGAGACTTGCGGTAATAGTCTGTGGCAAGTAACTCACGGTTGGAGATGGCCAGTACCGGCCTGCCGGTAACGGCAGAGGTATCGACATAATCCGTCAGAAACTTGAACTTACGGTAAAGCCACTTCTGTTGCTTCAAGCTGTCGAAGTTATTGATGGCAAAAGTCATCTTTCATAGCGGTCACGTTTCCAGAAGTCGCGTTCGTCGGGCGAGTAGTCATCCCGATGCTCTATCATCTTGCGTACAAACTCCACTGCGGGATTATCCTTTTTCTTATACCGTTCACGTTTCGGCTTCACCACCACCTCATCCAGTGCATAAGTGGCTGGCGAAAGGGCAATATTGAACTTAGAAGACTTTGCAGGATGAATCAGCCGGACATATTCATTATATCCCACGGCCGAAATGACCAGCGTGGCCTCCGGGCGATAGGTCTTGAAGGAAAAACGGCCGTTATTGTCCGTCATCCCTCCCTCCGTAGTTCCTTTCAGATAAACTGACGTATAAGGCAACGGCTCCTTCGTCAACGAATCGGTGACAACGCCTTGCACCATATATTGTGCTCTCAATGGAAGAGTAACCAGCTGGATAAGCAGAAATACCCTAAAAAACAACTTCATACCTTGTTTTACCTAATTTGGATGGCAAAGGTACGGAAGAAAACTTTTTCTTAAAGTTCGGTTTTACGGAATAAATGTTCTAAAAAACTCCTTTTGTACAAAACACTTCCCGTTAAAAGCCGTTGTATAGCGAAACGACGCTCCAGAAAGCATCGGAACAACCAATATATAACCTAAACAACTTGATTATGGAATGGATTTTCAACCAGCTCAGGGAACGCCCCGAACTTGCCATTTTCCTCACTATATTCCTGGGATTCTGGCTGGGGAAACTGCGTATCGGTAAGTTTACGCTGGGCACAGTGACCAGTGTACTGCTTGTAGGCGTACTGGTAGGGCAACTGAATATAGCCGTACCGGGTCCGATAAAGTCGGTATTTTTTCTGCTTTTCCTTTTTGCCGTGGGCTATAAAGTGGGTCCCCAGTTCTTCCGCGGACTGAAAAGGACGGATTACCCCAAGTAGGCTTTGCCGTACTGATGTGTGTATCCGTACTGTTAGTGACCTGGCTGCTGGCCCTGATGATGGGCTACAATGCCGGTGAAGCTGCCGGACTGCTGGCCGGTTCGCAAACCATCTCCGCCGTCATCGGAGTGGCAGAAGACACCATGGCCAATATGGGACTGGACGAGGCCCAACGACAAAGTTACGTCAACATCATTCCCGTATCCTACGCCGTCACCTACATTTTCGGTACGGCAGGCTCGGCATGGGTCCTATCATCCATTGGTCCCAAGATGCTAGGCGGGCTGGAAAAGGTGAAAGCCGCCTGCAAGGAACTGGAGGCGAAGATGGGCAGCTCTCTGGCTGACGAACCGGGATTCATGCCGGCGGCACGCCCCGTCACTTTCCGTGCCTACCGGGTCGAAAACGAATGGTTCAAGAATGGAAAGCGGGTGATTGACCTGGAAGTCTACTTCCGGCAGCACGACAAACGTCTATTTGTGGAACGCCTCCGCAAATCCGGAGTTGTGGTGGAAGTCAGCATGAACATACAGATAGAGCCGGGAGACGAAGTAGTGCTAAGCGGACGCCGCGAATACATCATAGGCGAAGAAAGCTGGATAGGGCCGGAAGTACAAGATGCCCAGCTCCTGGATTTTCCTGCCGAAAAGTTACCGGTTACAATCACACGCAAGACGGTTGCCGGCAAGACGGTTGCAGTTATCCGAAGGGAAAAGTTCATGCACGGTGTCAGTATCCGGAGCATCAAGCGCGCCGGAATATCCATTCCCGTGCTGGCACAAACGGTAGTAGATGCCGGCGACGTCATCGAAGTGGTAGGTACCAGGCAGGAAGTGGAAGCAGCAGCCAAACGTCTGGGGTATATAGACCGCCCTACCAACCAGACGGACATGATATTCGTAGGCCTGGGTATCCTTGTCGGAGGTTTGTTCGGAGCACTTTCCGTCCATATCGGCGGCATCCCCATCAGCTTGAGCACAAGCGGCGGCGCATTGATTGCCGGCTTGTTCTTCGGCTGGCTCCGCAGTAAGCACCCCACCTTCGGGCGCATTCCCGAACCTTCGCAATGGGTGTTGAACAATGTCGGTCTGAACATGTTCATCGCGGTAGTGGGCATTTCGGCAGGTCCCAGTTTCGTGCAGGGCTTCCACGACGTAGGTATCAGCCTGTTCCTGGTGGGAGCAGCCGCCACCACCCTGCCGCTGATTATCGGCTTGCTGCTGGCAAGGTATGTTTTCAAGTTCCATCCGGCACTGGCTTTGGGCGTCTGCGCGGGGGCACGTACCACTACGGCCGCTTTAGGCGCGGTGCAGGATGCCGTTGAGAGTGAGACACCTGCTCTGGGATACACCGTGACCTATGCCGTGGGCAATACCTTATTAATAATATGGGGTGTAGTCATCGTTTTGCTAATATAAGACGATTCTGTACCAATGCTTACTAATCCGGAGCATTCAAAGAATTATTGCCGGAAATGCAAGCGACTATATACCCATTCACTAATAGCTATTCGTCCGACAGCTGTCGGACGATAATTCAGTTGTCGGACGATGATTCAACAACTGTCGGACGAAAAGGAAACATATATCGGACGATTAATTTCAAGCAAGGAAAGAAATAGTATACCGCATGAACAGAGATTATTCGCCGAATGACTGAAAACAATAAATAACGAACCTAAACTTGAGCTTATGGATACAAAACTTTTAGAAAAGAAAATGGAATCTATCAGTCCTTTCGAACTGAAGAACCGCCTGATAGACATGGCAGACGAGAGTCTGAAGAAAACCGCCCGTACCATGCTGAACGCAGGGCGCGGCAACCCCAACTGGATTGCAACCGCTCCACGCGAAGCCTTCTTCCTGTTGGGAAGCTTCGGCCTGGAAGAGTGCCGCCGCATCATGGATTTGCCCGAGGGCATTGCAGGCATCCCCGAAAAAAAAGGCATTGCCTCCCGCTTCGAAGCCTTCCTGAAAAAGAACAATAACGTACCGGGCGCCAAATTGCTGGAACAAACCTACAACTACCTGCTGATGCAGCATGCCGCCGACCCCGACAGCCTTGTACACGAATGGGCCGAAAGCATTGTAGGCGACCAGTATCCCCGTGCCCGACCGCATCCTTCATTTTACGGAAATCCTTGTGCAAGATTACCTTTCGCAAGAGATGTGCGACAACCGTCCTCCCCGGGGTGCCTATGACCTGTTTGCCACCGAAGGTGGAACAGCCGCCATGTGCTACATCTTCGACTCCCTGCAGGAAAACTTCCTGCTGAACAAAGGGGACGGCATCGTCCTCATGGTTCCTGCCTTTACCCCCTATATTGAAATCCCACAACTCAGCCGCTACCAGTTTCAGAGTGACCAAAATACATGCCAACCGCATGAATAACGAAGGGATGCACCTCTGGCAGTACAGCGACGAAGACATAGACCGCTTGAAAAGCCCTAAAATCAAGGCCCTCTTTGTCACCAATCCCAGTAATCCGCCCAGCTACACACTCAGTCCGGATACAATGGCGCGCATCGTGAGCATCGTCAGAAATGACAACCCTAATCTGATGATTATTACAGACGACGTATACGGTACATTCAGTCCACATTTCCGTTCGTTCATGGCAGAAATTCCCTACAATACGCTTTGCGTCTATTCATTCTCCAAATACTTCGGTGCCACCGGATGGCGCAATGCGGTCATTACCCTGCACGAATTCAACCTGTTCGACAAGCTGATAGCCAAACTGCCGAAAGAGAAACGGGAGATTCTGCACCACCGCTACTCCACCCTCACTCTGGAACCTGAAAAACTGAAGTTTATCGACCGTATGGTTGCCGACAGCCGTCAGGTGGCACTGAACCATACCGCCGGACTGTCATTGCCACAACAGATGCAGATGGGCCTTTTCGCCGCCTTTGCCCTGCTGGACAAGGAAAACAAATACAAGCAAAGATGCAGGAGATTATCCGCCGCCGATTGCATGCCCTTTGGGAGAATACCGGTTTCACGCTGACGGAAGACCCGTTGCGCGTAGGTTATTATACAGAAATCGACATGCTGGTTTGGGCAAAGAAGTTCTATGGGGACGACTTTGTAGAATATCTGAAACGCACCTACAGCCCGCTGAACGTAGTCTTCCGCCTTGCCAAAGAAACCTCTCTGGTGCTGCTGAACGGCGGTGGTTTTGACGGCCCCGAATGGAGCGTGCGCGCCTCACTCGCCAATCTGGACGAGAAAGACTATGCAACCATCGGCCAAGGCATCAAAAAGATACTGGAGGAGTATGCAAAAGAATTCTTTAAAAATGGAAAGGCGAAAGATAAAAATTGAAAATTGAAAGGTGAAAGGTAAAACTTTCAAATTTCAATTAAATAGTATACGGAAGCGGGTCAATCCATCGTTGTAGGTACGTAGGGAGAACGTGCAACCATGACGGCTCAAAACTTCCCGGATAAACACCAGGCCAATTCCCTGCCCGTTCGGCTTGGTGGAAAAGAAGGGGCTGAAGAGTTTAGCTTCGGTCTCTTTACTTATCCCCGGACCATTGTCAACGACTTCGACAGAAGCGGGGGCAGTGGTCCTTACTATTATCTCACCTTGCTGTCCGTTTTCTCCGGCGTCCCCCTCTATACTTTCGGCGGCATTCTTGATGATATTCACAAGCACCTGCTCAAAAAGAGAAGCATCCATACGCACCATTCCCACCTCCGGGTCGCATTCCAGACGTAGCTCTATATTGCGGTCATTGCACATTCCTTCCATGAAACGCTTGCACATGGACACCAACTCATTCAGTTGGACGGGCACCAGGGTAGGTTCGGTATCTTTACCACATCTGCAAAACGGGTAATGAAACGGCTCATCGAGAAACAACGCTCCGTACAAACGCGCATCACGTCGCAGATGTCCTCCATATCATCTTCTGTAGAAAGTGCCTGCTCCACTGTATCGAGTGTGGAAGTGATGCCCGCAGTGGTATTGTTCACTTCATGAGCTATCATGCGGATTACCTTTTCATAGGCACGTTTCTCGGCACGCATCACTTCTTCCGTCATACGCTCTATCAAGAAAAAAGGATGTTTGAACCCTCTGTCAATAAAAGAAGAATGGGTGCATTTATAAATATTCGCGTCATTGAGACGGACCACTGCCGTCTCGTCTTTGGGAATGGACGAAAGTTCGGCAGCCAACGGGGAGTCCATCTGGTCCAGCCGCTTTGCCATCGCCTCCTCCATACGGACACCGAGCATCTTTACCGCCATCGGATTCAGTTGCGACACTTCATCGTCCATTGTCAGGATAATAACCCCCATTGGAGATGCCTGAATCAGCAAATCCAAGAAGTGATTCTGCTCGCGCATGCGCAACCGTTCATTCTTGAGCTGCTCCATCATTCGGTTAAAGATATTCACAATGCGGTCTGCTTCGTACTGCCCTACCCGGCTGAGACGACTACTGAAATCCTGCTCGCGCAGCAACTCCATACCGCTGCCTATGGTGTTCATCGGCTTCACTATCTTATTATAGAATACTATCAGATAGATAAGGATAAACCCGATGAGCCCCTCCAACACGTACAGATACAAAGAAGGCTTTCCACTCAGCAGATATACCAGCATTCCACCCAGACCGAGCAGAAAAAGGACAAGTATGAAGAAAAAGAATTTTATGCGCACGGGACTTGAATATTATATTTTTCCAAACGTCTGTAAAGCGCAGCGCGGCTGATGCCTAATGACACTGCCACCTGACTGAGATTCCCTTTATGCTGTTCCAACGCCTGCAAGATAGTCTGCCGCTCTATTTCATCCAAGGTCATACCTGCAAAAGAAGTACCTTCGGCAGCTTTGGCCGGTTCGTCGTGACGCAGATATTGGGCATCGAAATCCGCGGCATCCAGCACCGGCTTGCCGCTGACCAGAATGGTACGCTCCACCAGATTCTTCAACTCACGAATGTTGCCCAGATAAGGCAGGCGGGAAAGGAAATTCAGAGCGTCGGCCGAGAAATCCGTACGCGGCAAGCCGTTCACCTCTGCCTGACGGTCGGCAAAGTGACGTGCCAGCAAAGGAATATCTTCACGGCGCTCCCGCAAGGAGGGCAGTTTTACGGTAATCAGGTTGATACGGTAAAAAAGGTCTTCACGGAAAGTACGTTCGGACACCATCTTGCGGAGGTCTGCATTAGTGGCGGACACAACGCGCACATCGACTTTGCGGGGACGGCTATCGCCCAGCACTTCGAATGTCTGGTCTTGAAGCACGCGCAGCAGTTTCACCTGGCAGGAAGGGTCGAGGTCACCAATCTCGTCGAGGAAGATAGTACCTTTATTTGCCATTTCAAAACGCCCTATACGGTCGGCGCTGGCATCGGTAAACGCCCCTTTCTTATGGCCGAACATCTCGCTCTCGAACAAGCTCTGCGAGATGCCGCCGAGATTCACCTTGACAAAAGGCTGCTTCACACGTTGGCTGTTGATATGGATGGCTTCGGCAATCAGCTCCTTGCCCGTTCCGCTTTCGCCCGTAATCAGCACCGAAGCATTGGTACGGGCTATGCGAGCCACTGTGTTCAGCACTTCCATCAGCCCTTTGGACTTACCTATAATATGGCTGCGATTCAATGCGGTAGTCTGCTCTTCCGGCACCTCTTTCGGGGCGGCCGTAAGCTCAAGGGCCGTCTCGATGCGCTGCAAAAGAGCAGCATTGTTCCAAGGCTTGGTTATGAAATCGAATGCGCCGGCCTGCATACCCTGCACGGCAAGCTGGATACTTCCCCATGCCGTCATCAAAATAACGGGCACATCGGGACGGAACACCTTTACCTGCTTCAATAAGGTAAGTCCCTCTTCTCCGGTAGTGGAAAGAGTGAAGTTCATATCCATCAAAATCAAGGCGGGAGCTTCGGCCTAACTATGTCCATAGCTTCGCGAGGACTTGGAGCCGTTTTCACCTCATATCCGGCACGCTTCAGCATAAAGCTGAGGGAAGAGCGCACAGCACTATCGTCGTCTATTATCAGTATCATAAAAATTGTAGTTTGTTTCCCGCAAAAATAAGTAAAAAAGCAGAGTTATGAATGATAAGTTATAAGTTATTCACCTATAATATCGCATATACGGTACTTTTACCGGCAAATAATTCATAACTTATCACTTGCAACCCGTCGACTTATCCTCTTACCACCTCTTCAAAATCAGCTTCCAATTCCGTATCGCGTTCAAAATCCCAAAGGGTCAAGCTGCGGAGCTGATAGAAGTAATACCAATAGTAGTACAGCTCTGAAATATGCTTTTGACGGGCTTCGTCTTTAGAGTTCTGTGCATCGTTCAGGTCCAGGGTGCTGATTTTACCTATCATAAAGGTCTCTACACTGGTCTTGTAACGCTTCTCAGCAATGACATCCGCCTCTTCGGCTATGTCCAGCTGTTGCGCCTGGTTGTTGAAGTTAGCCACCAGCAAAAAGATGTCCTGGTTAAAGTCCATCTGTTCCTGACGGATTCTGGACAAGACCACTTCACGGTTGCTCTTTGCCACCCTTACCTTGCCGCGGCGCTTGCCCCAGTCAAGGATAGGAATCTTGACGCCTACCTGCACAATCTGATTATCAAGCAAGTCCCGGTAGGCTGAAGAGAATTCATGGTTCTGCCCCGTATAGCCCACACTGGCAAAGAGGTCGATGCTGCGCAAGTTTCCGCGTGCCGTTGCCACTTCATAATCAGCTTCGAGCTGGCGGCGGCGAATGTTCTGTGCAAAGGAGTTGCGTTCCAGTGCCTTGTTCAGCACACGGTCATACTCCATCTTTATATCGGGAACAGTGGCGGGCAACACCGGATTCAGGCTTTCCTGCTCGGACACCCCGAGGAAAGAACGGAGCTGGAACATTTTTGCATTCAGGTTGCTCTCTGCCTCAGTCACGTCGGCCTTGCCCTGCAATGAATTCAGTTTAAGCTGCAACAAATCATTCTCGGATATCTGTCCCATTTTACGTTTGGCTATGGCCACTTCATAAAGGCGGTCGGCATTCGTCTTGTTCTGCATGGCGGTAGCGAGCGATTCTTTGGCCAGCAGCAACTCAAAGAAATAAGTGATGGTTTTCATCGTCACCTCTTCCGTAGCTGAAATGAACTCGGCCTTTGCCTCGGCATAGCGTACGGGCTCTATACGGCGGTTCCACTTCAAGGTATTCACTCCGAAGACCGGTTGCGTCAACTCCAGACTCACGGGGACTGACATGAACTGCTTCGCTCCTCCGGAACCCAGTTGTTTGAGATAATCCAGCGAAGAAGTCAGTGACAGCTTACCCCCCGTAAACCAAATGTTCTGGTCTACCGAAAGCTGTCCGGACAGCCCCAGTGTATTGTTGCGAACAAAGCTATAGGAGCCGTCGGAATTCTGGTAGGTACTGTAGGACTTGTTATAGTTGGGTAGTGTACCGGTGAAATTCACTTCCGGCAACAAGTCCGCACGGAATGTACGGTATTCCCAATACGCGGTTTTCAATTCATTCAATGCCACAGCAGCATCCACAGACTGCGTACGGGCCAGTACAATGGCCTCCGACAGCGTAATATTGCGTTCATGTCCCAAAGTATCATTCTGCGCCATGGTTGCCAACGGCATCAAAAAACAAACTGCAAGTAAAATATTCTTTTTCATGTTCAATCTTTAAAATTGTCGCAAACAGAAAAGCAAAGAGTGTGCCAAGTGGCCGGAAAGGTTTCATAGAGGGGTAAGTGTTCATTTTCGGACAGTGGGGATGTCCGTTAGCGGACGATATCAAGAAAACAACCGGTCTCTATCTAAAGTCTGAAAAAATCCTTCTAAAGTTCAATTAACCATTAATTAATTGATGAAAAATTTCTTTATTAAGGAAGAATTCTCTTTCTTTGTGCTGCTTTATACCTTTATTAAAAAGGATACAATACTAACATTAATTTATATAGTTATGAAGATTTCACACATTGAGCATCTGGGCATTGCCGTTAAGAGCATTGAAGAAGCCCTTCCGTACTACGAAAACGTTTTAGGTTTGAAATGCTACAACATCGAAACCGTGGAAGATCAGAAAGTTAGAACCGCTTTCCTGAAAGTGGGCGATGTAAAGATCGAATTGTTGGAACCTACTTCTCCCGAAAGCACAATTGCCAAGTTCATCGAAAAGAACAACGGTAACGGTGGCATGCATCATCTGGCATTTGCCGTTGAAGACGGAGTGGCCGGTGCGCTTGCCGAAGTCGAAGAAAAAGGTATCCGCCTTATAGACAAAGCTCCCCGCAAAGGTGCAGAAGGTCTGAACATTGCATTCCTGCATCCGAAGTCAACTCTCGGTGTCCTGACCGAGCTTTGCGAGAAACCGGAATAAGCAAGACTGTAAAATCATCAAATCATAAATTGTATAAACACTTAAAGAATATAAATTCATGAGTAATCAACTTGAAAAGATTAAAGAGCTTATAGACCGCCGCGCTGCAGCACGTCTCGGTGGTGGTGAAAAAGCGATTGCAAAGCAACACGAGAAGGGTAAATATACAGCTCGCGAGCGCATAGCCATGCTTCTCGACGAAGGCAGTTTCGAAGAAATGGACATGTTCGTAGAACATAGATGCACCAACTTCGGCATGGAAAAGAAACACTACCCCGGTGACGGTGTAGTAACCGGTTGCGGTACAATCGAAGGCCGTCTGGTTTATATCTTCGCACAGGACTTCACAGTTTCTGCCGGTTCACTGTCCGAAACCATGTCTCTGAAAATCTGTAAGATTATGGACCAAGCCATGAAAATGGGTGCTCCGTGTATCGGTATCAACGACTCGGGCGGTGCACGTATTCAGGAAGGTATTAATGCCTTGGCTGGCTACGCTGAAATCTTCCAACGTAACATACTTGCTTCGGGTGTCATTCCGCAGATTTCCGGTATTTTCGGTCCTTGTGCCGGTGGCGCCGTTTACTCTCCTGCCTTGACAGACTTTACTTTGATGATGGAAGGTACATCCTACATGTTCCTTACCGGTCCGAAGGTAGTAAAGACTGTAACCGGAGAAGACGTAAGCCAGGAAAACCTGGGTGGCGCGAGCGTTCACTCCACCAAATCTGGTGTTACTCATTTTACTGCACAGACAGAAGAAGAAGGTTTGGCTCTTATCCGCAAACTGTTGAGCTACATTCCCCAGAACAACCTGGAAGAAGCTCCCTATGTAGACTGCACAGACCCTATCGACCGTCTGGAAGATTCCCTGAACGACATCATTCCTGATAACCCGAACAAGCCGTACGATATGTACGAGGTAATTGGTGCTATCATAGATAATGGTGAGTTCCTCGAAATCCAAAAAGATTATTCAAAGAATATCATTATTGGTTTCGCACGTTTCAACGGACAGTCCGTAGGTATTGTTGCCAACCAGCCGAAGTATCTGGCAGGTGTGCTCGACAGCAACGCATCCCGCAAGGGCGCACGCTTCGTCCGTTTCTGCGACGCCTTCAATATTCCTATCGTATCATTGGTAGACGTACCGGGATTCCTTCCGGGAACCGGCCAGGAGTACAACGGCGTCATCCTGCACGGTGCCAAACTGCTGTATGCATACGGTGAAGCTACTGTACCCAAGGTTACCATCACACTGCGTAAATCCTACGGTGGTTCGCACATCGTGATGAGCTGTAAGCAGCTGCGTGGCGACATGAATTATGCTTGGCCTACTGCTGAAATCGCTGTAATGGGTGGTGCAGGTGCTGTAGAAGTATTATATGCCCGCGAAGCCAAAGAGCAGGAAAATCCGGCTCAATTCCTGGCTGAAAAAGAGGCTGAATACACCAAGTTGTTTGCCAATCCTTATAATGCAGCTAAATATGGCTACATTGATGATGTTATCGAACCGCGTAACACACGTTTCCGCATCATTCGTGCCCTGCAACAGTTGCAAACCAAGAAATTGACTAACCCGGCTAAGAAGCATGGTAATATTCCCTTGTAATCAAGCTTTTCACACTAAAACAAGAACGATTATGAATAAAACAAAAATCGGAATATTCCTTTCATTGATGCTGGTGTTAGGCTTTTGCTCTTCTTGCAAAGAACAGAAATCGAACAACAAACTGCTGCTGAATGAAGTGCTGGTCAACAACGAAAGCAACTATCAGGATGACTACGGTGTGCACAGCGCATGGATTGAAATATTCAACAGATCATACGGCAGCGCCGACCTTGCAGGTTGCTATCTGAAATTCAGCAGCCAGCCGGGTGATACTGCCAGTTATTTCATTCCCAAAGGTGACGTTCTGACACTCATAAAACCACGTCAGCATGCACTTTTCTGGGCTGATGGAGAACCAAGACGCGGTACATTTCATACGAACTTCAAACTGGATGCCACAAATGCCAACTGGATTGGGTTGTATGATTCCGGCAAGAAATTGCTTGATCAAGTCATAGTGCCTGCCGGTACTTTAAAAGCCAACCAATCCTATGCCCGTGTCAGTGATGCAGCCGACCAATGGGAAGTAAAGGGTGGAAGCGAAGATAAATATGTCACTCCGAGTACCAACAACAAGACTATCGACAGCAATGCCAAAATGGAAAAATTCGAAGAGCATGACAGCGTAGGTATCGGTATGGCTATTTCTGCCATGAGCGTTGTATTCTGCGGGCTGATATTACTCTACATCTCCTTCAAGATTATAGGTAAAATATCAGTTAACCTCAGCAAACGCAATGCCATGAAAGCTAAAGGTATTACTGATAAACAAGAAGCAAAGAGAAACAACTGGGGCAGGCTCCGGGAGAAGTTTTTGCTGCCATTTCAATGGCCATGCACGAATTCCAAAGCGATGTACACGATGTGGAAGACACGATACTTACCATTACCCGTGTAAAACGCAGTTACTCACCGTGGAGTTCAAAGATTTATACGTTGCGTGAGACTCCTCACAAAAAGTAAGTCACCCATAATAAAATAAAACGATGAAAGAATATAAATATAAAATTAACGGTAACGTATATAAAGTTGCCATTGGAGATATTGAAGACAACATCGCTCATGTAGAAGTGAACGGTACTCCCTACAAAGTTGAAATGGAAAAAGCACCGAAGGTAGTTGTTAAACCGGTAGCACGTCCGGCAGCCACATCCGCTCCTGCTGCTCCTGCTACTCCGGTAGTAAAACCGGCCGCTGCTTCTACCGGCAAGTCAGGTGTAAAATCTCCGCTTCCCGGTGTAATCCTCGATATCAAAGTAAATGTCGGCGATACAGTAAAGAAGGGACAAGTTATCATCATTTTGGAAGCCATGAAGATGGAAAACAATATCAATGCTGATAAAGACGGTAAGATTACAGCCATCAATGTAAACAAAGGGGACTCTGTTCTCGAAGGTACTGACCTCGTAATTATTGAATAATATGGGAGAATTTATCACATTTTTAGGAAATAACCTTGCCGACTTCTGGACTTATACAGGTTTTGCCAATGCAACGGTAGGACATGTGGTAATGCTTCTGGTAGGTTTATTCTTCATATACTTGGCTGTAGCCAAGGAATTTGAGCCGATGTTACTGATTCCTATCGGTTTCGGTATGCTGATCGGTAATATCCCTTTCAATATGGAAGCCGGATTAAAAGTCGGTATCTATGAAGAAGGTTCTGTACTTAATATTCTGTACCAGGGAGTAACCTCCGGTTGGTACCCGCCACTCATATTCCTGGGTATCGGTGCCATGACGGATTTCTCTGCTTTGATATCGAACCCCAAATTAATGTTGGTTGGTGCAGCAGCCCAATTCGGTATATTCGGTGCTTATATGATTGCCCTTACCATAGGATTTGACCCGATGCAGGCTGGTGCAATCGGTATCATTGGTGGTGCCGATGGTCCGACTGCCATCTTCCTCTCTTCCAAACTGGCTCCTAACTTAATGGGTGCCATTGCGGTATCAGCATATTCTTATATGGCATTAGTACCGGTGATCCAACCGCCTATTATGCGTTGGCTGACAACCAAACAATGAACGTCTTATCCGTATGAAACCTCCACGTGTTGTTTCACATACGGAAAAAGTAATGTTCCCGATTATCGGTTTGTTACTAACCACATTCCTTGTACCATCCGGTCTGCCTTTGCTGGGTATGCTGTTCTTCGGTAATTTACTGAAAGAAAGTGGAGTTACACGTCGTCTGGCAAACACAGCCAGTGGTCCGCTGATTGATACCATTACTATTCTGCTTGGTTTGACAGTAGGTGCTTCTACGCAAGCATCCGAGTTCTTAACCCTTGATTCAATCAAGATATTCGGTCTGGGCGCCTTATCATTTGTCATTGCCACAGCATCCGGTGTCATCTTCGTGAAGATTTTCAACCTCTTCCTGAAGAAAGGCAACAAGATTAATCCGTTGATCGGTAATGCCGGTGTATCTGCCGTACCCGACTCTGCACGTATCTCCCAAGTAGTAGGTCTGGAATACGATCCTACCAACTATCTGCTGATGCATGCCATGGGCCCGAACGTTGCCGGTGTAATCGGTTCCGCTGTAGCAGCAGGTATCCTGCTGGGATTCTTAATGTAATACATTTATTCATTCCGTTATCCGGCTTGAATTCTGAACTATTTTAGAGCCCCTTCATTTTTGGAGGGGCTTTTTCGTTAATCTATCTAAAACAGATTACGATTATTTCGTAAATACATTCTTTTTAGTAACTTGCAGTCAGTTTAACCTCATATAAATGATATACTGTATGCGAAAGCTTTTTATCTCCTTATGTTTCAGTGCATGCTGTTCGCTTCTGGCGGCACAGACCACAAATCCCATTCAAGAGGCGATGGCCAACTACGATTATGAAACAGCCTTGATGCTGATCGATCAAGAAACCCCGACCGTCCCCCTACTCTACCAAAAAGGGAAAGCGCTGAAAGGGCTGGGCAATAACCTTGAAGCTCTGAGCGTATTTCAGGAAGTCGTAGCTCAGGATTCTCTCAATCCCCGGGCATACATTGAAGCTGCCGAATGCTGCAAATCACTTGCCAAATATAGCGAGGCACTGGATTACTACCAAAATGCGCTCCACATAAATCCGGACAATAAATACGCACGCATCCAGTATATCAGTCTGCTGATGAACATGAAGAGATACCGTGAGTCTCTAAAGGAAAGCAACCTGCTGGCAGAAAGGGACAGTTCCGCCTATGTACTACACCTTAGAGCCGAAAGTATGGGGCAAGTCTATGACAACACAGAAATCATGCATGTGATAGATGCCTACCTGGACATACAGAAAAGATATCCCAATGATTACCTGTCTGCTGCCAAACTCGGCAACATCTATGTAGCAGGCCACCAGTATGAAGACGCCATAAACATAACGGAGAAATACCGTTCCATAGACTCCACCAACGTCCTTGTGAACCGCATCAATGCCCAAGCCTATTGCCTGAACAAAGATTACCCCAAAGCAATAGAAAGATATGAACAACTGTTACAGGAAAAAGACAGTTCTTTCCAAACCTGCTTCTACGCCGGAATCAGCTATTATGCCCTCGAAGACTTCTACCCAGCACACGACCTGCTGGAAAGGGCTCTTAAAGATGACAATACCAACATCAACGTTCTCTATTATCTGGGACGCGCCTGCTCCAAGACATCATGGAAAGAGGATGGAGTGACTTATCTGGAAACTGCCGTAAGCCTCGCCATGCCCAGCGACAGTGTCATGTCCCGCCTATATGTGGGGCTTGCGGACTGCTACAAGATGGCATTTCAATACACCGACCAGGCGAATACCCTTCTGACGCAATACGAAAAATACGACCGGCAGAAACACAAACTGCTCTACGACGCAGCCTTTATCTATTATTACTATCTGAAAGATGTGTCCAAAGCAGAGAGATACCTAACGGCATACCTGAAAACCCGTCCGAAAAACAGCAAGGACAAAGTGCAGGAAGTAGATGCGGACGGAGTTCCCATCATCGGAGAAGACAACCGATACAATGCCGCCGAAAACTGGCTGAAGGACATCAGAGAAAAGCGCAAGAAAGAGGACTTCTTCAAGGGAAAGGTCGATACCGCCAGCGTAACCCCCATCAAATAGCCCCAATGAAAACGTTTGCATAATATAATAAGGTACAGTAACGGAGAAAGATTAACTTTCTCCGTTATTTGTTTTAAATTAGCGCAAAAATTAACCGTAAAGTTACTATCATGAAAAAAGTATTCTTAATCTTGGGAACACTCTTACTCTCCCTCAGTACGTATGCAGCTATGAATGTGAACAAAATCGACCCTCCGTTTTGGTACACCGGCATGCAGAACCCGGAACTCCAGCTGATGGTCTATGGCGAAGGCATCGGCAACGCGGCAGTATCCGTCAATTATCCCGGCGTCTCATTGAGCAGCACCGTCAAGCTGGAAAGCAACAACTACCTCCTGGTCTATCTGAAACTGGACAAGGATGTAAAACCCGGCAAATTCAACCTCACCTTCACTGAAGGAAAAAAGAAACTCGTAAAGGAATATGAACTGAAGGCACGCAACAAGAAAGGTTGCGAACATAAAGGTTTCGACGCCTCCGACGCACTGTACCTGCTGATGCCCGACCGCTTTGCCAATGGCAACCCGGACAATGACCAGATTGCGGGCATGGCCGAGTACAAGATAGACCGCAATGACCCCAATGCACGCCACGGCGGTGACCTTGCCGGCATCGAACAACACCTGGACTACTTCTCCGACCTCGGCGTCACAGCCCTCTGGTTTACTCCGGTACTGGAAAACAACATGACCGGCGGTTCCTATCACGGCTATGCCACCACAGACTACTACAAGGTGGACCCGCGCTTCGGTACCAACGAAGAATACAAGCAACTGATTGAAAAAGCCCATGCACGCGGCATTAAAATCGTAATGGATATGATTTTCAACCACTGCGGCGTAGAGCATGTATGGATAAAGGACATGCCTTCCAAAGACTGGTTCAACAACCCCGACCACGAAAATAACTTCGTGCAGACTTCCTTCAAACTGACCCCGCACGTAGACCCTTATACTTCCCAGTACGATGCCGACCAGATGAACGACGGCTGGTTTGTACCTTCCATGCCCGACCTCAACCAGAAGAATCCTCACGTTTACCGCTACCTGGTACAGAACAGTTTCTGGTGGATTGAATTCGCCAACATCGACGGCATCCGCATGGACACTTACCCGTATGCCGACTATGATGCCATGAGCAACTGGATGAAAGAGCTCAACGAAGAATATCCCAACTACAACACCGTGGGCGAGACCTGGGTTACCGAACCCGCCTACACCGCCTGGTGGCAGAAGGATTCCAAGCTATCAGCCCCCAAGAACAGTAACCTCAAGACCGTTATGGACTTCAGCTTCTTCGACAAGATAAACACCGCCAAGAATGAACAGACCGAAACTTGGTTCAAGGGACTGGACCGCATATACAATAACTTCGTATACGACTTCCTCTACCCCAACCCCGCTTCCGTACTGGCATTCATCGAAAACCACGACACCGACCGCTTCCTGGGCGAAGGCAACAACCTTCCGATGCTGAAGCAAGCCTCTACCCTGCTGCTTACCACCCGCCGCATTCCGCAACTCTACTACGGAACGGAAGTCATGATGAATGGCGTGAAGAGCAAGAGCGACGGCTATGTCCGCAAGGACTTCCCCGGCGGATGGACCGGTGACGCAACAAACGCACTGACCCCAGCCGGACGTACCAAAATACAGAACGAGTGCTACGACTTCTACAAGACCATCCTAAACTGGCGCAAAGGAAACGATGTGATTGCCAAAGGCAGCATGGTGCAGTTCATGGTACAGAATGGTGTTTATGCCTACGCACGCCAGTACGAAGGCAAGACGATATTCGTGATGCTGAACGGTACAGATGCAGAGACCACCGTTCCTTTGAAATTCTACAAGGAAATCCTAAAAGACAGCAAGCAGGGAAAAGATATTCTTAGCGGCAAGGCCATCACCTTCGGTGAAGAGCTGAAGATGGGCCCCAGAGAATCATTAGTGATAGAATTATAACGCGCACTCCACACAGAGAGCTCATTCTTGCAAATCTCCCTTGCAGATAGCTTGCAGACACCTCGCCTGCCAGCCATCTGCAAGGGATTTTTAGTATGGAATAGGTGTCACGGGGATATGCTTTTCACCGGTCTCAAATATAGCTAATCTGTTAGTTCATAACGGTGAACACTTTGTTCCAGTATAGAGAAACAAAGTGTTCGGATATGTAGAAACAAAGTGTTCTTACGTATTGGAACGAAGTGTTTTTGCATATTGGAACGAAGTGTTCTCTTTATTGAAACAAACTGTTCAGTTAAGGGAAACAGACTGTTTTGTTAAAGGAAACAGACTGTTGTACACGTTGAAACATCCGCTTCTGAAATAACCGGCGAACTTAACCATCCCACAACACCGGCCTATATATAACAAGTCAGCCCTTGCAACATCAATATTGCAAGGGCTGACGCTATATTCGGATTATCTTTCGATTAGTCCAGTTGAGCCAATTTGTTCTCTGAACCAAGCACGTTGATGATTTTATGCTTGTACAGTTTTTCCATATTGTCACGAGCCGGACCCAGATACTTACGCGGGTCGAATTCTGCCGGTTTTTCAGCAAATGTCTTGCGGATAGCAGCTGTCATAGCCAGACGTGAGTCAGAGTCGATGTTGATTTTGCAAACAGCAGACTTGGCAGCCTTACGCAACTGTTCTTCGGGAATACCGATAGCAGCTTCCAACTTACCACCATACTTGTTGATAGTATCAACTTCTTCCTGAGGAACTGAAGAAGAACCGTGAAGAACGATGGGGAATCCCGGAAGTTTCTCCATTACAGCATCCAGAACGGCAAATTCCAAAGGAGGAGGAACCAGACGACCGGTAGCAGGGTCAACGTGGCATTGTTCGGGTTTGAACTTGTATGCACCATGAGAAGTACCGATTGAGATAGCCAGTGAATCGCAACCTGTACGGGTAGCGAAGTCAATAACTTCTTCAGGATTAGTATATGTATGGTGTTCTGCAGAAACTTCATCTTCTACACCGGCCAATACACCGAGTTCGCCTTCTACAGTTACGTCGAACTGATGGGCATAGTCAACTACCTTCTTAGTCAGTGCAACGTTTTCTTCGTACGGAAGGTGTGAACCGTCAATCATTACTGAAGAGAAACCGGAGTCGATACAGCTCTTGCAAGTTTCGAATGTATCTCCGTGGTCAAGGTGAAGAACAATTTCAGGATGTTTGCAACCCAATTCCTTAGCGTACTCAACAGCACCCTGAGCCATGTAACGCAACAGCGTAGCGTTGGCATACTGACGGGCACCCTTAGATACCTGAAGAATAACCGGAGACTTTGTTTCAACTGCAGCCTTGATGATAGCCTGCATCTGTTCCATATTGTTGAAGTTGAATGCCGGAATAGCATATCCACCTTTGATAGCCTTAGCAAACATTTCTCTTGTGTTTACAAGGCCTAAATCTTTGTAATTAACCATTTTGTTTAAATTTTATTGTTAGTGAATTAAAATTCTACGCAAAAGTAATCATTATCCTTTAAAGTAAAGAACTTGAGAGGAATAAAATATCCGGCTCATCCTACCAAATCCATTCTATTTTAAAGCTATTGGCTTCATTTAACAGATTATTGTAATCTCTATATTACAAACTCTTTGCATTTATCTCTGCCAGCCATACTTTTGCCATCTATACTTCTATCAACAAAAAAGCCGGAGAACATGTTTGCTCTCCGGCATCTGTTTACACATTATTATGTAATACTAATTTTTCAGATAGATGATGGTCGGCAAATGGTCACTGTAACCGTTCAGCCAAGTCCTGCCTCCATGCGTACGCAAGGGGGAACCTTTGTATTTGCCATCCTGCTGAATCAGATAATCGCGGATGAAAACTTCATTGTGATCATAGCGCAACCCTTTCTTAGCCTTCAGCAACGGTTTCGAAATGACAATCTGGTCAAACAAGTTCCACTTGCCCCGATAGAGCAATGTCCCCACTCCCTTGTCTTCCAGTGTCTCCCACCAGGGATTGTAGAATTCGCCTTTCTTCACCTGCTTCGGATATTTGCGTGCACCCAGCACCTCCATGCTTTCATCCATCGGGTCGTCATTCATATCCCCCATCACGATGAGTTTCAGCTTCTTGTCGCTACGCATCAGAGAGTCCTTCAAGGCCTTTACCTGCCTGGCTGCATGCACACGCACCGGTGACTTTGCCCCACGGGAGGGCCAGTGGTTCACTATCACGCAGACACGCTCTCCCGCCAGTTGTCCGTCCACAATCAGGAAGCCACGCGTCAAGTGCACCGTATCCCCCTCAAAAGGAGTGGAAAGCACCAACTTCGAGTGGGTAACGCTGAACTGCTTCGGGTCGTACAGCAAGGCACAGTCTATACCCCGTCTGTCCGGTCCTTCATAATGCACGAACTCATAATTGGAAATGGCCGGCTGCTTCACGAGGTCTTCCAGCACCCGGCTGTTCTCCGCCTCTGCCACACCGATGAATGCCGGACCTTCCGGCACTAAATCACGCGAAAGGGAACCCAACACTTTGGAAAGGTTCTGCAGCTTGGACTCATACTTCTTTGCCGTCCATTGGTAACTGCCGTCGGGCAGGAACTCATAGTCATTCTTACCTGCATCATGAATCGTATCAAACAAGTTCTCAAGATTGTAGAACGCAACACTATACAGTTTCCGTTCCGCATTTTGTGCCCCCAGCGTTGCCACGCACAGCCAGAAAGAGCATAAGACAAGTAGTTTCCTCATAAATTCACAAGATTAAGTCCTGCAAAAATCAGAAATAAAATGCGATAAACCTACTAAATAAAAATAAATCTGAATTTATTTTGTAGAGTCTCCAACTTGCACTATCTTTGCGCTCTGAAAAGAAGACCATTACACTATTTATTACCAAAATAGTAACAGAATATAAATTTTTAAAAGAAAATATCAAAATGAAAAAAGGTATTCATCCTGAAAATTACCGTCCGGTAGTATTTAAAGATATGTCAAATGGTGATGTATTCTTGTCTCGTTCCACTTGCAACACAAAAGAGACTATCGAATTCGAAGGTGAAACTTATCCGCTGGTAAAGCTGGAAATCTCCAGCACTTCTCACCCGTTCTACACAGGTAAGTCTAAGCTGGTTGACACCGCCGGTCGTGTTGATAAGTTCATGAGCCGTTACGGTAACCGTAAGAAATAATCAGTTTCAAGCAAACTGAAAAAAGGGAGTCTTTCACTGAAAGGTTCCCTTTTTTGTTTCCGCCTCCCGCTAAGCGATAAATAGGGAATCTCCTATCACAGAATAGGGGAAAAAACAAGAAAGGAGAAAAACACTTTCCTATTTTTGTATCATCGAAACCGAAAACATACCATAATCATGAAACGACTCGCCACCCTATTCATCCTGACAATCCTTGTCACAACGGCAGGGTTTGCCAAACCCAAGCACAAGGACTTAAGCGGAAACATCGCCATCAAAGGAGAATTGACAAAAGAGTACCGGCAATCTCCCGCCGGTACCCCGGTCATTATCCGCCGGGTTGTCAAAATGAAGAATCCCGGTGAAAGCAGCAACAACATTTGCTATGCCGTCGAAGTGAATGGCATACAAGAAACCATTCCTTCGGATGAGATGGGTATCATTGCCATATCCGCTCCGGAAACGGACCGGGAATTCTGGCAGCAAATATACCTGAAGAATCATCTTTACGAATATTTCAGCGACCGCGGCTACAAGCACAAACTGCGCCAGGAAATCGACGAAGAGTGCCTGGAGTATCTCGACAAACTGAATGAGATAGCCTATCAGGACGACTACATAACCTCGTACGTCCAAGGAATATTCTCCAAACTGAATGCCACCACCATTGACAGCAATCGTGGAGAAAGCCTGAACATACGTATCATCCAGTCGCCCGAACCAGATGCCTTCATGCTTCCCAACGGCTCCATGGTTATCAGTACGGGCCTCCTCTGCACTCTTGATTCCGAAGATGAACTGGCCGCCGTCATCGCATGTGAGCTGGGACATTTCGTCCTCGACCATCAGGTAAACAACATTTACCGTGCCGAGCGGCGTGCCAAGCGTGCAGCTTTTTGGGCAGATGTCTTTGTCACTACCGCCAGCGCAGCCCTCGATGTGGCCTACTGGGACGATAATGAAGATGCTTATGCCGTCAGTCTGGTGGCAGATATCGGAGCCATCGCTTCCCTTTTGAGCATTCCGGCAACGGACCGGTTGGGGATGAAATACAAAACTTCCCAGGAAATCTCTTCAGACCGCCTTGCGCGCCAACTTCTGGCATTCAAGGGCTATAATCCCGACGGAATCGCATCGGCCCTCGGTAAAATTATAGGGTATTACAACCTGCACCAACGCAACAAGGACATTCCTCGCTACGGCAGCATCGGCAACCTGCAAAAGCGTATAGAAAAGGCCGGTGAATCCCATAGCCTAAGTGCCCGCCCCTACCTACGGACCACCAGCGATGTCGTTTCTTTCAACGCAAGTATGAACTACGCCAACAAGCGCTATAAGGAAGCCGCCCGGCTGATACGCAAGAACATTGACAACAGACTAGCCACGGACAATGACTACATCATCCTGGTAAAAGCGGAAATGGCACTGTCTAATACGGAAGAAGTGAACAACCGCTGCCTCGCCATGCTTGATAAAGCCCAGGAGATGGCAGGAACAAGCCCCAATCTGGACATATATAAACAAAAAATACTATTATTGATGCGCATGAACAAACAAGCCCAAGCCGCCGATATACTGAAAGAATACATCACCTTGCTTTCGGCCTACGAAGGCCAGGGCATAGAAGGAACCGAAAAGGAATGGACCAATAAAGAGATAGGTTGGGCAAACCAAATGCTGGATAGGATGAGCAGAATATAGAGAAAGGAATAACTAAGAATGAAGAATTTGACTGCACGATGATGCCGCATGACAAATTCTTCATTCTTCTTATTTTAGTTATTCATTCAAATTACTGTTTGCGGAACGGCGGCTTCACAACCACAGCTTTCAGCTTACGTCCCCGCATGTCAATGCAGATTTCCGTATCGACTTTGCTGTACTCGGGTCTGATATACCCCATTCCGATACCAATCTTGCGGGTAGGCGACATAGTTCCGGAGGTAACCACACCGATGGCAGTACCGTCTGTACTATACAGCTCGTAACCATGACGGGGGATACCGCGGTCTATCATTTCAAATCCCACCAACTTACGGGTAGTGCCTTCCGCTTTCTGTTTTTCCAGCATCGGGCGATTGGTGAAGTTCTTTCCCTCCACAAACTTGGTAATCCATCCTAAACCCGCTTCAATGGGCGAAGTGGTGTCATCCAAATCATTGCCATACAAACAGAAGCCCATTTCCAGACGAAGCGTATCGCGTGCACCCAGACCAACTGGCTTAATGCCGAACTCCGCGCCTGCCTCGAACACGGCATCCCAAATCTTCATGGCAGCCTCCGGATAGAAGTAAAGTTCAAAACCACCCGCGCCGGTATATCCGGTATTGGAGATAATGACATCCTTTTCTCCGGCAAACTCACCGTGGGTAAAAGTATAGTAAGGAAGGTCGGAAAGATTAATGGAAGTCAGCTTCTGCAAAGCCTGAATAGCCTTCGGTCCTTGCACAGCAAGCTGTGCCATGTGCTCGGAAGCATTTTCCAATACAGCGCCTTCCGTGTTATGAGACACACACCAGTTCCAGTCTTTCTCAATGTTCGACGCATTCACGACAAGCAGGTATTTCTCCGGCTCATAATGATAGACAAGAAGGTCGTCCACAATGCCTCCATTTTCATTTGGGAAGCAGGTGTACTGTACTTTCCCCGGTGTGAGGGCAGCCACATTGTTGGAAGTCACTTTCTGCAGAAAGTCCAAAGCATGGGGACCTTTCACCCAAAATTCTCCCATGTGTGAGACGTCGAATACACCGACACCCTGACATACTGTAAGATGCTCGTCAATGATGCCGGAATACTCGATAGGCATATTATATCCCGCAAACTCGTGCATCTTGGCACCCAGCGAGATGTGTTTTTCGGTAAACGGAGTGGTTTTCATGGAACTATTAGAGTTATGAGTTATGAATTATCTATTTGCTTGCTACGAGCTCGGCAATCTTGACGATGACGTTCATGGCTTTCTCCATGTTCTGGATAGGCACGAACTCATAGCGGCCGTGGAAGTTCAAGCCACCGGCAAAGATATTGGGACAAGGCAGGCCCTTGAAAGAGAGCTGGGCGCCGTCCGTACCTCCGCGAATGGCTTTTACACGAGGCTCTACACCTACCGCCTTCATGGCGGCAAAAGCGGTGTCGATGATATGCATCACCGGTTCAATCTGCTCGCGCATATTATAGTATTGGTCGCGAAGTTCCAGAGTAGCGGTACCCGGACCGTATTCTTCATTGATTTTTGCCACAAGACGTTCCATCTCCTTCTTGCGCTCTTCGAAGCGGGTGCGGTCGTGGTCACGGATAATGTAAGAGACTGTTGTCTGCTCCACCTCGCCGGTAATGCCTATCAGATGATAGAAACCTTCGTAACCTTCGGTATGCTCCGGAGCCTCGTCAGCCGGAAGCATGGACATGAAACGGTTGGCAACGCGGATAGAGTTAATCATCTTATTCTTGGCATAGCCCGGATGCACATTCCGTCCCTTGAAGCTTATCTTGGCAGAGGCCGCATTGAAGTTCTCGAATTCAAGTTCACCCACTTCTCCGCCATCCATGGTATAGGCCCATTCGCAACCGAACTGCGCTACATTGAACTTATGGGCGCCCAGACCGATTTCCTCATCCGGATTAAAGCCGATACGGATTTTACCGTGCTTGATTTCGGGGTGCTCCTTCAGATATACCACCGCCGATACAATTTCGGCAATACCGGCTTTATCATCGGCACCAAGCAAGGTCTTGCCGTCGGTCACAATCAAATCTTCCCCTTGATGGTCGAGCAGTTCGGGGAACTGGGCAGGAGAAAGAACCACATTCTCTTCGGCGCAAAGAACAATGTCCTTACCGTCATAATTCTGCACGATACGCGGAGAAACATTCTTGCCACTCATATCGGGGCTTGTATCCATGTGGGCAATAAAGCCGATGACGGGCAACGGCTTGTCTGTATTGGCAGGAAGAGTGGCGAACAGATAACCATTTTCGTCCAACGTGATTTCTTCCAGACCCAAAGTTTCCAATTCTTCTTTCAGATACCGGGCAAACACCATTTGCCCCGGAGTACTCGGAGTAATCTCAGTCTCTTCACTGGACTGAGTATCGAAGCTTACGTACTTTAAAAAACGTTCTACTAAAGTCATGATGAATAATGATTAGTGATTAATGGTTAGTGATTAATGGTCAGTGATTAGTAATTGGCGAAAAGCATTATCCGAATGGCATTAATCATTAATCACTAATCATTAACCACTATTTTGTGCTGTAAAGATAAAAAAAGGGGCGTGAACTGCCAAGCAATTCACGCCTCTTTTTTATTTCTTAAGGACAAAATGTCAATCAAAAATGGCTGCTACCATCAAAACAATGCGTACATATCTTACACTTAGGCAATCCGATAGCCTCAACCAGAGTTTCCAACGTATTGAACTTCAAGGATGAAAGTCCGAAACGCTCGCGGATAACGTCCACCATCTTTTCGTATTCGGGTGAGCCGGTAGTGGCATACTTATCGAGATTCTTATTCTCGTCACCCTCCAGTTCCTTGATGACACGACGGGTAATCAGTTCCATGTCGCTTTTGGAAGCCGTGAATCCTACAAACGGGCAGCTATATATCAATGGAGGACAAGCAATCCGGATATGCACCTCCTTGGCACCATACTCATACAGCACCTTCACATTGTCGTGCAACTGGGTCCCCCGGACAATAGAGTCATCACAGAACAGCAGACGCTTACCCTCGAGCATGGCACGATTGGGAATCAGCTTCATCTTTGCCACCAGCGAACGCAATTCCTGCTTGCTGGGAGTAAAACTACGAGGCCAAGTCGGAGTATATTTGGAAATGGCACGATGATAAGGAACTCCTTTACCTTCGGCATACCCAAGCGCCATACCTACACCCGAATCAGGAATACCGCAGGCACAATCCACCTCTGACTTATCTGTCTGTGCCATCTTGAAACCGGAGGCAAAACGCACTTCCTCCACATTCTTACCTTCGTAGCAGGAAGTGGGGAAACCGTAATATACCCATAGGAAGGAACAAATCTGCATTCCCTCATCAGGCTTGCGCATCTGTTCCACACCATCGGCACGCAGGCGAACAATCTCTCCGGGTCCCAAATAACGGTCTATCTCATAACCAAGATTCGGAAAGCTGCTCGACTCACTTGTGGCGGCATACGCTCCGTCTTTCTTGCCAATCACAATCGGAGTACGTCCCCAGCGGTCGCGAGCGGCAATGATGCCGTCTTCCGTCAATAACAGCATGGAGCAGGAACCTTTGATATGCTTATACACATTTTCAATTCCTTCGACAAATGTCTTTCCTTGTATAATAAGGAGGGCGATAAGTTCCGTCTGATTGGTTTTGCCCGAACTGAGTTCGGCGAAGTGCATGTTTTGGGCCAACAGTTTTGTTTCCAGTTCTTGCAGATTTACTATTTTGGCTACCGTTACAATGGCAAAGCGACCGAGGTGGGAGTTAAGGATAAGGGGTTGAGGGTCTGTGTCACTGATGATTCCTATTCCGGAATTTCCTTTGAACTTATCCAGTTCATCCTCAAACTTCGTGCGGAAATAAGTGCTTTCCAGATTGTGAATGGAACGGGTAAACTGCTCCGTTTCTGCATCGTATGTAGCCAACCCACCACGTTTTGTCCCTAAATGTGAATTATAATCTGTGCCGTAAAACAAATCTGCCACACAGCTTGTTGCCTTGGCGACTGTTCCGAAAAAACCTCCCATAAGTTCTGTTTTGTTATTGGTTTCTAAAATTAACGGATGCAAAGGTATGAAGAATTTGCGAAATTCGGGCAGATTTGAAATGAATAAAAAAGGCAATATATTTCTTGCCCACAATAGAAGTTATATTATTGGAAACATATACTTTTGTGATCGAAACCAAACAACTGTATAATGGGAGAAACCGCAAATATTATAATAGCCGATACTCTTCAAGGTCTGGGGACGGACGCATACAGTGGCTATCTTGCACACGCCCTCTGTCTGTCAGGAATCTGCCGATTGAAGTACAATGGAGAGGAGCGCGAGCTACGTGCCGGCGACCTGATGATTGTCCGCAAAGGAAAACTGGTAGAGAAAATTCAACCTTCAGAAGATTTTCGCGTAAAGGTCATCTATATCGCATCGGGCTTTGTGGTGCTGAGTACACCACAGAACAACTACGGCATGAAAGGGCAACTTTCCCTATTTCTCAATCCTATCATGTCCCTGACTACCGAACAGCAAGAGCTATGTCTCCGGGATTTTGAACAAGTGGAATACAGACTCCGGAATACAGACCATCATTTCCATCGCGATATGCTTATCGCCTCCACACAGATGTTGATACTCGACTTCTTCGATTTCCACTCCCATCTATATGGCGAGGACAATATCTCTGTACAAAATGCTTCCATCATGAGCCGTTTCCTCAACATGCTGGAGAACGGAACTTTCCGCGAGCATCGTGAAGTGACCTATTATGCCGACTGCCTATGTGTCACCTCCAAATATCTTTCGGAAGTTTCCAAGAAAGTAAGCGGTTATACAGCAAACTACTGGATAAACCGTTATACCACACTCGACATCTCGCGTTTGCTGCGCGACAAATCACTAACGTTCGTCCGTATTTCCGATATGTTCGGTTTTTCCTCTCCTGCTTATTTTAGCCGTTACGTACAACAACATCTGGGTGTAAATCCGACAAAATACAGAGGTTAATGATTATAGTTTTTGATTGTTTGCCCGTTTCAGATCTATTAGCGAAATATGCTCATTACGATAGCGGGCATTGGGGTTCTTCTCCGTTCCGTCAGGAAAAGAGCCATCTTCCTGCTTTATGAACTGAATAGCCTTCTGCGGACAATTCTGTATGCAGGCAAAACAGAACTCGCAGTCACCGGACGTCTTCACTCCTCTCGACGTCAGCTCATAGTTGCCGCGCGGACAAACGTAGGTACAAATGCCACAGTCAATACAAACATCGGTCACGGTAAAGAACTTCTCGCTTTTCATCAGGAAGCCCACCTCGGTCGAGTCCACTCCGCTGCATAAAACCTTGGTGCTGTTGCCGTTCCTCCTCCGTCACCGGTTCGTGCCAATGCTGCCGACTGTTGATATCTGCCGTTATCTTCTGCAAGTTCTCGGGGATGTGCTTGTCTATCTTGAGTTGCTCGTTCATGTCGAAGTTGGGTAGCCAGTTATCCACCATGATGATAGTGTTGATATAGTCAAACGCATTGTCGGCTTTACGGGATATACGGTCCCAAATCTCTACCGCATCGCACTTCCTTGCACCATAGGTGAGGACAGCAAACTTGTATTCTGCCTTCAGTTTTGCTTTCCGAATGAACTGCCGTACCATATAGGGAAGCATATGACCGTAGATGGGATAAACGATGCCGATTTCATCTGCCTCAAATTCATACTTCCCCCGTTTCACCATCTGAGGGATACTCAACAATTCTGCGTTCTCTCCAGCCAACTGACGGGCGATGTAAAGACTGTTACCCGTTCCGGTAAAATAAAAGATGATACGCTTACTCCTTTTTGTTTCGCAGGATGCCAACGAGAGTAGGCCGGAAGATGCGATAGCACTGCTCATCACGGCAAATCCCATACGCTTTAAAGCCTCCCGACGACTGATTTTCTTATCCGTATTCATATCTCTGATTTTTAATGATTATGCAATCTGTTATCTGAGTGCAAAAATAAAGGTTTCCCCAAAGAACGGACTTACCAAAAACTCGGGTCTTGATGCTATTTTTACGGTATAAGAATGAGCTTACCCTAACACAAAAAAAAGCCCCGCAAAGATTGGACTTCTGCGGGGCCTCACTAATGCCTAATAAAAACTCTTTCTACCCTAAATTATCTCCACTTCTTCACAGCTTTCTTGTCAGCCGGAGTTGCTTCAATCAAGCTCAATGCAAAACCACCGCTACGCGCTTCCTTCACGGACATTTTGGTCTTGCTGGTTACGATACCCTTCTTTATCTGATAAGAAGTAGGATTCTCCTTGTAATCAGCATCTTTACCGTCGGCATAGAGAGTGGCTACGTATTGCTTGCCCGGTTCAAGGAAGTCGAGCGTAAAGTTGGCTGTACGTGCATTCTCGTCTGTAATACCTCCAACAAACCAGTTGCCGGTTCCTTTTGCCTTACGGGCCACGGTAATGTAATCACCCGGTTCTGCTTCAATGTACTTGCTGTCGTCCCAGTCTACTGCCACATCCTTGATGAATTGGAAAGCATCCATGTGCTTTTCGTAGTTCTCAACCAAGTCGGCAGCCATCTGCAACGGGCTGTATAAAGTTACATACAGAGCGAGTTGCTTGGCAAGTGTAGTCTGCACTTGTCCGTGGGGCAAATCGCCCATAAAGTCAAGTTTGGTATCGAAGATACCCGGTGTATAATCCATCGGACCGCCAATCAAGCGGTTGAATGGAAGCAATGTGGTATGGAACGGTTTGCTACCGCCGAATGCCTCATATTCAGTTCCTCGTGCAGATTCGTTGCCAATCAAGTTAGGATAAGTACGGCACAAACCGGTAGGGCGTACAGCTTCGTGCGCATTCACGCAAATTTTGTAGTCGGCTGCCTTCTTCACGGCATAGAGGTAGTGGTTGTTCAGCCATTGCCCATAATGATGTTCACCACGGGGAATCATATTACCTACATATCCGCTCTTCACGGCATTGTAGCCATTATCCACCATAAACTGATAGGCCTTGTCCATGTGACGTTCGTAGTTGCGCACCGAACCGGATGTCTCATGATGCATCATCAGCTTCACGCCTTTGCTCTTGGCATATTCATTCAGCATCTTCACGTCGAAATCGGGATAAGGGGTCACAAAATCGAATACATAATCCTTGGATTTGCCAAACCAGTCTTCCCAGCCTTCATTCCAGCCTTCTACCAATACTTGGTCCAGACCGTGCTCGGCTGCGAAGTCGATGTACTTTTTTACATTTTCGTTAGTGGCACCGTGACGGCCGTTGGGCTTCATTTTGGAGTAGTCCACTTCACCCAGTTTGATGGAGGGAAGGTCGTCTGTATATGCCCAGGTGCTCTTACCTGCAATCATTTCCCACCATACACCTACGTATTTCACGGGCTTAATCCAGGAAACGTCCTCGTAAGCACAAGGTTCGTTCAAGTTCAGCGTGATTTTAGAGGCAAGGATGTCACGAGCATCGTCGCTTACGATAACCGTACGCCACGGTGACGTGCAGGGAGCTTGCAGATAACCTTTATCGCCTACTGCATCGGGAGTAAGCCAAGATTCAAAAACAAAATTCTTATCATCCAGATTCAAGTGCATGCAAGAGTAATCCACCAAAGCAGCTTCGTGCAAGTTGATGTACAAACCATCAGCAGTCTTCATCTGCAAAGAAGTCTGAACACCGGTGGGCGAAAACGGGGTTTGCGAAGAGTTAGGCGTAATGGCCCCTTTCATCAGCCCGCGGATTTCAGAAAGTTTGGATTCTGTATAGTCATATTCCTGCGTATCGTAGTCGCCCGGAATCCAGAAGGCAGTGTGGTCGCCAGTCATGGCAAACTGAGTACGCTCCTCTTTAATCACGAAATAGTTCAGGTTCTTCTGCAAAGGGAATTCATAGCGGAAGCCCATACCATCGTCGAACAAACGGAAGCGGATAATGATGTTCCTATCCTGCGCTTTTTGGTTGAGCGTCACAGCCAGCTCATTGTAGTGGTTACGGATTTGCTTTACTTCACCCCATACCGGTTCCCAAGTCTCGTCGAAAGTGGAAGTCTTTGCATCCGCCATCGTGAAGCCATTCATCAGACCGGGGTCGTTCTTCAGTTCGAGTCCTAATTTGGAAGGGTTAATCACCGGCTTTCCTTTGTAAGAAAGTTCGTAAACGGGTTCGCCTTGCGCATTTACCGAAAAATTCAATTGAAGTTGTCCGTTGGGAGAGGTAATACTCTCTGCCATTGCTACGCCGCTCACCAACAAAACGAGCAGGAAGCAGGCTAATTTTGTACAGATTGCTTTCATGTTTCTCATGCTATATTTATAAAATTATGTTCCAGATGCAAATATAGGCAGGAAAGAAATACACTCTGACGCAATTAAACTAAAATGATAGATGATTTGTCGGCAAACGTTTGCATGAAAACCAACTTCCCTTGAACAATATCCTGCCTACAAACAAAATAGAAGGAGAAGTATCGCTACGAAAACTTCGCCCTCCATATTTTTACAACTTTAATCGTGCACTGGAATTATCCCAAAGGATTTTCACCTTGGTCCCCGTCATTGCCTCCCGAAGGATTGGAGTTATCCCCTCCACCATTGCTACTTCCATCCGTATAGTCCGTATCGGGAACCACCATCTTGGTGACGCTCATATTGCCCAACATTTGACTAAAAGCTTTCCCCCGGAAAAAACAGAATACGTTTACGGACAATGTTACTGGCCGAAACGCCAGCCTCCGTATCAGCACTCTTCCCTACAAAAGAAGGGCGGAACAATCCGAAATCACCTAAACGAACAGTCTTTCCATCGTCTATTTCTTCCGACATGATGTCCACCAGTCCTGCAGCCACTAAGTCCACCGTCTTTCTGTGAATACCAAGAATACGGCTCACTTTGGCACATAACTTATCAAAATCCAATTCACCCGCTCCTACGGATTTAGCTACATACTTTACATTTTTGTCCTTGTCAAAACCAAAGATTCTCTTTGCCACTACATACTGAAGTCCCATAATTTTTAATGTTTTAGAAAGTTAATATAATAATGTAATAAATAGGCCGAAGCCTTTTCCTCTCTTTCAAGAAGTGGAGATCCATCGTGAGGCCTCAACGATAAACTTTCATTCTCTTGAATTCGATGTTGCAAAGTTAGGGTGTGAATGACGGGAATACAAGGAAATGACATCTACAACCAATTTCGTTAAAACTCTAAAAAACAACAAATTAAAAACAACCCTTCTCTACAAGTGAAGAAAGAAAAGCAGGAAAGAGAATGAGAAGGAATGGGTACAATCTCTACAGCCAATGAAAATAAATCGCTGATTATCAAGACAAGGTTCTAGAGAGGTCTCTACAATATGGCATTTGAACGGTTAAGACCTCAATTTCAAGAGTGGCTCAAGTTTCACAAGTTATTACCGTATCCAAAAATACAGACAAACCAGTCATCCTTCCAAAGCCCCTTCTACTCGTTTACTAAAATCTCCCGGACATTTTACTAAATCTCCGGCAACGATTTACTAAATCTTGCTCGAAGATTTAGTAAATCGCTTCTGCCCCATCACGAACTATCCGGAACCAAGATTGGCAATCACTCATATCAAATATCAAAATTATATACATCCCACCAATAACTACTTCCCCCAGTACAGAATCGCTTTATGAAATTTCGGGCTATGATTTACTGAAATTCCTTTGTCTTCACTACCTTTGCAGCCAAAACCAACCCCAGAAAACCTATGACTAGATTACTGATAGCTATATTCCTTGGCGGCGGTACCGGCAGCGTACTGCGCTACTGCGTGCAGATGATGCTCCACGAGCGCATAGTCCCCTACTCTTTCCCATGGGCTACATTCACAGTCAATATCCTCGGAAGTTTCCTCATCGGGCTATTCTATACCTTATCCGCCCGTTTCAACCTTTCTACTGAGGTACGGCTGTTGCTGACTACCGGTCTGTGCGGAGGATTCACCACCTTCTCCACTTTCAGCAATGACGGACTGATTCTGATAAAGCAAGAATTCTACGGAATGTTTGCCTTATATACCTTATTAAGTATCACATTAGGAGTCCTGGCAGCCTTCGCCGGCGGCGCCTTCGGACGCTGTATATAACCCAAACACCCCTATGAAACCCAGCAAGCCTTTTGTCATGCCTCCCGTACGCATCATCCCTCCTACCTTAGAGGGACAAAGTGAAAGTTCCAAATCATTGGAAGAATGGCTGAATACGGAAGAAACTGTCAGAGACCTTCACTTCGGTAAACGGACAGAGGAACACATGGAGTATTCCTACAAAAGCATCACCAACTGTACTTTCAGTCATATCCAATTCAGCGCCTGCAAACTGAAATCCTGCCATTTCACTGATGTACGTTTTGAACATTGCGACCTTTCCAACATCTCATTTGCCGAAAGTTCTCTGTTCAGAGTGGAATTCATATCCTGCAAACTGGTGGGAACCAATCTGCCGGAAACAATATTGAACCATCTGACAATGAAGGACTGCAATGCCAGATACCTCAATCTTTCCATGAGTAAAATCAATCAAGCCCGCTTCACCTCTTGTGACTTGCGCAACAGCGACGTCAACAACTGCAAACTTGCCTCCATCGCCTTTGAAAACTGTGAGCTGGTAGAATCCGAGTTTTCACACACCCCTCTAAGAGGAATCGACTTGAGCGACTCGCACATAGGAGGTATACGCCTCAACCTGCCCGACATACGGGGAGCCATCGTCAATACTTCCCAAGCCATGGAGTTGACTGCTCTTTTAGGCATTACAATAAAGGATTAAAAACGAAAAACAATTCCTTGTTTTCATTTGTTAGTAAGATAGTTTATAATTAAAATTGACTGAATATGAAAATAGAGAAGATTATCGGACGTGAAATCCTCGATTCAAGAGGTAACCCAACTGTAGAAGTAGACGTAACCTTGGAATCCGGCTTCATAGGCCGTGCATCTGTCCCGTCAGGAGCATCCACGGGAGAACACGAAGCATTGGAACTGCGTGACAGTGACAAAAAACGTTACGGAGGCAAAGGTGTCCTGAAAGCCGTGGACAATATCAATAATATCATTGCTCCCAAGCTCATCGGTATGTCCGCCCTCAACCAGATGGGTATCGACCATGCCATGCTTGCACTGGACGGAACCAAAACGAAAGCCAATCTGGGTGCCAATGCCATCCTCGGCGTATCTCTTGCTGTAGCCAAGGCTGCCGCCGCTTACCTTGACATCCCACTCTACCGATATATCGGTGGTACAAATACCTATGTGATGCCTGTACCGATGATGAACATCATCAACGGCGGTTCGCATAGTGACGCTCCCATTGCTTTCCAGGAATTCATGATACGCCCCGTAGGTGCCACTTCCTTCCGCGAAGGTTTGCGTATGGGTGCCGAAGTGTTCCACGCACTGAAGAAAGTCCTGAAAGACCGTGGCCTCAGCACAGCAGTAGGCGATGAAGGAGGTTTTGCTCCTAATCTGGAGGGTACAGAAGATGCCTTGAACTCCATCATTGCCGCCATCAAGGCTGCCGGATACGAACCGGGCAAAGATGTAATGATTGCCATGGACTGCGCTTCTTCCGAGTTCTACCATGATGGCATCTACGATTATACCAAATTCGAAGGTGAAAAAGGCAAGAAACGTACTGCCGACGAACAGATTGACTATCTGGAAGAGTTAATCAACAAGTATCCCATCGACTCTATCGAAGACGGCATGAGCGAGAACGACTGGGACGGCTGGAAAAAACTGACCGACCGTATCGGCAACCGTTGCCAGTTGGTAGGAGACGATTTGTTCGTCACCAATGTGGACTTCCTTGCAATGGGCATCGAAAAGGCTGTGCCAACTCCATATTGATTAAAGTAAACCAGATAGGTTCGCTGACCGAAACACTGAATGCCATCGAAATGGCACACCGCCACGGATATACTACCGTAACTTCCCATCGTTCCGGTGAAACGGAAGATGCGACTATCGCAGACATAGCCGTAGCTACCAACAGCGGACAAATCAAGACCGGTTCGCTGAGCCGCTCAGACCGTATGGCAAAGTACAACCAACTGCTTCGCATCGAAGAAGAACTGGGAAGCAATGCGGTGTATGGATATAAGAAAGTTATAAGTAATAAGTAATAAGTGATGAGTTATTTGCCGGAAGGCGGGGCTTATAAAGAAGAAAGCAGAAGGGGCGAACCGTCACGGTCCGCCCCTTCTCTTTTTAACCTTAAATCAACAATCAATCTACTACCTTAAAGAAAACTTCTTCTCCACTTTGGCTATCCGGTGCCACCCAAAGAGCAAAGTCTCCGGCTTCCACCGTCTTCACCATATCTATATTCCAGAAAGCAAGTTCACTTATCGGAAGTTCAAACGATACATTTTTCTTCTCACCCGGCTTCAATGTGACGCGAGCAAAGCGTTTCAGCTCTTTCACCGGACGGGTCACCGAAGCAAACTTGTCCTGCACGTAAAGCTGGGCTACCTCGGTACCTTCATACTTTCCGGTATTCTCAAGGTCGAAAGTCACAGTCAGCACATCTTCCTTCTTCAGATTGGCTGACGAGAGTTTCACATTATCATATTTGAACGTCGTATACGACAGACCGTAGCCAAAAGGATACAGCGGATCGAAACCTGCATCCATATAGAAAGAAGTACATCCCAACGAAGTCTGCCCCGCTTCCAACGGAATGTCATTCAGCAAAACTCATTCCGCGTAGCCGGACGTCCGGAACTGTTATGAGCATAATAAACCGGTATCTGTCCTACCATCTTCGGGAAAGTCACCGGAGTCTTGCCACTTGGCACAGCCTTACCCCACAGCAAGTCGGCCAATGCCGGTCCTCCCATGGTTCCGGGATGGAACGAATAAAGTACAGCTGACGAGAGTTCGACTTCCTTTCCTATGGTCAACGGACGCCCTGCCATTACGACAGTAACCACCGGTTTTCCTGTTTTCGCCAAAGCAGCAATCAGTTCGCTTTGCGCACCTTGCAGGTTCAGGTCGGCCAGGCAATGCGCCTCTCCTGAAAGAATAGCCTCTTCGCCTACAAACGCCAAAATAACATCAGCACGTGCAGCGGCAGCAGCGGCTTTGGCAACACCTGCCATATTCTTGTCACGGCTATAAGTCAGACCCGGCTCGTATATCACCTGCACTTTGTCCCCCACCAGTTCCTTGATAGCCTTCAACGGTGTCACGGTTTTTGTCTTGTCACCATCAAATATCCAGGTACCCAATTGGTCATAAGGTGCATTTGCCATCGGACCTACCACAGCAACCGTCTTTACCGAAGATTGCAAAGGCAATGTCTCCTTTTCGTTCTTCAACAAGATGGCCGATTCCACAGCAGCTTGCTTGGCAGCCTCCAGATGAGAAGGAGCATAAAGTTCCTCTATCCGTTTCTCATCCACATAAGGATTATCAAACAGTCCCAACCGGAATTTGATACGCAGAATATTCCGCACGGCATCGTCTATAGCAGACTTCTTGACCTTACCTTCTTTTATCAATTCCGGCAATTCCTTGACAAACGTATAGCTGACCATCTCCATATCCACACCAGCATTCACCGCCTTCATTGCTGCCTCTTTAGAATCGGCAGCAAAGCCATGTGCCATCATTTCGGCTACCGAAGCCCAGTCTGACACTACTATTCCATCAAATCCCCATTCACCACGAAGCACATCTTTCAAAATAAAAGTGTTTCCGGTAGACGGTGCTCCGTCATTGTCATTAAACGAAGTCATGAAAGTGGCTGCCCCTGCCTTGGCCACAGCTTCAAAGGAGGAAGGTATACATCCCTCAAACGACGCTCCGGAATGAAAGTGGAATTATAATCACGCCCGCCCTCGGCAGCACCATAACCTACAAAATGTTTAGGACATGCGGCTATGGAAGTCGGACTGTTCAGCGAATCTCCCTGGAAACCTTCAACCATAGCAACACCCATCACTGAAGTCAAATAAGTATCTTCGCCACATCCTTCGGCCATACGCCCCCAACGGGGATCGCGAGCCACATCTATCATCGGCGCAAATGTCCAGCGGATACCCACAGCAGAAGCCTCCACAGCCGCTACCCGTGCACCATCCTTAGCCACCTGCGGGTTGAAAGATGCCGCTTGTCCCAAGGGAATAGGGAATATGGTCTTGAAACCATGGATTACATCACGCGCCATCAGCAAGGGGATGCCCAAGCGGGACTCCTCCATTGCCACACGCTGCAAGGCATTGACACGCACCGGATCTACTTCATTCAGGATAGACCCGACTTCACCTTTCTTTATCAATCCGCTCATATCCTCTATGTTGCCATAAGAAGAAATCTGGTTCATCTGCCCTATCTTTTCCTCCAATGTCATACTGGACAACAGCGTTTCTATTTTCTGCTCGATGACTGCGTCATTTTTTGTATCCTGCACTTGAGTACAAGATATAAAAGGAAGCAGCAATAAACAAGCAGAGAGCATTTTCATTGTTTTCATCTTTAATCTATTACTTGAAATGGAATATTTGCTGTTGAGACAAAGCCCGTATTATCAAGTACATATACGTACAAACGATATTCCCCGGGAACTTTAATCATAGTCTCATACACATTCTTGTCTGACACGGCCACGTCACCCATTCTTTCCGGACGTGGCTCATAAGAACCTCCAAAACCCAAGACTGTAGCCTCTTTCAGTACTTCCCACACATAAGCCAAAGAATCGTTCTCCTTATCTGTGACGGAAACCTCCGCCTTAAATAAAGTACCTGCTTTGATACGGACATTATCAATGGCACTTTTACCATCGATAGTCATGCCCCGAACTATCGGAGCCGTTTCATCCAATTCCTTGCCGGTCCACACTCTTTGCATGGCCTCCACCATAGGAGTTTTCTCTCCTTTCAATGGCAGTGAATCCACCTTATCCTCTACAAACATACTGAACCAGGTAGGCGTACGTTCTTCTTTTTGTCCCCACAAGAATACAAAAGAGCCCAAGCAACGGGTATTGGCAGAAATATATTGCGTATAACGCTCTTCGTATACCTGCCGTTTTTCTTCACTGGTCTGCTCTATGGGTGCCTTCCACTCGGTTGACGCTGTTTCCCACCAACCGGTCGGTCCCCACTCGGTAATCATAAATGCACCCTTGTAGTCCGACCGGTCAACAACAGCCTGCACCTCTCCCATCGGACCATATACATTGATGCCCACATAATCGAGAGACGGAGCATACTTTGCCACAGAGTCCAATGCCGACGGATTGTAGGAAATCACTGTCGAAACCAGATGACGCTTGTCTATCGACTTAATCAGCTGTGCCAGTTCTTCCACAAAATTCCATGCGGCAGCTATATTAGCATTTCCCAACTCAATTTCATTGCCAATACCCCAAGCCAGCAAACTCGTATCATTCTTGAACGTTTCTGCCAACAAGCGGACTTCTTCGCGCATCTTGTTCTTATATTCATCATCGTAATAGCGTATAGAGTCTTTGGTCATGCCTATTCCCTGCATTACGTACATGTTGTGCTCCGAAGCCAATGCCAGGTTTTTCTTTATCTCCTCCACATTACCTCCCCAGGTTCTGAAGGCATTGGCACCACTCTGGGCGGCAATGTCCAACCGATATGTGCCGCCTACGCCTTTAATATAGGTTTCTCTTCCGTCAATGGAAAGTTTATAACCGTCTGCCGCTTTCTCTATTACAATACCGTCTAGAGAAGAAGGAGAACAGGCAGACAACAAAACTAAACAGATAAAAATAAATATTTTTTCTTTTTTCATTATCAATTGTCCTAAAGCATAAGGTATTTATGTTATAAATAAAAAACATTCAGCCTTCATATTTAAATAAAATTTAAATATGAAGGCTCTATTTTTTCTGAAACACGCGTACATAGTCCACCTTCATCGTTACAGGAAGAGCAGACTCATCCACACCGTTCATTCCACCCCAATCACCGCCCCAAGCCAGATTCAGAATGGGATAGAAAGCATAATGGAAAGGCCATTGATTATGACCAGCTCCCAATTGTTGCTTGGTAACAGCCAACTGTACCTTGCCATCCACGTATGTAGTGATGGCATCTTCTGTCCACTCTAAAGCATAGAGATGAAATTCTCCTTCTGCCTGTTCTATAGTCATGGCATGTGTTTTCTGCGTACCTATAGTATGATTATAATCTTGCGTATGGATAGACGAAGAGACTTCGTTGGGTACGACTCCCACTTCCTCCATAATGTCTATTTCACCACACATGGGCCATGGGTTAGTATTCCAGTCATTATCAACTGGCATCATCCAAAAAGCCGGCCACGTCCCCTTGCCTTCAGGCAACATGATACGTGCTTCAAAATAGCCATATTCCCAACCAGTATTCACTTTAGCATACACACGACCAGAGTAAATTTTACCATCGGAGCCTTTGAAACAATTAATATTCAACTTACCGTCCACAAGTTCTGTCACACGCTTTCCGTCAGCAGAACCATTGACGTAATTTTGAAGTTCATTATTTACCCACCCTGCTCCTTGAACCTCGTGTGTCCAATCATTGCCAAGAGATGTGCCCTCATTAAATTCATCATGCCAAACCAACCGATACCCCTCAGGAGTATTGATATCCAGATCTTCAGCCGATTCTTGAATAACTGTTACCGTTACTTTCTCTGCACCAGCCACAACCTCAACTGTACCCGTACGGGAAATCTTTGCATCATTAGCTAAAGTGGTCACAACAATTTCCCCACTATTTTTTTCTGCGCTAATCCAACTATCATTGGATTTCACATTCCATTCGCCAGAAGCAATAACAGATAAGACAAAGATTCTCCTATAGAATTAGAATACAACTCAGTCTGTGACACTGATAAAGGAGCCGCTTGCGTAAGAGGAATAGATACACGAGTAGCACCAGATTTAACCACCACCGTACCAGTACGAGAAGTAGTACCCGTATGAGCACTGACTATAACTGTCGCTGTGCCTTGGCTAGAAGAAGAACCCATTACATTTACTTTGACCCATGAACTGCAATCATCAGAGGCAAAAGCTGTCCACTCTTTACCAGAACAAACCACATTCACCACATATTGGCTAGCTTGTGCAACAGCCTCTATCTTTTCAGGAGAACATTTAATGGTAACATCCTCGGATTGCGGTTCCTTGTCATCGCTACTGCCACAAGCAATCAACGAAAACAAAAGAATAGATAATAGACAATAGTATTTCATATATATATATATTTTACAACATAAGTAGAGAAAAAGGGGGAAGGATGAAACTCCAGCAATTGCCAAGATAACACACATCCTTCCCCCTTTTTATTATTCACTGCTTTTAGCAGACCAATATTCTATCTAATACTAGCCATCAATCTCTATGAGTCTGGAAAATAATATCTTTAATAGTCACTTTTGTGTCAGCAGGATTTCCACCAAAATCCAAGACTAAAGATATAGCATGCATATCTTTAGGCGCCTTTTTATTTGCAACCCAAAATTTATTATCTTCATTACCCAACAAATCCGTCTGTTCTGCAAAGAAGAAGTTATTATCATGTTTGACATCAGGTTCATCAGTCTGAACCAGTTTTACTGTTACCCCCTTCAAATCAGTACTAGGATTTAGAGTGACACAGAAATCATAGGCAGTTTCTGTATCGGCTGACAAATCTGTAACAAACGAGAACTGGTTCTGCCATTGTGCTTCAGTAGCATCAGGGAAAGTGAGTGTATAAGCATTTCCATCCACCACTAAATCTGGATTAGGTCTAGCACTCCAATCCGGGTTTGCATAGAAGAAAGTATTGGTAAAGGTTGCCCCGTTCCAAAGATTGTCTTCACTATCCACCTTCACCCAAGAAGGTTCAGGCTCTTGTACTTCAGGAATTTCCGTACCGTCATCATTAGCATGGTCTTTCAAGACAAAGCTTTCCAAAGTAATATCCGTATTAGCTTCATTACCACCAAAATCAAGTGCAAACTTCAAATCGGTAATATTCACACCGGGTACGTTACTGAACCATATACACTTAGGCTCATTAGCATCTAAAGCCACACGCTGCATATTGATAAACGTATTGTCATCACCTTTCTGCTGTACTTTAACCGTCACGCCCGGATGTTTGGTAGTAGAAGTGATTATCACCGAAAAATCATAGGTTTTATCCACTGACAAAGCAATTACCTTATCCAATTCCACATGCATCTGAGCTTGCCACTGATCGGTAGTAGCTTCCGGTAAGGAAACAACAAATGCACCATTCTGATAAGTATATTTTGGATCTGCAATCTGCCCCCATCCTGGAGCATAGTAGAAAGATGCCACATTGAAAGTTACTCCCTTAAACATGTTAAATTCACTATCTTCCACAAAACCACCAAAACCGTTCATAATAGTCTTCTCTATTTCAAAGGTTTTGGTTATCGAACCATCACTAATGCCATTTGCGTTCTTTACTTTACATTCTACTGTATATGAACCTTTTTTACGATAATATTTGGAAAAGCCATATGAGGCTTGATAAGCGCCGTCAATTATCCAAATAGGAGACACTCCAGGAGCAGAAGTAAATTCAAAGTTTGCATAATTGGTTGTCTGATCTACAGTAACTTTAAAGTTATCAGTATAATCCGATGCTTGTGGGATATTGCCATTGGCTCCCGTAAAATCTTCAGGCGAACATGAAGTCATTGCAAAACCAGCAACCAACACGCCTGCCATATATTTAAATATATTTTTCATATCAATTATTTATTAATGGAGTTATGGTAAACTATTTATAAGCATTCTGAACCAAAGCCGGATCGGAATCCAACTCTCCTTGTGCAATAGGAATGTATTTCTTCTTGGCAGTCCAAGAATTAGTACGGTAACCATATTCATCGGGGACCAGTGCAGTAGTAGCCTTATTGCTGGCTGATGCTCCACTGATTCCTTCAGCACGTACCAAATCAAAATAACGCTTGCCTTCACCTACAAATTCCAAACGACGTTCTGTAAGTACATCGTCAACCGTAACGTTTGCAAGTCCAGCCAAACCGGCACGGGTGCGAACTTCGTTCAACCATGTCTTAGCCTCACCTGTACCACTTCCACCTGTACGAAGAGAAAGTTCTGCAGCATTTAGTAATGTCTCAGCATAACGATAATAACGATAATTGTTATTATAGTTCAAATTCTGGTCACCGGAAGACTGCTTGAAGTTCTTATCATACGGACGATATTTTTGTAACCAAATATGAGTATCTTGATAACGTTTCGTATATTCTACATCTTCGGCAATCACCCAGCAAGTTGCATCACGACGTTTGTCTTGTTCACTAAACATTTGATAAGTTTCAAGACGCATGGGCATAAATCCCCAGCCATCATTACCCTTTGACCAACCATCATCACCTGGGAAAGAGTTAGGAGAAATCAGAGTAGGAAGCACTGTACCACCAACAGCTAACGGACTTCCCCAGCCACGTTCGTTATTAGTTTGCTCATAATTAATTTCCCAGATAGATTCGTCACACCATTCACCTTCCGTTTCCCAGATGTTGGCAAAACTAGGATTCAATCTAAAGCTAGGACTATCAATAAGCTCCTTCATATAACCTAAAGCTTTTGAGAAACGACTTTCATCATTCTGATACATTACCATTTCAGCATATACCATATAAGCCATAGCTTGAGTGACACGTCCCAACTGACCTTCGTCGTCAACTTCTTTACCTTCTTTGATTGTTTTATAATATTTCAAAGGTAACACCTTAGAGTCAATTACAGCTTCAAGTTCTGCGATCAACTCAGCATAAACCTGATCGGCAGTATATTGCGGAGCCGTATAAGGAGGTTCGGAAAGATTCTCCAAATAGAAAGGTACATTACCAAAATAATGCCACAACATATTATAATAGAAAACACGTAGTAAACGGGCTTGCATCTCATAGAGTTTACGATTGGCCTCAGTAACATCAGTACCCCAATCAAGATATTTCAGTAAGTCATTACAACGTTTGATACCAGAATAGTCCACTGTCCAAAGAGAGCCAAGTGTATTATTTTCATTAGCCTCATAATTAAACAACATATGCCAATTCTGCATATCGGTCTTGGTTGCACCACCTACCCAAAAATTATCGCCCATAATTTCACCGTCAATATTCAAGGCATTGTACTGTCCCAATCCCCAATCTGGCCAATGGAGAGGGTCATAGGCGGCAATCAGAGCTTCCTGAATATGCTCATCCGTAGTATAATAATCTTCCAATGGTTCACCTGTCGGATTTTCCACCTCAAGAAAACTGTCACTGCAACCGGTAGTCAACACTGTAGCGGCAGCAAGTAAGCCTATTGCTAATATTTTATTTGTTTTCATATAGTTCTTATTTTTAGATTAGAAAGAAACATTTACACCTACTGTATATGTGCGAGCCTGCGGATAAATACCACGGTCAACACCAAGAGAAGTTGCACCTGAAGAAATTTCAGGATCAAATCCCCAATATTTGGTCCAAGTCACAAGATTTTCAGCTTGCACATACACACGCAGACGTTCAATAGTAAGTTTGCGAGTAAGAGTCTTAGGCAATGTATATCCCAAAGTAATATTCTTAAGACGAAGATATGAACCATCACAAACATAAAGATCAGATACCATCCAGTTCGTTGCATTACCGACAGCCAGACGAGGATACTTATTAGAAGTACCTTCACCAGTCCAACGTCCCAACATCCAAGAAGGATAGTTACCAGAAGCAACATCTGTACGATAAGTGCCATCAAACACATCAGCACCAGCTACACCTTGGAAGAAAATATTAAAATCAAAGCCTTTCCAATCAGCATTAAGATTCAAACCATAAGTCCAATCCGGAGTACCATTACCAATGTTAGTACGGTCATCTGCCGAGATGCTACCATCACCATTTACATCCACAAAACGTGTATCACCAGGAACCGCATCCGGCATAATCATTTTACCATCTTTATTGACATAAGCACGAACTTCATCCATATTCTGGAAAACACCGTCAGTCTTGTAACCATAGAAATAGGGGAAAGGTTGTCCGTTAGAACCGCGTGTACCACCACCAGAGAATCCTTGAATACCATCTAAATCCATATAGCCAGTATCATTTCCCAAATTCTTCAATTCATTTTTAAGATAAGTAGCATTTCCCTTTACTGCAAATTTAGCATCAGCAATATTCCATTTATAGCCAAGTTCAAACTCAAAACCACTATTTTCCATATCACCTACGTTACCAAGAGGTTTAGTTTCACCTACATAACTCGGGATAGGCATCGTAATAATCATGCCATTGGTTTTCTTTATGTAATAGTCAGCACTGAATGTTAAAGCATTATTAAAGAATCCCAAATCAATACCTAAGTCAGTTTGCTCACTCTCTTCCCATTTCAAATCAGGATTTGCCAAACGTTGTGCTTTAGAACCGTTCCATTTGATGGCATCTTTACCCAAAAGGACATTGTTACCCATGGCCGTCAATGAAGTATAACCAAATTCGGCTATGTTATCATTACCATTCTTACCCCAACTGGCACGAACCTTTAAGTTAGACAACCATTCTCGCGTATCAGCCATAAACTCTTCATTTGTCACATTCCATCCCACAGATACTGAAGGGAACGTACCATATTTATTATTAATACCAAAACGACTTGAACCATCACGACGGATTGTAGCCTGAATCATATAGCGTTCATTATAGTTATAACTCAAACGAGCAAACATAGACGACATTCCTATGTTCTGTATAAGGACCTCCATAAACGCCATACTGAACTGTAGCACCAGTAATATTACCATCTGCATCCTTTGTATATTCAACATTCCCTGTAGCATAATCAATAGAAGGTTTATTAGGATTCACCAGATTCCAACGGTTACCACCAAGTTGATCTCCCTTATATTTAAGAGCAGACTGTCCTAATACAACACCAAATGTATGTTTGCCGATAGTTTTGTCATAAGTTAATGTGTTTTCAATCTGCCATGTCACATTCTGTGCCTTGAATGAAGATGCATTAGTATGTGTTGCCTTATTATTAGCTGAGAGATAATACTTGCTCTTAGTAGCCCCTTCATTACCCCAAAATCCCATATCAGCACTATAATTGAAGTGATACTTCAAATTATCCCACAATTGAAGATCAATAGAAAACTTTGGAACAAACTTATGCGACCAATTCTTTGTAGGAGTCAATGTCATCATAGCCAGCGGATTATTCATTTCCTGATAAGCTCCTCCATAGCCAGGTACTGTATAAGGATCACCATTTGCATCACGAGGCAAATCAAAATCTTTATAAGTTTCAATCATCTTTTCAGCTGCATCACCAGTCAATGTAGGGGTCAAAATAGGAGACAGATAAAGAGCCGATCCCAAAATTGAACCGAATTCAGAGTTAGTACCAACACCTGTTGAATGCGTACGCATATAAGCCAAATTTACACCTAAATCCAATTTATTAAGGAAACCGCGTTCTTTAGATGCATCAATTAGATTATATTGAGTATTGGAACGAATAGTCAAACGGTCATAATTAGAATGTCCGTGATTACCACCAACAATACCATCTTGTGAATAATACCCCAAAGACAAATAATAATTTACTTTTTCCGATGCACCACTAACTGTCACATCATGATTCACTACCGGAGCATTGTCATAGAAAACAAGATCTTGCCAATCAGTGCCAAATCCTTTGATAGAATTTCCATTAGCATCAATCAAATTATAAGGATCTGCATAAATTGGAGCCTGACCACCATTCACATTGGCTTCATTCTGAAGGATAGCATAGTCTGTCGCACTAGTCACATCACGTCTCTTCCATGCACTCTGCCAGCCATAAGAAAAATTGTAATTAATTTGTGCCTTACCCATCTTACCTTTTTTGGTAGTTACTAGAATAACGCCATTAGCAGCACGCGCACCATAGATAGCACCAGAAGCAGCATCTTTCAACACTTCGATAGACTCGATATCATTAGGATTTACAAAATCAAGACCACCCCCAATAGGCATACCGTCTACAATGTAGAGCGGATCACTATTGTTGATAGTACCAATACCACGTACACGTACACGAGGAGAATCACCCGGCTGACCAGAAGCTGAAGTTACATCCACACCTGCAGCCAAACCTTTCAATGCATTATCCATACGCACCGGAGATTTGTTTTCCAAATCCTCACTACTAACTTTGGCAATAGATGCTGTTACCACACTTTTTTCTGAACACCATACCCCACCACTACTACTTCGTCCAGCGTTTCTGAATCTTCCTGAAGAACTATTTTCAAGGAATTTTTTCCATTTACCGCTACTTCTTGCGACTTAAAACCAATATAGGTAATAGAAAGTGTTGCGTCGGCAGGAACCGACAATGTAAAATTACCGTCCAAATCAGTAATTCCACCATTGGTAGTTCCTTTAACTACCACATTTACTCCAGGCAACGGTTCATTATCCGAACCGCTTACCACTGTACCTTTTACCTGTATATTTTGGGCATATACAGAAGCCAAGGTAAAGCTTAACAGAAATAAAACTGATAATAACTTTTTCATAAGTTTTACTAAATTAAAATTAACGTTTCTCGGTTTTGTTCTCAATCGAACAGTGCAAACATAGAGTAAAATGCAATAAAACAAATAAGAAACAATCATTCTTAAATACGTCAAATCTGAAATTCAAATACGTTATCAATACGTCATCAGCAAATAACTTACTAATAATCAATAATTAATATATACTTTTAAGTATTACGTCACAACATGTTATAGAACACAAAAGGGAGGAATATTAAATTCCTCCCTTCCATGCACTTCCTTCTTTTAAAGGAAGTTAATATCTAAAGGCTACAGTTTATTGCTTAAATAATCCGTCAAACTATCCTCTCTCTCTAAAGCGAACTTCTTACGAAGACGATAACGGATTGTTTCAACTCCACGAACCGAAATGTTCAGCAGAGGTGCTATTTCTTTCGTGGAAAGATTCATCTTTAGATAAGCGCACATCATGCGTTCGTTGTGGGAAAGTTCAGGATGCTTGGCATGAAGACGTTTCATAAAATTGTTATGTATCAAATCGAACTGGTCTTCAATACGCTTCAAAACCTCATCACTCTGTATATTACCGTCTATTTTATTATTAATAAGTATGAGTTGCTGTTTTCCTTCCCGAGCCCCCTCACCCTTCAGCAAGGCGGATACTTTAAGTATCTCTGACTTGATTTCAGTCAGCATTTCATTCTTACGGACAAAGTTTATCATCAGATTGGCCATTTCCTGACTCTTATGTTGCAAATCGTATTCCAATTTTTCTTTCTCCAGCTGCATAATCTGCTTTTCCTGACGGGCTTTCTCCTCTTCGTACTCCCTTTCCATATCGTGCAACTCTTTATCTTTCTCGATTACCGCCTGCTGTTTCTTCCGTTTCACACGGACATCATCCCAACGATAGACATACCATAAGGCAAGCAAAGCCAAGATGATATAACAAACGTATGCAGCAGCACTACGATACCACGGCGGAAGTATACGGAAAGCAATTGTATCCGATGATGTCGTACCGTCAGGAAAGACCGCCTTAACTTCAAACGTATATTCACCTTCCGACAGATTACTATACTCCTTGGTGCGTACCGTTGTGAAATCGGACCAGCCTCCCTTATTCAGACGATATTGAAAACGGATATCATCCCCTACCGAAAAAAAAGAAAGGGCATAGTCAAAACGAACGGAATTCATGGAATAAGCTATCACCGGAACCGGCTTCTCTCCTAAAAAGTTTGCGGTATATACCAATGAATCCTTGGGATAAGACAGATACATGTTCCTTATATATAAGGAGTGGCTACGATCCTGACGCTCTCTTACGGCCGGGATGCTGAATAAAGCGAAACCTCCTTCATTAGGAACCACCATCAGCGAATCTGAAAGAGGAATAATCGTTTCAAAACCGGGTACCAGTTCAATCAGCGATTGCTGGATGGGATTAATGCTTGTATTCGCCCCCCGCTTATAGGTACCCAGATTGGCAATACAGATTTCGTGAGGGCTCAAACTAATCAACTTATCGTGATACTCCAAGATACGCGAATAGGCCGCGGTGCCATTCAAAAGGTTGTTCATATCCGGACAAGGCTCCATGACATCTTTATGAGGATTATGCTTATAGATTCCCCGGGGAGTGGCAAAATACACCCGGTCTTCTATCTTCGCTATATACATATCACGTCCTACCGGAAAACCATCCTTCGCGCTATATTCCTTTATACGGACAGCTTTTGTCAAATCATTATCCAAATCCACACGGGTAACGTGGTCTGTATTGTACACCCAAATCACCTTATCGCTTTCCTGCTCAAAAAGACGGCAAGAATCGTTCATACCCTCAATCTTGCCAACCACCTGCCATTCTCCATTCTTTTTCCCAACCAAATAAATACCGTTATATACCCCGACATACATAAGGTCCGTACGTCCTGCCACAAGTTGGCAACACCAGGCGCCGGCAATATCCGTCACGCGTTTTACGGAAGTGCCATTGATAAGGAAAATACCACGGTCGTGCAGACAGAAGAGTTCATCACCTATACGGCAAAGGTTCCAGACCTGTCCGCTGGATTGGGGCATCGGACGGATATCCGGCAAATCGCCGTTCATCTGTACCGGATACGAGGTGTAATACAAACCCCGATTGGTACCTAAATAAAGATAGCCGCCTTCTACGGCCGCCGTATATCCCGTGCCGTAGGAATAAGGATAGGAATAGAGATTCGTAAAAGGAGAACTCAGACAGACGTAGTCAATGCCGCTATCCAGACCGGCCCAGAGGTTTCCGGTTGTATCGAAGGAGACAGAAAGCACCGTATTGTTACGCAAGCCGTTGTTCTCATTGAAATATTTCAGTTGCATGGTGCTGCAATCCACCAGTACCAATCCTTTATGAATGGTTCCCAAGGCAATCTTATCATCCTTTTTGGCCACGCAAAAGACTTCATTCTCACGCATAAACTCTTCGGCACCGGTGATAAACGGTTCCATCGTACGCCCGTCACAATAGTAAAGTCCGTTGTATGCAGTCACCACCAGAACACCTTTCTTATAAGGTATAATGCCACGAATACGTTTGGAAGCCAACGCATCAGCACCCTGAAGAGGAAAAAAAGTGTTTCCAACCAAAAGCCATACGCCCCTGTCCGTACCGATATAAAGAATACCATTGACCATATTGGAACAGTCTATCTTGGCATTCATTTCAATGGCGGTATATTTTCCGTTCAGGTACTTCACCACGCACCCGTCTCCTTGGAAATACAAGATATTGTCAGTCTCATGGATGCCCCACACGTTTCCAAGAAAACGAACGGAACTCTCCAAAGTATCGGACATGCAATGATAGGCCAAAGAACCGTCCGCATCCGGTTCATAATAGCCGAACTCATTGATGCCCCCCACATAAATTCTTTTTGGGTGGCAGAAGCCAGAACGGAACGCACATCGGAAGCATTGTTCAATGGAAACACATTCCAGACATTGCCATCAAATTGCACCATACCGTTCTTGTTGGCGAAATATACCCACTTGTCATCATAGGGTGCTATCTGCCAAGTCTGGGTCCCCTTGCCATAAACACTTTTATCAAAATTGACGATAAAGCTATTCCAGCCGGCAATTACTTCGACCAAAGGGGGAAAAAGAAAAAGGCAGAAAAAAAGGTAGAATGACAATATGTGTTTGTTCATGCGTATAATGACTATATAGTTAGTTGCACAAAAATAATGCTTATTTTCAAGGTAGCACACAATAGCCTATCTGTTTTTTCGTCCCCGATTATTATTTTCTTCTCAAATGGCAATCTTTTGCATAACTATACTTTAGATTCCGGTATACTAAGAAGTATTCGTCCGACGGCTGTTGAATTATCGTCCGACAGCTGTCGGACGATAATTCAACAGCCGTCGGACGATAAGGTTACATATGTCGGACGAATACTTTCTAGTAAAAGGAATATTTGTCCATCGTAATGCCGGAAAGAATCCGTACCTCCCCTCCAAAGTGTCTATATAAGAAGGCCATGAAGAGGAATAGAACAGAGAATCTAAAAAAACAAATAAAAAAACCGCCGCAAGCTATTGCAGATTTCAAAATAATGTCTACCTTTGCAACCGCAAAACAAAAACGGGTAAGTCCTATACGGCCAGCTCCCTTCGAATCCTCCAGGGCTTGATCGCAGCAAAGGTAGTTGGTTGTAGCGGCGCGATATAGCAAGCTTACCCACCCGCCTCTTTAGCTCAGTTGGCCAGAGCACGTGATTTGTAATCTCGGGGTCGTTGGTTCGAATCCGACAAGAGGCTCAGAAAAAGAAAAGGTGATACGAAATGTATCACCTTTTCTTTTTTAATTAATAATGAAAAATTAAAGAATTAAAAATTAAAATCTGCACATCGGCTTGCCCTTGAATCCAACTATATTTGTACCTTTGCACATTATTTCTAAGAAAGATGGCAGAAAATAGAGGTTACATGCAACGATACGCAATGCTGTTCGGTACCTATATGGGAGGTTTCTGGATATTGAAGTTCATACTCTTTCCTGTGGGGCTGTCGGTTCCTTTTTTACTTTTCCTTTTCATGGGACTCACGCTATGCGTACCTTTTATGGGATATTATTATGCACGGATGTATCGTAATCAGGTATGCGGAGGCGGCATCAGCTTCCTGCATGCATGGATATTCACCGTTTTCATGTATATGTTTGCCGCGCTGCTTGCCGCCGTGGCACACTACATCTACTTCAGGTTCATAGACCACGGATATGTGATAAACACGTGCGAAACGATGGTAGACACGCTTGCCCAAAGCAACATGCCGGGAATGGATTCGTACATCGCCACCTATCAGGAAGCTTTGGAGACAGCCCGACTACTCAGCCCTATCGACATTACGCTACAGATGATATCGTCCAATGTATTTTGGGGTTCGATACTGGCTTTCCCCACCGCCTTGTTCGTGATGAGACGCAAGAAAGACGACGCTCCGGCAGAGTGACGGAACAGCAAAAAGAATGTTATTTCAATTGTAAAATAGAAAAATCATACATCAATGGATATTTCAGTTGTCGTACCACTATATAATGAAGAAGAATCACTCCCCGAATTGTTCGCATGGATTGAGCGGGTGATGAATGCCAACGGCTTTTCATACGAAGTGATTTTCGTGAACGACGGAAGTACCGACCGTTCGTGGCAGGTTATCGAGCAATTGCAGGCACAAGCTCCGGACAAGGTACGGGGCATTAAGTTCCGCCGCAACTACGGGAAGTCGCCGGCATTGTTCTGTGGTTTCGAACAAGCACAAGGCGACGTCGTGATAACCATGGACGCCGACCTGCAGGACAGTCCCGACGAAATACCCGAACTCTACCGCATGATTACCCAAGACGGCTATGACCTCGTATCGGGCTGGAAGCAGAAACGTTACGACCCGTTGTCGAAGACCCTCCCCACCAAATTGTTCAATGCCACCGCCCGCAAAGTATCGGGCATCAAAAACCTGCACGACTTTAATTGCGGACTGAAGGCATATCGCAAAGAGGTTGTCAAGAATATAGAGGTATACGGCGAAATGCACCGCTACATCCCCTACCTGGCCAAGAACGCCGGCTTCAAGAAAATCGGCGAGAAAGTGGTGCACCATCAGGCACGCAAATACGGAAAGACCAAGTTCGGGCTGAACCGATTTGTAAACGGGTATCTGGACTTGCTTTCCCTTTGGTTCCTTTCCCGGTTCGGCATCAAGCCCATGCACTTTTTCGGATTGCTGGGTTCATTGATGTTCATCTTCGGCTTCATAGCCGTGGTCATAGTAGGTGTCAGCAAGTTGTACTACATGCACCATGGCATGCCCTACCGCCTTGTGACGGACTCTCCCTACTTCTACCTCTCGTTGACCTCCATGATTATCGGCACACAACTATTCGTGGCAGGATTCCTCGGAGAGCTGATTTCACGTAATGCCCCGGAACGAAACAAATATCAAATAGAGAAAACCATTTAACGATGAAAAAATTAGTCAGACTTGTCATACTCGGAGCTATCCTTTGCCCGATAATAAGCATAGCTATCTCCTGCTCGGAGGAGGCAGATTGCTCCATGACGGCACGCCCCATGGTGAATTGCATTCTTTATAGAGTAGACCCCGAAACCCAATACGTGGAGAACGACACGCTCGACTCGCTCACCGTCACAGCATACGGCACCGACTCCATCATCATCAACAACCAGAAGAAGGTACACGACATCTCCCTGCCACTGCGCTATACGGAGGATTCCACCAAGCTGATATTCAAGTATAGCCGGACCAAGAGTGACACGATGGTGATACGCCACACCAACACCCCCTATTTCCTATCGATGGATTGCGGCTATCAGATGAAGCAGGCCATCACAGACGTAACGTGCACCCGCATCTCTCTGGACTCGATATACATCAAAGACAATGAAGCAGGCATCTATGGAAAGGAAAATCTTAAGTTATTCTATTAGTCTGGCACTCTGCCTGCTGATGTTCCTCCCCCTACGGGCGCAGAACGGGAATCCTACCGTCCCCCCCCAGGGAGCACCTCCCAAGAAGGAGAAGAAGGACGCGAAAGAAGAAGTGCACTATCCGTTATACAACGGCATGTCCGTCGGCTTGGACTTGTGGGGAATCGGAAGTTCCGTATTTGGAGGAGATTTCCTGAGTTCCGAAGTGGCCGTGGATGTAAACCTCAAGAACCGCTTCTTCCCTATTGCCGAACTGGGATATGGCTCCACGGACACCTGGAGTGACAAAGGCATACACTACAAAGCAACGCCCCCTACTTCCGCATAGGAATGGACTATAACACGCTATACAAGAAGCAGCACGGACACATGCTACTCGTAGGCTTGCGTTACGGTGTAAGCAGCTTCAAGTACGATGTAGACGCCTTGGGACTGGACGACCCGATATACGGTGGCATCGTAGGCAATCCGAATCTGGACGACGAGATATGGGGAGGCAGCCTGCCCTATAACCATAAAGGAATGAAAGGCTCCATGCAATGGGCGGAATTTTGTGTCGGTATCCGGGCGCACGTCTGGAAGGCATTGTACATGGGCTGGTCACTACGCTTCAAGTTCAAATTGTCTGCCTCGGCCGATGAATACGGTGACCCGTGGTATGTGCCCGGTTTCGGGAAATATGGCTCCAACACGATGGGAGTAACCTATACGATAACTTATAAACTACCTCTTTAAGCGACTTATGACAGGGTTAGAGATTTGGCTACTGGCCGTAGGACTTGCGATGGATTGTTTCGCCGTTTCTATAGCCAGCGGAATTATATTGAAACGCGCCCGGCTGCGCCCTATGCTGGTGATGGCCATCAGCTTCGGCTTTTTCCAGGCTTTGATGCCTCTGCTGGGATGGATAGGCGCCAGTTTTTTCAGCCACCTGATAGAAAGTATTGACCATTGGATTGCATTCGGTATCCTTGCCTTCCTGGGCGGACGCATGATAATGGAATCCTTCAAGGACGAAGATTGCAAGCACGAGTATGACCCTACCAGCCTGAAGGTGGTGCTCGCTCTGGCCGTGGCAACCAGCATCGATGCATTGGCGGTAGGTGTTTCGTTTGCATTCCTCGGTATCAAGCAATTCTCGGCTATTCTTTCCCCCATCGGCATTATCGGTTTTGTATCATTCGCCTTGTCGATGGTCGGCCTGATGTTCGGCATCCGTTTCGGATGTGGCATAGCCCGCAGACTGCGCGCCGAACTTTGGGGAGGGATTATCCTCGTCATCATCGGTACCAAGATATTGGTAGAGCATCTCTTCTTTTAATTAAAAAGTAAAAACTCAGATAGGATATGGAAAAGAAAGTACAACGGAATTTTTTATGGATTGCCCTACTGGTACTGGGAACCATCTGGATACTTGCCCGCCACAACCAAGTCACTCCTTATCAGACGGATAACGGACTGATATTCGGTACGGTATATAAAGTGACTTATCAATGTGACCAAAATCTGAAGGCGGAGATAGAAGCGGAACTCAAACGTTTCGACGGTTCCTTGTCCCCTTTCAATGACACGGCGACCATTACGCGCATCAACCGCAACGAGGACATTGTGCCCGACACATTCTTTACCAACGTCTTCCGACGTAGCATGGAAATCTCCCGGGAGACCGATGGTGCCTTCGATATCACCGTTGCCCCTCTTGCCAATGCCTGGGGATTTGGGTTCAAGAAGGGTAACTTCCCCGACTCTGCCATGATAGACAGCCTGCTGGAGATGACAGGATACGAAAAAGTAAAATTGTCCGATGAAGGGAAAGTGGTGAAAACAGACCCGCGTATAATGCTCTCATGCAGCGCTGTGGCAAAAGGATATGCAGTAGATGTCATAGCCCAACTTCTGAAGAAGAAGGGTATCCGCAACTTTATGGTCGATATAGGCGGAGAAGTGGTTGTTCACGGGCAAAACCCTCAAAATGGACCTTGGCGCATCGGTTTGAACAAGCCGATAGACGACTCACTGGCAGTGAACCAGGAACTGCAAGCAGTGCTGCAAGTCACGGATTTAGGCATGGCTACATCGGGCAATTATCGCAACTACTACTATAAAGACGGAAAGAAATATGCGCATACCATCGACCCGCGTACCGGCTATCCGGTACAGCACAGCATCTTGTCAGCCACCGTCATTGCCAAAGATTGCATGAGTGCAGACGCCTATGCCACGGCATTCATGGTGATGGGGCTGGAAGAAGCAGAACGCGTGGCGGATGCACATCCGGATATCGACGCCTGTTTCATTTATACGGATGAAGAAGGAAAGCTTCAAACGTTCTTAACAAAAGGAATGGAGAAGTATATGAAATAATGTGCAAATGCGATTAACCCATCATTTATAAAATACAAAATATACCGCCAGTACCAGACATACAAAAGCGGCAAAATGATTCCAATGCAGCGTTTCCCCCTTGAAAAGAACCGTTGTGAACACCGTAAAGATAATCAAAGTGATTACTTCCTGAATCACTTTGAGTTGCATCAATGAGAACGGGCCTCCATTGCCTAAAAAGCCTATCCGATTGGCCGGAACCTGGCAAGAATACTCTGCCAAAGCTATTACCCAGGAAAACAGCACCACGGCATACAACGGCCAGTTGGAGATGACTTTTGTCTCTTGTAGCTTCAGATGCCCATACCAGGCAAACGTCATGAAAATATTAGATACAATCAATAGCAAAATGGTATAAAATGCTTTCATATAGTGATTAATGATTAGTGATTAATGATTAATGATTGCAGGCAGCAATTCCTCTTGCACATTCGTCATACTCCCCCATAGACTATAGCGTGCCTCAGGATTCATTTCCTCCAATTGTTTCAGAATGCCTTTCATTGCACTACGGCTGGATTGTGACTCATACGGACAATTCTTCACCTGCTTACGATACCCCCTCACTTGCGCCAACTCCATCAAATCCGCCTCATGTACCAGACACATCGGACGGATAATCGTCATATCAAACTTCTTCATTACCAGCCGAGGCGGCATGGAGCTGAACGCTCCCTGATAGGTGATATTCATCAGCAAGGTCTCCAGAATATCATCCATGTGATGGCCTAACGCGATTTTATTGCATCCCTGCTCCTTGGCTACGGTAAACAATGCCTTCCGTCTATTCCAAGAGCAAAGAAAACAAGGAGACTTGCGGGTATCGGTCGTGGCATCAAACTCCGTTTCAAAGAGAACAAAAGGCACTCCCCACGACTCTACGTACTCCCTCAGATAGTCCACATCACTTTGATAAGGTATATTCTTCATCACTACATGTACGGCGACAACGGAAAAACGGGGTTTATAGACACGGGCACGCCGTGCCAACAATTCCACCAGCGCCAAAGAGTCCTTGCCTCCCGAAAGCCCGATGAGAATCTTATCGCCGTCCTCTATCAGCCCATATTCCACCACACCTTTGCTAAACCGCTTGTCTATGCGGCGCAACATCTTTTCTTCTTCAGTAAATTGTGCCATTGATACGAGTTATGAGTTATAAGTTATGAATTATAGCTCTTCCGGTTGCAAAAGTAAGGCAAAAGAACGATTTAAAGAAGAATTAACAAAATAGAATTACGGAAACCAGCTTTATTCACGATAAATTTGTATTTTTGACCTTCTGAACAATCAGCATGTATCAATATGAATAAAAAATATATCCTTTTCTTTCTATTCGGCCTTGAGCATAACAATTTCCGCACAAAGCCTGGCAGAAGCCAAAGCCTTGTACGAGAAGGGAGAATACGAAGAAGCCAAGCCCGCTTTCAAGAAACTCGTCAAGACACAACCTGGTAATGGAAATTACAACCTATGGTACGGTGTATGTTGCCTGGAAACCGGCGAACCCGCAGAAGCCTTGAAGTACCTGGAAAGCGCCGTCAAGAGACGTGTCCCCAGCGGGCAACTCTATTTGGCCCTGGCATACAATGATCTATATCGGTTCGAAGATGCCATCGAGACTTATGAGACCTACATTTCCGACCTGAGAAAGAGAAAACGCTCCACCGAAGAGGCCGAACAATTATTGGAAAAAAGCAAATCCAACTTGCGCATGCTGAAAGGCGTGGAAGAGGTCTGCTTCATCGACAGCTTTGTGGTAGACAAGGAAAAATTCCTGGATGCATACAAAATCAGCCCCGAATCGGGCAAGCTGTTCATGTACGACACCTACTTCAATGATTCCGGTAAGGAAGGCGGAACGGTATACGAAACGGAGCTGGGCAATAAACTATATTATAGCGAAATGCAACCGGACAGCACCCTCAGTATCCTTTCGCGCAACAAGTTGCTGGACAAATGGAGTGATGGCAGCTTGTTGCCCGGAAGCATCAACGAGGCCATGAATGCAGACTATCCCTATGTACTTACGGACGGTATCACTATCTACTATGCTTCGGATGGCCCTGGCTCGATGGGAGGATATGACATTTTCGTCACCCGTTACAATACGAATACCGACTCCTATCTGATGCCGGAAAATGTGGGCATGCCGTTCAATTCGCCCTACAACGACTATATGTACGTCATCGACGAATTCAACGACTTGGGATGGTTTGCCTCCGACCGCTACCAGCCCGAAGGCAAAGTGTGTATCTATGTATTCATTCCCAACTCATCCAAGCAAGTGTACAACTACGAAGGGATGGACCCGGACAAGATGATATCATTGGCGCAACTTCACTCTATCAAGGACACATGGACGGACACCGATGCGGTAAAGGGCGCCCGAGAAAGGCTTTGGACCGCTGCCAACGCAAAGCCGCAGACCACCAAGAAGCATGATTTCCAATTCATCATTGACGACCACTCCACCTACTACCAGCTGGACGATTTCCGCTCCCCACAGGCCAAAGCCTCGTATGGCAAATACAATCAGCTGGAGCAGAGCTACAAACAACTGCAGGAGAAACTGGAAGATATGCGTTCGGAATACTCCCGAGCCAACAAGCAGGAAAAGGACAAGATGTCCGCCGCCATCCTCGACCTGGAGCAACGTGTACGGCAATTGTCCACTGAGATGGAGCAGACTGCCATTCAAGTGCGCAACCTGGAAAAACAAGCCACCAAATAAAGACAACTATGGATATACTCATTATCGCCTCATTGATTATAGGAGCAGTAATCTTGTTCTTAGTGGAATTATTCGTAATTCCGGGTATCAGCGTTGCCGGTTTTCTGGCAGGAGGTTGCATCATCTTTGCCAACTACTATGCCTTTGCCTATATGGGTACCACGGCAGGTGTCATTACGCTTATCATATCTGCCCTGGCTTGTATCGGCTCGTTGGTATGGTTCATGCGCTCCAAGACACTCGACAAAATTGCATTGAAAAAAAACATCACCTCCAAAGTAGACCGTAGTGCCGAGGAAAAAGTCAAGGTAGGTGATATAGGCGTAACCACTACTCGCCTGGCTCTTATCGGCTATGCCGAAATCAACGGAGACATCGTGGAAGTAAAGTCATCAGACGGCTTCCTGAACGAAAAGACTCCGATTATCGTAGACCGTATTGCCGACGGAGTCCTCTTAGTGGAACGGCTCAAGCAGTGAAATTTCAGGAATCAACCTATTTATAACTAACAATTAATATTTAATCTCATGGATCCAAGCACAATGTATTTAACCGCCTTCCTCATTATAGGAGGCATTATCTTCCTGGTACTTTTCTTCCATTATGTACCGTTCTTCTTGTGGCTGTCTGCCAAAGTATCGGGAGTAAACATCTCGCTGGTACAACTTTTCCTGATGCGTATCCGTAATGTTCCTCCTTATATCATTGTGCCCGGCATGATTGAAGCTCATAAAGCAGGATTGCAAAACATCACGCGCGACGAACTGGAAGCGCACTACCTTGCCGGAGGTCACGTAGAGCGGGTGGTACACGCACTGGTATCCGCCTCTAAAGCCAATATCGAGCTGCCGTTCCAGATGGCAACCGCCATCGACCTTGCCGGCCGTGACGTGTTCGAAGCCGTACAGATGTCCGTTAACCCCAAAGTAATTGACACCCCTCCCGTGACAGCTGTTGCCAAAGACGGTATCCAGCTGATTGCCAAGGCCCGTGTAACGGTGCGCGCCAATATCCGCCAATTGGTGGGAGGTGCCGGAGAAGACACGATTCTGGCCCGTGTAGGCGAGGGTATTGTGTCTTCCATCGGTTCGTCAGAGAATCATAAGTCTGTATTGGAGAATCCGGATTCTATCTCCAAACTGGTATTGCGCAAGGGGTTGGATGCCGGAACAGCATTCGAAATTCTGTCCATTGACATTGCTGATATTGACATAGGTAAGAATATCGGTGCCGCCCTGCAGATAGACCAAGCCAATGCCGACAAGAACATTGCTCAAGCCAAGGCAGAGGAACGCCGCGCCATGGCCGTAGCCACAGAGCAGGAAATGAAGGCAAAGGCCCAGGAAGCCCGTGCCAAAGTTATCGAGGCAGAAGCGGAAGTACCCAAGGCCATGGCCGAAGCATTCCGCAACGGCAATCTGGGTATCATGGACTATTACCGGATGAAGAATATAGAAGCCGACACTTCCATGCGCGAAAACATTGCTAAACCGACGACGGGCAATACCAGCCAGCCGTTGAGCAAATAACCCGAAAAGTAACTGACAGAAACGCCGGAACCGGTGAACAAGAATCGGTTCCCGGCGTTTCTATTTATAAACAAAAGATTAAAGCCTCAAGCATATGAAGAAATATTTCGCCTCTTCCGAACTGATCATCAATGAAGACGGTTCTGTATTTCATCTTCACGTAAAGCCCGAATGGCTGGCAGACAAAGTCATCTTGGTAGGCGACCCCGGACGGGTGGCACTGGTTGCCTCCCATTTCGAGAACAAGGAATGTGAAGTGGAAAGCCGCGAGTTCAAGACTATCACCGGTACTTACCAGGGGAAACGTATTACGGTGGTTTCCACCGGTATCGGATGTGACAACATCGATATCGTGATGAACGAACTGGATGCCCTGGCAAACATCGATTTCGAGACGCGCGAAGAAAAGCCCCGTCTGCGTAGCCTTGAGCTGGTACGTATCGGCACCTGCGGCGGCTTGCAACCCTACACTCCGGTAGGCACATTCGTATGTTCTGAAAAGTCCATTGGTTTCGATGGGCTGCTCAACTTCTATGCCGGACGCAACTCCGTGTGCGACCTGCCCATGGAGCGTGCCTTCCTCAACCATATGGGATGGTCCGGCAACATGTGTGCCCCTGCCCCCTACGTCATTGATGCAAGTGCTGAACTGATAGACCGCATCGCACAAGACGACATGGTACGTGGCGTAACGATTGCCGCCGGGGGCTTCTTCGGACCTCAAGGACGCGAGTTACGCGTGCCGCTTGCCGACCCACATCAGAATGAGAAGATTGAAAAATTTGAATACAACGGCTACCGTATCACCAACTTCGAGATGGAAAGTTCTGCCCTGGCAGGCTTGAGCCGTCTGATGGGGCACAAGGCCATGACGGTATGCATGGTCATTGCCAACCGCCTGATAAAAGAAGCTAACACGGGATACAAGAATACGATAGATACTCTTATCAAAACAGTATTCGACCGTATCTAAGTATCCTTCAAGAAATGCTCCTCCCTTTCCTTCAGCCAATCCTAGGAGTAGGGTTTAGTAATGACTTCATCACATCCTGCCTGACGTGCCCGTTGCTGGTCTGTATAGTGTAGCAATGTCCTGCTATACCCACAATGGGCACAGAGGCGGATTAGGCTTTATAAGCATCTATCCATTATCGATTTGCACAAAGTTACGATAAAAGCCCATAAGTTGAATCACCATCTCTCTTTTTTGTAAAGAAACCATTATCTTTGCTGAATAAAAATAAGCCGGATAAAATGAACCAAGATACCATTTGTGCCATAGCCACCGCCCAAGGGGGAGCCATAGGATGCATCCGTGTCTCCGGACCGGATGCCATAGAGATAACATCCCGCATATTTACCCCTGCCCGGAAGGGGAAGAAGCTGAAGGATGCCAAGCCATACACACTTACCTTCGGTCATATCCATGAAGAAGAAAACATCATAGACGAAGTACTTGTAAGCTTATTCCGTGCCCCCCACTCGTACACGGGCGAGGATAGCACGGAAATCATGTGCCACGGTTCGAGCTATATTCTTCAGAAGGTGTTGCAACTGCTCATCGGTAATGGTTGCCGCCTGGCAGCTCCCGGTGAGTACACGCAACGGGCCTTCTTGGGCGGCAAAATGGACCTAAGCCAGGCCGAAGCCGTGGCCGACCTCATCGCCTCCACCTCTGCCGCCACTCACCGCCTCGCCATGAGCCAAATGCGCGGTGGGTTCAGTAAAGAGCTGGCCTCACTACGCGACCAATTGCTGCACTTCACATCACTCATAGAACTGGAGCTGGACTTCAGCGACCACGAAGAACTGGAATTTGCCGACCGCTCCGAGCTATGTCTCCTAGCAGACGGCATAGAGCAGGTAATTTCCCGTTTAGTACAATCCTTCAGTGTAGGCAATGCCATCAAGAACGGCGTGCCCGTAGCCATCATCGGCGAAACGAACGCTGGTAAATCCACCCTGTTGAATGCACTACTAAACGAGGAACGAGCCATTGTAAGCGACATACACGGGACAACCCGCGATGTGATAGAAGACACAGTCAATCTTGGTGGGATAACTTTCCGATTTATTGATACGGCAGGCATACGCGAAACGAACGACACCATCGAGAACCTAGGAATTGAGCGAACCTTCCAGAAATTGGAGCAGGCGGAAATCGTGCTCTGGATAGTTGATGCCACGAATGCCGTCTCACGGATACCACAACTAACTGCCCAGATACTTCCCCGTTGCGAAGGGAAACGGCTCATTCTCGTATTCAACAAGACCGATCTGGTGCAAGATGCCTCAACCATCCCCAACCCCAGTTTCACCCTGGCCGCTACTAATGTGCAATGCATCTCCATCTCTGCCAAAGGGCGTACCAACCTCGACAAGCTTCAGCAAATGCTAATCTCTGCCGCTAACCTGCCCACAGTTACCCAAAACGATGTCATTGTCACGAATATACGCCATTACGAGGCTTTGACCCATGCCTTGGAAGCCATCCACCGGGTCCAACAAGGGCTAGCAGAAAATCTATCCGGAGATTTTGTTTCACAAGATATCCGCGAATGCATTTTCCATCTAAGCGATATTGCGGGGGAAGTTACGAACGATATGGTACTTGGGAATATTTTCGAACATTTTTGCGTCGGGAAATAGGTAGCGATTACCAACGATTAGCATAGATTACTATTGATTAATAAGGCGTTCATTTTGAGCGCCTTTCTTTTTGCTCGTATGGACGATGGTTATCGTTTATACTTGTTTTTCAGCTCATTTTTGTACCGTATTTGGGTCTCGGAGGTTTGCAACTGAAAACCGATTGGAAAGGTCGTAGATAGAGTTTACAATGGTTGACAACAGTTTACGATGGTTGACATAAATTGGGAGAAATAAAGCGAAGTAAACATTAAAAAATGAGCAAAAATGGCAAGTAGTAGCATCAGAATCAAAAAGGTATGCGAGTGGTGCGGAGAAGTTTTCTATGCACAGAAGACAACAACTCGATACTGTTCACATCGTTGCAATAGCAGGGCTTATAAAGAAGATGCACGCAACAAACGCATTCAGAGAACTGAAACAGAAACAGAGGTACTTATCCGCCAACAACCCATACAGGCTGTAAAGGATAAGGAGTTTCTATCTTTTGCAGAGGTAGGTATCCTGCTCGGCATAACAAGGCAAGCTGTCTATAAGATGGTTACTCAGGGACATTTGAAAGCATCAAAGATTAGTAGTAGGCTCTCTTTTATCAAGAGAAGTGATATTGAGAATATGCTTGAGAATAAACCCTATGAAAAACAGCAAAACAAAGAAGCCGTCCCTATCACCGAGTTCTACACCACAGCCGAAGTCAAAGAGAAATACAATGTAGTCGATTCGTGGATATTCGTTGTCGCCAAGAAACACAATATTCCCCGGACCTTCAATCGTGGTAAAACTTATTGGAGCAAAAAGCATATCGACAATTATTTCTCGAAGAAAGCCGCTAACCCGGAAATCACTGAGTGGTACACCGTGCAGGAAATTCAGGAGAAGTTTAATATGACTTTGGCAGCCATCTATGTGCTTGCCTCGAAGAATGCTATTCCCAAAAAGAAAGAAGGTGTCATGGTTAGCTACTCCAAAAAACATTTCGACATAGCCAAAGGCATAGTCCAAGCTGACGAACCACAATATTATACGGTAGCAGAAGCAATGGCAAAGTTCAATCTCACACGAGATCAACTCTATCATTACGCCAAATACCACAACATTCCCAGAGTGAAAGTTGGCAAATACGTTAAGATCTCCCGACCGGAGCTTGACCATCTTTTGGGTGGTCCCAAAATAGAGTAAGTTATTCTGTGGTGATAGGAGTCACCATCCTATCACCACTTTTCTTTGCATTCAAAAAACAAGTATAAACATTTTAATAACAATTGTATGACGCACACATGTACCAAAGTTACCGTTCGCCAAAGAGCTATTCGTAACGACAAAATCTCTCTCTACCTTGATTATTATCCAGCCGTTCGCCATCCTGAAACCATGATTATGAGCCGTCGGGAGTATCTAGGTATCTACATCTACGCCCACCCAAAGAACGAGATGGAGCGTGAGTTCAACAATGATATGCTGAACAAAGCCGAAGCCATCCGCTGCATCCGGGTACAATCACTAATCAATGAGGAATTCGGTTTCTTAGACAAGCACAAAATGAAAGCCGATTTCCTTGCCTACTTCGCCAAAATGATGCGCACCAAAGATCAGAAATGGAAAGTAGTCTACGCCCATTTCTCAAACTTCGTACAGGGTAAATGTACCTTTGGTGAAGTGAATGTCGATCTTTGTAAACGATTCCGGGCTTACCTATTGAATGCTAAGCAACTCAAACACACCGAACATAAAGTATCGCTCAATTCGGCAGCAGGCTACTACTCCACGTTCAGAGGTCTGCTGAAAATCGCCTATCGTGATAAACTACTCCGTGAGAACATCAACGACTTCTTAGAGAAGATCGAATATGAGGACGTAAAGAAAGAGTATCTGACATTAGACGAGGTGAAGCAATTAGCTGCTACGCCTTGTGATATCCCCGTTCTCAAAGCTGCTTCTCTGTTCTCCTGCTTGACAGGGCTTCGTATCAGCGACATAATGAACCTGCAATGGTCGGACTTTGGCATCGCTCCCGATCAAGGCTACTGCATTCGCATCCGTACCCAGAAGACCAAAACAGAGGCCACGCTCCCCATCAGCCATGAAGCTTTTGAACTTTGCGGAGAAGTGAGAACAGGCAAAGTATTTAAAGGACTCAGTCGAAGCATGATAAATTATCCTCTGAAAAATTGGCTTAAGAAAGCTAAGATACAGAAGCACATTACGTTCCATTGCTTTCGGCACTCGTATGCAACCCTCCAAATTGCCGCTGGTACAGATATTTACACGGTCAGCAAGATGCTCACTCACCGCAATGTGTCAACAACACAAATATATGCGGAGCTGGTGAGCGAAAAGAAACGTGAGTCGGCAAATAAGATTTCTTTGAAATAAAATATATTTCATCAACATATCATATAATGAACAAATAGCATTATATTTGCATATTATATGATATGTTACAACTATGGCAAAGAATACAATGGGCACTAAGTTGCCTCGAAAACTAGAGCAAAAAATGGAGATTGTAGGTGAGCAGATTAAGTTAGCACGCCTACGTCGCAATTTGAGTGTGGCACAGGTGGCTGAACGAGCTACCTGCTCTCCCCTCACGGTATCACGCATCGAAAAGGGTGTATCTACCGTTGCCATAGGTATCTATCTTCGTGTGCTTTATGCTCTTCAACTGGATGAAGATATTCTCTGGCTTGCCAAAGAGGATAAATTAGGGAAATCACTGCAAGATTTGGCACTAAAAAGTCGTGAGCGTGCATCTAAAAAGGAATAAACAATGAAAAAACTATTGGTATATGCTGATTTTGATTGGCTAAAAGAGATTGAACTCATTGGAGAGCTAAGCTATGAATCCCTTCGTGGTTCAGACAGTTTCGCCTTTCAGTTTAATGATGAATGGCTGAAGCGATATGGCAACTTATATATTAGCGCAGACCTGAATAATTACAAAGGACTGCAATACACACAACCGGAGAAAGATATTTTCGGATGCTTCTCCGATGCCTTACCCGATCGATGGGGACGTACGCTGCTCAACCGCAGAGAACAAATTTTGGCTACCGAAGAGAAACGTCCTGTCCGTCGGTTATCTTCATTTGATTATCTGTTGGGGATTGATGATTCATCTCGCATGGGTGGATTTCGCTTCAAAGAGACACCCGATGGAGACTTTATCAACTCAAGCAACACCCTACGCATCCCACCATTAACCAGTATCCGTGAGTTGATTCATGCCAGTGGAGAAATTGAAAAAAGCGAAGAAGAAAACAAACTACCCGATAAAAAGTGGCTCACTCAATTAGTACAACCCGGCTCTTCATTGGGTGGAGCCAGGCCGAAAGCCAGCGTAATTGATACGGACAAAGTACTGTATGTTGCCAAATTCCCCTCTCGCAAAGATGATTACAACACAGGGCTTTGGGAACACTTCTGCCACCTACTGGCAACGAAAGCAGGAATCAATGCGGCTTCTACGCAAGTAATTTCAACAAGCGATAAGTATCACACACTCTTATCACGTCGTTTTGACAGAACCGACGACGGCAGACGAATACATTTTGCTTCTGCGATGACGTTGCTCGGATTCTCGGATGGAGCAAACGCAAGCACCGGAAATGGGTACTTGGATATTGTAGACTGTAGCTAACACTTGAAAAGGGACCCGGGTAGCATTTGAAACGTGTACCACCCGATAGGTTTTGCAAAGTTAATTAAATTTGTTTATTTATCATATCTTGTGTTTCTTTCATTCTGTACGATTTTCCCGTCATGTTCAGTAGAATCGCCTTGTGCGTTAGCCTGTCTACCATTGCTGTAACTAGTACTTTGTCTGCAATAATCTCGTCCCATCTGTTGAATGCGAGATTTGTTGTAATGACGGTTGTTTTCTTGTCAGTTCTGAGTGACAGATGGTTGAACAACATCTCCGCTCCCGCCTTGTCACAAGAAACGTATCCGAACTCGTCGCAGATGACCATGTCGTATCGTTCGAACTTGTTCTCGAGTGCCCTTAGTGTCATTGCGTTCCGGCATTCCCTTATCTGCGTAAGCAGTCTGGGCACGGAAGTGAACAGTACGGAGTATCCCGCGTTACAGGCCGCAATCCCCAAGGCTGTAGCCAGATGGGTCTTTCCGGTACCGGGATTCCCGTATAGTATAAGGTTGCGCCCTTCCTTGATGAAATCAAGTGTCTCAAGGTTTGGCAAGGCCTTCCGCGCTTCTGGCGGAAGCGCGTCCGTGTCTATTTCGTTGAGGTATCGCAACTGTGGGAACGCGGCATTTTTGATGCGATGCCGACGCTGGTTCTCCGAGCGGTTTTCTTTTTCCTGACGCAGGAGTTCGGCCGTGAACATCCACAGGTTCCATCGTTCATCAAGTCCTTGCTGTATAAGCAGGTCGATGTCGCGTCGTACCAGAGGGAGTTTGAGGTCGAAGGCATACGCACGTATCCGTTCGCGTATGGAGTCTTGATTTTCGTTTTGTTCCATTGCTATGCAATTTTTATGTTGTTAGACGGTAACTTTGTTTACAGGTTGTTGTGTGGCGCCACATCCGATCATCGCCGAAAGTGTGTCCAATGTCTGTGAGGCCGATTCTTCAATGGCGGTCTGTTGTGGATCGGACGGGGTCAGGGTGGCCGCGTCTTGACGGACGTTTGCGGTTCCATTGCCGTCACTGGCCAGCATCTCGGCGCTCAATTGTTCGGAAGACAGGCGTTTGAGTCCCCGGGAGGACAGACGGTCTGCCGCAGCCAGTATGTCGGCATAAGTGCGCTGGTTGTCACGGGTAAACACGAGCAGTTCGACAAACGATCTGGGAGAATCCGTAAAATGTTTGCGAAACAGTGCCGCCACGTCCGGGTGTACCTGTCGCATGGCCGTGGATCGTCCCAACGCCGCAGGCTTGCGAAGGAACGTGCCCAGATAGTGCATCAGGTCGATACACCAGTCACCGAGACGCCGGGAGCGTACATGCGTGGCTACCTTGTCGCGACCGTCAAGCACGACAATACGCTCGGAATACATCTTTATGGGTACCTCCCGACCGACAAGCCGGTCAGGCACAGAGTAATGCACACCATCGACGGTAATGGTGGAATACTTCCCGACACGGGCATGCCGCTGCTCAAAGCAGCCCATGTCACCGTGGTCAAGCGGCCGCAAAGCCGCAATATCGGCCTGTACGCGCTCCTTCTTCTCTTGCGCAGACATGTTGGAAGCCTCCCCGTTGAGCCTGTCACAGACCTTGTCAAGATGACACTGTGCCTGCTTCCAGCGAACCGAAACGGACATCATAGGCGAAAAGCCCGCCGGCGGATATGTTCCACCGAACGCTCCACCTTACCTTTCTCCCATCCCGAACGCGGATTACAGAAATGAGGGGTGAAACAATAGTGGAGTTCCATGCGGCGCAGGGCATCGGTATGTTCGCGCTCCTGTCCAAGGAACTTCTTGACGGCCACCCGCATGTTATCGTAGGCCATTACTTGCGGCGTGCCCCCCAAAGCACGGAAGCAGTTGCGGTGTGCTTCCATCAGGGCCAACGTGTCCTCGCGGGAGAACAGGTATGCCCGCCGCAGGTTGCTATGGTTCATCGTGAACACGGCCATGTGCAGCTTCGTCTTGACACCGGCAATCAAAGTGTCAGCACGCCCCAGTCAAACTCGCACCGGAACCCCGGTTCATACTCCTGGCGGATGAACGCCGCCGGGGACTTGGCTGGAGCGGACACCGCCACTTCAATGCACGGACATACTGGCATACCGTCGAATAAGGCAATCTCTATGCCTTGATCAGCGCAACCGGCGCCACATGTCAATCTTGCGCATCTGCTGCTTGCGCAATCCGGCCGCGGCATTAGACCGGTTGCGGGCCATGAAGCCGTCTATCGCCTCCATCACCTGCTGGTTCATCACTCTGCGGACACGTTTGCTGCTGTCATAGCGCACCGGCTGCTGCAGGTACGTGTCCATTGCTTCCGCATCGGGGTTGTCACCGACCGCTTGTTCGAAAGCCCGGAGATACTTGCGTACAGTCTTGCGGCTCATGCCGTTACGACGGGCGATCTCACGGATACTCAATCCGTCACGCCTATAGGCGAGAATTATGGAATCTCTTTCTTCCATGTGGTACATATTATGAACGCCATTGGTTTTTATGAATATACCAATTTTGTTCGGTTAAACATACCCATGGGTGGGGCACTTTTTAAATGTTGTTCCGGGTCCCTTTTCAAGTGTTAGCTACAAGATGTACTGAAGGATGTTAGTCTGGATGCTATTATAACTTCCGTTTTTGATGGAAAAGAATCTTCTTTTGATCAGTTTATAGAACAGGATGAAATCATCATTGAGAAAGTATTCCGGAATAAGATAGAAGAACAACAAAAAGTAATCGCCCATAGTGAAGTCGATTATAAAGATGCCCGTATTCTCAAAGAACATTCTGACGAGAAACGATTGCAACCGATTTATATTCGTTTCTTTTTTGAAAGAACTTTCAGCTATTTAGGAGGAAAATACAGGATGATACAAGACGGAATTTATCAAATGGAAAACATTCCGGATGTACTTTCCAAACGTCTAAAAGATGATTATAACATCTACGCTGAGAATATCAATAAATTATTGTTCTGTTTCGATAAACATATATTTCTCGACTATCAGAATACCAATGCCATATTGGGTAAGGTACACTATATCAATCCGGGTAACGCTTTATTTGATGCACTCATTGATTGTGTGCGCGATTCTTTCAGAGACGAAATGCTGAAAGGTACGATTCTCGTTTCACCGGAAGATACTGAAGACTATTTTGCTTTTTATGTTAAAAATCAAATCACAGACAATCGTCCCAATAAAGGAGACGACAGTATAGCAAATGAACAGCTTAGTTTTGTTTATCAAACTAATAATGGAGTATTTCATGCAACTTCACCGGCCAAGTTTCTGGATCTGCATGCACCCCTTCAATTTGCCAAGCAAATCACTCCTCCTGCTGTTATAGGTAACGAAGAAGTCACCGAATGGGCATTCGAGAATATCACCTTACCTCTATTCACCTCTACACAGGAGATTGTAGAAGCAGATGCCGCAAAGCGAAAAGAATATTTGCAGACTGCATTCAGTCAGATTATCATGGATTTAGACATAGAAATTAATGAATTGCAAGGTAAGGTTTTATTGGGAGATGTAAAAATACAGGAAAAGTTATTGCATAAGATGGAACGAAAAGCAGAACTACTCCGCAAAAAAGATGAACGCATCCGCGAAATGGAGCAAATGGTTCAAATAAATCCCAAAGCTCCGGAAATATTGGGATGTGCCTATGTCGTCCCCCTCAGCCAAATGGAGTATGAGCAACATTACGGCATGAAAAGAGACGATGAAGTAGAAGCCATAGCCATGAATATAGCTATCGAATATGAGGCTGCCAATGAATGGCAAGCGGAAGATGTTTCCAGCCAAAACTTAGGATATGATATCCGAAGCGTTAACAAGTTAGATATTAAACGATATATTGAGGTCAAAGGTCGTTCAGGGATTGATGGGGTTATGCTGTCGGAGAATGAAATGAACCGGTTGGCACAACTGGGAAACAGTGCATGGCTTTATATTGTAGTGAATTGCAAATCTAAACCACAATTGCACCGTATTCAAAACCCAGCCAAGAAGCTCATCTTTGAGCGGAAAGACAAAGGAGTACAATACTATCTGCCACTGGATGAATGGAGAAATAAAACTGAAAAATAAGGAAAACATAAATATGACAAAAGCAAAAAAACTGATAGAAGTAGCTATGCCGATTAAGGAAATATCGGCTGAGAGTGTACGTGATAAATCTATTCGTCACGGCCATATTTCTACTTTACATTTATGGTGGGCACGCCGTCCACTTCCTGTGTGCAGGGCTGTAATCTTTGCCAGTCTGGTACCAGACCCATTGGATGAGCAATGTCCGCTGGCTTTTAAAGATGCTATACAGGAGTTGTTAAGTAACGATCCACTTTATGTACCTTATCCGGATATTCCATATACGGCGATATATGATCCAATGCCGGACAATCTGCGCAATCGTTTGCTGATGTTTATAGGAAAGTTTTCTCCAGTCTGTCAGGCTAATATGTTGAAAGGCAAAAGTACAGCTTCGAAAGAACAGTTAAGTGAAGGTTGCCTGATAAAATGGGAAAGTAAGAACGATAAAGCTGTTCTAGCAAAAGCAAGAAAGTTAATTTGGGTTGCATACAATGCAGAACAGAATCCTGATGCTTCTTTTATTTCATTAAGTCAGTCATTTGATGCAGCCTATCAAGCTATTGAAGAAGCAGAAAACAATCTCTATACTTGCATAGACCGTCATTTGGAAACTGATATTATAAAAGAAAAGGAGGCTGCACTGAAAACTGCAATTGATTGTTTTCAAAAGCAGATGCCAAGTGTGTTCGATCCATTTGCAGGTGGAGGTGCTATACCCTTAGAGACAGCGCGTTTGGGATGTCGTAGTTATGGCAATGATATTAATCCGGTTGCCCATATCATTGAAAAAGGAAGTGTAGAGTTTCCACAGAAATATGGGAAGCCCATACGATATACAGAAGAGGAGTTTCGTCGTATTTACGGAAAAGAAGGTATAGATATACTCATTACCAAAGGTATTTCTATCTGCAACGGCATTATAGATATTCCCAACAGACTTTCTTTTGATGTGGAATACTATGCCAAACAACTGTTGGCTATGACAGAGAAGGAAGTAGGGTATTTATATCCTGCCGATGAAAATGGGAACAAACCAATCGCTTACTATTGGGCAAGAACTGCTACTTGCTCTAATCCAAGCTGTAAAGCGGAAGTTCCTTTATTAAAGCAATTCTATTTGGCGAATACTTCATCAAAGAAGGTGTATTTGAATCCTGTCATTAATGGGACAGATATTCAATTCGAAATTAAGGAAGGGATGTGTCCTATAAAAAGTGGATGGAATAATCGGGGAAATATGACTTGTCCTTGTTGTGGAAGCATTACAACTGTAAATCAGGTAAAACTACAGTTTAAGGCAAAAACATCTAAAGAAGTATTATTAGCAATCATTTCTGAAACAAATAGAGGAAAGCTATACAGATCGCCAACCAAAAATGAATACATTAAGCCACAATCTAAAATATAGATAAGCCTACAGATAGAATGGCTGTTGAAAATAATAGAAATTTCAACACTCCAGGATGGGGAATAGAAATTTATGGCGACATGTTCTCTGACCGTCAACTATTCATGCTCCAGGCATTTACAAAAAGCTTCTCTCTTTTAAAAAAGAAAATAGAACCAACGCAATATACTCAAGCTCTTTACACTTACTTAGCAATCTGGATTGATCGAATTGCTGTGGCTAATACTTCATTGGGAAGATGGCATAACGGGCGTGAAACTATTGAGCATCCATTCAGCAGACAAGCTATTGCTATGGTTTTCGACTATCCGGAATCCAATCCTTTTTGTAGTAGTTCTGGCAGCGCAACAAACCAACTCGAATGGATACTGCGATATATAGAATCAGAAAGTAATTCTTCTTTTGAGACTATATTAAAAAATGCTTCCAGTGGAGAAAAAAAACAATTTGGAGAAAAAAAACTGACAGCTGTGATTACAGACCCTCCATATTATGATGCGATTGCCTATGCGGATATATCAGACTTTTTCTACGTTTGGTTAAAGCGAACATTAAATGACACATATTCATTAAACTTTTCAACACCACAAACACCTAAATCAGAGGAGTGTACTGCACTAAAACATCATCATAACAATAGCGAACAAGAAGCTAAATTATACTTTGAAAAGAAACTCACAGATATATTTGATGCAATAGAACAACAAACGTCTGATATTGTCAGTATAATGTTTGCCCACCAAACAACAGAAGCATGGACCACGTTGTGTAATTCTATTCTAAGTGCCCGCATGAACATTACAGGTAGCTGGCCTATGGATACAGAAATGGCAAATAGAAGTTTGGGACTGGCAAGTGCTGCTCTTGAGTCTTCCGTTACCGTTTCCTGTCGCCCCTCCGAGCGCTTAGGCTATGGCAGTTTCAAACAAGTGAAACGAGCCATTGAAGAAAAAGTTAATACAGAAGTAGAAAAACTTTATGGATTAGGTTTTCGTGGTGCCGATCTATTAACCGCATGCTTTGGACAAGCAGTAAGTGAATTCGGCAAATATGAAAAAGTAGAGAAAGCTGATGGAAGCGAAGTGACTGTAGCGGAACTTTTAGAACTGGCAAAAACAGCAGCTTTCAATGCTTTGCTCAGAGGTTTTGAAGGAGATGAATATACCAAATTCTACATTGGCTGGTTGCAAATGAACGGTATGGGAGAAACTGATTTTGATGATGCTGCAAAATTCACACGCATCGGCATGAATATAGATGTTAGCGACATATTCCATCATCATTTACTTATTAAAGATGGAAATAAGCAGCATTTGGCCTCCTACACAGAACGAATTACAGGCGAAGTACAAGGCACTAACATCAGTGATCCATTAATAGACCAAGTACAACAAGCGATGATGTTATGGTCAAAAGAAAATCGCCCTAAACTATTGCGTCTTATTAAGCTGGTTGGTTCTGAAGCTAATAATAGTTTTTGGCGTGTATTGGCCTCCCTGAAAGAGTTACTACCCGATGGAGATGACCTGAAACAAGTAAATGAGCTGCTTGCCAATAGTGAGGAGTTAATACAGTCTTGCCAGAAGGATATAACTGGTCAGGCTACACAAATGAATTTAGGATTTTAATAAATACAGAATGATTATGAATGATAATTTATCCAAAGCACTCAGTATTTTTATTGAAGCCATGCGTCCATTCGTCGTGGGGTTCTTACTGGAGAAATTTAAGAATGAACCTTGGGAAGGCGTATTCTTTGCACGGCTTAAACCGGACAAACAAAACACCTGGAATAAAGCTGTTCAGTCGCTATCCGCAGATAGTGACCGTAAGCAACTGGTAGATTATAGCAATCTCTCAAGCTTTGCCATTGCCTTTAAGCAAGAACTAACCGATGAATTAGGGAGTAGCAAGGAGGCAAATAAACTTATTAGCTATCTGCAAGAGATACAAGAAGTACGTAATAAATGCAACCACTATCAGCCATTGGATGAAGACGAGATAGATAGAGCTTTTGGCACTATGAAACTAGTAGCTAAATTACTTCAGATGCCTGATTTAGTGACAGAAATAGATACAATAAAAAATAGAGGAAATGAACCTACTATTCAAATAGAGACACCTGTCACCACAGAAGCTTCTTCTACAGTTTCGTTCTCCGAAGACTCCCCTCTACCGGCCTGGTATACGAATGTATATCCTCATTATGACATCCGCAACGGTTCACTGGATGAATCTGTTTTTGCAGCAAACCTTAGCGAAGTGGCTATGGGCATCGGACAAGAGGTGTATAGCAATCCGACCATGTTTTTTGAAAAGACCTATATCACAGCTGGATTGCGCGATATAGCTAACCGAGTTGTCCGCGCGTTGAACGGTGAAGAAACCGATAATCGGGTTATCTCTCTACAGACTGGATTCGGAGGCGGTAAAACGCATACGCTGATCTCTTTATACCACATTACAAAAACTGGAAAATCTCTGCTCTCTTCAGCTTATACTCAACATATCTTAGACAGTAAAGTAGCTCCTCAGTTTGAGAATGCACAAGTAGCAGTGTTTACCAATAATACCACTGATGTATCACAAGGCAGAACCACCGATGATGGAATCACCATTAATACCTTATGGGGAGAACTAGCTTATCAATTAGGAGGTTTAGAAGGATACAACTTAATTAAAAAGAATGACATAGAACGGATTTCGCCGGCAGCCAATTTATTTCGACCCATTTTGGAAAAGTCAGCCCCTGCTCTTATACTAATTGATGAGTTAGCAGACTATTGTAATAAAGCATCGGCAGTCATGATAGGAAAAGGAAGTCTATCCGATCAGACTATTGGTTTTATGCAAACACTGACCGAGGTGGTATCTTCCGTACCTCGCTGCGTATTAATTGCCACATTACCCGCTAGCGCAACGGAAGTTGCTTCATCGGCTATCGGTCAACAGATACTGACTGCCTTAGAAAATCGTATTGTCCGGGTTGGAACAAGTATCAAACCCGTCGAAGATGAAGAAATATTTGAAGTCGTTCGCCGTCGTTTATTCGACAATATTGGGAATCCACAAGTGATAGAGCTTGTTTTAAACCGTTACAAGAATACATATCATAATCGACGTTCCGATTTACCCAATCAAGCCGACCGCATGGAATATATTAACAAGATGCGCAAATCTTATCCCTTCCATCCAGAATTGATTGATATGTTTCGTTTAAAATGGGGACAGGATTCTCGTTTCCAGCGTACTCGTGGAGTATTACGATTATTAGCATCCATCGTGAAGGATTTGTGGACACGACGGGGATCATTAACTGGTACCCAGGCATTAATCCATACCTCAGACGTCAACCTTAGTAATCTGCCAACATTGACAGGTACTATAACCAGTCTGATGGGAAGTCAGTGGGAAACAGTGATTCATGCTGATGTCATAGGTACCTCAAGCAATGCTTATAAAATAGATAATGAAGATCCTAACAACAATATCGGTAAATATAACTTGACCCAAGGTATAGCCACCACCATATTAATGGCTTCATTGGGTAATTTACAAAACAAAGGATTGACTATTGAAGAACTAAAACTATGTATTTTGAAACCTAGTGCATTCAATCATAGTGAAGTAAATAGTGCATTAAACAAATTGGAACAAGTAGCTCATTATCTCTATTCCACTAATGTTGGCTCACGCAGTTATTGGTTTCAATCCAAACCTAATATCAATATTTTGGTAAATCAGGCTAAAGCAGAAATAGGCCAAGCGGATATTTCGGGAGAAATCATCAATCGGCTAAATGCACAAACCCGTAACATATCAAAAATAAAGGTGCTGGTTAATCCAGCCAATGATATTCCTGAACAGAAAAATCTTACGTTGGTGATACTCGGTCCTGAGTATGCAACACAGCCAGGAAGTATAAATACCAAAACCAAAAAGCAAATTGAGCAAATAGCTCAAAATAAAGGCAATAGTAGTCGCATATATAGGAATACTATATTATATTTGGCATGCTCTGAAATAGGTTTAGGTATGCTACATAGTAAGCTACTTGAGTATTTGGCTTGTGCGAAAATACAAGCTGAATATAGTGGGCAGATAGAACCAGAACAGAAGAAAGATATTTTAGAGCGCAAAGCCGAATACGATAAACAAGCAAATACTTTACTTATTGCAGCTTATAATATTGTATGTAAATACTCTGTAAGCGAGGGATTAGAGAAAATTGAGATTAAAGATTTTGCGCAAGATTTTAACACGCAACTAAGTAGCAATCTTTTTAACAATATAAAAGAAGAAGAATGGCTACTTGAAAAGTCAATTGGCCTAGGAACTCTACGCAGCAGTGGCTTATACCCTACAATAGAGCAACCCATACAAGTTAACGACTTATATGAGGCCTTTCTACGCTTTGATGACAAACCCATGATTTGTGGAGTGGAAACTGTCAGTCAAAGTATTCAAAGGTATTGCGAGAATGGTGATTTTAATGTAGCTTGTGGTGAACAAGGAAACTACAATCGCATTTATCATCATGAATCTGTTCCATTCTTAGATGTTACCGATCCGCAATATTGGTTAGTTGATAAATCTATTAATAATCAACAAGAGCCTGAAGAAAGTTCTACCGAAGAACAACCTGTTGGATGGAATTCAGCAGCCGAAGAGAAATCAGAGCAAACGGACTCCTCCCAATCTGTTGATGAGATACGGAAATTCAAGTCCATCAAAGTATCTGGGAAAGTACCAGTTGAACGCTGGACTGATTTATTCTCCAGCTTTGTTGTTCCTCTCAAAAATAATGGTTTGGAAATAGAAATATCTTTTAAGGCTAAAACCACAAGTTTAAATCCATTGGATGAGTCAGCACAGGTTTACAAAGTAGTAAAGGAGTCGGCTATGCAGTTGGGGTTGAATATAGAAGAGGAAAATCTATCTTGAATTAACATTAAGTAATAATTTATGGAATAATGAACAGAGAGAAAAAGTTATTATCTCTATTAACCCAGTTCAAAGAACTGGGTATAAATCAACAGATAGATTACAATAAATTCTATCTCTACTCTATTATTACCCATTCAACAGCTATTGAGGGTTCTACCGTCACCGAAATAGAAAACCAACTTTTATTCGATGAGGGCATCAGCGCAAAAGATCGTTCAATGACCGAACAGTTAATGAACTTAGACCTGAAAGCAGCATACGAGCAATCTATTGCTTTTGCAAAGAGCCATAGTGATATTACTGTTGAAATGCTTAAGAAGCTATCTTCTGTGGTTTTGAAGAATACAGGAACAACCTATCAAACTGCCTTGGGGGAATTTTCGTCTGCAAATGGAGATCTACATTTACTGAATGTCACGGCAGGCACCGGAGGACGTTCTTATATGAACTACTCTAAGGTGCTAATAAAGTTATCGGAACTCTGCAAAAATATAAATCAAAGACGCAAGGCTCTTTCAAAGGCAAATATTATAGAATGCTACAAATTGAGCTTCGATGCACATTTTCATTTAGTAACTATCCACCCTTGGGCTGACGGTAACGGCAGAATGTCTCGTTTGCTTATGAATCAATTGCAGTTTGAATTTAGGCTCATCCCCACCAATATCAACAAAGACCGTAAAGCCGAATATATTGAGGCTCTTATCACTACTCGTGAAAACGATGATATAGAGCTATTTCACAACTTTATGTTTGATGAACATATACGCAACTTGGAGCAGACAATTCGTAATTATCAGGCTTCCATAGAAGATGAAGGTTTAGAGCCTCGTGTCGATGTCGGTATAAATGTCGGTATAAACGAACAGCGCACATTAGAACTTATTCGAATTAATAATCGGATAACTGCAAAAGAGGTGGCAGAATCGCTCTCGGTATCCTTACGGCAGGGTGAACGTATCATGGCTACATTGAAAGAGAAAGGCTTAATTAAGCGTGTTGGTTCTAATAAATCGGGGCATTGGGAGGTTGTAGAGTAACCATAGAAGTTGCAACGAAAGCTCAAACAATTGAAATATATTTTTAAAGGATGTACTGGGTACAAAGCTAGTTATTGCAAAATTTGCAACAACTGCACCCGATGGAAAACATATCAGTGCTATTATAATGTAGCGAATAAAAATGGATATAATTCTACTAACAGAAAACAAGAAACAATACATAGACCTATTGCTACTTGCTGACGAGCAGGAATCTATGATCGACCGTTACTTAGAGCGTGGAGACATGTTTGTGCTTAATGACAATGGTGTAAAGGCTATTTGTGTCGTCGCAGATGAAACGAACGGAATTTGCGAACTCAAGAATATTGCAGTGACTTCCGAATCACAACGACAGGGATACGGTAAGAGGCTGATAAATTATTTAGTTAAGCACTATGCTGGAAAGTACACCCAGATGATAGTTGGCACGGGTGATGTGCCAAGTTCTGTTAGCTTCTATAAAAGTTGTGGATTTGAATATTCACATCGAATAGAAAAACTTCTTCACTGACAACTACGATCATCAGATGTTTGAAGATGGGGTGTTGCTGAAAGATATGGTATATTTTAAACGGAATATTCCAGAGAGCATCATTATAAAAACCTATTACAGTCGTGTTCCTGCCTGCGGTGTATTTTGTGGTGGTTGTCCCACTTATACGCGAGACAAGAAACCCTGTTTAGGCGCTGAGCAAAAACAAAGAAAGGTGTGAGAGATGTAAAAACATTTCATCTTTTTGTTGTACCGAAAAGGAATCACCATTGTTATCAATGTAAAGCCTTTCCATGTGCAAAAATTTAAAAAGTTTCAAAAACGATGGCTGAAATATGGACAAGACTTTGTTGCCAATCAAAAAACTATTAAACAAGCCGGTGAAATGGAATTTTTAAACAGTATAATCAACGAACAGTATAAAGATTAAAGAACAAAATGAAAAAAATAGGAACATACTCCTCATAGGATTCTTTTGTTTTGCATTTACGGCTATTTGCGCAAACTGAATATACAGTAAATTTATATGATGGTAAAGAGAGCGCATTGTTCCAATTGATATGAACCAAAAACACGTAAAACAAACATACCCGGTCATTATATTCAATCATGGATATGGGACAAAAATTGATTCGTATATATCATACTCATGCTTAACAAAGCCATTAGCTAAGTGAAAGGTTATTACGTGATAAGTATTCAGCATTTAGAATTGCCAAATCTGCCGTTAGCGATGAGTGGCAACTTAAGAAAACACGAATGCCCAACTGGGAAAGAGAGGTGTTGAGAATTATATTGTTTACCATCAAAGAGTTTAAGAAATTCAAGCCCAAACTGAGTTGGAATAACATTACTATTATGGGACATTCCAACGGTGGAGATATGGCAATGTTATTTGCAGCCAAACATCCAACGATGGCTCAAAAGATTATATCTTTAGATCACAGAAGAATGGTAATGCCACGATGCAGTTCTCCTCAAAGTTTATGCGAGGTTCGAACTACGAACGAGCAATAAAAAACAACAAAAATATCATATCTCGGGTATTCATTAAATGATAATGCTGTAAGGGATATGAATAACTCAAAGAAAAAAAGGCTAACACCTGACCTAATACTTTCACTATCTATAAATTTCTAAAAATAACAGATTATAGTCGGCGAGGGTTGATATACGACGCAAATATTTGATGGGTGACCTTTCTCTCAGATTTGCAATTCTATAAAGTGGCTTCTACCAACAAAAGAGGCTCCGGAATACTTGAACTCTGCTGGTACGGGTAGGCTATTCAAAATTACACAAGAGGTTATATAATATTTGTGGCGTGATTACACTCCGTCAATGTGAGGCTTGAAAGCAAGGGGTGGAAGCTACCCGGCTCAGGATGAGGTAATTTCATTGGAGAGCCGGATATTAGAACTTGCTGGACTTGCAGAATTCGACTTTATCTTTTATTCCGTTTAACTCAATCACCATTTCATATCCACTGAGAAACAGATCTGTTTAAGGCGTTGGCATGTGTTGAGAACCATCTCAGAAGGAGGGCTTTATTTCTGTTGGATTGCTTTAACCCAACATTCCAGTATATTGTCGAGAACGAAAGGCCAAGCCATGATTGCCGAATACGCAACGGACGATGACCGGTTTTAATAAAACAAACCATGCGTTACGAAATTTTAACCCAAATCAACCGGAGTGAAGTAGTACACTTATAAACAGAGTTTCATTCAACCCAAAATTTGTTAGCGATTGTTTTTCCCTCAAATTGGATTCATATCTGGGTGAACAAGTTTGATAAATCGGAAAAACAGATATACATTTTGACCATTAAACTATTTGAGACAATGACAGGCTGATGCAATAACAGAGAATACAATTCAGATTTGAATAAGTAAAATAGAGTAAGCTTTTTAACTGTGAATTCACTTTTAGGTTTCTTTCATTGCTGGCAAAAAGCACTGCAAAATAATCAAATAGCAGTAATAACTTGTGCAAAAGTTCTACTTTCTTTGAACCATGTACCCCATTTTCATATCTTTGTCGCTGCAACCATTTTG